>Ga0315294_10000010_pt1 | contig 214663 bp, 181 predicted proteins | sample YL17G13_40_MG_FD_203626 | JGI IMG/M metagenome (GOLD analysis project Ga0315294, IMG submission 203626) | Sediment microbial communities from Yellowstone Lake, YNP, Wyoming, USA - YL17G13_40 | ecosystem: Environmental > Aquatic > Freshwater > Lake > Sediment | place: USA: Wyoming | collected...
GTGAGGGGGGAAAAGGCGATGCCGATCATGCCGATGGTGCGCTCCCGGTAACGGGGCGGGTTGCCCTCAAAGGACTTCTCAATGCGGGGCTCGGGCACCACTCGGTAGTGCAGGAGCTTGCCCTGGCGGCGGACTACCAGCTCCACCTGCTTGCCCGGGCGGGCGGCGATCAGCTTTTGCAGGGTGGGGCGGGGGCCGAAGGTGCCATTGGCGGCCAGGATCTGGTCGCCCTCCTGCAAGCCCACCTTGGCGGCCGGGCGTCCCGGGAGCACGGCGCCGATGCGGTTGCTGACGCCGACGGCCTTGCCGAAGACCAGGCCGATGAGCACGAAAATCAGGGCGGCCAGCAGCAGGTTCATCAGCGACCCGGCAGCGATCACCACGATGCGGCGGTGCAGGGGGTGGCGGTCAAAGCCATTTGGGTGGTCATCGCCCGGCTCCATGCCGGCGATGGACACGAACCCTCCCAGGGGGAAGGGGCGCAAGGCATACCGGGTGTCCCCGCGCGTGAACTGGAACAGGATGGGCCGGCCGAAGCCGACAGAGAACTCCCGCACCGGCATGCCGGAGAGCTTGGCGGTGATGAAGTGGCCGAACTCGTGGAAGAGGATGATCAGGCCCAGGATGATAACCGTGGATACTACGAAAACCGGCTCCATGAAGAGACCTCTTGTTCAGCTATGCTTCTGCCCTCGGCATCTGCGGCCAGCACCTGCTCCAGGCTGGGATCCGGCACCGGCCGGTGCCGCCCCATGACCGCCGCCACCAGGGATGCGATGTCGGTGAAGCCAATGATACCAGAGAGGAAGGCCTGCACCGCCACCTCGTCGGCCGCGCTCATGGCAGCGGGCATGGTGCCCCCGGCGCGGGCGGCCTGGTAGGCCAGCTCCAGACAAGGGTACCGCGTCAGCTCCGGTTTTTCAAATGTCAGCGGGCCGACCTCGGTCAGGTCCACGGCCCCCCAGGTGACAGGGATGCGCTCCGGATAGGACAGGGCATATTGGATGGGCAGCCGCATGTCGGGCAGGCTGAGCTGCGCCACTACCGAGCCGTCCACGAACTCCACCAGGGAATGGACCACGCTCTGCCGGTGCAGCACCACCGCCACCTGGTCCACGCCCACCCCAAACAGCCACTGCGCCTCGATCACCTCCAGCCCCTTGTTCATCAGGGTGGCGGAGTCCACCGTTACCTTGGGGCCCATGTGCCAGGTGGGATGGGCCAGGGCTTGCTCGGGAGTAACCTGCGCCAGGCACTCGGGCGGCAGGTCGCGGAAGGCACCGCCGGAGGCGGTGAGCAGGATGCGCCTGAGGTAGGGCCTCCCCTGCCCCAGCACCTGGAAGATGGCGCTGTGCTCGCTGTCCACGGGGCGGATGGTGATGCCGGCACGGCGCGCCTGGTCCATCACCAGATGGCCGCCGGCCACCAGCGGCTCCTTGTTGGCCAAGGCGAGCTGCTTACCAGCCTTCAGGGCCTCCAGGATGGGAACCAGGCCCGCCACCCCGGAGCTGGCCGCCAGCACCAGCTCGCACGCGGGCAGTGTGGCAGCGGCGACCAGGCCCGGGGTGCCTGCGGCCACCTCGATGCCCAGGCCGGACAGCTCAGAGGCGAGTGTGGGGAGATGGTCGGGGTCGGCCAGGGCCACCAGGCGGGGCCGGTAGCGGCGGGCCAGAGCGGCCAGGGCGGCCGCGTTGCGCTGGGCGGTGAGCGCCACCACGCGGAAGCGCCCGGGGGCAGCATCCACCACCTCCAGGGCCTGGGTGCCGATGGACCCGGTGGCCCCCAGGATGGCAATCGGCTTGGCTTGAGACCGCTTGGCCACTACTTTACCAGCAGCAACAGGCTGTAGTAGAGGGCAGGCGCCACCAAGAAAAGGCTGTCAAACGCATCCAGGATGCCGCCGTGCCCCCGCAGCAGGTTACCGGAATCCTTGGCCCCCATCCAGCGCTTGAAGGCCGACTCTAAGAGGTCGCCCAGGTGCCCGGCGGCGCCCAGCACTGCGCCCAGCCAGAACCCGCCCACTACCCCCAGCGGCTGGCCGGGCGGGGTGAGGCTGAACAGCACCATCACCAGCACCGCCCCCACCATCCCCAGCAGCAGCCCCTCCCAGGTCTTGCGCGGGCTCAAGCGAGGCCAGAGCGGATGCTGGCCGAAGTAGCGCCCGCCCAGGAAGGCCGCGGTGTCGGTGGCCCAGGCCAGCAGCAGGGCCAGGATCACGGGCCACACGTTGGCCGGCAGCGGCGCTCCCTCGCCCAGTTGGCGCAGGAAAAGCAGAAAGCTCAGGGTGGCGCCGATGTAGAGCCCGCCTGCGGCGGTCACCACGAACACCGGCAGCGCCGCCCAGCGCCGGCGGGCGGCATCGGAGATCAGCCCCAGCGCAATCAGCAGCACATCGAGCACGATGGCCAGCGTCAGCAGCGCCAGCACGTAGTCGTTGTAGTCGCGGTGGTGGAAATAGAGGAAGAGCGGGGGCAGCGCGGCCATCATCGCCCCGCTGTATCTGGGAGGTTCCCAGCCCTTGGCCTGCAGCAGCCGACCCAACTCCTCACCGCCCATGATGGCCACTACCAGCACTACCGCCAGCAGCGGCAAACCCAGGAGCTGGGGAAAAGCATCGGCAATGATGAGCAGGGCAAGCAAGGGAAGCCAGAGCGCGGCGCCAAGCAAACGTTCTCGCAGCATGATCAACATTTCACTCTCTGGGGCCACATAGGTGCCACCGGGGCTGCCGCTCCCGCCAAGGTGCAGCGCTGCATTATAGCAACCACCTCCCGACCCTGGCAAGGACGGGTTTCCCGGACCCTGGCCGGCAGGAGAACCTCGGGCCCGGGGCAGAGCGGGGCGGGCCGGGTGGCGCGCTCAAGCTACAGGGCGGCCGCGAGCTGGCCACAGGCGCCCCGGATGTCGGCTCCATAGGACCGGCGCACCGCCACCTCCACGCCGGCAGCCGCCAGCTCGGCCCTGAACCTGGTGACCGCTGGCCGCTCCGGCGGCCGGTAGCCCTCCAGCGCCTGGTTGAGCGGGATCAGGTTGACCAGGCAAGGCATCCCCCTCACCAGGCCAGCCAGGCGGCGGGCCTGGGCGGGGCTGTCGTTCACGCCGCCGATCAGGGTGTACTGGAAGGTGACCTTGCGCCCGGTGCGCTCGGCATAGTGGCGGGCAGCCTGCAGCACCTGGCGCAGGGGGTAGCGGCGGTTGATAGGCAAGAGCTGAGAGCGCAGCTCGTCACTGGGCGCGTGCAGGCTCACCGCCAGGTGCAGCTGCAGCTTCTCCCCGGCGAGGCGGCGCATCTGCGGGGGCAGGCCGCAGGTGGAGATGGCGATGTGGCGGGCAGCAATGCCCAATCCCTCCCGGTCGTTGAGCAGGCGCACCGCCCGTAGCACCTGGTCGTAGTTGGCCAGGGGCTCCCCCATGCCCATGAACACCACGTTGCTGATGCGCCTGCCCCCCTGGCGCTGCGCCTGCACCACCTGGTCCACAATCTCAGCCGCGTACAGGTTACGGGAGAAGCCGAGCTGCCCGGTGGCGCACAGGCGGCAGCCGTAGCCGCAGCCCACTTGGCTGGAGACACAGACGGTGGTGCGCTCGCGGTGGGGGATGAGCACCGACTCGATCACCCGGCGATCATAGAGGGAGAAGGCGAGCTTGATGCTGCCGTCGGCGCTTTCTTGGCAGGCGGCCGGGCGCAGGGCGTCCACCTGCGCCATCCCCTGGGCCAGCCGCTGTCGGGTGGCGGCGGGCAGGTCGGTCATAGCGGCGAAATCGGCAGCCAGCCGGCGGTAGAGCCAATGGAAAAGCTGGCGGGCGCGGTAGGGCGGCTCCTGCTGCTGGGCGAGCCAATCTGCCAGCTCCTCCCGGGTAAGCTGCTTCAGCCACAGGGGATGCTTGTGCGCACGCTCAGTCAAGCGGCTGCTCGCTTCCTTGGATGTTGCTATGGCAGCTCCAGCGCCAGCATGCGGTCCAGGCGGGCCAGGTCGCGGCGGATATCCACCTGGGCGGCGGGAAAGGCGGCCTGTGCCAGCTCCCGCACTGCTGGACCCTGCTCCTCGCCGATCTCCATGTATAGCGCGCCGCCGGGAGCCAGGCGCCGGGGCGCCTCGGCCAGCAGGCGCCGGATCACGTCCAACCCGTCCGGGCCGGCGGCCAGAGCCAGGGTAGGCTCGTAGTCGCGCACTTCCGGCATGAGCTCGGGGAAATCGGGCAGCCGCACGTAGGGCGGGTTGGCAAGCACCAGGTCCACCTGGGGGGGCAGGGGTTGCCAGAGATCGCCCTGGAGGAAGGTGATGCGGTCGGCCACCTGGTGGCGGTGGGCGTTGGCGGCGGCCACCTCCAGGGCGCCCGGGGCGATGTCGGTGGCCAGGATGGGGCTGGCAGGGGCGCGCACGGCCACCGCCACCGCCACACAGCCGCTGCCGGTGCAGATGTCAGCCACCAGGGCCTGGGGGTGCCGCTCCAGGTAAACCAGGCCAGCGTCCACCAGCATCTCGGTTTCGGGCCGGGGGATCAGCACCCGCGGGTCCACGTGGAAGGCCAGGCCGTAGAACTCCTCCTCCCCCACGATGTACCACAGAGGCTCCCGCTGCTGGCGGCGGCGCACCCAGCGGCGCAGGAGGCCGACGGTCCTGGTGTCCACCGGGGCCTGGGGATGGGTGTACACCCAGGTGCGATCGCGGCCCAGGGCTCGGGCCAGCAAGAACTCGCAGTTGCGCCTGGCGTCGGGCACACCGTGCCGAGCCAGGGTATTGGTGCCCCAGGCCACCAACTCGGCAACAGTGGGCATGGCAGATGGGGTACGGCAGTTGGATGAAATCACGGCCATGTCGTATGATAGCAGCACCCGCCGCGGGCTGTAAAGCAGCCGGGGAGTGGGAAGCGAGCGCCGGCCCATGGTTGAGGTCAAGGAGATTGACGTCCCGGTGCTGCTGCCGGAAGGGGCGGAATGTGTGCAGTGCGTGGAGCGGCTGCGCCATGCCCTCGCCACCATGGAGGGAGTGCGGGCGGCCGAGGTGGACACCGCACGCTCCCGGCTGCGTGTCACCTATGACCCGGCAGAGCTTTCCATCGAGCGCCTGGAGCAGACGGCCCGGGCCATCGGCGTTTCCCTGCAGGAGCGTTTCCGCCACGAGAACCTGCCCCTGGAGGGCCTGGACTGCCCCGACTGCGCCACCACCGTGGAGCGGGCGGTGGCTCGCCTGCCCGGGGTGCTGGGGGTCTCGGTAAACTTCCTCACCAGCACCATGCATATCGAGTACGAAGAACGCCAGGTCAGCCGCCAGCTGATCGTGCAGGCCGTGCGCGCCACCGGCTACCAGGTCCCCGAGGAGGAGATGCCGCCTGCCCCCCTGCCCTGGTGGCGGAGGCGAGCCCGGGAGGCGGCGACTGCCGCCTGCGGGGTGCTGCTGGCAGCCGGTTTCCTGGCTTCCCGGCTGGGGGCTGCCCCCTACCTGGCGGCTGGCTGGTATGCCCTGGCCATCGTGGTGGGCGGGCGCACCATCGCCCGGGGCGCCTGGGCAGCCCTCGCTGTGCGTGCGCTCGATATGAACGTGCTGATGACCATCGCGGTGCTGGGCGCGGCCTCCCTGGGCGATTGGGGGGAAGGGGCGCTGGTAGTCTTCCTCTTCTCCGTGGGCAACGTGCTGGAAAACCAGGCCCTGGCCCGCTCCCGGGAATCCATCCGGGCGCTGATCACCGCGGCGCCGGCGGAGGCGATCGTGATTCGGGAGGGCCGGGAGGAAACGGTGCCGGTGGACCAACTGGAGCCGGGGGCGGTGATCGCCATCAAGCCCGGGCAGGCGATCCCGGTGGACGGCGTGGTCAGCGGCGGCTCCTCCACCGTCAACCAGGCGCCGATCACCGGCGAGGCGGTGCCGGTAGGCAAGGGCCCCGGTGACCCGGTGTTCGCGGGCAGCCTGAATGAGCTGGGCTTCCTGGAGGTGCGGGTAACCAAGCGGGCCACCGACTCCAGCCTGGCCCGCATCATCGAGATGGTGGAATCGGCGCAGACCCGCAAGGCGCGCACCCAGCGCCTCATGGATCGCTTTGCCCGGGGGTACACCCCGGTGGTAATCGTGGCAGCCGCGGCCATCGCCGTGATGCCGCCGCTGCTGATCGGGGCGCCCTTCCGGGAGTCGCTCTACCGGGGGCTAACCATCCTGCTGCTGGGGTGTCCCTGCTCGCTGGTGATCTCCACCCCGGTCACCATCGTGACCGCCATTTCCAGCGCCGCCCGGCACGGGGTGCTGATCAAGGGGGGCACTTTCCTGGAGGAGGTGGGGAGCACCCGGGTGGTGGCGCTCGACAAGACGGGCACGCTTACCTACGGGCGGCCGGAGGTCACGGACGTGATCACCGTGCGCGGCTGCGAGCCCCGATACCTGCTGGCGGTGGCCTCCAGCCTGGAGAGCAAGTCGGCCCATCCCCTGGCGGCGGCGGTGGTGCGCCATGCCCGCCAGGCCGGGGTACGGGCACCGGCGGCGGCCGATTTCCAGGTGCACCCGGGCAAGGGGGTCTCCGGCCGCCTGGAGGGAAGGCGGGCATACGTGGGCAGCCCTGCCTACCTGGCGGAGCTGGGCATAGACCTGGGCCCGATGCTCGAATCCCTGCCCGCCTTGGAGCGGGCAGGCAAGACCTACCTGCTGGTGGCAGAGGAAGGCAGCCTGATCGGGCTGCTGGCGGTGGCGGACACGGTGCGGGAGGGCACCAAGGAGACGGTGCAGTGCCTGAAGGCCTATGGCGTGCAGTACGTGCTCATGCTCACCGGTGACAGCCAGCAGGCGGCGCGGGCGCTGGCCGAGCGCCTGGGGGTGGACGATTTCCGCGCCCAGCTCCTGCCCGAGGACAAGCTGGCGGCGGTGGAGGCGCTGCGCGCCCAGTACGGCCGGGTGGTGATGGTGGGAGACGGCGTCAACGACGCCCCCGCCCTGGCCGCCGCCAATGTGGGGGTGGCGATGGGGGCGGTGGGCAGCGACACCGCCCTGGAGACCGCCGACGTCGCCCTGATGAGCGACGACCTCACCCGCCTCCCCTACCTGCTGCGGCTGGGGCGCACCACCCTGCGCGTGATCAAGCAGAATATCGCGTTATCGCTGTTCTTCAAGCTGGCGCTGCTGCTGCTGGCCTTCCCCGGGTGGCTGACGCTGTGGCTGGCGGTGATCGGCGACGTGGGGGTGAGCCTGGTGGTGATCGGCAACGGGCTGCGCCTGCTGGCAGTACGCCCCATGGTGGGGCTGCGGGGTGAGCCATGCCTGCTGCCGTGATGGTGGACAGCCACAGTCACCTTAACCACCCGGACTTTGCCGCCGACCTGCCCCAGGTGATGGCGCGGGCGCAGCAGGCGGGCGTGGGCAGCATCCTGGTGGTGGGCTATGACCTGGAGAGCAGCCGGCGGGCGCTCTCCCTGTGCGCCGCTCACGCCGACCTGTGGGCCACGGTCGGCATCAGCCCCCACGACGCTGGCACCTTCACCGAGGCAGCGCTGGGCGAGCTGGAAACACTGGCCAGGCAGCCGCGGGTGGTGGCCATCGGCGAGATCGGGCTCGACTACCACTGGCGCACCCATTCCCCCGCCCGGCAGCAGCACGCCTACCGCCGCCAGCTGGCGCTGGCGGCCTCCCTGCGCCTGCCGGTGGTGGTGCACAGCCGGGAGGCCACGCCGGACACCCTGCAGGAGCTGGCGCTCCTGCCCGGCGTACGGGGAGTGCTGCACTGCTTCTCCGGCACGGCCGGGGAGGCGGAGCGCGCCCTGGAGCTGGGCTGCTACCTGGGAGTGGCTGGTAACATCACCTACCAGGGCGCGCTCGCCTTGCGGCAGGTCGTCGCCGGCCTGTCCCGGGACCGGGTGCTGGTGGAGACCGACAGCCCTTACCTGGCCCCCCAGCCCCGGCGGGGCATGCGCAATGAGCCCTCGTTCCTGCCTTTCGTGGTGGACCGGGTGGCCGCGCTCTGGGGCGCCGAGCCGGCAGCGGTGGCCGCCGCTACCGCCGCCAACGCCCGTTGCTGCTTCGACCGGCTTAGCGGCTAAGCAGCCGCCTGTACGTTCGCCGGACATCACCGGCCTTCCCATGTGCAATTCCGCTTAGTTTTGTGGCGTTCGCCAGGCATTGCAGATAAGTTATCTCTGGCAAATGTATACACGATCAGACAAGCCGCGGGAGGGCTGTGTTGACCTCGGCACACGGCAGCAAGTATAATCCAGTCGCCGAAAGGGTGCCCAGCGCCAGCCGACACTTTTTGCGACAGGGGGCAGGGGGCAAGGCTGGAGAGGGCGAGAGCACGACCAGGCAGGGAGGCACTCGCATGGCGCGGATAGGTGGCTCAAACCAGAGCATTCTCAGCCCCATTGATCCATTTGCACTTTTGGAAAAGCTGCAGCTCACCACGGGCAAGGCGGCGGAGTTTTGCGGCGTCTCCCGGCGGCAGCTCTGCTACTGGACGGACAAGGGCATTATCAGCAGCATCAACGAGGGGGATGGGGGCGAGGATGAGGCCTCCCGCCGGGTGTACGACTTTCCCGCCCTGTGCAAGGTGCTGCTGATCAAGCAGGTACTGCAGCAGGGCCGGGGCCTGAAGCGAGCCTCCAAGGAGATCGTGAGCTACCTGGAGGAGCGCCGGCGGCAGGGCAACGAGGTGATGAGCACCACCGCCGAGAAGCGAGAGGACTACCTGCTCACCCAGGCCCAGCGCCTGGAGGATATCACCGCCCGCATTCGCAAGATGCTGCCGGAGGTGAGGTCCCGCCACCGCCTGCTGCGCCTGGCCAGCGAGCTGGGTCCGCTGCGGGAGCTGGCGGCGATGGCGGTGGAAGGCCCGGTCACCCTGCAGGAAAACCCCAGGGCTTGCCTGCAGCTCAACGCCGTGCTTGACCAGCTGGAGGCCCGCCTGGATCGCTTTGCCGCCGACAAGGATTAGCGGCTGCCATGGGCGCGGGGCGCGCCTGGATAGGCACCTCCGGCTGGAGCTACCAGCACTGGCGAGAGGTGTTCTATCCCCGCTCTCTTTCCCCCCGCCACTGGCTGGAGTTCTACGCGGCGCGCTTTGCGACGGTGGAGATCAACGCCACTTTCTACCGGCTGCCCGCCCTGGCGACCTTTGAAAACTGGAAGCGCAGCACCCCGGCCGGCTTCCAGTTCGCGGTGAAGGCCCACCGCCTGATCACCCACCTGCACCGGCTGAAGGACGCCGGACCGGCATGGGAGAACTTCTGGCGCAGCGCCCAGGGCCTGGGGGAGAAGCTGGCCTGCATCCTGGTGCAGCTCCCGCCCAGCATGCCCGCCCACCCGGACCGGCTGGCTGCCTTTGGCCGGCTGCTGCCGCCGGGGGTGCGTTTTGCTTTCGAGTTCCGCCATCCCTCCTGGTTTGATGAGCAGGTGTATGCCGTGCTGCGGGAGCACGGCTTCGCCCTGTGCCAGGCCAGCTCGCCCCACCATCCCGGCCCTGCCGTGGACACCGCCCCCTTTCGCTACCTGCGCATGCACGGCGGGCCCAGCATTGAGCAGTCGGACTACAGCCAAGCGGAGCTGGAGACCTGGGCGGCGTCCATCCAGGCCTCCACCGCCGGGGGCCAGGACGTGTACGCTTACTTCAACAACGACCCCCGCGGCTATGCGGTAAAGAACGCCGATTACCTGCAATCACTGCTGCACGCCTGACGCCGTCCCGGGGCGAACCCGCCCACACCGTCGAGGAGGATACCAGCATGGAGGAACCCCATCTGCACCATGAGGAGGCCGGGGCCAATGTGGCCCTGTACGTGATACTGACCGTGCTCCTGCTGCTGCTGGTGGGAGCGGTGTTGTGGTTTATGCTGGGGCAGCCCGCCCGCCTGGCGCCTGAGCGCCGAGAGGCCCCTATCGTGGTGGTGCCGCCAGAACGTCCTGCCCCCGCGCCGCAGCCGGCTCCCTCTGCTCCGCCCGCAGCGCCCGCGCCCGCGCCCGGCGGCTCCAGCACCGGGCCATAACCACAGGCAGGGCACCCCGCACCCCCGTCGAAGTTAGCGAGGGGGGTCAGGACCATGCTTGAGGTGGGCATCATCGGGCTGCCCAATGTGGGTAAGTCCACCGTCTTCAACGCCCTCTCGGGGGCGGGAGCCCGTGTCTCCAACTTCCCCTTTTGCACCATCGAGGCCAACCAGGCGGTGGTGCCAGTGCCGGATGAGCGCCTGGCCGCCCTGGCACGCCTGGCCGGCCAGGAGGTAGCGGTGCCGGCTGCCATCCGGTTGGTGGACATCGCCGGCCTGGTGCGAGGCGCAAGCAAGGGTGAGGGATTGGGCAACCAGTTCCTGGCCCATATTCGGGAAGTGGACGCCGTGCTGCACGTGGTGCGCTGCTTTGCCGACCCGCAGATCGCACACGTAGAGGGCCCGGTAGATCCCCTGCGAGACATCGGGATTGTGAACACCGAGCTGCTGCTGGCCGACCTGGCCGCCCTGGCCCGCTACCGGGAGAAGGTGGCCACCCGGGCCAAGGGCCAGGACCGTACGGCGACCAAGACCCTGGAGGTGCTGGACAAGCTGGCGGCCGCCCTGGACCGGGGCCAACCGGCCCGCGCCGCACCGCTGAATGAGGCCGAGCGGGAGCTGGTGACGCCGGAGCCCCGCCTGATCAGCGCCAAGCCCGTGCTATACCTGGCCAACTGCTCTGATGAGCCGGAGCAGGGGTGCGCCCAGGCGGTAGCCGATTATGCCGCCGCGGAGGGGGCGGCCGCCGTCACCTTGCAGGGCAAGCTGGAGGCTGACCTGGCGGAGCTGGCAGAGGAGGAGCGAGAGGAGTTTGCCCGGGAGCTGGGATGGGCACGCTCCGGCCTGGAGCAGGTAGTGGAGGCCTGCTATCGCCTGCTCGACCTGGTCACCTTCTTCACCATTGTGGGCAAAGAGGTGCGGGCCTGGGCAGTGCCGCGGGGGACGCGGGTGGCCGCGGCTGCGGGCAGAATCCATTCCACCATGGAGCAGGGGTTCATTCGGGCGGAGGTGATCCCGTACCAGCGGCTGGTGGACTTTGGCTCCTGGGAGGCGGCTCACCGCCAGGGGGCGATCCGGGCTGAGGGCCGGGATTACGTAGTGCAGGACGGCGATGTGCTCCTGGTGCGGTTCACCGGGTGACAAACAGCAGTTTGTATCCTCCCCCTGCTCGTGTTATAATGCCCCAGAACCGGGAGCAGCAGCGCCCGGAGGAGAGGCGGAGTGGCCATGGAAGGGCTCACCATCCGGCAGAAGCAGGTGCTGCGCGGGATACACGACATCTACCTGGAGAAGGGGTATCCCCCCACGGTGCGAGAGATCGGCCAGAGGCTGGGCCTGAGCTCGAGCTGCACCGTGCAGCGCCACCTGGACACCCTGGAGCGCAAGGGCTACATCCGGCGCAACCGCACCAAGGCCCGCTCGGTGGAGATCGTGCAGTCCTATGACCCGGCTATGGTGCGCCGGCCCACGGTGTCGGTGCCCCTGCTGGGGACGGTAGCCGCCGGCCAGCCTATGCTGGCGGCGGAGAACGTGGAGGAGGTGATCGCCCTGCCCACCGAACTGGTGGGCCAGGGGGATCACTTCATGCTCCGGGTGCGGGGCGAGAGCATGGTGGGGGTGGGGCTGTTTGACGGCGACATGGTAGTGGTGCGCCGGCAGAGCCACGCCCGCAGCGGCGACATCGTGGTGGCCCTGCTGGAGGGGGAAGAGGCCACCATCAAGCGCCTGTTCAAGGAGGACGGCCGGGTGCGCCTGCAGCCCGAGAACCCCTCCATGCAGCCCATCATCACCGACAAGGTGAGCGTGCTGGGCAAGGTGGTGCTCGGAATCAGGCGCTTTTGAGCACCGGCCCCTGCCTGCCCGGCTTGACAGCAGCCGCCCTTTTGCCGTAGTCTTGGCTCGTGCCGAAGTGGCGGAATGGCAGACGCACCTGACTCAAAATCAGGCGAGGGCAACCTCATGCGAGTTCGACTCTCGCCTTCGGCACCAGTTCTCCAGGAAATGCCTTGATACCGGCACAAAACGGCTTTTCCCCCCTCCGCGAGGCCCCTAGCACCCCTTCTTGCCGCGCGCAAAGTGCAGGAATCAGGTCCGGCGAGGTCTTCTGGCCCGCATGACGGTGGTCGGCACAGCGTGCTGTTGAGAAGCGCACTGGTTCCAGTTATGGATACGCAGTGCCTTCAGGCCCAGCTGGCTGGATTGGCCTGCTCTGCGAACCAGGCGGGGTCGATCTCTGCGAAGGGACGATCCCGGTCCTGAAGCTGCCGGAGATAGTGGCATTCCTCCTCCGTGAGCCTTTCGCCTCGACCGGACTTGCGGGCGATCTCGGCCACGCGCTTGAAGTCGGAGTGATGGCAGTGCACACGCTGGCTGGCGTAGTCACGGGCTGACCAGGTGGTGATGAGAAACTGCCAGTCCGACGCCTGCAGCAGCACCAGCTGGCGCAGCGCCTGTTCGATCAACGCCCGCGTCGCGCGGTCGTGGCTACCCCCCTGCTCTTTCAGGAGTGCCTTCGCGTCCAGCTCGGCGTCATAGATGCGCTGCCAGGTCCAGTTGGTGTCATCGTTAAGCCAAACCCCGTGGCCGCCACCTGCTCCCCAAGATGCCTCGGGAAGGGTGATCGCGGTCTCGGGTGAGTAGCGGGCCAGGTAGTCACTGCCGGTCAGCACCTCGATCTCGGGGTCCTGGTGCATCCAGCGTAGAGCATGGGCCAGGAACCGCGGACCCTCGTGCCACCAATGGCCGAACAGCTCCGCGTCAAAGGCGGCGACCAGCACGGGAAGCCGGCCGCCGGGACGGGGCTGGGCGCGCACTGTCTCCTTCACGGTCCACAGGAAGTTGCCAGCATGCTGCTGAGCTTTCCCCTCCGCCCGATCCGGGTGATACCAGTCCTTGTCACCGAATGCCCATTCTCCGCCGGTGACCCGCCAGTAGCGAAGGGTGCCCGGAGCGTGCTGCTTATGGAAGTCCAAGTAGTCGGGGTCGCCCGGGTAGCCATGGTCAGCACTCCACACCTTGAGCCCGGTTTGCGGGTCTCTGGCAAAGACGGCTACAGGCGGATGGTCCTCATAGTAGTGGCCGACGAAGTAGGGGAAGTAGGGCCGTTTCTCACCGGAATAGGGCCGCGGCTCGCGTGCCTTGCGAATCCCTCCCCACAGCTTGCCCAAGGTGTGTTGCCAGTCGACCTCGATCGGCTCTGGTCCCCCGCCTCCCAGCATATGGGTGTCGATGATGAAGTAGTCGATGCCGTTTTCTGCCAGGAATTCCTCGATGCCCTTGCGGGGATAAGGTGCCTGCGGGCCCGTGATCTGCGGGGCCGGTGCCCACATCGCCCGCGGCCGGTAGGCGCATTCGGGCAGCCACATCGCCCGCGGCCAGCGCCCAAAGTGCTTCTCGTAGGTGGCCACGGCCAGCTTCACCTGAAGCTGCACGCTGCCGTCTTCACGCAGCAGTGGCAGGTAAGCATGGGTGGCTGCACTCGTCATGATCTCGATGTGCCCGGCCTCCTGATGCCGCCGGAAGGCCGCTGGCAAGTCGTGGTGGTAGCGGTTACAGAAGCTGTCGCGCAGGGCCTGGTAACGCTCCCGCCAACGGCGGGCCAGAAAGGCGGGATGCTCCCCGCCGGAGGATCGGAACTCCCGCTCGTTCTCCGCGGCCCAGTGCATCTTGTGCTGCAGGTAGTCGTCGAACCATTGCTTGAAGCGATCATCGGCAAGCTGTTCCAGGAGGACGGGGGAAAGGCTGATCACTATCCTGGCCGGTACCTTTTCGTGAGCCAGCTCCTCAAGCATCCACAGCAGCGGTATGTAGCAATCGGCCGCAGCCTCGAATAGCATCTCGCTACCATGCGGCCAGCCGCCGTGCCCCAGCACATATGGGAGGTGTCCATGCAGCACCAGTACGAAGCATCCAAGCGGCTCGGCCATGTCGGACCTCCTGGGAGCCTGCGCCTGCTTGCAGCAAAGGCCAGGGGCATTGGGTCCCAAGACCCCCGTAGTGTACCAGAACTCGTCCCTGGGTTCGAGAGCCGTGATCCCCGGCCTTGCCAGGGGCTCAAGCCGGGGTTGACTGCCGTACTGTCGCCACCCGGCTCGGTTGGACTCTCCAGAAGGCCCCACCAGCACGGCCGCGTCGCCTGCTGGCGAGAGGTAGCCGGCAGCAGCGGGCAGAATACGCCGGCCGATTGGCTTTGGAACACTACGGGTACAAAAACGTCTAAGTGAGTGGAAGGTGAAGGCACACCGGTTGCCCTTTGTGAAGTTCATTCATAGAAAGGGGTGATCAGGATGATCGGTAAGTCGAAGTGGAGTGTGGGGACGCTGATGGCCGCCCTGGTCTCGGTGACTTTGTGCCTGGCGCTGTTCGGCTCGCCCACCGTGGCCTACGGTCAGCCGGGCTGGGCGGCGCGCGACAAGGCGGCCGAAGGCAAGGACGCCAAAGCCACCAAGGACCATCCTGCCGGATTTGACTCCAGGAACTCCCCCGTTCGCGAACCCGTCCAGACCCGGCAACAGGCCCCGGTCCGCGTTCAGGAGCGCTCTTGGAACTCGATCCGCAGCGACCGGGCTCCCGTGGCCTCGAGCCAACGGAAGTTCAGTCGGGAAGTCACCTCTTCCTCGGCGCCGCGCCCTGGTGGGAGCGACAGCAACCGGGACAGCCAGATTCCCGCCCGGCGCCAGTCCGGTTGGATGCCAAACAACCGGGCTCCCTCGGCATCCGGCGAGCAGCCTTCGACCCGGGGAGGCGCTACCCAGTTGGAGAGGCGTGCCGGCTGGGGCAGCGGCGACTCCAGGACCACTCTCCCGTCTGGCACGCGGCCCGGCTGGGGCCGTGGCGACCGCGTGCCCCCTGGCACCACCGAGAGGCGTTCCGGCTGGGGCAGCGGTGACTCCAAGACCACTCTCCCGTCTGGCACGCGGCCCGGCTGGGGCCGTGATGACCGCGTGCCCCCTGGCACCACCGAGAGGCGTGCCGGCTGGGGCAACAGCGACTCCAGGACCACTCTCCCGTCTGGCACGCGGCCCGGCTGGGGCAGCGGAAGGCAGCCGGGTGCGGCCACGGATCGGACGCCTGCCGACAGCAATACCGGTTGGGCGGCCCCCCACCGCCCTGGCACCGCTGGCGCCACAGGTTGGGCAGGCATGGTGACCCCGCGCGATGCGCAACCTCGCCAGCGGTTGGATGTAGAGCAACGCTTGCCCACAGCTCCGGTAGCCCCGGCCCGACAGCGCACCATCACGGTGGAGACGGGATGGAGAGGCCGCGTGCACAACGAGGTGCGGCGAGTTCCCGAGCCGCTTTCGGGCTGGAGCGCGGCGCGGCAAAGCGCGTTCTCAGTGGGGCTGGATATCCGCCACCAGAACACCTCGCTGTGGTTTAGCTTCTCCAGCTACCGCGACCACTGGGGCGACCCGGGCTACTTCTATCACTATCGCCCGTACGGCGACTATGGCAAGGCGGTGAGCATCCACTACTACTACCCGTGCTACTACTATCGGCCGGGTCCCGTTTTCTTCGACCCGTACCGACCGTACCACGGCTGCTACTATCCGGCGCCGTTCTGCAGCTACGGATGGTTCTCGTTCTGGCTGCCCGCTTCGGTGGTGATCATCGAGCGGCCAGTGGTGGTGACCGACAGCTACTGGTTTGACGATAGCGACTACCGCGACGACTACTCGGTGCCCGACAGCGCCCGGAATGCGATGAGCGATATCCGGGACGCCTGGCTGGACAATCGGCCGGAGCTGATTCAGGATCACCTGCAGCAGTACGGCAAGATCCGGATCTACTTCCAGGGCCGGTACGCGTATTCCATCAACGGCGAGGACTACTATCAGATGGTGCAGGACGCTTTCTCCACCCTGGAGACCGAGCGCTTTGACCTGGGCAGGATGAGGGCGCGCTCCCGCGACGAGATTTTCATCTCGGCCCGGCATGAGTTCGTAGATCCGGATGGGGGAAGCCGCACGGTGCAGCTCGGTTACACCTTGCGCCGGTCTAACGGCACGTGGTACATCGTGGCGGTAGATTCATCCAGCCGCTACCTGGAAATCAGGGACAACCAGTACCGCGACGATTAGACGACGACTCTCGCAACCGCTGATTATGGGTAGGGTGGGGCGACTCTCCGAGCCGCCCCACTTTTTCTCCGGTTCCAGCACCGGCACAACCCCAAGCAAGTCCCTGACCAGGGCGGGGATTACAGCCCGAACCGCCGTGAGAATGTGATGGTCACCGGGCCCAACAGGCCGGAGGGCAAGAGCTGCTCGTCTTTCCTCCACAGCCGCCAGCTGGTGAAGGTAATTCGTCCCGTGGGACTGGGGCGGCCGGCGAGCAGCCAATCGGGCCATGCCTGGAGCGTGCCATCCGGGTTGCGGCTGCTGTCTTCGGGGAGTTGCTCATCGCCAATCATCCGGTTGACCCACAGGTTGGTGACTCGGATCTCGAGGGTGTTTGTGCCCAGCCTCAGGGCACCGCCGACAGCGAGCCGGTAGGGTGGCTTCCACAACGTGCCCAAGTCCCTGCCGTTAAGCCGCGCCTCAGCGATCACTCGCACATCTCCCAGATCAAGGAAGGGTACGAATTCGCGGCAGAGGGCTTCCTGGGGCACAGTGAATTCGACCCGATAGGTTGCTGTTCCCGAGAAGTGCTGCACCCCGGAGTCGGGATGCAGGGAGAGGGAGGCGAGCCGATCGAGCGTCACCTGCTCGGGAGCCCCGGCCTGGGGTGGGAAGGATACCTGGTAGGGCCCAACCACCTCGATGGGCGCCGGCAGGGCGGGCACTTGCACCCCCGTTCTCCTGCCGTCGCTCCAAGTCACAACGAAGCGTCCGGGGCGATGGGCGATCAGCTCAACCCGATTGCCAGCGGCGTGCAGGTCATAGGGCGGCAGGGCTGCTGGCGGCACCAGGTAAATGGTTTCCGGGTCAGTGGCGGAGACCGCATAGACCTTCCCACCCACCGTGTAGTCCACGACCAGCGTCTTCACGACGCCGTAGGCGGGATCACCCCCCTCCGCCAGCTTGGCCACCTGGAAGCTGCTATGGCCCCCAGCCACCAGCCGCTGCACCTGTGCGGTGACGTCGCGGGTGCGCTGGGGATCGCCAGCCGGCCCCCACTCGGCTTTCCCGATGGTAATGGCAGGCGCTGGGCTCGGCCGCGCAGCATCCCCGTTGATGGCAATGATGTGGTTGCGTGCTGGTTGCTTCCGGAACACCACGAACACCGAGCCCTTGGGGGGCAACAACAGCGACACCCGGGTGCAATCGGTCCTTGCTTGGTAAACTACCCCAGGCTCGATGCGGCCGGTATCGGGCCACCACAGCTCGGGAGCTTGTCCGGTGACACGGAAGGTGGCCATGGCCTGCACCGCAGCGGGCTGCTGGTTGGAGACGTAGTAGAGGTCGGCGCCGCCGAGGTGGCGGTGGATATAGCGCAGCTCCGGTCGGCTTGCGAAATCGGCACCGATGCCCGCTTGCGCCAGGTACTGCTCGGGGGTCATGCCCCGCACCACCAGGCCCAGGCCAAAGCGGCGCTGCTGCACGCGCACGCCGTCGTCATCACCCCACAACTCGCCGGCCAATCGGCTCACCAGCTGGTCGCATTGTGGGTAACCGGCAAGGCTCGGTGAGCGGGCGGGGGGAGAGCCGATGACGGTGGCACCTGCTCGTACCAGGTCTCGGATCTTCCCCAACAGGGCAGGGGTCATGGCCGGCACATTGGGCAGCTCGAGCACGCGGTAGCTCATGCCGCTGGGCAGCACCAAGCGGCCGTTGCGCACCTGCATTTGCTTCAGCACCACCTCGGCACTGCATTCGTCGTAGTCATAGCCGGCTGTGGGCTTGAGCCGCAGGGTCTGGGGTGCCCATTGGGGGCGCAGGCGACAAATATCGGCCACAAACACCCCCTGGCGGAGCAGATACTGGCAGCGTGCCAGGTAGGTGTGCCAGGCAGGTGTCTGCTCCCACCAGGTCTGGGTGCGCTCGTAGTGAGTGCCCCAGGGGCCCATGGACATGCCCGGGCGGCTCTGGAGCCAGGGCTGATGGGCAAAGCGGTGGATGATGAGCTGGTTCACTCCCTGGCAGAAGGCGAGGTCCGCGACCGGCTTGAGCGTGGCGGGGTGCTGCAGCCAGCGCTCGGAGGCATCAGCCGTGAACGCCTCGGCTCCCACCATTTGCCTGCCGAAAACGTGAGCGGCCGAGCTCATCTCCTTGCAGAAGCTCTGCGGCTCACCGCTCGGCATCCAGAACTCGCAGATAGGCTGGTCGGCGGTGCCGGCGTAGGTCATCTCGTCGCAGGGCGCGTAGTAAGCCTCGATCGAGAGCTTGAGTCCGTGCCTGTGGGCCAGCTCCCGCAGCCGGCCGGAGTAGTTCTCGGCGATCAGGTCGGAGATGGTCTGGCGGAAGTCCCAAAGGAACCGCTCGGACAGCTCCGCAGTCCCCACCACGCGCCCCGTAAGCACGGGCAGGAACTTGCCCAGGTCGTACCCCCGCCGGGCGGCAAACTCGGCTGGCATCCGCTCGCTCCAATTCTGGGCGCCGTTTTCCCAGGAGTCAATGTGCATGGCGACCAGGGACTTGCCCAGGTAACGGCGATTGTCACGGATGATGGGGGCCAGCATACCTGCGAACTGGGCCTCGATCCCCTGCCGGCTCAGCTTGTCGCATTCCAGCCCCCAGCCCGTCCTGGGCGCCGGGGAACCCATGGCACCGGTGGAGGTATGACCGAACCTGAGGATGGTCCACTTGCCGGCCGGCACCTGCCAGGTCAGCCGGCCGTCTGCATTCATCAGCGGCGAGATATCGGTGATGCTGCCCTCCCCCACCATCTGTTCCGGGGGTACCTTCTCCACGGCAGCCTTGGGATCGAGGTCGGTGGTGTGGTCAAATGCCGCCTTTTCCCGGATATTCGCCAGCCGGAAGTCGCCCTGGGGAGCAGGGAATGCCAGCACGGCGATATCGCGGTAGAATTCCGCACGCGTTTCAGGCTGCGCAAGTACGCCCTGGTAGTGCCTGGGGCCGTCCACCTGGGTTTCGCTCCAGACCACCGTTTGCATGGATTGCTCGGGCTTGATCCAAGGTCCGCTGCTGCCGTTCCAGCCCGGCCCATCGTTGATGTTGACCTGCAAGCCGAGCCGTCTTGCCTCAGCCACCGCGTGCTTGAGCAGTGCTCGCCACTGGGGGCTCATATATGCCACCGGGCCGGTGGGGGTGCCCTGCCCCACCTCCATGATGAGTACTCCCCCGATACCCACGTGCGACATTGCCTCCAGGTCGGCGGTGATGCCCTGCCGGGTGATGTTGCCATCGAGCCAAAACCAATACACCCAGGGACGGCAGGAGTCGGGGGGATGCGCAAAGCCGGCCTCCAGCGCAGCGCAGGCAGGCAAACCGCCCAACACCACCAGTAGGGCGAGAGCGGCCGAAAGGCATGCCCTGTTGCTCATGATTACCTCCCTGGAAACCGATGCCAACCAACTATGCCAGTGCGCAATAACCCGCATGGGCTGGTTTTCGGGACCGAGCGTCGCTGTCCTCCAGCAAAGGCAGGAAGGAGAGAGGGTGAGCGACGGCTCCACCCAGGCGAGCAGAGCAGCGAATGGCAGATGATGCGCAGGATACCGGCCCGGGGCAGAGAAGTGCATACCACCTCGTCTGGCAGGAGGCACCATGCGCAGTGCGATCGTGACCCTGATCCTGGCTCTGTTCGCGGGCACCTGTGCTCGTGGGGTGGAAGCGGACGCCAATACCATCCTCAAGCGATTGACCCTGGAGCAGAAGATCGGCCAGCTGCTGGCCATGGGCTATCCGGGCCTTCGGCTTACCCCGGAGATGGATCGGCTGATCTCCACGGGTGAGGTCGGCGGCTTCATTCTCCAGGTCGGGGACAACTTCATGCAGCCGCCGGAGTGCGGCAGGCTGGTCAACGATCTGCAGCGTGTGGCCATGACCGGGCCGGTAGCCGTTCCCCTCTTCATCAGCATGGATCAGGAGGGCGGGGTGGCCGCCCCCATCAGCTACATGTTCGGGGCCATCTGCACGCCCGGGAACATGGCACTGGGTGCCGCAAACCGGGAGGCCGATGCGTATGCGGCTTACCGGGCGCTGGGTCTGGATATGCGCGTTTGTGGGGTGAACGTGAATTATGCGCCTGATATTGACGTGCTCAGAAACTGGCGCAACCCCGACTACACCATCCGCAACTTCGGCTCAGACGCTGGGCGCATTGTCACCTGTGCCCGGGGTGCCGTGCGGGGCCTGCAAAGCGCGGGGGTGATCGCTTGCGCCAAGCATTGGCCCGGCATGGCTTACTACGACGAGGACACACACTCGGCCATTGCCCGCGTGAAGATGACTGACCGGGAGCTGCGCAGCATCGACTTCGCCAACTTCCGTGCCGCCATCAAGGCCGGCGCCGACATGATCATGACCCACCACGTGTACTGGGACGCGTGGGATCCCGAGCACCCCGGCACGCTCTCGCCCAAGGTGGTGGAGGGCATCCTGCGGGGTGAGCTGAGGTATGACGGGGTGGTGGTTACCGATTCCATGGGTATGCGGCCGATCTCGTCCTTCGGCGCAGCGGGCGAGACCACGGTGCTGGCGGTGGCAGCCGGCTGCGATATCGTGCTCCAGGTCTCCCGGGACGTCGAGGAATTGCGCAGCCGGGGGGCAGCATTGCTGGCGGCCGTGCACAGCGGTCGGCTGGCCGAGGCCCGCATTGACCAATCGGTGCGCCGCATCCTGAGCGCCAAGCTCAAATACGGGCTTTTCCGTGATCCCTATGCCAAGCCGGAGCAGTTTGGCCGCCAACCGGGGCGGGCGGCGCTGGTAGCCGCCAATCGTAAGGCGGCCCTGGACGGCATCGTGGTAGTGCGTGATCAGCAGCACCTGCTGCCGCTGGCGAAATCAGCCAAGCGGGTGCTGGTGATTTCCCCTCCGCAGGTCATCGCGCGGCCGGGTAAGCCCTCCGGCTGGGACGTCCCCATCGGTGGCACCCTGGGCGCGGCCGTGCGTAAGGTGCTGCCAGATGCCGCGGAGGTCCTGGTCGGCACCATCCCGACCCCGGAGGAGGCGGAGAAGGCGCTGGCGGCGGCGCGCACGGCCGACCTGGTGATCGGTCACTCCCTGCTGGCCAGCCAATCGCCCAAGCAGGTGGAGTTCATCCGGCAACTACTCGCCCTCGGGAAGCCTACGGTCATCCTGGGCCTGGGTGCCCCCACCGACATGGCCCTGTTCCCGGAGGTCGGCACTTTCGTCGCCGTGAATAGCCCCACTCCCATTTGCATGGACGCGGCGACGGCGGTGCTCTTCGGCCAGGCCAAGCCAGGCGGCACCCTGCCTATGGCTATCGGGGACTTGTACCCTGTCGGGTTTGCCGGGATCAAGCGGTGAGCCCACCGGTTCGACAACGTCGGAAGGAGAGCGCTTTGATGAGAAGCAGGTGGCGGGACCGACAGATCGTGCTCCTGGCGTTCGTCCTGGTGGGGTTGGCGGTGGTCGGTGCACCGTGTGCACCGGCTATCCCAGAGCCCATCAGCGCAGATGCCTACAAAGTGCTGCAGGCGTGCTATGACTACGATGTCCAGATCCCGCTCGAGGCGCGGGTGGTGGACCTGAAGGAGCGGTCGGATAGTGTCCGACGAAAGGTAGTGTTCCGCAGCACCCGGGGCTACCTGGTGCCGGGATATCTGGAGCTGCCGGTGGGCAGCAAGCCGCCGTACCCGTGCATGCTGCTGCTTCACGGGTGGTCCGGCGGCAAGGATAACTGGTGGGAGGACGGCAACTACATCAGCGGCGGTGAAACGCGTGATGCGCTGCTGGCAAAGGGCTATGCCCTCTTTGCCCTCGATGCCCAGGGGCACGGCGACCGCATCGCCGAGAACGATTACCAGGTGGTTAATGTCTACAAGGAGCCGGGAGCCCCACCGCGCAGTAACTACACCACCGTGCGTGAGGTGATCACCCAGACGGTGCTCGACTACCGCCGGGGGCTCGACTACCTGGCCACTCGGGGGGACATTGATATGCAGCGCATCGGCCTCCTCGGCTACAGCATGGGTGGCTTCCAGGCGTTCGCGCTTACGGCCATGGAGCCCCGCATCAAGCTGGCGGTGGCTTGCGTGGCGCCGGTCTCCTGGAGCCAGGACGTTTTCCTGGCTCCAGCCAACTACGCACGGGGTATCGGTGCCCGGCCGTTCCTGATGCTGGTGGGTGCCAAAGACGAGATGTGCAACGCCGAGCAGGCACGCTGCCTCTACCGGCTGATTGAGGGCCCGAATACCAATATCCTCTGCTACGACGCGGGGCACCGCTTGCCGGTGAAATACGTGGAGGATGCGGTGGCGTTCATCGGGGCGCGGCTGTAGCTCCTACCGCCAATGGCTCAGGACGAAGGCCAGCAGGAAGCCGAGCACGGTGATGAGCCCTGCAAACTCGTGGGCTTCGGCGAAGGCTTCGGGGATCATGGTGTCCACCAGCATCGCCAGGATGGCACCTGCGGCGAAAGCGACGGTGGCGGCCACCACGTCCGGTGGGAAGTGGCGGAAGAGGACGTACCCCAGCAGCGAGGCCACGCTCGAAAGCACTGTGATCGAGACCCACACCCCAAAGATATAGGTGGCCGACCGGCCTGCCTTCTTCATGCCGGCGGAGCTGGAGAGTGCTTCCGGGACATTGGAGAGGAAGATGGCAGTGACGGTCACCAGCTCGACCAGCCCGCCTGCGATCAGGCTGGCGCCGATAGCGACGGACTCCGGCACGGCATCCAATGCCGCACCCACGGCGATGGCCGTCCCACTGCCCTCGGTTTCGACCTCCTTCGCTTGCTGGTGCCCCGACCGCTTGCGGTGCTTGGCCCCGCGGCCGGCGAGGTAGGCATTGGCGATGCTGAAGACCACGGCTCCCGCCAGGAAGCCGATCGCAGTAGAGTCAAACCCGCCCTTCTCGAACGCCTCTTGCATCAGGTCGAAGGCCAGCGCCGAGATCAGCACCCCCGCGCCGAAGGCCATCACCCCTGCGATCACCCGCTGCGCGACTCGCAGGTAGTAGCCGACCGCCGCTCCCAGGAGCAGTGCCGACCCAGCCACCAATCCCCAGAACCATGCCTGCAGCCACACGGGCATACGGTTGCCCCCTGTGCCACCAATGAACGGTCTTTTCGTTCCCAGGGCAAGGGCACCTGCAGGGGGACGGGGACTGTCATACTCCTCTGTTGCCATTTCTCCGCGGCGGGGAGGGCACCGCGGGAGCAGGCAGAAGTTACCGGCGGAGGGCTGAGCGATGGCTACTGGCAGCGAGCACGAACCCGTCCGCTATGTCGGCGGGGTGAGCATTGACCCCACACCGCACGAGGGCAGGCTGCGCCCGGCCATCGGGGTGGCCAGCTACCAGACCTGCCGGGCCAACCGCACTCACCCCGAGCGTGCGGAGGGCTACGGCTGGACCTACAACCATGCTCCCATGCTTTGCTGGTGGAAGGGCAGCTTCTACCAGGAGTACCTGAGCAATCCGGTGGACGAGCACATTGCGCCCGGGCACACGCTCATGCTGACCTCGCCGGACGGCCGCCAGTGGAGCCGACCGCAGGTCGTCTTCCCGGCTTATGAGCCACCTCCGGGCACTCCCATGCCGGAGGGCTACCAGGGCTACATGATGCACCAGCGGATGGGGTACTACGTCGCCCCCAACGACCGGCTGCTGGTGCTGGGGTTTTACGGGCACGCCCGGGACCCGTTCGGCCCGGGCGGGATCGGGCGGGTGGTGCGCGAGGTGTACCGAGACGGCACCTTGGGCCCCATCTACTTCATCTGCTATGCCAGCCACGGCCAGTGGCACGAGGGCAACACCAGTTACCCGCTCTACACGCGCTCGCCTGATGGGGGCTTTGTGCAGGCCTGCGAAGCCCTGCTTGCAGATAGACTGATGAGGTTCCAGTGGTATGACGAAGACCACGGGCGGGCGGGATTCCACCCGCTGCAGGAGGCGGGCCAGGCGCTGTGCTGGTACCATCGCCGGGATGGCAAGGTAGTTGCCCTCTGGAAGTGGTCTCTGTGTGCCATCTCGGGGGACGAGGGAAAGACCTTTTCCACCCCGGTGAAAGCTCCCACCCTGACCATGGACGGGGCCAAGATCTGGGGACAGCGCACCCCGGACGGCCGCTATGCCCTGGTTTACAATCCCACGGTGCACAGTGAGCACCGCTATCCCCTGGCGATCGTGACCGGTGACGACGGCATCATCTTCGACCACCTGCTGCTGGTGCAGGGCGAGGTGCCGCCCAGGCGCTTTTTCGGGCGCTGCAAGGATTTCGGCTCCCAATATGTGCGCGGCATCGAGGAGGGGAACGGTACCCCGCCCGGCGAGGCGATGTGGATCACCTACAGCATGAACAAGGAGGACATGTGGGTTAGCCGCATCCCCGTGCCGGTTCGCGGCCGGGTGGAGGGGCCAGTGGCCGACGACTTCGACCGCCTGGAGACGGGCGGGCACGTGCCCGACTGGAACATCTACTCGCCGCTGTGGGCGCCGGTGGGCATCGTCCACTTCCCGTCAGTAGGAAAGACCCTGGAACTGCGGGACCAGGATCCCTATGACTACGCGCGGGCGGTGCGGGTCTTCCCGGAAGGGACGAGGGCCGATATCAGCTTCCGGCTGCATGCCGCACAGTGTGATCGCGGGATGCTGGAAATCGAGGTGATGGACCGCTACGGTAACCGGCCGGTACGGCTATGCTTTGCCGACGACGGATTGATCAAGGCAACCGCTGGCAGCGCCCTGGTCGTCCTGCAACCCTACCGGCCGGATACCTGGTACAAGCTTGACCTCACCATCGAGGCCAGCCCCTTCGGCCACTTCGGGGTGTCCATTGACGGACGGCAGGTGCTGCGAGAGGCAGCGCTGGCCGAGGGAGTGCTCTCTGTGGAGCGGCTTTCCTTCCGCACGGGACCCTACCGGGACCAGCCGAGGCGGGAGACCGAAAACCAGCAGCCTCATGACCCCCTCCCCGGTGCCGACGAGCCCGCACCGCTGGCGACCTATCACGTCAGGGAAGTCCGCGCGAGCACCGGGTGATGGGGTCCGACCGCACCCGCATCGCGAAAGGGCTGCTGAGATGACCTCGCAGGAACGGTTGCTGCGCGCACTGCACCGGGAGCCACCCGCGGGCGTGCGCCCGCCCCTACCCGCTCCGGAGGTGTGAGGTGCCTGGTGACCGCCCCAACGTGCTACTCATTACCTCCGACCAGCAGCACTACCAGACGCTGGGGGCGGTGAACCCGCGCATCAAGACCCCGGCCCTCGACCGCCTGGCGGGCGAGGGGGTGACGTTCACGAGAGCCTACTGCCCCAATCCGGTGTGCTCCCCGACGCGGGCGAGCATCATCACCGGCATGTACCCTTCCCAGCACCACTGCTGGACGATCGGGGTCAAGCTGCCGGAGGATGTAGCCACGGTAGGCGATCTGCTGCAGGCGCACGGATATGCCACCGCCCTGGTCGGGAAAGCGCATTTCCAGCCGCTCGCCTCCCGGCCGGGGGCGGAATCGCTCGAATGCCATCCGAGGCTGCGCGACCTCGATTTCTGGCGGGGCTGCCACGGCCCCTGGTACGGCTTCCAATACCTCGAGATCACCCGCAACCACGCCGACGAGCACCTGGTGGGCGAGCACTATGCCATCTGGATGGAGGAGAACGGCCTGGCAAACTGGACTGACTACTTCCGCCGCTGGCCGCCCGACCCCACGGAGCCCTGGCGGCAGCATGCCTGGGACCTGCCCGAGCAGTATCACTATAGCAAGTGGACAGCCGACCGCTCTATCGCATACCTGGAGAAGTGCAAGCAGGAAGGCCGGCCCTTCCTCCTCTGGTCCAGCTTCCACGACCCCCACCCGCCGTATCTGGTGCCCGAGCCCTGGGCCAGCAGGTACGACCCCGAAGCCATGGTTCCGGGCAGGCTCGCCCCGGGCGAGCACGATGCCAACCCGCCCTACTTTGCCCTGACCCAGGAGGAAAGGCCCGACTTCTCGATGTACCGGGAGACCTACGGCCCGCACGGCATGCACTCGCACCTCATCGAGGAGCGGGAGATGCGCCGCTGCCTCGCCACCTACTACGGCATGATCAGCCTCATGGACCACCACCTCGGGCGCATCCTGGAGGCATTAGAGCGGTTGGGAATGGCAAGCAACACGCTGGTCGTCTTCAGTACGGACCACGGGCACTTCCTGGGCCAGCACGGCTTGCGGGCGAAGGGCCCCTTTCACTATGAGGACATGATCCGGGTGCCGATGATCGCTCGCTATCCCGGCCGGCTCGCCCCGGGCACGACGAACCACTCTCTCCAGAGCCTGATTGACTTGGCGCCAACCTTCCTGGGGGCGGCAGGAATCGAGGTCCCAGGCATCATGACCGGCTGGGACCAGTTTGCCGCGTGGTGCGGGCGGTCGAGTGACGAACGCCGGTACGTGATCGTCGAGAACCGGCACGAGCCGACCGTGATGCACCTGCGCACGTATGTTGACCGGCAGTACAAGATCACCGTGCACCGGGGGCATGACTACGGCGAGCTCTTCGACCTGGAGGAGGATCCGGGCGAGGTGCGCAACCGCTGGCACGACCCGGCATATCTCCCCCTGAAAGCCGAGCTGCTGCACAGGTTCATGCAGGCTACGCTGGAGTGCGAGCCCACCCGCACGCCGCGGGTGGCGGGAGCGTGATGCGCGAGACCCAGGAGGAGTACGCTGCCCCCCGGCGAAAGCGCTCGGCACGGAACCCAAGCGCCAGATGCGCCCAGCGGGGCACGGGAGAGGACGGAAGCCATGAGGCACAGCCTGGTGGTGCTGGCAGTGCTGGTGGGCGCGGCACTCTTGGCCACATCGGTTGAGGCAAGTGACACCGTTTGGCTGCGCGACGGGTGGCAACTGCAATCGGCGGCCAAGATGCAGGCGGCCGGAGCGCTGATCGCGAGCGCGGCTTTCCAGCCCGAGGGCTGGTACCCGGTGTCGGTGCCGACGACCGTGCTGGCGGCGCTGGTGAAGAATGGCGTCTTCCCCGACCCGTTCTACGGCGAGAACTTGAAGGCCATGCCGGGGTTCCGGAAGGCGCCGTGGCTGGTGATGCCGGCGGAGAGCATCTTCCGGCCCTCCTGGTGGTACCGCACCCGTTTCGTGCTGCCTGCCGCCTGGCGCGGGCGCAACCTGGTGCTGCATCTGGACGGCATCAACTACAAGGCCAACATCTGGCTCAACGGGCAGCGCATCGCGGATAGCAGCACGGTCATCGGCATGTTCCGCCGCTTCGCCTTCGACGTCACCAACGCGGCACGGCCGGGTGAAGAGAACTACCTTGCGGTCGAGACTATCGGCCCGGGCAAGGAACCCGACAGCGAGTACAAGACGAAGCAGATCGAGGCCACCACCGGCTGGGACGACCACAACCAGTACCCCCCCGACATGAACACGGGCATTTGGCGCCACGTGTATGTCACGGCCACCGGTCCCCTGCGCATGGCGAACCCCTACATCCGCACCCGGCTCAACCTACCGCGCCTGGACGTAGCATACCTGACCGTGACCGTGGAGATTACGAATACTACCAACCAACCGGTGACGGGCGAGGTCGCCGGCGCTATCGAGCAGCGCCGGTTCTCGCAGCAGGTTGCGCTTGCCCCCAGCGAGACCAGGCTGGTGCGATTTGCACTGCCGCAGTTTCCCCAGCTCCGGATAGCGAACCCCCGGGTGTGGTGGCCGAACCCGCTGGGGCCGCAGGAGCTGTATGACCTCAAGCTCACGGCCAAGGCCGGCGGCCGGCTCTCGGACAGCCTGGCCCAGCGCTTCGGCATTCGGGAAGCTACCACGAAGCTCAACCAGGAGGGCTGGCGGGTCTACAAGGTGAACGGGCGGCGGGTGCTGATCCGGGGCGGCGCGTGGATGACGAGCGACATGCTGCTCCGGCTGGACCAGCGCCGCTATGATGCTCTGGTGCGGTATGCCAGGGAGGCTAATCTCAACATGCTGCGGTCGGAGGGGTTCTCGATTCGGGAAACCGACGAGTTCTTCGACATCTGCGACAAGTATGGCGTGATGGTGACGCAGCAGCTCTTCGGGCGCAGCATCCCGGACGAGGAGCTGTCGATTGCCTGCGTGAAGGACACCATCCTGCGCATCCGCAACCACCCCAGCCTGGTGCATTTCCTGGGGCACGACGAAACCTTCCCCACCCCGCGACTGGACCAGGCATACCGGCAGATCATCGCCCAGTACACGCCCGAACGCACTTACCAGCCGCACTCGGGGGCATTCGCTCTCGCGGACCGCTGGCTGACCGGCGGCACCCGCACCGGCAGCCGGGAGCTGTGGACCTACGCCTGGCCGGGTCACTACTATGTGGACAAGGAGCGCGGGGCCTGGGGGTTCGCCCAGTCGGGCGGCATCGGCGGCACCATTGCCCCCATCGAGAGCATGCGCCGGATGATGCCGGCCAGCGCACTCTGGCCGCCGTGGACCGAGACTTGGTCCTTCCACACCGTGACCCAGGGCGGGCATTATTTCGACGCCATGCTGGAGGCGCTGAACACGCGCTATGGGGAGGCGACCGGGATCGAGGACTTCTGCCTCAAGGGCCAGGCGCTCAACTACGAGAGCGCGCGCGGGATGTACGAGGCCTACGCCCGCAACAAGTACTCGGCCACGGGCATTACCGCCTGGAAGTACGACGCAGCCTGGCCGGCTGCGCCGACATGGCAGTACATCGACTGGTACCTGCAGGCGGGCGGCGCCTATTACGGCGCCAAGAAGGCGTGCGAGGGGCTGCACGTCCAGTACTCGTATGACGACCGGTCGGTGTGGGTGGTGAACACCTATTCCCGGGAGTATGCCAACCTGAAGGTCACGGCCAAGGTGTACAACCTCGATGCCCAGGAGAAGTACGCGCGGTCTGCAATGGTGGACGTCAGCCCGGACGGCAAGGCCCAGGCCTTCGTGATCGAGTGGCCGGAGGGCTTGAGCAAGACCTACTTCCTGCGGCTGACCCTGCAGGATGCGGCCGGGCGCGAGGTCTCGAACAACTGCTACTGGCTGTCGACGGTGCCCGACATCCCGGGCGAGCAGGGCTACACCCCCGACCGGCAGTTCTTCAACCATCCCAAGTCAGTGGCGGACTACACCGACCTGGCCCGGCTGCCCCAGGTGGAGGTGAAGACCGCGTGGAGGCTCGCTGGCTCGGGCAAGGAGCAGACGGCACGGGTGACGGTGGAGAACGCCGGCGCCGGCATCGCCTTCATGGTCCACCTGGGGGTGACCAAGGGCGAGGGCGGCCAGGAAGTCACGCCCACCTACTGGAGCGACAACTACCTCAGCCTGCTGCCCGGGGAGAAGCGGGAGGTTAGCGCCACCTTCGCAACCGACGATCTCGGCGGCGCCAAGCCCGCGCTGCGGGTGGAGGGGTGGAACGTGAGGGCTGGTTAGGGGGCGGCCCAGTATCGAGCACCCCCGGCTGGCGGCGCTTACTCCCTGCCGCCGCGCCGTCTCTACGATTGAGCAGCCGTTTCCCAACCACAACCACACTGTCCTTGATCCTGCTGTGCCGCAATCCCTCACCTCCCAAGAGTGGTCTTACCGTTCAGTTTTGCGGTTACAACTTCGTTCACTCTTGGGAGTTACGGCACAACCCAGCCCCTGGCAGGAATGGCGACCACTCCGGGCGAATGCAACGGCGACGGTCTTAGTAAACCAGGGGGGTCGGCGGTGTCTGGGTGTCGTGGTCACTGGCCTAAGCAGAGGGCAATCCGTCGCGATTCGTGCCGTATCCTGGCTTTCGCGTGGTGCGTGGCCATTGCCGGCCTGATGGGCTCTTATCGGGCAGCGGCAGAGCCAGTCCAGCCCCCGACGAGACTCACCCTCCGCGATTGCATCTCCCTCGCCCTGGCCAAGGCCCCCGAGGCGCGCATCACCCAGCAGTTGGTGCTGGCCGCCGGCCTGCGAGCCCGCAACGCGGGGGTCGCCTTCGTACCCACCCTCGGCTTGGAAAGCGGCCTGGTGCGGGGCAGCCAGATGGGCCGCGACATCACGGGCGCGATTGGTTCCCGTGCCCAGGCCGGCCACCTGGTACGCTTGGTGATTGACCAGCACCTCTTCGACTCCGGCCTCAGCCGGGCCGAGCGCCAAGCCGCCCGCGCCGATCTGGTCGCCGAGCTTTGTGACCAGCGGGCCACCGCGGAGGACCTGGCCTTGCGGGTAGTCGAGCGCTTCTACGATGCCGTGCAGGCTGGCGAGGAGCTGGGGCAGGCCCGGCGGGCCGCCACCCGGGCTGACGGCTACGTGGCCCTGGCCTCCGCCCGCTTCGAGACGGGCCGGGTGGCGAAGGTAGACATCACCCGGGCCCAGGTAGGCGCCGCCGAATCACAGCTCCAGCTGCTGCGGGCCGAGCACCGGCTGGAGGCCGCCAGGCTGCAACTGTGGGAGGCGCTGGGTGAGGATCCCGGCGCCCAAGTGGAGCTGGTGGATGACGTGACCACCCTGGCCGGGGAGACCGAGGCCAGCCTGGTCGCCATCGCCGCCAGCTCGCATCCCCGGATCGAAACGCTCCAGGCCGAGCTGCAGGCCCGCGCCGCCCGGGTGCGCCAGGCCCGGCTGGCCGAGACCATGCAGCTGTCGGTTGACGGCGGCTACAGCCTCGATACGCTCAGCTCGGAAGTGAAGGCCCGCGACTGGCTGCTCTATGCCAGCGTCAGCTACCCGCTGTTCGACGCCGGCCAGGCTCACCGCAACACGGCGGCCCTGAAGGCTGAGATGGCGGCATTGCGGCTGCGCCTGGAGGACCAATCCGCGGTGCTGGCGACCGAGCGGAAGCAAGCAGTACTGCTGTGCCAAGAGGCCGACATGCTGGTAGCCCTGGCAGGCAAACAGGTGGCCCAGGCCGAGGAGAGCGTGTGGCTGCTCAAGCTCTCCTACGAGGTAGGGCGGACACCGTTAGGAGACCTGCTGGACGCGGAGCTGGCCCTGGCGAAGAGCGAGGCCAACCTGGCGGCGACCCGATTTGAGCGCAAAACGGCAGTGGCCCGCGCCTACTATGCCTCAGGGGTGTTGGTGCAGCGGCTGTCCCAGAACACGGTGCTACAAGCGGCAGCGCAAACGGGAGCGAGGTAGCCACATGGCGTTGATAGACGTGCAGGAGGTACGTAAGGAGTTCCGCCGGGGCACGGAGGTGGTGCAGGCCCTGCGGGGGGTGAGCCTGCAGATCGAGCCGGGCGAGTATGTATCCATCAGCGGCCCCTCAGGCTCGGGCAAGACTACGCTGATGGACATCATCGGCTGCCTCAGCCGTCCCACTGCAGGCACCTACCGACTGGCGGGCGAGGACGTCAGCGGCCTGGATGAAGAGGCCCTGGCCACCATTCGGAACGCGAAGATTGGCTTCGTTTTCCAGGCCTTCAACCTGCTGGCGCGCTACAGCGCGGCAGATAATGTGGCCCTGCCGCTGCTCTATGCGGGCCAGACGCTGGCCGAGGCGCGGCCGCGGGCCAAGGAGGCCCTCAAGCAGGTGGGGCTGGGGCACCGAGCCAGCCACTTGCCGGGCGAGCTGTCGGGCGGCGAGCAACAGCGCGTCGCCATCGCCCGGGCGCTCATCAACAAGCCGCTCTTGATCCTGGCCGATGAGCCCACAGGCAACCTGGATACGGCAATTGGCGCCGAGATCCTGGACCTGCTCGACACCATCCACAAGGGCGGCGGCACGATCGTGCTGGTCACGCACGACCCGGCGGCGGCCGAGCGGGCGCAGCGCGCCTTTGCGCTGGATGACGGCCGGATCGCGCCAAAGACGCAGGGGTGAGGTCGGTGAAGAAACTCGTCATCGTTGCCATACTCGTGGCGGTGGGCGCCGGCCTGGCCTGGCGGGCGTACTCGCAGCGCCAGGCCACGAGCCGGCTGGCCAAGTACAAGACCGCCATCGTGGTGCGCCAGGACATGTCGGTGGCCGTGCAGGCTACCGGCGTGGTGGAACCGGAGCACCGCGTCAACATTCGCCCCCGGGTGTCGGCCGAGCTGATCAGGCTATCCATCGTGGAGGGGGCGAAGGTCGCCAAGGGGCAGGCCATCGGCAGCCTGGACCCGCGGGAGTTCGCGATCGGCGTGCGGGCCGCCCAGGCCCAGCTCGCGGTCGCCCGGGCCGAGGAACGCCAGGCCCTGGCCAGCCTCATGAAAGCCCAGGCCGGCGAGGCGGCCGCGAAGGCCTCGCTTGGCTCGGCTCGCGAGCGCCTGCACCAACTGCGGCTGGCTGCCGCCCAGGAAGGTGATGCGGGCCACACCGAGGTGGAGATCGCCAAGATCGAGCTGGAACGAGTGCAGAACGAGCTCCAGCAGTGCGAGGCCACTCTGGCCGACACCCGGCGGCTCGTCGCGGCCGAGGCAGAGTCTCGAGAGCGCGCCCGGCAGGATGAGCGGGTAGCGCTTGCCGCGCGGGCGGAAGTGAAGAAGGCCGAGCAGCGGCTGCGCGAGGCGCAGCGGGAGCAAGATCGCCGCGTAGCCGCGGCCGCCGAAGCCCAGAGCGAGGTGCGGCGGGCGGAGGCCGAGCTGGCATCCACCCACGCCGGCGTCAGCCAGGCACAACAGGCGGTGGAGGCGGCCCGGGCCGCCATCCTGTATGCTGACACCGCCCGTGAAGGCGCCGAGCTCGAGCTGGGGTACTGCGACGTCCGTTCTCCCCTGGCCGGGGTCGTCACCTTTGTCGGCGCCGAGGAGGGCGAGGTCGTGCTGCGCGAGATGGGCAATGCCACGGGCTCCATCATCGCCGTCGTCAGCGACCTGAGCCGCATCATCTGCCGCGCCCAGGTAGACGAGGTGGACATTGGCAAGGTCCGCGTCGGCCAGTCCGCCACCCTGGTACTGGGCAGCGGCGGCCGCACGTACCGCGGCCGAGTCTACAGCATCGCCCGCCAAACGGCTGCCGGCCCCGCTGCGGGCCAATCGAGCAACGTGGCCGAATTCGAGGTCAAGCTGGAGGTGGACAACGCCGACCTCTCGTTGCGCCCCGGCATGACACTGAACGTCGACATCCTCATCTCGGGCCGCCAGAGGGTGCTCACCATCCCCCACGAAGCCATCTACTCAGAGGCGGGGGTGCCCATGGTGCACGTGGTCCTGGGCACCCGCCTGGAGCCCCGGCGGGTGTCACTCGGGGAGGCCTTTCCCGAGGCCATGGAGGTCACCGGCGGGCTGCGGGAAGGCGATCGAGTGGTGCTTGGTGCGGTCTTGCCCGAGTGAAGAAAGAGTGTCGTGCGTACCAGGGAGATCATCAGGAGCGCCTGGCGCAGCCTGTGGGCCCACCGCTTCCAGACCGGGCTGACTATGGCCGTGCTGGCCGTGGGGATTGCTGTGCTGGTGGACGTGCTGGCCGTGTGCGAGGGCGCCTACCAGCAGAACGTCCGCGACCTGTCCCAGCACGGCGATAACTACTGCGACCTCTATATTCGCTACCGCAAAGGGCGGGTGATGCGCTGGCTGCGGTCCGCCGACCTCGCCTATGCCGTCCATCACAGCCCGTCGGTCGTCAGCGCGACGCCAGTGCTGTCGTGGGGCGGCGGCACGGTGCGCCTGGGTGCCAAACGGGCCCGCACCGACATGATGGGGGTGGAGCCACGCTACTTCCCCCTGCGGCACCTGCAGATGGCACAGGGGCGCTACTTTACGAACGCCGAGGGATTGGGCCGCCGGCCGGTACTGGTGCTCGGCGCCGGCGCAGCGGACCAGCTCGCACTGAATCAGGGACTGCTCGGCCAGCGGGTGGTATTGTCCAGCTACGGTGGCAGGCGGCTGCTGGCCCGGGTGATCGGGGTGGCCGCGCGCACGGAGGACCAGGAGATGGACAACAGCGTGTACGTGCCCCTGACCCTGTTGCAGGAGCTGGTGGGACTGCAGGCTGCCAATGCGTTGTTCGCCACCACCTGGGAGCTGGAACGCACGCCGGGCCTGCAGCAGGAGCTGCAGACCGCCCTGGCCAGCCGCAATGTGTACGTGGAGGGCCACAACCAGCTCTTCCTGGTGCTCGACCGCTCGGCCGGCATGCGACAGTTCGGCCGCGTCATCTTCCTGTGCGGCCTCGGCCTGGGTCTCATCAACGCGCTGGTGGTGGCCAAGGTGCTGGTCAGCGCCTCGATCGAGCGGCGGCAGGAGGTGGGGCTGCGCAAGGCACTGGGCGCCCGCTCCCGGGAGATCCTATGGCAGCACCTGCTCGAGCCAGCGTTGGCCGTAGGCGCCGGGCTGCTGCTGGGCATGCTCGTGGGGGCGGCGGTGATCCCCATCATGGGCCTGGTCATGTCCTGGGCACCAGTGGTGCCGTGGAGCCAGGTAAGCTCCCTCGCCGCCTTCACCTGGGTCCTGGCTGGTGTCGCCTCGGCCACGCCGGCGTGGCAGGCATCGCAACTCGATCCCGCCCGCATGCTGCGGGCAGCATGAACGAGCTTCCCTAAGGGAGTGAGCAATGCGATTCTCAGTGCTGGCCTGGGCTGCCACCAAGAGCCTGCGCAGCCATCGGCTCGGCTCCCTCCTCGTGCTGCTGGTGATCGCGGTGACGACGGGTCTCACCTTCGCCATGGCCTCCCTTGGCTTCGGTTGGCAGGATAAGCTGCTGCGGGAGATCGCCCAGGAGGGGAACAACTGCGTCGGCTTCTGGGCCGGCCCGCCGCCGGCGGGGCAGCGGGTGGCGCGAGGGCTGCGACTGAGCGACGTTGACTACATTCGCCAGAGCTGCCCCCTGCTCACTGCGGTCTGCGCCCATGACTTCCTGCCCGACGCCACCATCCAGTACCAGAACCGCACCCGCTTCTGCCAGGTGCATGCTTTCAGCGCCGGTTTCCCGCCGGTGCGCAACCTGCAACTCATCGCTGGCCGCTCGTGGACGGAGGCGGAAGACCGGCAGCGGGCACCCCTCATTGTGCTGGGCTCGGGGTCGGCCGAGGTGCTCTTTCCCAGCGGCGATGCCTTGGGTAAGCAGGTGCGGCTGAGCGTGCGGTGGGAGCGCGGGAGCGGTGTTGATCGCCAGGCCACGCTCACCGTTATCGGGGTGAGCAAGCCGACCGAGCTGGAGCGGCTAAACAGCCAGGTTTTCATCCCCATCTCCCTCTCGCAGCACGGCCTGGGCTACTACAACCAGGGGCATGGGGAGATCGGAGAGATCATCGCCAGCGTGCCCCGGCTGCAAGATTGCCCAGCCGGCCAGCAGCAGATGGCGGCTGCCATGCGCCGCCGCAACGTGTACATGAACGAGCGCAGTCGCAACTGGCTTGCATTCACCCTGGATTACCAGGCCTACGTGAACCGCATCTTCGTCGTCCTCTTCAGCCTGTGCCTGGCCGCGATCTTCCTCAGCGGCCTCGGCTTCATCAAGATCATGCTGCTGTCGGTAGCGAGTCGGGTGCCCGAGATCGGCCTGCGCAAGGCGCTGGGTGCCAGTCCTCGGCAGATCCAGCGGCAATTCCTGGTGGAGGCGGTGGTAACGGGGACGGCGGGGGCACTACTGGGCCTGGCACTGGGCTGTGTCGGCATTTACCTGATCGGTCACACCAACCTGGTGGCCAGCCTGGCCGGGGCCAAGTACCACACGCCGCCGGCCATGCGGGCCTGGCTGCCGATCGGCTTGTTTCTTTATGTGGTTGGCCTGGCGGCGCTGGGCGGGGTGCTGCCGGCCCGGCGGGCCGCCCGGCTGGACCCGGTGACCGCCATTCGGGGGCAATGACCAGGGCAACTGACGGGGGAGACATGACATGCGACTGCAGATGATCGTCTGGATGGCCATGCGCAGCATGAACGCCCGCCGCACCAGCTCGGCCTTGCTGATAGGCGTGATTGCCCTGCTCACGGCCATCACGCTGACCATGGGTTCGATCTGTTTCGGCTGGCAGAACTATGCCTTTCGCCGGGTGGCGGCGGAGGGGCCCAACCACATCCGCGTCTGGGCGGGCCAGCCGCCTGCGGGCAAGATCGGCCGCCTGCTGCGTCTCTCCGACATGGAGTATGTGCAGCAGGCCTGCCCCCTGGTCACCGGGGTTTGCGCCCTGGACGCCATCTACCAGGCGACCCTGCTCTACCGCGACCGCCAATACGTTTCCTGGGTTTTCGGCTTCACCCCCAACTACGTGCAGGTGCGGGCCGTCCCCATCTCCCGCGGCCGTTCGTTCACCGAGGAGGAGAACCGGCGGCGGGCCCCGGTGATCGTGCTGGGCCCTTTGGTGGCGGTGGCCCTGTTTGGTGATGAGCCGCCACTGGGCAAGCGAATCACTGTGAAGGCGGAACACGGGGGCCACGCCACGCTGATGGTGATCGGGGTGGCAGACCCGGTTGCCTTCACCCTGATGAAGAAGTCATCCTACGTCCCCATCTCGGTGACACAGAGCGGCCTGAGCTACAGGAACCAGGGGCATGGCGAAGTGGAAAGCCTCTCGGCCGCGACGGCGCGGCTTGAGGATACCCCTGCGGGCTTGGCGCAAATCCGGGAGGCGCTGGCGAAGCGCAACGTCTACCTCGATCCCAATTCGTACGCGGGTCTCGACCTCTACCAGACAGCCGCCCAGGAGCCGCGTCGGGGCACCATCATTATCCTGGTGCTCGGCTGTGGCGCCTTGCTCACCACCGGGCTGGGGTTGGCCAAGCTGATGCTGAGCGAGGTAGCCTCCCGGCGCCAGGAGATCGGCCTGCGCAAGGCCCTGGGTGCCCCGCCCCGCGCCATCCGGGGGCAGTTCCTGGCGGAGTCGGTCTTCATGGGTGGTGTCGGCGCGCTGATTGGCCTGGCGTTGGGCGCGGTGCTGATCTACCTGCACCGGGACCCATACAGCGTGGGCTGGATGGTGCAGCTGGGACTGCAGGACGCACCGGTGGTGCCCGCCGGGCTGCCGGTCGGCCTGCTGCTGTACATGGCCGTGGTGGCGGGCCTGGCTGGCCTGGTGCCCGCACGCAGAGCGGGCCGCCTGGACCCCATAGACGCCCTGAGGGGGCGCTGATACCTCCTCGGTGCCCGTAGGGTACCAAAACTCATCTCTGCCGGTATTCGCCGACGAGCGGTCAGCTCCCAGGTGACGAAAGTGCTGGGAGAGCGAGTGCTTCAGTGTGCCCAGGCGGCAGCAGCGGCTGGCCTTGCGCAGGCGCCCGGGGGCTCCTACCCGGCTCGCTGGAGATGGGCATACACATCTGCTTTCCCTTACCTTTGCTGGTCGGGCGCCGCGTGTGGAATATAGCAGTAGAAGGCCTGTCCCCGACTTTCACAGGGGGACCACGAGAATATGAGCGATTTCCTCCGCAAGCGGCGACGGGGCGGCTTCACCCTGATTGAGATGCTGATCGTGATCTTGGTCATTGCCATCTTGGCGGTGATTGTTATCCCCCGGCTGATGGGTGCCGCCCGCAGGGCCAAGGAAGCGCAGTTGCGTGCCAATCTGAAGCAGCTCCGGGATGCTATCGAGCGCTTTGAGGGCGCTTGTGCCGCCTGGCCACCGGCGCTGGCTGACGTCATGGCCGCTAACGGCACCGCCCTCAGCGCGGATGCGGACGGCCGGGGCATCAGTGTGGACCGGGACGGCTACAACGGCCCTTACCTGGTCACCGGCACCGGTGTGCTGCCGGTTGACGGGATGACCGGAGCGTCCGACTGGAACTACGACAACACCACCGGGATGGTGCACAGCAGCTCGACGCTGACGGCCACCGATGGCAGCGCGTACGCCACCTGGTAGCCCTCCGCTGCACCGGATAGGAGTAACGCTCGATCAGCCGCCCGGTACCTGCGCGGGGCTGTGCTCTGCCTTGACCCAACCGCTGGGCAAATCAATCAGCAGCATGACCAGACAGAGCAGCCCCCACGGCAGCAGCGGCCACAAGGAAAGCCCCGCCACCACGAGCTCCACGCTCAAGACAATGGCCCCTCCCCAGCCGAAGGCCTCGCCCCGCAAGACCGCCCACCAAGAGGCCAACCACAGTATGGGCACCAGTTCCAGGAGCAGCGCCACTCCGGCCCTCTTCGCAAACAGCCACGCCGGCGGCTGGAAATCCACCTTCAGGGCGATCACCACCGCCCCCACCACCATGGCTGCACCGACCACCAAATTGGCCCAGGCCAGCACACGCGTCCTTTTCTTCATGCCTCCCCTCCTGTGGGCAGAATGGTAAGGTTCAGCTGTCCACCTGCGGCGCTGGTTCGGCTCGGGATACGCAGCAGCGGCAGTGCGAGGAGCAATACCGCTGCCCCGCTGTGCTTTCGGCAGTCTCCCCAGCGGGTCCTGCCTTACCACTCGGTGATCTGGCGCCGCTTCGCGCGGAGCCACTCGGCATTTGCCGTGCTTTGGTGAGGGATCAGGTACCCGGCCAGCTACATCCGCCGCAGGCTGACCCGGGCAATCACAGCCACCAGCAGCAGCAGGCCGCCCATGATCACAAAGGGCATCTGCAGGCCCAGCACACTGGCGGCCCACCCGCCCACGGCCGGTCCTGTCCCCCAGCCCATTGCCGAGGCGGTGGTGGCCAAGCCATAGGCCCGGCCGATGCGCTCCCGCGGCACCGTGGTGGCCATAAGGGCATTCAAGGAGGGGATCATGCCCCCGGCGGCAAAGCCGAAAAGGCCACGGATCACCAGGAGCTGCGTCACGGAGTGGGCGATCGCCTGGGGGAAGCAGAGCAGCCCTGCCCCCGCGGTGCATGCGACCAGGATGCGGCGATGGCCATAGCGGTCGCTGAGCCGGCCCATCAGCAGGGCGGCCCCGGCCGAGCTGACCCCGCCCACGGCCAGGATGATGCCCGTGGCGCTGGCTGCCCGCCCTACCCCCGCCAGCCGTTCCACGAAGAGCGGCATAATCGGCCCCACAAATGAGCCGCTGAACTGCAGCAGCGTAAAGAGGCCGAGCAGTATCAGGGCTCCCGGCACCTGCAGCAAGCCTTCCTTGGGCTGGGGGGCACCCGCGGACGGGCTTCGCCGGACAAACCGCTCCCGCGCCCCCACCACCACCAGCATGCCGCCGGTGAAGAGCATCAGGCCAGTGAGGGCAAACGGCAGCCGGTAGCCAAAGCGGTCGGCGGTTACCCCGCCTACCAGGGGGCCGACCGAGTTGCCCGTGAAGACCGCCATCTGCATCAGCCCCAGGCTATACCCCAGGGCTGACTTCGGCACCACGCTCGCCACCAGCGCGGCCGAGGCGGAGGCGGTGCCGGTGATGAAGCCCTGAGCCGCCCGCAGGCCCAGCAGTTGGTAGACATTGCGGACCAGCCCCATCAGCGACATGATCACCGCGCCGCCCAGCATGGCCCGGGCCACCATCGCCTTGCGGCCATAGCGGTCCGCCATCGCCCCCCACAAGGGCGCGGCCAGCGCCATCGTCACCGCCGAGGAGGTGATCACCCAGCCCGCCCACACCGGCACTGCCCGCTCCGGCACGCCCAGCTCCCGGATGAAGAAGGGGATGAAGGGCATCACGAAGGCAAAGCCCATGATGGCCAGGAACTGCGCCACCCAGGCCACATAGAGCGTCAGCCGCCAGCCGGGGCAACCGTCGGGCTCGCCCTCCTCGCCGGGGCCTGCGCTTACCGCTATCCCGGCCTCCAGCTCTACTACCTCCTGCAGGTCGTCTTCCACCGCCATCCCCAGGCCAACAGCCTACTGTCGTTTCGCCGCTCGGTCCGCCGGTACCCTTCCCTTCTTCTCCTGGGTACAGCTGTCGGGACCCACGGGTGGTCCCGCCTGGCACGCCAACCGGCGGCAGCGTTGAACTAAGCTCTCCGGCTGCCTGCCCGGGCTTTTGCCGCTGTGGGCGAAAGTGCTTGACCTGCAGCCGGTAGTCTGGTACAAAGGCTGCCGTAAGGGGGCTGCCATGGCTGCACGCGCGTTCGGCTGCCTGCTGCTCGTCTGCCTGCTCGCCACCGCGGCGGGGGCAACGCCGTATCAGTTTGGGCGGGAAAGCCGCGTTTACCAGCAGATTGATGCCCTGAGCCGGCAGGGGCTGCTGGAGGGCTATCCTGCCGGCCCCTGGGCTGGCCCGGAGGCGCTCACCGGCCAGGAGGCGGCGAGCCTGGTGCTGCGGGCAGTGCGAGGGGTGGCGGCGCAGTATGCCCTGCGCTCGGCTGAGCTGGCGCAGGCGGCCGCGGGGCAGGCGCCGGCATGTCCTGAAGGCGCGCCGGCGGCCCTGGTGCGCCCGGAGGACCTGGCCCGGCTGGAGAAGCTGATCGCCGAGCTGCGGACCGAGCTGGTGACCATGGGAGCGGACGTGCAGTCGCTCTCGGCGACGGTGGCCGAGCTTAGTGCCAGCATGTTCAAGGTGCAGGCGCAGGCAGCCGCCGCCAGCGAGGAGCTGCGCCAGCACCGCATCTCCGGCTATATCCAGGCCCGCTACGTGGTGGACCGGGCCCGCACCCCGGAGTCCACCTTCGCCGTGAAGCGTGCCTATCTCACCATCGCCGGCCCGGTATCGGACCGCACCCGCTACCTGCTGCAGGTGGATGCCCTGGGGGCCAACCGGGCGGGGGAGAGCGAGGTGCTGCTGAACGAGGCCAGCATCTCGCACCTGCTGGGCGGCAGCACCTGGCTCACCGCCGGCCAGCTCCCTGTGCCCTTCGGCTTCGAGCTCCCCTACTCCAGCCGCGACCGGGAGGCGCCGGAGCGCAGCACCGGCATCGGGGCGCTCTTCCCCCGCCAGATTTGGGACCGAGGGGTGACGATCTCGGGTACCCCGGAGCCCTGGCGCTGGGCCGTCACGCTCATCAACGGCACCGGCGCCGCCAGCAGTGATAACAATGACCGCAAGGACGTGGTGCTCAACCTGGCCCGGCGCTGGGACCGCCTGGAGGCCGGCAGCTCCGCCTACCTGGGCAAGCTGGGGGCCATCGGCGGACCACAGGCCGACAAGCACCTCTACGACACCTGGGCCCAGTACCAGTTGGGCAGCAGCGCCTACCTGCGCGGGGAGCTGATCATGGGCCGGGCCGCCCTGCCCGCCGAGCTGGCGGCGGGCGATCACCCCGTGCTGGCCTGGTCCGGGCTGGTGGGCTACCGCCCCAACCCGCGCCACCTGCTGGTGGCGAGGTATGACCAGTTCGACCCCAACCGGGACCGCGCCGGTGACAGCGTGCCTACCACCACCCTCGCCTTCCTGCACTGGCTGGACCCGGTCACCCGGCTGCGGCTGGCGCAGGAGTTCCGACCCCGCCGCGCCGGCATCTTCACCAGCGAGCTGCAGGTGTCCTACTGAACCCTCCACCGCGGCTTGCTCCATTGCCCGCACATTCTCTGCTTCAGCGCCCGGTTACCTGGTGGACGAGCCGCACAACAATGTAGCGCCTGGCGCACATTGGGCAGGGGGAAGGCAGGCGGTTCGCGGCGTAGCTGGTCCCCGAGGTGAGGCGGATGGCTCATGATATCGCCATTGTCGGCGGCGGCCCCGGCGGCTATGTGGCGGCGATTCGGGCGGCGCAGCTCGGGCGGAGCGCAGCCCTGGTGGAGAAGGAGGCGTTGGGCGGCCTGTGCCTGAACTGGGGCTGCATCCCCAGCAAGGTGCTGCTTCAACATGCCGATCTGCTGGAGGCGATCCACCGCGCCGGCGAGTGGGGATTCGCGCTGGGGGAGGTGCGGGCCGACTTTGGCAAGGCGGTGGATCGCAGCCGCCAGGTGGTGGAGAGGCTGCGCACCGGCATCGAGTCCCTGATGCGCAAGCACGGGGTGGAGGTGATCCGGGGCGACGCCTCCTTTACCGGTCCCCACACCCTGCAAGTGCAGCCCGACGGCCGTACCGTCGAGGCCCAGGCGGTGATCATCGCCACCGGCTCCGTGCCCCGGTCGGTGCCGGGCATCGAGGTGGACCGGGAGCGGGTGATCACCAGCTACCAGGCCCTGGCCCTGCGGGATCTCCCTGCCTCCTGGGCGGTGGTGGGGGGAGGGGCAAGCGGCGTTGAGTTTGCCTACCTGTACCGCAGCTATGGCTGCGAGGTGGCGATAGTGGAGATCACCGACCACCTGCTCCCCCTGGAAGACCCCGAGCTGGCGGCTGAGCTGCGCAAGGCCCTGGAGCGCAGCGGCATACGCATCCTCACGCAGAGCCGGGTGTCGGCGGTGGAGCGCACCGCGGAGGGCCTGGCGGTGACGGTGGTCACCCCGCAGGGCGAGCAGCGGCTGGAGGTGGGCAAGCTGCTGCTGGCCGCTGGCTACCAGCCCTACACCGCGGGCCTGCTGCCCGAGGCGGCGGGGGTGGAGCCGGATGGCCGCGGCTTCATCCCCGTAAACGAGGACATGCAGACCAACGTGCCGGGGATCTATGCCATCGGCGACGTGGCGGGGCCGCCCTTGCTGGCGCATGCCGCCATGGAGCGAGGGGTGATCGCGGCGGAGGCCATCGCCGGGCGTCCGCACCAGCGCTTTGTGCCGCACAACGTGCCCCGGGCCGTGTACTGCCGACCACAAGTGGCCAGCGTCGGCCTTACTGAGGCGCAGGCCCGGGAGCAGGGCTACCAGGTGAAGGTGGGCCGCTTCCCCTACCGGGCCAACGGCAAGGCGCTGGCCCTGGGTGAGACCACCGGCGTGGTCAAGACGGTGGTGGACGGCGATTCCGGTCAGGTGCTGGGAGTGCACCTGTTGGGGGCGGAGGCCAGCGAGCTGCTGGGCGAGGCCACCCTGGCCGTTACCCTGGAGGAGACCTGGGAGGCGGTGGGGCGGACGCCCCACGCCCATCCCACGCTCTCGGAGATGATCAAGGAGGCCGCCCTGGCGGCCGAGGAGCAGGCGATACACATATGAGCGATGACCTGGGTGTGGATCGGGAGCTGGCGCAGCACCTGTACCGGCAGATGCTGCTGATCCGCCGCTTCGAGGAGCGGGCGGCCCAGGAGTATGCCTACCAGAAGATCGGCGGCTTCCTGCACCTGTACATCGGCGAGGAGGCGGTGGCGGTAGGCGGCATCTCCACGCTGCGCGCGGACGACTACGTGGTGAGCCACTACCGGGACCACGGCCATGCCCTGGCCAAGGGGTCGGATCCCAAGCGGGTGATGGCGGAGCTGTTTGGCAAGGTGACGGGGCTGTGCAAGGGCAAGGGCGGCTCCATGCACCTCTTCGACGTGGAGCACGGCATGATGGGCGGCTATGCCATTGTCGCGGGCGGCATGCCCATCGCCGCCGGCCATGCCCTGGCCAGCCAGTACCTGGGGGACGGGCGGGTGACCCTGGACTTCTTTGGCGACGGCGCCGCCAATGAGGGCGAGTTTCACGAGACCCTGAACCTGGCCTCCCTGTGGAAGCTGCCCATCGCTTTCGTGCTGGAGAACAACTACTACGCCATGGGGACGCGCGTAGACCGCGCCAGCGCCGAGCCCCAGCTCTGGAAGCGGGCGGCGGCCTACGCCCTGCCCGGGGTGCGCATTGACGGCATGGACGTGCTGGAGGTGCGCCGGGAGGTGGCGGCGGCGGTCCAGCGCGCCCGCAACGGCGAAGGGCCCAGCCTGGTGGAGGCCATGACCTACCGCTTCCGCGGCCACTCCATGGCCGACCCCGCCCGCTACCGGCCCCGGCAGGAGGAAGAGGAGTGGAAGGCCCGGGATCCCCTCCCCCTCTTTGAGCAGAAGCTGCGCTCAGCCGGCTTCATCAGCGACGAGGAGCTGGCCCAGATCGCGCAAGCCGTGGAGGAGCAGGTGGAGGCGGCGGTGAGGTTTGCCGACGAGAGTCCCTTCCCGCTCCCCGAGGCGCTGTACGAAGACGTTTACGCGGAGTCCTGAATGGCTGTCATTACCTACCGCGAAGCACTGGCCCAGGCCCTGCGGGAGGAGCTGCACCGGCGGGACTGCTTCTTCCTCATGGGCGAGGATATCGGAGCTTACGGCGGCTCCTATGCCGTGACCAAGGGGTTCCTGGAGGAGTTTGGCGAGCGCCGGGTCAAGGACACGCCCATTTCCGAGTCGGCGATCGTGGGCCTGGCCGTAGGCGCCGCCATGATGGGCGCCTGCCCCATGGTGGAGCTGATGACCATCAACTTCAGCCTGCTGGCCATGGACCAGATCGTGAATCACGCCGCCAAGATCCACTACATGTCGGGCGGGCAGGTGAGCGTGCCCCTGGTGCTGCGCATGCCTACCGGCGGCGGCTATCAGCTCGCCGCCCAGCACTCGCAAAACCTGGAGGGCTGGTTTGCGCACGTGCCGGGGCTGAAAGTGGTGACCCCCAGCACTCCCTATGATGCCAAGGGCATGCTCAGGGCAGCGATCAACGACGGCAACCCGGTGATCTTCGTCGAGCACTCGCTGCTCTATGGCATGCGAGGCGAGGTGCCGGAAGAGCCCTATACCGTGCCCCTGGGCCAGGCGGCGGTGCGCCGGGAAGGCGGCGACCTCACCATTATCGCCTACTCCCGCATGGCGCACGTGGCCCTGGAGGCGGCGGCACGGCTGGCTGAACAGGGGCTCGCCGCCGAGGTGATCGACCTACGCTCGCTGCGGCCCATGGATGTGGATACCCTGGTGCGCTCGGTGGAAAAGACCAGCCGCGCCCTGGTGGTGGAGGAGGCCCCCAAGATGGGAGGCTTCGGGGGCGAGGTGGTAGCCACCATCAGCGACCAGGCCTTTGACTTCCTGGATGCCCCGGTGGGCTGGGTGGGGGGCGCCGACGTCCCCATGCCCTACAGCAAGCCCCTGGAAACGCTGGCGATTCCCAATGCCGATAAGGTGGTGGAGGCGGCCCGGCGCATGCTGCCTGGCCGTTTCGCCTGAGGAGGAGGGTGCGTTGGCCACGCCCGTGATCATGCCGAAGCTGGGTTTCGATGTGGAGCAGGCCAAGCTTATCCGCTGGGTCAAGCACGAAGGCGACCAGGTGGAAAAGGGCGAGGTAGTGGCCGAAGTGGAGACCGAGAAGGTGACCCTGGAAGTGGAGGTTTATGCCAGCGGCACCCTGATCAAGATCGTAGCCCCGGAGGGGGCAGTGGTGCCCGTGGGGCAGACCATCGCCTACCTGGGCGCTGCCGGCGAGCAGGTGGCCGCCGAGGCCCCGCCGGCGCCCCCTCCCCCACCCCCGGAGGAGACGCCTGCGCCCCCCGCCGCCCCTGAGCAGGCGCGGCGCCTGCGGGTGAGCCCGGTGGCCGAGGCCCTGGCCCGGGCGCGGGGCGTGGACCTGGCCCAGGTGACCGGCACCGGCCCGGGCGGCCGCATCACCAAGGACGATGTGCTGGCCTACCTGCAGAAGGCAGAGCAGCCGCCCCCGCCGCCTGCCCAGCCCTCGGCCGAGGAGCCGACCCCCATGCGGCGGGCCATCGCTCGCAAGATGACAGAGAGCAAGCCGGGCATCCCTCACTTCTATGTCACCATGCAGGTGGACATGAGCCGGGCCCTGGAGCTGCGCCAGCAGCTCAACCAGGACTTGCCCGAGCAGGAGCAGATCAGCGTCAATGACCTGGCGATCAAGGCGCTGGCGCTTGCCCTGGCACAGTTCCCGGATTTCAACGCCTGGTACCTGGAGGGGCGGCTGCAGCGGCAGGAGCAGGTCAACATCGGATTGGCCATCGCCCTGGAGGACGGCCTGATCGCCCCCGCGGTACTTGATTGCGCCGCCAAGACCCTGCACCAGATCTCCCGGGAGGCGCAATCCCTGGCGGCGCGGGCGCGCCAGGGGCGGCTCAGCCCCGAGGAGTTCGCCCAGGCCACCATCACCGTGAGCAACCTGGGCATGTTCGGGGTGGACCTCTTCCAGGCCATTATCGTGCCGCCGCAGATCGCCATCCTGGCCCTGGGGGCGGCCCGGCCCCTGCCCGTGGCGGGGGAAGGGGGGGAGGTGGCGGTGCGCCAGGTGATGTCCATGACCCTTTCCGCCGATCACCGGGCCACCGACGGCGCCGTGGGGGCACGCATGCTGAGCCTGGTGCGGGAGCTTCTGGAGCATCCCGCGCGCCTGCTCTCATGACCGGGCGCCACCCCCCCTGGATCCGAGCTGCCGCCCCCGCGCCGGAGCGTACCCGCCGCCTGGACGAGGTTACCCGGCGCCGCGGCCTGCACACCGTCTGCCAGAGCGCGCGCTGCCCCAACCTGGGAGACTGCTGGCGCCGAGGCACCGCCACTTTCCTGCTGCTGGGATCCCGCTGCACCCGCGGCTGCCGCTTCTGCGCGGTGGAGGCGGGCCAGCCCATGCCTGCCGACCCGGCAGAGCCGGAGCGCGTGGCCCAGGCGGTGCGGGAGCTGGGGCTGCAGCACGCGGTGCTCACCTCCGTTACCCGGGACGACCTGCCCGACGGCGGCGCAGGGCAGTTTGCGGCGGCCATCCAGGCCATTCGCCGCTGCCAGCCCGGGTGCACGGTGGAGGTGCTGGTCCCCGACTTCGGCGGCCAGCGGGAGCCCCTGGAGCAGGTGCTGGAGGCGGCTCCCGAGGTGCTGGGGCACAACCTGGAGACGGTGGCCCGGCTTTACCCCCGGGTGCGGCCGGGGGCCAACTACCAGCGGTCGCTCACCCTGCTGGGCGCAGCCGCCGGGCGCAGGGGCGGGGCCAGGGTCAAATCTGGCCTGATGGTGGGCTTGGGGGAGCGCTGGGAGGAGGTGCTGGCGGCGCTTTCGGACCTGCGCGAGGCCGGCGTGGACATGCTTACCGTCGGCCAGTATCTGTCTCCCAGCCGCCGTCACCTGCCGGTAGCCCGCTACTGGCGGCCGCGGGAATTTGCGGCCCTGGCGGTGCGGGCGCGGGCACTGGGGTTTGCGGCGGTGGCCTGCGGCCCCTTGGTGCGCAGCTCCTACCACGCCGAGCAGATGCTTTAGGTGAAGCGCAGCGGCTGGCCTGGCTTGAGGGGCCGGGAATGCAGCTCGTGATCGCGCAGGAAAAGCGCCGGGTTGCTGAGCTGCTTGGCCACATTCATCCCCCGCCGCAGGTCGGAGAGGCGCACCTTCCCCGTGGCCACTCCCCAGAGCAGGCGGCGTACCCGCCGCGGGCGAGGCTGGGACTGCAGGCGGCGCACCTCTCGCCACAGGGCGGCAAACTCGGCGTAGAACTCCGGCAGGGGCAGGGCGGTTGCCGTCACGGCGTGGAACAGGTCGTACAGGGCGGCATTGCCCTCGGTAAGCTCGTTTTTCATCTCCTCGAACAGCTCGGTGCCGGGCAAGGGAGTGACGATGGAGAAGGAGGCGTTGCGCAGGCCCCGGGAGGCCACGTATTCCCGCAAGGCGATGAAGTCCTCCACGGTGGCCCGGGGGTCCACCATCAGGTTGCCCGAATAGGTCACCCCATGCTTGGCCAGCACCTGCAGGGCCTTGTCGTTTTTCTCCGGGGTGTTGCCCTTGCGCAGCTGGCGCAGGCCCTCCAGGGTCACCTGCTCCAGGCCCAGGAAGACGCTGGTAGGCCCCACCTGCGCCCAGTGCTCGACCAGGTCGGGGTGGTCGGCGATGGCGTCGGTGCGGGCCTGGAAGGTGAAGGATTTGCGAATGCCCAGCTGCAGCAGGCGGTCGGCCAGGAGGTGCACCCGGCTGGCATCATGCGGGAAGTTGTCGTCGGTGATGAATACGTGCGGCGCCTCGATGGCCTGCAGCTCCTCCACCACCCGCTCCACGCTCTTCTGCCGTACCTGGCCCTGGTAGAACTTCCAGACCGCGCAAAACTTGCAGCGGAAGGGGCAGCCCCGGGCGCTTTCCAGCAGGGCGGTGGGACGCTGATAGCCCATGTAGAAGCGGTGCAGGTGGTGCCGGATAGGCTCCCGGTAGGGCAAGGGCAGCAGGTCCAGCTGCTCGATCTCCGGGTGCAGCTTGGGCGAGAGCACCTGGCCGTCCCCCGTGTTGGTGATCACCCCCGCCACCTCGCTCAGGGGCACCCCTCCCTCAATGGCGCGGGCCACCATCAGCATGGTCTGCTCTGCCTCCCCCACCACGATGCCATCCACCGCAGGATCGGCGAAATCGAGGGGCCAGAGGCTGGCATGGTGGCCCCCCACCACCACCTTGCACGTGGGGAGCAGGCTCTTCACCTGGCGGGCCGCCTGCAGGGCGGTGCCGGCCTCGGAGGTGAAGGAACAGCCGATGCCGCAAAGCTGGGGGCGGTGATAGCGCAGGTAGTCGGCCAGCCGGTCGTTCAGCCGTAAGTCGGCGATCGCCACCTGGTACATGCGCAGCCCCCCTGCCAGCGTCTCCAGCCCCAGTGGCTCCACCAGTGCGTTCGCCTCCAGCCCGCGCAGGCTGCCCCTCTCCGGACGCACCAGAAGTATTCGCATGGGCTACCCCTTGCCTACATTATACAGCAATCGGTACCCAACTGCCATAGTCTGCTATATGGGCGCCCGCCCGGCTTGTGGCAAGGCAAGCACACCGGGAAAGGGGGCAGCCGCCTAAAGGAACCCTTCCCACCCGGGAAGAATAACTGGCGCAGCCGCTCTGGCGCCTGGCTGGCGCAGGACTGGCCTCCCCTGGACAAAGGAGTCAACCCTCATGCGGCGAGACGGCAGGCTGCGCCTGGGCGTCCTGGCTTCCCACGGTGGCTCCAACCTGCAGGCCCTCATTGACGCCGCCAAGGACCCAGCCTACCCAGCCCAGGTGGTGGTGGTGATCAGCAACAACAGCGGTTCCGGGGCCATGCAGCGGGCGGCGCGGGAGGGCATTGCGGGCGTGCACCTGAGCAGCGTTACCCATCCCGACCCCCAGGCCCTGGACCGGGCCATCGCCGATACCCTGCAGGCGCATGGGGTGGAGCTGGTGATCCTGGCCGGCTATATGAGGAAAATCGGCCCCCTCACCCTGCGCGGCTACCGCCACCGCATCCTGAATATTCACCCGGCCCTGCTGCCGGATTTCGGCGGGGAGGGCTGCTGGGGCCGGCACGTGCACGAGGCGGTGCTCGCTGCCGGCGCCCAGGAGTCAGGGCCGACGGTTTTCCTGGTCATCGAGGCCTACGACACCGGTCCCATCCTGGCGCAGGCGCGGGTGCCGGTGCTGCCCGGCGACGATGCCGACACCCTGGCCGCCCGGGTGCTGAAGCAGGAGCACAAGCTCTACCCCGAGGTGGTGCGGCGCATTGCCGCGGGGGAAATGGACCTGGATAAGGTGGCAGGCGCCGGGTAGGCACTCCCGGCCAGAAAGGTGGCTTGCAGCATGAGCACAGCCGGTTTGCGCATGGGCCTGGTGCTGGTCTTGCTCGTCTGCGTGAGCATGACCGCCTACGCTGCTCGGTGTTACCTGAATTTCCTGCAGGACGTGGCAAACCTGAAGGGGCTGGCGCTGCGCCCCCAGCCGGGGGTGACCTGCCGGGAGTTCACCAGCTATGACCGCCGTTCCCGCTTGGATAAGGACGGCAACCAGGTGGACTGGGGAGCCAACGGCGACGCCGGCAACTTCCTGCGCCAGGAGCCCGAAGGTCACGTGCTGGCGGAGATGGAGGGGCCCGGGGCCATCGTGCGTATCTGGTCGGCGAATCCGAGCGGTACCCTGAAGGTTTTCATTGACGGCGCCCCCCAGCCCACCCTGCAGGCGGATTTCGCCCAGCTTGTCCAGGGCAAGGTGCCGGGAATTCCGGAGCCCATCGTGGGCATGCACGCCCTGGGGGCCAACTGCTACCTGCCCATGCCCTACCAGACGCGCTGCCGGGTGGTGGTGGAGAACCCGGGGTCGCTTTATTACAGCGTCTCCTACCGCACCTATCCGGCCGGCACCAGGCTGCAGCCCTTCCACTGGCCGCTGGCGGCCAAGGAGCAGCAGGAGGTGGAACGGCTGGCCGCAGCCCTGGCCCATCCCGACCGCGCCCGCCACATCGAGCCCGGCACTGCCATCATCGGCGGCCAGGCTGTGCTCTATCCCGGCCAATCTGCCTACCTGGCGCAGATCAAGGGAGCAAGGGCTGTTACCGCCCTCAAGCTGAAGGCCGACCTGCCCGCTGATACCAAGGCCGCTCGCCTGGCCCTGCGCGGCCTGCTGCTGGTGGGTACCTTTGACCGGGCCAGCAAGCCGCAGATCTGGACGCCGCTGGGCGATTTCTTTGGCACCGGCCCGGGCGCCAACCTCTTCCGGGGGGTGCCCACCGGCTGCACGGAAGAGGGCTACTACAGCTACTGGTACATGCCATTCGCCGAGGAGGCCGAGCTGCAGGTGCGCAATGACGGCGAGCAGCCCGTGCAGTTCTCCTGGGAGCTGGAGCACGTCCCCCTGGGCCGTGCTTTCTCCGACCTCATGCATTTCCATGCCCGTTGGCGGCGGGACCATCCCAACCAGACGTTTGATTGGCCTTTCCTGGAGGCGACCGGGCGGGGGCGGTTCGTGGGAGTCGCCATGTCGGTGTGGAACCCGACGCGGGGCTGGTGGGGCGAGGGCGATGAGAAGGTGCGGGTGGATGGCGAGCGGTTCCCCTCGTGGTTCGGCACCGGCAGTGAGGACTACTTTGGCTATGCCTGGTGCTGCACCCAGCTCTTCTCCCATGCCTTCCATGCCCAGCCCCTGTGCGAGGGGCCGGGCAACGCCAATTACACCTCCGTTAACCGCTGGCACGTGGCAGACAACATCCCCTTCCAGCAGCACTTCCGGATGACCATCGAGAACTATGGCCAGGACAAGGACTATAGCTGCGTGGCCTACTGGTATGCCACCCCCGAGACCACGGACTTTTTCCAACCGGCCTCCATCAGCAGCCGCCTGGCCTACCACGAGCCGCTGCCCACCTTCCGCATTCCGGGCGCCATCGAGGGCGAGGCGATGCAGATCGTGGGCCGGCAGTTCGAGGGGGCAGTAGATCCCCAGTTGATGGGCGGCTTCGGCGGGCAATGGTCAGACGAGACCCAGCTCTGGCTGCGGCCCACCGGCCCCGGGCAGTGGGTGGACCTGGCGCTGCCGGTGCCTGAGAGCGGGGAATACGAGATGGTGGTCTACCTCACCAGGGCGGGCGACTATGGCCAGGTGCAGCTTGCCCTGAACGGTCAGCCGGTGGGCGGGGTGATTGACTGCTTCAATAATGGCGTGGTCCCCACCGGCCCTCTCAGCCTGGGCCGGCACCGGCTGCAGCAGGGGAATGCCACCCTGCGCCTGGAGGTGGTGGGCAAGCACCAGCAGTCCACTGGCTACATGGCGGGGCTGGACTGCGTCGTGCTCAGGCACTGATCATTGGCTACCTAACGCAGCCCCTGCAGGGCATCCTGGGGCCGCGCCGGAAAGCCGGTGACGCCCCGGGAATGATCCATCTGGTAGATGCGGGAAAGCGGCCGGGCCTGGAAGGGTAAGCCGCGCAGGTCGCCGCCGCTCAGCGCCCGGCTGGCATTGGGCACCCGCAGGGCGGTGATGGCGGCCTGGCGCCAGCGGCCGGCAACCCCCGGGCAGGTGCCAGCGGCCGACTGCAGCTCCTGGGGGTCGGCGGTGACGTTGAAGAGCTGCTCCCGACCGCCGTTGGCCAGGTAGATGTATTTCCAGTCCTGCTCCCGCACCATCACCTTGAACTGGCGACTGCCCGGCACCCCGTAGTAGCCCACCAGGTGCTCCCGGCCTGCCTCCCGGCCCTCCAGCAGGCCGAGCAGAGATATGCCCTGGCGCACCTCCTCCTTGCCGGCGGCGGCGGTCGCCAGGCCGAACAGGTCGGTCAGGCATACCAGGTCCGCCCGGCGCGCTGCCGCCGGCAGGCGAGCGGGCCAGCTTACCAGGAATGGGATGTGGCAGGAGGCCTCGAAGAAGCTCTCCTTCTGCCAGGCATGGTGGTCGCCCAGGTGGTCCCCGTGGTCCGAGAAGAAGCAGACGAGGGTATTCTCGGCCTCGCCCCTGGCCTCCAGGGCGTCCACGATGCGCCCCAGGCAATGATCCAGGTAGGAGACGGAGCCGTAATAGCGGGCCTTGAGCACGCGCGCGTGCGGGGCATTGATTGCCTCGGCCCAGATGGCGTAGTTCATCCAGGGGATCTGCTCGTCCATGTGATCAACGGCCAGGTCTCCCAGCACCGGGTCGGGCAGGCGGTCGGGGTCATACATGCGGTTGAAGGGAATGGGCGGGGCCAGCGGGGGGTGAGGGCGGATGAAGGAGACAAAGCCGAAGAAGGGCCGGCCCTCCCGCACCGCCACCTGTTCGCAGGCCCGGTCGGCCGCCCAGGATTCATAGGTAAGCGCCATGGGCAGCGGGCTGGCCTGCGGCATGTAGTACATTTCCGTGCGCTCGCCGTGGAGCTGCTCCACGAAGGAGAACTCGGGGTGCTGGGCGGCGATGAAGGAGGCGAAGGCGTCCTGAGCGCGCTGCTCCGGGGTAGCGTAGAGTTCCTCCGCCCGCAGCAAGGTCTCGTAACCCAGGTCCGGATGCAGGGAGTGAAACTTGCCGATGCCAAACGTCCGGTAGCCCAGGGCAGACATGCGCCGGGCCAGGAAGGGGCCGCAGCGCTGCTCGATGTCGTCGGGCTGGCCGGCTACCAAGTCAAAGGGGCCGTTGTGGTAGGAGCCCAGCGTGGGCGGCTCGCACCCGGTGCGGATGGTGTAGCGGGCGGGCACGCACACCGGGCAGGTGGAGTAGGCCTTGGTGAAGGTCACGCCTCGCGCCACCAGCCGGTCCAGGTTCGGGGTGTAGATGTGCGGGTTGCCCAGGGCGGCGATGGTGTCAAAGCGCTGCTGGTCTGCCATCAGGAAAAGGATGTTGGGGCGCGGGTTGGGCATGTGCTCTTCCTTGGGCGGCCAGGCAAGCCGGCGCCTCCAGGGCTGGCTCTGGCGCCGGCGGGGCGCAGGCGTGCCCAGGCAGGAGAGGCCGGGGCCCCGGCCTCTCCCCCAGTCTTGGTTACCGCGCCCCCTTGGCGCGGAAGCTGTAGCTCAGGCCCACGAAAACGTGGTGGTCCTCCAGCCCCACGCTCCCGGCCGGCGCGGCATTGGTCCAGCCGATCTCTCCCGTCACCTCGTTGTTGAACTGGTGGCGGGCGAGCACGGAGACGATGGGATCGGTGATGAAGTTACTGGGCTTGGAGCGGTACTCCACCGCCAGCACCGTCCCCTGGCGGCTGTGGGCCTCCAGGGCGGCAAAGCCTTCCAGCCCATCACTGTCGTCCCCGCCCCTGGTGGTAACCGTCCCCTCCGTGATCCTGTACTCCTGGTCCACCTGGTGCCAGGCGATCCCCAGATGGCCGGCCATCTCGGGCACCCCCAGGTCGGAGGCAGCAGTGGGCAGGGTCTTGCTTACCGCCAGGTAGGCCTGGGTGGAGGTGGCCTCATACCAGCCGCTGATGCTGGGAGGAATCATGGGGAATTGCCGGGCGTCCAGGTCCAGCTTGGCCCAGCGCACCCCCAGGGCCACCGCCGGCCCGACCGCCGTTTCCCGCACCAGCTGATACTTGCCGGCCAGGCTGAGCGCCTCGTCGGTGGTGCCGAATCCGCTGAGCCGGGCCCAGCCCGCCCCCAGCTCGGCGTTGCCGCCGATCGCCAGCAGCAGGCGCACGGGGGCCGCGTCGGCGTCACCCTCCAGGTCCTGGTAGGCCGCGGCGATCGAGTGGTCTACTGCCACGTAAGCGGTGGGGACGTCCACCAGGCCCGTATCCGGCGCGGATAGTGACGGCTCGGCCCATGCCATCCCTGCCGATGCCAAGAGCAGGGACAGTACTGCGAAAGCTGCTAAGGCTCGCATAGGTCGGATACTTCCTTTCCCGTGGCAGGAGATCCTGATCAGGCGGTGACCGATCCCCCCTGGCCACTCGTAGTGCTGCCACATTAGCAGTGCGGGCGCTGCCCTGTCAAGCGTACCCTGTTGCCTGCCGCGGCAGGGAGCAAGGGCAGGGGCGATGAAATAGTGCTGCCACTTGCTTGCCAGTCAGGAGGGTGCCATGAGCCAAAAGGAGATCCCCGCCGCACAGCTCGACCCCCAGGCCTTCATCAAGAGGCAGGCCGCGGCCATCGCCCGGGAGGTGGGCGACGGGTTGGCCGCCAATGCCCTCTCCGGGGGGGTGGATTCCTCCACCGTCACCATGCTGGGCCACCGGGCCCTGGGCGACCGCCTGAAGACCTACTTCATTGACAACGGCCTGATGCGGGAGGGCGAGCCTCAGCAGATCGTGGCCCTTTTCGCTGGCCTGGGGGTGAAGGTGGAGCTGGTGGACGCCCGGGACCAGTTCTTTGCCGCCTTGCGGGGGATCACCGACCCCGAGGAAAAGCGGGAGGCGATCACCCAGACCTTCTACCGCCGCGTGTTTGCCGACCTGGTGCGCCAGAGCGGCGCCCACTGCCTGCTGCAGGGCACCATCCTCACCGACATTGATGAAACGGTGGCCGGCATCAAGCGCCAGCACAACGTCTTTGCCCAGCTCGGCATTGACCCCCAGCAGGCCTTCGGCTACCAGATCCTGGAGCCGCTGGTGCAGCTGCGCAAGGACGGCGTGCGCAAGGTGGCGGCGGCGCTGGGCCTGCCCGATGCGACCTACCACCGCATGCCCTTCCCAGGACCGGCCCTGGCGGCTCGGGTGATTGGCGAGGCCACCCCGGAGCGCATCGCCACCGTGCGCCGGGCCACCGTCATCGTGGAGCAGGAGCTGGAGGCCACCCAGGCCTTCCAGTACCTGGCCATCCTGCATGAGGACCGGGTCACCGGGATGCGCGAGGGAAAGCGCGACTTCGGCTTGCAGGTGGAGATTCGCTGCTGGGACAGCGTGGACGCCCGCACCGCGGCCCTCACTCGCGTGCCCTTCGAAGTGCTGGAGCGCCTGGCCGAGCGCATGGTGGCCGAGGTGCCGGGGGTGGTCAGCGTTACCTATAACATCGCCACCAAACCGCCCTCCACCATTGAGGCGGTATAGGGGCGCGAGACAGTTGGGGACGATGCCTGCAGACGATCGCGGCGGCCTGCGGCAGCGCGCGCTCTTCATCAGCGGCCGGGACGGACTACGGAGCCCGAGGGAACGGTCGCCCGCCTACTCCTTGCCGCCTTTGCCCGCGGTGTCGAAGGCAAGCAAGATGGCCTCGGCGATCTCGCGCATGCTCTTGCGGGTGTTCATGGCCTGTTTTTGGATGCGGCGGAAGGCCTCTTGCTCGGACATCCCTTGCGCCTGCAGCAGGGACTTGGCCCGGTCCAGCAGCTTGCGCGTCTGCAGCGCCTCCTCCAACGTGCTCACCTGGCGGCGCACCGCCTCCAGCTCCTCGAAGCGGGCGCGGGCGATGGCCATGGCCGGGCCGAGGTCGCTCTCGCGGAAGGGCTTGGTGAGGTAGCCGTAAACGCCTGCCTCCTGCGCCCGCCGCACCAGCTCCGGGTGGTCATAGGCGGTCAGCAGCACCACCGGGCAAATGTGGGACTCCAGCAGCTCCCCGGCAGCATCTATGCCGTCCTTGCCGGGCATCTTGATGTCCAAAATGGCCAAGTCGGGATGCGTTTGCTGGGCGGCGGCGAGCACGCCCGTGCCGTCGGGCAGCTCGGCCACCACCTCGTGTCCCATTTCCACCAGGATCTCCCGCAGGTCCAGCCGGATGATGGACTCGTCGTCGGCGATGAGCACGCGCAGCCTATCCATGGTTGCCTTCCTCCGCCGGGGCGGGCAGCTCGATGCGGGCCAGCGTGCCCCCGGCCGTCTCCAGCGAGAACTTGCCCCCCAGGTCCTGGCTGACCAGGGTGGTGACAATCTGCAGCCCCAGGTTGGCGTCCCGCTCCAGGTTGAACCCCGGGGGCAGGCCCACCCCGTCGTCAGCCAGCTCGATGCGGATCAGCCCCGGCTGCTGGGCCAGGGTAAGCTGCACCTCGCCCCGCTCCCGCCCCCGGAAGGCGTGCTTGGCGGCGTTGGCGGCCAGCTCGTTGATGGCCATGGCCACCGGCGTGGCCTGGCTGGCCGGGAGCAGGATATTGGGGCCGGCGACCTGCCCCCGGATAGCTACCCGGGGGTTGGTGCCCAGCGCCGCCTCCAGGATGCGGCCGGAGAGGTCCTTGAGGTCCACCGCCTCCGTGCCCTCCCGGGCCAGGAAATCGTGCACGGTAGCGATGGAGAGGATGCGCCCCACGCTCTCCTGCAGGGCGTCCCGGGTAATGTCGCTGTCGGCCCGGCGCAGCTGCAGCCGGAGCAGGCTGGCGATGGTCTGCAAGTTGTTCTTGACCCGGTGGTGGATCTCCTGCACCACCGCCGACTTGATCTGGCTCTGGCGCTGGCGCACGCGCAGCTCGGTGACATCGCAGATCACGGACAGGCGGCCCCGATCCTGGCCCGCGTCCACCAAGGGAATGGAGCGCTTGATAATGGCGGAGTCACCGATCTCAAACTCGGTCTCGGTGTGGGTGCGCAGCTTCTGGGTCTTGATCACCACCGCTCCGGGCAGGGTGCGCTCGTCCAGCCTGGTGCCGATCAGGCTGCCCTGCACTCCCACCTTGCGCATGATGGCCTGGGCCCGGGCGTCGGCAAAGATGATAGTGCCGCGCTCGTCGCGCACCACGATGCCGTCGCCGCTGTGCAGGATGGCGAGCATGGTGCGCTGGTCCACCGCATCCGCAAACAGCATGCGGGCCAGCACTCCGGCTGCCGTCGCCAGCAGGGGGTTAGAGCGGCGGGGCGGCCGCCGGTAATGGGCCGACTTGTGCATGTCCAGCACCGCGATCAGCCGCCGCTGGGCATTGCGCAGGGGCGCCGCCCGCTGGTCCAGGGGGATGCCCCGCACCAGGCGCCCGGGCAGCCCCAGGGCGGCCCGGCGCCGCCGCAAGCAGCGCCGGGGGGCGGAGTCGGGCTCCAGGGCCAGCACCTCCCCGGTACGGCGCCGGGGATAGAGGGTCTGGGCAGTGGCCGGCTGGGCGTGCGCGGCCACCACCACCTGCTCCGGCCCGGCGGGCACCAGGATGAACAGGTCGGCATGCGCCAGGTCGGCAGCGATGCCCAGGTGGGCGGCGATGCGCTCCAGCAGGCTGATATCGCGGGGCGCCAGGTCCACCCCCCTCGTTTCTCCCAGGGCAGCAAGCGGCATGGCACCTCATTGTAACCGAATGCCCCATCCCCTGCCAACCGGGAGGCGCCCGGGGGGCAACCTGGGAAACTTGCAGGAGAAGCCGCCGCCGCACAGTAGCTATGGTCTCAGCATTTTTGCAGCCGCCCGGTGGGGATGGGCCGTTCGCCTCCCGCAGCCTCAGGCCCGGGACAGCCAACAACCTGCGGGCGCGCACGATTGGTGAGAGGTAATGGAGCAGCAGTCAGAACAGTCCCTGGAAAACGTCGGCACCGAGCTGCGCCGGGACGTCTCCGTCTGGGGCTCCTACATGTGGGGGTTTGCGGACGTCGGCGCCGACACCTACGTGGCGCTGGGGCTGGTGATGGCCTATGCCCAGGGAGCGGCCGGGCTGGCCTTTGCCCTGGCCGGGCTGGTGTACATCATGATCGGCCTGGCCTACACGGAGCTGGCGTCCGCCTACCCGGTGGCAGGCGGCGGGCAGTATTTCACCCTGCGCGGCCTGGGCGACTTCTGGGGGTTTGTGGCCGGGTCGGCCCTGCTCCTGGACTACACCATTGACATCGCCCTGTTCACGGTCGCCTGCGCCGGCTACACGAACTTCTTCCTGCCCTACGTGTTCGGGGTCAGCATTGATGCCTTCGTGATCAGCCTGGGGCCTTTTCACCACGTGAACTGGCTGTGGGCAGCGGAAACCCTGGTGCTGATCGCGTCGCTGGTGTGGCTCAACCTGCGGGGGATCAAGGACTCGTCCCTGCTCAATGAGATCATCGGGGTGGTGGTGATCGCCACCGAGGCCGGGCTGATTATCTTCGGCTTCCTCATGGCCTGGAAGCCGGAGATCCTGGCCTTCCAGTGGCGCACGCAGTTCCCCAGCCTGCACAACTTCATGTACGGCTCCTCGCTGGCCATCATCTCCTTTGTCGGCCTGGAGTCCATCTCGCAGGCGGCGCAGGAAACCCGCCGCCCGGCCACCATCGTCCCCCGCACCTCGATCACGCTCATCTTCACCGTGTTTATCTTCGCCACCGCCTTTTCCACCCTGGGCCTGGGCATGCAGCTGGACCCCAACCTTCCCTCCTGGCAGGTGCTGGGCAACGCCCAGGACAACCCGGTGGCGGTGCTGGCGAGGGGCATCCCGGTGATCGGCCTGCTGGCCGGTCCCTTTGCCGCCGCCCTGGGGGCCATGATCCTGCTCATTTCCGCCAACTCGGGGGTGATGAGCGCCTCCCGGCTCACCTTCTCCATGAGCCAGTTCAACTTCATCTCCCGCTGGTTCAACGCGGTGCACCCCAAGTACCGCACGCCGGCGCGCACCATTGCCGTCTTCTCCGGCATCGGCCTGCTGGAGGCGCTGCTCTCCTTTCTCACCCCCAACGCCATGGACACCCTGGGCAACATGTACGCCTTTGGCGCCAGCACGGGCTACCTCCTGGTGTTCATCGCCCTGATCAGGCTGCGCTTTGTGGACCCCTACACGCCCCGGCCTTACCAGATGCCGCTGAACATCCCGGTGAAAGGCCGGGATGGGCAGCGGCGGGCTTTCCCCGTGCTGGGGGTGGTCGGCATGCTGGGGGTGAGCCTGATTCTCTTCATGGTGGTGCTCACGCACACGGTGGGGCGCATCGCGGGGCCGGCCTGGATCCTGCTTTCCTTCCTGTACTATGCATACTACCGGCGCAAGTCCCGCCTGCCCGTGCTGGGCTCGCTGCCGCGCAACTGGGAGCAGCAGCAGATGCAGGTGCTGGAGTCGGCAGAGGAGTATGACTTGCTGGAGCAGTATCGCAACGCTCTCGCCGAGCGCGATCGCCACCGAAGGAGCGCGCTATGAGCCCGCCCCCGCCCGCCCGCCCCAGCGCCGTGGACTACTTTCAGATGGTGACGAGCGGCCTGTTCACGCTGGTGGGCGCGACCATCATCTTCCGCTCCGTGCTGGGCGGGGGCTCCCCTCCCCTCGCCTACCTTGTCGGCGCCAGCTTCATCGCCTTTGGCCTCTACCGCCTCAAGTTCGTGGCGCGCTGGTGCCGGAGCCGGAGGGAGCCACATGAATCTTAGCCACGTGAGCGTTGCCGGTGCCATAATAGCCGTGGTTTTCGCGACGCTGATGGGCGCCCTGCTCTACTGGATGCTGCGGGTGCCCCGACCCATCCCGGCGGCGGTAGCCCGCACCCGACGGGCGGTGGATGCGGTGCGCCGCATCCTGGTGCCGGTGATTGATGCCGATTACTCCTATCGCGGGGTGGAGGTGGCTTGCCGCCTGGGCCAGGAGCAGCGGGCCGAGATTGTGCTCGCCTACGTGCTGGAGGTGCCCCGCACCCTGCCCCTGGGCGCTCCCCTGCCCGAGGCGGACGCCCGCGCGGCCCAGGTGCTGGAGCGCGGGCAGGAGATCATCCGCCTGCGCAACCTTACCCCCATCGCGCACATCGAGCGCGCCCGCAATGCCGCCGACGGCATCATCCGGGCCGCCAAAGACTATGACGTGGACGTTATCGTGATGGGCATCCGCCCCTCCGTGGGCACGGCCGAGAGTGTGCTCGGCCGCACTACCGATACCCTGCTCAGGCGCGCCCCCTGCGAGCTGGTAGTCGATAAGCTACCAGGCTAGCCCTGGCCGGCCCGGGCCGCTCCGGGCCTGCCAGCAAGGGAAGCGGGCTCCCGGTTTCCCGGGAGCCCGCTCCATTCCCTGCCGGTCCTCCCCCACTACCCGGTCTTGTAGCCGATGCCGAAGCCCCCGCGGGGATAGCTCCAGTCTATGTTGCCGAAGGGGCAGAGAATGCGGCAGGCACCGCATTCCATGCAGTTGTTGTAGGCGACCACGATCTGCTCGTTCTCCCAGGTGTACACCTTGGCCGGGCAGCCCAGGGTGCAGGGGCGCCCGCGCTCCCCGCAGCGCTGCTGGCAGACCGTCACCTCCACGATCTTTAAGTGCGAGCGTGACTCGTCCGGCTTGATGCCGTCCAGGAACAGCTTGTCTTCGATCCTCATATCATTCTCCGGAAAACCCCCCAGGCGTCTCGCAGCATGCCCAGGGGGGAGCGGGCGCGCAGAGCGGTGCGCACGATCTGCCACTGCTTGCGCCGCTTGGGCACGCTGTCCACCGTCAGGAACTCCCGCGCCGCCATGTTGACCAGGTCGGGATAAAGGGTGAAAAAGTGCTTCCTGTGCTCAAAGTAGGCGCTGGCGTGGGCGTACTTGCGCAGGTCCTTGATGATGAAGGACTCATCCAGCCGGCGCCGGTAGGCCGAGAGGGCGGCCGCGGAAAAGTCGCCTCGCTTACGGGCCTCGATCACCGTTTCCGCCGCCAGCTTGCCGGAGAGCATAGCCAGGTTGGACCCCTCGCGGTGGTAGCTGTTCACGAGCTGGGCGGCGTCGCCCACCACCAGCATGCCGTCGCAGTGCACCCTGGGCACGCCGTGGAAGCCGCCCTCGGGGATCAGGTGCGCCAGGTATTCCCGGGTTTCCCCACCCTCGACCAGCGGGCGCACCACGGGATGGGCCTTGAGCTGCTCCAGCAGGTCGTTGGGATTGGTCTGGGTGGCCACCAGGTCGGAGATCACGGCCCCCACGCCGATAGAAAGGGAGTCCTTGTTGGTGTAGATGAAGGCGGTGCCCATCATGCCGGCGGTGGCCTCCCCCACCATCTCGATGGTGGCTCCTGCCTCTTCCTCCAGGTGGAAGCGGTCGGTGATGCGCTCCCGGGGCAGGGCGATCACCTCCTTCACCACCAGGGCCACCTGGTTGGGCTTCCATTCCGGGTGCAGGCCCGCCTTCTGGGCGAGCAGGCTGTTGACGCCGTCGGCGGCGATCACCACGTCGGCATACAGGTCGCCTTCTTCCCGGCCGGTGCGCACGCCCACCACCCGGCCGTCATGGCGGATCACCTCCTCCACTACCGTCTCCGGCACCACCAGCGCCCCCGCCTCCGTTACCTGCTTGGCCATCCACTTGTCAAACTTGGCTCGCAGCACGGTAAAGGCGTTGTAGGGCTCCCGGGCAAAGGCCTCGCTCTTGTGGCCAATTTGCAGGGCCGAGTCCTTGCTCAGCACCCACAGGCTCTGCTGCGTCACGTACCGCTCCAGGGGGGCGGTGCGCCAGAATTCGGGGAACACCTGCTCGGTCGGCTGGCGGTAGAGCACGCCGCCCATCACGTTCTTGGAGCCCGGGAAGTCGCCCCGCTCGATCACCACCACGTTCAGCCCTGCCTTGGCCATCACGTAGGCGGCTGATAACCCGGCCGGTCCCGCTCCCACCACTATGGCGTCAAACCTCTCGTCCACCGATCCCTCTCCCCGCCGGCTCACTTGGAGCCCAGCCGCTCCCTGGCGGCCCGGGTCAGCGCCGGCACCACCTGGAACAGGTCACCCACAATGCCGTAGTTGGCGACGCTGAAGATGGGCGCCTCCGGGTCGTTGTTGATGGCCACGATCACGTCACTGGTCTGCATGCCTACCAGGTGCTGCACCGCCCCGGAGATGCCGCAGGCGAGATAGAGCTTGGGGCGCACCGTCTTGCCGGTCTGGCCCACCTGGTGTTCGTAGGGCATCCATCCCGCGTCCACCGCCGCCCGGGACGCCCCCACCACGCCGTCCAGCACCTGGGCCAGCTCGGCCAGCAGCTTGAAGCTCTCCGGTCCCCCCATGCCTCGCCCGCCGGAGACGATCACCTCCGCGTCTGCCAGGTTGACCGTGCCCGCCACCGCCTCCCGCACGTATTCCAGCACCTTCACCGCCACCTGGTCCTCGGCCAGGTCCAGGCGCTCGCTGATCACCTTGCCCTGGCGGGAATCGTCACGAGCGGGCATGGCCATCACCCGGGGGCGCACCGTCGCCATCTGGGGCCGGCGCTCCTCGGTGAAAATGGTGGCCATGATGTTGCCGCCGAAGGCGGGGCGGGTTTGCTCCAGCAGCCGCGCCTCCCGGTCAATGCTGAGACCGGTGCAGTCGGCGGTGAGCCCAGTGCCCAGCTCTGTGGCCACCGCTCCCGCCAGGTCGCGGCCGGTGGTGGTGGCCCCCAGCAGCAGCACTTCCGGGCGGTACCTGGTGACCAATTGCTTGACCGCGTGCAGATAGGGCTGGGTGCGGTAATGGGCAAGCACCGGGTCATCCACCAGGTAGGCGGTGCCGGCGCCATAGGCAATGGCCTCTTTCGCCAGCTCACCCACCTGGTGCCCCAGCACCACCCCCGCCAGCTTCACCCCCAGGTCGGCCGCCAGGCAGGCGCCCACGCCCAAGAGCTCCCAGGAGACGCGGGCGGCCTTGCCATCGGTTTGCTCCACAAACACCCAGACGCCGCCGTGCTCAACCGGGGTGTCGAGCACCGGCTGGGGCCGCGGCTGGCGCGCAGGGCGGGGCGGGCGGTCGGCCTTCAGCGCCTCCGTCGGGCACACCCGCACGCACAGGCCGCAGGCGGTGCACTTCTCGGGAAGCACCGCCACGATGCCCTCCTGCATGAAGAGCGCCTCACGCCGGCAGGCCCCCAGGCAGCGCTCACACCCGATACATTTCTCCTTGTAGATTTCCAGCCCCGCCATAACCGGCTCCTCGCTCCCACGCCCTCAGGCGCCGATGACCTTGCCAGCCAGCAGCTTGTCCAGCACCGCCGCCGCGGCGGTCTCCGGGTCTCCCTCCACTTGCTCGCCGCCTCCCCGCCGGGGGGGAGCGAAAATGCGTCGCACCTTGGTGGGCGAGCCTTTCAGGCCGATGCATTCCGGATCCACGCCCAGGGTTTCCGCCGTCCAGACCGGGATCTGGGTGCGCAGGGCCCGGATCAGCTCGGGCAGGTGCGCGTACCTGGGCTCATTGATCTCTTTCACCACCGTGAGCAGGGCAGGCAGCGGCGCCCGCACCACCTCGTGCGCACCCTCCAGCTTGCGGCGCACGGTGATGGTGCGCCCGGCCTCGTCCACGCTCATCACCTGGTCCACGTAGGTGAGCTGGGCCAACTCCAGGCGCCGGGCGATGCCAGGCCCCACCTGGGCGGTGTCGCCGTCAATGGTCTGCTTGCCGCAGATCACCAGGTCCACCGGCTCCTGCTCGGACAGCTTCCCGATGGCGGCGGCCAGGGCGCAGCTGGTGGCCAGGGTGTCGGCGCCGCTGAAAGCCCGGTCGCTAAGCAGAAACGCGGCATCGGCCCCCAGGGAGAGGCCTTTTTGCAGTGATTCCTGCGCCTGCGGCGGCCCCATGCTGAGCAGGGTCACCTTGCCGCCATACCGCTCGCGCAGGCGCAGGGCCTCCTCGATGGCATGCACGTCAAACGGGTTGATGATGGAGGGGACGCCTTCTCGGATCAGGGTGTTGGTCTCGGGGTCAATGCGCACCTGCGTGGTATCAGGCACCTGCTTCATGGAGACAACGATATGCACCCTCTGGTCCTTCCCTTCCCAAAATCACAGGTCTCACTATACTAAGCGGCGAGGGGACCGTCAATCAGATCCCTTGGCACCGGGGCTTGCCTGGCGGGGACTTGACAGCACTCGCCTACCTTTACCAGCCGGGCCTGCCCTTCTCCTGCCAGCAGGCAGGGGGCCGCTGGCAGCCTGGCTGCTTCCCCGCCTCGCGCCCCCGTGCTATAGTTAGGGCCATGAGCGCTCGCTACGACCGCTGGACCGTGGCCCTGGCGCAGTTCTCGCCCGTGCTGGGCGACGTGCCGGCCAACCTGGAGCGCCACCTGCAGCTGATCGCGCAGATGCGGGCCAGCGGCGCCCAGTTGGGCGTCTTCCCCGAGCTCAGCCTTACCGGGTACTACTTGCGCGACCTGGTGGGCGAGGTAGCGCTCCCTGCCGATGCTCCTCCCCTGCAGCGCCTGGCCCAGGAGAGCAGGGACCTGGCGCTGGTGGTGGGCTTCGTGGAGGAGGCGGCCGACTTTCGCTTCTATAACACCGCCGCCTACTTTGAGGGCGGCGCGCTTCGCCACCTCCACCGCAAGGTATATTTACCCACCTACGGCATGTTCGACGAGGAACGCTACTTTGACGCCGGGGAGCGCATCGCCGCCTTTGACACCCGTTTCGGACGCATGGCTCTGCTGATCTGCGAGGACCTGTGGCATCCCTCGGCCCCCTATCTCGCCAGCCAGGACGGCGCCACCACGCTGATCGCCATCGCCAACAGCCCGGGTCGGGGCATCGGCGAGCGAAACCTGGACACCGCCCAGGACTACGAGTCCCTGATCCACGCCTACAGCCGCTTTTTCCAGATGTACTGCCTGTTTGCCAACCGGTCGGGCTGGGAGGAGGGGGTGACCTTCTGGGGCGGCTCGGCGGTGGCCGATCCCTTCGGCCGCATGGCGGCCCGCGCCCCCTGCTTGCAGGAACACTTGCTGGTCGCTAACATCGACCCCATGGAGGTGCGCCGGGCCCGCCTCAGCGCTTCCCTGGTGGGGGACGAGCGGCTGGACCTTACTATCAGAGAACTGGAGCGCATCCGCCGTGAACGAGCTGGCGATTGACACCGACCTGGCCCTGAAGATGCTTACCGGCTTCATCCAGGACGAGGTAACCAAGTTCGACGTGCTGCGGGTGGTGGTGGGCCTCTCCGGCGGCGTGGACTCCTCCCTTTCCTGCTTCCTGGGGGAGCGGGCTCTGGGGCCGGAGGGGGTGATCGCCATCATCATGCCCTACCGCACCAGCAGCCCCGCCAGCCGGGAAGACGCCCTGCTGGTGGTGCAGCAGCTTGGCATCAAGCACCTGGAGATCCCCATCACTCCCCAGATTGACGCCTATTTCGAGCGCTTCCCCGATGCCGATAAGACCCGCCGCGGCAACAAGATGGCGCGGGAACGCATGACCATTCTCTACGACCAGTCGGTGGTGCACCATGCCTTTGTGCTGGGCACCAGCAACAAGACCGAGTCCCTGCTGGGCTACACCACGCTCTGGGGCGACATGGCCTGTGCCGTCAACCCCCTGGGCGACCTTTACAAGACCCAGGTGCGCCAGTTGGCGGCGGCGATCGGGGTGCCGGAGCACATCATCGCCAAGCCGCCCAGCGCCGATCTGTGGCCCCAGCAAACGGACGAGGGGGAGCTGGGCCTTACCTATGCCGAGGTGGACCGCCTGCTCTATTGGCTGGTGGACCGGCGCCTCTCCCGGCCGCGCCTGGAGGAGTTGGGATTTGCCCCGGCCTTCATTGACCGGGTGGTAACCATGATCCGGGATTCGCAGTACAAACGGCGCATCCCGCTGGTGGCGAAGCTCTCCCACCGCAGCATTGACCGCGACTTCCGCTATCCCCGGGATTGGGGGCGGTAGCGGCGCCTTCAGATGCGCTTGGTGGCGTTGAGCATGCGCACAAAGCCCTCGCACATGTCGGCCAGGGGGCTGGCGCAGCCGTAGATCAGCCGGCCGGGATCGCACACCTGCTTGTCCTCGGCGTCCACCAGGGCCGAGTTCCCAACCAGGAAGTCCCGCATGTACCTCACGGCCACCACCTTGCCGATGGTGGCCTTGTTGAGCTTGCTGATCAGCCCCCGGTGGGCGGCCGTGTCCTGGTCGGAGACGGAGGTGCCGCCGTGCCCGGTGGTGGGCCGCCAGCAGCCCTCCCGGTAGAGCAGCTCGTTCACCCTCATCAGCAGCTCGCTATTCAGCCGCTGCTTCTGGTCCGAGCGGGCGCCGTGCAGGGTGCCGAAGTCGTAGGCGATCACGTCCACCTCGGTTTCCTTGATGAAATGCAGGATCCCCTGCGCGTTTTCCTCCACCGGGATTTCGCTGGCGGCCAGGTGGGCCTCGCCGTCCTCCACGCCCCCGATCACCGAGAACTCCCCCTCCACCAGCACCTCATGGGCCCGCCCCATCTGCACGATGTGCCGGGTGAGCTTGATGTTCTCCGGCAGGGGCAGCTTGCCAGCGTCTATCATGAAATAGCAGACATGGCCGCTGGTGATGGCGCCCTCGGCGTAATCCAGCAGGTCTTTCAGCTTGGCCTCGTAATCAGCCCCGGGCGAGGGGACGGTGACGTGGTCGCAGGCCAGGGCCACGGCGGCGCCCTGGAAGGGCTGCTTGACCACCGTGCCGTCCGGGCGCACCCGGTCCAGCCAGCCGCCGTAGCGGGCCGCGTTATCCAGGTAGGCGGCGGCATCCAGCATGCCGGCCAGCTTGGCCCCGGCCCCCCATTCCCCAAAGACGCGGGGGCTGGACTCCAGGATGAGGGGGCTCTGCAGATCGGCTGAGACCGCCATGGCGGCGATCAGCCAGGCGTCGGCATAAACGTTCAGCGCCAGCAGCCCGTGCCGCTGCTCTCGCGGCTTGGGCTTGCCCTGGGCGTCGTACACGCAGGTGGCAGCCAGGTACTGCTTCAGCTCAGGTGCGGTCAGAATCCTCATGCTGCGCCTCTTCTTATGCTTCCCGGCAGAGCTGCTGGGCCAGCTGGTAAAGCTCCGGGTGCACCGTGCGGTTGCGGGCCACGGCGTCGGCCAGGGGCACGGGCACCAGCTGCCCGCCCCGGGCGGCCACCATGCGGTCATAGGTCTTCTCATGCAGCAGGTCCACGGCGTGGGCGCCCATGCGGATCCCCAGCAGCATGTCAAAGGCAGAGGGCGGCCCGCTGCGCTGCAGGTAGGAGATGATCACCACCCGGGGCTTGCTGCCGGTTTCTCCCTTGATATCGTCGGCCAGGGCGTTGGCGATGCCCCCCGGCTTGGCATGGCCAAAGGTGTCCAGCTCCCCCGCCACCGAGCCGCTGGAAAGCTGTACCCCCTCAGAGACGCAGACCATGCTGTAGGGCGCGCCCTGCCGGCGCCGGGCCTCCAGGTGCTGGCACAGGTCGGGCACCTCCACCGGCACCTCCGGAATGCACAGGTAGTGGCAGCCGCCCGCCAGGCCGGCATTCACCGCGATCCAGCCCGCGTCTCGTCCCATCACCTCCACCAGCATGTCCTGCTGGTGCGAGCGGTTGGTGGTGTGCATGCGCTGGATGGCCTCGGTGCAGATGGAAACCGCTGTGTCGTAGCCGATGGAGAAGTCGGTCTCGCCGATGTCGTTGTCAATGGTCTGGGGCAGGCCCACTGCGGGCAGGCCCATCTGGCAGAGCTTGTGGGCCACGCCCAGGGTGTCGTCACCCCCCATCGCCACCAGGGCGTCCAGGCCCAGCTGCTGCGTAGCCCGGAGCGCCTGCTCCGGGCCGCCCTCGATCTTGAAGACATTGGTGCGCGAGGTATGGATGATGGTGCCGCCGGTATAGGCGATGCCCTCCACCGCCTCCAGGGTGAGGGGCACCGTGTCCTGCTCCAGCAGCCCCGCCCAGCCCCGGCATAGGCCCACCACTTCCCAGCCGTAGTGGTGGGCGCGGCGCACCACCGACCAGATGGCGGCGTTGATGCCGGAGGAGTCCCCGCCTCCGGTCATGATGCCGACTTTCACCCTTGCTCTCCTTTGTCCAGGTTCGCCCCTTGCCGGTCCAGCTCGCGCCGCAGGTCGGCGTAGGGGAGCTGGCGGGGCGGCAGGTGCTGACCAGCGGCCAGGGCGGCGGCGATGCCCGCGGCTTGGCCCATGCAGACGCAGATGGGCATGATGCGGATGGAGGCCTGCGCCTCGTGGCTGGCGGAGACACAGCGGCCGGCTACCAGCAGGTTGTCCACCCCCTGGGGGAGCAGGCAGCGGTAAGGGATATGGTAGGCCTTGCCTGCCGGCACGTGCCTGATCACCGTGCCCGAGCCGGAGGGGTTGTGAATATCGATCGGGTAGTTGCCCCGGGCCACCACATCCTCGAAGTGCCGCGCGCTCAGCACGTCTTCGCCGGTCATCACGTAGTCGCCCTCGATGCGGCGGCTCTCCCGCACTCCCAGGGTGGGGGCCATGGCCTGCAGGTAGGCGCGCTCAAAGCCGGGCACCCGCTCCCGCAGGAAGGCCACCATCTGCCTCACCTGCTGCCGCGCCTCCAGCTCCGCCGCGGTCAGATCCAGGGGGTCCACCGGGTTGCGGCGCACCACGCGAGTGGTGTTGAAATGGATCACGTCGGGCGCCGGGTGGTAGAACCAGAGCACGTTTTCCCGGGGGTTGTCCAGGCCGCCCTCCGCCCGTGCCTGGTCATAGCAGGCATTGATCTCCTGGCGGGAGGGCATGCGGTCCACCTCCACCCCGGCCATGCGAAAGCACAGGGTCATGGGCTGCGCCAGGCTATCCTCCTGCCGGCCGACCTGGCAGGGCACGCCTGCCTGCGCTGCCAGGTCGGCATCGCCGGTGCAGTCCACGTACACCTGCCCCCGCACCAGCAACGGGCCGCCCTTGGTGGCTACCTCCACCGCCGCGATCTCTCCGCCCTCCATCTTCGGCCAACCCAACCAGGCGTCGAGCAGCAGCCGCACCCCCGCCTCCTGGCACAGGTCATCGGCGATCCACTTGAAGGTCTCGGCGTCAAAGCACTGGCCTTCCGGGCGGTGGGGGCTGCCCAGGGCGCCCTGCTGGCGCAGGCGCTCGATGATCTCCCGAAACACGCCGTCCGACAGCCAGGTGCCGTCAGGCAGCCAGTAGGCCATGAAAGGGTTCACCAGGCCGGCGGTAGCCATGCCGCCCAGGAAGCCGTAGCGCTCCACCAGCAGCACCTCGGCCCCCGCCCGGGCTGCCGCCACCGCCGCCCCCAGCCCCGCGGGCCCGCCGCCTGCCACCACTACCTGGGATGAGATCGCCTCGAGCATCGCCGCTGTCCTCCGCTGAAGCGGATTACCGTTGTTAGCCCTGCCCGGCCAACTTCCTTCTCAGGATGTCGCCTGCCAGCTTGGGATTGGCCCGGCCCTGGCTCTGGCGCATCACCTGGCCGATGAGGAAGCCCAGCGACTTCTCCTTGCCCCCGCGGAAGTCGGCTGCCACTTGGGGATGGGAGGCGATCACCTGGTCGGCGATGGCCTCCAGCTCGGCTTGGTCGCTGATCTGGGTCAGGCCCCGGGCCGCCACGATCTCTGCTGGCTGGCGCCCGCTGTTGAACATCTCCTCAAACACGCTCTTGGCCACCAGGCGGGAGACCACGCCCCGCCCTACCAGCTCCAGCAGGCTGGCCAGCTGCTGGGGGGTGAGGGGATTGCGAGAAGGCTCCAGGTTGCGCTCGTTGAGCATGCGCAGCAGCTCGCCCATCACCCAGTTGGAGACCACCTTGGGCTCGCCTTGTAGGCGCACCACCTCCTCGAAAAAGTCGGCCAGGGCCTTATCGCTGGTGAGCACGCCAGCGTCATAGCGGGGAAGCGCGTACTCGCCGATGAAGCGGGCGCGGCGGGCGGCTGGCAGCTCGGGCAGCTGCTCCCGGGCGCGGGCCAGCCAGGGCTCATCAAAGACCACGGGTACCAGGTCCGGCTCCGGGAAATAGCGGTAATCCTGCGCCTCTTCCTTGGAGCGCATGGCCTCGGTCACCCCCCGGGCGTCGTCCCAGAGCCGGGTTTCCCGGGCCACGCGGCCTCCCTCGGCGATCACCTGCTTCTGCCGGGCGATCTCGTACTCCAGGGAGCGCTGTACCGCCCGATACGAGTTCAGGTTCTTCAGCTCCACCCGGTTGCCCAGCTCTCCGCCCGCCGGGGCCACGGAGACGTTGGCCTCAAAGCGGAGCTGCCCCTCCTCCATCTTGGCCTCCGACACCCCCAGGTAGAGCAAGAGGGAGCGGATGCTGGTCATGTAGGCCATGGCCCCTTCCACAGAGGTCAGGTCGGGCTCTCCCACGATTTCCAGCAGGGGCACGCCCGAGCGGTTGAAGTCCACCAGCGATTCCGCCCCGCCCTCCTCGGGATGAAGCAGCTTGCCGGTGTCCTCCTCCAGGTGCACGTCGGTGATGCCCACGCGCTGGGTTTGCCCGTCTGCCACGATTTCCAGCCAGCCGCCATGCCCTACCGGGTGGCGCTTCTGGGTGATCTGGTAGTTCTTGGGCAGGTCGGGATAGTAGTAGTTCTTGCGCTCGAAGATGGTGGGGATGTTGATCTGGCAGTCCAGTGCTAATGCCACCCGCAGGGCGTAGTCAACGGCCTTGCGGTTGAGCACCGGCAGCACCCCGGGCAGCCCCAGGCAGACGGGGCAAGTCTGGCTGTTGGGGGCGGCCAGCGGCGTTGTGCTGCACGAGCAGAACACCTTGGACGCGGTGGCCAGCTCGGCATGGATCTCCAGGCCGATGCAGGGCACCAGCTCCCCGGTAGCAGCAGACATGCGGCAAACCTCCGGGCAGGCGGAAACCTGGAATGGTAGTCCCATGATAGCGCAAACGCGCCCCGAGGGGAAAGCCTGGCGGCGCCCGGAGGCAGGCGGCTACCCGCCCTGGCCGGTCATTCCCGCTGCCACTTGGCGGCTTCGATGGTGTTCTTCATCAGCATGGTAACGGTGAGCGGGCCCACGCCTCCCGGCACGGGGGTGATGTAGGCGGCGCGCTCTTGGGCGGCCTCAAATTCGACATCGCCCACGATCTTGTCGCCTACCCGGTTGATCCCCACATCCACCACCATCGCTCCCTGCCGCACCCACGCGCCCTTGATCACCCCGGGCTTGCCCACCGCCACCACCAGCACCTCGGCCCGGCCCACATAATCGGCCAGCTCCCCCCGCTCCGCAGTGCCGATGTGGCAGATAGAGACGGTGGCAAACTTGTCCAGCAGCAGCAGTCCCACCGGCTTGCCTACGATGTCGCTGTGGCCCACCACGGTTACATTCTTGCCGTACAGGTCTATCCCCGTGGAGCCGATCAGCTCCACCACCGCCAGCGCCGTGCAGGGAGCCAGCCGGGGGCGGCCGTAGACCACCCAGCCGGCATTGGCCGGCGACACCCCCTCCACGTCCTTGGTGGGATCAATCACGGCCTGCATGCGCCGGGTGTCCATCCCCTCCGGCAGGGGAAGCTGGAGGATGATGCCGGTGATCCCGGGATTCGCCCCCAGCTTGCCCAGGCAGTCGGCCAGGGCATCCGGCGAGATGTCGGCCTCCAGCTCGTGGAGCTGGTAATGAATGCCCAGCTGCTCGCAATTCCTTTGCTGCTGGCGCACATATACGGCGGAGGCGGGGTTCTGCCCCACCTGCACCGCGGCCAGGCACAGGGACACCCCGGCCGCGGTCAGGCGTTCCACCTCCCGGTTCAGCTCTTCCTTGATGGCGACCGCGATGGGCCCCCCCTGAAGCAGTTGTGCAGCCACCGCTACCTCCTGATTGGAAACTGCGCTTAACCGGCGGATGCTTGCTGACACCTCTTTAGCACCTGGCTCCAGACGTCCTGTCGCATGCCCGGCACCTGGGCCAGCAAGGGCTGGATTACCCGCCGCACCTGGGTCTTGAAACCTGCCTCTTGGATCGCCGCCAGGTTCACCTCCACGTTCAGCCAGGCCGCCAGAAACCCCGCCTCCGCCAGCAGGGCGGCGATGCCGGTGTCGCTGGCCAGCCGGGGATTGCCCTGCTCCAACAGCCGCCCGCTGGCCGCCAGCACCTGGTGGCAGGCCTGCGCAGTGCGCAGGGGCACCCCGCAGGCCTCCTTGAGCGCCGCCTGCACGGCAGCAGCGCGCTGCTCCTGCTGCTGCGGCGTCTCCCGGGGCAGCCGGCGGGCGGCCGCCACCTGCTGGTAAGCGTCCATGTCGGCCTGCACCAGGTCGGCAAGCTGGCCGCGCAGCGACTCACACCGCGCCAGCAGCTCCTGCACCTGGGCCTCCTGCTCGGGGGTAGCCAGCTTGCCCACCGTGTAGTTGGCCACCATGCTCTCCAGGGCCGCCGCCAGCGCTCCTACCAGTGCCGCCACGCTGCCGCCCCCCGGGACCGCCGCCTTGGCCGCCAGCTGGTACAGGAAGCTCGCCAGGGTAGTCTCCGCTGCCTTCACGCCCCACCTCCCGGCGCCGCATGGTCGGTGCGGGAGCGAGTGATCTCCACCTCCACCTGGTCCAGCACCCCGCCCACCGGCACCTCCGGCTTGCGCACGCGCACTGTCACTTTGCTCACCGGAAACTCGGCCAGCAGCGCCTGCGCCACGTGCTCCGCCAGGCCCTCCAGCAGCAGGCACTGGCGAGAAGCCTGCGCCCGCTGCACAGCCTGGTATACCGCCACGTAGTCAACGGTGCGCCCCAGTTCGTCCTGTCGCCCTGCCTGGTGCAGGTCCAGCGCCAGGTCCACGTCCAGGAAGAGCTTCCTGCCCGCCCGGCGCTCCTCTGGGTCCACGCCGTGGTGGCCAAAGAACGCCATATTGACCAGCCGGATGTGGTCCATACTCACCCTCTCTCTCGCACCTGCTGACAGGAGATGATCTCCAGCTCGCTGATCAGCCAGTCCACCGGCACGTCCTTCTCCCCGCGGGGCAGGCGCCCCTGCACCTGGCAGGCAAAAGCCAGGCCCACCTTCACCCCCGGCGCTGCCGCCAGCACGCGGTCATAGAGGCCGGCGCCGTAGCCCAGCCGGTAGCCCTCCCGGTCAAAAGCCACCCCTGGCACCAGCAGCAAGTCCAGCTGCTTCAGGGCCACCGTAGCACAGCCATGCTGCGGCTCGGGAATGCCCAGGCGGCCAGCGTGCAAGTCGCCGGGACCGGCCACCAGGCGGAACTGCAGCACCCGCTGCTGCCACCGGGTGACCGGCGCCGCCACCCGCTTGCCCTGCTCCCAGGCCGCCCGCACGATGGCGCCGGTATCCACCTCCGAGCGGAAGGAGAGGAAAACGGCCACGGTGCCTGCTTGCTGGTAGGGGGCAAAGGCGGCCAGGCGGCGGGCGATGGCGGCGCTATGCCGCGCCCGCTGGCTGGGGGGCAGGGCATCCCGCCGCCGCTGCGCCCAGGCGCGCAGCCTTGCCTTTTCCTGCATGCCTGCTCCTCCAGTGCGCAAGGAGTATATACCGCCCAGGGCGAGGACGCAAAAGCTGGGCAGTGGGCGGGGAGAGAACCGGTGCCGGCCGGCTATCCCGCGGTTTCGCGCACCTCAGCCCGGCGGCGGTCTTGGATGTACACGCTGCCGTCCAGGGACTTGGCGTAGGCCTTGAGCTCGGCCGCGATGGCCGCCAGCTCGGGGTAGCCGGAAATGGGGCGGGTGGCATTGCTCACGGAGGCGATGGTCAGGGACATGAGCGGATAACGGTTCTCCTTGCCCTTGCGGTCGGGCACGGTAATATAGCCTCGTTCAGCGTCCTCCTGGTCATAAAGCCCCGCCACCTTGGCATCGAAGCTGGCAATCAGGGTTTCGGCCACCGGGCGGGCGGTCTCCAGGCTGGTGACCAGGCAGAAGTCATCGCCCCCGATATGCCCCGCCAAGTCATTGGCATGGCCCGCCTTGGCCACCGCCTCCGCGCACAGGTCGGCCAGCAGGCGGATGGCCCGGTCGCCGCGCTCAAAGCCGTAGTGGTCATTGAACGCCTTGAAGTTGTCCATGTCCGCATAGTGAAAGGTGAACTTCTCGCCCCGCTTCAGGCGGCGCTCCACCTCCCGGCGCAGGGCCCAGCTCCCCAGGAGCTCCGTGGTGGGGCTGATCAGCAGGGCCCGGGCCAGGCGGGCAATGAGCAGGCGGGGATCAGTGAGGTTTGCCCCCGCGGGCACCACCAGGCAGATCTTGGCGGGAAGGTCGCCGGTGCGGCGGCTGGGGGTGAGCGCCGGCACCAGGGCCAGCGGGTGGTCGCCATCAATGGCTTCGGTGCAGACGCGGTCGAACTCTTCGCTGGGCACCACCAGCAGGTCAGGGCTCCAGCGCTCCAGGCGCGCCGCCAGCTCGGCGGGGGTCACGGGCATCTCCCGCTCGAACTGCAGCAGCAGCCGGTAGCGCGACAGGCGCGCCCGCCCCCGCTCGTAGACCATGATGGACAGCGTGTCGTCAAGCTCCCCTGGCAAGCTACTACTCCGCCGCCGGCGCGCATCTCGGCCCGGCACTGCTCCTCTTCATTGTCTCCAGATACCCGGCGGGCAAATCATACCTGTCCCACGACTGCCGCAAGGAATGTGCCAGGCGGTTGGTCACGCCTGTCAGGCAGGGCCTGCCGCCTCCGCAACGTCCTCCCGCACACAGTCGGCGGGGGCGGCATCGGGCCGAAAGCCTCGGAAGGAGGTGTGGCGCAGCTTCCCCTCCCGCGTCCACTCCAGGTAGGTGACCTCCACCACGTAACTGGGCGCCACGAACACGATGCCCTTGATGTGCGGGTCGGTCACGAAGGGGCTTTGCCTGGTTACCAGGGGGCGCAGCAGCTCCAGGATCTCCGCCCGCTGGCGCACGGTGAAGCCGGTGCCCACCTTGCCCACGTAGCGCAGGTCGCCGCCCTCATAAACCCCCAGCCGCAGCGCCCCCAGTAGGCCGGAGATGCTGCCCGTGCCCAGCGTGTAGCCACCCACCACGCAATACTGGGTGGAAATGGCCTTGATCTTTTGCCAGTCGGGAGAGCGCCGGCCCATCTGGTAGCTGGAGGCCTTGCGCTTGCCTACAATCCCCTCCAGGCCCATCTGCTGCACCGCCCGAAAGTAGGAAACGCCATAGCTGTCCACCACTTGGCTGCGGTGCACCGCCGCCCCCTCCGCCAGCACCGCCGCCAACCGCTCTTGCCTTGCCGTCAGGGGCAGGCCTACCAGGGGCTCACCATCCACGTAGAGCAGGTCAAAGAAGATCCCCTCCACCGGGGCGCTGGCCAGCAGCCGGGGAGAGGGCGCCGCCACGTGCATCCGCCTCTGGAGCTGCTCGAAGGAGGGCTTACCTTCCCGCAGGGAGACCACCTCGCCGTCCAGGATCGCCTCCCGGGCCTGCACCAGCTGCCCCAGCTCCGCTATCTCCACGTACTGGCTGGTGACCTCCCGCAGGTTGCGGCTTTGCAGCCGCACCTTACCCCCGGCCACGAAGGCGATCACCCGCACTCCGTCCCATTTCAGCTCAAAGGACCACTCCGGCGAGTCAAAGGGGGCGCGTGCCAGCATTGCCAGCATGGGCCGGATCTTGCGCTGCATCCAGTCGGCCATGGGGGCGGATTTCGGGTGCCGACGGGCATTCTCCCCCCGCCTTGGGGACTGCGGCGGCCACGCGTGGCTGCCAGGTGGACGCGGGCCCGCCTATTCGCCGGGCCCGCCCCGGTCGGCCGCCAGCTCCCCCGCACTCACCAGCCGCACTCCCATTGCCTCCAGCCGGGGCAGACCGGCGGCCAGCCCCTGGGCGGTGTCCGGGTGCACGTGCCCGATGCCCAGGGCATAGCCCCGCCGCTTCGCCAGCTCTCCCAGCGCCAGCACCTGCTGCGCCACCTGGTCGGGGCCTGGCCGTCCCGGGTCCAGGAAGAGGTCTCGGCGCAGGCACCCTACGCCGTGCTCGGCCGCCAGCGTGCTCGCCTGGCTGCGGCTGGTGGTCAGGCTGTCCACGAAGTAAAGGCCGCGCTCCGCCACCACCTGCATCACCGCCCCCATTACTTGGCGGTCCGCGGTGGCCAGGGAGCCCATGTGGTTGCTGACGCCCGTCGCCCCTGGCACGCTCGCCAGATCGTCTCGCACTGCCCGGCGGATGGCGGCAGGCTCCATGTCCACAGCGATGGCCCCCGGGCCCATCGCCTGGCTGCCCTGCGGCTGCAGGGGCAGGTGCAGCAGCACCTCCCGCCCCTGGGCGCGGCACTGCTCCGCCAGCGACCGCGACAGGGGCAGCGCCGGCAGCACCGCGAAGGCAAGCGGGTAATCAAGCGCCAGGAAGGGCTGCAGGTCGGCCTCATTGTTGCCCACGTCATCAATCACAATGGCGGCCACTGGTCCCTGGGAACGGGTGGTTTCGGTGCCGGCGGTCCCTTCCCGTGCGGAGGGCAGCTCACCCCGCTGCTCCCCCGGCGCGGCCACCTGGTGGGGGCGCGCTGGGGAGGTGCGAGGAGGCTGCGGCGGTGCGGGCCGGTGATTGCCTTGCCGGGGGGTGCGGGCAGCCACAATGGCTACCGCCACCGCCACCAGCAGCAGCAAAAAGAGCACCCGCTGCTCTTGGTGGCGCTGGCGGGTGCTCCGGGTCGGCGTCATGGGTGATCCAGTCGCTTGCTTTCCTGCCTACTTCGCCGGCAGGGCGGCCACCTCCTTGCGCAGCAGAGAGAGCGCCTCCAGGTACTGCCTGTCCTTGTCGGTGACGTACTCGATGGTATCGGCAGGCAGCTCCACCACCTTGTCCGGGGCGATGCCCTTCTTGTTGATGTCCCGCCCCTTCGGGGTAAAGTAGCGGGCGGTGGTAAGCATCAGTGCCGAGCCGTCGCTCAGGGGCAGCACCGTCTGCACCAGCCCCTTGCCGTAGGAGTTGGTGCCCACCAGCTTGGCCATGCCATAATCCTGGATGGCACCGCTCAGGATCTCGGAGGCACTGGCAGTGCCGCCGTTGATCAGCATCACCAGAGGGTGCTTGAAGTCCTTGGCCTCGGTATCCGACCCCTTGTAGGGCTTGCGGGCGCCGCCGCGCTCCTGGATGTAAACCACCGGCCGCTTGCCCACGAACTGCCTGGACACCTCCACGCACTCCTTGAGCAGCCCCCCGGGGTTGTTGCGCACGTCCAGCAGCATGCCCCTCATGCCTTGCTTTTCCAGGTCGCCCAGGGCCTCGCGGGTGGCCTCGGCCGTGTTCTCGTTAAAGACGTTGAGGCGCAGGTAGCCGAGCTTCCCCTCCAGCATGCGGTGCTCCACGGTGGGAATCTCGATCACCCCGCGGGTGATCTTGATCTCCTTGGGCTTGTTCAGGCCCTTGCGGCCGATGGTGAGGGTGACGCCGGTGCCGGCCTGTCCCCGGATCAGGTTCACCGCCTCTGTCAGGTCCATGCCGTCCGTGCTCTTGCCGTCCACCTTCAGAATGTAGTCGCCAGCGCGCAGGCCAGCCTTGGAGGCCGGGCTGCCGGGGATGGGGGTGGTGATGGTGACCCGGTACATCTTGGTGTGCAGGTCGGCACCGCAGTTGGGGCAGCGCATGCTGGGCAGGCTGCGGGCGGCATTGGGCACCGCCGGGATCTCGGTCATGCCCAGGGTGGCCCCGATGCCGTCGAAATGCCCCTCGCTCTCCCGCTGGAAGGCGGTGAAATCCTTGGCCTCCAGGAACCGGGTATAGGGATCGTTGAGCGACCGCAGCATGCCCCGGATCGCCCCGTAGGTCAGCGCCCGGTTGTCATCAACCTTGTCCACGTAATGCTGGCGCAGGCTGTCCAGCACTTCCTGCACGGCCTCCAGGGGCCGCAGGTCCACGTCGTCGGCGACTACGCCTTTTTGACCGGAGCCTACCGGCTCTGCGGTGGTGGCCTGCAGGCTGGGCAGCAGGACGGTATCCCCCCCGGCTGCCAGCAGCTGGTAGTGGTGCCCCGCCAGGAATGACGAGGTCATCACCAGCAGCAGCAGGAGCAATGCCAGGGGGTAATATCTCTGTCTCATGGTTGGGAACCTCTAAGAGCATGCCGCCAGGCGCCGCCCCGCGGGCTCGCCTGGCTGTCGCCTCTCCTTTACCCGGTAACGGCGACGGCTAACCGCGCCCGCGGCCCTGAGGTGCTGATGCGCTACCCGTAGATGTGGATGCGCATCACTCTCATACCATATAGTGTGAACTCGGTCCCCGGGTAATCGAGCACCATGTGCTTGGTAAAGGTGATAGGCGCTCCCCCGATGTAGAGGGTGGCGGTCGGGCTGTAGGCGCCCGGTGGTGCTACTGCCTCTCCGCCGCTCACCGGGGGCAGGGCGCCGGGACTCCCCCCGTTCCGGCTCCGGCCCATGAAGCTGAAGCCGAAGACACCCGCCGCGGGCGCTCCCGGCTGGCCCAGCGGCGACAAGCCTCCCCCCGCCACGGGCGTCTCTTGCAGTACCGTGAGCATGCCCGGGAACCCATAGCCGGTTACCACCTCCCGGAACGTGCTGCCCAGCCGCACACCGCGTTCGGTGCGTACCTCGTTGCTGGGCCTGTCGGTCTGCCACATGCTGAAGATCACGTTGGTGATGGTAGCCTCCACCCCCAGCCCGGTAATCACCACTCCCACGGACAGGGGCGGCCGGTTGTACACCCACTCCACCTGGTTGGGCTGGAGCATCTCCGTGCGCACTGCAAAGGCCCAGGGAATGGGATCGGTGACCTCCTGCATGGCCTGGAGCGACAGCTTGTTGAAAACCCCGCCCGAGGTGTACATGCCGTCCGGCGGCCCGTAGATGCGGGACTGCATGAGGTTGAGCGGGGAATCGCCCAGCCGGATCCCTCCCAGCTGCTTCTCGGCCCACGCCGGTGCCGCCAGGCACAGCGCCAACCCTACCAGCCACAGCCTGCGCATTGTCATGCTGCTGCTCCTAATTCCTGCCCATAAAGCTCAGCTTCCCGCCCAGCAATCCCCCGCTGGGCGCCCCCGGCGCCGCAGGCCCGGCCGCGGCGGGCGCCCCTGCCAGCACCGGCGCACTGGTGGGCGCTGTCACCATACCCGAGCCCGGCCCCGGTGAGCTTTCCAGGCAAATGCCGATCACCTTCAGGTTGTCCAGGGTAAAGGTCAGCCCGGCGCTGGGGTAGCGCAGCACCAGGTAGCCGCCCCGGTTCTCCGTGCCCTCCGGGAAGCCGTACCGGTTGACAATGGTCTGGTATCGCTCTCCCAGGCCGATGCCTTGCGCAGTGCGGGCGGGCAGGGAGCTGCCGGCGATCATGATGGTAGTCACCGTACCCTGGGGGGTGAGGGCGACCGCCACTTTGGCCGCACCCCTCTGCCACAGCCAGTAGTGCACCGCCTGCGGCGCCATCGCCGGCACCGCCCCCACCGGCACGCCCGGAATAATGGCCGGCGCCGCTTCCTCGCTGCGGCCGCGCCCAAAGCTTATGCGCAGCGCACCGAATGGCGCTGGGCTGGCGAAGCCGGCCGCGGGAGTGGGCCCGGCGGCTACCGCGCCCGCGCTGGGGGGCGCGTTGAAGAGCTCGCCAGGGGACTTGCCTACCACGGCCCCGATAGGCCCGATAAAGTCCGGCGCGTCCAGCCGGGCGATCAGCTCCACCGCATTCTGTTCCAGGCGGATGCCCGCCAGGCTGTACTCACGGCCCCAGGCCGCGGCCGAGCACACGAGGAAAAGCAGACAGAGGAGAAGGAGTGGTCGAGGTTTCATCTCCGGCATCCCTTGGCCTCACCAGCACCACGATCAGGCGCCCTGGCTCCTGGCCACCGTGTTCGTTCGCCGGCTGCATACCTGCCGTCAGGTTCACTATAGCACAGGTTTGCGCGCAGTGTCAACAAATGCGCTGCCACCGGCTGCCGCCGGCTGCCCCTTCATGCTTACCCCCGCCCCTATCCCCTGAAACCCCGTGCTGCCTTCTTTGCGCCCCCTGCCCCGGCCCCTGGCTGCCCCTGCCCCGGGGGCCCGCCCCCACCTCCCTTCCTTGACGCCTGCGCCGCCCCATAGTAAACTTAGCCCCGCATGGAAGCACGCCAGCCGGGCCCCACCGGCCGGTGCAGCCGCACCGGGGAAAGGAAAGGAAGAACCCAGCCTTGATCTCCACGGCCGACTTTCGCAAGGGACTGACCATCGCCCTTGACGACGAAGTCTTCTCCATCATTGACTTCCAGCACGTCAAGCCGGGGAAGGGGGGCGCCTTTGTACGCACCAAGCTGCGCAACGTGCGCACCGGCAATGTCTTCGACCGCACCTTCCGGGCCGGCGAGCGCATGGAGCGAGCCATCCTCGAGCGCAAGCAGATGCAGTTCCTCTACCCCCAGGACGACGAGTTCGTCTTCATGGATATGGAGACCTATGACCAGGTGACCCTGAGCGCCCGGGACCTGGGCGAGAGCGCCAAGTGGCTCAAGGATGCGCTGGAGGTGAACATCCTGACGCATGAGGGGCGCCTCATCGGTGTCGAGCTGCCCGACTCTGTGGACCTGGTGGTCACGGCCACCGGCCCCGCCTTTCGCGGCGACACCGTGAGCGGCGGCACCAAGCCCGCCACCATGGAAACCGGGGCGGTGGTGCAGGTGCCCCTGTTTATCGCGGAAGGCGACGTGATCCGGGTGGATACCCGCAGCGGACTCTATCTGGAAAGGGTGTCCGGTTGAGGAGCAAATCCCAGCTCCCCCTGGAGCAAATCAGGCAGCTCGTGGCCCTGATGAAAGAGACCGGGGTCACCGAGCTGTCGCTGGACTCGCCCGAGTTCAAGGTGACGGTCAAACGCGCCCCCGGCCAGGGTCCCGCCCTCTCCAGCCCCGCCGAGGCCCAGACTGCGGCCCCCCACACCGCCGCGGCCAGCTATGGCACCGCAGAGCGCGCCCTGGTGCCGGTAACTGCCGCGGTAGTGGGTATATTCACCCTGGGGGGCGGCCAGTCCAGCGCGGCAGTGAGCCCGGGCGACTGGGTGGTAGCCGGCCAGACCCTGGGCACTATCGAGGCCATGAATATCGTGAACGAGGTGCGGTGCCCCCTGACCGGCCGCCTCGCCGAGATTCTGGTCGAGGACGGGGCGCCTGTAGAGTACGGCCAGACCCTGTTTGTGATCGAGGAGGGGGAAGGCGGCGGGCGTGAGCAGATTGCTTCGTGACCGACGAGGCTTCTTCTCGCTGATCGAGCTGCTGGTGGTGCTGGTGATCATCATGCTGGCAACCTACCTGTGGCTGGGCGGGGGCTCGGGGCCGAGCGGCGTCCCCGGCTACGTGTCCCGCCAGGGCGGCCCCACCACCACCCCCGGCATGGCCCTGGATGCCGCGGTGGCCGTGCAGTGCGTCGAGAACCTGCGCAGCATCCGCCAGGCTGTCCAGGCGCAGCAGGTGGAGGAGCGGCCTTACCCGCAGACCCTGGCCGACCTGGGGCTGCCCATGGCCTCCCTGCGCTGCCCCAACACGGGGCAGGAGTACCAGTACGACCCGGCTACCGGCCGGGTCAAGTGCCTCACCCCTGGCCACGGCAATTACTGACCGGCCGTTTACTCCCGTACCCTATACTGGGAGCTACCGAAGCTGACCACCAAGCCGTTGTTCGCTAAAATCCTGGTTGCCCACCGGGGCGAGATCGCGGTCAGGATTATCCAGGCCTGCCGGGAGATGAGGATCCCCACGGTGGCCGTATACTCCACCGCCGACGCCGACTGCCTGCACGTGCGCCTGGCCGACGAGGCCATCTGCATCGGCCCGCCCCCCAACCAGGAGAGCTACCTGAACATCCCCAACATCATCACCGCCGCTCTCATCACCCGCGCCCAGGCCGTGCACCCCGGCTATGGCAACCTTTCCGAGAACGCCGCCTTCGCCGAAAACTGCGAGGCCTGCAAGCTCAAGTTCATCGGCCCGCCCGCCTCTGTGATCGAGCGCATGGGCGACAAGCTGGCCGCCAAGCAGGCGATGAAGGCGGCCGGGGTGCCCGTGATCCCCCCGGAGGTGGACAAGCCGGTCACCGACGACCAGGAGGCGGTGCGCACGGCAGCCCGCCTGGGCTACCCGGTGATGATCAAGGCCAATGCCGGGGGCGGCGGCCGGGGCATCAGGATCGCCTACCACGAGGAGGACCTGGTCGCCAACTTGCCAGTGGCGCGCTCGGAGGCCGAGGCGGCCTTCGGCCGGCCGGAGGTGTACCTGGAAAAACACGTCGAGGAGCCCCGCCACGTGGAGGTGCAGGTGCTGGCCGACGGCCAGGGCAACCTCGTGCACCTGGGCGAACGGGATTGCTCCATCCAGCACCGCCATCAGAAGCTGCTCGAGGAGTCACCCGGCCCCGGCCTTTCCCCCAAGCTGCGCGCGGCCATCTGGCAGGCGGCGCTGCGGGGCGCCCGGGCCATCGGGTATGTGGGGGCGGGCACCATGGAGTTCCTGGTGGACCCGCAGGACCGGTTCTACTTCCTGGAGATGAACACCCGCATCCAGGTCGAGCACCCGGTCACCGAGCTGGTTACCGGCATTGACCTGGTGAAGGAGCAGATCCGCATCGCCGCCGGAGAGAAGCTGGGCTACGGCCAGAAGGCGATCACCCGCCGCGGCCATGCCCTGGAGTGCCGCATCACCGCCCAGGACCCCGCCGCCGACTTCAAGCCCTCGGCGGGGAAGGTGGAGAGCTTCCGCGTCCCGGGTGGGTCCGGCGTGCGGGTGGACACCCACCTCTATGCCGGCTACACTATCCCGCCCTTCTATGATCCGCTGCTGGCAAAGCTGGTAGTATGGGGGCGAGACCGCCGGGAGGCGATCGCCCGCATGGCGCGGGCCCTGGGGGAGATGGAGGTGACGGGGGTCAAGACCACCATTCCCTTCCACCAGCGGGTGCTGGCCAACAGCTTCTTCCGCAAGGGCGACATTACCGTGAACTTCATCGCCCGGCGGCTCAAAAACTCAGATTACAGGTGACCTGGGGCATGGGAAGGCGACGGAGCGCCCGCGAGCTGGCGCTGCGACTGCTGTTTGAGGTGGACGTGGGCAAGGCCCCCCTGGAGCAGGTGTGGGAGGTGTCCGTGGAGCGGGAACGCTACGACGCCTCCACCATGGAGTTCGCCCGCCGCCTGCTGGAAGGCACCATCGCCCACTGCCGGGAGATAGACAAGCTGATCAGCCAGTATGCCAAGGAGTGGAGCCTGGAGCGCATGGCTAACGTGGACCGCAATATCCTGCGCCTGGCCACCTTCGAGATCCTTTACGAGCAGGACATCCCCGTCAGCGTTTCCGTGGACGAGGCGGTGGAGCTCGCCAAGAAATACAGCACGGCCGAAAGCGGCAAGTTTGTGAACGGCATCCTGGGTGGCATGCTGCGGCACCTGGACGAGCATGCGCAGGGCGAGTGAGCAGGCGGCATGGCTTCCCATGAACGCTATGTATTCAGCGTCAAGGACCTGACCCGCTACCTGAAGGGCCTGCTGGAGCGGGACCGGGCCCTGCAGGACCTGTGGGTGCGGGGCGAGATCAGCAACTGCGTCTACCACAGCTCCGGTCACCTCTACTTCACCCTCAAGGATGCCTTCAGCCAGCTCCGCTCCATCTGCTTTCGGGAGGAGGCCGCCTGCCTGGGGTTCCGCCCGGAGGACGGCATGCGCGTGCTCTGCCGGGGCAGCATCACCGTCTACGAGCGGGGAGGGCAGTATCAGCTGTACGTGCAGGAAATGGCGGCCGACGGCGTGGGCTCGCTTTACCTGGCCTTCGAGAAGCTGAAGGCCCGCCTGGAGGCGGAAGGCCTCTTCCGCCCGGAACGCAAGCGCCCCCTCCCCCACTACCCGCGGCGCATTGGCCTGCTCACCTCCGCCGACGGCGCCGTCTTCCACGACTTCACCACCATCCTGCGCCGGCGCTGGCCGGTGGCTGAGGTGCTCTTTGTCCCGGTGCCGGTAAGCGGGGCCACCGCCGCGGCCGGCCTGGTGCACGGCCTGGAGCTGGCCTGGCGCCTGCCCGGCCTGCAGGTGCTGGTGCTGGCCCGGGGCGGGGGAAGCCTGGAGGAGTTGTGGCCCTTCAATGATGAGCGGCTGGCCCGCACCATCGCCGCCAGCCCGGTGCCGGTGGTGAGCGCGGTGGGTCACGAAACCGATTTCACCATCGCCGATTTCGTGGCCGACCTGCGGGCGCCTACCCCCTCCGCCGCCGCCGAGATGCTGGCCCCCGACCGCAGAGCGGTGACCGCCCGCCTGGCGGAGCTGCGCCAGCGTGCCGGGCAGGCGCTGCTGCAGGTGGCCTCCTTGCGCCGCCATCGCCTGCAGCTGGCTTGCGTCCGCCGCCCCCTGGCCTACCCGGAGACCCTGTTTGCACCCTGGCGACAGCGGCTGGACGAGGACCGCGCCCGCCTGGCCAAGGCTGCCGACGAGCTGGTGCGGGAGCGCCGGTCGGCGCTGCGGGAGGCCGGCGCCAAGCTCTCCGTGCTGGGGCCAGACTCGGTGCTGCGCCGGGGCTATACCATCACCCGCACCGTGCCCGACGGCCCCGCTTCCAGCTACCAGGCCCTGCCCCCCGGCGAACAGGCGCAGGTGATATTCGCCGACGGCGCCCTGCTCTGCCGCGTCGAGCAGGCCGCCCCCGGCGCCGGGCAATGGAGGAACACCCGTGATCAGAAATAGCTTGCTGGCTTGCCTGCTGGCCGCTGCGCTCGCAGGGCAGGCCCTCGCCGCCCGGCCGCAGCCCCAGGCGGCGCAGGCCAAGGAAGCGTGGAGCCAGGGCTGGCAGGCTTACAGCAGCTACCTGGACCCCCGCCGTCCGCTCGACCGGGCGGCCCGGGAGGGCCAGCTTACCCAGGCCTGGCAATCGCTCTCCCAGGCGGCCGCCCTGCAGCCCCAGGACCCGCTGTATGCCGAGGCCGCCGGCTACCTGGCCCTGCAAATGGCCAAGTACCCCGACGCCGAAAAGCACCTGGCCCGGGCCCGGGAGCGGGCCGGCCGGGAGCCCCGCCTGCGCCTGCTGCTGGGGCAGGTGTATAGCTGCAACCTGGCCGGTGCCCCCGACCACACCAGCAAGATGATCAAGAAGGCGCTGGACGCCTTCACCGGCGGCGCCCGCCTGGACCCCGACAACGCCAGCCTGCATTTCACCGCCGCCAGCGTGCTCCTGGATGCCGGCAGCAGCGACTGGCCGGGTCACCTGGACCGGGCCCTGGCCGCCCGGGAGCTGCGCCTCTACCTGCTGCCCCTGCCGGAGGCCATGCCGGCGGCGGATGCCCTGCGCCTCCAGCTCCAGTTCTGCAGCTCGCAGGCTGCCCGGGTGCTCAACGTGGCCCGCGGCTGCCAGCAGCGGGCCCGTGCCGACCGCACTCAGGCGCTGGCCTGGCTGGCGCGCGGCCAGCAAGTAGCCCAGCGCCTGGCCGCTGCCTCGCCCGCCCTGGCCAGCGTGGCCCTTGCCGCCGTCACCTCCCAGCGCCAGGCCGAGGAGACGCTGATCCAGGCAGGCCAGGGCTCGCCGCAGCGCCTGGAGCAACTGGAGGCGGCCCAGGCGGCGCTGGCGGCGCCCGCCCAGGCCCTGCCCCGGGAAACCGACACCATCGCCACCTATCTGGCGTCACAGCGGCAGGCGGTGCAGCAGGCCCTGCTGCCCCTGGCGCCAAAGTAGACAGGCCAAGAAATGACAAACCAAGCCAAGAGCACCAAGCAAGCTCCCCTCGACTTTGACCAGGCCCTGGCCCGGCTGGAAGAGATTGTCGCCCGCCTGGAAGTGGCCGAGGAGGGCCTGGAAACCTCCATCGAGCTCTTCGAGGAGGCGATGAAACTCTGCCAGCAGTGCGAGCAGACGCTGCAGAAGGCCGAAGGACGCATCAAGAAGCTGCTGGAGAAGGCTCCCGGCCAGGTGGAGCTCGAGGAAATGGAGCCGCCGGCATGAGTCGCCCCGCCCTGGCCGAGGCCCTGGCCCAGGTGGGGGCGCAGGTGGCCGCCGTCATTCGCCAGTCGGATTACTGGCAATCGGTGCTGCCACCCCACCTGTCCCAGGCCTGCTACAGCTACTTCGAGCGCGGCGGCAAGTTCCTGCGCTCGGCGCTGTTGGTCTGGTCGGCAAGGCTGCTGGGCGCCCCCCAGGCGGCGGCCTCCCAGGTGGCGGCCGCGGTGGAGGTCTTCCACGCCTGGAGCCTGGTGCACGATGATATCATAGACCGCGATGATCGGCGCCGGGGCGGCCCCACGGTGCACGCCTTGGCTCGGGAACGGGCGGCGCAGGCCGGGATGAGCGCCCCCGAGGCCGCCCACTACGGGCTCACCGTGGGTGTCCTCGCTGGCGACCTGCTGCACGGCTGGAGCACCTGCCTGCTCGCGGCCTTGCCCGGCAGCGACGTCTGGCCGGAGCTGTTGGCCCGCCTGGAGGGCCGAGTGCTGCGGCGGGTGGTAGGCGGCGAGCTGCTGGACGTCGAATTGAGCCACAGGCCGCTGGAGGCAGTCAGCGACGAGCAGGTGCTGCAGGTCACAGACTGGAAAACGGCGGAGCTGTTTGCCTACTGCGGCTGGGCCGGGGCCCGGCTGGCGGCGGCCGGGCCTGATCAGCAGGCCCGCCTGGAGCGCTTTGGGCGCCATTTGGGCACCGCTTTCCAGCTCCGGGATGATATCCTGGGCCTGGTGGGAGACCCACAGCAGATGGGCAAGCCGGTGGGCAGCGACCTGAAGGAAGGGAAGCGCACGCTGCCCCTGCTGGCCGCCTGGCGGCAGGCCGATGCCGGGCAGCGGCAGGCCCTGGCGCAGGCCCTCTCGCCCCAGGCGGACGAGGCGCAGCGCCAGGCCGCGGCCGAGCTGATAGCCGCCCTGGGCGGAGTGGCCGCCGCCCAGGGCCTGGCGGAGCAGCACCAGGCCTGGGCGCTCGACCAGTTGCCCGGCCTGCCAGCCCGGGCAGAGCGGGACTTGCTCGCCGCCCTGGCCGCCGTATCGGCACGGAGAGACCGCTGATGGGGCAGTACCTGGACCAGATCAACTCACCGGCAGATGTGCGCGCTCTCACCCACCAGCAGGCGGTGGAGCTGGCGGAGGAGGTGCGCGAGCTGCTCATTACCACCGTCTCCAAGACTGGCGGCCACCTGGCCTCCAACCTGGGCGTGGTGGACCTCACCATCGCCCTGCACCGGGTGTTTGACACCGCCCATGACCGCCTGATCTGGGACGTGGGCCACCAGTGCTATGCGCACAAGCTGTTCACGGGCCGGCGCGGCCGCATCAGCACCCTGCGCCAACTGGGCGGGCTCTCCGGCTTCCCCCAGCGGGAAGAGAGCGAGCACGACGCTTTCAACACCGGCCACGGCAGCACCAGCATCTCCGTCGCCCTGGGCATGGCCAAGGCCCGGGACCTGAGCGGGGGCGATGAGTCGGTAGTAGCGGTGATCGGCGACGGCGCCATGACCGGCGGCCTGGCCTTTGAGGCGCTCAATCATGCCGGCCACCTGAAGACCAACCTGCTGGTGGTGCTCAATGACAACGAGATGTCCATCTCGCACAACGTGGGCGCCCTCGCCGGCTACCTGGCCCGCCTCCGCTCTGACCCCCACTACCTGCGTGCCAAGGAGAACTTCGAGGCCCTGGTGGGCCGGCTCAAGGTGGGCGCCGCCGTGCTGGAGGCGGTGGAGCGGTTCAAGACCGGCGTCAAGCAGCTGCTGGTGCCCGGCATGCTCTTTGAGGAGCTGGGGTTGACTTACCTGGGGCCGGTGGACGGCCACGACCTGGCCGCCCTGGTGGCCGTGCTCAACTATGCCCGCACCCTGGGCGGGCCAGTGCTGATGCACGTAATCACCCACAAGGGCAAGGGGTACCGCTTTGCCGAGCAGGATGCCTGCCGCTTCCACGGCACCGCGCCCTTTGACATTGATTCCGGCGAGCCGGACCGCGCCCCCTCCCATCTCACCTTCACCGCCACCTTCGGGGAGACCCTGGTCCAGCTGGCGGAGTTAGACCGGCGCATCGTGGCCATTACCGCCGCCATGAAGGACGGCACCGGCCTGCGCCCCTTTGCCGAGCGCTTTCCCGACCGTTTCTTTGACGTGGGCATGGCCGAGGAGCACGCGGTCACCTTTGCCGCCGGCCTGGCCTGCCGGGGCCTGCGCCCGGTGGTGGCGCTCTACTCCACCTTTGCCCAGCGGGCGTACGACCAGATTGTGCACGACCTGGGCCTGCCCAATCTGCCCGTGGTGCTGGCCCTGGACCGGGCGGGGGTGGTGGGCGAGGACGGTCCCACCCACCACGGCGCCTTTGACCTCGCCTACTGCCGGCACATCCCCAACCTGACCGTGATGGCTCCCCGCACCCTGGCCGACCTGGCGGCCATGCTCACCTCAGCCGTGCGCCTGCACGGGCCGGCGGTGATCCGCTATCCCCGCTGCGACGGCGCCAGTCCACCCGGCCTGGCCATGGAGCCCCTGCCGGTGGGCAAGGGGGAGCTGCTGCGGGCAGGACATGACCTGGCTTACCTCTGTGTCGGCCCCCTGGGCAATGAGGCCTTGCAGGCAGCCGATATGCTGGCGGAGGAAGGCATCCAGGCAGCGGTGGCCGACCTGCGCTTTATCAAGCCCCTCGATGAGGCCCTGGTCTCCCAGCTTGCCCTGGACTGCAAGCGCCTGATTACCGTGGAGGAAGGCCAGGTGGTAGGGGGCTTCGGCACCGCGGTGCTGGAGCTGCTGGCTGCCCGTTCCCTGCTTTCTGATACCCAGGTGCGCTGCCTGGGCCTACCCGACCATTTTGTCGAGCATGGCCCCCGGCGCTTGCTGCTGGAACGCCTGGGCCTCACCCCCCCCGCCCTGGCCCAGGCCGGCCGCGCTCTGGCCGCCCCGGTGGCCGGCTGACGCCCCCTCCCCTCCGTATGCCCCTACTCAAGCTCCAATTCGATCACCGTGTCCCGCGGGTCCGGGGCCTGGGCCGGCAGCTCCCGCAGGTAGAGGCGGCCCTGGTACAGCCGGAAGGGCACCGGCCGCCCGCCCGCCAGCATCCTGGCCGAACGCACCGGCGCCGTCACCTGGTAGAGGCAGAGCACCCGCCCCGGCCAACGCAACAGGTGCAGGTAGACCGTCTTCCTCCGGGCGGTGGTCACCCCCCACTTGCCGGCACCAAAGGGAGCACGCCCGCAGCCGTAAATGGCGCGGCCATTCACCCGCATCCAGCCCCCGACCTCCCGCAGCAGGCGCACGCTCTCCTCGGGAATGGTGCCGTCGGGCTTTGGGCCCACGTTGAGCAGGTAGTTGCCCCCGCCCGAGACGCACCGGGCCAGGTTCTGGATCAGGGTGGCAGGCGTCTTCCAATTATGATCGTCGGCACAGTAGCCCCAGTGGTCGTTCATGGTCATGCAGGACTCCCAGGGCCGGTCACCTTGGTACTCGCCGATCACCTGCTCCGGGGTGCCGAAGTCCTCCCGGAGCTGGGAGCGGTCATTGATGATCACCTGCGGCTGCAGCTTGCGCACCATGGCATTCAGCTCGGCCGAGCGCCAGGCCTTGGCGTCGTAGGGCCAGCCCCCGTCGTACCACAGGATGTCCAGCCGCCCGTAGTTGCTGCACAGCTCCCTGACCTGGCTGTGCACGTAGTCCAGCAGCTTCCCCCAGCCCGCAGCGTCCTTCTCCGGCCCCGCCCAGTAGGCCGGCCACCGCCAGTCCAGCAGGGAATAGTAGCACCCCACCCGCAGCCCCGCCCGCCGGGCGGCTTGCACGTATTCGGCCAGCAGGTCCCGCTGGGCGGCGGTCTTGGCTGCCGTGTAGTCGCTGACCTTGCTGTCAAAGAGGGAGAAGCCGTCGTGGTGCCGGCTGGTCATCACCATGTAGCGCATGCCGGCCTCCCGCGCCAGCGCCGCCCATTCCCGGGGCCGGTATTGGCGGGGGCTGAACTGCTGGGCGAACTTGGCATACTCCTCCGCTGGAATCTTCTCCTGGTACATCACCCATTCGCCCCGGGCCGGGATGGAGTACACGCCCCAGTGGATGAACATGCCAAAACGGGCCTCCTGCCACCAGCGCAGGCGCGCCTGCTGCTCCGGCGGGCTTTCCGCCCGGGCCGCCCCCGCCAGCAGTCCCAGCGCCAGCAGGCCGATCAGCATTGCCCTTGCTTTCATCGCTGCCACCTCCGCCGCTATCCCTTAGCGCTCGCCCTGCCCATCTCCTGCCGGCGGCCCTGCCAGTCCTCGCTTTGACCCCGCCCAGGCATTTTGCTAAACTGGAGGCACAAATTCCTTGGCCTTTCCCTTACTATCCCGATGCCTACTGGACATCCCGACCCCATACTTTCTGGCCTGAATGACCCCCAGCGTGAGGCGGTCACCTATGGCGACGGACCCTTGCTGGTCTTCGCCGGTGCCGGCAGCGGCAAGACGCGGGTGCTTACCCACCGCGTCGCTTACCTGATCCGCCGCGTCGGCCTTGCTCCTCGCCAGCTGCTGGCCGTGACCTTCACCAACAAGGCCGCCAACGAGATGAAAGAGCGCATCTACCGCCTGGTGGGGGGCCTGGGGCGCGACCTGTGGATGGGCACCTTCCACGGCCTGTGCGCCCGCATGCTGCGCTACGACGGGACCCAGGTGGGGGTGCCGGCCGCCTTCACCATCTTTGACGAGGACGACCAGGTGGTGCTGGCCAAGGACTGCCTGAAAGAGCTGGGCATTGACAGCGACCGCTTTCCCCCTGGCCAGGTGCTGGCAGAGATCAGCCGCGCCAAGAACGAGCTGCTGGGCCCCCGCCGCTACCAGGAGGATGCGGCCAGCAAGTACCACCAGGTGGTGGGCCAGGTTTATGGCCTCTACCAGCGAAAGCTGGCGGAGAACCAGGCCCTGGACTTCGACGACCTGATCATGAGGGCGGTGGAGCTGCTGGAAGTGCCCGAGGTGCAGGCCCGCTACCGGGAGCGCTTCCACCACGTCCTGGTGGACGAGTACCAGGACATCAACCATGCCCAGTACCGCCTGGTGCGCCTGCTCGCCGACGGTCGCCGCAACCTGTGCGTGGTGGGTGACGACGACCAGTCCATCTACGGCTGGCGAGGCGCCGAAATGCGCATCATCCTGCAGTTCGAGCACGACTACCCGGACGCCAAGGTGGTGAAGCTGGAGGAGAACTACCGCTCCACCTCTCCCATCCTGGAGGTGGCCTGGTCGGTGATCCGCAACAATCGCCAGCGCAAGGATAAGAAGCTGTGGACCGCCCGCAGCGGGGGTGCCCGGCCCCAGTGTTACCAGGCCCCGGACGAGCACGAAGAGGCGGCCTACCTGGCCTCCCACATCGAGCAAGCAGTGCGCCGGGGCGAGCGGCGCTGCGGCGATTTTGCCGTGCTCTACCGGGTGAACGCTCAGAGCCGGGTGCTGGAGAAAGTGCTGCTGGGGATGGGTATCCCCTACCGCATGGTGGGCGGCGTGCAGTTCTACGCCCGGGCCGAGATCAGGGACATCCTGGCCTACCTGCGGGTGATCAACAACCCCCAGGATTCGGTCAGCCTGCGCCGCATCGCCAACGTGCCGCCCCGGGGCATCGGCGCCACCACCATCACCAAGCTCATGGCCACCGCGGCGGAGCGCAACCTGAGCCTGTTCCAGGTGATGGCCCATGCCGAGCACCTGGACTTGCCCACCCGCACCGCGCAGGCCGTCGCCACCCTGGTGAACATGCTGGGCTCGCTCATGGCCGAGCGCGACAGCCTGACCGTGACCGAGCTCACCGAGGCGGTGATCGAGGGCTCGGGCTATCGCCAGTGGCTGGGCGCGGACCAGAGCGTGCGCAACCGCACCCGCCTGGAGAACGTGAACGAGCTGCTTTCCGCCACCCGGGAGTTCGAGAACAACGCAGAGCAGAAAACCCTGGCCGCCTTCCTGGAGCAGGTGGCGCTGATCTCGGACGTGGACAAGCTGAAGGCGGGAGAGGACGCGGTGGTGCTGATGACCATGCACGCGGCCAAGGGCCTGGAGTTCCCGGTGGTCTTCATGACGGGGATGGAGGAAGGGGTCTTCCCCCTCAACCGCGCCATTTGGGAGGCTGACCCCAAGGAGCTGGAGGAGGAGCGCCGCCTCTGCTACGTGGGCATCACCCGTGCCCAGGACGAGCTGTTCTTCACCTGGGCCACCACCCGCCAGCTCTACGGGATGACACAGCGCTCCGAGATGACCCGGTTCCTGCGCGACCTGCCGGATGAGCTGGTGGAGGGCAAGGCTTACCAGCACTCCCCGCGCACCATCACCTGGCACCAGGCCGACAGCCACCCCAGCCGCCTGGCGCAGGAGATCGTGAGCGCCGCCTCCCCCACTGCCCCCTATCACGCCGGGCAGAAGGTGCGCCACCACAGGTTTGGCACGGGAATTGTGATAAACTGCGAGGGAGAGGGCGACGACGCCAAGGTCACCGTTGCCTTCGCCGGCCAGGGAGTTAAGGTGCTGGTGGCCGGCTATGCCAAGCTTACCAGAATCTGAGGCCTGTCATGCCTGACCGGGAACCCGCCCCCCAGGTGCGCGCCCGCGTGGAGGAGCTGCGCCGCCTGGTCAACTACCACAACTATCGCTATTACGTACTCGACCAGCCGGAAGTCTCGGACGCCGAGTACGACCGCCTACTGGTCGAGCTGGTGCGCCTGGAGGGCGAGTACCCGTCCCTGCAAACGCCCGATTCCCCCACCCAGCGGGTAGGCGCCGAGCCCCTGGAAGCCTTTGGCACGGTGCGCCACCTCACCCCCATGCTCAGCCTGGCGAACGCCTTCGGCACGCAAGAGCTGGCCGCCTTTGACCAGCGGATCAAGCGCATGCTCGACCTCCCCCCTCAGGAGCTGATTGACTACGTGGTCGAGCTCAAGGTGGACGGCCTGGGCGTGTCACTGCTCTATCAGGGGGGCCTGCTCTCCCGGGGTGCCACCCGGGGCGACGGCATCAGCGGCGAGGAGGTTACCCAGAACCTGCGCACCATCCACAGCATCCCCCTGCGCTTCCTGGGCGAGCCGGGGCGCTGGCCGCAGCTGGTTGAGGTGCGGGGAGAGGTATTCCTGGGCAAGGAAGAGTTCCAGCGGGTGAACGAAGAGCGCGAGGAGGCGGGGCTCCCCCTTTTTGCTAACCCGCGCAACGCTGCCGCTGGCTCCGTGCGCCAGCTTGACCCCCGCATCACCACCCGCCGCCGCCTGGACTTCATCGCCCACGGCCTGGGGGCGGTGGCAGGAGCCTCCTTCGCCAGCCACTGGGAGCGGCTGGAGTTTCTGCGGGGCCTCGGTTTCAAGGTGAGCCCCCATGCCGAGCAGCACCGCGGGGTGGCCCAGGTGCAGACCTTCTGCGACACCTGGCAGGAGGCGCGCCACCGCCTGCCCTTCGAGATTGACGGCGTGGTGGTGAAGGTGGACCGCGCAGAGTTGGAGGAACGGCTGGGATACGTGGCGCGCAGCCCCCGCTGGGCGGTTGCCTACAAGTACCCGCCGGAGCAGGAGACCACCGTGGTGCGCGATATCCAGGTGCACGTGGGGCGCACCGGCGCCCTCACCCCCGTCGCCATCATGGACCCGGTCAGGATCTCCGGCACCACCGTCAGCCGCGCCTCCCTGCATAACGAGGACGAAATCAAGCGCAAGGATGTGCGCATCGGCGACACGGTGGTGGTCCACAAGGCGGGCGAGGTAATCCCGGAGGTGGTCGCCGTCATCACCAGCAAGCGCACGGGTGCCGAGCGCAGCTTTGTCATGCCCACCCGCTGCCCGGTATGCGGCTCGGAGGTGTTGCGGCCGGAGGGCGAGGCGGTGGCCCGCTGCACGGGCGTAGCCTGCCCCGCCCAGCTGATCGAGCACATTTTGCACTGGGCCGCCCGCGGTGCCATGGACATCGAGGGCATGGGCCCCGCCCTGGTCACGCAGCTCGTGGAGTCCGGGCGGGTGCGGGACCCGGCCGACCTCTACGCGCTCACCACGCAGGACCTGCTCTCCCTGGAGCGCTTTGCCGAGAAATCCGCCGCCAATATCCTGCAGGCCATTGCCGCCAGCAAGACCCGCCCCCTGGACCGGCTTATCTATGCCCTGGGCATCAGGCACGTGGGCGACCACGTGGCCGGCATCCTGGCCGACGAGTTTGGCAGCCTGCAGGCACTGCAGCAGGCCGACGAAGAGCGCCTGGCGGCCGTTCCTGGCATCGGACCCGTGATCGCGCAGAGTATCCTCGTCTTCTTCCGCCAGGAGCAGACCGCGCGCCTCCTGGACAAGCTGCGGGCGGCGGGCGTGGCGGCGCCGCGCCGGGCGCGGCGCCGGCGGGAGGGCTTTTTCGCGGGCCGGACCGTGGTCTTTACCGGCAGCCTGCACGCCCTGACCCGGCAGCAGGCTCAGCACCTGGTCAAGGCCCAGGGCGGCCGTCCCTCCTCCAGCGTGAGCAGGCAGACCGACTACGTGGTGGTGGGAGCATCGCCGGGCTCGAAGTACGAGCAGGCTCAGCAGCTGGGGGTGCCCACCCTGACCGAGGCCGAGTTCCTGGCAAAGGTGGGACACGGTTGAAACCCTTCTGGTGGCGCTGGGCACCGGCCCTGGTCTGGATGGGGGTGATCTGGCTGCTATCCGCCCAGCCGGGGGAGGGCGTCTCTCTGCCCTTTTCCCTGCCTGACAAGGTGTGCCACGCCGGGCTCTACGGGGTGCTGGGCCTGGCCCTGTTTCGGGCGCTGGCCACGGCTGCCGCCAGCCGGGAAAGCCGCGCTTTCATCCTGGGGGCGGCCTGGGGGGCGAGCGACGAGTGGCACCAGAGTTTCGTGCCCCGGCGCATGGCCGACCCACTGGATTGGTTGGCCGACCTGGTGGGGCTGGCCCTGGGGCTCGCCCTGGCCAGGTACTGGGCGAGGCGGCGAGGAGGTGACCGTGGCCTACCATGATCAGCAGCGCAAGCAGCTTCTCACCATTGCCCGGGAGGCCGTGCTGTCGGCTGCCCAGGGCCGGACGCTGCCCCCGGTCGAGGTGGAGGACCAGGAGCTGCAGCAGCCGCGGGGGGCGTTTGTGACCCTGAAGCACGACGGCGCCCTGCGCGGCTGCATCGGCTTTGTGCAGCCGCTCTACCCCCTGCACGAGACGGTGGCGCGGGCGGCGGCCGCCGCCGCCACCCAGGACCCTCGCTTCCTGCCCGTCCAGCTGGCAGAGGTGCCGGGGCTCAGCCTGGAAATCTCGGTGCTCACCCCCCCCCAGCCGGTCGAGCACCCGGACCACATTGAGGTGGGGCGCCACGGCCTGGTGGTCAGGATGGGGAGCCGCTCCGGCCTGCTCCTGCCCCAGGTGCCCAGCGAATACGGCTGGGACCGGGACGAGTTCCTGGCGCACACCTGCCTCAAGGCCGGCTTGCCCACCGACGCCTGGCGCAGCGGGGCGGAGATTCTCTGCTTCGAGGCCGAGGTTTTCGGCGAGGAGTAGCAGGCCGGGCGGTCATTTCGAGGGAGGCCCTGCCGACTGAGAAATCCCGCTCTCCTCTTCCCTCCCCGCCTCGCCGGGCGCATATCCCTGCGCCCCTACTCCCTCTCCCGCTGGGAGAGGGTTGGGGTGAGGGCTGATCCCCCGTCGGGCAGGAGCTCGCCTCCTGCCCAAATGGCGCTGTCGTCTCCGCCGGTGCCCCGCGGCCTCATGGCCGATCCTTGGCACTCACTTGCGCTCGCCGCCGTGCAGGCCGCCCCTTTTCCCCCTTGCCGGCGCCCGGGAAACCGATATGCTGGACACATGGCGCGAGACCCCGTATGCGGCGTGGAGGTAGACCCCGCCCGCAGCCACATCCGGGCGGAATACGAGGGCGAGCAGTATGCCTTCTGCTGCGAGCCCTGCCGGCAGGAGTTCCTGCGGCATCCCGACCGGTACACCGGCAAGAACCTGCGCGAGGCCATGACCAAGGGGGAGGCCATAGCGCCGGTCCTGCCCGAGGAACGCGCCGGGGACTAACCTCCGCCCGGGGGCGCACCCCCGGCAGGCAAGCGCCCTCCCACCATTTACACCTCGGGGCCGGCTGTGCTACTATCTGCCCAAGCCGGCGGCCTATTTCCGCTCCGGCCTTTGATCCCGAGGGAAGCCTGTCCCATGAGCACGCCCTTTGCCCACCTCCACGTGCACTCCGAGTATTCCTTGCTGGACGGTGCCTGCCGGCTGCACCCCCTGGCGCAGCGGGTGGCCGAGCTGGGCATGCCGGCGGTGGCGCTCACCGACCACGGGGTAATGTATGGCGCCATCGAGTTCTATACCGAGGCCCAGGCGGCAGGTATCAAGCCCATCATCGGCTGCGAGGTCTACGTGGCCCCCCGCCACCGCACCGACCGGGAGGGCCGTGCCGACAGCGACCCTGCCCACCTGGTGCTGCTGGCCCGCGACGAGCCAGGCTACCGCAACCTGATCCGCCTGGCCACCAAGGCCAGCCTGGAAGGCTTCTACTACAAGCCCCGCGTTGACCAGGAGCTCCTGGATGAATGCCACGAGGGGCTGGTCGCGCTCTCTGCCTGCCTGGGAGGGCAGATCCCGACCCTGATCCTGCAGGGCCAGGAGCGGCAGGCGCGGGAGCTGGCGGCCGGTTACCGGGACCTCTTCGGCCGGGACAGCTTCTACCTGGAGCTGCAGGATCACGGCATCCCCGAGCAGCGTCAGGTCAACCAGGCCTTGCTGGCCCTGTCCCGGGAGCTGGAGATTCCCCTGGTGGCCACCAATGATTCCCATTACCTGCGGGCGGACGACGCCGAGCTGCACGACATCCTGCTCTGCATCCAGACCGGCGCCACGGTGACCGAGGAGAAGCGCCTCCGCTTCCCCGGCAACCAGTTCTACCTGAAGTCGCCCCAGGAGATGGCGGCGCTCTTTGCCGAGGTCCCGCAGGCCCTGGAGAACACCGTCCGCATCGCCGAGGCCTGCAACGTTGCCTTTGAGTTTGGCAAGCACAAGCTGCCCCACTACCAGGTGCCGGAGGGCTACACCCTGGACACCTACCTGCGGGAGCTGTGCGAGCAGGCGCTGCCCAAGCGCTACCCCCACGATGCGGACGAAGCCCGCGCCCGGCTGGACTACGAGTGCGACATCGTGCAGCGCCGGGGCCTCTCCGGCTACTTCCTCATCGTCTGGGACTTCATGCGCTGGGCCACCGAGCAGGGCATCATCGTGGGCCCGGGCCGGGGCAGCGCCCCCGCCTGCATCATCTCCTACCTGCTGGGCATCACCCGCATTGACCCGGTGAAGAACAAGCTGCCTTTCGAGCGCTTCCTCAGCCTCTCCCGGGCGGACATGCCCGATATTGACTGCGATTTCGAGGACGTGCGCCGGGACGAGGTGCTGGAATACGTTTCCCGCCGCTACGGCGAGGACCGGGTGTGCCAGATCATCACCTTCGGCACCATGAAGGCCCGGCTGGCGGTGCGGGACGTGGGCCGGGCGCTGGGCGTGCCCATCCCCGAGGTGGACCGCATCGCGAAGATGATTGACCCCACGCAGACTATCGCCGAAAGCCTGGAAAACGTGCTGGAGCTGCAGCGCGAATACGGCGCCAACGAGGCCGTGCGCAAGCTGCTCGACACCGCCAAGCAGATCGAGGGCATGGTGCGCCACGCCGGCACCCACCCCGCCGGGGTGGTGATCGCCAACGAGCCGCTGATTGACGTGCTGCCCCTGCAGCGCACCGCCGGCCGCATGGCGATGAGCCAGTACGAGCTCTCCTGGGTGCCCAAGATCGGCCTGCTCAAGATGGATTTCCTGGGCGTGCGCACCCTCACCGTGATGAAGGAGGCGGTGCGCCTGATCCGGGAGAACCGGGGGGTGGAGATTGACCTCGACCACCTGCCGGAGGGCGACCGCAAGACCTACGAGCTGCTGGGCCGGGGCGACACCGCCGGCGTCTTCCAGTTTGAGAGCGCGGGCATGCGCCAGGTGCTGGCTGACCTGAAGCCGGATAACCTGCTCGATATTGACAGCGTGGTGGCCCTCTACCGCCCCGGCCCCATGGCGGAGATCCCCAGCTTTATCGCCCGCAAGCACGGCCGAGAGCCGGTCACCTACTGGCACCCCAAGCTGGAGCCTATCCTCCAGGAGACCTACGGCATCATCGTTTACCAGGAGCAGGTGATGCAGATCGCGCACCACCTGGCCGGCTTCCCCATGTCCCTGGCTGATGACCTGCGCGGCGCCATGGCCAAGAAAAACGAGGCCCGCATGGAGGAGCTGCGGGTCAAGTTCATGGAGGGCTGCCGCAAGAACGGCGTGCCGGACAAGACGGCGGAAGAGGTTTTCCGGCGCATGAAGGACTTCGCCCGCTACGGCTTCAACCGCTCGCACTCTGCCTGCTACGCCATGGTGGCTTATGCCACCGCCCACCTGAAGGCTAACTACCCCGCCGAGTTCATGGCCGCCCTGCTTACCAGCCTCATGGACACCAAGGATCGTATGGGCACCTATGCCGAGGAGTGCCGCAAGCTGGGGGTGGAGGTGCTTCCCCCGGATGTGAACGAAAGCGAAGAGGATTTCCGGGTGACCGACGCCACCATCCGCTTCGGCCTGGCCGCCATCAAGCACGTGGGCAGACAGGCCGCCCAGGCCATCATCACCGAGCGCCAGCAGGCCGGGCCCTATCGCAGCCTGCACGACCTGTGCGCCCGGGTGGACCTGGCGGCCCTCAACCGCACCGCCCTGGAGGCCCTGGTGCGCGCCGGGGCGTTCTCCGCCTTCGGCAACCGGGCGCAGCTCATGCAGGTGCTGGACACCGCCCTGGAGCTGGGACAAAAGGCCTACCGGGACCGCCGGGCCGGCCAGGCCTCTCTGTTCGGCGAGGGCAGCGGCCAGGTGCCCGCCCCGGTGGCCCCCCCTTTGGCCCTGGTGCCCGAGTTCCCGCCAGATGAGCTGCTGGCCATGGAGCGGGAACACCTGGGCTTCTACGTCTCCCTGGAGCACCCGCTGAAGCAGGCCACCCAGGCGCTTTCCCAGGCGGTCACCTGTGCCATTGCCGACCTCGCGGAGGGCGAAGGCGAGCTGCGGGAATGGGCGATCGTGGGCGGGGTGGTCACCAGCAGCCGGCGCATCACCGCCCGCAACGGCCGGCCCATGCTCTTCCTGACCGTCGAGGACCTCACCGGCACCCTGGAGGCGACCGTCTTCCCGGACACCTACGCCCGCTGCGGCAATATCGAAAAGGACGCAGTGATCCTGATGTCGGGCCGGCCTGAGGCAGGCACCCGGCAGGGGGAAGGGGAAGGCGCGCCCACGGCGAAGTTTATCGCCGATGAAGTAGCCCTGCTGTCGGACGAGGCGGCCGTGGAGAGGCTCAAAAGCGGCAGCCCCTCGCCCCGCCGGCGCAGGTCTGCCCCGAAGAGAAACAGCACCCGGCGGGCAGAGGAGGAGGCGCAGCCCAGGGGATGGATTCATATCCGGGTACCCCTGACCACCGCAGCAGATGCTGACCTGCTGGGCCAATTGCGCAAGGCGATTTGCCAGCACCCCGGGGAGCTGCCTATCCTCCTGCACCTGGACGGCGATGATGGCCAGGGCCTGCTCTTCAGCCTGGGCCGCCAATTCGTAGCCAACCCCAGTGAAGCCTTCCAGCAGGAAATCGCCTTGCTGCTGGGCCAGGAGAACATCTGGCTGCAGTGGGCCGCCGGCCGCGAGCCGGAGCCCTCCCACTAACCAAGAGAGGTTGACGCTGATGAGCGACATCAAGATCCAACTGCCGGAAAAAGAGATTCCCACCCGCTGGTACAACATTCAGGCGGACCTGCCCACACCGCTGGACCCGCCGCTGCATCCCGGCACCCACCAGCCCCTGGGCCCCGAGGACCTGGCGCCCATCTTCCCCATGGGCCTGATCGCGCAGGAGATGAGCCGGGAGCGGTGGGTGCAGATCCCGGACCAGGTGCGCGACATCCTGCGACTGTGGCGCCCTACTCCCCTTTACCGGGCCCACAGCCTGGAACGGGCCCTGGATACCCCCGCCCACATCTACTACAAGTGGGAAGGGGTCAGCCCCGCCGGCAGCCACAAGCCCAATACCGCCATCGCCCAGGCCTGGTACAATAAGCAGGAGGGCGTATCGCGGCTCACCACCGAGACCGGCGCCGGCCAGTGGGGCAGCGCCCTCAGCCTGGCCTGCACTCTCTTCAAGATGGAGTGCACGGTCTACATGGTGAAGTGCAGCTACTACCAGAAGCCCTACCGCCGCTCCCTGATGGAGGTGTGGGGCTCCCGGGTGATCCCCAGCCCCAGCGACTGCACCAAGGCCGGCCGCATGTTCCTGGAGCAGGACCCCGACAGCCCGGGCAGCCTGGGCATCGCCATCAGCGAGGCGGTGGAGGATGCGGTCACCCACGACGACACCAAGTACTCGCTGGGGAGCGTGCTCAACCACGTGCTGATGCACCAGACGGTGATCGGCCTGGAGTCCAAGCAGCAGCTCGAGATCGCCGGCGAGTACCCCGACGTGATAGTGGGCTGCTGCGGCGGCGGCAGCAACCTGGCCGGCCTCAGCTTCCCCTTCCTGCAGGACCGGTTTGCGGGCAAGGCGCTGCGGGTGGTGGCGGTGGAGCCCACGGCCTGCCCCACTCTGACCAAGGGCGCTTACCGCTACGATTTTGGCGATGCCGCCATGATGACCCCCCTGGTGCGCATGTACACCCTGGGCCACGGCTTCATCCCCGACGGCATCCATGCCGGCGGCTTGCGCTACCACGGCGACTCGCCCATCATCAGCAAGCTGGTCAAGGAGGGCTACGTCGAGGCGGTGGCGGTGCGGCAGCGGCCGGTGTTTGAGGCCGCGCTGCAGTTCGCCCGCACCGAGGGCATCGTGTCTGCCCCTGAGTCCGCCCATGCCATCCGGGTGGCCATTGACGAGGCCCTGACCGCCAAGCGCGAGGGCAAGCGCCGGGTGATCCTGTTCGGGCTCAGCGGCCACGGCCACTTTGACCTCTCCTCCTACGACGACTACCTGTCAGGCAAGCTGGTGGACCTCGAGCTGGAGCAGTGCCGTATTGACGCTGCCCTGGCCGACCTCCCAGTCGTCAAGTAGGGTAAAGCGCATGCTGGTATTTGAGAGCGGCACCACGCCGCTGGAGCAGATCGCGCGCCAGGCCGCCGGCTCCCTGGAGCTGGACACCGGGCCAGCCCAGGCCGTGCGGCAGATCGTGACAGACGTGAAGCAGGGCGGCGATGCCGCCCTGCTTCGCTATACCCGCCAGTTTGACTGGCCGGAGGCCACCGCCCCGGGCCTGCGCGCAGACCAGGCGGAGCTGGACGCCGCCTGGGCGGGGCTGCCCCCGTCGCTGCGACGCGCCCTCCAGGCCGCAGTGCGCAACGTGCGCCGCTTCCACGAGCGCCAGCGGCCCACCGATTGGTGGGAGCTGGGCGACACCGGGGCGGTGCTGGGGCAGAAGTTTACTCCCGTGGACGCCGTGGGCATCTACGCCCCCGGCGGCCTGGCCCCCTATCCCTCCTCCCTGATCATGGCCGCGGTGCCGGCCCAGGTGGCGGGCGTGCCCCGCATCGTGGTGGCCTCGCCTCCTGGCCAGGAGGGCCGGCTGGCGGCGCCGCTGGCCGCGGTCGCCCACCTGCTCGGCATCACCGAGATCTATAAGATGGGCGGCGCCCAGGCCATCGCCGCCCTGGCCTACGGCACCGCTGCCGTCCCCCCGGTGGACAAGATCGTGGGCCCGGGAAACATCTACGTTAACCTCGCCAAGACCATGGTCTACGGCCAGGTGGGCACCGACGGCCTCTATGGCCCCAGCGAACTGGTCCTGATCGCCGATGGTACGGCCGACCCTGTGGTGGCGGCGGCCGACCTGCTCTCGCAAGCGGAACACGGGCCCGATTCCCCTGTCTGCCTGATCACCACCAGCCGCCCCCTGCTGGAGCAGGTGGCTGCCGAGCTGCAGCGGCAGCTGGTGCAGCTTGAGCGCCGCAGCTATGCCGAGCAAAGCTTGCACGAGTGCGGCACCATGGCCCTGGTGCGGGACCTGGAAGAGGCCGCCGCCCTCTGCAACCTGATCGCCCCCGAGCACGCCCTGCTCATGGTGGAGGAACCCCTGGCCCTGCTCCCCCGCATCAGGCACGCAGGGTGCATCCTCCTGGGCCGCTCTGCCCCCGTCACTGTGGGCGACTACCTGGCCGGCCCCAGCCACATCCTGCCCACCGGCAGGACTGCCCGCTTCTCCTCCGGCCTGGGGGTGCTGGACTTCATGAAGCGTTCCAGCGTAATCTATACCGACCAGGAATGGCTGCGGCGCAGCGGCCCGCAGGCGGCCCGGCTGGCCTGCTACGAGGGATTTGGCGCCCACGCCCGGGCCGTGGTGGTGAGGAACCGAAAACGCTGATGGATACCAAGTGTGGGCGCGCCGCCTGCTACCGGCAGGATGGGGCAGTGCTGGTGCGCCCGGCCGTCTTGCCGCTCTTGCGCCGGGTAGATACCCTGGTCTTTGACATGGATGGGGTGCTGGTGGATGTCACCGATTCCATCGCCACCGTGGACTGCCTGGCGGTGGAGACCTACCTGCGCCTGATCTGCGGCTGGCAGGAGAGCGAAGGCCTGGTCACCCGCGAGGACGCCCAGGCCTACAAGCTTGCCGGCGGCTTCAACGACGACTGGGACTTGGTCAAGGTGATGGCCCTGCACCTGCTGGTCAAGGCCGAGCTGGCCCGCAGTCACCGGCCTGCCGTGCTCCGCCAGGCCTCTCCCACCGTGGCCGAGCTGATGGCAGCCACCAGGCAGGCCGGCGGCGGCTACCAGGCGGCGGTGGAGGTGCTGCTGGGCCGGTTGGACGACGAGCAGCGGCGCCGGGTGCAGCGGCAGTGGCACCCGGAGTTGGTGAAGCGCGTGTTCCAGGAGCTCTATGCGGGGGAGACCTACTGCCCCTCCTTCTACGGCTTCACCCCGCAGTACGTGCACGTGCCCGGCCTGATCCACCGGGACCGGCCCCTGCTGGAGGCGGAGGCGCTGCCGCCGGGAGTGCGCCTGGGCATCTTCAGCGGCCGCACCGAGGCGGAAACCTGGGCCGCCCTGGAGCTGTTGGGCCTGCAGCACCGCTTCCCCCGCCCCGCCCTGGCGGTGGCGGAGGACGGCCCGCTCAAGCCGGCCCCCGACGGCCTGGCCCGGGTGCTGGCCGCTCTGGACAGCGAGGTAGCCGTCTACGTGGGCGACATGCCCGACGACCGGGAGGCGGTGATGCGCTATCGCAAGCTGGCGGGGATGCGGGCAGCGGTGATTGATTGCCTGGTGCTCACTGGTCCCCTGGGCGGCCAAAGCCGCCAGCAGCAGCTCTCCACGGGGGCCGACCTGGTTTGTGAGGACGTAAACCAGCTCTGCCGCTGGCTGGGCTCGCGGAGGCAGCAATGAGGAAAGTGCAGTTGGAGCGCACCACCAAGGAAACCAGCGTTACCCTGGAGCTGAACCTGGACGGCACCGGCGAGATGCAGGGCGAGACCGGCATCGGCTTCCTGGATCACATGCTCGCCTTGCTCGCCCGCCACAGCCTGCTCGACCTGCGCCTCAAGGCCCGGGGTGACCTGCACGTGGACATGCACCACCTGGTGGAGGACACCGGGCTGGCCCTGGGCGCCGCCCTCCGCCAGGCCCTGGGCGGCAAGCAGGGCCTCACCCGCTACGGCAGCGCCATCGTGCCCATGGATGAGGCGCTGGTGCTCGCCGCCGTGGACCTGGGAGGCCGCCCCTACCTCTGCCAGCGGCTGGAGCTGACCCGTAAGCGCATCGGCGACTTCGACACCGAGCTGGTAGCCGAGTTCATGCAGGCCCTGACCACCGCCGCCGGCATGAACCTGCACCTGGTGCAGCTCGCCGGTCGCAACACTCACCATGTCATCGAGGCCGCCTTCAAGGCCCTGGCCCGCGCCCTGCGCCAGGCAGTGGCCCTCGACCCCCGGGTTAAGGGCGTTCCTTCCTCCAAGGGCGTGCTGTAGCTGTCGGCGCGCTCCCGGGCATCAGGCTGGCATGCAACCTGCAGGAGAAGAGAAGCATGATCACTTCTACCACCGTGCTGGGCGTAAAGCGGGGCGACCAGACCGCCCTGGCCGCCGACGGCCAGATCACCTTGGAAAAGACGGTGCTCAAGCACACCGCTAACAAGCTGCGCCGCCTCTACAATGGGCAGGTGCTGGCCGGGTTCGCGGGCAGCGCCGCCGACGCCATCAGCCTGTTCGAGAAGTTTGAGGCCAAGCTGGAGGCCAGCAGCGGCAACCTGCGCCGGGCCGCCTACGAGCTGGCCAAAGATTGGCGCACAGACCGGGTGCTGCGGCGCCTGGAGGCGATGTTGGTGGTAGCCGACCGCAGCTATATGCTGATATTATCGGGTACAGGCGAGATCATCGAGCCCGATGACGGCATCGCCGCTATCGGCAGCGGCGGCCCCTATGCCCAGGCGGCGGCACGGGCCCTGGTGCGCTTCACCGACCTGGGGGCCGAGCAGGTCGCTCGGGAGGCGATGGTTATCACCTCCGAGATTTGCATCTATACTAACGACCAGATCAACGTGGAAACGGTGTGAGCGTGGCAAAGGACAATGGGCTGACGCCCCGGCAGATAGTGGAAGAGCTGGACCGCTACATCGTGGGCCAGACCGCGGCCAAGCGCGCCGTGGCCATCGCCCTGCGCAACCGCTGGCGCCGCCAGCGCCTCTCCGGTGAGATCCGGGAGGAGGTGATCCCCAAGAACATCCTCATGATCGGCCCCACCGGCGTGGGCAAGACTGAGATCGCCCGCCGCCTGGCCCGGCTGGCCCACGCCCCTTTCATCAAGGTGGAGGCCACCAAGTTCACCGAGGTGGGCTACGTGGGCCGGGACGTGGATTCCATCATCCGCGACCTGGTGGAGCTGGGCGTGCGCATGATGCAGCAGGAAAAGATGGCCGAGGTCAAGGACCGGGCCACCGAGCAAGCGGAAGAGGCCCTGCTCGACCTGCTGATTCCCGGCCGCCGTGAGCCGCGCCCGCCCAAGCCCTTGCAGGCCATGGCCGCCATGCTGGGCCAACGCCCCTTCGAGCCGGAGGCCGAGCCCCCCTCCCCGGAGTCCAGCTCCACCCGGGATAAGCTGCGGGGCATGCTCCGGGAGGGCATGCTGGAGGAGGCCAAGGTGGAGATCGAGGTGGAGGAGAGCCGCCTCCCCTTCATGCAGATCTTCTCCCCTGCCGGCATGGAAGAGATGGGCATGAACCTGCAGGACATGCTGGGCGGCATGATGCCCAAGATGCGCCGCCGCCGCACCGTCACCGTGGCCGAGGCCCGGGAGATCCTCACCTTCCAGCAGGCGCAAAGCATGATAGACCAGGACCAGGTGGTTTCCGAGGCCGTGCGCCGGGTGGAGGAGAGCGGCATTGTCTTCCTGGACGAGCTGGACAAGATCGCCGGCCGGGAGTCCACTCACGGCCCCGACGTCAGCCGGGAGGGCGTGCAGCGCGATATCCTGCCCATCGTGGAGGGCTCCACCGTCATGACCAAGTACGGCCCGGTGCGCACCGACCACATCCTCTTCATCGCCGCCGGCGCCTTTCACGTCTCCAAGCCCTCGGACCTGATCCCCGAGCTGCAGGGGCGCTTCCCCCTGCGCGTGGAGCTGAGCAGCCTGGGCGAGCAGGATTTCGTGCGCATCCTCACCGAGCCCCAAAACTCGCTCATCCGCCAATATGCCGAGCTGCTGGCCGTGGACGGCGTCACCCTGGAGTTCACCGACGAGGGCATCCGGGAGGTGGCCGCCATCGCCCAGCAGGTGAACGAGCAGTCGGAGAATATCGGCGCCCGCCGCCTGCATACCGTGATGGAAAAGCTGATCGAGGAAGTGAGCTACCACGCCCCCGAAATCCGGCCCACCACCGTCCGCGTCACCGCCGAGTACGTGCGGGAGCGCCTGGAATCACTCGCCAAAAACGTGGACCTGTCCCGCTATATCCTGTAGCCCCAAAGCAACCGTAGGGCAGGAGCTTGTCTCCTGCCCCGCTAACGTCACTTGAGCGAGCCCAGGATCCCGCCCCCTTGGTAGTGGCCTACCCCTGCCCCTCCAGGTACTGGTGCGCGTACACGGCCGCTTGCGCCCCCTCGGCCGCCGCGCACACTACCTGGCGCAGGGAGCCGCTGCGCACGTCCCCGGCCGCAAACACTCCGGGCACCGAGGTGGCAAAGCGGCTGTCGGTGATCACGAACCCCCGCTCATCCCGCGCCATCTCGGGCGGCAGCATCCCCGAATTGGGCTCCGTGCCGATGTAGATGAACACGCCCTCCGCGTCCTGCCGGCGGGTAGCCCCGGTGACCGTATCCCGCAGCAGCAGCGAGCGCATGGTCCCCTCCCCCTCGATCCGCTCCACCACCGTGTTCCAGGCGAACTGGATAGCCGTGCTCGTGAACGCCCGCTCCTGCAGCACCCGGTCGGCCCGCAGCTGGTCCCGCCGGTGTACCACCAGCACCGAGCGGGCCAGCTTGCCGAGGAAGAGCGCCTCCTGGATCGCCGAGTTGCCGCCGCCCACCACCACCACCGCCTTGCCGCGGAACAGGGCGCCGTCGCAGGTGGCGCAGTAGGACACGCCGTGCCCGGTGAGCTCCGCCTCCCCCGGCACTTCCAGGTGCCGGGGCTGGGCGCCGGTGGCGATGATCAGGGCGCGTGCCGGGTGCTCCTGCTCGCCCGCCAGCACGGCCAGCCCACCGGCAGTGCGCACTCCAGTCACCTGGGCATAGCTGACCTGGACCCCAAACCGTCCCGCCTGCTTTTCGATCCGTTCCGCCAGCTCGCCTCCCAGGATGCCCTCGGGGAAGCCGGGGAAGTTCTCGATCACGTAGGCCTCGGTCATCTGGCCCCCGGGGTAGCGCGCTTCAAACAGCGCCACCCGCAGCCCCGCCCGGGCGGCATACAAAGCGGCGGTGAGCCCGCACGGCCCACCGCCGACGATCGCCACCTCCCACTGCTGCGCCATCCCCTGCTAACCCTCCAGTGCCGCCAGCCGCTTGGTAAGCTCCGTCTCCGGCACAAACCCGATGATGCTCCCCACCACCTGGCCGCCCTTGAACAGGAGCAGCGTGGGGATGGACTGGATGCTGAAGCGGCCGGCCAGGGGACCGCTTTCGTCCACGTTCACCTTCACCACCTTCACCCGCCCGGCAAAATCGCTCGCTACCTTGTCCACCACCGGCGCCATAGCCCGGCACGGGCCGCACCACGACGCCCAGAAGTCCACCAGCACCAGGGTCTCGGCCTGCAGCACTTCCTGGTCAAAATTGTCCTGGTTCACGGCTATGGCTACGCTCATCTACTCCTCCTATCCACGCTTGGTAACTTTGCCGGCGGGCTCCGATTTCCTTCAGCCCTTCCCCGGTGCCGGCGCTCCCTCTTTCCTTTGCACCTGCAGCCAGCGGTCGGCTGCCAGCGCTGCCACCTGGCCCTGCCCCACCGACTTTGCATACTGGAAAGGCGGCCCGGTGATGTCGCCCGCGGCATAAACCCCGGCCACGCCGGTGGATTGGTCGCGCTCTGTGTGCACGTAACCCTCCTCCACGGCCAGCCCCGGCACCAGGCTGGCCGGCGGCAGCGAGGGCCGGATCACAAACACCCCGTCCGCCCTTACCAGCCGCCCGGAGACGCGCAGGCCGGTCACCGTGTCATTGCCCTCGATCGCCTCCGGCACCCCGGCCAGCAGCTCGATATCCCCCAGGGGCATCACCGGCTCGCCGTACGTGGGCAGGTATCGCACCTGGGAGGCCATCCGGGCCAGGGTCAGGGCGTCGTGCTCCGCCTCCGGGTACTCACCCACCACCACCACCTGCCGGCCTGAGAACAGCACCCCATCACAGGTGGCACAGTAGGACACCCCCCGGCCCAGGAATGCTTGCTCCCCGGGGATCCCGGCGCTGTGCACCAACCCACAGGCCAGCACCACCGCGCCGCCGTGGTACCGGTTGCGGTCGGTATAGACCTGGAACCCCTCCTCCACCGGCACCACCTGCACCGCCCGCTCCAACACGTAGGGAATGGCCAGGCTCTGCAGGTGGCGCAGGAAGGCATCCGCCAGCTCGTTCCCGCTCACCCCGGGCAGGCCCAGGTAGTTGTTCACCGCGTGCGTGCTCCGCCGCACCCGGGCAAATGGCACCTCCGCCTCCACAATCAGTGCTGTGCGCCGCCGGGCGGCGGCATTGATCGCCGCGCTGCCGCCCGCCGGCCCGCCGCCCAGTATTACCAGGTCATACCGGCCCACCACTCCTTGCTCTCCCATCGGCCCCTCCTTCTCTTTCATCCCATCTTCACGAACATCTCGACCAGCCGGTCGGCAGCGAGGTCATCTTGCTGGCCGGCCGCCGTGCATTCCCCCAGCCGGTCCGCAAAGTAGGCATAGGTAGCCCGCCGCAGCGCCGCCGTGGCCGCCGCCAGCTGGGTGAACACTTCCTGGCAGCTGCGCCCTTCCTCGATCATGCGCTGAATGCCGCGCAGCTGGCCCTCGATCCGGCACAGCCTGTTCAGGGCATCCTTTCGCCTCATCTCTGCTACCCCCCGGGGTATGAGAGCATAGGCGGGGCAGGTGCCGGCGGTCAACGCTGCTGGGGCGGGGCATGTTCATGCTTTCCGACACGCGGGTGCGCCTGCTTGCCCCCTGCCGGGGCAGGGAACCCGGCTGCCGGGCCAGAACCTTAACTCTTGTGCGGCTGAGCAAGCGACTGAGGTGGCGGCTGCTTATCCTGGCAGCCTTGGTGCTGGCGGTGGCTGCCGCCCGCCAGTACTACCTGCACGGCGGTCGCCTCCCCGCCAGCTCGGTGCAGGCCGATGCCCCCTGCCCCAGCCTCACCAGCCGCATCGTGGTCTTTGCCCCCCATTGTGATGACGAAACCCTGGGGGCGGGCGGCCTCATCCAGCAGGCGGTGGCGGCCGGCGCCCGCCTGCGCGTGGTGCTGATGACCAATGGCGACGGCTTTACCCTGGCTGCCGAGCGCCAGTACCACAAGCTCTGGGTGCGCCCCGCCGACTACCTGCGCTTTGCCCGGCTGCGGCAGCGGGAAACCCTGGCCGCCCTCAGGCTGCTGGGTGTGCTCCCGGAACGGGTCAGCTTCCTGGGCTATCCCGACCGCGGCCTGCTCCCTATCTGGCAGCACTACTGGGATGCCGATCACCCCTATTGCTCGCCCTACACGCGGGACTGCGCCTCCCCCTATCCCAACAGCCTCACCCCGGGCACCCCCTACTGGGCCGGCGCGGTGGTGGCCGATATCACCCGCATCCTGCAGGAGGAAAACCCCACCCTGATCCTGCTCCCCCACCCCAACGACAACCATCCCGACCACTGGGCCACCTACGCCCTGGTTACCTACTCCCTGGCCGGGATGGAGACGCGCAGTTTCGGCCTGCTCAATCGGCCCGAAATCTACACCTACCTGGTGCACCGGGGGTACAGCTTCCCTGCCCCCCGCGGGTATCGCCCGGGGCTGCCCCTGCTGCCGCCTGCCGCCCTGGCCAGGATGGACACCTGCTGGCTGGAGCTCCCCCTCACCCCCTTGCAGGTGCACCTCAAGTACCAGGCCACCCTCTGCTACCGGTCGCAGATGCGCCTGGTGGGCGGCTACCTGGCCGGCTTTTCGCGGGCCAACGAGCTATTCAGCCTGGTCAAGGAAAGCATCATCCCCCTGGAGGGGCAGACCGTGAACGCTCACCGCCTGCTCTTCCAGGACACGGCGGGGGATGCCCTGCTGCGCGACGTGCAGCCCAGCGCCGACCTGGTGCGCATGCTCGCCTGGTGCTCCAGCGACACCCTCTGGCTGCAGCTCACCGCTCGTGCCCAGCCCAGGCGAGGCATCACCTACAAGGTCTGGCTGCACAGCGTGCCCGGCGGCAATCCCCTTTGCTGCGAGGCCAGTGTCGGCCAGCCGCCCAAGTGGACCTTCCCCAACCCCCACTACCACTTCCATCCTCCCCCCGTCAGCGCCGTCTTCGACGACAACGGCCTGTGGCTCAGGGTACCGCTGCATGCCCTGGGCTATCCGGAAGCGGTGATGGTGGCCGCCGAAGCTTGGCGCCTGCACCTGCTGGTGGACCGCACCGCCACCACCCTGGCCTATCTGCCCTGGGCCCGGTCCCGTCCTGCCACCCCCTGGTCGGCTGACCTGCCACTGCGTACCGCCCCTGGGCCCGCCCCGGCCCACCCGCTGGCAACTTGGGCAAGGGATTTCCCTCCCTGCCCATAATACATACGTTAGTGCCTGGCGCCGGCGCCACCTGAGGAGGTGCGCATGACTGAGCTGACCGACAAAACCCTCGCCATCAATGGCGGTGAGCCGTTTCGCAAGGAGCCCTTCCCCGCTTGGCCCATCTGGGACGAAAGCGACGCAGAGGCGGTGGCCGACGCCATCCGCAGCGGGCAGTGGGGCATCGGCGGCGGCAGCGTAGCCAAGTTTGAGCAGGCCTTTGCCGCCTACCACCATGCCCGGCACGCGGTCTGCCTGGTCAACGGCACGGCCGCCCTGGAGGTGGCCCTGCGTGCCATCGGGCTGGAGGCCGGAGATGAGGTGATCGTGCCTCCCTACACCTTCATCGCCACCGCCAGCGCCTGCTTGATCGTGAACGCGATGCCCGTCTTTGTGGACGTGGAGCCCACCAGCTATAACCTCGACCCCAACCGCATCGAGGAGGCGATCACCGACCGCACCCGGGCCATTATCGCCGTCCACATCGCTGGCTGCCCCGCCGACATGGACGCCATCACTGCCATCGCCCGCAAGCACGGCCTGGCGGTGATCGAGGATGCCGCCCAGGCGGTGGGGGCAGAGTGGAAAGGCCGCCGCGTCGGCGCCATCGGCGCTGTCGGCACCTTCTCCTTCCAGTCCTCCAAGAACCTGAACAGCGGCGAGGGGGGCGCCTGCCTGTCCGACAGCGACGAGCTGGCAGCCCGCTGCTGGTCGCTGCACAACGTGGGCCGGGTGAAGGAAGGCGCCTGGTACCAGCATCCCATCCTGGGCTGGAACTACCGCATCACCCAGATGCAGGCGGCGCTGCTGCTTAACCAGCTCGGCCGCCTGGAAGAGCAGGCCCACCGCCGCAGCGAAAACGCCGTCTACCTGAGCCAGCTCCTGGCCCAGATCCCGGGGATCGCACCCCCCCAGCCCGACCCCCGGGTCACCCGGCATGCCTGGCACCTGTATATCATGCGCTACCAGCAGGAGGCTTGGGCCGGCCTGCCCCGTGCCAAGTTCATCGAGGCGCTCAGTGCCGAGGGCATCCGCTGCAGTCCGGGCTACGTGCCCCTCTACAAGGAAAAGGCTTTCAGCAACCCGGACGTGTACCGGGCGGCCTTCACCTCTGCCAGCCGGGCCATCAACTACGACCAAGTGCACTGCCCGGTAACCGAGAAGGCCTGCCGGGAAGAGGCCATCTGGCTCTACCAGAGCCTGCTGCTCGGCACCAGGAAGGACATGGCCGACATCGCGGGGGCTATCGCCAAGATCCGCAACACCGTGTCCCTGCCCTGACTACAGGAGGCTTCTCCCCGGATCTCTGCCATGACCCACGCGCCCCAACGGCTGCAGGCCTTCCGCCAGGAGCTCGACCGGCTCTCCCTGGAGGCGGCGGTAGTGAGCGACCCCCGGCACGTTTACTACCTCACCGGCTACCGCCCCCTCCCCCTGCGCCCGGCTTATCTCGTGGTGGAAACCGGGGGTGAGGCCCGGCTGGTCGCCCCGCAGGGGGCGCAGGCGCCCGGCCTGGCCCTGGCGCCTTACCTCGGCTACAGCATCCACCACCTGTTCCCTGCCCTGCCCTCCAGCCTGGAGGCGCTCTCCCGCGCCCGGCCCGCAGGCAGCGGCCCGGTAGGACTCGAGTTGGATGCGGTGGGCCGCGCCGCCGCCGAGGCTGCTCTGGGCGGCCGCCCTGCCGCCGATATCGGCCCCGTGCTGCGCCAGCTCCGCCTGCGCAAGTGGCCAGACGAGCTGGCCCTCATCTGCCGCTGTGCCCAGCTCACCGACGCCGGCTACCAGGCGGCCGCCCGCGCCCTGGCGGAGGGTGGTGACGAGTTTGAGATCTACCTGGCGACCAAGACGGCGGTGGAGGCGGCAGCAGGCGAGCCGGTGGAGTTCGATGGCGACTTTGTCTCCGGGGAGCGCTCACTGCTGCGGGGCGGGCCGCCCACCCGGCGGCGCCCCCAGCCGGGCGACACCTTTATCCTCGACCTTTTCCCCACCTACCGGGGCTACTGGGCCGACACCTGCCGCACCCTGGTGCTGGGCCTGCCCACACCCGGACAGCAGGCCCTGGCCGAGCGGGTGCTGGAGGCGCTGGCGGCCGGCCGGGATGCCATCCGGCCCGGTCTCCCCGCGCAAGAGCTGTACCAGGTGGTGCGCCAGGCGCTGGGGCGGCAGGGGGACGCCAGCAGCTTCGACCATCACGCCGGGCACGCCGTGGGCCTGTGGCCGCATGAGAGCCCCATGATCGTCCCCGCTGATGCCACCACCCTGGCGGAAGGGATGGTGATCACCCTGGAGCCGGGGCTCTACCTGCCAGAGACCGGGGGCGTGCGCTTCGAGGACACTTACCTGGTCACCGCCCAGGGCGCCCAGCCCCTCTCCCGTTTCCCCCTCCGGCTCGCCCCGTAGCCGATCCACTCCCGCCAGTCTCTCTCGCTTGCTTCTGGCAAATGCCCCCCTTTTTGTGGAATAGACTCTTGGACCATAACCAGGGGAGCAGGGGCCACCGCGTTCCCGGCCTCGTCACTGATGCCACAGGCGGCCAAGATACTCATCCTTGATGATGAGCCGCATATCCTGCGTGCGCTCGGCTTTGTGCTGGAGAAGGAAGGATACCAGCTCTTCAGTGCCATGGATAGCGAGGAAGCCGTTGCCCTCGCCAGGGAACACCACCCGGACCTCGCCATCCTGGATGTGATGCTGCCCCGGTCCGATGGCTTCCTGGTCTGCCGCAAGCTCAAGGAGGATCCCGCGCTGGCCTCCATGGCCATTGTCTTCCTTACTGCCAAGGGCCAGGAATCCGACCACCGCCGGGCCCTTGCCGCTGGGGGAGACTGCTACCTCACCAAGCCTTTCAGTCCCTCGGAAGTGGTTACCGTGGTGCGCACGCTGCTCGGCTCCCGGAGCTGATATGAAGGACGACCCGGAGATCAGGGTGCAGCTGCGAGAAGCGTTTTACCGCGTGCAGGCCCTCGCCCGCTTTCGCCTGGTGGGCGTTCTGGTATTCATCGTCATCTCCTTGTTCATCCAAAGTACCACCAGCTCTCACTTTTCCACCGCCCTGCGCCCGCTCGCCCTGCTCTACATCCTGGGCACCCTGCTCTTCGCCCGCTGGGCCGCTCGCCAGCACTCCCTGGTCGCCGTGGAGCGCATCAATACCGCTAATTACTATTTCGACCTGGTGCTGATGGCCGCCGCCTGCTACCTGCTGGGCCCCTTTCGCCATTTCATGCCGCTCTATTTCATATTCGTTATCACCTACGGCGGGTTGAACCTGCGCCCGGGGGCCGCGGTGCTGCTGGCCTTAATCGGCTCCCTGCTCTATTCTGCCGTGCTCATGCTGGTGGCGGAGGGGGTGCTGCCCCTCCCTCCGGGCGAGGTCGTGCCCGACTATACCTGGGTGTTGCGTTCCTGCTTGGGGGCCATCGGCATCTTTGTGCTTTGTGCGCTCACCCTCAGCTTCTTCGCCGACCTGCTGCGCCGCAAAACCGCCCAGGCCGAGCGTGCCAACCGCCGCCTGCGCGCCGTCGCCGCTCGCCTGCGCTGCCACCAGGAGGAGCTGGAGCGCGCCGTGAATGAGCGCACCCGGGACCTGCAAACTGCCTACCGCCACCTCAAAGTGGCCAACCAGGAGCTGCGCCGCATTGACAAGCTCAAGACCTACTTCCTGGCCAATGTTTCCCACGAGCTGAGGACCCCCCTCACCTCCATCCGCTCGTTCTCGGAGATCCTGCGCGCCTATCCCGACCAGGACCCGGCCGCCCAGGGCGAGTTCCTCGACATTATCATTGCCGAGTGCCAGCGCCTGGGCCGGCTGATTGACGACCTGCTCGACCTCTCCCGCATCGAGAGCGGCCACGCCGCCTGGGATTTCCAGCCGGTGCGCCTGCAGGAAACGGTGGCCGCTTGCGCCCGCGCCGTGCAGCCGCTGGCTGACCAGCAGGAGCTGACCCTGACCGTCGAGTGCGATGACTCCCTGCCCCCGGTGCCCGCCGACCCCGACCGCATCTCCCAGGTGCTCACCAACCTGCTCAGCAATTCCCTGCACTTTACCCAGGAGGGAGGGATTACCATCAGCGTGCGGGGGGATGACGGCGTGGTCAGGGTAGTGGTGGCCGATACCGGCTGCGGTGTTCCCGATATCGCCCTGGAGCACCTGTTTGAGAAGTTTTACCAGGTGCAGATGGGCGAAGGCCTCGCCCATAAGCCCGCGGGTACCGGCCTCGGTCTCGCCATCTGCAAGGAAATCGTGGAGCACCACGGCGGCCGCATCTGGGCCGAAAGCAATCACCCCCAGGGCCTGTTGGTGCAGTTCGAGCTGCCCCTGGCCGATGGGGAGGCCAAGCTGCCCCTGCCTCACCTCTCCCCCGACGAGGCCGAGGTGCTGCTGGTAGGGGTGCCGTCGCCAGGAGGTGTGCCACTTGGCCGTCGCCAAAAAGCCTGAGGTGCTGCATGCCGCGGCCCCTGATCTGATCAAGCGCATCCTGGCCGAAACCGCCGGGCTGGGAGCGCTGTCCCTGGCGCTGCTGGACACCGAGGGGGTCCTGGTGGCCCGGGCCCTGCCCTCCGGCGTTGCCTGCCCAAATGGGCGCGACTCTTGCCCCGCCCAGGCCGGCAGCCCCTGCCCGCCCGATTGGCAGCGGCAAACGGTCACCGTCAGCTACCGCCAGCAGCCCATCGGCACCCTCTGTGCCTGCTACCCGCAGGATCGGGCGCAGCAGCTTTCCTCCCTGCTCTGGCTCACTACCGCCCGCCTGCAGGATCACCTCTCGGCCGCCTATGAGCTGCACAACCTCTCCCGCGAGATCGTGTGCAACTACGAGCACCTCTCCTGGCTGTGCCGAGCCTCCACTCGCTTTGGCTCCACCCTCAGCCCGGAGCGCATCTGCGAGCGCCTGGCCGAGGAGGTAATGGAGGAGCTGCGCCCCCAAAATGTGCTGGTGGCCCTGCTCGACCCGGACACCGGCCAGCCCCGGGTCTGCGCCTGCTGCGGCGAGCCCACCGATGCCTACGCCGTCCCGGTGGGAGATATGAAGGAGGGCGTGCTTGCCCACGTGCTCGCCTCCTCGCAGCCCACCATTGTCTGCAACGTCATCCACAGCGCCCCGCCGCCCCATCACGGGGCCATGGTCGGCTCCGTGCTTTGTGTGCCCCTGGCCGCCAACGACAAGGTGCTGGGTGCCGTCTGCGCCCGGGAGAAGCTCTCCGGCGAGGAGTTCTTTGCGGTGGACATGAAGCTGGTGTCCACCATCAGCGCCCAGAGCGCGGTGGCCATCTCCAACAGCCTGCTTTTCCAGGACATCAAGGAGCTCTTCCTGGGCACCGTGCGCTCCCTGGCCTCGGCCGTGGACGCCAAGGACCCCTACACCCTGGGCCACTCGCAGCGGGTAACCCGCTCCGTGCTTGCCATCGCCGAGGAACTGGAGTTCCCCGCCGACAGCCTGGAGGACGTCCAGCTTGCCGGCCTGCTGCACGACGTGGGCAAGATCGGCCTGCCTGACCATATCCTGCTCAAGCCTGGCCGCCTGAGCGATGAGGAGTGGGCCGAGGTGAAGAAGCACCCCGCCCGGGGGGAGGAAATCCTGCGTCCCATCAAGCAGATGGCCCGGGTCGCCACCTGGATCCGCCATGAGCACGAGCGCTGGGATGGCTCGGGCTACCCCGACAGCCTGCGGGGGGCCGAGATCCCCCTCGCCAGCCGCATCATCGCCGTGGCCGATGCCTACGATGCCCTGACCTCCGAGCGCTCCTATCGCCGGGCGGTGCCTGCCGAGGCCGCTCTCAGCCAGCTGCAGGCGGCCGCCGGCACGGACTATGACCCCATGGTGGTGGAGGCCTTCCTGCGTGCCCACAGCCGCGGCCGCATCCTCCAGGGCACCGCCAGACACAGAGACGATTGACCTCCTCCCCTGTCTCCTGCTATCCACCGCTTGTGCGCTGGCGCGCGCATTTCCCGCACCATCAAGGGCCGGCAGCCCGTTGACGCCGCCTGCCCCCGGGGTAGAATGCCCAGCGGACGTGCGAGCTGCCCCGAAATCAAGCGGGCTGAGGGATGAAAGGCCTGATGCGGTAGCCGTGTCCACACGGTAACCGTTCCCGCGTGAGCGCCTCACACGTCCTTCGCTTTGCTGCCCCAGCTCTGCCTTGCCCTGGGGTGCAAACCGCACAAACGGCCCGCCGCCGGGGTTGACCCCACCCCCGGCGCCGGTACAATCACCCTGGACGTACGAGTTGCCCGAATAAATGCAGGCATAGGGATGGCAGCCTGATGCGGTCTGTGTGCCATGCACCGGATCGTTCCCGATGTGTGGCTCGTACGTCCTTCCTTTTCCGCCTCCCGGGCGGCGACCTTTCCCTGGATAGCATAGACGCAGGGTGCGCTGTCGCTTAAAATGTCAAGCAGGTCCGGTGTTCCCGCGGATGCGTTTTCCTGCCCGCCTTGACTGTGGGCCCGAGGTGTGCCATGCGCAAGTGCCGACCCCTGCCGCTGGCCTGCTTTCTGCTGCTTGCCTGCCCGCTGTCCGCCCTGGCCAGCAAGCACGGGGAGGCGGTGGTGGCCGGCTTCACCCAGCGGCTGCAGCGCATGACCCCGGCCCGCGACGTGCGCTGCCGTTCCTACCTCACCTTCCAGGTGGGCAAGGACAAGCTCTCCCAGGTGATCCAGGTCTCCCTCAAGCGGCCGGACAAGCTGCGCATGGACATCATCTATTCCAGCGTGCCCATGCTCGCCGGCTGGACCTACATCCGCAGCGGTGGCCGCATGATCGCCTATGATCCCATCTCCGAACGCACGGTCTCCCTCGACCTGGACCAGCTTACCGACCGGCACCCCATGCGCCTCGACCCCTCCTTCAACATGCCGTTCGCCATGCTGGACCCCGCCCAGTTCCACATCACCTACCAGGGCAGGCGCCGCTCCCAGGGCCGCCTGCTGGAGATAGTGCTGGTGCGCCCCCGCCGGGCAGCCTACTTCCACGGCCATGCCCTGGCCAAGATCGAGCTCCTGCTCCAGCCACAGGCCCTGGTGCCTGTAGCCGAGACCGCCTGGGACGGCAAGGGCCGCCGGGTAATGGTAGCCACCTTTTCCGAGCCCCAGCAGGTGGCCCCCGGGCTGCTGGCGCACCTGCGCATGGACCTGGTCGCCCCCCACGGCCGGGGCACCATCCGCTTCCAGTGGCTGGGCCGGGCCCTGGTCCCGGTTTCCATGACCTTCTCCAGCCCCGACCACAAGCTCACCATCACCGCCAAGCATACCGACTTCGTGCTCGACAGCGGTATCCCCGACCGGCAGTTCTCCCTGCCTTAGCAGGAACCCCCGCCCACTGGTCGTATTCCCTGCTTAGCAATCGGTTGGAGGGCTGCCATGTATTTCAGCCGGTGGGAGCACGTGGCCCTCGCCGGGCTGATCTTGGCCATTGTGGTCGGCCTCGTCTTCGGCGCTTACCAGTATGGCCGCCGGTCCGGGCAGCAGGAGCTGCCGGTGGTGGAAACTGCGCCCGCGGGGCCGGCGCTGGTGCATGTGGCCGGCGAGGTGAAGCGGCCGGGCCTGGTGCGGCTTGCGCCCGGCGAGCGGGTGGCCCAGGCCATCGAAAAGGCGGGCGGCGCTACCCCCGCTGCCGACCTGCAAGCGCTTAACCTGGCGGAGGAGCCCCTGGACGGCACCAAGATCGTGGTGCCGGCGCGCTCGGCGCGGCCGGTGCCGGTGCCAGTGCCTGCCAGCTTCGCCTCCGCCCCTGCTGCCCCCGCGCCGGCGGCCAGGGCACCCGCCCCGGGGCTCATCAACCTCAACCGCGCCGGCCCTGGCGAGCTGGACGCCCTGCCCGGCATCGGCCCCACCCTGGCCCGGCGCATCTGCGAATACCGCCGCCGCCTGGGCCCGGCTGGCTTTCGCAGCAAGGAGCAACTGCTGGACGTAGCAGGCATTGGCCCCAAAAAGTACGCCGACATCGCCCCCTTGGTTACTCTCTAACACACCAGGGCGCGATCTGCCGACAACCCTGGCCTGTTTATCGGCTAAGCTGTATGCGATAGCTATCCCTGCTTCAGGAGGAGAACATGCGCACAGTCCTGCTCAGTGTCTTCATGCTGGCGCTGGCGGTGGCAGTTGCCGCCCAGCCCGCCCCTGCCCCGCCGTCGGGTATGCCCATGCAGGTCATGCCGGCGATGATGCCCATGCAGGCCATGCCGGCGATGATGCCCATGATGCTGCCCCCCTTGCTCGCCACCCTCACCCCGGCCTCTATTGTCGGCACCCCGGACCGCATCTTCATCGCCAAGGGCGACCGCCTGGTGGCCTATGACCACAACCTGCGCCAGTTGGCTGAGACCACCCTGCCGCCCCTCGAACTGCCAGCCCTGGCCCCGCCGCCAGCAGCCCTCCCGGCGCCCGGCCCTGCGCCCGGCGCCCCTCCGGCGGCCCCCGGCATGCCGCCCCTGCCCATGGCCGGTATGATGCAGATGGGCCGGGCCTTGCTGCAAGTAGGCGCCCCTACCACCATCGCCGTGCACGGCGACCGCCTGGTGGTGGCCCGGGGCAACCAGGTCTTCAGCTATGACCAATCCCTGCGGCTGGTGAACACCGCCAACCTGCCCGCGCCCAAGCTGCCCGACATGGCCGCCATCAGCCCCATGATGGGCATGGGCCGCGGCCCCATGGCGCCCATGGCTGGTCGCTGCCCCATGTGCGGCGGCATCATGCCCGGCGCTGCCCGCCCGGCAGATCAAGGAGGCCAGCGCCCTGCTCTCGCTCGCCCCTGAGCGGCGGGTAGCTGCCTCCGGCGAGGCACGCATGGTGGCGCCTGGAGACTACCGGGCGGCCATGCGCCTGCCCTCTGCCGGTCCCTGGTAGGTAGCATTCCGGGTGCGGCGGCCAGGCATGGCGGATGAGTTCGTGTACTACCGGTTGGCCGCCGCCAAGCCGGGCTGAGATTCCATTACCCGCCTGCCCAGGCCCCGGCTCCGGCCGGGGCCTTTTGCCTGCGCTCCCCCGCCGTGCTATCATGCGGCCGATGAAGGAGTTCTGGCAGTCGCTCTTGGGCCGCCGCCTGGTGATCTACCTGGCCGCCGCGGGGCTGGGCATCGTGGCTGCCCGGGCGGTAGGCGGCGCCTGGTGGGGCTGGTGGCTGGCGGCCGTCCCGCTGGCACTGCTGGCCCTGGGGCTGCGCCGGCTGGCCGCCTGGTCCCTGCTCGCCGCCGCCCTGGCCGTGGCTGTCATCGCCGGGGGGCGCTACCTGCAAGCGACCGCCACCCCCGCCTCGCTCGCCCCCTGGCTGGCTCGCAATGTGCAGGTCGCCGGCTACCTTCCCGCCCCGCCCCGCGCTGTGGCCGAGGGGACGCGAGTGATCTTCCCGTTTGTCCTGCAGAAGGTGGCCTATCGGGCCGTCCCCCCCATCGTCGTGCTTGCTCTGGCTCCCTGGTCGGACCGCCTGCGCCAGGGCGACCAGCTGGTTATGGTCGGCTACCTGCAGCCACCGCACCGTGCCACCAATCCCGGTGAGCTCTACCGGCCCGGCGACTACCCGGCTACCCTCCAGGTGGGCGATCTGCGCCTGGTGCACCATACCGGCCGGGTGATCCTGCCCTGGTACCGCCTGCTGCTGGGCCGACTGCGCTCCCGTGCCCTGGCCTCCCTGCAGGAGTCCATGCCCGGGGCCTACCCGGAGCAGATGGGCGCCCTGCTCGGGAGCATGGTGCTGGGCACGGACACCTGCCCCTTGCCCCGGGCGCTGGGCGAGTCCTTGCGGCGGGCGGGGGTGATCCACATTGCGGTGGTTTCTGGCACGCAGATATCCCTGCTTTTCCTGGCGGTGTACACCCTGGGGCGCACCCGCCGCCGCCCCACCGCCGGCAGCATGTCCCCCTTGCCCCGCCCCGGCTTGGTGCTGCTGGCGGCGGGCCTGGCGCTGATCTATGTCGCCCTGGTGGGAGGGGGCGAGTCCACGGTGCGGGCAGCACTGATGGCCCTGCTGGTGGCCCTGGGCTTCCTGCTCTGCCAGGTGCCGGCGGTGGCCGACCGCCACCCCCTGCAGCATGACTACTTCAGCGCCCTGGCCGCCGCTGGCCTGCTGCTGCTGCTGGTGTCTCCGGCCTCGCTCCTGGTGCCGGGGGCACAGCTCTCCTTTGCCGCGGTGGCTGGCCTGATATACCTGGTCCCCCGCCTGGGATCCCTGGCCCCCGCCTGGCGTCCCTGGCGTTGGCTGGTGGCGGGGTCGCTCGCGCCCCAGCTCGCCGTCGCCCCCCTGCTTTCCTGGCACTTCGGGGCAATCCCCATCGCCGGCCTGGCGGCCAATGTGGTGGCGGTACCCCTGGCCGGCCTGCTGCTGGCGGGCGGCCTGGCGGCCCTGGCGGCCGCCGCGGTGGCGCCGCCCCTGGCCCTGGCCATCAATTCGGTGAACTTGCTGGGGCTGGAGGCACTGGTGCGGGTGGCAGTGGCGTTTGCCGGCCTCTCCTGGGCCAGCCCCCAGTTCCTGGTGCGCTCGCCCCTGCTGGTGGCGCTCTACTACCTGCTCCTGGCCGCTGCCGCCCAGGCCCTCTGGCAGGTCCGCCGCCGCCAAGAGCGTATCAGGAGCCTGCGCGGGCAACCCGCCCCGGTGGTGCCATGAGAAGAGAGCGGGTGCTGCTGCTGGCGCTGGCGGTGCTGGCGGCCCTGGTCTGGTTTGCGGCTGCCGCCCCGCCTCGCCCTCTCACCCTGACCTTCCTGGACGTGGGCCAGGGCGATTCCCTGCTCATCCAGACCCCCGACGGCCGGGCGGTGCTGGTGGACGGCGGCGGCCGGCCCGGGGTGGACTCCCGGGCCTATGATATCGGCCGCCAGGTGGTCCTGCCCTCCCTGCTGGTGCAGGGGGTGCGCCGGCTGAATGCCGTGGTGGTCACGCACGCGCACGAGGACCACTGCGGCGGCCTGGGGGCCGTGGTCAGCCAGCTCCCCACCGATTGGCTGCTGGTGCCCGCCGCCCCCGATTCCGACTTGCCTGGCTACCAGCGCCTGCTGGCCCTGGCCCGCGAGCGCCAGATCAAGGTGCGCCGGCTGCGGGCGGGCATGAGCCTCTACCTGGGCAAGGGTATCTCCTGCCAGGTGCTGGCGCCGCCGCGCCCGCCCCTGCTGGGCACCGATGCCGACGAAAACAACAATTCGGTGGTGCTGCTGGTGCGCTACGGCCGCTTCCGCGCCTTGCTTCCTGGCGACATCGAGCGGCCGGCCGAGGAATGGCTGGTGGCTAGGCGGGCCCCCTTGCGCTGTGTCGTGCTCAAGGTGGCCCATCACGGCAGCAGCTCCTCCACCACTACCGCCTTCCTGCAGGCCGCCCGGCCGCAGGCGGCGGTGATCTCGGTGGCCCAGCAGAATCCCTTCGGCCATCCCCACCGCGACACCCTGCTCCGCCTGCAGCGCTCGCGGGTGCGGGTCTATCGCACCGACTGGCAGGGCGCCATCACCGTGACCAGCGACGGGGTAAGCTGCCACATCCGCACTACCACCGGCCGCCCGCAGGCCTTCTCGCTCAACTAAGAGGTGATGCCATGACCCGCCCCGCCCCTGGCCTGCTGGCCCGGCGCCTGGCCCGCCTGGACCTGGCCCAGGTCCTCCTCCCCCGCCCTGCCTACCGGCCTTTTCCTCCCGCCCAGCACCGGTCAGCCTGGGAAGCGCTGCCTGCCGAGCTGCGCGCCGCCCAGATCGCCGGGGGCGAGCAGCACCTGGGCTGCGCCTGGCCGCCGCTGCCGGCTACGTTTTTCATGGAGTTCGTGCGCACGGGTGATCGTAGCCACTTCGAGGCGCTGAGCTTCGACCGCCGCCGGGCCCTGGCGGCGCTGGTGGTCGCCGAGTGCATGCAGGGGCAGGGGCGCTTCCTGGATGACATCACCAATGGCATCTGGGCCATCTGCGAGGAGTCCTTCTGGGGCGTGCCTGCACACAACGCCGCGCCCGGCCGGGGCCGGGAAGCCCTGCCGGATGTCACCGCGCCCATCATAGATCTCTTTGCCGGCGAGACGGCCGGGCTCCTGGCCTGGACCGACTACCTGCTGCGGCCGGCCCTGGATGCCATCACCCCCCTGGTCTGCCGCCGCCTGCGCCAGGAGGTGCGGCGGCGCCTGCTGGAGCCCTTCCTGGCCCGGGATGACTTCTGGTGGATGGGTCTGCAGGGCGGGCACCGCGTCAGCAACTGGAACCCCTGGTGCACCTCCAACTGCTTGGCCGCGGCCCTGCTGCTGGAGCCGGACCAGGAGCGCCGCCTGCAGGCAGTGGCCAAGTCCCTGCGCCTGCTCGACCGCTTTCTGGCCACCTACTCCCCCGACGGCGGCTGCGACGAGGGCACCAGCTACTGGACCCGCGCCGGCGCCTCCCTGTTTGACTGCCTGGACCTGCTCCACGGCGCCTCGGCTGGCCGCATTGATCTTAGCGCCGAGCCCCTGGTGGGCGAGATCGGCCGCTTCCTCTACCGGTGCCATATCAGCGGCGACTACTACATCAACTTTGCCGACGGCGCCGCCCGCCTCCATATCCCTGCCGACCTGGTCTACCGCTTTGGCCGCCGCCTCCAGGACCCCCACCTGGCTGCCCTGGGAGCCGCCGCCCACCGGGCCAGCAGTCGCAGCCCCCAGCTGGCAGACCCCCTCCCCCGCCGCCTGCCCGCCATCTTCAACTACCGGGAGCTGACCGCGGCCGAGGGTGACCCGCCCTACCTGCGGGACGTCTGGCTGCCCGGCATTCAGGTGATGGCCGCCCGGGAGCAGGCGGGCAGCTCCCGGGGCCTCTACCTGGCGGCCAAGGGCGGCCATAACGGCGAGCAGCACAATCACAACGACGTCGGCCAGTTCCTGGTCTACCTGGACGGCTGCCCCCTGCTGGTGGACCCGGGGGTGGAGACCTACACCGCCCAGACCTTCAGCTCCCACCGCTACGAGCTGTGGACCATGCAGTCGGCCTACCACAACCTGCCCACCGTCAACGGCCACCAGCAGCCGGCCGGCGAGCAGTTCCGCGCTGCCAAGGTGAGCTGCCGGGCGACTGACGAGCTGGCCGAGCTGGCCATGGACCTGGCGCCGGCCTATCCGCCGCAGGCGGGCATCACCTCCTGGGTGCGCACCCTGCGCCTGCACCGCCAGCCGGCCCAGGTCGAGATCAGCGACGAGTTTGCCCTGGCGGCCGCCACCTCGCAGCTCACCCTGAGCCTGCTCACCCCTTGCCCGCCCCAGCTGGTCGCCCCCGGCACCATCCTGCTGGGCGGGGAGCCCGGCGCCCGCCTCCACTACCAACCGGCCCACCTGGCGGCCGCAGTGGAGACGATTGAGCTGCAGGACGGCCGCCTGCGCCAGGTATGGGGAGAGCGGCTGTACCGGCTGCTGCTGCAAGCCCGAAAGAGCGTGCGCCGGGGCTGCTGGCGCCTGCAGGTCATGCCCCGGTAGCAGGCGGGCCCTGGGTTGTGCACCGGCAGCGGCCGTGCTATAATGGCGGCCGTTGCTCCCCTGGGGAGCGAGACACGCCCGGACGCCATGCGAGGGAGAACATAGTGGCAGCACCCATGCGTCGCACGTGTCTGGCAGTGGCCCTGGTATCGGTTCTGCTGGTGCCGCTGACGGCGGCTCCGGCCGTCAAGTCGCCCAGACGCAAGCCCACCTCCAGCACCCTGCTCAACCAGCGGGCTGCCCTCAATACCCGCGCCGCCGCTGCCCGCCGCCAGCTCAGCCGAATCAAGCAGCAGCAGGCCGCAGTCACCCAGGACCTGCACGTGGTGGAGAAAAAGGTGCGGCTGAGCCGCGAGCAGCTGCATCAGGCCACCACCTGCCTGCAGGATACGCGCCAGCAGCTCACCACGGCCACCCAGCGGCTGGGGGCGGCCAAGGACCGCCTGGCCCAGCACCAGTCACAGCTGGCCGAACGCTTGCGCTTCATGTACGAGCACGGCCAGACCGGCTACCTGTCGGTGCTCACCCGGGCCGCCGATTTCAGCGACTTTGCCGATCGCTACTACCTGCTGGGCCAGATCGCCCGCCAGGACGTGGAGATCCTGGAGCAGGTGCGCCGGGCCAAGGAGGAGGTGGCCTCCCACCGCGCTGCCGTGGCCTCCAAGGAACATCAAGTGAGTGACTGGCAGACCAGGGTAGCCAGCCGCCATGACGCCTACCAGATCTCCCGCCAGGAAAAGCAGCGGGTGCTCGCCTACCTGGCGGTGCAGCGCCGCCGCTACGAGATAGAGCTGGCGGCCACCGAGCGGGCCCGCCGGCAGATTGACTCCCTGATTCGGGCCCTTGCCCGCACCCCCGGCGGGCGCCGCCGCTACCTGACCCCCTGGCGCGGCTCCTTCGCCAACCCGGTACCCGGCGCCCGCATCACCAGCGGCTACGGCTACCGGGTGCACCCCATCTACCACGTGCGGGCTTTCCACCACGGTGTGGACCTGGCCGCCCCCCAGGGCAGCCCCATTCGTGCTGCCGGCGCCGGTGAGGTGATCTTGGCCGCTGCTGGCGGCACGGGCTACGGCCGCTACATCGTGGTGGACCACGGCGGCGGGGTCACCACCCTCTATGCTCACTGCTCGCGCTTCGCGGTGGGCGTGGGTGCCCGGGTGGCTAAGGGGCAGACCATCGCCTACGTGGGCAGCACCGGCTCCTCCACCGGGCCCCATTGTCACTTCGAGGTACGCCGCCAAGGCAGCACTATCTCGCCCATGTAGCCCCTTTGGCACCTGCCCCGCCCGAACGTACACTTCTCCCCTGAACCTGTAAGGTTTTTCCTACAAATACGCCGGCCCGGCCCTGCCCCCCGGCTGCTGCCCAGGAAAAACTCTTGACTTGTCAAGAGGAGGAGTGAGGCCGGCCGCCGAAAAGGGGGGTATCGCACACGGGAAGGGGTGAAACGGACGGCCCTGGCCGCCCCGGGAGTATTGGCCCACACTGTTGATGATGTCAGGGAACGGACTGACTTGGTGGCCGTGGTCTCCCGGTATGTCACGCTGCGCCGGGCGGGCAGACGGATGACCGGGCTCTGCCCTTTCCACCAGGAAAAGACCGCTTCCTTCACCGTTGACCCCGAGCGCCAGCTCTGGCACTGCTTTGGCTGCGGCGCCGGCGGCAATCTGTTCCATTTTCTGATGAAGGCGGAAAACCTGACCTTCCTGGAGGCGGCGCAGCGGCTGGCCAAGGAGGCGGGCATGGAGCTGGAGGGGCCGGCCCGGGCGGCGGCGCGCCCCTCCGAGCACGACCTGCTGGCCCGCATCAACCTGGAGGCCGCCGGCTTCTACCAGCGCACGCTGGCGAGCAAGGCCGGGGCCAAGGCCCGCGCTTACCTGGAGCAGCGGGGCATCCCTGCTGAGCTGGTGCAGGCCTTCGGCCTGGGCTATGCCCCCGCCGCCTGGGACTCCCTGTTCTCGCAGCTGCGCAGCGCCGGCTACCCGGCCACCGCCATCGTCCGGGCCGGCCTCTGCCTCGCCCGCCCCCAGGGCGAGGGCTGCTACGACCGGTTCCGGGACCGGCTGATGTTTCCCATCTTTGACCTGGACGATCAGGTGGTCGCCTTCGGCGGCCGCATCCTGGATGCCCAGGCCAATACCGAGCACCCGGAAGCCAAGTACATCAACTCGCCGGAGACGCCCCTGTTTGCCAAGGGCAAGCTGTTCTATGGCCTGAGCCAGGCCCGCAAAGCGATGGGCAAGGCCGGCCGCGCCCTCTTGGTGGAGGGGTATCTGGACCTCATCACCTGCCACCAGTTCGGCTTCACCGAAACCGTAGCCACCCTGGGCACCGCCCTCACCGAGCACCACCTGCGCCTGCTCCACCGCTACACGGAGCGGGTGTACACGGCCTTCGACTCCGATTCCGCGGGCCTGGCCGCCACCCTGCGCAGCCGGGAGCTCTTCGTGCAGGCCGACCTGGAGGCGCACGTGGTGGTGATGCCCCCGGGGCACGACCCGGACAGCCTGCTGCGGGCGCAGGGCCGGGAAGCCCTGGAGGCCGCCTTGGCCGAGGCGCCGGATCCCCTGACCTACGAGCTGCGCCTGCTGGCGCAGAAGCACCTGGCGGCGCCGGGCGGGGAAGCGCGCCTGGGCCGGGAGGCGGTGCCCCTGCTCTGCTCGGTGCCCGACGCCGTGGCCCGGGTTGCCTATATCCATGCCCTGGCCGAGCTGCTCGCCGCCCAGGACCCCTCCCGGCTGCCGTTCCTGGAGCGGGCCCTGCACCAGGAGGTGGGCAAGGCCCTGCGCCCCCAGCCGCGCCGACCGCTACCGGGTGGCGCGGCTCCCGAGCCGGCAGTGCAACCGGGCCCCGCCATCGAGCGTCATATTATTGCCGCCATCCTGCAGGATGAGCCCTGCCGGCGGCGGGCCCAGGCCGTGCTGCAGCCTGAACACTTCTCCCATCAGCCCTACCGGGAGCTCTTCTTGGCCTGCTGCCAGGTGCAGGGCGCCGGGAGCTCACTGGCGGCGCAGGTGGCCAACCATGAGCAGCACGCTGCCCTGGTGGCAGAGCTGGTGACCGCCGAGTGCCCGCTGCTGGAGGGCCAGCGTGCTCTCGATGACGCCCTGGAGCGGCTGGAGGAGAGCCGGCTGAAGCGCCGGGTGAAGGAACTGGACAACCTGATCAGCCGGGACGCGGGGGGTGCCTCCGGGCTGCTGGAGGAATACATGCAGGCCCGGCGCCGCCTTTCCCAGCTTACCTGCCGGCGGGCGGTGGGCCAGCTGGGCCCGGCGCCGGCTGAGCCGGGGTAGGGCCGCCTGCCGCTGCCAGGATGCGGTCGGCAGAGCGTTTTTCATCGGCCAGCAGGGGCATAAGATGATGTCTGAAGCGAACAACGGGAGTAAAGCGATGCCGCAAGAGGGCGACCTGCGAGAACGCGAGGACGTACAGAAGCTGCTGGAGCAAGGGCGCAAGCAAGGGGGCGTGCTCACTTACGAGGAGATCTCGGACAGCCTGGGCACAGACGAGCCCGATCCGGAGCAGATAGACGAAATCCTGCAGACCGTGGCCAGCGAAGGGATCACGGTGGTGGACCGGGGCTCGCTCATGGCCAGCCCCACACCCCAGCCCGCCCGCAACCCCAGCGATTACATGGCCGCCGAAGAGGAGATCAGCACCACCGAGGGGATTCCGCCCGACGACTCGGTGCGCATGTACCTGCGCGAGATCGGCCGCGTACCCCTGCTCACCTCCCGGGAGGAGATCAACCTGGCCAAGAAGCTGGAGAAATCCAGCCTGCTGGGCAAGCTCCAGAAAATCTGGGACTACACCACCGCCGCACTCGGCTCCGAACCCACCCTGGCCCAGGTCCAGAAGGCCATCGAGCGGGTGGTGGAGCGGCAGCTGCGGGACGAGCTGGAGCTGATTGACGACGCACTGAAGCGGCTCAGCCTGACCAAGGGTGAGCCCTCGCCCGAGACGGTGATGGCGGAGATGCACTCCCTGCTTCGCCAGCGCCTGGAAGACCTGGGGGCCAAGCGGGCCAGCCTGCTGCGGGAGTTCGCCCGCGCCGACGAGGAGGGCACTCGCCTCAGCCGGGCCGAGGTGCAGCGCGGCCTCAACGAGTGCCGCAAGCGCCAACTGCTCTACGACCAGATGCTGCGGGCGCTCAACCTGGAGGATGTGCGCCAGGAGCTCTTCGTGCGCAAGGTCTGGGAGCAGTTCCGGGCGGAGGCCCGGGCCGAGGAAGAGGCGGAAGCCGGCCCGGCCCGCGAGGCGGAGCGCCAGCGCTACGATGCGGAAACCATCTTGGGCGTGGACGAGGCCTACCTGCGCCAGGTCTTCCTCATGCAGGCCGCCGCCAATCACCTGCGCCGGGAGCTCAACCGCCAGCCCACGGTGGAGGAGCTGGCCGCCCGCCTGCGCCAGCCCCTGCCGGCTGCCGAAAAGCTGTTCAACTGGACCACCACGGTGATCACGGAGGGCGACAACGCCAAGCAGCGCCTGATCGAGGCCAACCTGCGCCTGGTGGTGAGTATCGCCAAGAAGTACTCCGGCCGGGGCATGTCCTTCCTGGACCTCATCCAGGAAGGCAATATCGGCCTCATCCGGGCGGTGGAGAAGTTCGACTACCGCAAGAAGTTCAAGTTCTCCACCTATGCCACCTGGTGGATCCGCCAGGCAATCACCCGCGCCATCGCCGACCAGGGGCGCACTATCCGCATCCCCGTGCACATGGTGGAAACCATCAACCGCCTGATCAAGGTCTCCCGCCAGCTCCTGCAGGACCTGGGCCGGGAGCCCAGCCTGGAGGAGATCGCGGAGGAAATGGAAGGGCCCTTCGCCACCACCGAGGACAAGCAAAAGGCGGTGGCCCGGGTGAGCGACATCATCCGTATCGCCCCCGAGCCGCTCTCCCTGGAAACCCCCATCGGCGAGGAGGAAAACAGCCACCTGGGCGATTTCATCGAGGACTCGGACGCCATCTCCCCCGCCGATGCCGCCAGCAACTTGGTGCTGCGGGAGCAGCTCGAGGATGTGCTGGATACCCTGACTGAGCGGGAGCGGGAGGTGCTCAAGCTGCGCTTCGGCCTGGATGACGGCTACTCTCGCACCCTGGAGGAGGTGGGCCAGCACTTCCGGGTCACCAGGGAGCGCATCCGCCAGATCGAGGCCAAGGCCCTGAAGAAGCTCAAGCACCCCAGCCGCAGCCGCAGGCTCAAGGACTACCTGGAATAGGAGCGGGGAAGCCGTGACCAGAAGGCTGCTCGTCACCCTGGGCTTGCTGCTGCCCCTGGCGGCGGCGCTCGCCGTGAGCGTGGCGCTGCGCCCCAGGGGGCCCTCCCTGCAGCGAGTGCCCACCCGGGAGGGGCCGGTCACCGTCAACTACGTGGATAACCTGCCCCTGGCCTACTTCAACTTGCCCGCGCTGCCCGGCGGCAAGGTGCTCCGCATCTACCGCTACGAGGCCCGGGACGCCAAGGGCCGGCTCATCACCAGCCTGGCCCGCGCCAGCCTGCTGGCCAACGGCACGCCTGCCGCCCTGGCCGCCCGCCTGGTGGCTGCCTGCAAGGGCGCCTCTGCCACAGACAAGCAGGGGGTTACCATCTGGTGGGGGAAAAAAGAGGATGTACTGAGGGTGCGCCTTACCCCGGCCGGCCCGGCACGCAGCGCCCTGACCGTGGAGCGGGCGGTGCGCGCTCGCAAGGCGCCCAAGGTGGATGCTCCCCGCGTTCCCAGGCCACCTGACGCCACTTAGGGCGGGCCTGCCCCCGCCTGGGAAGGCCAGTTTCACATGCAACCGGGCACACATTCCCTTACCGAGATCATGGAGCAGCCGCAGGCCTGGACAGCCGCCCTGGAGCGGGCGAAAGCCTTCGCCCTGGAGCACCAGGAGCTGCTGCAGGCGGCAGACGAGCTGGTGTGCGTGGGCTGCGGCTCCGCCTACCACATCTCGCTCTGCCTGGCCGCCACCTGGCGGGCCATTGCCGGCCGCCCCGCCACCCCCGCCACTGGTGCTGAGTTCTTTCTCTTCCCCGAGCAGTACCTGCGGCAGGGGGTGCAGCAGCTCATGGTCTGCCCCTCCCGGTCGGGGGAAACCTCGGAGACCGTGCGTGCCCTGCGGCTGGGCAAGCGCCACGGCCTGCCCACCATCGCCATCACCGCCTATGAAGGCAGCCCCCTGGACCGCGCCTCCTCCTTTGCTCTCTACCTGCCCGAGTGCCGGGAGCAGAGCACCATCACCACCAAGTCGGTCACCAGCATGATCATCTGCGGCACGGTGCTCGCCCAGGTGGCGGCCGAGCTGGACGCGGTGGGTGAGCTGGAGCGCCTGCCCGAGGCTTGCACCCGGCTGCTCTCCCGCTATGCCGCCCTGGCCGAGGAGATCGGCACCGCCCCCCACCTGACGAAGATCGCCTTCCTGGGCAGCGGACCGCTGTTTGGCCCCGCTCAGGAGGCCCGGCTCAAGGTGCAGGAGGCCGCCCTGCGCCAGGCGGAAGCCTTCCCGGTGCTCGATTTCCGTCACGGCCCCATGGCCCAGGTGGACGCCCAGACCCTGGTGGTGGCCATGATCAGCCAGGCGGGCGCCCCCCTGGAGACCAGGCTGCTGGCCGAAATGAAGGGCCTGGGCGCCACCACGGTGGCCATCGCCGAGGAGGCCACCCCCGGCCTGGCCGACGCTGCCCACTACCTGGTGGAGCTGCGCTCCGGGCTCAATGACTACCTGCGCCAGGCGCTCTACCTCCCCTTCTGCCACCTCCTCGCCTACCACAAGGCGCTCTCCGTGGGCGAAAACCCGGATTCCCCCCGCCACCTGGTCTATGCCGTGCGCCTGGAGGAAGAGGTGCGCTGACGGCCTGCCCGGGTGCTGCCCCTGCTCTTGGCACGGGGATTCTGCTATGGTATAGCTGATGGCGAGGCGCCGCTTTCCCACCAGTTACCCTGGCCTGGCTGCCCGGCTGCTGCTGCCCCGGGAGCTCCCCTGCCCCCAGCCGCAGGCGGCCATCGCCCGCGCCCTGGACGCCCCGCTGGGCGCGCCGCCCCTGGCGCAGGTGCTGGCCGGGGCGCACCGGGTGGCTATCCTGGTCTCCGATGCCACCCGCCATACCCAGTCCCACTTGCTGCTCCCCGCCCTGCTGGCCCGCCTGCGCCAGGCGGGCCTGGCCGAGCAGCAAGCCACGCTGGTGATCGCCCGGGGGCTCCATCCCCCGGTGCCGGAGGCCGACCTGCGCCGCCTGTTGGGGAAAGCCTGGGGACGGCTGCCCGTGGTGCAACATGACTGCGACCACCCCGACCTGGCCCGCCTGGGCACCACCTCCCGGGGCACGCCGGTCGAGGTCAACCGCCTGGTAGCCGAGGCCGACCGCATTATCTTGACCGGCACCGTAAGCTACCACTATTATGCCGGCTATGGGGGCGGCAGGAAGAGCCTGGTGCCGGGGGTGGCCTCCCGGCGCACTATCCAGGCCAATCACCGGCTGCTACTGGCCCCTGGCGGCGGGGTGCACCCCCGCGCCCGTACCGGTATGCTGGTAGGCAACCCCGTGCACGAGGACATGTTGGAGGCGGCGGCCCGGCTCTCTCCCCATTTCCTGGTGAACGTGGTCAACCACCCCCAGGGCCGGCTGGCCGGCTGCTTTGCCGGCGACTGGCTGGCGGCCCACCAGGCGGCGGTTGACTTCCTCGATGCCCACTGCCGCCTGCAGTACCCTTCCCGCCAGCCCCTGGTGCTGGCCAGCGCCGGCGGCCCGCCCCACGACCTGACCCTCTACCAGGCGCACAAGGCCATGGATGCCGCCGCCCGCCTGGTGGCCGATGGCGGCGTGCTGGTGCTGGAGGCCGGCTGCGCGCAGGGCCTGGGACCGCTCGAGTATGGCCGGTTCCTGGACTGGGCCGACCCGGCCCGCATCGAGCAGCACTTGCGCACCGGCGAATACTGTGTCCCCGCCCAAACTGCGCATGCCACCCTGAGCAAGACCCGCCGCATCCGGGTAATATTGGTCAGTGCGCAGCTGGCAGCCGACGCCGCCCGCCGGGCAGGAGCCCTGCTGGCCCCGGACATGGACCAGGCGCTGGCGCAGGCCCGCCGCCTGCTTCCCCGGCTGCCCCCGGAGGTGGTGGTGATGCCCGCCGCAAGCAGCTTGTTGGTGGAGGTAGCTAACCTCTCATGAGCTCGGTGCGAGACCGGCTGCGCTATGCCGACAATTACTGCGTGCTCGCCCGCCACCAGGTGGACAACGGCCAGCTCCAGGAGGCGCTGGAGTCCCTGCAAGCCGCCCTGCGCCTGGCTCCCCATCACCTGCCGGCAGTGCAGGCCCAGGCCCGCCTGCTTTGCCGCCTGGACCTGGCGGAGGAGGCCCGCGCCCACCTGCAGCGCTGGCAGGTCCTGGACGGCAGCAACCCCGAATGCCACCTGCTGCTGGGCAATGTCGCCCTGTCTCTCCGCCAGTTCGTGGCAGCCCTGGAGCACTACGCGCAGGCGCAAAGCCTGGGCGACGATACCGCCTGCATTGAGTACAACATGGGCCTGGCCTACTACTTCCTGGACGAGCTTCCCGCGGCAGAGGGTTCCTTCCGCCGGGCCCTGGAGCTGGAGCCCCGGCTGGCGGCAGCCACAGACGGGCTGGGCCTGCTCGCCCGCCAGCGCGGCCAGGCCGAGGCGGCGGCCGCCCTCTTCCGCCAGGCCTATGCCACCGATCCCACCCTGGTGGAGGCCCTGGATCACCTGGTACAGGTGTACCTGGAACAGGGCCGGCTGCAGTCGGCCCAGGAAATGCTGGAGGCAGGCCTGCAGCAGACCCCCGAGTGGCCGCGCCTCTGGCACCTGCTGGGAGTGGTCTATGCCGCCCAGGATGACCACCTGCGCGCCGTGCGCGCCTTCAAGCAGGCCCTGGCGCTCCATCCCCAACAGGCGGAGACCGACCGCCGCCTGGCCGTTTCCCTGCGCAGCCTGGGCCAGTGGGCGGAGGCCATGCTGGCCCTGGATCGGGCGCTGCAGGCCGAGGGGGAAACCACCCAGGTGCTGCTGGAGCGGGGGCGCACCCTGGCCGCCTGCGGCCGCACCCAGGCCGCATTGGACGATCTGCTGCGCGCCTGGGAGCTCGAGCCGGGAAACGCCGAGGTGGCCGCGGCCCTGGATACCATCCGCCGCACGGTGAGGGAGGTGTAGATGCCCCCTCCCCGCCGCCTGCCGCTCAGTCGCCTGGCCAAGGTGACCATCGTCGCCGTGGGCGCATCCGTGCTCACCCTGGGCGGGGCCGGCTGGTGGCTGTGGACGCATACCGTGGGCTACCTGCCGCCGCCGGTACCGCGCCCCACCCCCTTCCAGGTGGCCCAGGTGGAAAAAAAGCTTGCCAGCGTGGAGCAGCAGCTGCAGACGGTGCGCGCGGCCGGCCGGCGCCGTCAGGCCAGGGCCTTCCGCCTGGAAATGACCGAAGAGGAGGTCAACGCCTACCTGGCCGCCCACCGCGCCGAGCTCAAGGAGCTGCGGGACCCCCGGGTGGAGATCCATCCTGGCAACCGGGTGAGCCTCAGCGGCTGGGTCAACCTGCGCCACCGGGAGATGTGGTGCACCGCCTCCGGCATGCTCACCAGCCAGGGGCCCAAGCTGGCCATCCAGGTCACCGAGGTGAAGGTGGGCGCCGTCTCCCTGCCCGCCTCCGCCCGGGAAAAGCTGATCTCCCAGTACCAGCAGGCGCTTTCTGACATTGACACCGGGCTCCCCCTGGCCAGCCTTTCCCTGCAGACAGCCGAGGGACTGGTGATCGTTTCCGGGGTTAGCCAATAGCGAGGGGCCGCATGCCGCAGGAACTGGACCTGGGCGCTTTCATCGAGTGGCTGCGCCGCCACCCTGCCTACCGGGGGCAGATCGTGCACCACCAGTACCTGCCGCCCCGGCCGGCCCGCTTTGCCCCGCTGCACCCGCCGCTGCCCGCCCCCCTGCCGCGCCTGCTGCAGGCTGCCGGCATCGCGCGCCTCTGGAGCCACCAGGTGCAGGCCGTCACCCTGGCGCGCCAGGGCGCCCACCCCGCGGTGGTCACCTCCACCGCCAGCGGCAAGACCCTCTGCTATAACCTGCCGGTGTTGGAGCGCCTGCTCGCCGAGCCGGCGGCCAAGGCCCTGTACCTGTTCCCCACCAAAGCGCTGGCCCAGGATCAGCTCCGCGGCCTCACCAGCCTGGCCCAGGACCCGGACCTGGCCGCCGTGGCGCGGGCGGGTACTTATGACGGCGACACCCCGGGGGAGACCCGGCGCCGCCTGCGGGACCGGGCCAATATCATCCTCACCAATCCCGACATGCTGCACCAGGGCATCCTCCCCTACCACAGCCGTTGGTCACGCTTCTTTGCCGAGCTGAAGTACGTGGTGGTGGACGAGGTGCACACCTACCGGGGCATCTTCGGCTCGCACGTCGCCAATGTGCTGCGCCGCCTGCGCCGCATCTGCCAGCATTACGGCGCCTCCCCCCAGTTCATCTGCTGCTCGGCCACCATCGCCAACCCCTTGCAACTGGCCAGCGACCTCACCGGCTGCCAAATGAGCCTGGTGGATCAGGACGGCTCGCCCCAGGGCGGCCGCCACTTCGTGTTCTGGAATCCGCCTCCCCTGGGCCGGGGCAGCCTGGACCGGGTGAGCAGCAACGACCAGGCCAAGGACCTGATGGTGGCGCTGGTGAAGCGGGGCGTGCCCACCATCACCTTTGCCAAGTCTCGGGTGGTGGCAGAGCTGATTCACCGCTATGCCCGCCAGGGCCTGGAGCAGGAGGCGCCGCACCTGGCCGACCGCATCCGCCCCTACCGGGCCGGCTACCTGCCCCAGGAGCGCCGGGAGATCGAGCGCCAGCTCTTCTCCGGTGAGCTCCTGGGCGTGGTGAGCACCAACGCCCTGGAGCTGGGCATTGACGTGGGCGGCCTGGATGCCTCCCTGATCGTGGGCTACCCGGGCACTATCGCCTCCACCTGGCAGCAGGCCGGCCGGGCGGGCCGGGGCGAGCGGGAGTCGCTGGTGATCCTGGTGGCCTACAATGACCCCATTGACCAGTACCTGGTGCGCCACCCGGAGTACTTCTTCGAGCGCTCGCCCGAGCACGGCATCATTGACCCCCAGAACCCCTATGTGCTGGCCAGCCACCTGCGCTGCGCCGCCTTCGAGCTGCCCCTGGCCGCCGAGGACGGCGCCCTCTTCGGCGAAACCACCCAGGCCATCGCCGGCATCCTGGAGGAGCTGGGCCAGGTCAAGCACCTGGCGGGCCATTACTACTGGGCGAGCACCGAGTACCCGGCCGCCCAGACCAGCCTGCGTACTGCCAGCGACCACACCTTTACCATCATGGACCAGTCGGCCGGCAACCGGGTGATCGGGGTGGTGGATGCCATCAGCGCCCCCGAGCTGGTCTACCCGGGCGGCATTTATCTGCACCAGGGCGAAACCTACCTGGTGCGCCGCCTGGACCTGGAGGCCCGCCAGGCCTATGTCGAGCGCTCCCCGGTGGACTACTACACCCAGGCCATCCTGGACAGCCGCATCCTGCTCAAGGAGCAGGAGCTGGAGCGCCCCTGGCGCGACTGCCGGCTCTGCCACGGCCAGGTGTCAGTGACCTGGCAGACCACCGGCTTCAAGAAGATCAAGTTCTACTCCCTGGACAGCATCGGCTACGGGCGGCTGGACCTGCCCTCGCAAAGCCTGGAAACCGCCGCCACCTGGCTGGTGCCCAGCCAGGAGCTGATGGCAGCGGTGAAGGCCCAGGGCCGTGACCCCCGGGAGGGGCTTAACGGCATCCGCAACGTGGCCGTGCACGTGCTCGCCCTGCTGGCCATGTGCGACCGCCTGGACCTGGGCGGCATCGTGGACAGCAGCAACCTGGGGGTGCCCGCCATCTTCCTCTATGACCGGTATCCCGGGGGCCTGGGGTTCGCCGAGAAAGGCTACCAGCTCTGCGAGGAGCTGATGGCAGGCTGCCTGCGCTTGATCGAAGAGTGCGGCTGCGAGGAGGGCTGCCCCTCCTGCGTGGGCTCCCCCGTCACCCGGCCGGCCCAGCACGCGGACCCGGACCTGTGGGGCGGCTATCCCCTCCCGGACAAGGAGGCCGCCCTGGTCATCCTGCACCGGCTGCTCGGGCTTGCCCCCTACCAGGCCAAGCCCCGGCCCGAGCCCGCGGTGGCTGCCCGGCCGCTGGCGGCGCAGGTGCGGCGCCGGGTGCGCGATGCCACTCGGCGTCCCCCCACCGGCCTGTGAACCAACCGCAGCCCGGCGCGCAGCCAAGAGGCTGGAGGTAAACTGCCATGTCCTGGCTTTTGCCGAGGCCGATTTCGACTCCGGCGGCAGGCCATTTTCACTAATCCACACAAATGGTTATCATAAGCGAGTGACCGCAAGGCACCTTCACTATTGGCAGCAAGGGTTGAAGGCATGATCTCTGACCTGCACCGGCAGTTGGCAGCGCTGCAGCGGGGCAATCGGCCCTGGCCCGCCCGCCGGCCCACCCACTTCTTGGCCGGCCGCTCCCTGGCCGAGGTGCTGGAAGGCTGCGAGCTGTCCAACCTGCATGGCGAGCTGTTCCTGCGCGAGGACCGCCTGAGCGAGCTCTATACCGACGGCCCGGTGCTTGTGGCCAGCCTGCGCCGGGGCATGCGCTCCCTCCCCCGGCGCGACCAGGTGGACCCCGCCCTGGCCACCCTGGCCGGAGCCGAGCCGGAGCAGGTGGCGATGATAGACCTGGAAACTACCGGCCTGCACGGTCGCCCCCTGTTCCTGGTGGGGGTGATGAGCTGCGAGGCGGGGGAGCTGGTGGTGCGCCAGTACTTTGCCCGGGACTATTCGGAGGAGAGGGCCCTGCTCTGGCAGGTGCAGGAGGCACTGGCGCCCGCCCAGGTGCTGGTCACCTTCAACGGCCGTGCCTTTGACCTGCCCTACCTGCACGACCGCATGTCCTACCACCGCCTGCCCCCCCGGCGCCCATGCGACCAGGTGGACCTGCTCCACCCCTGCCGCCGCCGCTGGCGGCGCAGCCTGCCCAACTGCCGGCTGCAGACCCTGGAGCGCCACCTCTGCCGCCGCTTTCGGGTGGGGGATATCCCCGGCTGCCTCATCCCCCAGCGCTATCACGAGTTTGTGCACAGCGGCGACCCCCGGCTGATCAGCCCCGTCTTCCAGCACAACCGCCTGGACCTGGTGGCCATGGCCGAGCTGCTGGTCGCCCTCATGGACGAGCCGTAGGAGGCAAGCATGGATAGTGACTACTACCAGATGCTGGGCCTGACCCGCACCGCCACCATCGTGGACGTCAAGCGCGCCTACCGGCGCCTCATCCGCCAGTATCACCCGGACGTGGTGCCCCAGACGCCGGAGACCCTCAAGTGCTACCAGGAGCTCACCCACGCCTACGAGGTGCTCTCCGACCCTCACGAGCGCCTGGCCTATGACCGCAAGCTGCCCAAGAGGAGCTACCCCGTCCCCGGCCTGGCCCCCGACGCCCTGTGGCGGGAGGTGAGCGAGCTGATGCTGCAAAAGTCGGACCGCTTCGGCCCCTTGCAGCAGGCCATGCGGGCCGCCGTCCCCATCACCCGGGAAGACCAGACCCTGGTGGTGGGCATCGCCGGCCAGCACCAGTACCTGGCGGGTCACTTGATGACCGCCGCCAACCGGCATTTCGTCAACCAGTGCCTGCAGGAGGTGTCGGGCGAGCCCGTCCAGTTCCGCCTCATCGAGGGCACCACCGCCGAGGACTGGGAGGTGGTGAAAAAGAGCGAGGCCATCGCGGCCCAGAAGGCGGGGAAGGGCAAGACGGCTGCCGCCGGAGCCCCAGCGGCCGACACCCAGCCTGCCGGCGCCCCTGCTGCCGCCGCCTGGACCAACCTCCAGCAGCGCCTGGGCGCCGCCTGGAACCAGGTGCCCCAACGCCAGCTCGCCGCGGCCCGTGCCCAGTTCCTGCTGGAGGCCATCCCCCTGCTTTACCAGGCGGAGGCCGATGCCATTGCCGAGGACCAGCCCGACGATGCCATCCCGCGCCAGCTCAACCGGGCCATCGAGCGCATTGCCGCCCTGGCGGAGGTGCCGCCGGCGCTGGTGGCACTGGAGCTGCTCCACTACCGGCAGGAACGGGGGTTCTGATGGCCGGACGCCTGCTTGAGCTGCTGCGAGCGCGGCCGGGGCTGATCGCCAGCCTGCCTGCCAACCGCGTGGAGCTGGCCCAGGCCGCCCTGGAGGGCGGCGCCGACGCCCTGAAGGTGCATATCCACGTCCACCACGACGCCAGCGGCACCCACTTTGGCCCCTTGGCGCAGGAGCGGTCGGCCCTGGAGGCCATCCTGGCTTTGGGCGCTCCCGTGGGCCTGGTGGTGGGGGCGGAGCGGGTGGCCAGCCCGGCAGAGCTCCAGGCCGTGGTCGAAATGGGCTTCGACTTCATTGACGCCTATGCCCACCACCTGCCCGCCTGGATGTTCTCGACCTCTCCCCTGCCCTGCATGGTGGCGATAGGCAGCGACTACACTCTCGACGAGGTGCGCGCCCTGCCCGGGTTAGGGATCGAGCTGCTGGAGGCGGCCATCATTGACCATGCCGGCTACGGCCAGCCCCTGACCACTCGCGACCTCCTGCATTACCGCATGCTGGCCGAGGCGGTGCCTATTCCCATGGTGGTGCCCACGCAGCGCGCCATCACCCCGCCGGAGGCTGCCTTCCTGGTGAGCCGGGTGGGGGCGCGGGCAGTGATGATTGGCGCCATCGTCACCGGCAAGGACCCGGAAAGCTACCGCCAGGCTGCGGCCCGCTTCCGCGCCGCCCTGGATCAGGCGCTATGAGCCGGCCGGTGCTGCTGCTCCCCCTGGACGACCGCCCCTGCAATCGCCTCTTCCCCGGCGAGCTGGCGCGCCTCGCCGGCCGCCGGGTGCTCACCCCTCCCCGCCCCTTGCTCGGCCGCTTCCTGCGCCCGGGCCGGCCCGAGCGCCTCGCCGCCTGGCTGGTGGAGCATGCCGGCCAGGCCGCCGGCCTGGTGGTCAGCGCCGATATGCTCTGCTACGGCGGCCTGGTGGCCTCGCGCACTCCCACCGCGGCGGCCAGTGAGGCCCGGCGCCGCCTGCACCTGCTTGCCCAGCTGCGCCGCCGCCATCCCGGCCTGCCCATCCTGGCCTGGGGGGTGATCATGCGCCTGGGCACCACGGTCAGCTCTCCCGCCGCCCAGGAGCTGCACCACCGCCTGGTCGAGTACTCGCAGCTTTCCGACCAGGTGCACCGGCTGGGCCAGGCTTCGCTGGCGGGAAAACTGCGGGAGCTGGAGCGGGCGACCGGCCGCCCGGCTCTGGATGCCTACCGGGCGGTGCGGCGGCGCAATCACGCCCTCAACCTGGCCCTGGTGCGGCTGGCGGCGCGGGGCGCCGTTGACTGTGCCGTGCTCTCCCAGGAGGATTGTACTCCCGTGGGCCTGCACCGGGCGGAGCAGCAAGCCCTGGCGGCCGAGATCGCGGCTGCCGGGCTGGGTGACCGGGTGCTCATCTACCCGGGGGCGGATGAGGTGGGCTGTGTGCTGCTGGCCCGCCTGCTGGCCCCTGGCCGCCGCGTGCACCCCATCTATGCCAGTCCACAGGGAGCGCGGGTGGTGGCTCGCTACGAGGACCGGCCGCTCGCCGACACCGTGGCCAGCCAGGTGGCGGGGGCGGGCGCCCTGCTGGCGCCGGCTGGCCCGGCTGACCTCTATCTGGGCGTCAACACCCCCCGGGGCGAGCAGCAGGAGGCCCAGCAGGCCGACCGGCATGATCCGCAGGCCGCCGGCCTTTCCCCCTTTCTGCAGCGCCTGGCCGACCTGGTGGCGGCCGGGCAGGCGGTGGCGGTGGCCGACGCCGCCTACGCCAACGGTGCCGATCCCGCCCTGGTGCGGGGCCTGGCCGAGCGGGGGCTGACCGGCCGCCTGGCCGGCTATGCGGGCTGGAACACCGCCGGCAACACCATCGGCACCGCCCTGGCGCAGGGACTGCTCTGTACCGCCGGCGAGGTGGGCCGGCATGCCCGGCGCGCTCTGGCCCTGGCCAGCTTCACCTGCGAGCGGCTGGTGGATGACTACGCCTACCAGGTGTGCGTACGCCCGCAGGTCTACCGGCTGGCAGCAGCGCGGGGTCATTCCCCCCTCCGCCTGGGCGGGGCCTGGCGAGAATACGAGCAGGTGGTGCGGGAGCTGTTGGCAGCCCAGGCGCAGGAGCTGTACCGGCAGCATTTCCAGGGCCGGCCGCTGCCGGGGGGCTGGCGGGTGGAAAGGCTGGAGGCGCTGCGCGTGCGCCTGCCCTGGCCGCGCTTGTTTGAGGTGGAGGTGCAGGCCCGCCTGGGCCTGGCTTAGCCGCCCTGGCGGAAACGGCGCCAGCGCTCCCGCAGCGCCATCAGCACGAACCTGGGCAAGGCCCCCAGCCGCTTGAAGCGCTTCGGCTCCTTGAGGCTGCGATAGAGCCATTCCACGCCGGCCACCTGCATCCAACGGGGAGCCCGCTTTAGGCGGCCGGAAATCACGTCAAAGCTGCCGCCCACCCCCACCGCCACCGGCACCTGCAGCTCCTCCAGGTAGCGGCGAATCCACTTCTCCTGCTTGGGCAGGCCAAAGGCCACGAACAGCACATCCGGGCGCAGCCGGGCGATCTCCCCCACGATCGCCGGTTCCTCCTCGGGCGTGAAGTAGCCGTGCCGGGTGCCGGCAATGCGCAGCCCGGGATAGCGCTCGGCCAGGTTGTGAGCGGCCGCTGCCGCCACCCCCGGCTGGGCCCCCAGCAGGTACACCGAGTACCCCTCCCCTGCCGCCAGCTCGCATACCCGCTGCATCAGGTCCACCCCGCTCACCCGCTCCCAGATGGGCAGCCCCAGCACCCGCGCCGCCCATACCACCCCCGCCCCGTCCGGGGTCACCAGGTCGGCGCTGCGCATGATCTGCTTGAACTCCTGGTCGGACTGGGAGCGCACGATAGCCGAGCTGTCGCTGGTGACCACCATGTGCGGCGAGCGCTCCTCGACGAACTGCCGGATGCGCCGCAGGGCGCCTTCCATGTCGGTGCGGTCCACCGGGATGTCAAAAAGCTCCACTCGCTCGCTGCCCTCGGCCGCCGGCGGCCGGGAGGCGATGCGCACCGCGCAGTAGAACCCCACCCCGCCAAAAAGCAGCAGCGCCCCCAGCACCACCAGCTTGGCCACAAAGCTCACGGTGATCATCAGCACCAGCAACACCGCCAGCGCCCCCAGGTAGGCCGCAAAGGTGCAGTAGATGGCTACGCAGCGCCGGGGCCCCAGCCCCTCCCGCATCAGCATGGTGTGCAGGAACTCCCGCCGGGGAGAAAGGGCCAGGGTGTGCCGGCTGCCCACCCGCAGCACCGTGGCATAGGTGGTGTCCAGCAAGGGCACGCCAAAAAGCAAGAGGGGGATGACGATGGTGAGGAAGGCGGTGTTCTTGAGAGCGCCCAGCACGCTGATGCCGGCCAGCGAGAACCCCAGGAAGTAGTAGCCGGCGCTCCCCACGGGCAGGCGGGCGGGCGGAAAGTCATAGCGCAGGTAGCCCAGCATGGCCCCCGCCAGCACGGCCGCCAGGCAGGCGGTGCCAGTGCCCACGGTGCTGCGCTGCAGCAGGGCCACCACCAGGAAGGTCAGCGACACCACCGCCACCAGCCCCGTGCCCAGCCCCTGCAGCCGCCGGCTGAGCACGATAGCCCCGGTTACCCCCGTGAGCCAGATCACGGTGGCCACCCAGCTCCAGGCGCCCAGGGAGAGCATCTGCTGGCCAAATGGCTCCTTGACCACGTCAATGCGCAGCCCCAGCGCCGCCGCCCACACCGCCAGCCCTGCCACCGCCGCGGCTTTTAGCCACCGGGGGAGAGTGGAGAAGTCGTCCGCCAGCCCCAGGGCAAACACCGCCAGCGACACCCGCAGCAATGCTCCCACCCGGGGCTCCCGGTAGAGCGCAGCCAGGGGCAGCCAGAAGGCGACCAGGATCACCAGCCCGGAGGCCAGCCTGGCCCAGCGGCGGGGGGAGCCGCCCCGGAAGATCGCCTCCGGGGCCAGGGTGCGGGGGAACAGCCGCAGCAGCAGCTCCGATACGCCCAGGGCGATGAGCAGCCCGGCGGCGAACAAGGGCAATGTCAGCCACAGCGGCGGAGCCACAACTGCACCTCGGGGGTCAGGTACCCTCCTCCCAGGAGCGGGCATAACGCTCCTGCTCGGGGGTCATGCTGTCTATCTGCACACCCATGGACTCCAGCTTCAGCCGGGCGATCTCTTGGTCTACCTCCGCCGGCACCGGGTACACCCGCTTCTCGAGCTGCCCCCGGCGCTGCACCAGGTACACGCAGGAGAGGGCCTGGTTGGCAAAGCTCATGTCCATCACGCTCGCCGGGTGGCCTTCCGCCGCCGCCAGGTTGATCAGCCGCCCCTCCCCCAGCAAGTACAGGCGCCGACCGTCGGCCAGCGTGAACTCCTCCACCAGGGGCCGGATTACCCGGCGGGAAACGGCCAGCTCCCCTAACCCCGGCTTGTCCACTTCCACGTCGAAGTGGCCGGCATTCGCCAGTATCGCGCCATCCTTCATCAGCGCAAAGTGCTCCTTGCGGATCACCCGCAGGTTGCCGGTGACGGTCACGAAGAGGTCGCCCACCCGGGCTGCCTGCTCCACCGTCATCACCTGGTAGCCGTCCATCATGGCCTCCAGCGCCCGCACCGGCGCCACCTCGGTCACGATCACGTGCGCCCCCATCCCCCGCGCCCGCATCGCCACCCCCCGGCCGCTGAACCCATAGCCGCACACCACGAACCGCTTCCCCGCCAGCAGAATGTTGGTGCAGCGCAAAATGCCGTCAATGGTGGACTGGCCGGTGCCGTAGCGGTTGTCGAAGAGGTGCTTGGTGTCGGCGTCGTTCACCGCGATCACCGGGTAGCCCAGGGCGCCGTCTCGCTCCATGTTGCGCAGGCGGATGACGCCGGTGGTGGTCTCCTCGCAGCCGCCGATCACCCCCGCCAATACGTCCGGGCGCTTGGTGATCAGGGTATAGGTGGCATCGGCGCCGTCGTCAATCAGGATATTCGGGTGCAGGTCCAGCACCGCCTGGATGTGCCGGTAGTAGGTGGCCTCGTCCTCTCCCCTGATGGCAAAGGTGGGCGCCTCCAGCTCCACGGCCAGGTAAGCAGCCACCTCGTCCTGGGTGCTCAGGGGGTTGGAGCCACACAGCGCCACCTTGGCCCCCGCCGCCAGCAGCGTGCGCACCAGGTTGGCGGTTTCACTGGTGATGTGCAGGCAGGCGCCGATCATGATCCCCGCCAGCGGCCGTTCCTGCTCAAAGCGGCGGCGCAGCAGCCGCTGCACCGGCATCTCGCGCTCCGCCCAATCGGTGCGGTCCCGCCCCTGCCCTGCCAGGGCGGGGTCCTTGATGTCATAGCCCATCAGCCGCCTTCTCCTTGCCCGCGCCAGCCAAAAATGCGGCCCGGGAGGCTTTCCCGGGCCTGGTGATTATAGCAGCCTGCCCGCTCCCCTGGCAAGCCCGGCCGCCAGGCAGCCACAACTCCCTCTCCCCCTGGGAGAGGGTCGGGGTGAGGGCCACATCTTCTCCCGTGGGGCAGGAGCTCGCCTCCTGCCCCTGCTCCTGCTGTCATTTCGAGGAGGCCGCCCCGGCCGACGAGAAATCCCGCTCTCCTCTTGCCCTCCCCACCTCGCCGGGCGCATATCCATGCGCCCCTACTCCCTCTCCCCCTGGGAGAGGGTGGGGGTGAGGGCACAACTCCCTCTCCCCCGGGGAGAGGCACGATAAGGGAGGCTACTCTGGCTGGTAGGTAAAGCTGGCCCGGACCGCCGCCATGTTCCCGGTCCTGGGGTCGTTGGACTGCAGCATCCAGCTATAGGTCCCGCCCGAGCTCAGGGCTGGCCCGGTGTAGGGCACGCTGGTGCCCTGTACCTCCTGGCTCGTCCACTCGCAGCCCGGCCCGGACAGGTGCACTTTGTAGGAGGCGTCCGGAATGGAGCACCGCCCCCAGCTAAACCCCGACACCGCCGTTACCGTGCCCACCGGCGAGAGGGGCGCCGGGAAGGCGTTCGAGTAGCCCAACACCTTGGCCTGGAAGTTGGCCGGGGGCGCGCCACTGATGGTGATCTCGTACACCGGGTCGGGTACCGGGCTGGGCAAGCGGATGTTCACAAACCACTGCCGCCGCTCCATGTAGTCGAGGCCCACTCCGCCGCTCGCCCCCGGCCCTTTCGCCGTTACCGCGCTCGCCTGGTGGTTGGGGTCCTCGATATCGATTTCCACCCAGTACTCGCCATTGCTGCCGTGCCCGGAGAAAATGTCCGTGATATAGTAGGTCAGGGGGTTGCTCCTCAGCCCACCGGCCGCGATGCGGGCTTCGCCTACGGCCGGCCCCCCCTGGGGGATCAGGGCATCGCTCACAAACACCTGGGTCGAGCTCCAGTTGCCCGCGGGCACCCCGATCGGCGGCAGGCCCGCCCACAGGACTTGGCCCGGGGTGTCGCCAAAGTAACCGATCGCGGTGACCCCCGGGTGAGTGACCAACGCGGAATCCAGGTGCGGCATCAGGCCCCATTGGCCATCCCCTACGTAGGCCAGCTGGGCCCCCGCCGCCCCACCGTCTTTCCCCAGCGCATGCAGGATGGTCAGCGCATCCTCCAGGTTGAAGGGGTCGTCCTGGCTGTTCCCTGCCGGCACCGGCGCGATCATCTCGTCGGTTATCACGTGCCGCTCCCCGCTTAGCAGGTCCGCCAGCGCCGCCATCGCCCCCGCCCCCGGCGCCGCATTCACGCTCCCGTCCCACCCCAGGTAGGTCACCCCGCTCCCCCGGGCCGCAAACGCACTCGCCAGCGCCCCCGCCGCCTCCGCACTCTTGCACGCCGAGGCGAATACCAGCGTCCGCGCCTGCCGCAGGGGCTGCAGGTATTTCATGAACTCGTCGGTCACCGCATAGTAAAGTGGGCTCAACTCCCCGCCCACCAGCACATACCCCCGCTTGATCAGCGACTCCTCGGTCAGGCACTCCTTATACAGACGGTCGCCAATGGCATCGCAGGGCTGCCCGGTAAGCAGGTGCGGAAAGTCCCCCGGCGGCCCCCCACCGTGCGTCTGGATGAACACCACCCCTGCTCCCCCCGCAAAGTCCGCCAGGTTCTTGGGAGTGAACGCCTGCCCCACAAAGCGCAGCGCACTCACATTGTACCCGTGCCGGGAAAGCGCCCCCGCCCAGGCCGCCGTGGCCTGGTTCATGTAAGAGTCGAAGCTGCCGTTGTAGATGGCCGCCAGCGCACCCCCCGGCGTCTTGCTTACGTCCGGCAGGCGAGGTGCCGGCGCCGGGTTGAAGGGCTCGGTGAGGTACTCCAGGGAAGTGATTACCCCGTTCTTGAATCGCACCCAGATCACGCTGCCGTCTGGCGAGCGCCCGGTCTCTGCTACGTTCGCCTGGCCTTGCGCCCAGGCCAGCGCCTGGCTGGCGGCGCCGTCTGTGCCCTGGCCAATGGCCTGCGCATAGCGGTCGCCCAGCTCCTCTTCGGTGGCCGTCATGGCGGCATATTCGGCCGGCTCAAACTGCCCCGGCGGCGGCAGCAGGCTGGCCGCCGGCGGGTTCACCCTCGGCCCGCCTCCTCCTCCCCCGCCGCAGCCGGCCAGGGCCAGGCAGAGCACGGCGACCACAAGGGGAATTACCAGCACCTGGAACCTACTTGCCATCATGCACCCCCCTCCCATTAGCATCCGGGGCCTACAAGCCGCCCCTGCCCACTGTTTTACTGCGCCTATCGCTTGCTCTCCTGCCGGGGCAACGAGGACGGCGCGCTTGGCCCCCTGCCGGACGCTACTTGCCTTTGCTCGCCTGCAGCTCCAGGGTGATCTCTGCCAGCCGCCTCCGGGCCGCCTGCAGCTCGGGCCAGGTGGCCCGCTGCTCCACCACCCGGCGGGCAAGGCGGTCTATCTCGGCACCGGCGCCCTCTGCGCCTGCCTGGGTAGCCGCCTGCCGGGCCAACCACAGGGCCTGGTAGTCCTCCACCCCATCCCGGCAGGCCTCCCAGCGCTTGCTGGGGATGGGGCCGTCGCGGCCGGGGTAGACCAGCACGTACTCATCCTTCCCGGGCAGCCAGGGGCTGGCGGGATCGGTGCAGTAGGTCCAGAACCCCAAGCCGTTGAGCCCGAGCTGCCAGGCCAGCCAGGCCTGGTGGCGATAGTACCCCAGCGGCGACAGCTTCTTGGCCCGCGGGAAGCACTCGTAGGTCCACACCTCCCGGCTGTCCCGGTGGAAGATGTCCAGGCGCTCCTGGGCGTGCATGTCCGGCGTCTCTCCCCACAGGCGGTAGAGCGAATCCTGCTCCGGGCACCAGATGTCTATGCACGCTGCCGCGCGCTCCAGGTCATCCAGGCCCATGGGCACCACCGGGTCGGTGTAGATCTGGATGCGGGGGTCGGCCTGCTTGATGCGGGGACCATATTCCAGCACAAAGCGGATGCGGGGGCCGTGGTCCAGCCCTGGCTCGTCCATGATGTAGATGGCCCAGCCCGGATAATCCACCCCCTTCTCCCGCAGGTGGGCGGCCAGGCGGCGCATCCATTCGGCGAAGGCCTTCTCCCGGCTGCCGGCCGGCGGCTCGCCCTGGCCCCGGTAGCGCACGTCCTCCCACCCCTGCAGCAGCAGCATGCCGTGCCGGGCAAAGCGGTCCACCATCCGGTCCAGCCCCGACCAGTCAATCGGCTCCAGCGCGCCCTGCGCGTCATAGTAAGCGGTGACGCCCACCAGGCAGGGGAAGACATTGTTCTTGTGGGCCACCATGTCCGCCACCGCCGCCTCCAGGTGGGCGGCGTGGAGGCTGTTGTCCAGGTAGCCCCAGGTGCAGAACCGCACGGGCGACTGGGCAGGCAGGGCCAGCGGCCACACTCGCACCTGCAGGGGCACGCTCACCGTGCGGCCGCCGGGAGTGAGCTCGGTGAGCTTGACTTCCCCCCGGTACACGCCGGGCAGGGCCTCTCCCGCCCGCACGGTCAGCCAGAGCTGGGCCGCTTGCAGGGGCTGCACCTGCACCACCTGGGCCTCGTTCAGCCGCACCAGGGCATCCCCCACCATTTCCCCTGCGCTGCGGGGCACCATGGCGGTCTGGCGCAGCTCCAGGTGCCCGGCGGGCAGCTTGTGGCCGTTCTCGGACGCCAGCTCGCCCACCGCCACCTGCACCCCCAGGGGCAACGCAGAAAGGCTGAGCAGGTTCAGGGCACCGGCCTCATACTCGCCCCCGTAGAGCGCCACCTCCACTTGCTGGGCGGGCGCGGCCGGGGGCCAGGCCCGGGCCTCGTCAAAGGGCTCCCAGGGGTTGGCCGCCCAGGCCAGGAGCACAGGCCGGCCGCCCTGGAGCGCAGGCGGCGCCGCCTGCGCCAGCACCTTCAGCTCCTGGGCCGCCGCCGCCAGTCGCCGTGCTTGCTCGGCCGCGCCGGGCGCCTGCTCGCTCCACTGCCCGTATCCCGCCAGGCGCGCCGCCAGCAGGGCCTCCGCGCTCTGCCAATTCAGGCCCAGGCTGCTGATCAGTCCCCGGGCGGCGGACAGGGCGGCCTGCTCCACCTGGACGCGGGCCTGCGCCGCCGTGAGCTTGATGGGGAGGGCCGCCCGGGCCAGCACCTTGCCTGCCCCGTCCACCAGCACGCAGTCCACCTGCCGCGGCCAGTCGCTGTCCGTGGGCACCGCCAGGCCGAAGCTCTCCTGGCCCGCCAGCACCTGGTCCACCCGCAGCTCGGGCGGGCCCTGGAGCACGCTGATGCGGCTGAGCAGCACCCCCGCCTGCCCCGGCCGCCTGATCTGCGCCCGCACCACCCCCTCCACCAGGGAGGTGGCGTCGGCAGTGAGCCGGATGCCCCCCTGCATGCCGGCCGCCGCACGGCGCAGCTCCTGCCCGGCCGGGCCGCCGCTGCTGGCCACGCAGCCGCTGAGCCCCGGGGTGCCTCGCTCCCCCGCCCAGGCCACCTTGCCCCCGGCTGCGCCCGCCCGCAGGCAGCGCATGGCGCCAAAGCGGGTGGCCACCACGATCTCGCAGCGGCCGTCCCCATCCAGGTCGGCCACCACCGGCGTGTGCCACACGCCGCTCTCATAAAGCAGCGCCTCCTTGGCCGTCTCCAGCAGTTGCTTCCCCTCCACCTGCCCCCGGCGGTCGAGCACGCTCAGGGTATCCCTACCCCTCATTCCCACCAGCAGCTCGACTTGGCCGTCGCCGTCCACGTCGGCGATGGCCGGGGGAGCCAGGAAATCGTCGCCACATTCGGAGGTGAGCCGGCCGCTCTTGAAGGCCAGGCGCCAGCGCACCTGCCCCCGGGCATCCGCGCAGTAGAGCCCGCCCCGGCTGTCACCAAAGACCACCTCCCGGCGGCCGTCCCCGTCCAGGTCGGCAGCGGCAATGTTAGGCCCGATCCCCCAGCCGGCCTCCACCGCCGCCCGCGGCCGCCCGGTGGCGCCGTCCAGGATATACAGGTGGCGGTCGGCGCTGCCCACCAGCACCTCCGCCCGGCGGTCGCCCTCCAGGTCGGCGATCACCGGCGCCCCATAGCAGCCCCGGCTGGCCCGGAACTGCCACTGCCACTCCCCGCGCCCGGTGAAGCAGTAGACGAAGCCGGGCTCCGTGGCCATGATGATCTCCGCCTCCCGGTCTCCGTCCACGTCGCCCACCGCCGGCGCGGCTGTGGCGTCCCGGTTCAGGTAGCGCTCATAGTTCCAGTTCAGGCGAGAGATAAAGGGGTCGGCCGCCAGCGGCCGGCGGGCGCTCTCGGCCAGCAGCCGCCAGAGCACCCGGCCCTGGTGATCCAGGCAGGTCAGCGCGCCCTCGCCGTCGGCAGCGATCACCTCCAGGCGGCTGTCCCCCAGCACGTTGGCACAGGCGGCGGCGCCATTGGCCCCGCCCTCCAGCGTCCGGCGCCAGGCCACCTTTTGCCCCCGCACGCAGACCACATCATCGCCGGCCAGCGCCACCAGCTCATTGCGGCCGTCCCGGTCCAGGTCGGCCACCGCTACGGTGCCGTGGGGCTTGCCTTCGAGCTCCACCCACCACAGCCGCCGCCCGGCGGCGTCCGCCGTCACCAACCGGTTGTCCTGGCAGTAGGCGATACCCCGGGGGGCTTGCCCCGCCTGCTCGGTATAGGCGACGGGGCCGGCCAGCACCGGGTGCTGGTCGCCGTACTCATTGACCCACACCTGAGTCAGCACGGCCGCCGCCAACCCGGCCCCGGTGGCAAGCGCCAGCAGGCCGCAAACCAGCAAGGGCGCCCAAACGTGCTTGGTCATCAGCTATTCACTCCTGGTCCGGGGGAATTAGGCTCGCCCGGTGGTTGCAGTGCGGGGCTGATTCGGGGCAGGGGCGCAGCACTCCTCCCGGCCCAGGCGGCGCCGGCCCCGGGGGGCGGACGGCGCTGGTTCCTGCGCGCTGGGGTTCATGGTGCCGGCTCCTGGGCGGGGGTCTGTCCCTCATCTTCGCTGCCCAACCCCGCTTGCCTGCCGGCAGCGGTGAATAGGCCGGCCTGCAGGCACCGCAGCACGGCGGTGGGGGTGAGAATGGCAGTGCCCTCGAACTGCTCCAGGCGCAGCAGGTGGCGGTCGTTGGTGGCCAGGTAATCGGCCTGGCCGGCGGCGGCGCAGGCCAGCAGCTTGTCGTCCTCCGGGTCCTCCCGCACCACGCGCACGGCGACACCCGGCTCCACCCGCAGCGCGCCCTCCAGCAGCTCCTGCACTCCCTGCAGGTAGGTGGGCCGGGGCCGGACCCGGGCCAGGGTAGCGTTGATCTCTCGCTCCAGGGCGGGGCTGATCACCAGGCGCACCTGGCCCTGGCGCGCCAGCTCCAGCAGGGCGGCGGAGGCGCTGTGCCGGTTCCAGTAAGCGGCCATAAACAGGTTGGTGTCGGGCACCAGCCGCGGCCGGTCCCCGGTCGGAAGGTTGCTGACGGCCTGCTCCTCCCGCTATATCTTGTCCAGGGGCACCAGGCCCAAGGCGTCGCAGCAGTTGCGCATGGTCTGGCGGAAGGCGCCCACCAGCGCCAGGCGGAAGGCCCGCAGGGCTCGGTCGGTCAGCTTGATAAAGGGGGTCTGTACTGCTGCCCCTGGGTCCGGGGTTTCGTAGAACTCGCTGAAGGCGGTGGCCAGCTCGATGGCATAGCGGGTGAGGGCGTGCGGGGCCAGCTCCTGCCCGGCCCGGGCCAGGGCCTGGGGGAACTCGGCGATCTTCTTCACCAGCGCCGCCTCGGTGGCGGTCAGTGCCTCTGGCGGGGGGGCGGCATGATCGAGGGCCTCGCCGGCCTTCTCCAGGATGCTGCAGGCGCGGGCGTGGGCATACTCCAGGTAGACGCCGGTGTCGCCGGTGGTCTGCAGGGCTTCCTCAAAGTCAAAGGCGATGATGGCGTTCAGCCCCTGGCGCAGCATGAAATAGCGGATGGCCGCCGCGGCCAGGCGCTCGGCGGTCTCCTGGTCCCGGGTCTTGGGGCGCAGGCGGTCCACCACCGCCGCAAACAGGTCGTCGGCCTTCACGCCCAGGCCCTTGCGGCCCGACATGGCGACCCGGCGCGCCCCTGCCTGCCCCAATCTGGCTCCCAGCTCCTCGGCCGCCCGGGGGGAGAGCACCACCACCTCATAGGCCAGGTGAACCGAGTTTCGGGCCTGCTGCTCATAGCCCACCTGCGCCAGGGCCTGGTAGACCACCTGCTGAGGGTAGCTCTGGCGCACGTCAATGACGTTGATCACCCGGTCGGCATGGCCAAAGCGGTCCAGGGGCTGGCCGTCGGGGGCGGTGGTCCACAGCTCCGTGCCGTCGCCTTGCCGCGCCCAGAGCCGGTAGAGGAAATCCACCGGCAGCAGCCCAAACTTCCACATCTGGTAGGCCACGTCTTTGCCGGTGTAGGTGACCGTGCCGTTGGAGCGCACCAGGATCTTGTCCTGGCTGCGCACCCCTTCCTCGGTCTCCACCACCCCGCCCATGGGCACCACCCAGCAGCCCGCATTGGGGCCCGACTCCTCGTAGGTGACGGCCCCGCGCTCCCGCAGCTGCTCGAATGCCAGCTGCCAGAAGCCCCGGCGCAGGATGTCCGACTCCCAGTTGAGCAGGTTGTAGTACACGCCGAGCCGCCCCACGGCCGCCAGGTGCGCCTGCACGACGCGGCTGGCAAGCTGGCGAGCGAAGTCGGCCACCGGATTGTCCAGAGCCTCCACCTGGTGCAGAATCTCGGCCTTGCGCGCCGCCAGCTCCGGCCGCTGCTCCAGGGCCTCCTGGAAGCGAGCGTAGAGGTCCCAGCACCAGTAGTCAAAGGGCTGGCCGGGGTCGGCCTTGGCCCACATCTGCTGCAGGTTGGCGCCGTCGTAGTGGGGCGGGTCCAGGTGGAGCATGGCGGTGACCACCTCCACCACCTGGACGCCGGTGTCGTCTATGTAGTTGCAGCCTTCCACCGCATACCCCAGGCGGCGCAGCATGCGCACCACGGCATCGCCGGTGATGGCATTGCGCACGTGGCCGATGTGCATGGCCTTGTTGGGGTTGACGTTGGTGTGCTCCACCAGGATCTTGGCGCCCGGGGCGGTGGCAGGGCGGCCGAAAGCGTCGCCCTCCACCAGGGTAAGCTCGATCACGGAGGTGGCCAGGGCGGGGTAGTCAATCTTGAAGTTCAGGTAGCCGGGGGGCGTCACCAGCACCTCCCGCACATAGGGCAGGTGCCGCTGCTGCAGGGCCGCCTGCAGGCCCACGGCCACGGTCATGGGGTCCTCGCCGGAGCGGCGGGCAGTGGCCAGGGCGACGGCGGTGGAAAAGTCGCCGTATTCCGGCTGGGGGGGGACGTTGAAGTCAACCCGCTCGGCGCCGGTGAGGTCGCGGATGGCGGCGGCGACTATGTTTTCGACCACTTGGTACTCCTGCCCAGAGGTAAGCTGGGGGGCAGGCCGCATTATAGCATGGGGCAAGCGGCGGGTCACGCTGCCTGCGCCCGGCGCGCGGGTGTCAAATACCAGCCCGCGTTTGTCGCGGCGCTGCCTCGGAAATGCCCGTGGGGAGCGCGGGTTGTCGCGGCCTGGAGGCACCGCCGGGCCGGCGGCAGCCGGGCGGGAGGAACCACCCCCTCTATTATACCAACGGGCGTCAAGAGGGAGGAAATGGGGACGGGTTGGCTAACCTCATGGGCGGCCGCTGCCCGCCAGCCAGCAGGGGCAGCCCGGGAGGCAAGCGATGGCGCAGCCAGGCGCCGGGGGGAAGACCGGGCGGGGGTGCAGCCGCCGCCAATTCCTGCGGCAAGGCGGCCTGGCGCTGGCGGGGGCGGCGATGGCCTCAAACCTTGGGCTGGCGCAGGAGCGAACGGTGAACAAGAGCACGAAGAAGATACGGATCGGAGTGGTGGGGGGTGGGTTTGGGTGCAGCTTCTACTGGCACGAGCACCCGGACTGCATCGTAGAGGCGGTAAGCGACCTACTGCCGGAGCGGCGCCAGCACCTGGTGGACACCTACCGCTGCAGCAAGGCCTACGAGTCGCTGGAGAAGCTGATCCTGGACAAGAGCGTCGCGGCGGTGGCGGTGTTCACGGGTGCGCCGGACCACGTGCGCCACTGCGTGGCCTGCTTGCGAGCGGGCAAGCACGTGATTTCGGCGGTGCCGGCCGCCTGCAGCCTGGAGGAGTGCCAGGAGCTGGTGAGGGCGGTGCAGGAGACGGGGCTCTCCTACATGATGGCGGAGACCAGCTACTATCACCAGTCGGTGATCTCTGCCCGCCAGTGGTACCAGGAGGGCAAGTTCGGCGATCTCTTCTACACCGAAGCCGAGTACCACCACCCGGGGCTGGAGGTGCTTTTCTGGGTCGGGCAGGGCAAGCGCACCTGGCGCCACGGCTATCCGCCCATGCTCTACCCCACCCACTGCACGGCCTACCTGGTGGGAGTGACCCGGGAGCGGCTGAGCACTGTTACCTGCACCGGCTGGGGCGACGACTCGCCCATCCTGAAGGACAACGCCTACCACAACCCCTTCTGGAACGAGACCGCCTTCTTCAAGACAGACCGGGGGAACGCCTTCCGGGTGGGCGTGTACTGGAACGCCCCAGTGCGGGGGTGCGAGCGGGGGCAGTGGTTCGGGCAGAAGATGAGCTTTTTCGACCCCCATCCCAACGGCCTGGGGCCCATCATCGTGCGGCCGGCGGAGACCACGGAGAAGGATGACGCCGGGTTTGTGCGCAAGCTGCCTGCCTTTGAGCAGTACCAGCAGCCGCAGTGGTGGCAGACGGAGATGCTGCCCGAGCCCCTGCGCCACGAGAGCGGGCACGACGGCTCGCACACCTTTCTTACCCATGAGTTCATTGATGCCCTGATGCACGAGCGGTCGCCGGCGGTTGATGTCTATGAGGCCGTGGCCTTCACCGCGCCCGGGATCGTGGCCCATGCCTCCGCCCTGCAGGGAGGCAAGGAGATGAAGGTGCCCAGCTTCGACCGGAAGCGCTGAGGAGGTGCGGGGAGGGAGAGGGGGGCGGGAGCAGAGGGGGCGCATGCCATGCGCCCCTACGAGGGGCAGGAGCAGCGGGCAAATGGAGGCGCGAGATGCTGTATGCAAGGGTGAATGTGCCGACCGAGCTCTCCCTGGCGGCCGCCGGCCGGTATGGCGAGCCATCGGAGCTGGCAGTGGACGTGATTTTCTCGGGGGCGGGGGGCGAGTGGCGGGTGCCGGCCTTCTGGGCGGGAGGGAACACCTTCCGGGTGCGCTTTGCGCCGCCCGCGCCTGGCCGCTACCACTACCAGGTGATCAGCCGCCCGGAGGACGCCGGCCTGCACGGCCAGGTGGGCGAGCTCGAGGCCGTGCCCTATGAGGGCCAGTGCGAGCTGTACCGGCACGGCCGGCTGCGGGTGGCGGCCAGCCGCCGCACCCTGGAGCATGCCGACGGCACGCCCTTCTTCTGGCTGGGAGACACCTGGTGGATGGGGCTGACGCGGCGGCTGGACTGGCCGCAGGGGTTTCGCCACCTGGCCGCCGACCGGGCAGCCAAGGGGTTCAACCTGGTGCAGATCGTGGCGGGGCCGCTGCCCGATTTCGACGCCCAGACTGCCACCTGGGACCCGCAGCAGGCCAACGAGGCGGGCTGGCCCTGGGAAGAGGGCTGGCAGCGGCTGAACCCGGCCTTTTACGACCTGGCGGACCTGCGCCTGGCCGCCCTGGTGGAGAGCGGGCTGGTGCCTTGCATCGTGGGCATGTGGGGGTATTACCTGCCCTTCATGGGGGTGGAGCGGGTCAAGCAGCACTGGCGGAACCTGGTGGCCCGCTATGGCGCCTACCCGGTGATCTGGTGCCTGGCAGGCGAGGTGAACATGCCCACCTACTCGCACTTCGGGGATGCCGACCGCCGGGCCGCCGACAAGGAGGCACAGGAGCAGGGGTGGACCGAGGTGGCCCGCTCCGTGCGGGACCTGGACCCTTTCCACAACCCCATCAGCGCCCATCCCTCGCACCCGGACTCCCGGGCCATGCTGCGGGACGAAACCCTGCTCGACGTGGACATGCTGCAGACCGGGCACGGCAGCTATGCCTCCCTGCGGCCGAGCGTGGAGACCGTGTGCGCCTGCCTGGCCAAGGAGCCGCCCATGCCGGTGGTCAACAGCGAGGTGTGCTACGAGGGGATCATGGGCGGCAGCCAGCAGGAGGTGCAGCGCTTCCTGTTCTGGACCAGCATCACTTGTGGCTCCGCCGGGCACACCTACGGCGCCCAGGGCATCTGGGCCATGAGCTCCCGGGACGAGCCCTTCAAGGGCACCACCGGGAGCTGGGGTGACGGCTTCTGGCAGGACGTGATGCATCTGCCTGGCTCGGCGCAGGTGGGGCTGGGGCGGCGGTTCCTCGAGCGCTACCCGTGGTGGCGGTTTGCGCCGCGCCGGGAGCCGGAGGTGGAGCAGGCCGGGCGGAAGTGGACCTTCGCCACCGGGATACCGGGGGCGGTGGCCGTCTGCTACCTGGCGGCCAACTGCATGGAGGGTGACTTCCGAGGAGTGCAGGGCACCAGCCTCCGGCTCGAGCCGGGGGCCAGGTACCGGGCCTTTTTCCTCAATCCGCGCACCGGCGCCGAGGTGAAGGCGGCCGCGGTAAAGCTGGATGCGGAGGGGAAATGGCCGGCTCCCCCCAAGCCCACCATGGAGGATTGGGTGCTGGTGCTGGAGGACCCGGAGGCGCTGGCCAAGGTCGGGAGGTAAGCTCCGGGCAGGAGGCAAGCTCCTGCCCCACGGGAGATCAGCCCTCACCCCCACCCTCTCCCGGGGGGAGAGGGAGTAGGGGCGCATGGCATGCGCCCGGCGAGGTGCGGGCGGTCAGAGGGAGGCCAGCTCGACCACGGCGCCCTGCTGGGAGCGGGCGAAGGCCTCCAGGACGGCGATGGACTCCAGGCTGACCTGGGGGTCGAGCGGGCTCTTGCCACTCTGGAACATTTGCGTCATCAGCCGGCAGATGGGCACATAGCTGCCGGTAGCGGCGCTGAAGCCGGACTTCTTCTCGCCGATGTAGGTAAAGCCGAAGCCGGGATAGGTGTAGCGGATGAGGTGGAGGGCATAGACGGCACCGCTGTGGTAGCCTACCCAGGCCAGGTGCTTGTCCTCACTGTGGAAGGCGCTGACCCAGCGAGCACCCGCTCCCCAAAGGGCGCTCATCATCTCCACCGCGTGGATGCCGTAGAACCCCAGGTCGCGGCTGGCCGGGCACCAGATGCTGCCGGTGGGCACGGCGCCGATCTCTTCCCGCTGCTGGTGGAACTGCACGATCTCCGTGTAGTAGCGCACGGGGGAGGCGGAGAACAGGGGGGCGCCGTGCTGGCGGGCCAGGTCCACAATGCGGCGGGCGACGGCCAGGTCGGTGGCCAGGGGCTTATCCACAAAAGTGGGCAGGCCGGCGCGCAGGAAGGGCTCGGCCAGCGGCAGGTGCTCATTCCCGCTGCGGGAGACGATGCAGGCGGCGTCCACCTCGCCCAGCATCTCCTCCGGGCGGGAGACTACCCTGGAGACCCCCATTTCCTGGATCTGGGCCAGGAACTTCCGCTCGTCCTCGGCGTCCTGGTCGCGGCGGCCCTGGCAGAGGCAGGCCACCACGCGGGCACCCGGCACCCGCTCCTCCGGGGACGCCTCGCCCTGCCAGAGGCGGGTGTAGGCCACGCTGTGCGAGTTCTCGATGCCGAGCAAACCAACCCTGACTTCGCTCACCGCCCTGCCCTCCTGTAGGTGCTAAGGGATGATTCGCTGCCGCCGGCGGGGCTCCTGGCGGGATTGGGGGGCGCATGATCAGGCAGCCGCCCGGCGAGGTTGCAGAGGCAAGAGGAGAGCAGAGCGGGCGCATGCTATGCGCCCCTACGAGGTGCAGGGGGAGGGAGAGGGGAGCGGGATTTCCCGGTCGGCAAGGCCTCCCTCGAAATGACAGAGGGAGAAGGGGGCAGGAGACAAGCTCCTGCCCCACGGGTTAGGGGAAGGATCAGCTACCAGAGGGGCGGCTGGTAGGGGCGAGCCAGGGAGTGACCATCCAGGGCGGGGCTAATCTTGCCCAGGTCCAAGCCGAAGCGGTCCAGGATGGTGGGAGTGATATCCACGCGCTCGCCCCGCCGCTGCACCTGGGGATCGTTGGTGGCCAGGAAGACGTAGGGGGCGTCACTGTGGCCCTTGCCCCCCTCGTCGAAGCCGTGGTCGGAGGTGACGTAGATCAGCGTGCGCTGGTAAAGCCCCAGCTCCTTCAGCTTGTCCACGATCTTGCCGGTCCAGGTGTCGCAGGAGATGAGGGCGTCGTTGTACTCCTTACTGTTTTCCCCGAAGCTATGCCCCCGGTGGTCCACGTCGGCGAAGTGCACGAAAAAGAAGAACCGCTGATCCTTGTGCTGCTCCAGCAGCTCCAGGGCCTTGGCGCCCACGTTGCCGTTAACTCCCAGGCCGTTCAGGAAGAGGTCCATGCCTTCCTTGGTGTAGGCATAGGGCTTGCCGGGGATGAGGCGGTAGCGCTTGCCGCCCTCGGTGATGATGGTGCCCTCCTGGGGCTGGTTGGCCAGGCGGGCGGCACGGCGGGCCAGGCGGGGGCGCACGGCGGGGGCCGGCACGCCCAGCTGGTCGCCCGGGGCAGCCGGTGCCTGGCGGACGGCACCCTGCCCGCCGACGGGGGCGGGCTCATCGAGGGGGATACGGCGTTCGGGCTCGGCGTCCACGTGGCCGCTCTTGCCGATGGCGGCCAGGGTGACGATGTTATCGGGCCCGAAGTGCTGCTCCAGGCGCTCGAACACGCTGTAGCCCCGAGGGATGGGCTGGTAGCGGCCGTTGCTGAACACCCCGGTGACTTCCGGCTCATAGCCGGTGAGGATCTGCGCCCAGCCGGACTTGGTGTCGGTGGTGCGGGGGATGTCAATGGCGACCAGGGCTCCCTCGGCGCTCAGCCGCTGGATAGTGGGCAGCTCACCCCGGCCCAGGCACTCCTTGACGTGGTTGCGCTGGGCGCCGTCCCAGCCGATAAGTATGATGTTCTGGGGCGGCTCGGCGGCCAAGGCGGGAACCAGCAGGCCGCAGAGGGTGGCAAGCACGAGCAGGGCACAAGTGGTGGTGCGCATGGCGATTAACCCTCCATTGGTAATGGCCGTTACCTTCGGCCTATGACGGAGCAAGGCCTGCTATGGTTCCCTCCTTCCGGGAGGGAATCCGCTGCCGGGACAGGCAACCGTGAGCTGCGGCGACGAGCGGGCGGCGGAGAAGGATTAGCCGCCCGGGGGCAGGCCCAGCGCCTGTGCTCGCACCTGCTGGGAGCGCGCCCAGTAGTCCGCCCGCTTTTCCAGGCCGAACTCCCGGATGATGTCCTCGACGCCCAGGTCGGGGCGCTCGGAGGCGATGGTGAAGCAGGCCTCCCGGGTGAAGTATTCGAAGGACACGCCGCTGCCGTACTTTTCCAGGATGGCGTCCATCTTGTCCCAGTTGTAGTCCATGTGCAGGAGGCGGCGGTCGAGGTTAAGGCGGCGGGCGATGAGCTGCTCGTAGGTGGCCTCCGCCAGCACCTGGCCGCTCTGGTCCACGATGCGCCCCAGCTCCGCCAGGATGGCGGAGACGAGGTACACCCCCAGCTCAAAGGCCCAGATGCGCAGCTGCAGGCCCCCCCGGTAGGCGGAGGAGAAGCAGATGATCTCGGCGCCGTTGGCGGCCAGCCCCCGCATCAGGTCCGGGAAGTTGAGGTCAAAGCAGATTGCCATCCCGACCCGGCCGAACTCGGTGGCAAAAACCAGGGGCTCGGTGCCGGGGGTGATCCCCTCCTCGATCTCGCCGATGGTGGGGTGCACCTTGTGGTAGGCGCCGATCACCTCGCCCTGCGGGGAGAGCAGCACCGAGGAGTTGTGAACCTTCCCCTGTTGCCGGGTGTAGAGGGGGCAGACCAGGTGCAGGCGGTGCTGGCGGGCCAGCTCTCGCAGGCGGGAGAGGGTGGGACCGTCGAGCGGCTCGGCGATATCCACCGCCTTTCCCTCCCGCGCGCGGTGGAAGTAGACCTCGGGGAAGACGACGAGCTGGGCCCCGTGGTGGACGGCCCGGCGCAGCATGTGGTCGGCATGGTGGAGCACCACTTCGGGCCGGCCCCGGAACTCGACCAGGGGGTCATGGGAGACACTGGCAACGGTGAGGTAGCGGGCCATGGCTTGCCTCCTGCCGGATACTGCATTATTCGCAGCGCGCCGGGCGCTACCTGCCGCCGGGAGGCAGCGGTTGCCGCCCTGGGACAGGGCAGGCCGGGGCTGCGGCGGCTTGAGCAAGCCTTAGTCTGGCAAGCGCCCGTTCCTTTGTCCGTGCGGGGGAACAATTGTCAGCAGATGGGACAACGGGGCGGCAGTGGGAGGGGCAGCACGGTTGAATACCCAGGGGGCGGGGTCTATAATGCCGCCGTTGCGATGCAGGGTAGGCGCCAAGCCCGGCCCGGGGGGAGTGCGAGGTGGGTACGGGCAGCAGGCAACTTGCTCGGATGAGGAGGGGCAAGAGGATGCCAGAGAAGGAGATAACCGTGCGCGAGGCAGGCCGCCGGGGCGGGGAGAGCACGAAGAAGAAGTATGGTCCCCGCTTCTACGAGGAGATCGGCCGCAAGGGCGGGCAGAAGGTGAAGCGCCTGATTGAAGAGGCGAAGCAGCAGGCTGGCCGCTGAGAGGAGGTGACGCCATGCCTCGGCAGCCCCGGGCGGGGGGGGAGATGACAGTGAGCCAGGCGGGACGCAAGGGTGGGGAGACGGTGCGGGAACGCTATGGCTCGGGCTTCTACGAAGAGATCGGGCGCAAGGGGGGCAAGATCGGGGGCGAGGTGGTGAAGCGGCGGTACGGGGCCGAGTTTTACGAGCAGATTGGTCACAAAGGCGGACAAACGGTGAAGCGGCTGATCGCCGAGGGCAAGAAAGCGGTAGGCGAATGAGGAATCCACGCCATATTGGAGGTGACAGCGGTGGCACGCCGGCAACAGGAACAGGGGGAAATCACGGTTAGTGAGGCCGGGCGGCGAGGGGGCGAGGCCACTCGTCGCAAGTATGGCCCGGAGTTTTACGAGGAGATCGGCAAGAAGGGCGGGGAGGCCGTCAAGCGGGAGTACGGTGCTGGCTTTTACGAGGAAATCGGGCGGAAAGGCGGCCAGAAGGTTCGCCGGCTTGTTGAGGAAGGCAAGCGGGCGGGGGGGAGATAGGCACACCTGACGAGGGGCATCTTCTGCCTACCCGGCGTCCCAATTTCCAAGGGAGGTAGTTGGGGATGAGTGCTGAGAAGGAGATGACGGTAAGTGAAGCCGGCCGCAGGGGCGGCGAGTCCACTAAGCGCAGGCATGGCCAGCCGTTCTACGAGGAGATCGGGAAGAAGGGCGGCGAAGCGACCAAGGAGCGGCACGGCCCGGAGTTTTACGAGGAGATCGGCCGCAAGGGTGGCGAAACGGTCAAGCGTGAGCGGGGCTCGGAGTTTTACGAGGAGATAGGCAAGAAGGGTGGGCAGAGGGTACGCCAACTGGTAGAGGAAGGCAAGCGGGCCGCAGGTTAGCAGGAGCCGGCCGGGCCTTTCCTACCCAGTTCCCCGCTGCAGGGCGGCCGGGGAGGCGCCGGCTACGCCGCAGGGGAAGTAGCCGACCACGCTGGCCCCAGGCAGCACCACCACCCCTGGCCCCAGCAGGGTGCCAGGGTTGAGCACGGCATGGCAGCCCGCCTGCACGTCCTCGCCCAGGATCGCCCCCAGCTTGGCGAGCCCGGTGTCGTACTTACGGCCGCCGGCCCACACCGCCACTCTTTCCCGATCCAGGCGCACGTTTGAGCAGATAGCGCCGGCGCCCAGGTGGGAGCGAGGGCCCAGGATGCTGTCGCCCACGTAGTTGAAATGGGGAGCAGAGGCGCCGTCGAGCAGGATGGCGCCTTTCAGCTCGGTGGCATGCCCCACGATCGCCTCATCCCCTACCACCACCGGCCCGCGCAGGTAGGCGCCGGCGCGGAGCTGGCAGCCCCGCCCCACCACCACTGGGCCGCAGATCTTGACTCCTGCCTCCACCACGCTTCCCTCCCCCAGCCACACCGGGCCGGTGAGCACCGCGCCCACCTCCACCTGGCCCGCCACCTGGGGCGCGCCCAGGCCGGCCAGGTAATCGGGGAGCCGGGGCAGCGCCTCCCACACATAGCGCACGCCGGCAAAGAGGTCCCGGTGGGCGAAGGTTGCCAGGTCAAAGAAGTCCTCGGGGCGCAGCATGGTCAGGCCCTTTCCGGGCGGAGCAGGGGGAAGAGGATGACGTCGCGGATGCTGGCGCGGTCGGTGACCAGCATCACCAGGCGCTCTACGCCGATGCCCAGGCCGCCTGCGGGGGGCAGGCCGTACTCCAGGGCGCGCAGGTAGTCCTCGTCCATGGGGTGGGCCTCCAGGTCGCCGGCGGCGCGGGCCGCCATTTGCTCGAGGAAGCGCTGGCGCTGGTCAATGGGATCGTTAAGCTCGCTGAAGGCGTTGCAGATTTCGCGGCCGCCGATGAAGGCCTCAAACCGCTCGGTCATATCGGGCTGGGAGAGCTTGCGCTTGGCCAGGGGGCTGATGGACACCGGGTAGTCGGTGACAAAGGCAGGCTGGATGAGGTTGGGCTCGACGTACTTCTCGAAGATATTGTTGATCATGGTGGTGAGGGCCAGGCCCTCCTCGGCAGGCAGCTCCAGGTCCCGGCACAGGGCGCGCGCCCGCTCCGGGGAGGCGAGGCGGTCCAGGTCCACCTGGGCGAACTCGGCGATGGATTCATAGAGCCCGATGCGCTGCCAGGGGGGCTGCAAATTGATATGGTGCCCCTGGTAGGTGAGCTCCAGGGAGCCGAGGGTGGCCTGGCAGGCGGCACAGACCAGGTCCTCGGTGAGCCGCATCATGTCCTGGTAGTCGGCATAGGCCTGGTACACCTCAAGCAGGGTGAACTCGGGGTTGTGCTTGGTGGAGACGCCCTCGTTGCGGAAAACCCGGCCCAGCTCGTACACCTTTTCCAGGCTGCCCACCAGCAGGCGTTTGAGGTAGAGCTCGGGGGCGATGCGCAGGTAGAGGTCAATGTCCAGGGCGTGGTGATGGGTGATGAAAGGCCGGGCCGCGCCGCCGCCGGCCACCGACTGCAGCATGGGCGTGTCCACCTCCAGGAACCCGCGGGCATCCAGGAGGTGGCGCAGGGCCTTGATGAGCTGGGTGCGCTGTGCAAAGAGCCGGCGCACCTCGGGGTTGACCACCAGGTCCACGTAGCGCTGGCGATAGCGGGTCTCCACGTCTTTGAGGCCGTGCCACTTCTCGGGCAGGGGGCGCAGGGACTTGGCCAGCATCTGCCAGCGGGCCACCTGCAGGGTGATTTCGCCGGTGCGGGTGCGAAAGACGGTGCCGTGGGCGCCCAGGAAGTCACCGATGTCCAGCAAGGACAGGCGCTGGTACTGCTCCTCCCCCACCACGTCCAGCTTGAAGTAGAGCTGCAGGCTGCCAGACTGGTCGGCGATGTGGGCGAAGGCGGCCTTGCCGTGGGTGCGCAGGGAGATCACCCGGCCCGCCACCGCCGCCGGCTGGCCCTCGAGCTGGTCGAAGTCGGCGACTACCTGGGCGGCGGTATGGGTGCGGTCAAACCTGGTGACCTGGAAGGGGTCGAGGCCCTGGGCGCGGAGGGCGGCCAGCTTCTCCCGCCTGCCCAGCATCAACTGGTTGAGATCTTCCATGTGCACCCCATGCGAAAGGGCCGCCCGGGGGGCAGCCCTGTAGTTTGTAGGTGCGGCTGGCTGCCGTTAGTTGGTCACGCCCAGCACCCGGTACTGGTTCGACCCGTTGGGGGCGTTGACCTGTACCAGGTCGCCAGTAGAATGGTCCAGCAGGGCCTGGCCCACGGGGGACTGGTAAGAGATGCGGTGGTTGGAGGGGTCGGCTTCCACGGGGCCGACGATGCGGTATTCCAGCTCCTTGCCGGTGCGCTCGTCCAGCAGCTTGACCAGGGAGCCCAGGCCGATCTTATCGCCCGTTTCCTGGGGGCCGTCAACCACCACGGCGTGCTGGAGGATGTGCTGGAGCTCGAGGATGCGGCCTTCGACATAGGCCTGCTCGGCCTTGGCCTCCTCGTACTCGGAGTTCTCGATGAACTCCCCGAACTGCTTGGAATCCCGGATGCGTTCCGCCACTTCCCGGCGGTGTACACCCTTGAGGTGGTCGAGCTCGGCCTTGACTTGCGCGAACCCCTCTGGGGTCATGAGGATACCGTCATGGTTCATGCCTGCTCTCCAGGTTCAGATAAGGGAAAACAACAGGCACCAGCCGACATGGGCCCAAGATGTTTGAACGGAAGGTGTCGCCACCTTCCGCCGTACCCCTGTGAGCCACATTCAAACCAGTGCCGCCTGCGACTCGCTTATAGCCACTCTTTTGCTTATACCATGCCGCCGATGCTTTGTCAAGGACGCGGGCCGGCAGAGGGCCAGGGTTTTTTGCCCTGCGGCCGGCCGGGAAGGCGGGCCGGGCGAGGCAGCCCGCGGCAGGCGGCGGCTCTTGACAAGGGCGCGGGGTTATGCTATAAACAGGCTGCCATGTACGACTGTCGCTGGTTGGCTCTCAGCCTGGCGCTTACCCGGCCCGTGGGACGGGCGGGGCCCATCGCGTTCAGGTAACTGACCAGCACCTCCTGATAGGCAGTACTGTAACGCCATGGGTCACCGCCCATGGCGTTACTGTTTTTGCGACCACCAAGAAAGGAGCAGAGCGATGCCGCGGCGGATCGTAATTTTCGACACCACCCTGCGCGATGGCGAGCAGTCGCCGGGGGCGAGCATGAACATCGAGGAGAAGTTCACGCTCGCCCTGCAGCTGGCCCGCCTGCAGGTGGACGTGATCGAGGCCGGCTTCCCCATCTCCTCGCCGGGCGATTTCGAGGCGGTCCGCCTGATCGCGGAACGGGTGGGAGGCCCTACCATTGCCGGCCTGGCGCGGGCGCTGCCTGCCGACATTGACCGCGCCTGGGAGGCGCTGCGGGCGGGCAAGCACGGGCGCATCCACACCTTCATCTCCACCTCCGACATTCACCTGCAGCACCAGTTCAAGCGCAGCCGGGAGCAGATCCTGGAGATGGCGGTGGCAGCGGTGAAGCAAGCCAAGGGCTACCTGGAGGACGTGGAGTTCTCTGCCATGGACGCCTCCCGCACCGATATTGACTACATGTGCCAGGTGGTGCAGGCAGTGATCGAGGTGGGAGCGACCACGGTGAACATCCCGGACACCGTGGGCTATGCCCAGCCGGCCGAGTTTGGGGCCATGATTCGGGCCCTGGTGGAGCGCGTACCCAATATCGGGAAGGCGGTGATCAGCGTGCACTGCCACAACGACCTGGGGCTGGCGGTGGCCAACTCCCTGGCTGCGGTGGCGAATGGGGCGGGGCAGGTGGAGTGCACCGTCAACGGCATCGGGGAGCGGGCGGGAAATGCCGCCCTGGAAGAGGTGGTGATGACCCTGCGCACCCGGCCGGACGCCTTCGGCGGCGCCGATACCGGCGTCAACAGCCGGGAGATCTACCGCACCAGCCGCCTGGTGTCTGACATCACCGGTATCGCCGTGCAGCCGAACAAGGCGATCGTGGGCAGCAACGCCTTTGCCCACGAGTCGGGCATCCACCAGCACGGGCTGCTGAAGCACCGCAGCACCTACGAGATCATGGAGGCGGCCTCGGTGGGGGTAGGCGAGAGCACGCTGGTGTTGGGAAAGCATTCGGGCAGCCACGCCTTCGAGTCCAAGCTGCGGGAGATGGGGATCGAGCTGGAGCCCGATCAGCTGCAGCGCACCTTTACCCGCTTCAAGGACCTGGCGGACAAGAAAAAGGAGATCTCGGACCGGGACATCGAGGCGATCGTGGCCGATGAGACGCAGGTAGTGCATGAAACCTTCCACCTTGATTACATGCACGTGGTGGGCGGCTCGGGGATCATGCCCACGGCCACCGTGCGCCTGCTGCGGGAGGGAGAGCCCATCTCCCTGGCCGCCACCGGGGTGGGGTCGGTGGACGCCATCTACACCACCATTGACCGGCTGGTGAAGATTCCGCACCGGCTGGTGGACTACAACGTGAAGTCGGTGACCGGGGGCACGGATGCCCTGGGCGAGGTGACGGTGCGCCTGACCGACGATTCCGGCCAGGTGTACCTGGGCCGGGGCAGCAGCACCGACATCCTGGATGCCAGCGCCAAGGCCTACGTGCATGCCATCAACCGGCTGGCCCATGACCACGCCACCCGGGCCGGCCGGGTGACGCCCGAGGAAGCAGAGGCCAGGGCTGAGGCCAAGCCGCGGCGGCGCGCCCGCAAGTAGCCGCCCCTGGCTGCGAAGATAGACCAAACCGGACGGGGGGCAGCGCATGAAGGCAAGAGTGGTGTTCATGGCCCTGGCGGTCGGCGCGCTGCTGGCCGGAGGCGGGCAAGCGGCCAACCGGCTGGCGGCCGGCAGCGAGATTGCCTTGCCCGCGCCCCGGCTCACCGGTCCCCTCTCCGTGGAGGCGGCCCTGGCGCGGCGGCGGTCGGTGCGAGACTTTGCCAGCCGCGGCCTCACCCTGAGCCAGCTCGGGCAGCTGGCCTGGGCGGCGCAGGGCATTACCGAGCCCAGGCGCGGCCTGCGCACCGCGCCCTCGGCGGGCGCCCTGTACCCGCTGCAACTCTACCTGGTGACCAGGGAGGCTGTTTACCGCTACCTGCCGCAAGGGCACCGGCTGCTGGTAGTGGCGCCCGCGAACCGCAAGGCCGCACTGGCGGAGGCAGCCCTGGGGCAGGCCTGCGTGCGGGGGGCGCCGCTGGTAGTGGTGATGGCAGCCGACCTGGGGCGCACGCAGGGCAAGTACGGGGCTCGGGGCGAGCGCTACGTGCACATCGAGGCTGGGCACGTGGGGCAGAACCTCCACCTGCAGGCGGTGGCCCTGGGGCTGGGGTCGGTGTCCGTGGGCGCCTTTGACGACGGGGCGGTGGCGTGGGTGCTGGGCCTGCCCGCCGGGCAGACGCCGGTGTACCTGATCGCGGTGGGAGCGAAGGCGGGCTGAGGCGGCCGCCTCAGTACTTGAGGCGGGCGGCCCGCACCAGGCAGATGGCTGCCAGCAGGTAGCAGCCGACCCCCAGCAGGTAGGTAAAGGTGATGCCCCAGTAGAGTGAGAAGGTCATGGCGGCCACCGAGGCGAGCACCGAGGTGGCGCCGTTCACCCCCCAATACCAGGCCAGGGGCGCCTGGGGGTTGCGGTTGGCGGCGGTCATGCCCATGGGGAAAGGCATGCCCATGAGGAAGCCCATGGGCAGCAGCATGCCGATGGCCAGGGCCAGCCGGGAGGGGGTGGGCCAGGCGCGGCCGGCGCCGGTGAGCGCCGGGGTGAGCAAGGCAAAGAGCACCAGCGCCGCCAGCAGCAGCAGCATCACCCGCCCGGGGCCGATGCGCTCCGAAACCGGCTTGCTGCAGAAGCTGCCCACGCCGCTGGCCAGCAGCAGCGAGAAGAGCACCACCGCCACGCCGTAGATGGGGTGGCCCAAGAAGATCATCAGCCGCTGCATCTGCGAGATCTCCACCATCATGAACCCCAGGCCGATGGCGATGAAGAACCCCAGCAGCGCCAGCAGGCCCCGGTAGCGATACTGCTTGCCGATGGAGCCCAGGGCCAGGGGCAGCGCCACGAACACCAGGGTGAGCAGGGCGGTGTACTGGAGCAGGCTGCCCAGCAGGCGCACTGCCTCCAGGTTGAGCTGCATGGGCCCGCGGTCAAACTCGGCCAACTGGGGCGGCGAGCCAGGCTTGAGCATGTGGAAGAAGAAGGGGCGGTCGTCGGTGGGCGGGCTCAGGTCCAGCGGCAGCCGGGCAAGCAGCTCCTCCAGCTGGGGGTTAATCAGGATGGCGGCCATGTCGGGGTTGCGGCACAGGCCGGGGGCGACCATGAGGTCAAAGTCATAGGCCTGGCAGAAGGCCTGGGCGGCCTCCCGGTCGGCGTCGGTAAAGGGCTGCCTGCTTACCAGCACGGTGCCCACGCCCCAGCCGAACTTGCCTGGGGGTACGCGCTTGGCCACGATGACGTGGGTACTGACATCCTGCACCCCGTAGTAGCGGGTGAGCACCTCCCGGGCCAGGGTGAGCAGGCGCAGCACCTCGGAGGGCTGCCGGGCATAGTACCAGCGGGTCACCGCCAGCACGCCCCTATCGTTCAGGTGGTCCAAGAAAGTGCGCCAGGCCTGGGTGGTGTAGAGCCCGTTCTCCGAGAAGACGAAGGCGCCGGCGGCGGTAGCCGCCCAGGTGTCAATCAGGGAGCAGGCGATGACGTCGTAGCGCTCCCGAGAACGGGAGATGTAGGAGCGGGCTTCGTCGTTCACCATGCGCACGTCCGGCCGCCGGTCGAGGTGGCCGGTGAAATCTCCGAACTTGCGGTTGAGGGCATAGAGCACCAGGTCGTTCAGCTCCACCCCCACCACGGCTTTCTGGCCGCTGACCAGGCTGATCAGCACATCGCGGCCCCCGCCCACGCCGATCACCAGCACCTTACCCCCCGGGCGCAGCCGGTGCACCAAGGCCGAGATGTCCTGGCGGAAGAAGGATACCGATTCCAGATGCTTGCCGTCGAACTCGGTGAGGGCGGTAGCGGCACAGGCGTCAATGTCCAGCAGCTTTTGGTTAACCTTCACCCCCTTGAGGTTGCCCAAGGAGCCGCCCCATTCGCCGGGTCTGTCCATGGGCAGGGAGCGCACGTAGATGCGGGAGAAGGCATTCCAGGCGTCGTAATCCCGCTTGACGACCTTGGCCCCCTTGGTATAGCGGAGTTCAAACCAGCGCCCGGAGGCGCCGCCCACCAGCAAGCCCACCATGGCCACCAGGGCCACCAGGGCGAGCAGGCGGCTGGGCAGCCAGCACCGCCAGCCAAACATTACTCCCGCCAGGGCGGCCAGCACTCCCGCCGCCACCAGGGTGCCGGGGCCGCCCAGCCAGCGCACGGCGCCCGCCATCACGAGGCAGCCCACGGCGGCGCCGCCCAGGTCGGCGGCATAGAGGCGGTTCACCTGGCGGGCATTACCGGTGAGGGCCAAGCTTACGGCGATGCCGCTGAAGGTGAAGGGCACCGCCAGGAGCAGGTACAGGGAGGCGAGGTCCCACAGACTGGAGCCGGGGGCAGGCGGCCGCCAGGGCTTGACCAGCATCAGCCAGGTGGCCAGGGCCATGCTCAAGCCGAAGAGGGCGCTAGCGGTGGCCAGCAGCTCCGCCGGATGGTCGGCCTTGTGCTGGCGGGGGAGCAGATGGACGATCACCGCCCCCACGGTCATGCCGAAGAGGGCGATGCTGACGGCGACAAAGGCGAAATGGTACCAGAGCACCACGCTGAAGACCCGGGTCAGGGTCAGCTCGGCGAGCAGCGTGGCCATCGCCACCAGCGCCAGGCCGCCATAGACTCCGGGCCGGGCGGGGGCGGCCTCCGGCGCCGGTTCTGCCTTGGCTTGCACCTTGCCCACCTTGCGCATCTGTACCTCCGCGAGAAAGCCACAAAAAGATGAGGGCGCTAGCCCCGTGGGCACCATTTCGACCAAAGCCATGCGCCCTCCTGTAAACGCGTTCCGGGGGACAGCGCGCTGTCCCCCGGAGTGAACTGGCTGCACCACGGCGCCCGATTACCGGAGCACCACTACTGCCTCCGGCAACTGCACCCTGGCGGCCAGGGATTCGAAGATCACGAACTCATAGGCGGTGTCGCGAGGCCCGATGAAGCCGAGCTTCATGTCTTGCCCCAGCACGATGCTGGCATAGTAGCTGCCTACCGCCACCAGCAGCCCGCCCTGCTCCAGGGCGGCTGCCTTCACCAGGCCGCCGGTGACGATCTCCCGCACATGCTGGATTTGCAGCAAGGCGGCCTCCTGGTAGCGCCGGAAGAGCACGTCAAAGCGGGAGGGGGCCAGGGCCAGCGCGTAGGGTCCCAGCAGCCCCTTCGCCTCCAGCAGGGCCACTGCCTTGATGATATCCTCCACGGGCTCGCCCAGGCTGTCCCAGTCACCGAGCTGCAGCGACTGGGTGCCGGGGTGATTGGCCAGGCCCTTCAGGCCGGCGGCCTCGCTGCCCCAGAAGATCAGGCCGTCCTCGGCGCGGGCGGCGGCGGCGGCCGCCTGCACCGCGGGCGCCAACTGGAAGGGCGACTGGCCCTGCTGGAAGGCGGCGATTTCCCGGACGCCCAGCTCAAAGGTGCTCTCGATCATGGGCAAGGGGAAGACGGCGGCGGCCTTGAGCCGGGCTACCGCCTCCCCCGCCTTGGATTCCTCGCCCAGGTCGCGGTCGGGGCCGGCCAGGGTGCGCTGCCCCAGGCCATAGGGCCCCTCCACCTCCAGCAGGCGGCGGCCGGCAAGCTGCGCCCGGGCGGTGGCAAGCACGGCTTCTTGAATGCGGGCAAAGATCTGGGCCCCGAAGGGGGCCTCTGCCCCTGACAGGTAGTTGCTCATTTTCCTCCTCCCGAGCGCAGGTTGCCGATGGTGAGGTCCGGTGCGCCCCCCTCGGGGAGGGCGCCCCCGAGCTGGGCCTTCATGTCCATCACTTCCTGGTGGCCCTGCTTGAGGAAGTCCAGCTCCTGGGGGAAGAGCTCGGCGATCAGCGTCTGGAACTCGCCGGCGTGCACGATCTCCTCCTCCGCAATGTCCACCAGCACCTTGCGGGCGAGGGGGTCGTCGGTGGCGTCGGCATGGGCCAGGTAGAGATGCACGGCCTCCAGCTCCGCGGCCAGGTCGAGCCGCAGCGCCCGCAGCAGCTCGCTCTTGCTCATGAGGCGGGGCACGGTGCCGCTGAAGGGGTTCACGAAATCGGGCATAGCGGTGGCCTCCTTTGCTTGCCTGGTACTCCTTGCCGCCCATGATAGGAGGGCGGCGGCTCCCTGGCAGCGGCGGCTGGGCAGCAATTGGCCGGTTTTTTCACACGGTTGCCGGCAAACGCGCACAAGCAGGGGAAACAGGACAGGGGCTCCTGCCCTAAGGGATTAGCGGCATGCCCGGCGGCGCTGCCGGCAGGGGGGAGCAAGCGCTGGCCTTGCCTTTACACCCCCTGGTCGGCTGCTATAATGTGTTATCTCCCCGGTCCCGACAGCTGGGGCCGGGCCATTGATGGCAAACAGCCGGAACAGGACCCAGCATGAGGGAAGGCAGCAGCCCACCGCCCAGCTCCGAGCTGGTGGTGGTACTTGATTTCGGCGCGCAATACAGCCAGCTTATCGCCCGGCGGATCCGGGAATGCCACGTTTACTCCGAGATCCTCCCCTACTTCACGCCCCTGGAGGAGCTGCAGCGGCGGGCACCGGCGGCGATCGTGCTTTCCGGGGGGCCGGACAGTGTGTATGCCCAGGAAGCGCCAAGCTGCGACCCGCGCCTGCTGGAGGCCGGCATCCCGGTGCTGGGCATCTGCTACGGCATGCAGCTCATGAGCAAGCTGCTGGGGGGTGAGGTGGCGGCGAGCAGCCGCCGGGAATACGGCAAGACGGAGCTGCAGGTGCTGGACGGTGAGAGCATCCTTACCGGCCTGAACCCGCAGCTCGTCTGCTGGATGAGCCACGGCGATGCGGTGGTGGCGCCGCCGCCAGGCTTTACCACGCTTGCCCGCACCGCCAATACCCCGGTGGCGGCGATGGCCGACCGCCAGCGGCGGCTTTACGGCGTGCAGTTTCACCCGGAGGTGGTGCACACACCCTGGGGGAGGGAGGTATTCCGCAACTTCCTGTTTGGGGAGTGCGGGCTGGAGGGGCGCTGGACCATGGAGTCCTTCGTGGGCCAGGCGGTGGAGCAAGTGCGGGCGCAGGTGGGTGAGGCCAAGGTGATCTGCGGCCTGAGCGGGGGGGTGGACTCCTGCACCGCGGCGGCCCTGGTGCACCGGGCCATTGGCGACCAACTGCACTGCATCTTTGTGGACCACGGCCTGCTGCGCCAGGGCGAGGGGGAGCAGGTGGTGCGTACCTTCCGCGAGCATTTCGGGGTGCCGCTGATCCATGCCCAGGTGGAGGACCGTTTCCTGGACCGGCTGGCGGGGGTGACCGATCCCGAGCAGAAGCGCATCATCGTGGGCCAGGAGTTCATTGCCGTCTTTGAGGAGCAAGCGCGGGCCCTGGGCAAGGTGGAGTTCCTGGTGCAGGGCACGCTGTACCCGGACGTGATCGAAAGCGGCACCGCCACGGCCGCCACCATCAAGACCCACCACAACGTGGGCGGGCTGCCGGAGCAGATGCAGCTGCGGCTGGTAGAGCCTTTTCGGTACCTGTTCAAGGACGAGGTGCGGCGGGTGGCGGAGGAGCTGGGGCTGCCCACGCAGATCGTGTGGCGGCACCCCTTCCCGGGGCCGGGGCTGGCGATCCGCATCCTGGGAGAGGTGACCCGGGAGCGGCTGTGCCTGCTGCGGGAGGCGGACGCTATTGTGGTGGAGGAGATCCAGAGGGCGGGTCTTTACCGCAAGATCTGGCAGGCGTTTGCGGTGCTGGCGCCGATAAGAAGCGTGGGGGTGATGGGCGACCAGCGCACATACCAGCACGCCCTCATTCTGCGGGCGGTGGAAAGCGAGGACGCCATGACCGCCCACTGGTCGCCGATTCCCTACGAGGTGCTGGAGCGCATCAGCAGCCGGGTCACCAACGAGGTGCAGGGGATCAACCGGCTGGTGTATGACATCACCAGCAAGCCGCCGGCCACCATCGAGTGGGAATAGCGGAGGGAGGGCATGAGGAGCGACATCGAGCAGGTGCTGCTGACCGAGGAGCAGATCGCGGCCCGGGTGCGTGAGCTGGGGAAGGAGATCAGCCGCGACTATGCGGGCAAGGACCTGGTGCTGGTGGGCATCCTGCGGGGGGCGGTGGTGTTTCTCGCCGACCTGTACCGGCAGATCAGCATTCCCGCGGGCATGGATTTCGTGGCCATTTCCAGCTACGGCAAGGAGGCGCTCTCCTCGGGGGTGGTGCGCATCCTGAAGGACCTGGACGAGGTGGTGGAGAGCCGGCACGTGCTGCTGGTGGAGGATATCGTGGACAGCGGGCTCACCCTGCAGTACCTGATGGACAACCTGCGCTCCCGCAACGTGGCCAGCCTGCGCGTCTGCACCCTGCTCGACAAGCCCAGCCGCCGCCAGGTGCCGGTGGAGCTGGATTACGTGGGGTTTCAGGTGCCGGACGAGTTCCTGGTGGGCTACGGCCTGGACTACTCACAGCGCTACCGCAACCTGCCCTATATCGCGGTACTCAAGCGCGATATCTACGGCGGCCACAGCTAAGGACCGCCCCGGAGGCCAGCTCATGCCCAGCCGTCCCCAGTTTGATCCCCTCCAATACGCCCTGCGCCGCTACCAGGAATGCCAGCCGGCACTTGCCTTCCGGGCGACCAGCCGCGAGGCGGCCCTGGCCTGGCAAAAGGAGCTGCGGGCGAAGCTGGCGGAGCTGATGGGCGGCTTCCCCGCGTCCTGCCCGCTGCAGGCCCGGGAGGGGCGGGCGCAGCGCTTTGACCGCTACACGCGGCGGCCGGTAGTGTTTGCCAGCCGGCCGGGGCTGAATGTCTTTGGCTGGCTGCTGGTGCCCCGGGGACGCCGACTGCGCCGGCCGGCCCTGCTTTGCCTGCCCGGGCACGGGCGGGGGTGCGACGAGATCGTGGGGATAGCGGCCGACGGCAGCCAGCGTGCCCAATATGGCGAATACCAGCACGACTTTGCCCTGCAGGCGGTGCACCGGGGATACGTGGCCCTGGCCATCGAGCAGCTGGCCTTCGGCCGCCGCCGGGACGCGGTGGCCCGCCGCGGGGAGGCCGGGGCCTCCTGCTGCCAGCCGGCCGCAGGGAGCGCCCTGCTGCTGGGGGAGAGCATGATCGGCTGGCGGGTGTATGACGCGATGCGGGCGCTCGACTACCTGCAGACCCGGCCGGAGGTGGACCCGGTGCGGCTGGGCGCCATGGGCATCTCGGGCGGAGGCACCACCACTTTGCATCTGGCCTGCATGGACGAGCGGGTGCGGGTGGCGATGGTGAGCGGGTACTTGAACACCTTTCGGGACAGCATTTTCAGCATCTCGCACTGCATGGACAACTACCTGCCCGGCATGCTGAAGTGGGCGGAGATGTACGACCTGGCGGGGCTGATTGCGCCCCGGGCGCTGTGGGTGGAGTCGGGCACGCAAGACGGCATCTTCCCGGTGGCGGCCACCCGGCGGGCCCTGGGGCGAGTGCAGGAGATCTACCGGGTGCTTGGGGTGCCGGGGCAGCTGGGCTGGCAGGTATTCCGAGGCGTACACGAGTTCCGGGGCACCCGGTTCTGGCCCTTCTCCCGGCGCGTGTTCAACTGGCCAGGGGCACGGCCACGGTGAAGGTGCTGCCCTGGCCCGGCTGGCTGTGGGCGGTGAGCTCGCCGCCGTGGGCGATGGTGATGGCGCGGCTGATGTAGAGCCCCAGGCCGATGCCCTGGCGGTGGTATGACTCGCTGGTTTCCGAGCGGTAAAACGGCTCGAAAACGCGCTCCAGCTCCTCGGGAGGGAGGCCTTCTCCCTGGTCCTGCACCCGCAGCAGGGCGGTGGTGCGGTCGGGACTGTGCGCCAAGCTCACCGCCACCGGGGCGCCCTCCGGGGAGTAGGTGACCGCGTTCACCACCAGGTTTTCCACCACCTGCGCCAGGCGGTCGGGGTCAATATCGGCGGTGAGACCCTCCTCCGGTTCTTCCAGGCTGATGGCGCGGTCGGGGTAAGCCTGGCGCAGGTGCTCCACCACCGAGCGCAGCCATTTGCCCAGCTCTACCCGGTCCTTGCTGATGCGCAGGGAGCCGCTGCGCACCCGACCCCAGTCGGACACCTCGTCCACCAGCCGGGACATGCGGTCGGCCTGGCGCACGATGGTTTCCAGGTTGGATTGCAGCCGGGGCCGCTCCCGCGGGCTGGCGGCGGTCGAGCGCAGCAGGTGCTGGGCGTAGCCCTTGATGGAGGTGAGCGGAGTCTTCAGCTCATGGGTGACCACGGAGATAAAGCGCTCCCGCCGCTCCTGCTCCTCCAGGCGCTGCTGATAGAGGCGGGCCTGCTGCATGCCGGCGGCGGCCTGGGCGGCAAAGGGGACGAGCACGCCGAGCTGGGCATCGGTGAAGGGCTCGGGGGTGGAGCGCCAGACGCAGATGGCGCCCAGGGTTTCTCCTTCCACGGTAAGGGGGACGGCGGCGGCCGCCCGGGGCTCGCCTTCGGCAAGCCGCACCTGCAGGCCGCCCTGGAGGGCGGCGTCCACCACCGGGTCGCAGCCATGGCCCTGGCAGCCGGAGCAGCCGCTGGTGCAGACGATGGTGCCGTCGGCCAGCCGCACCAGGCCGCAGGTGGCGCCGGTCATGCGCACGGCGGAGGCGACAATGGCGTGCAGCAGGTCATCCAGGTCGAGCCGGGCGGTAAGCAGGCGGCCGATTTCCTGGTAGGCGCCCAGGAGCTCGTCCCGGTCGGCGATGACGAGCTGCTGCAGGCGCAAGGACTGCACAGGCAGCCAAACCGCCAGCACCAGGTAGGATACGATCTTGAGGAAGTGCCCGGTGTACCAGCTGACACCGTAAACTGCGGGGTAGATCATGAAGAAGGCTTCACTGTAAACCAGCGGCACCAGGGCCACCGCCAACCAGCCGGACAGGGGATCGCCCTGGCGCCGGTATTGGCGCTGGTAGAGCACCAGGCTGGTGAGGAAGCCCAGCAGGGCCATGCCCTCCAGGGCCACCTTGAGCGGGGTGAGGGCCCGGAAGCCCAGAATCTGGTGCACGAAGGGGCCGGGGCGAGTCCAGCCCGCCTGGCGCACCAGCAGGGGCAGGTGGGGGCCCAGGCCGAGCACCAGGGCGGTGGCGGCGACGGTCACCAGCAGGGAGGCGAGCACGGTACCGGCGATCAGGCGGGGGCGCCGGGCAGGCGCGGATTCGCCCCGGGCCAGGGCACCCGCCAGCAGCAGGCCGGCCTGGGACAGCCGGCCCAGCAGCCAGAAGTAGGCAGAGCTGTCCTGGCGCAGGCCGGGGTAGGAGACGACGCCCGGATAGCTCAGGGAATGGGGCAGGTCGATCAGGGCGGTGGTGAGGAAGGCGGCAGCGATGAGCAGGTCGCGGCGGCGCCCCTCGAAGTAGAACATGCCAAAGAAGATAGCCGCCAACACCAGCCCGATGAGCTGGGAATAGCCCTCCATGGCCGCGTGCAGCCACGGGTTTTGATAGAACGACCCGGGCTGGCGCAATATGAGCGCCACCACGCCAGCTCCCAGGCCCAGGGCCAGAAGGGCGGTGGCGGTGGTCAAGCGTGTTGTGGCATGACTGCGTGTCTTGGTAGTCTGCACCCCCATCCTTGGTGTGGCATTGCCGAGCATCTATACTTTACCACAAGGCGGGGTTTGGCAGGCAAGGGGCGCCCGAGGAGGGGGCGGGGAAGCGATTAGCCTGCGCGCGCAAAAAAAACTGCTCACCCCCCTGCAAGCAGTGACAAACTATGGTATACTGCATTCAGATTCTGGCTCCCGGAAATGGATACCTTACCCGGGATGTACCGCCAGTTCCTGGTGCACTCTCCCACAGGCGCGACTCCCTTACCCGGGCTATCATGCTAAGGGTCCCGCCAGGTGGGTACTTGGATAGGCCCCACGCACGCGCACGAACAGATTACTGGCAGCCTGACGGCAATGGCACTTCATTCCATCTTTCCCACTTACCTGGCGGCCGCCGGCCGCCGGAGGGCAGCCTGGGAGGGAAGCATACCCCATGGAAATGACACAGTTTGAGAGCAAGAGCGTACCAGAACTGCAGGAGGCAGCCCGCGCCGCCGGCATCACGGACGTAGAGCGGCTGCGCAAACCGCAGCTGGTGCTGGGCCTAATGAAGGTCCAGGCGCAAAAGGACGGCAACATCCTCAGCCAGGGGGTGCTGGAGATCCTGCCGGAGGGGTTTGGCTTCCTGCGGGTGGGGGGGTATCTGCCCACGGCGGAGGACGTGTACGTCTCCCAGTCGCAGATCAAGCGCTTCGGCCTGAAGACCGGCGACACCGTGACTGGGCACGTGCGCCCACCCAAGGACAACGAGCGCTACTTCAGCCTGCTGCGGGTGGAGGCGATCAACGGGGAAAACCCCGAGTACGTGAAGACCCGGGTGCCCTTTGACGAGCTGACCCCGATCTACCCGAACGACCGCCTGACCCTGGAGACGGGGGCCAAGAACATCTCCGGGCGCTTCATAGACCTGGTGTCGCCGATTGGCAAGGGGCAGCGCGGGCTCTTGGTGTCGCCGCCCAAGGCGGGCAAGACCACCCTGCTCAAGGTGATCGGCAACAGCGTCACCCAGAATCACCCGGACGTGGTGCTGATGGTGCTGCTGGTGGACGAGCGGCCGGAGGAGGTGACCGACATTCGGCGCTCGGTGAATGGCGAGGTGGCAGCTTCCACCTTTGACGAGATGCCGGAGAACCACATGCGGGTGCAGGAGATCTGCCTGGAGCGGGCCAAGCGCCTGGTAGAGCACAAGAAGGACGTGGTGGTGCTGCTGGACAGCATCACCCGCCTGTCCCGGGCCTCCAACCTGACGGTCACGCCCAGCGGCCGCACCCTGTCAGGCGGCCTGGACCCCAGCGCCCTGTACCGGCCCAAGCGCTTCTTTGGCGCGGCCCGCAAGATCGAGGAGGGGGGCAGCCTGACCGTGGTGGCCACCGCCCTGGTGGACACGGGCAGCCGCATGGATGATGTGATTTTCGAGGAGTTTAAGGGTACCGGTAACATGGAGCTGGTGCTGGACCGCAGCCTGGCCGAGCGGCGCATCTTCCCGGCGATTGACATCAAGAAGTCGGGCACCCGGCACGAGGAACTGCTGATGTCCGAGGAGGAGCTACGCCGGGTATGGCAGTTGCGCCGGGTGCTGAACGCCCTGGACACTGCCCAGGCCACCGAGCTACTACTGACCGGGCTGCAGAAGACCTCCACCAACAAGGACTTCCTGGATTGGGTGGAAAAGGAGCTGCGGCCAAAGGAATGACGGGTGGAAGTTGCCGTTGACATTGTCGGGGTGTTCGAGGTGGAGAATGCCGAGAACCCCTTTGTGCTGCTGCGTGACAGCACCGGCCGCAGCTTTCCGATCTGGGTGGGGCCGTGCGAGGCGATGGCCATCCAGTTCGCGCTGAGCGGCGCCATGCTCAGCCGCCCCCTCACCCACGACCTGATGCTCTCCCTGCTCGAGCGCGTGGGCGCCACCCTGCAGCGGGTGCTGATTGACGATCTCTCCAACCAGGTGTTTTACGCCAAGCTCTTTCTGAGCACGCCGGGCGGCGAGCTGTCTGTGGATTCCCGCCCCAGCGATGCGCTGGCCCTGGCCGTGCGGGCGCAGGTACCGGTGCTGGTGGCCGAGGCGGTGATTCAGGAGGCGATGCTCGACCAGGAGATCACCATCCAAGAGGAGCCTCCCTGGGAGGAAGGGGAATCCCCGGAAGGGGATGAGGCCCCACCCCCGGAGGCCTGAGTTTCCCTCCAGGAGTTTGTTCATGGTTATCATCATGCGTACTGATGCCCGTCCGCAGGATGTGGAGGCGGTGGTAGAGCTGGTGCAGCGGTCCGGCTTCCAGGCCTTCATCAACCCGGGCGTGGAGCGCAAGGTGGTGGCCCTGATCGGGGCCCTGGACGCCGAGAAGCTGCAGCTTGCCGATCGCTTTGCCATCATGCCGGGTGTGGAGCGAGTGGCGCTCATCTCGGAGCCCTACAAGCTGGCCTCCCGGCAGAGCCATGCCGAGGACACGGTGGTGAACGTGGGCCCGGCAAGCATCGGGGGCAAGGCCATCGCCATCATCGCTGGCCCCTGCAGCGTGGAATCGCGAGAGCAGACCCTGGAGACCGCCCGCGAGGTGAAGGCTGCCGGCGCCAACCTGCTCCGGGGCGGCGCCTTCAAGCCCCGCAGCAGCCCCTACAGCTTCCAGGGCCTGGGGCGGGAAGGCCTGGAGATCCTGGCGGCGGCCCGGCAGGAGACGGGCCTGCCCATCGTCACCGAAATCATGGATCCCCACGACATCAGCGTGGTCACCAAGTATGCCGATATGCTGCAGATCGGCGCCCGCAACATGCAAAACTTCCGCCTGCTGCAGCGGGTAGGAGGGACGGGCAAGCCGGTGCTGCTGAAGCGGGGCGCCGGGTGCAAGATCCGGGACCTGCTGATGGCCTGCGAATACATCATGCTGGAGGGCAACCACCAGGTGGTGCTTTGCGAACGCGGCATTACCACCTTTGAGGACGCCACCCGCTATACCACCGACATCAACGCGGTGCCGGTGCTGAAGATGCTCACCCACCTGCCGGTGGTGGTGGACCCCAGCCACGCCACGGGCGACTGGCGGCTGGTGGCGCCGGTGGCGCGGGCAGCGATCGCCGCCGGCGCGGACGGGGTGATGATCGAGGTGCACCCCCGGCCGGCGGAGGCCCGCTCGGACGGCCCGCAGGCGATGGAGCCGGTGCGCTTCCAGGCCCTGATGGCCGAGCTGCGCCAGATTGCCCGCGCCGTCGGCCGCAAGCTGCCGGGGAAGAAGTAGCCGCCGCCCTGCCGCCTGCTGGTGCGCTTTCCCCACCGTCTTGTGCGCGCCTCGCGGATGGCTACCTGAGCAAGGGCTAAAGCTGCTTGCGGCAAAAGGCGAAGGTGCCCACCGCCAGCCACATGGCGACCGAGAGCAGGGCGGTGAGGGCGCCCAGGTGCATTTCCGAGGCCGGCACCTGCAGCAGGGGCGCCTCGAAGTTGAGCTTGCCCAGGTTGGGCAGCAGGGCGTGCAGGGCCCGGAACAGCCAGGACAGGGGCGGCGGCGAGGAGGCGGCCACCTGGGTAACCACCCCCGGCCACTTGGCGAGGCCGTAGAAGGCCAGGCCCAAGATGGCGGCGCTGGCGGCGGTGGTGACCACCGACAGGGCGACGATGGCCGCCGCCAGCGTGGAAAGGGCCAGGAAGAGCACGCCCAGGTTTTGCAGCACCACCCACCCGAAATCCCCGCCCCACCAGAGCACGGTGGCAAAGGTGACGGCGCCCAGCACCGCCAGGTTGAGCGCCACCATGGCCTCGGCCGCCAGGAACTTGGTAAGCACGAATTGCCAGCGGCCGAGGGGCTTGGTGATGAGCATGTTCACGGTGCCGGTTTCCAGCTCGGAGGGGACCAGGCCCATGCTGGCAAAGGTGGTGAGCAGGGCGGCGAAAAAGGAGATATAGCGCATGCCCGCCCAGGTGGACAGCCGGGCCACTGCTCCCGGATGCTCGGCCGCCCAGCGGTGCCCCAGCACCGCCAGCCCCAGCATGAACAGCGCCGAGACTACCAGGGTCACCTGCAGGGACCGCCGGCGCAGCGCCTCCCGGATGGTGTTGGCGGCCAATGCGATCATGAGCCCTGCTCCAGCCCCAGGAAGTATTCCTCCAGCGTCAACCGCCGCTCCCCCGCCCACACCAGCCGCGCCTTGCCCTCCCGGAGCGCCTCCAGGGCGGGCCACAGCGCGGCCTCCAGGGGCAAGGTGATCAGGTACTCGCCGTCAACCTGCTCACAGGTGGCGCCCAGGGTGCGCAGCACGGTGAGCGTGGGCACGCTGACGGCGCGGGCACGCACCTGGTAATCGCCGGTGGAGAGCAGGTCCGCCAGCGCGCCCTCAGCCAGCAGCCGCCCCTCGTGCAGGATGCCCACCCGGTCGCAGATGCGCTCCAGCTCGCCCAACTGGTGGGAGTTGATGAAGACGGTGCGCCCCTGCGCGCGCAGGTCCTTGATCAGCTCCAGCATTTCCTTGCGCACCAGGGGGTCCAGGCCGCTGGTGGGCTCGTCCAGGAGGATGAGCTGGGGCTCGGCGAGCACGGCCTGGGCCAGTCCCACTCGCTGCAGGGTGCCCCGGGAGAGGGTGGCGAGGCGGCGGTCGGCTACCTGCTCCAGGCGAGCCCAGCCCAGGGCCTGGTCCACCTGCCGCTGCTGCTCCCGGCCGGGGAGCCGGTAGAGGCGGGCATAGAGCCGCAGCAGCTCCCGGGGGGTGAGGAAATCGTAGAACTGTGGGCGCTCGGGCATATAGCCGATGAGGGCACGCACCCGCGGATCGCGAAAGCTGTAGCCGAGCAGCCAGGCCTCACCCTGGGTGGGGAAGCACAGCCGCAGCAGCAGCTTGACGGCGGTGGTCTTGCCCGCCCCGTTGGCCCCCAGCAGCCCGAAGACGATGCCCCGATCCACGACCAGGTCCAGGTCACACAGGGCGGTGATGCTGCGAGTGCGCCGGGCCCGGTAGATCTTGGTCAGCCGCTGGGTTTCTATGGCAGGAGGCATGCGCCCAGGCCTTGCCGGTGGGGTTTCCGCCTATGATAGCGGCCGGGCGCAGCGGCGGTCAACTGCGACTGTCCTGCTGCTCGCCCATGCGGATGAGGGCCAGGCGCAGGGCCAGGCGGGTGGCGGGGGTGATCTTGAAAGGCTCGGCGATGCGATAGCCCCCCACCCAGGCGATCTGGTCGCCGGCGACCACGATGGGGACCCGGCTGCGCTGCTCCCAGGGCGCCTTTTCGTTGACGAAAAAGTCCTGCAGCTTGGTGGTGCCGGGGGCGCCGAGGGGGCGGAAGCGGTCGCCGAGCGTGCGCGTGCGCACGGTGAGGGGTTGGGGCAGGGATTCGTAGTCCAGGTAGGCGATATCGGGGTCGGCCACCTGCACCTGGCGGCCGGGTTCCCAGCGCACCAGGGTGGCGGTGATATCCAAGCCCAGCTCCGGGATGCTGGTGAGCCCGGGGGCCTGCAGGGTGCGCACAAAGCTCCCGGTACGCGGGAGCGCGGCGCCCTCGGCCTGGGCAAAGATAAGCTCGTTATAGCGCACGAAAACCTGCACTCCGCCCGGCAGCTCCAGCCGCTTGCCAGTGAGGCGGGTGGCGGCCAGGGTGCGCATCGCCTCCACGTGCACCATTTCGATCCCCAGCAGGTCGCCCCGCACCCGGCGCACGGCCTCCCGGGCCACCCGGCGCTGCAGAGCCGGAGGCAGCAGCCGGAAGCGGCGCAGGTCGAGGCTCACCCGCCCGGGCTCCAGGTGGCCGGCCAAGGCGCGCAGAGCTTCATCCGCCTGCGCGTGCAGCAGGCCCACGTCTTCCCGGGCGATCTCGGCGGTGCGCAGCAGGTTGGAGCGCACGCCCGGAAAGTACTGCTCCAGGGCGGGCAGGATGGCCAGCCGCACCAGGTTGCGCTTGTGCTCGGGCAGTCGGTTGGTGGAGTCGGTGCGGGGGTTGAGCTGGTGCTCCTTGCAGTAGAGCTCGATTTCCGGCCGGTTGACCTCGATCAGGGGGCGCACGTAGAGCCCGCGCACGGGCGGGATGCCGGCCAGCCCCTCGGTGCCGGCGCCGCGGAAGGCATTGAGCAGCACTGTCTCCACCTGGTCGTCGGCATTGTGGCCCAGGGCGATCACGCTGGCCCCTGTCTGGCGGGCGGCCTCCTCCAGGAACTGGTAGCGCACCTCCCGGGCCACCAGCTCCACGGACTGGCGGCGCTGGCGCACCAGGGCGGGGACATCGACCTTCTGCACGGCGATGGGGAGGTCGAGCTTGCGGGCCAGGTCGCGGGCAAAGCGCTCGTCTTCGTCGGCCTCGCGGCCCCGGATCTGGTGGTTGAGATGGCCGGCGCAAAGCGTGATGCGCAGCTCCTCGCGCAGGGTGTGCAGGATATGCAGGAGTGCGGAGGAATCGGGGCCGCCGCTGAAGGCTACCAGCACCTGCTGGCCCCGGCTGATCATGTGGAACTTACGGATGGTCTGTCTGACCTGGTCAATGATCATGGCTGCCGGCCGCTATCATAGTACCAGCCGGCCCATCAGGGTGTAGCCCTCCTCCACGCGCTCGCCGCTTTCCGCCGCCACCTGTTCGTCAAAACGATCAGCGGCATCCGGCTCGATCCCCTGCCCGGCCAGGGCGAAGGGCACCGGCTCCCCGCTGTGCCCGCGGTGGAGAGCGGTGACATGGTCCGGCAGGGCCAGCACCCGGAAGGCCGGGACCTGGCCGATGGTATCCAGCACTCGCGCCACCACTTCCCGGTCAATCTGCTCGATAGCCCGGATCTTGCCTGCCACGTCGCCGTGGTGGGCGGCCTCGTCGGGCGCCTCCACGTGCACCAGCACCAGGTCGGCCTGGGCCAGGGCCTCCTGGGCGGCCCGGCCCTTGCCGGCATAATCGGTGTGCTGGTCGCCGGTGGCCCCGGGCACGTTCACCAGGGTGAAGCCGGCCGCCCGCGCCACGCCCCGGGGCAGGGCCACCGCTGCGATGGCCACCGCGGCCAGCCCATAGCTGGCGGCAAAGGAGGGCAAGCGGGGGGCCCGGCCCTGGCCCCAGAGCCAGATCATGTTGGCGGGGGGCAGCCCTGCCTCCCGGCGGCGGCGGTTGATGTCGTGGTCCTCCAGCAGCTCCCGGGAGTCGGAGATGAGCTGGCGCAGGGTAGATTCGCCGTCGCCCTGGGGGAGGTTGGGCGCCACGGGCTGGCCCATGATGTCATGCGGCGGCTGGGTGAGCACGTCCACCGACCCCTGCCGCCAAACCATGATGTGCCGGTAGCTGATACCGGGGTAGAACTGGAGGCGGCGGGTGGAAAGCTTCTCGTCCAGGTACCGGACCAGCACCTGCGCCTGGTCGGTGGGGATCTCGCCGGCACTGTAATCCAGCAGCACCTGGTCCTGTACGGTCACCAGGTTACAGCGGAAGGCAACGTCCTCGGGATTGAGGGGAATGCCCATCTCCACTGCTTCCAGGGGGGCCCGCCCGGTGTGATAGCGGCGGGGGTCAAAGCCCAGGATGGAGAGGGTGGCGATGTCGCTACCCGCGGGCATGCCCTCCGGGATGGTGCGCACCAGGCCCACCCGGCCCAGGGCGGCAATGCGGTCCAGGTGGGGAATGTGGGCCACCTGCAGGGGCGTCTTGCCCTCCAGCTCGGGCAGGGGGTCGTCTGCCGCCCCGTCCAGGATGATCAGGGCGTACTTGCGGCGCTTGCGCATCAGTCCAGCTCTTTCCCGGTGAGGCGGCGGTAGGCCTCCCGGTAGCGGCGGCGGGTGCTGGCCACCACCTCGGGGGGCAGGTCAGGGGCCGGGGGCTCCTTGTCCCAACCTGCGGCCTCCAGCCAGTCGCGCAGGGGCTGCTTGTCAAAGCTGTCCTGGGGGCGACCGGGCTGGTACTGCTTCAGGTCCCAGAAGCGGGAGGAATCGGGCGTCATCACCTCGTCCACCAGGGTGAGCTGGCCCTGGACCAGGCCGAACTCGAACTTGGTGTCGGCCAGGATGATGCCCTGGCGGCGGGCATGCTCGCTGCCCAGCCGGTAGATCTCCATGGTGAGCCGCTCCAGCTCCCGGGCCATGCTCTCGCCCACCAGGGCGATGCATGCGGCCATGCTGATGTTGAGATCGTGCCCGCTGGCGGCCTTGGTGGCGGGGGTGAAGATGGGCGTGGGGAGCTGGTCCGACTCCTGCAGGCCGGCGGGCAGGGGGAGGCCCGTCACGGTGCCCTGCCGGCGATACTCCTGCCAACCGGAGCCTGCCAGGTAGCCCCGGGCCACGCATTCCACGGGCACCACCTGCGCTTTGCGCACCAGCATGCTGCGGCCGGCGAGCTGGCGGGCGTAGGGGCGGGCAGCAGGCGGATAATCCTCCACCCGGGCGCTGATGAGGTGGTTGGGCACGGCCTCTCGCAGCAGGTGGAACCAGAACAGGCTCATGGCGGTGAGCACCCGGCCCTTGTCGGGGATGGGGTTGGGCATTACCACGTCAAAGGCGCTGATGCGGTCGGTGGCCACGATAAGCAGGGCGTCGCCCAGGTGGTAGATGTCGCGCACCTTGCCCCGGTTGAGCAGGCTCAACCCGGGCAGATCGGTGTACATGATGGCCGGCTGGTCGCTCATGCTGCCTCCTGTCAGTAGCCCAGCACCTGCACCAGCGCCTCAAAGGAGGCCGGGATGCTGGCGGGCGCCTTCGCCTGCTTGATGGCGCAGTCGGGGTCCTTGAGGCCGTGGCCGGTAAGGATGCACACCAGGGCGTCACCCTCCTGCCAGGCGCCGGCTGCTCGCTCCCTCTCGAAGTAGCCGTTCTGTACCAGCTTGGCCACTCCCGCCACCGAGGCGGCAGAAGCCGGCTCGCAGAAGAGGCCCTCCAGGCCGGCGAGCATCTCGTAGGCGCGGATGATCTCCTGGTCGCTCACCATGTCAATGCGGCCCCCGGACTCGTCCCGGGCGGCCTCGGCCTGCTGCCAGCTGGCAGGGTTGCCGATCTTGATGGCGGTGGCCACGGTCTGGGGGTCATCCACCTTGTGCCCGAGCACGATGGGGGCGGCGCCGGCGGCTTGGAACCCCAGCATCCGGGGCGGGCGGGCGATCTTGCCCAGCTCCCGGTACTCGCGGTAGCCCTTCCAGTAGGCGGTGATGTTGCCGGCATTACCCACGGGGATGGCATGGTAGGCGGGCGCCCTCCCCAGGGCGTCCACGATTTCGAAGGAGCCGGTCTTCTGGCCTTCGATGCGGTAGGGGTTTACGCTGTTCACCAGGGTGATGGGATAGCGCGCGGAGAGCTCCCGGGCCAGGGGCAGGCAGTCGTCGAAGGTGCCCTCCACCGCGATCACCGTGGCGTGGTGGATCAGGGTCTGGGCGAGCTTGCCCATGGCCACGTAGTGCTTGGCTACCAGCACGACGCAATCGAGCCCGGCCCGGGCGGCATAGGCGGCGGCGGAGGCGGCGGTGTTGCCGGTGGAGGCGCAGGCCACGGCCCGCGCCCCCTCCTCCAGGGCCTTGCTGATGGCCATGGTCATGCCCCGGTCCTTGAAGGAGCCGGTGGGGTTCAGCCCCTCGCACTTGACAAACATGGGCAAGGGGCAGCCGATCTCCCGGGCCAGCCGCTGGGTCTCCACCAGGGGGGTATTGCCCTCGAGCAGGGTCACCACGGGGGTGGCCGCGCTCACGGGGAGGTACTGCCGGTAGTGCTCGATCACGCCTTCCCAGTGCATGCCTATTTGTCCGCCTTCCTGGGGGCCGGGGGCCGCCCCCAGTCTATGTAGCCGGAGCCCACACCCAGGTTGACCGGCTGCAGGCCGCTGCCATCTGCATTGACGCTCCAGAAGGTACCCCGGGCCTCACCCACGTTGTTGGCGCGGAAGATCAGCCGCTTGCCATCGGGCGACCAGGCGCAGCGGCCGGCACCCGAGATTCGCTTTACCAGCAGCTTGCGCTCCTTGCCGTCTGGCGAGACCACCACCACCCCCTGGCCGGGCGCCTGGAAGGCCAGCCACTTGCCATCCGGCGACCAAGCGGGGAGAATGCCGGGCCGGCAAAGCTCGGCCGCCTTCCGGGCGGCCGTATCATAAAGCCAGATGCCCAGGCCGCTGCTGTAGGCGATGTACCTGCCATCCGCGCTCCAGGAGGGGGTGGCGAGGCCCACGCTGCCCTGCACGGGGATGATCTCCGCCAGGGTGACCGGGTCCCTGGCATCGGCCCCCACCGCCTTCAGCCAGGCGCCGCTGGCGTCCCAGGAGACGTAGGCGATGATGCTGCTGTCGGGCGACCAGCAGGGCTGCTCGTGATTGCCGTCGCCGCCGGTAAGCTGCACGGGTGTGCTCAGCCATTCGCCCTGCTCCCCCAGGCGGCCGGCAAACAGCTTCCAGAGCTTGCCCGGGCTGACGGCCAGGGCCAGCCGTTCTCCGTCGGGCGCCCAGCTCGGGGTGCGCATGGCAGGCTTCACGATCATCACCGGCTTCACGAAATGGGGGCTGGAGCCATCAGGGCGGCAGACCAGGAGCGTGGGCACCTGGTTTTGCAGGCGCTCAAAGCAGAGCCGTCCCTCGGGAAAGGTGGAGGCCGGAGCCTCCCCCTGCTGGGCCGGGGCTGCTGCCGCCAGCAGCCCCAGCGCCAGCCCGCAAAGCAGCGTGCGCATGGCCGGGCCCTCCTTGTGGTTCAGGCTGCCACTACGCGCAACCTGCTCGAGATTTCCAGCACCTCCGGCAACTGCTCGATGCGAGCTGCCGACCGGTTCAGGTTGCCCTCGGCCACCCGGTGCGTGATCCAGACAATCTCGGCCCGGTCGCCATAGGAGGCTCGCTGCACCACCGACTGCAGGCTGACCGCCTCTTCCCCGAAGATGGTGGCCACCTTGGCCAGGACGCCGGGCCGGTCCACCACCTGCATGCGCAGGTAGAACTCGGACTGCACCTGGTCCATGGGCTTGACGGGCTTGTCGAGGAAGCAGGTGCAGGGGACGCGGCCGGTGGCGCCGTGGGTGAGGTTGCGGGCGATGTCAATGAGGTCGCCCACCACGGCGCTGCCGGTGGGGTCGGCGCCGGCGCCCCGGCCATAGAACATCACCCGGCCCACGGCATCGCCCTCGACGAAAATGGCGTTATAGACATCGCCCACCGAGGCCAGGGGGTGGGTAGCCGGAATCAGCGCCGGGTGCACCCGCAGCTCCAGGCCCTGGGGGGTGTCGGTGCCGAGGGCCAGCAGCTTGATGACATAGCCCAGCTCCTGCGCGTATGCCATGTCGGCGGCGCCCACGCGGCCGATGCCCTCCCGGTACACCTGCGCCAGGTCCACGCGGGAGGTGAAGGCGATGGAGGCCAAGATGGTGAGCTTGTAGGCGGCGTCGGTGCCCTCCACGTCGTCGGCGGGGTTGGCCTCGGCGTAGCCCTTAGCCTGCGCTTCCGCCAGCACCTCGGGGAAGTCCCGGCGGGAGCGGGACATCTCGGTGAGGATGTAGTTGGTGGTGCCGTTGACGATGCCCATCAGGCGCTGGATGCGGTTGCCGGCCAGGCACTGCTTCAGGGGGCGGATGATGGGGATGCCCCCACCCACGGCCCCCTCGAAGCAGACGTCGAGCTGGTGCTTGCCGGCCTCGTCCAGGATCTCCTTGCCGTGCTTGGCGATGAGCTCCTTGTTGGAGGTGACCACGTTTTTGCCGTTGCCCAGGGCGCGCAGCACGTAGGAAAGCGCCGGCTGCACGCCCCCGATCACTTCCACTACGATGTCAATGCTGGGATCATCCAGCACCTGGGCCGCCTCGGTAGTGCGCTTGGCCTCCGGGATCTCCAGGGCACGGGGGCGGCTCCAGTCCAGGTCCGCCACCCGCACCACCTCGATGGGGCAGCCCACCTTCTGGGCGATGTCGGCGGCATTGCGCTCCAGCAGCGCCAAGGCCCCCATGCCCACGGTGCCTGCACCCAGAAAGCCGACTCTCACTGCCTCCCTCATCACCCTACCTCCCGCCGGCGGCGGGGGCCAGGAGCATCAGCACCTCGCCCTCAGCCACCAGCTGCCCGTCGGCAGCCTTCACCGCCGCCACGCGTCCGGCCACCGGGGCGGCGATTTCGTTAAACACCTTCATGGCCTCCACCAGGGCCACCGTCTGCCCCTGCTCCACCCAATCCCCTTCCCGCACCAAGGGCTGGGCTCCCGTCTCCGGCGTTCGGTAGAAGATGCCAGCCAGGGGCGAGCGCAGGGGCAGGCCCTGGGGCGCCTGCACCGGGGCTGCTGCCGGCGGCTGGGCCTGGCCTCGCCGCAGCACAAACCTGCTGTCGCCCACCTCGAGCTGCAGCTCCTGCAGGTTCTCCTGGGCCGCCAGCTCCATCAGCGCCCGCAGCCGTGCCAAGATGCGCTCGTTCATTGCCAGCGCCCGCCCTCCCGGGGGAAAAAGAAGAGACCCGCGTGCAGCTCATGTGGCCGGTCGGGTCTCCTCGGCGGTCCTCTTCATCGGGCCCTAACTGCTGCTGCTGGCAGCCTTCAGCCGTTTCTTCTTGGCCTTCTTTTCGCGGGCTCGCTTGGTTTCGTCCAGCTTGCGGCGGCGCTCGTCCATCTCGCGGGTGATTGACGACTCGATGTCGCTCTCAAAAGCGCGGAGCTTCTCCGGGCTGGCCAGGCTGCGCAACCGGTCCATGTCCACTTTAGGGGGCAACTTGCACGCTCCTCGATGGGGAATTCGACCTGGATTATAGAACCTGGCTTTGGCCGTGTCAAGTTGCCAGCTCCCTTGCCGAGTGGGGCCAGGGCTACCGGGAGGCGGGGTTAACCTCTTCCGCCTCGAAGGGCTCGGCGCGCTGGCGGTAGCAGTTGTGCCAGCCCAGCCTGCGCATCAGCTCCCTGGTCTGGGGCCGCGCAAACTCGTTGGCCAGGGTGTTGGTGACCACCGCCCGCAGCTGGTTACGGCCCGCCCGCAGGTAGGGGCCGACGGCAAACCGGTAGGGCGGCCAGGCCCGCACCCCTGCCGGCTCAGCGTTGACCCAGAGCTCCACGCAGTGCCGCACCGCTCCCAGCTCCAGCGTCCAGGGGCCGGAGTGAGGGCGGTCCCACTGCGCGGTGTACTCCACGCGGCCGGAGAAGTAGGGGTCCACCTGGCCCCAACTGTCGAAAGGCAAGGTGCGGGCGGGCTGCTCGGGCGCCGTGCTCTCAATGCCCCGCTCGCTCACCGCCAGCTGTTCAAGGGGCCGCGCTTGCCAGGCGCAGTCCTGGGCATGGAGGGTGGCACCGGCAGGCTGCCGGCCGACCAGGCGCGCCCAGGCGCCCGAGCGGTCCACCACCAGCAGTGCCGAGCCCCAGGGAGCCAGCGCCACGGCAAGCCGGCACCGGCGGGTGGGCGAGGCGGAGAAGCCGCCGGTCTCGGGGTCGCACAGGTAAGCCCGGCCAGCCGGCACCTCCAGGGAGAGGTCCTGCCGCTCGCCGCTTTCGTTCACCAGGAAGATCACCTCGAACTCCCCTCCCCGCCGCCGGCAGCAACGCACGGCCGGGCAGGGGCGCAGCAGGCGCACTGTGGGTCCCACGTGACCCGCAATCAGCTCGGCCGCCGCGGCTGGCTCCGGCAGCTCGCGCAGCTCCTGCCAGGCCGCCGGCACCAAGCTGGCGTCCTCCGGCCGGTCGGCGGCCAGGCTGGGCCGGCCCACGGCAGCGATGAGCATGCCATCCTGTGCCAGCGCCGCCAACTTGCACAGCGTCTGGGCGGGCAGGGCATAGGCCCTGGGCACCAGCAGGGCTCGGTAGCGCATGGGTCCCACCTGCAGGGCACCCTGCTGCCAGGTGGCAGCGGCCAAGGCGTCGTCTCCCAGGTAGTCGAAATCCACCTGCTGCGCGAGCAGCGCCTGGACGCAGGCGGCGACGGACTGCTCCGTCTGCCCGTCCTCCGGGCGCACCCAGAGGCTGCGCACGGGCAGATAGAGGGCGACCTCGACCACCGGCTCCCCCTGGCTGAGCAGCCAGCCCAGGCGGCCGGTGTAATCGGCGTAGCAGCGGAAGAAGCGCCACAGGGGGTTGCCCCAGGCCAGGTGGCTGGAGGTGTTGATGATGCCGGAGCCGTGCACCTGGTAGGCGGCGGCCATGGGGGCCAGCAGGTTGATGCCGCGCACGAACTGTTGGTCGGTAATCCATTTCATCTGGGCGGGGGTGAGGCCCCAGCCGTAAACGGCAAAGGATTCGCTGCAGGCATAGCGCTTGCCCACCTGGCGGGCGGCAGAGGCAGCCAGGCGGGAAAAGTCGGGGGAGCAGCCGGGGAAGACCTGGCGCCAGATGGCATCCACGCCGGGCACGTCCAGCGCCGCCAGGCCCCGCAGCAGGTCACCGCTGCCGTAGCGGGCCGGCCCCTGGAACTCATCCTCACCCGGATAGTGCCCGATGGAGAGCAGTCCGTGCTCCCGGCACCAGGCCCCGATCTGCTCCAGGTAGGACTGTCGGAACAGGGACGACCACAGGTCGGTATAGTCGTAGCGCAGCCGGGCGGTGGCGGGGCTGGAGTCGAAGAGCGCCTCCAGCGGCGCCAGCTCATACCCCTTGCGCTCCCGGAAGAGCCGAGGCAGCTCCGGGGTCCAGGGAAGGGCATCGCTGCCCAGGCAGCCGCCCACCCGCATCTCGTCGGTGAACATGGCCACCACCGTACGCCCGAACTCCTCCCCCACCCAGCGGCGGTAGCCCTCGTGAGTGAGGTCAATGAAGCGGCGCACGGCCTGGGGGTTCATCAGGTCGGCCGGGTAGCCCTCGGGCACCGCCTCCACGCCGCCCTGGCGGCGGCGCAGCAGCCAACCCTGGTATTCCGGGTGGCCCTGGGGCACCTGGTAGAGGGCATGCCCGCTGGGCCAGCCCCCCTCGTCATAGAGCCAGACGTACAGGCCCAGGCGCTTGGCCTCCTGGACGGCCAGGCGGACCCAGCGGAAGAACTGGTCCGAGAGGTAGGGGGTCTTCATGCCGGCGATGAAGTCGCGCTGGCGAAAGCGGTCGGGCATGGGGTGGATCACCACCGCGCCGCAGCCCGCCTCGCGCATTTGCGCCAACTGCCAGCGCACCTGCGCCTGGTCCAGGTCGTCATTCCAGCACCAGAACATCACCGGGCGGTGGGCGGCGGGGGGCTGCCGGAGGCCGGCGGCCAGCTCCCGGGCAGAGGGGTGGGGAGGGGGTGCAAAGGGCTCAGGGATCATGCCTGGTTGCCTCCCAGGGGGCGCCGTGGTGGTGGGCGCAGAATACGACCCCGCGGGGCGGGAGCCCTTTTCGGGGTGCGGGGGCTTGCCAGCGGCGGGGCAATGAGCGAGAATGGCGCACAAGGCGGCCCAGATGCCAAAAGCGCGCACGAAGCCGAGAAAGCGAGCCCTGTTTGGCCGGGCGCTCCTGCCTCCAGAGCGGTTCCACACCACCAAGCGGGGCAAGCGCGGGTACGCGCGGCGGGTAGTGCGCCAGGAGGAGCGGGAGGCGATGCGGCAGGCCAGCGAGCAGTAGCCGGCCATTTACGGCGCGGGCGCCGGGCCGCGCAGCGCCCGCAGCAGCCGGTGGTAGGCAGGCGGCATGGCGTCCAGGCCGATCAGGTATTCGTCGTGCGGGCCCTTCCAGCCCGAAGTCCACAGGAAGAAGAGCAGGCCCTCAGCCCCCGCCGCCTGGCAGCTTCTGGCCATCTCCACCAGCTGTTCGGGGCTGGGCATGGCCCACTTTCCCAGGCAGGCAAAGCCCTGCAAGATCACCAGGTAGCGGCTGCCCGCAGCCCGCGCCCACTCCCCCACCTGGCGCACGCGGCGGTGGAAGTAGGGCAGATCGGGCAGGTCGCAACGGATGGGGTAACAGTCCACGGAGACCACCGGCAGGCGGCAGCGCTGCAGGTATTCCTGCACATAGCCGTCCCAGTAGTCGGCCTCTGAGTGGCCGCAGAAGTTGACGATGGGGGTGAGGCCCTGGTCCAGGGTGGCCTGCACCCAGGCGTCCACCTCCGGCATGGGGCGGGCTTGGGCATCAGGCTCGTCCAGGAAGCGGTACTGCCCGCCGGGCCCGGCCAACAGGTCCAAGTGCTCGGCACCGTAGCGCTGGGCCTCCTCCCCCACCCCGTAGAGCACCATCAGGTTGCAGCCCAGCTCCTGGTGCAGGTAGCGTACCTCGTCCAGGTCACCGCTCCGGGCATAGGGGGCGGCCGCGGAGGCGGGGCCCTGCGGGTTGCCATAGCGGGCGTAGAAGCCCCCGTCAAACCACACGCCCACCAGGGGGAAGGTGGGGACCGCGGCGGCCGCCCAGTGGGCATCCCAGCGGGCGGCTTCCTGGCGGGCGAGCGCCCCCCGCTGCTGCTGCCAGGCGGCGGCCCGAGCCAGGGCCTGCGGCGGCCACACCACCTCCATGACGGTGGTGCCCACTACCTCGCCGTCGGCCTCGATCTGCCACTGGTAGGGACCAGGCGCCACCCAGGCGGGCAGGCGCCGCTCGCCGCGCCAGCCCGGCGGTGCAGGGGCCAGCTCCAGGCGCCAATCCAGCATCTGCACCGGGTAGGCGACCACCCGGCGGGGATGCGCCCCCGGGCAGGTGACGGTGATGACCAGCATCTCCCCCGGGCCCAGGCGGGCGGGGGACAGGTGCACCTGGTAACCTTGATCCGCCATGGCACTCTCCCCGGGCCGGTTGCGCCGGCCGGCGGAGGCTTTTCGGTGCGGGTGGGGGGTTTACCTACTGCGTGGCCCGGAAAGCACACGGGCGGGAAGGTGCGGGCAGGCAAGGCACGAAACCTGCTGCATTTGATCAGTGACACGGCCGCTGGGCGCCCGGGGTAAAGGGGAGCGGAGCAGGGTGGGCAGGGCGAGCGATGCCGGGTAAAATGCTGGGCAGCGCACGCAGAGGAGTGGGGCATGAGGCTTGGGGGTTGGCTGCTGGTGGTGATGGCGGCGACGCCGGCCACGGCGCAGGTGGTAGGTGACGGCGGCTCGTACCTGATCGGCTTTCGGGGCAAGCCGGAGGCCAGAGTGGTGGAGGCGGCCGGGGGGCGGGTAAGCCGAGTTTTCCACCTCATCCCGGCAGTGGCCGCCCGGCTGTCGGCGGATGCCTACCAGGCGCTGGGCAAGCACCCCCAGATCGAGTACATCGAGCTGGACGGGGTGGCCTTTGCCTATTACCGACCGAACGAGGTACTGCCCTGGGGAACCGAGCGGGTAGGCGCCCCCCGGGTGTGGCTGGGCATGGAGGGGCTGCTGCCCAACGTGGGGAGCGGCTGCCGGGTGGCGCTGCTGGACACCGGCATTGACTACACGCACCCGGACCTGGCGGCCTGCTATGCGGGGGGGATAGACCTGGTGAACAATGACGAGGACCCCAAGGATGACAACGGGCACGGCACGGCCATGGCGGGGCTGATTGCGGCGGCCGATGATGGCTCCAACAGCGGGGGCAGGAACTCGGGCTACTCCGTGGTGGGGGTAGCGCCGGGGGCCAAGCTATATGCGGTGAAGGTGCTGGGGGCGCAGGCGGGCGGCAGCTACAGCCAGGTGATTGCCGGGCTGGAGTGGGCCAAGGACAACAGCATCAAGGCGGTATGCCTGGGCCTGGGGGGGCAGCAGAACTCCCGGGCGCTGCAGATGGCCTGTGACGCCTGCTGGAGCTCGGGAATGCTGCTGGCAGCCGCTACCGGGAACGACGGCAGCGGCATGGTGGGTTTTCCTGCCCGCTACCGGAGCGTGCTGGCGGTGGCGGCAGTGGATGGCGAGGGGGCACACGCCCTATTCTCCAACTACGGCGACGCGGTGGACCTGTGCGGGCCGGGGGTGGAGGTGCTGACCACCATGCCCACCTACCCCGTGTACCTGACCACCGCCTACAGCTACCGGGAAAGCTATGACTACCTGAGCGGGAGCTCCCTGGCGGCGGCCTACGTGACCGGGGTGGCGGCCCTGGGCTGGGCCAGGGACAACGGTATCACCACCCAGCAGATGTGCCGGCGCCTGTGTGACACCGCCGTCGACCTGGGTACGCCCGGCAAGGACCCCTACTTCGGTTATGGCCTGGTGAACGCCGAGCAAGCGCTCAGGTAGCAGGCGGCAGCCTGCCCGGGCGGCGGGGCGGCCCTGGCGCTGGACAGAGTGACCGCAACCCTGCTAATCTTCCTGTGTCTGGCGATCGGCACAGGCGCGGGTGCACATTCCCCACCGCAAGCAGCTAAGGAGCAGTAATGGCTATCCGTCCCCACGGCGGCAAGCTGGTGGACAGGCAGCTGGGCGGCGAAGCCCAGCAGGAGGCGAGGGGGCGGGCGGCGGAGCTGCCCAGGATCGTGGTGAGCCCGGAGCGGGCAATAGAGCTGGAAAACATCGCCTGCGGCGTGTTCAGCCCCCTGGAGGGGTTTCTGGGAGAGGCGGATCTGCGCTCGGTGCTGCAGGACATGCGGCTAGCAGAGGGCACGCCGTGGACCATCCCCATCGTGCTGGACGTAGGCGAGGCGGAGGCGGAGGCCGCCGAGCCCGGCCGGCAGGTGGCACTGGGGGATGAGCAGGGGCGGGTGCGGGCCATGCTGCACGTGGCCGACAAGTATCGCTTTGACCGGGAGGAGATGGCCAAGTGCACCTACGGCAGCACCGACCCCAGCCACCCGGGGGTGGCCCGCATCGGGCAGATGGGGCCCTGGCTGCTGGGGGGCAAGATTGACCTGGTGGAGCGGGCGCCGCACCCCTTTGACAGCCACCGCCTGGACCCCCGGGAGACGCGCATGCTCTTTAGCGAGAAGGGCTGGCGGACGGTGGGGGCCTTCCAGACGCGCAACGTCCCCCACGCTGGGCACGAGTACCTGCAAAAGGTGGTGCTGGCGATCACCGACGGGCTGATGATCCAGCCGGTGATCGGCCGCAAGAAGAGCGGCGACTTCAAGGATGCGGCCATCATCCAGGCCTATGAGGCCATCATCGCGCACTACTTCGCCCGGGAGCGCACCATTCTGAACATCCTGCCCACGGAGATGCGCTACGCCGGGCCCCGGGAGGCCATTCACCACGCCATCATGCGCAAGAACTACGGGTGCACGCACATCGTGATCGGGCGGGACCACGCCGGGGTGGGCAAGTTCTACCACCCGGAGGCGGCCATTCGCATCTTCGCCCAGTTCCCGGAGCTGGGGATCGAGCCGCTCACCATTCACGGCGACTTCTTCCACTGCTTCCGGTGCGGGCAACTGGCCAGCGAGCGCACCTGCCCGCATGACGCCCAGCACCATATTGCCTTCAGCGGTACGGAAATCCGCAGGATGCTGAACGAGGGCAAGGCGCCCCCCGCCGAGATCATGCGGCCGGAGGTGTTTGCGGTGCTGCGGCAGTTTGACAACCCATTTGTAGAATAGGAGAAGGGAGTGAAGCAGGCGGAAAAGGTGCTGGTGGTGGGCCTGGACAGCGCCCCCACCCTGCTCCTGGACGAATGGCTGCCCCATCTGCCCAACCTGCGCCGGTTGGCCGAGGAGGGGGTGTACGGGCCCATCGAGAGCAGCGTGCCCGCCATCACCATTCCCGCCTGGGCCACCTTTGCCACCAGCAAGAACCCGGGGCAACTGGGGTTTTTCGGCTTTCGCAACCGGCTGGACTGCAGCTACGACCGGCTGGCCACCGCCAACGCCACCAGCCTGAAGGAGCCTACCATCTGGCAGCTGCTGTCGCAGGCTGGCAAGCGGGTGGGCCTGATGGGGGTGCCGCAGACCTATCCGCCGCCGCAGGTGAACGGGTTCGTCATCTCCTGCTTTATGACCCCGGGCGCCGACAGCGAGTACACGTGGCCCCGGGAGCTGAAGGAGGAGATCAGGTTCAAGTTTGGGGACTACCTGTTCGACTGCAAGTTTCGCACGGAGGCGAAGGCGGCGCTGCTGGCGCAGATCTACCAGATGACCGGGCAGCACTTCCGCATTGCCCGCCACCTGCTCTCCTCCCTGCCCTGGGATTTCTTCATGATGGTGGAGATGGGCCCGGACCGCCTTCAGCACGCCTTCTGGAAGTATTTCGACCCCCAGCACCGCAAGTACCAGGCGGGCAGTGACTGGGAGCGGGCCATCCCCAGCTATTACCAGTACCTGGACCGGGAGATCGGGGAGCTGCTGGCCGGGATGGGAGACGAGGTAGCGGTGATCGTGGTTTCGGATCACGGCGCCAAGCGTATGGAGGGCAGCTTCAACCTGAATGACTGGCTGATCCAGGAGGGGTACCTGCAGCTGGCGGAGCCGGTGACGGGGGTGACCGAGTTGCGGCGGGTGCGGGTGGACTGGAGCCGGACCATCGCCTGGGGCTGGGGTGGGTACTACGGCCGGGTGTTCCTGAACGTGGCCGGCCGGGAAGCGCAGGGGATTGTGCCGCCGGCGCAGTATGAGCGGCTGCGGGACGACCTGGCGGGGAAGCTGGCGGCGATCAAGGACGACCGGGGCCGGCCCATGGCCACCCGCGCCCTGCGGCCTCAGGAGGTCTATCACGGCCCCTACACCGACCAGGCCCCCGACCTGTGCGTGTACTTTGACGACCTGTACTGGCGGGCGAGCGAGGACGTGGGGCACGACGGCCTGTATGCCTTTGAGACGGAGCTGGGGCCGGACGATGCGGTGCACGACCAGCACGGCATATACATCCTGCGGCCACCCGGGGGAGGCGGCGGCCGGCGGCTGGAGGGGCTGCGGCTGCTGGACGGGGGCGCCCCCACCATCTTGCAGCTTTTCGGCCTGCCGGTGCCGGAGGACATGGAAGGCAAACCGGTAGCTATCTAAGTGCCAAGAGGGGAATACCGAGCGATGGAGCTGGAGAAAGGGTTTTGCATCTGGTTTACGGGCGTGCCGGCCAGCGGCAAGTCCACGGTGGCGGCCGCGGTGGAGCGGCGGCTGCGGGAGCGGGGGCTAAAGGTCGAGAACCTGGATGCCGACGAGGTGCGGCGGAACCTGAGCCCGGACCTGAAGTACAGCAAAGAGGACCGGGACATGAATACCAAGCGCCTGGCTTACCTGGCGAGCCTGCTCTGCCGCAACGGGGTGTCGGCACTGATTGCGGCAGTAGCCAGCTACCGGGAGTTTCGGGACCGGGCCCGGCGCATGATTGACCACTTTGCAGAGGTGTGGGTGGACTGCCCCTTGGAGGAATGCCGGCGCCGCGATCCCAAGGGCCTGTACGCCCGGGGCGACCGGGGCGAGGTGGACGACATTGCTGGCGTGCACCAGCCTTACGAGGCGCCGCTGAACCCGGAGGTGCACCTAAAAACCGACCAGATGAGCGTGGACGAGGCCGCCGACCTGGTGATCAGGCGGCTGGAGGAGCTGCGCTACCTGCCCCGGGAGGAGGACGAGGAGGTGTACTCCCCCGAGGAGGAGGAAAAGATCAAGCGGCGGCTCAAGGCCCTGGGATACCTGTAGAGAGACAACGGGAGGTAGCGAAGGTGGCCACAGGCAGCAAGAGCGTGCGCCCGGCAGCGCCGAGCAGCCGGCAGGTGGAGGCGGCCTACCAGGCGGCCCGGGAGCGGTACCGCGCCCTGGGGGTGGAGGCGGAGGCGGCGGTGCGGCAGGCGCTGGCGGTGCCCATCTCGGTGCAGTGCTGGCAGGCGGATGACGTACGCGGCCTGGAGGTGATGGAGGGAGCACTGGACAGCGGCGGCATCCAGGCCACCGGCAACTATCCCGGCGCCGCCCGAGGTGGGGACGAGATCCGCCAGGACTTCGACCAGGCCTGCCAGTGGATGCCTGGCAAGGTGCGTTTCAACCTGCACGCCATGTATGCCGAGACCGGGGGCAAGCGGGTGGAGCGGGACGAACTGGAGCCCGCCCACTTTGCGCGCTGGATGGAGTGGGCGGAGCAGCGGGGGCTGGGGCTGGACTTCAACCCCACCTGCTTTGCCCATGCGCAGGTTAAGGACGGCCTCACCCTCTCGAGTGAGCGCAAGCAGGTGCGGGAGTTCTGGATCCGCCACTGCCAGGCCTGCCGGGAGATCGCCCGGCACATGGCGCGCAAGCTGGGCAGCCCCTGCGTCAACAACATCTGGATCCCCGATGGCCGCAAGGACAGCACGGTGGACCGCTGGGGTCCCCGGCGGCGGCTGGTGGGGTCCCTGGACGCCATTCTGGCTCGCAAGCTGCCGGGGGTGGTGGACGCGGTGGAGAGCAAGCTGTTCGGCATCGGCTGCGAGGACTACACCGCCGGCTCGCATGAGTTCTACCTGGCCTACGCCGCCACTCGGGGGGTGACGCTCTGCTTTGACCTGGGGCACTTCCACCCCACGGAAAGCGTGGCGGACAAGGTGTCGGCGGCGCTGCTGTTCGTGGAGCGGCTGCTGATCCACGTGAGCCGGGGGGTGCGCTGGGACAGCGACCACGTGGTGCGGGCCTCGGAGGAGGTGCGGGCCCTGTGTGACGAGGTGGTGCGGGGGAGGGCGCTGGGGCGGGTGCTCTGGGCCATGGACTACTTTGACGCCAGCATCAACCGGGTGGGCGCCTGGGTGATCGGAGAGCGGGCGCTGCGCAAGGCGCTGCTGGGGGCGCTGCTCGAGCCCTACGAGCTGCACCGGCAGGCCGAGCAGGAGGGCCGGGGGGCGGACAAGCTGGCCCTGCTGGAGGCCCGGGAGGAGCTGCCGCTGGGCGCGGTGTGGGACTATGCCTGCCTGCAGGCCGGGGTGCCGGTGGGGGCAAGCTGGCTGGCGGAGCTGGCGGCCTATCAGCGCAAGGTGCAGGCCCGCCGCTGAGGGCACCGGCCAGGGAAATGGCGAGGGCCGGGAGGAGCTCCCGGCCCTCGTTTGCTTCAGGGCAAGGCTAATCGAAGAACAGGGTGGGGATCTGCATGGCCAGGCCCATGTCGCCGTCCAGCACCAGGCGGCCGCTGCTGAAGGCGGCCATGGCATCCAGCTTGCCGCCCACCAGGTCCATCCAGTCCTGGGCACTGATGGCGACCGCGAGGTCGGCCTTGTCCGGGGCCTTGTTTTCCACCTTGCACTTCTTGTCGGCGATGGCTACCGTCCAGTCGCCGCCGCCGTCACCGGAAATCTTGAAGTGATAGGTGGCGGTGATCCCCTCCGCCCGGTCCGGCTTGAACTTGCTGGTCAGGCCGGCGAACCAGGCGGCCACCTGGCCCGTGCCGCCGGCGGCGGCCGCCGGGGCAGCGGGCTTGACCTCGGCGATGAGGGGGAGCAGGGCGGAGATGAGGGTGGGGCCGGTATCGGGGCCCATGCCGGTCCTGCTTTCGTAGTCGTAGAGCTGCAGCCCCCAGTCGTCCGCAGACATGATGTAGCCCAGCTCGTCAAAGGTCAGCCCGAAGATGAACTTGGGGCTGCCGGTCATGCTGCGCTTCAGGCGAAAGCCCAAGTTGGGCAGGGCCTCGCCCGGGATGGTAACGATCTGCGCCGGGCCCAGGGCGATCACCGCCACCTGGGTGCGCAGCTTGCCGTCCTGCAGCGTATTGGGCAGCAGGCCGGCCTGGATGGCGGCCCGATAGCGGTCACTTTCCAGGGGCACCAACAGGTCGGCCACCTTGTAGTCGAGCGCCGGGCTCTCGACGGTCTTGGCCTCCTTGAGGGCATTCTCGGTAAAGTCGGCTACCAGCAGGCCGATCTTCTCGGCCAGGGCCGAGTTGTCCTGGCCTTCCTTCTTGTAGAGGTCGTCAATATCGGCGGTCACCATGCCGCCCTCGGCGCCGTTGACGAAGAGGGCGATGCCGCCCAGGTCCTTCTCGATCTTCTGGTAGTAGTAGTGGGGAAAGTCGGCCGAGAGCATCTTGTTTTGCATAATCTCGGCATGGCAGGCGATGTTGGCCAGGGTGGCGATGGCCTTACCCTCGGCGTCCACGAACTGCATCACCGCCAGCTCGGGGTCCACGATGCGGGGGACCCGGATGTTGCGGGCGATGCCCTTGGTTTCGATGGCGGCCAGCTTGAGCTTAGCCGGCTTGGCATTCTGGGCGGCCTGGTCAATGGTGGCGGCAATGGTCTTGAGGGTCGCCTCCAGCCAGGGCTTGTTCACGCCTGACTTGCCCTCCTCCGGCCCCCACAGCCCGATAGGGTCGGGTGCGGAGTGGCTGTGGGTGGCGGCGATGATCACGCTGTCGGCCGGCACCGCCTTCACCAGGCCGCGCACCTGCCGCTGCAGCAGGTTGGGGAATCCGATCAGGTCCACCACCGCCAGGGAGAGCGTCTTCTCCCCGCTTTTGATCACCAGGGCGCGCACCCAGATATCGCTCTGCACCACTTCGCTCAGCCGGTTGGAGTCATAGCCAGCGAGGTAGGCGGGCTCGTGGGGGGTGATCGCCGCCTTGGCGGCTCCCGCCGAGAAGTCGGCGGCGGCGGCGGGCAAGGATGCGCATACAATGCCGACCAGGAGGGCCAGCCCCCAGGTCGCAATCCGGTTCATTTCCATGCTCATACCTCCTGTGTTTGCGTGCAAGCAGATGCATCCGGGCCCCGGGGGCCCGGAGAGCAAGTCCGGGCCGGGACGCCCGGCCCGGAAGGTGCTGGGTACGGGTTACTTGAGCAAGGCAGACAGCTTCATGGCCAGGGTCACATTGCCCTGCAGGGTGAGCTTACCGGCGGTGAAGGCCACCATGGGATCGAGCTGGCCGCTGACCATGGCCAGCCAGTCCTCGGCCGCCATGGCGAGTGTGAGGTCGGCCTGGTCGGGGGCCTTGGGCTCTACCGTGCACTGCTGGGCGGTGACCACCACCGTCCAATCGCCGCCGCCCTCGCCCGAGATCTTGAAACAGTAGGTAGCGGCCAGGGCCGCGCCCTGCGCCGGGTCGAAGCGGGAGGGCAGGGCCTCGAACCACTCGGCGACCTTGCTCTTGGCGGCGGCGGCCGGGGCGGCGGCCGGGCGCTGACGGCCGCCCAGGAAGTTCTTCATGGCGATAGCAAACATATCGAAGGCGGTGCGCCGGCCCACCGACACCGTGGGGTCGAAGTGGCGGATGAAGTCAATCTCGTCCTCGGTGGGGAGCTCGATGGTGCTGAGCTGGGGCGCCACCTTGAGGTCCCAGGGCACGTCTTTCTTCACGTCCTCGACCGAGGAATAGGGGAAGACGGCGTCCAGGTACATCTCCTTGGTGTCGGGGTGGAAGCGAAAGATGCCCTTGGTGCTGACCAGCATGTGCGGCCCGCAGTCGGGGGGTAGGCCCAGCCGGGCGCGGCTATCGCCACCGTCCAGGTAGCCGGGAGAGGTAACGTAGTCGAGCTTTTCCACGAACCGCCCGCCGCGCATAGTGAGGATGGTCTTGCGGACGTGAGCCAGCAGCTCGGGGGCGCCGCCGGAGCCCCCGAGGCGGATGCGGGGGTGGTGGTAGTCACCGATAACGGTGGAGTTGACGTTGCCGTATTTATCCACCTGCGCCACGCCCAGGAAGCAGATGTCGGCATAGCCGGGGGCAGCGATGGTGGAGAAGACGTCCACCATGTCGCATTCATAGGCGTAGCCCCGGGTGCAGGTGGGGTCAGCCACGTGCAGGGGGGCACGGTAGGGCGTGAAATCCACGATGCCCGCCTCGGTGAGCAGCAGGATATCCTTCTTGTGGTGCACCTTGGCCAGCACGGTAGCCACAATGCCGATGCCCTGCCCCACAAACACCAGGTCGCCGTCCTGGATCTCCTTGGCTGCCGCCACCAAGACGGCTTCGTCACGAGTGAAGCGCTTCATAGCTCTACCAATTCACCCTTCTCTTCCAGAAGCTGCTCAAACTCCGCCTTGGTCATCTGGAAGCGCTCGGAATAGCCGGCCTCATTCCACGGCATGTCGAAGGCGGAGCCGTAGTCGGCCGGGGCGGTGACAGTGGACTTAGCCTTGAACCAGCGGAACGGCTCCTGGCCGAAGCGGTCCACGTAGTGCTGCAGGTATTCGCTGCGGTTGCGCACCCCGTACACCCACTCGTCCATCCAGGCGCGGGCAGTATCGGGGTTGTTGTTTTGCATGTAAAACAGGGAGCGGAAGCTCATGTCGGAGCTGTAGCAGCCCAGCAGCTCGCCGGGGTGACCGCCCCAGGGCTCATGCACCACCGCGTTTGCCCGGAAGCTGGGGACCACAGTGAGGTAGGGGGAGGCGAGGATCACCTCGTGATCCACGATCTCCTCGGCGGAGACCACGATTCTTCTGCTGGCGAGGGCGGCCCATTTCACGTTGGCACCTGGGCCCCAGTATTGGGCGTTGCCATAGCGGTCAGCGCGCTGCACGTGCATGATGCACACGTCTGGCTGCACGGCTGGCACCACCACCACTTCCCGGCCGTTAAAGGGGTCTTTGACGATGCCAAACTTGCGATCACCCAGGAAAGTGCGCTTGCGGAAGAGATCGGTGTGGCGGATGGCGGGCAACACGGGCAGGAAAGGCACATTCATGGCGCCGGCCTTGAGCGACATCAGGAGGGTGTAGTTGGAATAATCCTCCAACTCCACCTCGCCTGATTTCAGCTTCAGCTCGAGCTGGGAGGGGGAATTCTCGCCGCCGGTGCGATAGCTGTAGGCGGTGATAGCCCGGCGCAAGCAGCCGCCCAGCAGCAATTGCTCGATCTCCTCGATGGAGCTTTGGCTCCACAGGGTGAGGTCGCGCCGGCGCTGCCTAATCAGTTCGTGCACCAGGCTGTAGCACACGGGATGCAGGAAGTTGGCGGTGCAGAGAACGGCGCCATCGGGAACGAAGCGGCTGATGGCGTCTTCGGCCGTGGTGAGCTTACTGGCGGCATCACTCATTGATCTCTCCATAGCAACGGATTAGGCATACGGCAAGCCGACCCTGGTCACAGCCGATGGATGGCCGGCCGAGGGGCAGCATGCTACTTGGCTGGCGAAGGCTGATCACCTCCCGCCAACCCAGTGCAATCTCTTGCCTCTGCGCAATATTTTCGCCGCCGCCGGGCATGCCCCTGCTGGGCCGGTGGGGCGGAGGCAGCGAGCCTCGCAAGAGGGCAACCCGGGGCGAGGTGGAAAGAAGCAGATGGCATGGAAAGCAAGGTCTTCCTGCAGTGCCCACGCTGCGGCACCGAGAACTCCCGAGCCAGCCAGCGGTGCCTGCACTGCGGCTACGAGCTGCACACGCGCCAAGAGGTGATCGGCGTCTGCCAGAGCTGCCGGGCCCCCGTCCGTGTCAGCCAGATCACCTGCTTTGCCTGCGGCAGGCACCTGGACCTGAACGTGGAACCGGACAGGGTGCTGCTCAGCCCGCGGGAGCGCAAACGGCTGCGCAAGGAGGCGGCGCTCACCACCCAGTCCTTCCGGCTGTTTGGGGCCAGCATCCGCAACGGCCCTGCCTGGTTCCGCGCCGTGGGCTCCCTGTGCCTGGTGGGCAGCGGCATCCGGGTGTACCTGGCGGGCGTGGGCCTGCGAGAGGCCACGCAGGCCGAGCGCGCCGTCTTCTTCACCGGCGAGATGATCGTGTGGCTGGCGGTGGCCGCCAGCGGGCTGGTGCTCCTGCTGCTGAGCAACTTGATGGAGCCCGAGGACTGATCAGCGCACCGGGGTCGGCCCCAGCAAGTCGTAGTATGCCAGGTAAAGCCGGTCCACCAGGCTGCGGGACTGCAGGTCGAGCAGCCGGTCCAGCAGGCGGCGGCGCCCGATCTCCCTCACCTGCGGGGTGCCCGTGATGCCAGCCCGGGAGGCAGCCTCTCGCACCGCGTCCTGCAGGCCCCCGATCTTGTCCACCAGCCCCAACTGCTTGGCCTGCCGCCCGGAGTAGATGCGCCCGTCCGCCAGGGCACGCACCTTGGCTACCGGCAGCTTGCGCCCCCTGGCCACGGCCTGCACGAACTGCTGGTAGGTGTCGCTGATCACGCTCTGGATGAGCGCCCGCTCCTGCGGGGTGAGGGCGCGGGAAAAGCTGCCCATGTCCTTGAAGCGGCCGGACTTGATCACCTCCATCTGCACGCCCATCTTGTCCAGCAGCCGGGAGAGGTTGGCGCTGAGGAAGATGACCCCGATGCTGCCGGTGATGGTGGCGGCGTCGGAGTAGATGAGGTCGCTGGCAGAGGCGACGTAGTAGCCGCCGGAGGCGGCGATATCTGCCAGCGAGGCCACCACCGGCTTCACCGCCCGGGAGCGCATGATCTGGGCGTAGATTTCCTCGCTGGCGGCGGCGCTGCCGCCGGGGCTGTTGATGCGGAGCACAATGGCGGCCACGCGGTCGTCCTCAGTAGCCTCCCGCAGCTCGGTCACGATGGACTCGGCGCCTCCCCCGGCCGCGAACAAGCCCTGGCCCCCGGAAGCGGCGGCGATGGTATCGGTGATATTGATCACCGCCACGTGCCGGGGCTGCGGGGAGACCACGGCAACCAGGATCAAGATGACCACCAGCAGCAGCGAGCCCAAGCAGCCGAAAGCGGCGCAGCCGCAGGCGATCTTGGTTGGCCTAGTCATGGGTAGAACCTCCTGGTGTCAGCCGGCTGGACGGGAGCCCAGTCCGCTGGATAGTAGCAGCGCCAGGTCCAGCAGCGGACCGGGCAGCAGCCCCGTGAGCAGGTAAAGCACGAGCAAGGAAACGGCCAGGGCAGAGGCGGCGGAGGCGCCGGCGGCGGGGCTGCGGTAGCGCCCTTGCGTCACCCGGGCCGCGCCCATGGCGGCAGGCACGATCAGTGCCGCTGCCACCACCGCTGCGAAGGCGCCGGTGACTCCACCCTGCTGCAGCGCCGCCAAGACCAGCAAGGCCCGGCCCCAGAAGCCCGGGAATGGAGGCAGGCCGGCATTGCCAAAGAGCAAGCAGGTGCGGGCGAAGCGCCCCAGCGAGGAATCCGCCTCAACCCGGGGCAGGGCCGCCAGCAGCAGCCAGCTCAGCGCAGCCGCAAACAGGAGCACGGTGAAGGCCTGCCAGGCGGGCCGGGGCTCGCCCTGCAGCGCCAGGCCCAGGGCCACCAGGGCCAGTGCCGCCTGCAGCGCCACCGCCGCCCGGTCTGACCGGCCCGGGAGCTGCATCACCCCCACCATGATCAGGGCCAGCAGCGTCCCCGCGGCCAGCAGCAATATGCCCAGGATGGCAGTGAGCAGGGCCATCTCAGTCCCCCGGCAAAGGTGGTGTGCCCAGCCAGCCGGGCGCAAACTGCAGGGCGATGGCCAGGGCCAGGCAGGCAAAGGTGAGCAGGCCGGCGGTCAGGCGGGCAGGATGCGGCGGCACCTGCTGGCTGCGCCAGAGCGCGGCAAAAGCCACCGCGATCAGCAGGGGCGTGGGTGCGATCAGGGCGCCCAGCACTCCGCCCACGTGCACCCAGGCCGCCTGCGCCAGGGGGATGCCCACCAGCACCACCCCTCCCAGGCCCAGGGCCACCACGCACGGCCGAAAGATAGGCGCGGGCGCAAACATGCCCAGGGCCACGGCACCCACCAGCAAGGCGGCGGCGGAGGCGATGGTCACCGCCTGCTGGGACACCGCGGCCCCGGGGCCGAACCAGGCCACCAGGGCCGAGGTGAGTGCGACCGCCCCCAGCCCGGACCAAAGGCGGTGGGTCGCGGTGCGGCTCTGCAGCTTGAGCAGGGAGGGCACCAGCCAGACCCACATGGCGAGCACGGGGAAGTAGAGCATCACCGCGGCCAGTCCGGGCAGGGCAAAGCGGGGCAGCAGCAAGGTGCTCACGCGCAGCATGAGCAGGCTGGCGGCGCAAAACAGCGGCAGGTAGGCAGCCGGCACCTGCGCCCGCAGCGCCTGGCGGCTCCAGGAAAGGCCGAGGAGGCCGCTGGTCACGCCGCCGAAGCCGACAATGGCCAGCAAGCCGACCAGCCGCACCGTGGCCGTGGGGAACATGAGCATGCCCACGCCCGCGCCGGGCAGGTACTCGTCCCTGGTGAGCGCAAAGGCAAGCAGCAGCTCCACCATCACCAGGGCCACCCCCAGCATCAGGGTGCCCAGCACCTGGTGCTGCTCGCCGCCCTCTTCCCCCACTCCGGCCGCCCACCAGCTGCACAGAGCGGCGGCTCCCAGGGCGAACGCGATCAGCACCAGGTCAGAGGCCACGGCGGCAAGCAAGGCGAAACCCAGCGCCAGGAGCACTGCCGCCTGCCTCACGGCCAAGCTCCAGGGGGAGTCCACGGGCCGCCTGGCGGCAGCGGCTGCCGCTGCCAGGCCGGCCAGGGTGATCACCGGCAGGAAGATGAAAACGGTGCGGTCCAGCAGCACTCGCACCTGGGCGAATTGGCGAGTCCAGTGGAAATCGCCGCTTACGGCCCGGCCCATGGGCAGCAGCAGTGCCTCCTGCACCAGGAGCAGCAGGCAGATGCCCACCGCCAGGTAATGGGGGGCCGGGGCCGCCTCCTCCCGGGCGGGGGCGGGCAGGCGGGCGATCACCAGGGCGCCCAGCAGCGCCAAGGCGGCGCCGGTGAAGGGCGTTACCAGGAGCCAGACCAAGATGAGCGGGTGGGAGATCATGCCACCTCGTCAGGAGGGCGGGGAACCGCCCAGCTGGTTGCCGTTGGACAGGCGGTAGTGCTGTTCGACGCGCACCAGCGATTTCCCGCTGGCGTCTATCGCTTCTGCCTGCACCTTGACCGCGCCGTCGGGCTCCAGGCGGGTATCCCAGCGGTAAACCAGGGGGCTGCGGTTAGAAATGCCCACCAGCCGTCCCCGCACGGTGAGGCGCAGGAAAGCGGGCGGCCCCTGATAGTAGAGCGCAAGCTCGGCCATCCCGCTCAGCTTGCTGCCCTGGGCGGGCACCAGCAGCAGCTTGGGCCGAGGCGGCGCGGAGGGGCCCGCCTCCTCCCCCTGCGGCGAGTCCAGCCGGGCACTGGCAGGGGGCAGGGGCCCCGGCCAACGCGGCCGCGTGGCCGCAGGCGGGGTGGGTGCGGCCGCAGGCGAGGTGCCGGCGGCCGGCGAGGTGGCAGGGGCGGTGGGAGCCACTTGCCACTCCTGCGGCGGCAGGTAGGGGCGCACCCCCACCCGCGGAGGGAAGGTCTGGTAGTAGCGGTAATACTGCACCAGGGTGGCCAGCGCGCCGGTGAACTCTGCTGGCGACAGCCGCATCTCGCCCACCCATACCCCGGCCGGCATACGGCCGAGCTGGCGCATCAGCTCGGCCACGGAGCGGCAGGGCGAGATGAGGTCAGTGGAGGCCAGGATGCGGGAATCGCCGGGCAGGGGGGCGGAGGCGACCTCGCTGGGCTGGATGGCCCTGGTGGGCAGGGGCACGCTCACCGGCAAGGCGTTAGCACTTTGCCATTCCGCCAAGAGCTGGCAAAGCAGGTAGAGGGCGTCAGCGGCGGCCACCTTTACTGCGGTGCCGTCGGTAAGCTTCACCTCCACCTGGGAAGGGAGGCGGTTTTCGGCGGCGAGGGCGAGGGCGATGGTCTCCCCCACGCGCAGCAGTTCCTCGCCTGCCGCGACCCGGGGCGGCACCTGCTGGGCAGGCACGGTGAGGGAGGACAGCAGCAGCCAGCCTGTAACCAGCCACCAGGCTGCTCGGCGCACTTGCCAGTCCATGTTGCGCATCAGCGTTAGAGTTTACCCAGGATAGCCGCTCTGTACCCGGCCGGCAAGCACCCCGGGGAGGGTGCTGCGGCCATTTAGGACGCCTTGTCGTCCTCCTGGCCCACGTAGAGCCGGGGCAAGCGGCTGCCCAGCCCCACCAGGGCCTCGTAGGCGATGCTGCCCATGGCCAGGCCCACCTCCCAGGCCGAGATGCGCTGGTCGCCCTGCTCTCCAATCAGCACCGCCACCTCCCCCAGCTCGACCCCGGGGATGTCGGTGGCATCCACGGTGGTCTGATCCATGCTCACCCGCCCCGCCACCGGAGCCCGCTGGCCGTGGAGCAAGGCCCACCCCCGGTTGGAGAGGGCGCGGGCCAGACCGTCGGCATAGCCCAGGGGCAGCAGGGCGATGGTGGAATCGCGGCGGGTACGGTAGGCAAGGCCATAGCCCACCGCGTCGCCAGCCAGCAGGCGCTTGAGCTGCACCACCCGGGCCTTCAGGCTCAGGGCAGGGCGCAGGGGAATGGGCAGGTAACGGTCCCGGGTTTGCTCGGTGCGCTGGCGGGCATAGGCCTCCCGCTTGGTAGGCGGGTGGATGCCGGCATAGCCGGTGTCGGGGGGAATATCGGAGGCCAGGGGCACGGGGGGCACACCGTAGATGATGAGGCCAGGCCGCACCAGGTCCAGGTGCGATTCAGGGAAGAAGGTGATGGCAGCGCTGTTGGCACAGTGCCGGTAGCGGGGGCGGATGCCGCGGCGGGCGGCCTGGTCCAGCACATCCTGGAAGCGCCGGAGCTGGGTGCGGGCGGAGGTCTGGTCCTCGTAGTCGGCGGTGGCGAAGTGGGTCATGATGCCTTCCAGGTGGACGCCGGGCAGGGCGTCCACCTGGCGGATGAAGTCGGCCGCTTCGTTCCAGCGTACGCCTACCCGGCCCATGCCCGTGTTGACCTTGACATGGAGGCGGGCATGGGTGCCCTGGGCGCGGGCGGCCTCGGCCAGGGCGGCGGCTGCCTCCGGGTAGCTGACCACGGCCGAGGCGTCCAGCTTGATGATCTCCTGGGCCTGGCCAGGGAGGCTGCAGCCCATGATCAGGGTGGGGGCGGTGATGCCGCCCTCCCGCAGCAGGGCCACCTCCTCGGGAATCGCCACCGCCAGCATCTCCGCGCCGCCCTCGAGGGCGGCGCGGGCCGCCGGCAGCAGGCCGTGGCCATAGCCGTCAGCCTTCACCACCGCGGCCAAGGCCACCTGGGGGCCCAGGAAATGCTTGGTGGCCCGCACATTATCCCGGATCGCCCCCGGATCCACCTCCACCCACGCTGCACGCACGCTGCTCTCCCTGTTACTCCGGCTGGGCCGCGGCAACCGGTACGGTAAAGTGGAAGACCGACCCCTGGCCCGGCTGGCTGCGCACCCCGATTTCGCCGCCGTGGGCCTCCACGATGTGCTTGGCGATGGCCAGGCCCAGGCCGGTGCCGCCGCGGGAGCGGCTGCGGGACTTCTCCACCCGGTGGAAGCGGTCCCAGATGCGGTCCAGCTCCTGGGGCGGGATGCCGACGCCGGTGTCTGTTACCTCAACTTTCACCCCCAGCGGCGTGGCACCTGCCCAGAGGGTGACCTTGCCGCCCGGCCAGTTGAACCTGATGCCATTGGCGACCAGGTTGACCAGCACCTGGTAGAGGCGGTCCCGGTTGCCCAGGACCGCGGGGAGCCGGCTGGGCAGGTCGCTGACGATGGTGACCTGGCGGGCGGCGGCCTCGGCGGAAAGGCTGTCCGCGGCGCTCTGCAGCAGGGGCAGCAGGTCCATGGGCTGGCGGGGAATCTCCAGGGCGCCGGATTCGATGCGGCTGAGGTCGAGCAGGTCATTGATGAGCCGGTTCAGGCGCTCCGTTTCCTTGAGGATGATCTCCATCGAGCGGCGGCGCTCGGCTTCGTCGGTGACGGTGCCGTCGCCCAGGGCGGTGACGAAGCCGGCCATGGAGGTGAGGGGGGTGCGCAGTTCGTGGGTGATGTCGCTGATGAAGCGGCGGCGCATCTCCTCGAGCTGCTTGAGCTCGCTGATGTCGCGGAGCACAGCCACCGACGCCCAGCTTTCCGTGCCGGGCAGGGGGCTGATGTGGGCCGAGATCACCCGGGAGCCCACCTTCAACTCCAGGCTGGCGGCAGCCGCCGGCGAAAGCATGGCTTGCGCCAGCTCCGCAGGGAGCTCGCCGCCCTCCCCGGCCAGGCCCAGCAGGTCGCGGGCCTGCGGATTGGTGAGCAAGGGCCGGCCCTGGGAGTCGGCAGCCACCACCCCCTCTGCCATCCCTGCCAGGATGCCGCGCAGGCGCTCTTGCTCCTCGTGGAGCTCGCCCACGGTCTGCTGCAGGGTGTCCGCCATGGAATTGAGGGAGCGGGCGAGCTGGCCCACCTCGTCGCGCCCGGCGTGCGCGCGCTGGGAGAAGTCGCCTTCCTGCATGCGGCGGGCCAGCTCCTGCATCTCGTGCAGGGGGGTGGACAGCCGCCGCGCCACCACCAGTGACACCAGCACCGCCACCGCCACCGAGAGCATTCCCGCCCAGAGGAAGAACACCCGCACGTCCGCGATAGTGCGGTGCATCTCGGTGAGCGGATCAAAGATAAACAGGGTGCCCACGGGGGCGCCCTGGTGCCTGAGGCTGAGCGCCAGCTTTTGGGCATCGCTTTGCAGGGCTCGCACCAGGGCCATGCGGGCGGAGCGGGAGGGCGGGCGCTGGTGCAGGGAGGTGGCGATCAGGCGGCCGCTCCCATCCAGCAGGTAAACCTCCCCGCCCAGCATGCCGGCAATGGCGTGGGTGAGGGCAGCGATCTGCTCTGGCGGGGTGTGCTCGGCGAGGGCGGCGGCGAGCACCGCCTGGGCGGGGCGGCTGCGCTCCTGCAGGTCGCGCAGGCGGAGGCTGCGGTAGTAGTCATAGAACAGGGTGGAAAAGACGAAGCCCAGGGTGAGCAGGGTCACCAGGGTAACCAGCAGGTGGGCGGTGATGAGCTTGGCAAAGAGGCTGCGCAGCATGGCTCAGGCCAGCTCGAACTTGTAGCCGACGCCCCAGACCGTGGCGATGCGGGCCCCGGCGCTGCCGGCTTCGTCCAGCTTGGCGCGGACGCGCTTAACGTGCACGTCCACAGTGCGGGCATCGGAATAGGTGTCATAGCCCCAGACCCGCTCCAGCAGCTCCTCCCGGCTGCATACCCGGCGCGGATGGGCGGCCAGGTAGCGCAGCAACTTGAACTCCATGGGCGTGAGGTGGGCCTCTCGCTCGCCGATCCAGACCTGGTGCGTGTCCTCATCAATGCGCAGCCCGGGCAGCTCGATGTGCCCGCCCTCCTGAGTGCGATCGGCGGGCTCGGTGCGGCGCAGCACTGCTTTCACCCGGGCCACCAGCTCCCGGGGGCTGAAGGGTTTGACCACGTAGTCGTCCGCGCCCAGCTCTAGGCCCACCACCCGGTCCACCTCCTCGTCACGGGCGGTGAGGATGATCACGGGCAGGTTGGATTCCTTGCGGAGCTGGCGGCAGACCTCCAGGCCGTCCATGCCGGGGAGCATGAGGTCCAACACCACCAGCTGGGGGCGGAGGCGGCGGATGGCAGGGAGGGCCTGCAGGCCGTCCGACACCACCTCTGTGGCAAAGCCGGCCTTGCCCAGGTAGAGGCGGATCAGCTCGGCGACATGCTCCTCGTCTTCGACGATGAGCACCTTGGGTTGGCTGCTCATAGGCTTCCCGGGGACGGCCGCAGTGGGCCGGCGGCTCCACTATACGGCCCGTTTTTGGCCACTGTCAAGCAAGGCGCCGGCAAGGGTGGGGCTCAGGAGGCGACGATATTGACCAGCTTGTCCGGCACCACGATCACCTGGCGCACCGTCTTGCCGGCCAACAGGGCGGCCACCCGGGGCGAGCTCAGCGCGAGCTGGCGCAGCTCCTGTTCGGGGGTGCCGGCAGCCACCAGCATGCGGTCGCGCAGCTTGCCGTTGACCTGCACCACCAGCGTGATCTCCGGCTCCCGGGCCACCTCCTGGTCGTAGCGCGGCCAGGGAGCCAGGTAGATGCTCTGCCGGTAGCCCAGGCGCTCCCACAGCTCCTCGGTGAGGTGCGGGGCAAAGGGGTGCAGCAGCTTCACCAGGGTGGCCATGGCCTCCGACATCACCGCCCGCGACACGGGCAGGCCAGCGTCCACGGGGGTGGCCGCCATCTGGTTGGCGAGCTCCATCATGGCGCTCACCGCGGTGTTCAAGTGCATGCGCGAGATATCCTCGGAGACCTTGCGCATGGTCTGGTGGGTCTTGCGGCGCAGGGCCATGGTGACGGCGTCCGCCTCCCCGTCTATGCCTGCCGCCCAGTCGGGATCATAGAGGGCGGCGCTGCTGTTGATCATCCGCCACACCCGAGTCAGGAAGCGGTAGCTGCCCTCCATCCCGGTGGAGGACCAGTCGGCCTCCGCCTCGGGCGGGGCCATGAAGATAATGAACGTGCGCAGGGTGTCGGCGCCGTAGCGGCCGATGATCTCCTCTGGCGGCACCACGTTGCCCAGGCGCTTGCTCATCACCGCCCCGTCCTTGAGCACCATGCCCTGGGTGAAGAGGCTGGTGAAGGGCTCGCTGAAGTCTACCAGGCTCATGTCGTGCATCACCTTCACGAAAAAGCGGCTGTAGAGCAGGTGCAGCACGGCATGCTCGATGCCGCCGATATACTGGTCCACCGGCAGCCAATAGTCCACTTCCCGCCGCGAGAAGGGCGCCTGGTGGTAGTGGGGGCTGGCGTAGCGCAGGAAGTACCAGCAGGACTCGATCCACTGCGCCATGGTATCGGTTTCCCGGCGGCCGGGCCCGCCGCAGCGGGGGCAGGTGGTGTTGAGGAAGGAGGGCGTGCGCTCCAGGACCGAGCCGCCGTCCGCCGTGAACTCGACCTCCAGGGGCAGGGTCACTGGGAGCTGGTCTTCGGGCACGGGTACGGTGCCGCACCGCGAGCAGTAGATGATGGGGATGGGGGCGCCCCAGTAGCGCTGGCGGGAGATCAGCCAGTCGCGCAGGCGGTAGTTGGTGGTGCGCTTGCCGATGCCCCGCTGCTCCATGTGCTCGGCGATGGCCACCCAGGCCTGATCACTGGGCATGCCGTCGAAGGGCCCGGAGTTGACCTGGATGCCGTTCTCCACATAGGCCTCGGTCATGGTAGCCGGGTCCAGGGCGGCGCCGGGGGGCGAGATCACTACCCGGATGGGCAGGCCACAGCGGCGGGCGAACTCAAAGTCGCGCTGGTCATGGGCGGGCACGGCCATGATGGCGCCGGTGCCGTATTCCATGAGCACGTAATCGGCCACCCAGATGGGCACCTGCTCTCTGTTCATGGGATTCGTGGCATAGGCGCCGGTGAAGGCGCCGGCCTTTTCGGTTTCGGCGGAGGTGCGCTCGATGGTGCTCTGGGCGGCGGCGAGCTGGCGCAGGCGGTCCACCTGCGGGCGCTGCTCGGGGGTGGTAATGCGGTCCACCAGGGGGTGCTCCGGGGCCAGCACCAGGTAGGTGATGCCGAAGACGGTGTCGGGCCGGGTGGTATAGACCGAGAAGCGCTGCTCGCTGCCGATGACGGCCAGGTCGAACTCCACTCCCTCGCTGCGGCCGATCCAGTTGGCCTGCATCACCCGCACCCGCTCCGGCCAGGCGGTGAGCAGGTCCAGGTCCTGGAGCAGGCGGTCGGCATAGGCGGTGATGCGGAAGAACCACTGCTCGCGCTCCTGCTTGACCACGGGCTGGCCGCAGCGCCAGCAGCCGCCGCCGGCCACCTCCTCGTTGGCGAGCACGATCTGGCAGGTGGGGCACCAGTTCACCGGCGCCTGCTTGCGGTAGGCGAGGCCGCGCTCGAGGAACTTGAGGAAGAACCACTGGCCCCAGCGGTAGTACTCGGGGTCGCAGGAGACCACTTCCCGGTCCCAGTCGTAGTTGAAGCCGAGCAGGCGGAGCTGGCGGCGCATGTTGTCAATGCAGGTGTAGGTCCACTCGGCAGGGTGGCGCTGGCGGTGGATGGCGGCCTGCTCGGCGGGCTGGCCGAAGGCGTCGAAGCCCATGGGGTGGAGCACGTTGCTGCCGTTCATGAAGCGATAGCGGGCGACCACGTCGCCGATGGTGTAGTTGCGGACGTGGCCCATGTGCATGTCGCCCGAGGGGTAGGGAAACATGTCGAGCACGTAGTACTTGGGTTTTCCGGGCAGGATCTCGGCGCGGTAGAGGCGCTGCTCCTCCCAGCGCCGCTGCCATTTCTGCTCGATTGCCTGCGGGTGATAACGCTCTTCCACCGATCTCCTCCACGCACAGCTAAAATGCGCGCCGCAGCAGCAGGTAGAGGCCCACCACTACCCCTGCCACCAGGGCTGCCCAGAGCAGGGCAAACTTCTCCTCCCGGCTGATGCGAAAGTCCCGCCAGTTGGCCACCAGCAGCCCCGCCCCGATGAAGGGCAGCCCGGGCAGTGCCTCCAGGGGCCGGTGCGTCACCAGCGGTACCAGCCAAAAGGCCAGGGGCGAAAACAGCACCGCCACGAAGATGGCCCTTGCCGTGCGCAGGGTACGCATGCCCAGCCGCCACACGGCCCCCAGGTAGAGCGCGGTGAAGAGGAAGTCACCGATGCCCATGGCACTCAGGCCGGGGAGGGGCAAACCTGTTGCCGCCGGCGTGGGCACCGCCGAGCTGAAGCTCTGCACCACCTGGGGGGCGGTCTTGCTGATGTGCGCCACAAAGCCCCAGTATACGCCCCAGAAGTCCACCAGGCCGGCCACCACCGCCACCGGCACCAGCAGGTTGGGCTCCCGGATCAAGCGAGCCACCAAGCAGCCAAAAAGCGAGGCCGCCACCACCACCAGGTAATCGGCCAGGGGCGCCAGCCCCAGCTTGCGGGTCGCCAGCACCAGGCCGGCCGCCGCCGCGGCGCCGCCCAACTGCACCCACGGCCCCAGCTCCAGCCGCACCACGGACAGGATCAGCCCCAGCGCGGCTACCAGGAACAGGAGCAGCAGCCCCAGGCCCAGCAGCGCCCCCAGCCAGAGCGAGCCCACCGGCAGCGCCGGCAGCAGGGCATGCCCGGCCCATGCCACCAGCAGGAACAAAGCGGAGAAAACCGCCGTCAGCCGGCAGTGAGTGGCGGCGGCACCGTTGCCAGAGCACTGGGTGTCGCGGGTCAACCGGTGCACTCCATGGGTATAAGACGGTGTAAGCATATCGGCCCCTGTTTGCCTTTGTCAAGTTTGGCGGCAGGGGGAGCTGCTGGCAGGCGGGCGCCTGCTCCGGCGGGCGATGCGGGCAGGGACAATGGGGGGGGTACAGAATGGTTGGAGGCCAAGAACGGTTGCCCAAACCACCTACCCGGGAAGGCTGCCCTTGATAGAGACCCTGGTGAAGGTACAGCCCCCCACGGCCACGGACACGCTGCTGCGCGTGCTGGCGCTAAAATAGGGTCGGCGCCTCGGGAGGCGGGGCGGGGTCGTAGGCGCACGCCAGCAGCCGGGGCACCAGGTCCTGGGCCTCCCCCACCACCGCTCCCAGGGCGGCCAGCCGCTCGCAGCCGGCCCGAAACTCCGGCCGCCCCCACTGCACCGCGAAGACCGGCCGGCTGAGGAGCAGGGCACGCTGGGCGGCCACATAGCTGCCCCCCTTCTCCCTGGCCTGCACCACCACCACTGCCCGCGCCAAGCCCGCCTGCAGCCGGTTGCGGGCCAACAGTGCCTGGCGGGAGGGCAGGGCGTCGGGAGGGCATTCGCTGAGCAGGGCTCCGGAGAGGCGGACCGCGGTGGCCAGAGAGGAGTGCTGGGCCGGGTAGCAGTGCTCCAGCCCGCAGCCCAGCACGGCCAGGGTGCGACCGCCGGCGGCCAGCGCGCCGCCGTGGGCAGCGGCATCAATGCCTGCCGCCAGGCCGCTTACCACGCTTACCCCGGACACCGCGAGCGCCCGGGCCAGAAAAGCGGCGGTGGCGGCCCCCTGCGGGCAGGGAGTGCGAGTGCCGATAACGGCCACCGCCCGCGCATCCTCCGGCTGCAGGGCGCCCAGGCAGGAGAGCAGCGGCGGCGGGTCCGGGGTGGCAGCGAGCAAGGAGGGGTAATCGGGATTCCCTACCAGCAGGAAACGGATGCCCCGGGCGCCGGCCACCTGTGCCTGGCGGCAGAAGAGGTCCCGCCGGGCGGCAGCCTGGCGCAGCCAGGTGAGCTGCGGCCCGGTGAGGTGGGCGGCCAGCCACTGGCTCTCGTCGGCGGCAAGCACCCGGTCAGGGCCGCCGCAGCGGGCGGCCAGGCGCTGCACGGTCTTCTCCCCCGCCCCCGGCATCCCCAGCAGCGCCAGCCAGGCGGCCACCAGCCGGGTCTCAGCCATCCCCGGCACCATTTTGGGGAGAGCAGGGACAGGGGCGGGGCTGATGCTGGGCTACCACCCGGGCGAAGATAGCCTTGATGTCGGCGATCTGGTTGGCCATTTCATCGCAGACCTCCTGGTGAGACAGGGGACGGCCGCCCACGCCGGCAGCCCAGTTGGTGGCCACCGCCAGGCAGGCATAGCAGAGGCCGGCTTCCCGGGCCAGCACCACCTCGGGCACCCCGGTCATGCCCACCACGTCTGCGCCCAGGTGGCCGAACATGGAGATCTCGGCGGCGGTCTCGAAGCGGGGGCCCTCGGTGCAAACGTAGGTAGCGCCGGGGTGCACCCAGCGCCCCAGGGCGGCGGCGGCCTCGGCCAGCTCCTGGCGCAGCTGGGGGCAGTAGGGCTCGGTGACGTCCACGTGCAGCACGGGGCCGCCCTCCTGGTAAAGCGTGCAGGGGCGGCCCTTGGTGAAGTCGAGGAACTGGGCAAGCAGGGCCAGGGATCCCGGCTCGAGGCCCGGGTTGCAGGTGCCGACGCTGGCGGTGGCCAGCACCCGCTGCACGCCCAGGCTGCGCAGGGCCCAGATGTTGGCCCGGTAGTTGATCAGGTGGGGGGGCAGGTTGTGCTCGATGCCGTGGCGGGGCAGGAAGGCCACCTCCTGGCCTGATACCGGCACCCGGTAGAGCACCGCCTCGCCGAAGGGGGTGGTGATGCGCTCGGGCTGCTGCTGCTGGTCAAGGGTATAGAAGCCGGTGCCGCCGATGAAGCCCCAGTACATCTGGCCTTCCCCCCGGGTTTGCATGCCAGGTTCGGCGCGAGCAGGGAAGCAACCTTTCGCCTTGACGCCGCCGAAGGGCAGAGAGTAGAATGGGACCGCAGCAACCAGGGCAGTGGGGCGGGAAGATGAGCAAGCCGGCTGACCGCACTCCGAAATGGGACCTGAGCAAGCAGAGCGGCGTCGTGCCCGAGGCCGACCAATCCACGTGCCTGGACGAGGAGTTTGCGGTACAGATGCACCGCCAGGCGGACCGGGCCCGCATCCGGATAGAAGCCGACCGGCTGCTGGGGCAGATGGCACATTTTGAGGCCAAGTACCGCATGGGTTTCGAGGAGTTTGGGGCCCGCCTGGTGCCTGGGGCGACCGCGGAGCAGGAGGCCGACTACCTGGCGTGGTCCAAGCTGGCGGAAAGGTATCGAATGCTGCAGTCCCAACTGGAACCCAGCAAGGGCGAGCGCAGATAGGCGGCGTAGGAGCAGCGTGTGGACGCCCAGAGCCTGATCTCCCACCTCCAGCAGTCTTTCCTCATTTGCAGCGGTGCCAACGGCACCCTGCTGCACAGCCGCGGCTTGCCTGCCGACCTGCCGCCCGACGCCTGGAACCTGGAGCAGCCGGACCAGGTGCGGGCGGTTGCCCAGGAATACGCGGCGGCGGGAGCCGACCTTGTGCAGGCCAACACCCTGCTCAGCAACCGCATCAGCCTGGCTGGCTGGAGCCGGCAGGACCAGGTTCAGGCCCTGAACCAGGCAGGGGTGCGGCTGGCCCGGGAGGCAGCCCGGCGGGGCATGCTGGTGGCCGGAAACATCGGCCCCTGTGGGCACCTGCTGGAGCCCCTGGGTGATTTCCCGGCGGCCCAGGTCCGGGACGCCTTCCAGGAACAGGCGCAGGCCCTGGCGGAGGCGGGGGCCGACCTGATCATCGTGGAGACCTTCTTCGCCCTGGACGAGGCCCGGCTGGCCGTGGAGGCAGCGGCCGCCACCGGGCTGGCGGTGGTGGCCACCATGTGCTTCTCGCCCGGGGGCCGCACCATCATGGGCGTAACCCCGGCGCAGGCAGCCTCGCTGGCCGACCAGGGAGCGGCGGCGGTAGGTGCCAACTGCGGGGAGGTGGGGCTGGAGGAGATGCTCGACCTGGTGAGGACGCTGGCGGCGAAGAGCAG
>Ga0315294_10000011_pt1 | contig 212192 bp, 223 predicted proteins | sample YL17G13_40_MG_FD_203626 | JGI IMG/M metagenome (GOLD analysis project Ga0315294, IMG submission 203626) | Sediment microbial communities from Yellowstone Lake, YNP, Wyoming, USA - YL17G13_40 | ecosystem: Environmental > Aquatic > Freshwater > Lake > Sediment | place: USA: Wyoming | collected...
GATGAGAAAGTATTTTCTTTGGACGCTTATTGTAACGGTAGCTGTAATTATCTTGCCGCTTATTGGAATATTACTTCTCATTCCCAAATTTTTAAGTACCATAAGTGGCAGCGATTTGGGTTTATAGAATTGCTAGCAGAAAATGTAAAGTTATTTTATTTATGTTAGAAAACGTTGTTATATCAAATCCAGAAAAGTTAGAAGAATCGAAAAAATTAATTTCTGAGGCTGGGATAAATAAAATCCATATTGTAACTGATTTTGACAGGACTTTGACAACAGCTTTTGTTGATGGGAAAAGTATCCCTTCTCTTATTTCGGTTTTGCGTGACGGAAACTATTTAACGCCCGATTATGCCCCAAAAGCTAAAAAACTTTATGCGAAATATCACCCAATTGAAATCGATCCAAAAATTCCTTTTGAAGAAAAAAAGAAGGCGATGTATGAATGGTGGGCAACCCATTTCGATTTGTTAATTAAATCGGGATTAAATAAAAGGGATTTAAAAAGAGTTGTCGAATCTCAAAAAGTTAAGTTGAGAGATGGATTTGGAGATTTTATTGTTTTTTTAAAAACCCATAACATTCCTTTGGTTATTATTTCTTCAAGCGGTTTGGGTGGCGACACCATTTCAATGTATCTGGAAAAAGAAGGAAAGTTATATAATAACGTTCATATTATTTCTAATTCATACGAGTGGGACGAGAATGGTAATGCAATTGCCATTAGGCAACCGATTATCCATATGCTGAATAAAGACAAAACTGTAATCCAAAATCTCCCGGTTTTTAATGTAATAAAAAATAGAAAAAATATTTTATTATTAGGAGATAGTCTAGATGATATCGGAATGATTAAGGGTTTCGATTACAATAATCTGATTAAAATAGGATTCCTGAATGAAAATACAGAGGAGAATTTAGAACATTATAAACATAATTTTGACATCGTAATTTTAAATGATTATACTATGGATTATATTAATGTGTTATTAAGAGAACTTTTTGCATAAAAAAGGTCGGTAAAAATAAATAAGAATTAAAAATAAAAAAAAGAGTATGAAAAATTTAAAGGAAGAATATTATGCTAATAAAGTCTGGGGTTTGTCAACCAGCATAGACCTTTATAATTGTGATCCTCAAATCATAAGAGATGCAAAAGCAATAAAAAGGTATGTTAAAGAACTTTGTGCATTAATTGAAATGAAACAATTCGGGGACACCCAGGTTGTTAATTTTGGTGAGGACGAGAAAGTTGCCGGGTATTCTATGGTCCAACTCATTGAGACTTCCTTGATTTCAGGACACTTTACCAATAAGAGCAACAATGCCTACATAGACATATTTAGTTGCAAATATTATGACCCTTCGGTAGTAGCAGAATTTACAAAGAATTTCTTTAAATCAAAAAAAGTAAAGACGCATCATATCCTAAGAGGCAAAGAGAAATTATAAAAAAAGACATAAAAGAGAAAAACGACTAAAAAAAAGAAAGAAAAGATAAACTCTATAAAAAATCGCCAAGAAGGCGGTTTTTTGTTAATGTAAAATAATATGTTGATGCTCTCGCGTTTAAAAAAAGAATTAAAAGCCAAAGCCAGTCCCAAAAAGGCGAAGATTCTGCAAAGATTCTTTAAAACAGGTCCCGGAGAATACGGCTATGGTGATGTTTTTTTAGGCGTGATGGTGCCGGAAACAAGGAAAGTAGCCAAGAAATACAGCACTCTTAAAATGGCAGATGCGGTAAAATTATTGCATTCCAAAATCCATGAAGAAAGATTAGCTGCTCTTTTAATTATGGTTGATAAGTTTCAAGCTCCCGAGCAACAGCGAAGTCGAAAAAGGATTTCATCCTCTTTCTTACCTTCGCTTCCTTCGAAAGCTCGGTGGGGGAAGAAGAAAGTTTACTTTCTTCGCCCCGGAAACGAACAAGAAATAATTTATAAAACATATTTGAAAAACACAAAATACATAAATAATTGGGATCTGGTGGATTTGTCGGCTGAAAAAATAGTAGGGGATTATCTTTTTGACAAACCGAAAGATATTCTTTACAAATTAGCTGAATCAAAAAGCGTTTGGGAAAGAAGAATAGCCATTATAGCAACTTTTAACTTTATTAAAAACAATAAGTTTGAAGAAACTTTTAAAATTTCTAAAATTCTTTTAAATGATGAACATGATTTAATCCATAAAGCGGTTGGTTGGATGTTAAGAGAGGTTGGCAAGAGAGATATTAAAAAAGAAAAAGATTTTCTTGATAAATATTCTAAAAAAATGGCTAGAACTACGTTTCGCTATGCCATTGAGAGATTTCCGGGAAAAAATATGTTAATTAAAAAGAAAAAAATGAAAGCCCGCTTGAACTTTAAAAACAAGCGGGCATAAGCTTAACTATTTACCACCAGTAGAAATAAACATAGTTTACTCCCGGTTTTGTGTACACATATTCCGTGTGGCTCTGATAGCCAGATGTGTCAACAAGGTACACACTGACATTTTGGTAGCAGGGCACATCGTAAATGGTTCTGCTTTGAAATGTGTTTAAAAATTTACCGGTATTATTCCCGTTGACGTAAATATAACCCCACGCTGAATATGTTTCGGAACCAACTAGTAAAACGCTCTCTTCTACTGGCGTTGTTGGCAATGGCATAGTAAAATTCCAAGTAATTGTACAAGAAGTTAACAAAAACATTAACGCAATTGCCAAAACCAGCAGTATCAATCTCATTCTCATTCTCATTTCCTATTCCTCCTTTCTTATATATCTTTTAAATTCAGAATGCTTTGATTTTTCTCTTTTTATTTTTTCTTTTTGTATCCCGAAGGATACAAAAAAGTTCAGGTATTCGGCAGAGACACTCAATCTTCCCATTTATAGTGCAATATTGCCTCCCATCATCATTCATTTCATAAAAACTGCAAACTCCAAAATTAATCTTATGTTTCCTTTGTAGAGAAAAAACAAGTTGTCTTGCCGACACACGATCCCAGAGCAAGATTTCCGGTAAAATCTGCGTTAATTTAATATACCCTTCCCAAAGGGTCGCACAATTACGTAAAAGATTAAAACCGTTCTTCTCCCTAATCACTCTTAAAGCTTCTTTTACTTTATCCTTCATTTTCAACCTCCCTTTTAACTAAATTTTTTAAAAAGAACTATATAAAGAACTACTAGATTGAAATGTTATTATAATATTTAAAGTAAGGTGTGTCAAGTTTTCTTATTTTGACAAGAGAAGTGTTTAAGTTAAGAGAATCCGAAAACAGAAAAAGAAAATAGAGTTGACACCTATTTTCTTTACTAAAAATCCTCTTATCTCTACAAAAGAAATAAGAGGATTTAAATTTGGTCAACCTTCCTTAAAAGTTCTTCAACCATTACTGCTCTTTTTTGACTCTTGGTTAATTCCTTATTTTTGACTACTTTTTCTAAATCCCGGTAAAAGATAGGACCTCCAATTCTTAGGTCAGCTTTTACCATTCTTAGTAAATAATAATACCATTTTCCTTTGGGCTTCCCGTATGGACCTTTTGTTTTAATATTCAGAGCAAATATAGGAATTTCTTGGCCGGTCATTTGCTCGACTTTCTTGATAATTAAGATAATCCCTCCGAAGAATTTTTTATTTTCTGGGAAAGTTGTGCCCTCCGGAAAGATGGCAACATTGTTCCCATTTTTAAGAGTTTTAATAATCTCTTCGATAGTGCTTTTTTTCGGATTATCCCGGTCAATATAAATTATGAAGTTGTTTGAAAGAGGGATAAGTTGAAAAAATACTTTTAACTCATTTTTGGCGACATATTTTAATCTGTTTTTCAGTGAAGGCCCAAATGCAACCACTAGGGAAGGTATATCCCAGTAACTTTTGTGCCGGGCTACCACCACAAAAGGAAGGTGGTGTTGTCTTCGCCAGCTCAAAGGTTTTTCTCGGCCGTAGACCCGCACCCGGAAAAGAAAACGGCAAATAAGAAAAAGTAAATAAGTGACAATTCGGTAAAATGCATCATTAAGAACAAGGTCAATGGCTTGTTTGGTTTTCCGGAAAGTGATTTTTAAAGAACTCATTCTTTTCACCTCCTGAAAGAATTAATTGTTGATTAATAAATATACAATTAAATATGCTAAATGTCAATCGGGTTTTTAATTTGAGTTATTTTTAGCTATAATAAAAGAAACTAAGACCAAAGGAAAAATGGTGTCAACTCTGATTTTTTAAAGCAAAATATGAAAAAAACTATTAAGAAAATTTTAAAAGTAAAACCATTCCAAGAGAAATTGAATAGTAGTTACTGCGGTCCGGCATCGTTAAAAATAGTATTGGATTATTACGGAATCAAGAAAACAGAAAAAGAATTAGCTAAAATGACCGGCTGGAATAAGGATTTGGGAGTAGACGATAAGGGAATCAAGAAGGCAGCGGAAGCGTTGAGTTTTAAGGTAAAAATAAAAAATAATAGCAATTATTCAGATATCCAAAAATGGCTGGACAAAGGAGTTCCGGTTATTGTTGATTGGTTTACAAGGGGCAGAAATGATTGTACCGATTCTGATATTCCGGACGGCCATTCTTCTGTTGTGGCAGGACTTGATAATAAATTTATTTATCTTCAAGATCCTGAAATAGGGAAGATAAGAAAATTAAACAGGGAAGACTTTATGACAGTTTGGTTTGATTTCAGGGGTAAATATATAAAACCTAATGGATTAGTCATCAGACAGATTATCGCGATATATAAATAATATATATTTATGGAAGAAGAATATCAACAAAAATCTGAGAAAATTTTCTCCGTTTCGGAGTTTATAACGCTTCTGAATATAGGACTTAATAAGTCCCAAGTTAAAATGATTGGAGAAGTAAGCGAGGCAAAGATCAATTCGTCTGGCCATGTTTATTTTGTGTTAAAAGATAAAAAAGATGGAAGCGTAATAAATTGTGCAATCTGGAAACATAGATATGCGATATATGGAATCAAGTTGAAAGAGGGAATGGAGATTATTGTTTTTGGCCACCCCAATATACATAAAACTTATGGATTTTCTTTTATAGTCGAAACGGTTGAGTTGGCCGGGGAGGGAGCTTTAAAAAAAGAATACGAAAGATTGAAAAAGAAACTGACAGAAGAAGGGCTTTTTGCCGAGGAAAGAAAAAGACTGATTCCAAAATATTGCCGCAAGGTGGGTCTGATTACCTCAAAACAGGGCGCGGCTCTGGGGGATTTTTTAAGCAATTTGGGAAAATACGGATTTCAGATAAAAATGATTGATTCACGCGTTGAGGGGCAGGAAGCAGTTACCGAACTTTTGCGCTCAATAAAGACATTCAGAAATCAGGATATAGATGTTTTAGCCATAATCCGCGGAGGAGGATCGGCTGAATCTTTGGAGGTATTCAATAATGAATTGCTGGTCAGGGAGGTGGCAAAATTTCCGGTTCCAGTAATCGCGGGGATTGGACACGACAAAGACGAGCCGTTGGTTGCCTTGGCGGCCGACGCTTCGGAATCCACTCCTACTGCCGTTGCCAACCTGCTTAATGAATCATGGGAAGAAGCCCTCCTGCGTTTGGAGAGATATGAGAGGGGAATTTTGGGATACTTTGAGGAAATTTTTGAAAAATATAGAAGCGCAGAGCGCTCATTAATGATTTCTTTTGGGAACTTTAAAAATGCTTTATTAAATGTTAAAATGAATTTAAGAAATTCGGTTAATAAATCTTTTTCTGGATTTAAATCGCTATTATCAAAAATTAATCAGCAGCTGGAACACGCTGAAAAAGTAGTTAATCTTAATAATCCGGAACGACAATTAATGCTCGGTTACAGTATTGCCAGATGTCATGGTAGAATAATTAGAACCGTGAAAAATACCAGAATAGGGGACAATATAGACATTCAAGTAACTGATGGAAAAATTAATTCGGAGGTAAAAAATATATGGCAAAAGAAAAACCAGACACAAAAAATTTAAATAATAGTCTTAAACGTCTATTTGAAATTACCGAATGGTTTGACAACCAGGAAGAAATTGATGTTGAAGAGGGATTAAAAAAGGTAAAAGAAGCGGCAGAACTTATTAAAGCCAGCAAAGAACGACTTAAAACTGTTGAAAATGAATTTGAGGAAATCAAAAAAGAAATAGATATTCAGGAGGAAAAAGAACAAATATGAAAAAATCGAGAAAGTATTCGACAAAAAAAGTTCTTAGTAAGAAGATGTTTTTCCCTCAGATAACCAAATTCAGGGTGAGAAGCGTAGCGGCGAGATTGGAACATCGAAGAGTGGAAGGAAAAAGAAATAAATAAAAAAGAAAAGAATTTACTGCCGTGGAAGCTTGTGAGGGACATATTGCTCTTTTATAAAAGATTTTTTAAATAATACAATAAAAGGAAGTGGTATTATGACTCAGGAGGAAAACAAAAATGGGAAAGAGATCTGGAAAACAAGAATGTGGACGGCTGCTCACTATGTTTATTCAACATCTGACAGGTGTTCAGATAGACTTAGTTATGATCCTAAAACATGTTACGACCCTATCAACCATGTGACGCACCCTTGTACAAAAGAGAAATGCCCTTTTTACTACAACCCCGAAAATGTTGAATAAGGCGAGACAAATTTGTCTCGCCTATTTTTTTAAAAAACATTCTATGGTTACCGTTATAATTTGATTAATGCTAAAAAAAGCAATACATCCGATAACACCGAATATCTGGTTTCGCGACGCTACACCCAAATTGCTACGCAACTTCAGATATCTAGATACGTTAGAACAATATAAAGAATTTGCCGCCAAAGAAATAAAAAAACCAAAGTCATCCATAGCAAATTATTGACAGATTTAATATCTTTGTGTATAATATTAATGTAATACTACCTGTTCTTTTTTAATATAAAAATACTTGCGAAAAGGCAGTCGTAGCCAAAAGATACTGATATTCTTCAGTGTTTTCTGGCTATGACTGCCACAATGGCGGTTTAGCCCCATAACCTCGGGAAGAGGTAAATTTTTCGGCAAACAGCCGAGAAAGGAGAAGAAACCAATGAAGTATGGAAAATTGACACTAGGGGAGGTGGAGGCTATTGCCAATAAGCTGGGAGGCATGGAAGGCGTTAAACGCTTTCTGTCCGGCGAGTTGGTAATCAAGTGCAAGTTTGATGTCTGGAAGACCATCAAGCTTGGAACTGGGCCCAAAAACGCAGGTGACTTCCGCAAGATCATCAAGGATAACGGATTCAGCATCAGCGATTACGGCAATGACATCCTCGGCCAGCCCGCTTTCACGGTAGCAACCGAGGAGACCGAACTCGATCTGGTCGTCGTCAGCGTCGCTGAGCTGGGCTTCAAGGTTGGAGCCACCCGTGAACTGATTTATGTCCGAGCCAAGGAGTTCGGTCTGGATCTCTGTCCCGCTGAGGTCGGTCCTCAACTGCGCCTGCAGTACAAGGATCAACCCAATGGAGAATGGTTTATCGTCGCCATGGAGCCGATTATCAGCTCGGTTGGCGACCTCAGGCTGTTCGATGTGGAGCAGGTTGGTTCCGGTCTGTGGCTCGAGAGCTGCTCTGGCAGTCCCGTCTGCTTTTGGAACTTCGGCACTCGGTTCGTGTTCTCTCGCAAGTAATCTTCAAGTTCCTTGGGAATTTGGAAACTTGGTTCCTGTTTAGGAACTTGGTTTCTTGATCCTTGGACAACAAAGCCCCTTTATAGACTTGTCTTTTGTAGATTTGTCTGTAGAGGGGCTTTTATCTTTCAATAAAAATGTTGACTAAAGGGGACTGTACCCAATTTGGTAAAAGGTACCGCATCAACATTTTTTATCGAGAGACCGAGAGGCCTCAAAATCGCCAAGAAGGCGGTTTTTTGGTAAAATAGAATAATATGGATTTAATACAATTTCAAAAATTATTTAATAAAGAACCAAGATATCGTTCGGAGCAAGCTAAAAGGTCCCTTTTCCGGGATTTAATTCAAAACTGGCAGGAAGCGGTGACACTACCCTTAAGTTTAAGAGAAAAATTAAATAAAAAATGTCCGATTGAGATATCGGCAAAAACATTTTTTTCTAAAGACAAAAATACAATAAAAGCTCTTCTTACTCTAAAAGATGGTCTGAAAATTGAAACAGTTTTGATGCGTCATAAAGATAAAAGAAATACCATTTGCGTTTCTTCTCAGGTTGGTTGTCCTCTGAAGTGTTCTTTCTGTGCCACAGGAAAGATAGGATTTGAAAGAAACCTAGAGATTTGGGAAATTGTTGAGCAAGTTTTATTTTTCGCCCGTTATTTGAAAAAAATTAAAGAGATGGTCAGTAATATTGTCTTTATGGGGATGGGAGAGCCATTTTTAAATTATCAGAATGTAATAGGGGCAATAAAAATCTTGAACGATAGAGAAGGATTTAATTTAGGAGCAAGGCATTTTTCAATCTCTACTATTGGAATTGTTGAGGGAGGGATTGAAGAATTAGCCAAAGAGAAATTACAGATAAATTTAGCTATTTCTCTTCATGCGCCAAATGACGAACTCCGTTCAAAATTGATGCCGATTAACAAAAAATATCCTATCAAGAAGATTTTAAATGCGGTAGACGACTACATTAAGAAGACTCGGCGGCGGGTAATGTTTGAGTATATAATGATAAAGAATTTAAATGATTCTGAAGAACACGCTAAAACATTAGCCGAGTTGATGAAAAAACCTCTTTATTTTGTTAATCTAATTTCTTATAACCCAACTGGAATTTTTAAACCTTCCTTCTCCCGAGCAACAGCGAAGGGGGAAGAAAAAAATCTATTTTCTTCGCCCTCTTTAAGAATTAAAAAATTTAAAGAAATCTTAGAGAAAGAGGGTGTGATGGTTACCCAGAGATATCGTTTTGGCGAAGATATTGAGGCTGCTTGTGGTCAACTGGTGGCTAAAGACGTGAGAAAATAAAAAATCGCCAAGAAGGCGGTTTTTTAATGTGGAGGAAAAAGATGATTATTGTAATAATTTAGTACACTCATCTCTCAATACGCCTCCTGTGATTTCAATTCTGTTTCCAGATTTATCGTTAAGATAACTACACTTAACATCTATTTTCCACTTATCTTCATTGACATCTTCTGCTTCGGCTCCATATACGATATTAGAAATTCTTGCCCACCAAGCTGCAGTAAAGCACATTGGGCAGGGTTCACAAGTAGAGTAGAGGATGCAGCCGCTTAAATTATTTGTCTTTAATAGTTCACAAGCCATCCTGATTGCATTGATTTCTGCGTGAGCAGTTGGATCTATATTTCCTGCTGAATTATGAGATTTTGCTATTATCTTTTCACCCTTAACTATAACAGCCCCAAAAGGAAAATCACCCTTTTTAGCTTCTTGGATTGCTATTTTCATAAATTCTTTGTCTTTCATATTTTTTTTGAACCCTTTTATAATTATACTAAAATTTAGATATTTTGTAATACCAAACAGGTTCTAACCCTTCGGCACGGCTCAGGGCAAGCTCCTTCGGTTTTACTCAGGGCATGGCATCGTTCAGTTCCCGGATTTAACTATTGACTTTTAAGATAAAATATGTTATATTTACGATATCCTGTAATAGAGTATTTTTAGTTCTTTGAAAAACAATATTTCTACTATCTGCTATATAACTGGTCATTACATATGATTAGTGGTTAGTTATATGGCAGGTAGTTAATATTAAAATTTTATAAAAGGAGGTAGATAAAAATGATTAGCTTTATATTTTTGATTTTTGCAGGGCTAGTGTCTTATTTCGTAATAGTTTGTGCCCCTGCAATCTTCCCTGCAATAGCAAAGGCAAACTCCACTGAATTATTGATAATCACTTATACCATATTGGTGTTTGTCTATATTATTACAATTGCAGGGAACAATAAAAAATAGTTTTTCATTTTTGGAAATGAAATATAAGAAACCCCAGTGTTTTTAACAAACTGGGGTTTTAAATTTAAAAATGTAATTTTTTGGTTATTAGATTAAATAATTTTGTTAATATTATTCAGCCAGTGGAGCCAAAAAGGTTCCAACATCGTTCTATAGGGCCAGCCGTCTAGTTTTTTTATCGAGAGACCAAGGCCCTTTAAAAATCGCCAAAGAGGCGATTTTTTGATAGAATAGAGAAATATGACAATTATTTTTGCTGTAGTAGCTTACTTTAGTTGGGCAATAGGTATATTTTTTGAAGCTATTGCGGCTAGAAGAATAAATTCATATTCTTTAACTTTCTGGGGGCTTGTAATCGGGGCAATACTTTCAACTTTTTATCTCCCCTTTGCATTCCATTTGGCACAAGGTTTTACCTTGGGACTTTTTCTTCTTAATCTTTTTTTGGCACTTTTCTTCATCGGAGGGACTATTATCTATTACGAGGCCCTGAAAATGGAAAACCGTTCGTTGACGGGAACTATCGCGTCGGCCTTTCCTGTTTTTACTGTTATCTTATCTATTTTTCTTCTTGGAGAAAGGGTGGATTTAATACATTCCCTTGCGATTATTATTACGTTTATCGGTTTGATACTGTGCATTCTGGACTTCAGAGAAATTTCAGGAGGTAAAAAGATTATCAGCAAGGGGACTGTTTTTGCGCTTATTGCATCCGTTAGCTGGGGAATCTATTTTGCGTTCGTAAAATTGCTTGTCGTTGAAGTTGGCTGGTTTTGGCCGAATTACATTGTCTTTCTGCTCTTCCCCTTAATGTTTTTATTTATGAAAATGAGGAAGATAGAGCTTAAACTTCCAACGGTCAACAATGTTTTTTGGCCACTCATAATCTCTGTAGTTTTAGTGCGCATAGCGGAGTATAGCTATAACTTTGCAATTACAAAAGGACAGGTGACAGTGGTAGCTTCAATCGCTGGCGCGAACCCCACATTGTTTGTAGTTCTTGCGTTTTTGTTTCTCAAAGATCCGATAAGAAAACAGCAGATTTTGGGTATTATTATTACGCTTGCGGGAATAGTTTTCCTTTCATTTATTGGTTAATACTAAAAAATAATAAATTTAATCTAAATCTCCCTCAAACAGGTTCGAACGGACTCCAGCCCGCGGAGCTGAGTTCAAATTTGGATACCCCGAACAAGACGTTTGAACCACCGTCGCCAAAGAGGCGGTTTTTTGGTAGAATTGAGATATGAAAATTAGAGAAATACAATGCAAATCAGCCATTGGAAAGTGCGGTTTTCCTGGCGGCGGATTGGCAATCAATCCTTATGTTGGCTGTGGTCATGGTTGTGTATACTGCTATGCTCGTTTTATAAAGAGATTTACAGGCCATGCGGAAGAATGGGGAACCTTTGTAGACGCACGTCTAAACATCGCTGAGATTCTTAGAAAACAGTTAAAATCGCCCAAATATAAAGGCGAAAGAATTTTTATCGGGACGGTTACTGATCCCTATCAGCCGATTGAGAAAAAATACAAACTTACAAAAAATATATTACAAGTTTTAGTGAATTATAAAAATCCAGTAAGTATTCTGACAAAATCCGATTTACTGCTTCGAGATATTGATTTATTAAAAAAGTTTAAAAATATAGATGTTAACTTTACAGTTACTACCCTTGATGAAAGATGGAAAAAACTTGTTGAGCCCAATTCTCCAACAATAAAACAGCGTTTAAACGCAATGGAAAAATTAACTAAAGAAGGAATAACTGTTTTAGCAATGATGGGTCCGTATTGGCCAGTTTTTACAGACCCCGAAGCATTATTTAAAGAATTTAAAAGAGTAGGGATAAGTCATATTTTTACAGAGAGTTTTAACACTATTGGTGGAAATTGGTCGGGTGTAGAAAAAGTGCTCAAAAAACATTATTCCAAATTATTACCTGATATACAGGAGACGCTTTTCGACAGGAAGAGGTTTTATGATTTTTATAATAAAGCACAAGATAGAATTAAACAACTATCAAAGGAATATAAGATTCCCGTAACCATTTATTTTGGTTTAGGACACGCTGCAAAATTTAAATAATATGGAGTCGGCCCCGAAACGGCCAGAATTTTATTAGTTGAGGCGCTCCACCATTATGATATTTTTGAGCATGTTGCTCCGTGGCGACAGAAAATTTATTCCAGATTATTATTTAACAAAAAACTTGTTCCCGCCAATAAGATAATCAAATATATTAAAAACAGATGGGGCGATTGGGCAAATTTAGCAGCAAGTTATATTTGGGAAGATATTTTCTGGCAAAGAAAGCAAGGGAAGAAAATAGATTGGTTGGAGAAAGAAATTAGACTTTGAAAAATCGCCAAGCAAGTACTTTTTTGGTAGAATAAATATACTGAACGATTAATCTATCAAATGTATGACAATTAATGAATTAAAAAACAAACTCAAACCAGGTGTAAAAATTCAAGTGAATAGGAAAAGATATACTATTTTGCAGCATATAGTTTGGTGGCAGGCAAAGCTAAATAAGATTTATGATAAATATGTTCTAGAAGATAAGAATGGAAACAATGAAATAAGAATGTTTATTGCTAATGGCTATATTGGTATAGCAGAGATTATTAAGTACGATTTTCAAGAGCCACTACCAAAGAATCTTGAATTCCAAGGTAGACAATATAGGATGGTTCAAGACGAATTCTGCGTTGTAAAGGAATGTGAAGGACAATCATTCTATAGGGTTAGGGACTGTGAGATATGGTGGGACTATCAATCAGTCGATGATGGTATGGGACTCAGTCTTGGTAGAAATTGGCAGACTTGGGAACGAGAAGATTTAGCAACTAGAGAAGTAGTATTGGAAGATATTAAGATCCTTTAAGAGCTGTGTATCAAACAGATTCTAATTCCGTTCACTAGGCGGAGCACTTCGGCAAACTCAGTACCAGTCAACAAAAATCGCCTTTTTATTGAGGCGGTTTTTTACTTGACATTTTTGATACTTTATATTAAAAATAATATAGATAATAGTTTTTTAAAAATTAGGCATCAGAATAGAATTTTAAATTTTAAAAGGAGGTAAGGAATTATGAAAGATGAAAGGGTAGTTTTGATAACTGGAGCTTCTTCTGGGTTCGGCAGAGCTACTGCTGAATATTTAGCTGAAAGGGGTCATCGGGTTTTTGGAACCAGCCGCCATCCTGAAAAAGTAAAACCCTTTATTACTGAAAAGTTGCAAGGTGAGTTAGAAATTATCGAAATGAATGTCAACCGTAATGATTCAGTCATAAAAGGAATTGCCTTGATTATGAAAAAATCTGGCAGATTAGATGTAGTAATAAACAACGCTGGTTTTAGTATCGCTGGGAGTATTGAGGATACGAGTATGATGGAGGCGAAATCCCAACTTGAGACAAACTTTTTTGGAGTTCACCGAGTTTGCCGCCAAGTACTTCCAATTATGAGAGAACAAGGGTCTGGTTATATCATTAATATCAGCTCCTTGTCCGGTCTGGTGGGTATTCCTTTTCAAGGTCTTTACTCAGCAAGTAAGTGGGCTCTTGAAGGATATACTGAGGGATTACGGATGGAGGTTAAAACTTTTGGGATAAAGGTTGTTCTTATTGAACCTGGAGATTTTAACACCCCTCTTACTCTTAATCGTCAAAAAACGAAGAAGTCCCAAGAAACAGTTTATTGGGAAAGTTTTGATAAGGCTTTAGGGGCAGCTGAGGAATCAGAAAAAAAGGGAGGTTCTCCTCAAGAAATTGCGTATTTGATAGAAAGAATAATAGATACTGATTCTCCAAAACTACGCTACAGAATTGGTCCCAGTTCAACACTTGTTGGTTTGAAAAAATTCATTCCTCCATGGATAGCTGAATATTTAGTGATGAAAACTTTCAAACTTTAATAACTTCAAAAAAAGAGGTGGTTATATAAATGACCATCTCTTTTTTATTGAGAGCTTTTGTTTTGGGAAAAAATAAAGTAAAATAGATAAAAAAGTAAAAGCTTTAATTGACTAATGATGATTAACGTGCTACAATTTAGAATGTTCTCATTAGTTCGTTAATAAAAGGGAGGGATGGATGATGAGAAATTTATTGAAATGGTTGTTCTCGGAAGAGACCCTACACATCATTCTGTTGATTGTCGTATTGTCTACCTTTGTCTATCTTTTTCGGACCATATAGTTTTTAGTTAATAATTTTTAAGAAAGGAGAAAGAAAAGGACATGAAAAATTTTGAAAAAGAAATCGGAATCTTCAGGAATAAGGTTGGGATAAAAGAACTTGAAGGAGTAGGACTAATATTGATCGAATCGTTTCCCTGGGCCACAACAAGTATCGGTTCTTTTATGAAATTCATTACCAAACTGGAGAATGAAAACATCCGGTATATCATCGGAGCAGATTATAAACTCAAATGCCAAAACGTCTATATCTATAATCTATTATATAGAATATAGAAAATAGAAAGGAAAGATAAGCCAAAAGTTAGGTCGGGGAAAATCTCGACCTATTTATTTTGGTTTATATTATTAGGAAGGTATTCTATGCAGTTTTTAGGGGATTATTCAAAAAATCGCCAAAGAGGCGGTTTTTTGGTAGAATAAGATATATGAGCAAGATAATTTTAGCTACAACCTCTTTTTATCGTAGAGAAACATTTGGATATTTAGGTATCCCTTTTGAAACAGAAGGAAGCAATACAGATGAATCTCAGGCAGAAAGAAATGACCCCGAAGAGTTAGTGAAGAGCCTTTCTAAATTAAAGGCTGAAGCGGTTGCTAAAAACCATTCCGATGCTATCGTAATCGGAATGGATTCTGTTACTTATTTTAACGATAAAATTCTTGAGAAACCAAAATCAAGAAAAGAAGATTTCCAAAGATTAAAAGAGCTTTCTGGAAATAACCATCAATTCTACACAGGAGTCTATATAGTGAATACAGATACAAATAAAGCGATTTCAAGAGTGGTTAAAACAGAGGTCTTTATGAGAAAGCTCTCTGATGAAGAAATCAACAAATATCTTGATGAAGACCCCCATTTCAACACCTATGCTTTAGGTTACGACCCCGTAAGGCACATCAGCTCCTCATTTGTTAAAAAAATAGAAGGAAGTTATTACAATCTTTTAGGGGGCATTCCTTTGGAAACAATAGTTGAAATGTTAGGAGAAATAGGATATAAAAAAGGATAATTTAAACAATTTTATTTACTATGAAAATTTTTATTTGCGGAAGCATGCACTTTGCTAAAGAAATGCTTGAAGCCCAGAAAAAACTTAAAGAATTTGGTCATATTGTTGAAGTTCCGTGCGATACCCGGTTATTTATTGATAAACCAGATATGACTACAGATAACCACGAAGAGGACTCTAAACATTGTATTGATAATGATATTATCAGAAAAAGCTTCAACTCTATCGCTGAAAATGATGCTATTTTAGTATTAAACTATCCCAAGGATGGGGTTAATGGTTATATTGGAGCTTCGGGTTTAATGGAGATTGGGTTAGCATATTTTTTAAAGAAAAAAATCTTTTTGTTGTATTCACCACCTCCAGTTAAAGAGACAAAATATTCTCACGAAATATTTATTATGCAGCCAGTTATATTAAATGGTGATTTGAGTTTAATTAGTTAACTTTATGAAAATAACTATTTGTGGAAGTATCGCATTCCAAGATGAAGTGCTTTCCGTAAAAGAAAAATTAGAAAAATTAAGGCACGAGGTAAAGGTATGGCCTTCTGAAGTAAAAGACGAAAAGGGACAATTAATTTCAGTTCAAGAATACTACAAGATACGGAAGATAGCAGCCAATGATGAGAAATGGGTTTGGGACAGGAAAGCCGAAGGCGTCCTTAAGCATTTCGATAAAGTTGCCTGGTCGGATGCTATTTTAGTTGCGAATTACGATAAAAATGATGTTAAAGGTTATATTGGTGGCAATACCTTAATGGAAATGGGTCTTGCCTTTTTTCTAAAAAAGAAAATCTATCTTTTAAATGAAATTCCAGAGCTGTCCTATAAAGAAGAAATTTTAGGAGTAAGGCCTATTGTTCTTGGAGGAGATTTAAGTAAAATTACCAACTAAACAGGTTCTGACGTCGTTCACCATACGGAGCTAACGAAATATCGCCAAAATGGCGGTTTTTTGGTAGAATAAAGAAAGATGAAAAATAATTTTAAAATCAGAAAGGCAACAATAAGAGACTTAGAAGATATACTAAGATTAAATTTTGAATTGTTTAAAAAAGAATATAGAGAATATGATAAAAGCCTAAATTTAAAATGGACATATGGTCCAGGGGGCAAGAAGTTTTTAAGAAATAGAATAATAAAAAAGAACGGGTTTGTAGAAGTGGCAGAAAAGGAATATAAAATAATTGGTTACTTTTGTGGCGGCATTCAAGAAAGGATGTTTTATCGCAAAAAAGCAAAATATGCCGAAATAGAAAATATGTTTATAGAAAAAAAGTATAGACGAAAAGGCTTAGGGACTGCCTTAGTAAAAAACTTTATAGATTGGTGCAAGAAAAACAAAGTAGACTATATTTCTGTTTCGGTTTCTGCTAAAAACGAGTTGGGTTTAAAGTTTTATAGAAGGGTTGGATTTGAAGACTATACCCTTACTTTAGAGAGGAAATTAGGTAAATAATCCCACCAAACAGGTGATTTTTTGGTATGATTAAATATATGAGATTAGATTCAGTAATTTTTTATACTAAGAATTTAGACAGGATTATTCTTTTTTATAAAGAAAAGGTTGGTTTAGAGGTAGATTATATCCAAGAAGGTAAGTTTGCTTCTTTTAAGCTCGAAAATGGAAAATTAGGTATAAAACAGGCAAAGGAGGAAAGAGAAATTCCAGGTCATCAGACTGTTTTTATAGAAGTAGAAAACATTGAGGAGGTATATAATCAATTTAAAGTAAAAGGTATAAATTTTAGAAAAGAATTAACCAAAGAAGACTGGGGTACCAATTTTAGTTTTCTTGATCCTGATGGGAATAAGCTTCAATTTGTTTCTAGACAACAGATTTGAAAATCATCCACTAATCATTATGCGAAAGGAATATTTTAAATTTGTGTCGGTAGTTCACCTCTTTATGTAAAAATGGGAATAGAGAATTATAGAAATAAGATTTTGTTTTCTGAATTTGGTTGGGATTAATACCATGGTAATATTAGATGATTTTTCAACCGCCGCCTCGCCAAAAAGGCGGTTTTTTGGTAGAATGAATCAACAAGGTCGGATAATATATTAAAAGTTTATTTGAATAAAATTTGAATAAAAAATGAAGTAATATGGAAGAAGAAAAAATCAAAAAAGAAGAATTTAAAGTTTCTGGTGAAGACGTCGTTAAAAAAGTAAAGGAATTGATAAAAGAAGGAAATATCAGAAGAATTATCATCAAAAATGAGGAAAATAAGACTTTGGTTGAATTTCCCCTTACGATAGGTTTGGTTGGCGCTGCCCTATTGCCAGTCTGGGCGGCAATTGGTGCTATCGCAGCTTTAGTAGCTAAATGTACAATCGTGGTCGAAAAAAGAGAAGGTTAATTTCCAAAACAGGTTTGAACGTCGTCTGTTTTCCGGACATTTCACGTTCACTATTGATTTTTTATTTTCGAATAGTATACTTTTTAGTAATGCAAAAAAAAGAGAAAGGAGGGTACGAGATAGCTCTTTAAAATATTTAATTTTAGAGCGTGAGGTTTTTTTCAAAACTTAACAACTTAACAAAGGAGAGTAAATAATAAATGATACGAAAGAAAATTACCATAGGATTGGTTGCTCACGATGGAAGAAAACTGAAGATGGTCGAATGGGTGAATCGTAATCGGAAAGAATTGCGACAATTTAAGCTTGTTGGAACAGGGAGTACGGCTAAAAAAATTAGCCAAATTATAGGATTAGAGGTGGAAAGCTTGGGGAACGGACCAGATGGTGGCGACATAAGGATTGCCTACAATATTTTAGAGCATAACATAGAGGCTCTGATCTTTTTTGTTGACACAGGAACAGCTCATGGACATGAGCATGATATTCAGGCCTTGATAAGAATGTGTGTAACACAAAAAATACCTCTTGCTCTCAACGCGGTGACAGCAGATTGCATACTTCAATATTTATTGAAGAATTAGTCATCACACATATCAGGCCTGGCATAGCTCAGGCCTGATTTTTAAACTTTATAGAAACATTAAATTTGAGAAGTTTTATAAAATTTCATAAAATAACGCTGTATGATTATTGTAGAGAAATTAAAAATCATTTAAGATAGAAGGGTATGAAAGACGAAAAACTCCACTATGTAGCAGTGACCGGAATCATCATTAAGAATGGGAAGTTTTTAATTACCAAAAGAAGCCCAAAAGAGAAAGCATTTCCAGGCCTTTGGACGGTCCCAGGGGGTAAATTGAGGAAAAGTGATTACGCCAGTCTGCCCAAAGACACCGCTGACCACTGGTATAATGTTTTGGAGAAAGCATTAGAAAGAGAGATTGAAGAAGAAGTGGGGTTAAAAGTTAAAAACATCCGCTATTTACTAAGTCTTTCTTTTATTCGTGCAGATGGTATCCCAACAATTATTATTAGTCTTTATTGTGACTATGATTCAGGAAAAGTTAAGCTTTCAGAGGAATCAGTAGAATATACGTGGGTCTCAGTTAATGAATTAGATGAATATCAGCTTGCCCCTGGCTTAAAAGAAGAGATTGAGCTGGTAAATAAAACATTAAAAAAGGGCAAGCACAATGGTTGGAATGGTAAATATGACAGCGTCTCAGATAAAAGTCTAAGAGACGGTATAGCTTAAATAAATTCTAATATCGTCCGCACAATTCCTTCATTTGCCATAAAATAGGTTCGGACGTCGTCTACTTCTAGGATCTCCGATTTTTCTGCCGCCGCCTCGCCAAGAAGACGGTTTTTTGGTAGAATGAATTATATGATAAAAGAATTTAAAAAAGGAATATCTCTTCCTGTAATAATCGTTATTTTAGCTCTCGTATTAATAGGCGGGGTGCTTATTTATTATTTTTTAATCAAAAATCCTGAATCCCCACCCTCGGGAGAAGAAACACTTATCAAAGTTGCCAGCCCGCAATCCAATCAGGAAATACAGAGCCCTTTTATAGTAAAAGGCGAAGCCAGAGGATATTGGTTTTTTGAGGCTACTTTTCCCATAAAACTGCTTGATGAAAACGGAAGTATTATTATGCAGACTATCGCCCAAGCCCAGGGAGAATGGATGACAGAGGATTTTGTCCCGTTTGAAGCCTTATTAACTTTTTCGGTTCCCAAAAATCAGAAAGGAACTCTCGTTTTGGAAAAAGATAATCCCTCGGGACTCCTTGAAAACGCCGACGAAATTAAAATTCCCGTTCGTTTAAGCGCGACAGAAATACAAACTAATTTTTCCGAAACAGGAAATCTTGTAAAAGATAATCCCGGATTAAAGCCCGGCGTTTGGTATTTGGTTTATGAAAAACCTGGGGCGCCTGCTTTGAATGCCGAAATTAAATTTAACGAAGACAGTCTTTGTCAAATTGGCGCAGTTTCTAAATCTTGCCAGCAAACAGTACTTGAAGGAGGGGATAGAGTTGAGGTTACGGGTTGGGAAATAAACGACATCTTGATTGTTAAAAATATGGTGATACAAAAGACTTCCGAACAACTAAGGACGGTAAAATTGTATTACTATAATCCTAATTTGGATAAAGACAGCACTGGAAATATTCTTTGCAGCAGAAACGGCTTGGTAGCGGTGGAACGTGAAATTCCAATAACAAATACTCCTATCCAGGAAACAATAAGACTTCTTATTTCAGGAAATCTTACCAGCGCAGAAAAGGCACAGGGCATTACTACCGAATATCCTTTACAAGAACTTAATTTAACGGCTGCATCATTAAATAGCGGCGTTTTGACGCTTACATTTGACGATCCCTACAACAAAACCGGCGGTGGTTCATGCCGGGTTGGTATTCTCTGGTTCCAGATTGAGGCTACTGCTAAGCAATTTCCCGGGGTTTCATCAGTACGCTTTATGCCCGAGGAATTATTCCAGCCATAAATCTACTGATTTTTTAGTAGCATAAAAGTAAATGTGTAGTTTTGACAAAAATCGCCAATCAGGCGGTTTTTTGGTAGAATGAAAAAAGATAATTAATAAATTGATAATATGAACCCAATAAAAGTCAAAAGGACCAAACAGAAAATAAAAAATAATACGAAATATTCCATACCCTTTAAAGACAATATTATTAGAGTCGAGGCGCCAGCGCATAAGACAGAACGACATTTAAAATTTTGTATAGATTTTCTTTTGCCTAAGGGAACACCGATAGTAGCTGTTCGTTCGGGGACAGTGATTGATTGCCAAGATAGATATAAGCGGTCATACAAATCCCCTAAATTTGCAGGAAGAGGGAATTTTATAATTATCCGTCATACCAGCAGGGAAACTAGTATTTACGTCCACCTTAAGCACCGTTCAATCAAGGTAAAAAAAGGTCAAAAAGTAAGGAGGGGACAAGTTATAGCTTTAAGTGGCCAGGTTGGTTTTGCTACATATCCTCATTTGCACTTTGGTGTGTATCGAGGAGTGCGCGGGAAGGGAGGCGTCAGTATTAAAGTACCCTTCGATAAGAAGTATAGGACTCCCGAAATACCTCTGCACATTGCAGAAGATTTGGGTAAATATCTATAGGAGAATTGAAATTTTAAAGATAATCTAAATTTCTAATTAAAGAAAGTCCATTGCTGGGCTATTTTTAAGAAATAGTGAGTTGCAGGGTAGGGTAGATTACGGAGTAGCCAAAACCGGTATCTCAAAATATTCTTTTACGGTACTCCAGTAGGTTCGAACGTTGTCTGTTTCCCGGAGCTACGTTATTGACTTCTTTAATAAAAGATTATATAACATAAATAGTAAGTCTAATTAAAGCTGTTTTTGTTTTGTTAAAAACTTTAAAAATTAAATAAAGGAGGTAAGTGGCTATGAAAGAAAAGAGTTTCATGAAAGAATATCCTTTTAGCCTTTGCGAAGATATTTGGTCTTTGTTTCTGGTTATTTTAGTATTTGGAGTTTTGTTGATATCAGTTTGGGCACAGAAAACTTCCCTTTTATCAGGAGAAATGAGAGGTGGAGTAATAGCTATAAGTTGGTCTATATTTTTTGGTTTTTTGGTTTATTCCCAATCTAAACTATCTAAAAAGGAGGAAGAAAATGAAAGTAAAGATAGAAGAATCAATAAACGAGAAAAAGAAAGAAAAAACCTATACTGCTGATGTGGTTAAAGCCCATATTGGTATGTATAGTGACATGGTTCATCTGACAGATAATTGGCATATTATAATGTCTTCTGATATTATGAAACGTTTTGAAGATACGATAAAAAGGGTTCAAAATGAATTTCTGGACGAATTTAAGGATGAGGGATTTTACCACTATCTAAATAAAATGGAAAATACACTCAAATTTTCTCGAAGATAGTAATATGTTGACATCAATCGTATTTTATTGTTCTTTCAAAAAATTGGACCTCCGTAGTTCAGTTGGCCAGAACACACGTTTGGTTTTGGTGATGACTTGGCAAACGCTAGTAGGATTGGGAAAGATTTTTAAAACTTTTTACCATTTCTCTAAATCCGAGAGACGCTGGTTCAAATCCGGCCGGAGGTGCCAATTTTATATATAAAAATAGCGAACAATTGCTCGCTATTTTTTCTTTGCCAAAAATCGCCATTGACAATTTGATAAAACCTGATATAATATAAATAGTAAGCCCAGTTTAAACTATTTTAGTTTAATTCAAGGCTTTAAAAATAAAATAATAAGGAAAGGGATGGTTAGAGTGAAAAATGCTTTTTTTATTATTAAATTAGTAATGGTTGTGATTGTAGTGGTTGGCTTAGCAGCAGCAATGTATTTCGCATATAGAGAGAACAGAGTGGGGCAGGAAAGAGAAAAAAGAAAGGCGAGGTAGAAAATATTTGTGCTTCGCCTTTCTAAATAATAAAGCTAAATATTGACAATTTTTAGCTATTTGTTATTCTTAATTAGACACGAGTATGTACTTGCTGAGTTATTTAAAAATTTAAGGGGGTAAATGTAATGAGAGAAATCAAAAAATGTGTGTTGTCCTGTTCTAATATGTTTGAAGTTTTGCAATATGAATCGAAACCTTTACCTTGTAGTTATCCTGAAGAAGAAAAGTGTGGTAGTTATGTAAAAATAATCCGAATAAAAGAAAGAAAAACAGCTATAACTCTTTGTAAATATCAGGAAAAAAATCGGGAGATATAAATATTCCTCTCTTTTTTCTTGACAAGTTTTTTTGAAAATAGTAATATATAGTATTAATCGTCATTTATTGTTCTTTTTAAAAATTTGGGCCCCTGTAATCGGATATTAACCTATCACAGCGCTGTTTTAATTTGACTGCGAGTTTAAAACAACAAAGATCGCGGTATAGCCATATTATACTGCTCCGATAGCTGGTTCGACCACGGCCAGGGGTCCCATCTTATATATAGCGAGCAAATCAAAATATTTTAAACATAAAAGTATCAATTGCTCGCTTTTTTCTTTGCCAAAATTGGAATAGAGTAGGGGTTTTAGAAAATCGCTAATAAGGTGGTTTTTTACAGGGATAATGCAACCTTCCTTATTTTTTTGCGTTGTGATAATAATAAATTGTGCAATTTTTATGGATATTTCGGAAGAAAAAAGAAAAATAGGAGAGGCCAAAAAAAATCCCCAGGTTTTCGGTCAGCTTTATGATGAATTCTATAGGCCGATTTTAAAATACATTCTAAGGAGGACTTCCGATATTGAATTGGCCCAGGATTTGACCTCGCAAACATTCTTCAAGGCGTTAAAGGGACTGAAAAAATTCCGCTGGCAGAACATTTCCTTTTCGGCGTGGCTTTATAGGATAGCGACAAACGAAGTCAATGATTTTTACCGTAGGAAAAATAGGATTATTCAAATAAATCTGGAAAAGCTTCCCGAAATTCCGTCTCAGGATTCTGCAGACAGCGATTTCAAGCTGGCAGAGGCAGAATTGGAAAGCAAAAAAGAATTCAAAATGCTCAGTCAGAAAATCCGAAAACTGTCGCTTATTTACCAGACGGTCATAACCCTTCGTTTTTTTGAGAAGAAAAAAATATCCGAAATATCGCAAATAGTCGGAAAATCCGAAGGAACGATAAAATCCCAGCTCCATCGCGCCCTTGAAACGCTGAAAAAGGAAATGGAAGGGTAAATGCAACCTTTTTTAAAATCAGCCGTTGTAGTTGTAATAGGTATAACAAAATGAAAACAGAAGAATTGATTAAAAAATTAGAAAATACAGATCTTCCCGAAATTGAAATCCAAAGTCACAAGACTTCTTTAAAGATGGCTCTTTTGGACTCGGATTATTTCAAAAAACCGGGCTTTTTTGAAATTTTCCGCAGATATTTAGCTTTAACCGTCCCGGCCCTAGCAGTATTGGTAATCCTGGGAGTCGTCGTAATCAGCCCGAAACTGACCGAGGCAAAAGCCTTGAAGATTGCGAGAAATAATCCGGAAATAAATAGATTAATCAAAGAGAAAAAAATGGTTTTGAGCGACGTCAAGGTAAAGGACGGTAAAGCGTATATTCTGCTCAATTCGTCAAAAACCGAAAGCACAACTGGAATCAATGTCCAAAAAAATAACAATGCCTCTGAAGATATGGAAGGCGCGATAGTCGAGGTGGATCTTGATAAAAAAGAGGTTTCGCAGATAAATCCCATCAACAGCGAAGAGGTTGCGCCCTTGAATGATAAAGAAAAAGAATCGGCAGGAGAAATAGCAAATAGCGAGGAAGTTGTCGGCCAGATAGTGCCCAAGGAAGCGACAATTGAAAAAATTCAGTCGTCTCTGCCGAAAAAAATCCGATTGATAGAAAGAAACAATGTTATTGAAGTAACTTCGGAAACAAACGGCGAACAAAGAGCCGAAGTTCATTATATGTTGGATGGAAAAAAATGGGTCGTGAAGGTCAACTTAAATGAAAAAAAGGTGGAAGAAATCGAATACTCTTCCGATAATAACAAAGGTCGAGATTAAACAAATTTTAAAATAATGAATTAATGAAAATAAACATGAAAAAATTTTTACTGGGCTTGGCAATTTTTACGATTTTGGTATCGATCGGAGTGGTGCAAGCCAAAAATAATAACAGCGATGATGAAGATATAAAACCCAATACAGTCAACGTCTTGAAATCCGACTTGAAGCAGAGGATTCAAATCAACGAAACATCAGCCGGGAACATGGTTTGGCTCACGGGGGCGAAAATAACCGAGATTTCCGGGACAACGACTACCAACCTTATAAAAGTAAAGGTATTCGGCCAGGACTATAAGGTTCAGATTGCCACGAGCACCAACGTGGTCAGACAATACTGGGGGAAATCGGCAATTGATTTATCGGAGTTTTCGGTGGGGGATATTATAAACGTCTACGGGACTCTCGATACGGCCGATTATTTCCTGGTTCACGCGAAAACCGTCCGCAACGTTTCGATACAAAAGCTTCACGCGGTTTTCACTGGAAAAATTCTGAGTATTGCTTCGTCTACGGGTTCCTTTACTATGGAAGCGAAAAGGAACGGAACAAGCTCGCTTTTGGTTAACACCGATTCGAATACAAAAATCTATCAGGGAAAAAACCTGAAAAGTTTTTCCGATTTGCAGGTCGGTATGAAAGTGATGGTTCGCGGAATCTGGGATAAAACAATATCAAAGGTTCAGGCGCTGCTTGTAAGAATGCAGCCCACTAAAGTGGAGAATTCCGGGGATTAAACGAAAATTGATAGGGAAAATCCGTCCCTCTTTACGGGGCGGATTTTTTGTATAGTGCGGGAAAAGAAAAGATTTTTAAATTTTTATTTGAATTTAGGCAAAGATGGAGACGTCTCACAATCTATGGATGAGAAGCCAATATCGCATAATTCGTATTTGTTCGAATCCTACCCACCGAGCTCGCTTGCTCGAGAGCGAAGCTGTGAACCGAGCTTTACTCTGGTTTATGGTTTTTCTCGGGGTTTTAATCTGGTATAATAAAAATAACCGTTTTTGAGTAATAAAAATATCACACAATGAAGTTCGCTAAAATTATTACAATCATAGCCTTCATCCTACATAGCTTTTTAACGATAGGTTATCTTGTTAGGGCTTTTTTTCTTTTACCTCCCATCTATGAAGAATTAGAGATAGAAACAAATACTTTTACTCAGGTTGTGGTTTTTATTATTTTGTTTGCATTCTCTTTAGGAAGTTTATTTTTTTATTTTCATCTTAGAAATAAAGAACGGAAAGGAGAAAAGGTTAAATACGCTCTCTTGCTCAGCATTCTCTTGGTTATACTTCTATTTATTTTGGTACCTCTTCAGGCAAGAGTATTAAGTGGGCCACTTTACAACCTTTTAATAACTCCTAATCCTTGAATTTTTCAATTTATATCGAAAATGCCAATATAATTAAAAACAGGTCCTAACGTCGTCTTATCTTCGGGGTCAGATAAATACCCGCAAGAGGCTCCAAATCTCTAAGTTTTTCCCTAATTCTCTTCCAATCAATAGTTCTAAATGCGTCCAATACGGGGAGCTGAAAAATTTAACTTGTGGAAAATAAAAACCTCGCATAGCGGGGTTTTATGTTAGAATTAATGAATGAAAAAATCTAAATTTTCACTTACACAATATAAAGATAAGAGAATTGTAGAGATTGTGAGAAAAACTAACCATAAAACATTAGCCTTTTGGGCAATTGATTGTGCTGAGCGTATCCTGCCTTATTTTGAGGAAAAATATCCAAAAGACCATCGCCCTCGAAACGCTATCAAAATACTCCAAAAATGGATAAATACAGGGGTGTTTAATATGACTGTTATACGCAAGGCTTCGCTTGCATCTCATGCTGCAGCTCGCGAGGTAGGAGAAGATAATGCGGCTCGCTCTGCTGCCCATGCCGCAGGCCAAGCGGCGGCAACTGCACATGTTCCCACTCATTCTATTGGTGTAGCAATTTATGCCTTACAGGCTATTCATAGAGCCACTAACTCCGATGCTGCCGTAACTAAAGAACGAGATTGGCAATATCAACACTTGCTTGAATTGATAGAGAGAAGGTTCTAACGTCGTCCGCCCCTCGGAGCGGGTCTCGATTTCTTTCGAGACCCTTTTTGTTTTTTTTAATTTACCAAAAATCGACAAATCTGAATTGATGGGTCACCTTCGCCGCAATTTTAAACCTCGTCGTGTGGATGTTCAATAGTTAATACGCCAAAAACAAGGGGCTTCTTGACACGATACACCCATTGTTTTACACTGGAATTATCTAATTCATTTTTGGTACAATATGGTAAAAAAACTGAATCGGCTTGAAGTCGAAGAAAAACTTAAATCTTTAGGTTTGGTAATTTTTACCCCTAGAGAATTTAGGGATGTTTTCGGCGTTAAAAAAAATACCGCCTCGCTTTTTATTAGACGGAATCTCAGAAGCGGTCTTTTTGTTAAGTTGCGCAACGGCTTTTATATACTCAAAGACAGCCGACCATCGTCTTATTTTATTGCCAACAAACTTTATCAACCTTCTTATATTTCTTTGGAAAAAGCGCTTTCACATTATGGCATCATTCCCGAAACCGTCTATACCATAACCTCAATTACCACCAAGCCGACGCGTGAATTTAAAACACCCAAAGGAATTTTTTCTTATCAACGCATAAAAAAAGAGACCTTTATTGGTTATGAGCCAAAAGAAATAGAAGGCACGATCGTCTTTTTCGCCGAACCGGAAAAGGCGCTGGCTGATTATCTTTATTTCGTTGACCTAAAAAAAGTATCGTTAAATGACCGCCTTGATTTAAAGGACGTTAAAAAAACCAAATTTTTGGCTTTTGCACGTCTTTTCAAACGGCCAAATATTCTTAAACTTATTGAACAAATTTATGTTGAGCAGGGAAAACCTCGAAAAATTTACTAAATTATTTCAGACCGACATTGAAAATGTGGCGCGTGAATATTGCCAGCATCTATTTTTGTCATTCCTGTATCAGCAGTCCGGAGCAGAGAAACTTCTTTTCAAGGGAGGCACGGCTTTGCGCCTCCTATTAAAAAGTCCTCGTTTTTCCGAGGATTTGGATTTTACCGGCTCGGGCATTATCCAGGAGACAGTTGAAGAACTATTCACTCAAACCCTATCTGAAATAGAAAAGACTGGCGTAAAAGTAGATATAGCCGAAGCAAAAAAAACGACCGGCGGTTACTTAGGCATTGCCGCGTTCTTTTTATATGACCTCAAAATTAAAATCCAAATCGAAGTCTCGCTCCGCAACAGAAAACGGCTCAGGGGAATAAGAACTTTGATTCAGAGCGATTATCAGCCGGCTTACACTTTGGTCCATCTGCCGATTGAAGATATTATCACCGGCAAATTAGAAGCGCTTTTTAACCGTGCGAAACCGAGAGATTTTTATGATTATTACTTCTTATTGTCGGGCAATTATCCAACAGTTAAGGATAAGAAAAATTTAGAAAGGGCCCAAGAGCTTATTCAAGATTCTGAAGTCAATTTCAAAACCGAATTAAAAAAACTTTTGCCAGTAAGCCACCAGATGATTTTAAAAGATTTTAAAAAAATCCTGACCCAAGAAATTAAAAAATATGTATAAATATGAAGATGAGATTTATCTCATCGACTGAAAATTTCATTGGCGATCAAAAGTAAAGGTCAATCTAATAATCAACTATTCAACGAGTATATGACTCAAAAAACTTTAATAATAATAGTAATAGCGGTAATTGTTGTAATTGGAGGGGTGTTTCTGTTTACACTCGTCACGGAAACAATACCAGAGCCAACACCAAAACCAACACCGGAACTGGTAACAAAACCCGAAGCTATAGAAGGAGTTACAACTGCCAATAACCAGTTTGCCCTGGATTTCTACACAAAAGTCAAAGACGAAGAAGAAAACAAAGAAGAGAATATTTTCTTTTCCCCTTATAGTTTATCAACCGCCCTGGCAATGACTTATGAGGGAGCTAAAGGAAAAACAGCAGAAGAAATGGAAGATGTTTTTTACTTTCCAAAAGACAATGATTTTCGCCGGAAGGCGTTTTTAAGTCTTCATAGCTGGCTTACAAGGGAAGATACAGAACACGAACTTAATATTGCCAATGCTCTCTGGGCACAAAAAGATTTTACTTTCTTGCAGGAATATTTTAATATTATTACCACCTATTATCAGGGTTTAATTGAAAATCTTGATTTTACAGGAGATCCCGAAGGTTCAAGAATAACAATCAACCAATGGGTAGAACAACAAACCAAAGAAAAGATAAAGGATTTAATTCCTTCAGGAGTGATAAATGATCTAACCCGATTGATTCTCACCAATGCCATTTACTTTAAAGGAGAGTGGGTACAGGAATTTAATCAAGAAGATACAAAAGAAGAGAATTTTTATATCAGCCCTGAAGAAACAGTCAAGGTTGATATGATGCGGCGCTTAGATGAAGAAGCAGAATTCCCTTATTATGAAACAGCAGACCTTCAAATTCTTGAAATGCCTTATTCGGGCGAAGAAACCTCAATGCTTGTCTTACTTCCTAAAGAAGACAACTTAGAAGAAGTAGAAAAGCAATTAACCAGAGAAAATCTTGTTATTTGGCAAGAAAATTTAAAAAAACAACGAGTTAAAGTCTATTTTCCCAAATTCAAATTAGAAACTAAATATTTTTTAAAACCGACTCTCAGTCAAATGGGAATGCCTACTGCTTTTACCGAAGCAGCTGATTTTTCCGGTATGACCGGTAAAAAAGATTTAATGATCGCTGAAGTAATCCATCAGGCTTTTGTTGAAGTGGATGAAAAAGGAACTGAAGCAGCAGCTGCAACAGCCGTGGTTATGGAACTAACTGCTATGCCAGCCGAGCCGGTTATTCCTGTTTTCCGCGCTGACAGACCGTTTATCTTCTTAATTCAAGAAAAAGAAACAGGCAGTATTCTCTTTATGGGGAGAGTAGTCAATCCTGCTTTGTAAATCTGATGAAATTCTAAGCCTTACAAACTCAAATGTCAAAAGAAAATCCAAGAAAAAATAGAATAAAGGACTTACCTAAAGTTGAACGGCCAAGAGAGAGATTGATTTCAAAAGGCCCTCAAAATCTAAAAGATAATTTCTAAGGATTGTGATAAAATAAAAATTATGAATCGGGCAGTATTAAATAAACAATTAAATAAAGAGCTAATTGATAAGTTGAAAAATGACACGAAAGCTCTTCTGTCTTTTTTACAAAATCAAAACGATGGAGCAATTATTTTTGTTCTAGAGAAATTAGGTAAATTAGAAAATGGTTATAGTCGAGAACCTTTATTGAATTTATTAAATAATTCCAATGAAAATATTAGATCCCTTGCAATAAAGAATCTAGCAAAAATGAGCGATGTTTCTTTGCTACCAACTTTTATTAAATACGCCAGTTCAGATGAAAGCACCGAAGTGAGAAGAGAATCGGTTTCTGCTATCGGAAGATTAAGAAACGAAAAAACAATACCTATTTTGATTAAACTCTTGGAAGATAAAGATCCAAAAGTTATTATGCAAGCCATTAGAGGTTTGCTTATTTTTTCTCAGAGAGATGAAGTAAAACAAGAATTAAAAAAACTAATCAATCACCCGAATGAATTGATTAAAGAAGTTATAAATAAAGAAGTAAATGGATTTTGTTATAAATCAAACAGTTCTCAAAGACACGACGAATTTCCTAATTATTTGAGAAACACTGTTATACATGGTGATGTCCAAGAAATATTACGCTATGTACCAGATGAATCTGTACATTTAACTTTTACTTCGCCGCCTTACTATAATGCTAGAGATTATTCTATTTTTCAAAGCTACGATGAATATTTAAGTTTTTTAGAGAGAGTATTTAAGGAGGTTCACCGCGTTACGAAAGAGGGTAGATTTTTTGTACTTAACACTTCTCCGATTATTATTCCAAGAATAAGCCGAGCCCACGCCAGCAAGAGATATCCTATTCCTTATGATATTCACCCATTGTTGGTAAAAATGGGCTGGGAATTCATCGATGACATTGTATGGGTTAAACCGGAAGCATGTGTAAAAAATAGAAATGCTGGTTTTCTTCAGCATAGAAAACCTTTAGCATATAAACCAAACGCGGTCTCAGAAATGCTGATGGTTTATAGAAAAAAAACCGATAAGCTAATTGATTGGAATATCTGGCAATATAGTTGGGATAAAGTTAAAAAAAGTAAGGTAATGGAAGATTATGAGACAACAAATATCTGGCACATAGGTCCGACTTTTGATAAAGTCCACAGTGCGGTTTTTCCAATTGAATTATGCAATAGAGTAATTAAATTCTATTCTTTTATAGGTGATTTGGTTTTTGATCCTTTTGCTGGAACTGGTACTCTCGGTAGGGCAGCCATTAACCTAAATAGAAATTTTTTCCTCACCGAAAAAGAAACAAAATATATCAATAGAATAAAGGAGGAAGTGAATAAAAGTAGTAATTTATTTAACTTTAAAAATGGCCGACCTAATTTCTTTAATCTTAAAACATTTATTTTACAATCTAAAAGATCAATATGACACTTACTGACCAAGTAATTAAAAATATAATTAAACGAGTTATCAAAGGGCAAGACTATAGAATTGAAATTATAGCTCTTATCAATGCTGAATTTTTACAATATGTTATTGATTTTTTTAAAAAAGTGGTTGAGGCGAAATTAAAAAATGAAGATATTACAATTGACTGGTATAAGAAAAATTTTTTGAGCTCTAACTTAAGTTCTGAAGAGATTGCAATTAACTCTGGATTAAATAAAAAAACGATAACAAATATGTATAATAAAGGGAGTAAAGAAATTGTTATTGAAGCATCCAATGAACATTACGACACTCTTTATCGTGCAATCAAAGATCTTATCGAAAAAGAAACTGATTTAGACTTAAGTTTGACTATTAAATTTAAAGGAGTAAGCGTTGATTTAAATATAAATGAAAGTTTAATAGTTATAAATAGTCTTGCAGTAAAAAGAGCAGCATTAAGAGGTGGATTATGGAGTACTGCTGGGAAAAGGGTGGAAAAATATTTAATGAAGACCCTGTGTAAGATATTTGATGTTTCCGAAAAATATTATGATCAATCAAAAATTCCTGAATCTATGCGAGAAGTAGATTTTTATCTTATAGGTGATGATAAAAAATATAGGTGTGAAGTGAAATTAATGGGAAAAGGAAATCCGGAGAGTGCAGATGCTATTTTCGCAAGAAGAAGTAGTGTATTCGTAGGCGATAAGCTTTCAGCCTTAAACAAAAAGCAAGCCACAAAACTAAAAGTAGAATGGGTCGAATTAAGAACAAAAGATGGTTATAAAAGATTTACAAAGATATTAGATAAACTCAAAATTCCATATACACAGTTTAACGGAGACATCGATGAAAAATTGGAAAAAATTTTCTCAGAAATCTTTTAAATAACTAGAATTTATCCAGAAATTGAGAAAAATTTAATAAAAATGAACAAATAATGGAAGAATACCTAATTTTTTCTGATGAATCAGGATCTTGGGCGTCTCAAAATGGGAAGAAAAATCCGCCGATTTATGTAAGGTCATGGGTAAAAATTAGGAAACAGGAGTGCGAAAGATTAGATTTGAGATCTAATATAGATAATATATTAAAACAGAACAAGATAGAGATTTTATTTACATTTACTTGTCTCGAAGAGTTCTATACAAGAAAATTTAAAGCCAGAGAAGACAACATTGCTTACATCGATAACGCGATTAATACCCTAGAACAGCGGGTTCATAAAAAATATTTGTTAGAAATCCCCAAAAGAGTCAGGGATGGAATAAATTATATTTTATTTTTATACGTTTATGAAAAATGGCATATAGAAGATGCTTTAGAGAAATTATGGGATTGTAACAATAAATATACTTTTATTTTTGAAAAACCACAATTTACTCAAAAAGATTACAAAAAGGTTATTTCTTCGACAAGGATTGCTGGAAATTATAAAATATTAAAGGCAAATTCACATATTGGACTTAAGATAGCAGATAGATTAGCTAGGTTTTTTAATAAGAAAATTATAGAGAAGTTATCAAAAGACGAAACCATTGATAAAAGAATCAAGGATTATTATAAAAAAATTATATTAACAAATCTAAAAACGGAAGGTAATTGTGCTGCTGGTGTAAATAAGGTATTTCTCAGTGGTCGGTTTAATTTAACTATGGAAGAAAGCAAACTGATTAAAACCCTAAATGAATTAAATAAATCATAAATATTTTCTTTAAAACAAAAAAGTCGAAGAATTAGTTGAGAAATAAATTAAAATTAGAGAAAATCAAACTATGCCTAATTTTGAAAAGATAAAATTAGAAACAGAAAGAGAACTTAAAGCTATAATCAAAAAGAACCCTGAACATATTGAAAAAGGATTAATAATTCTTGCCGATGAGTTCCCTGTTGAAAATGGGGCGATAGATTTATTATGTGTTGATAGTGGAAAAGTGCTAACAATAATAGAGCTAAAGATCCATGAAGAGGACTTAATACTTATGCAAGCTATACGATATTACGATTCAATATTCCAAAGTATCAGTAGAATAGCAAAAATTTATCCCAACGTAGAAATAGATGAAAAAGAAGATCCTAGGGTAATATTAATTGCGCCCACTTTTTCTGAAACATTGAAAAAATGTGCTAAATATTTAACTCTCAAGTTGGATTTAATTGAGTATGAAGCCCTCGAGATTCAGGGAGAAAGAGGTTTAATTTGTCGCAATATAGGAATTGAGACGTTAAAAGAGCTACCAATAATAAGGGGTGTCGATGATCATTTAAATTATATTACTGATGAAAAATTAAGAGAGCTGTGTAAGGAAATTATTGAAAAGATTAAAAACATTGGAGAAAATATAGAAGTGTATGGAAGGCAATTTTATATTGGTTTTAGTTATAAAGGGAGACTTTTCTCAAAAATAGAAACTAAAAGAAATTTTTTCTATACAATGGCAGCTATAGCTCCCGATTGGGAAATTGATAAAACAAAAATAGAAGAGTTAGTAGATTTTACAGAAGATCATTTTAATGAAATTAAAAAAGCATATGAAGAAATGGGTGGAAAGATGAAAGAAAAATAAAAAATAATCAAAATTTAGCTTGAAGTTGAGAAAAAGTCGAAAAATTAATTGAGAAATAAAATTATTAATCAGAGGTGGCAAGAACATACGGAAAACCAAGTCGTTTCCTTTGGTTTAATTATAAATTAAGTAAAATCATTGCGACTATTTATCTCCTGATATTAGGTGCTGTTTTATATTTTTTATTTATAGAACATTTTAATTACCTTCGTTCTGTAGCTGGGTTAATAGCGGTTTTGATAGTGGGCCTCCCTCTTATTTTGGTAAACTTATTTTTTTATAATAAGTTTAACCGCGAAGCTAATGATTATTATCATGGACGGAAAGGTGAGGGAGCTATTTGGTATGAGTTGATGGAACTACCGAATGATTATCATGTTTTCCAAGATCTAATTATAGATGGAAGGGGGAATATAGATTTCGTAGTTTTGGGTCCTACTGGATTATTTACAATCGAAGTTAAAAGTCATACCGGAGATGTCGGTTATAAAAACGGGGAATTAACTTTAAATAATCAACCTGCTGAAAAAGATTTTTTAAATCAAGCGATGGCGGAAACACTAAACACACACGATTATCTTAAGCAGAAATTAAATGAAGATATCTTTGTAAACCCAGTTATTGTTTTTTCTAACCCTCAAGCGCATGTACATTTTATGTTAGAACCTGTCCGGAATGTATTTGTTGTACAAAAAAGATTTTTAAGAAAATTGATCTTATCTCGTCCTAGAATACTTTCTTTCGATAGAATTACTTTAATTGAAAATGAACTTAAGAATTTAGTAAACTAATCAAAATTTAGCCCGAAGTTGAAGAAAAGATTTAAAATAATTTTTTTAAAAAGTGAAAAAACTAAGTGATCTTTAATTTTAGCGACACCAATTTATGGTGTCTTTTTTATTAAGTAACGGGGTGTGGATAACTAACTACTTGACTACCGTGAGTCCTTGGTGTAATATTCCCAATATGGGAACAAATATAAATGTAGTCTATTGTCCCGCGGCTAGATATGAAATTATTAGGCAAAAAACTATTAGACGACTTCAAAGAAAAATATGCTGATTCTCGCTCGCAAATTGAGTCGTGGCAAGCAGAGGTCGAAGAGGTTCAATGGAACAACCCGCACGATCTTAAAATGAGGTACCCAAAAGCTAGCCTCCTAGGGAATCAGCTAGTTATTTTTGATATCTGTAAGAATAGATATAGGTTACTAACATTGGTTAATTATAAAAACGGAATAGTGTTGGTAAAAAAGATAGACACACACAAAGAATACGATAATTGGAAAATAAAATAAGTAGAAAATATGAACAAAATTAAAGTTATAAAAACTGAAAAAGATTACGAAGAAGCACTCAATCTTGTTGAGGCGTTAATGCGTCATGACCCGGATCCAGATTCAGAAGAAGGGGAACAACTAAATCTTCTTAGCGTTCTCATTGAAGATTATGAATCAAGGGTATTCCCGAAAATACTTCCCAATCCTGTCGACGCAATCAAATTTAGAATGGAACAAGCTGGTCTTAAACCAACCGACCTAGTTCCTTACATTGGTAGCCGAAGCAGAGTGTCTGAAATTCTTTCAGGCAAACGTCAATTAACCCTTGAAATGGTGCGATCTCTTGAGGTAGGTCTCGGTATTCCAGCTAAGGTGCTCATAAAAAAACCTAATCAGGTTGAAAATCCTCAGTACCAAAATTGGGATAATCGTCTCGTGGCAGAAATGGAAGTACGAGGATACTTTGGAGATGCTTCATTAAGGAAATTCGGCAAGGTGAAATTGTTGAATGATTTCTTTTCACTAATTGGATCTCCTGCGAATATTGTTAGCATGTTGCGTAAATCTCACTACAGATCCGCACCTCTTACAGATAGATCTGCGTTAGCTGCTTGGGCCGTCCGTGTTTTTAAGAAAGCTCGAGAAATAAAGCAGCCGGAAAAATATAAACACGGAGTTATCAATCTTAGTCTTATGGAAAAACTAGTAAAACTGAGCGTCGAAGAAAATGGTCCAATATTAGTTCAAAAACGCTTAAGAAAACAAGGAATTATTTTAGTAATTGAACCACATTTCCCCAAAACTTATTTAGATGGCGCAACGATTCTAATTAATAAAGATAATCCAGTTATTGGATTAACCCTTAGATACGATCGATTAGATAATTTTTGGTTTACATTGATGCATGAATTAGCACACATTGCTTTGCATTTCGATCAGGGTATAAGTTTTTTTTACGATGAGATTGAAGGAATAAAAGTAATAGACTTAGATGATAAAGAACGAGAGGCTGACCTATTGGCAGAAGAATCTCTTTTACCAGAAGCTAAATGGGAGGTCAGCCCAGCTAGACTCATTCCTTCTTCTATGGCAGCAAATAGCTTAGCCAAGGAGATTGGGGTGCATGTAGCTATTATAGCGGGACAAATTAGGCATAAAGGTAATAAATACGTTTATTTGAATAAAATAGTAAACGAGGCAAAAGTCAGAAAAAATTTCCCAAAAGAAAAGTGGAATAAATCATATGTTTAATTCGAAACATTATGTACCAATATTGAAGTGGAAGCGCGCTGAACAGAGCGCGCTAAAGGCGTTAGGGGAAGAACATAAAAAACATATTACTCCATTGATTCAATTTGTAATGCCAAAACAAAAACCCCAAGAGCAGCTTGAGGATGTTGTGTTAAGATTCGAAAAACAAATATCAAAAATTCCAGAAAAAATTATAGAAGTTTGGGGCAACGGTCCGATATTTGTTGATTTTAGCCTATTATACACCAACCTTCTGAAAGTCAAAAGTTTAGATGCTATTTTACGCGGAGGCTATAAAATTCGAGCCACTTTTATCCCCGTTATACATCTAAAGGATGATCTAGAAATCAAAAAAGCAGCTTGCTTGTTAGCAAAAGAAAACAAAAACGGAATATGCTTACGACTAATATGCCCTGATTTTTCCGATTTAGATTTAACGAAATTACATCAAGACATTGCTGAGTTTCTTTCATCTATGAAGTTGGAGGAAAACGACGTCGATCTCTTGATAGATATTAAAGAGATTGGGGAAAATGGCGATAAATATATTAGATATTTAGGCTTGAGCCAAAAGATTCAAAATTTATTAAAGTGGCGAACTTTTATTTTCGCAAGCGGTGCTTTTCCTAAAGATCTATCCGAATGCAAAATTGACGAAGAAAATCTTATACCGCGTCTTGATTGGATAAATTGGATGGATCAAGTCAATAATAAAAATCTAAAAAGAAAACCAACCTTTTCGGACTACACAATCCAACATCCTATTTATCAAGAGGCTGTTCAATTTTTCCATCCAACTACAAGTATCAAATATACTTTGGAAAATGAATGGCTAATTATGAAAGGTGAAAGACAAAAATACGAAAAATATTTAGCGAGTGCAGCGCTACTAGTAAACGACAAAAGATTTTATGGAGAAAATTTTAGTAAAGGAGATGAGTATATTAGTGAGAAAGCGAAACATTTTGCAATTTACATAAAAAACCGTAAAATTGGGGGCACTGGGAGTACAGAAACTTGGTTAAAAGCTGGAATTAACCACCATTTAGTATTAGCGGCGCATCAGGTCGCCATTCTTCTCTGAAAAATAAAGTTTCTCTAACTTTTTTCCCAAGAGTTTTTCGATCGCAGACCGATGATAATTTTTCGTAGATAAAACTTCGTGGTTTTGAATACAGGCCATCAGCTTCACCCATTTCCTCTAAAATCCCGAGAGCCTCTTCTCTCCACAAAAGTTTAGCGACAGAAATGCCATCTTGGTCTCTATTATTTTCTCCTTTTCTGATAACATTAAAGACTACAGAGTTGTTTTTATCAATTTTTGCGACTATAACACCCCACCAGTCGGGCACAATATTTATGGCATTGTACAAATGCCTTTTTCCAACAACCAAGGTTACTTTATCAAAAACAGAATTAAATATTTCTATTTGCTCTGGTAGCCGTTGTAATGTGTCTTGGTCGCTCTTTATTTCGTAACCGTGCATTTTTCCATTAACGACTGCAATATCAATTCTGGCAGCTCCATGTCTAATGCCCAACTCTTCAATTATTCTTACCTTCTTATCTTTTGCATGACGATTCTCCAATTTTTTCTTTAGAGTAGAACGTATTACCACATCACTTGTGGGGTCTATTTTGTGAAGGATATTTGTTTCCATAACGTTAAATAGAGATATGATCTTATATCAATTTTACCATACTCTCTGGAGAACAGGAAAGTGGATAATTATTTCACCGCTGTATTAACTAAAGGGAAGGGGTAAATCGCCGAAAAGGCGATTTACTGGTAGAATAAACTAATCAAAATTTAGCCCGAAATTGAGAAAATTCACTGAAATTTTTATTTAAAATGATCTTTTTAAAAAATCTACAAAGATATAAAAATGTAATTCATGGAGTATTGGAGAGAAAAGACGGTTCGGTCAATCCATTTTCTAATCCTAGGACCGAGGAGAATATTTTAAGGGCTTTAAAAAAGTTGGGATATAAAAATGCTGAGGTTGATAATTTAATTTTTGCCGATCAGGTTCACGGCAAGAATATTTATTTTTGTCCTCCGGGCATTGGAGGTTATATCAAACTGCAAACTGATGGATTAATAACCAAAACCTCGGGTCAAATTTTGGTAATTAAGAGTGCTGATTGTTTGCCAATTTTAATTTATGATCCGAAACAAGGGAAAGTGGGAGCAATTCATGCCGGGAGAGAAGGTATCACGAAGGGAATTATTGAAATGACTATCAAGGCCTTTAATTCTCAACCATCCTCTTTGATTGTAGGAATTGGTCCTCATATTAGAAAGTGCTGTTATTACTTAAAAAAGGAAAATGAAAATTTAACCCAAGAGTCTAAGCTGAAAAAGTATATTCAAAAGAGGGATGGGAAGTTCTATGTTGATTTAACTCAGATTGTGATTGATAAACTTTCAAAATTTGGGGTTAGAAAAGAGAACATCGAGGATTGCGGTATTTGTACTTTTTGCCAGGCTGAGAGATTTTATTCGGCTCGCAAAAGAGAAAAGCAACCAGAGATTTATCAAAAAGAAAAAGAACAATTTCCTTGTTTTGGAAGTTTTATTGGATTATTGCCAGAGAATTAAAGCAGATGTACAGAACAAAATTAAAGAAGGCGATTTTTTGGTTGACAAATTTAAAATAGATGTATATAATATAAACATCTTTAAAAATAAAATAAGGAAAGGGGTGATAAAAAATGATAAAGAAATTGATTGTAATTTTAGGAGTGATTTTGATTTTTATGAGCGCAACGATAGTAGGTTGCGAATCAGTAGTGCCAAACATAGAACCGGGGGTTTCAGAAAAGGTGTATGGATTTAACTTCGGACCCTATACCAAAAATGGACAAGATCCCAATTATGGAACAGTGATAAGTAAAGAACAAATAGGAGAATTGCTAACAATTATAGCACCTTATACTGAGTGGGTTCGGACATTTGGTTGTACCAATGGTTTAGAGAATATAGGTTCTATTGCTCATGAATTAGGTCTTAAGGTAGCAGCTGGTGCTTGGATAGGTGAAAATTTATCTGCCAACGAGGAACAGATTTCTAACCTGATAAATGTTGCCCAAGCTGGTGAGGCGGATATGTTGATCGTCGGTGACGAAGTTATGCTACGGCGTGATGTTTCAGAAGAACAACTTATTGGTTATATTAATCGGGTAAGGGAAGCTCTACCTGGAATTCCAGTAACCACCGCTGATATTTATGGCGAACTCTTGGCACATCCAGCAGTAATGGCTGCCGTTGATGTGGTACTAGTCAATATTTACCCATATTGGGAAGGCATCACAGTAAATAAGGCGATTTATAACCTCAATCTCTGGTACCAGCAAATAGGCGACGCCAGTCAGGGCAAAGAAGTTATCGTTTCTGAAACTGGTTGGCCAAGTGAAGGTTATACAATGGGTGATGCTATTCCTTCGCCAGAGAATGCCAGTTTCTACTTTTTAAACTTCGTGTCTTGGGCTAAGGTAGAGAATGTGTCCTACTTCTACTTTGAGGCTTTCGACGAGCCTTGGAAAGCAGGATATGAAGATGCCCAGGGGGCTCATTGGGGAGTATGGGATAAAGATGGCAATCTTAAACCGGGCATGCAATGTGTATTTGACGGCGAGACTATGTTCGATAACTGGAGCGGTGAGTAAGTTTCACTTAAAAAAGCAAAGAGGTGTAATAATAATTTGTTACACCTCTCTTTGTTTAGTTAATGATACAAGGTTCTAACATGGTCTATTAGACCGAGTTCCGATTTTGGCTGCTGCCTCGTCAAGAAGGCGGTTTTTTTGATTGACAAATTTAAAATAGAAGTATATAGTATAAATACTTTAAAAATAAAATAAGGAAAGAGGTGATAAAAGATGATAAAGAAATCAATAGAATTGATTGTAATTTTAGGAGTGATTTTGATTTTTCTGATAGGTTGCGAATCAGTAGTGCCAAACATAGAGATTCCACCTGATGAAATTGTTGGCGGGCCAGGCGATCCTACCATTGAATTCACCTATGTACCGCCCTATGGTAGTTTTGTAAATCTTAAAGGTCAGGTTTGGCATGTGAAACCAGCCGACTATAAAGTAGCGGTGTATATCAAGGTAGGAAGCCTTGGGTGGTGGACCAAACCTTATTGGAGCACCCCACTGACGGTTATAAAGTCCAATGGAAGTTGGATATGTGATATTACAACTGGCGGAACCGATGAGAAAGCAACAGAAATTGTAGCTTTCCTTGTACCAAACGGATATAGCCCGCCATCTATGTCAGGAGGTTCGACATTGCCCTCAGGGTTGGATGAAAATGCGCTCGCACTCGCAAAAGTCACACGTTCCTAAAAAAGCAAAGAGGTGTAATAATAATTTGTTACACCTCTCTTTATTTAGTTAATGATACAAGGTTCTAACATCATTGCATAGATTGATTCGCTGCCCGAGAGTTTTTCTCAGGTTTTTTATTATGCTAAAATAGAAACGAAAGATAAAAAAATAGTGTCAACTCTATTTTTAACAAAAAGTGGAAGAATTAATTGAGAAAATGGAAAAAATTTTATATCTCTTTCATCACATCCATCATTTAGATGGCAAGCACGAGGTTCACCATTGTGGAGGTCGGCACAGAAATTTAAGTTATAATATTAAACATTGTGAATGTGGTAAACACACAATTAATAAGAGAGAAGCCAAAGGTCATGATTTCAATGAAAATTCAGTAAAAGTTAAATTTTATGAAAAATGCTCCGAAGGCGGTTGGCATATAGAAAGTGGAAAAATAATTAAAAAATGATTCAAAAAAGAAAAAATAACCAAAATTTAGGCCGAAGTTGACATTATTTTTAATAGGACATACAATAAAAATGTATGGCGAGACGATTTACGGCAATATATAAAAAAAGCGGAAAGTGGTATTTGGGATGGGTGGAGGAAATTCCCGGAGTTAATACTCAAGGAAGAACTCTTAAAGAAACGAAAGAAAACTTAAAAGAGGCGCTTTTATTAATTTTGGAAACTAATCGAATTCTTAATAAAAAAGAATTCCCCAAAGGAAAGGTAATTCGGGAACCCCTTTTAGTTTCTTTATAATGAAACGGAAGGATCTAATTCGACATCTTATCAAAAACAATTGTATTTTTATCCGCGAAGGCGCAAGGCACAGCGTCTTTTTTAATTCTTTAAAAATAATCAAAATTTAGGCCGAAGTTGAGGGAAATTTATGAAAGTATATTTTGCGACTCATGCAACAAGTAAGGACAATGAAGCGGGAATTGCTTCTGGATGGAAGGACGTTGAATTGTCAGAGCTTGGGATTCAGCAAGCTAAAGAGTTGGGAGAAAGATTTAAAGATATTAAGATAGATTTGATTTGTTGTTCTGATTTAAAAAGAGCAGTAGACACGGTAAAAATAGCTTTCGGAGACAAATATCCCATCATCGCTGATAAACGCCTAAGAGAGCTAAATTACGGCGATTTTAACGGCAAACCAAGCGAGGCGGTAGAGCCGATGAAAAAAGAACACATAAAAGAGCCCTATCCCGATGGAGAAAGTTATGAGCAAGTAATACAAAGAACTCACGACTTTTACCAAGAATTAAAAGAGAAATATCCCGATAAAATAGCCTTAATTGTTGGTCATCGGGCTACTCAATATGGTTTAGATACATTAGTTAGCGGCAAAACCATTGAGGAATGCTTAAACGCGCCATTTAAATGGCAACCATATTGGGAATATAATCTTTAATGAGAAAGAGAAAAAAGGGTCAACTCTATTTTTAACAAAAAAAACGAAAAATTAATTAATAAATAAAATTTATTCAAGATTAAAAATAGCCAAAATGTCAAAAAATTACCAATTCTTTTTAGACGAAACAGGCGATCACGGACTTTCTTTTGTCGATAAAAATTTTCCTTTCTTGATAGGGGCACTTATTATGTAAATTCTGAGAGATTAAAAAATAAAATTAATAGTTTTGAAGGTTTTTTAAAAAAAGATAACATTATTGGTCTACAAATTGCCGATTTGTGTGCTTATCCATTAGCAAGATATATTATAAATCCAAAAGAGCCATATATTCCTCTTCAAATTATTAAAAAGAAGCTTTACTGCGATAAAAATGGCAAATATGATGACTATGGACTTAAAATTTTCCCCTAAAAAGCAAAAAGTCCCTTGCGGGACCCTTTACCGACTGGGAGACACCCCAATCCATTAATCTATATTAATATAGATTATTAATGTTTGTCAAGTCTTTTATCCACAATTATTTATACAGAAACTCGAAGAATTAATTAAAAAATAAGATCATGGAAAAAAATATTGGTAAAATTAAAAAAGTTAAAATAACTATTATTAGCACTTTCCTTTTCTTTTTTAGTACTTCTATTATTTATTTTTTATTAAGCAAAATTCCTTTATTTCATTCAATTTATTATGATTGTTTTCCTACTTTTCCAGAGGCTGGTCATGATATCTGCATGGTGTCTCCGTTGGGTCTTATAATTCCCTTTATTTTTGGTATAGGAGTAGCAGTGTATTATTTTTATAGAAGTTTATCTTCCATAAAATCAGATTAAAACATCAAAAAATAATCCTTCGATAAACTCAGGGCAGGGGATTAATTTGAGCCCTGAATTACAGTAAACTGAGTACAGGTTAAAAATAAAATTATGAAAAATTTGCTAAAATTTAAACTAAACAAATTACAAACTGGAGGGCTTGACAGGGGTTTTGACTTTGGTATACTTAAAATAGTTAATCCCACTGCTTTCCTCCGCTTCGGCGGGCGACGGCAGTTTTTTTATCTATGAAAAGAACTTTTGTTTTTATCGATGGCGGCAATTTTTATTTTAAATTAAAAGACCTAACATCTAGACTGGATGATAAATATAGTTTACTCGATTTTAATTTTAGAAAATTTGCGGGGTGGCTAACTCAACCTAATGAGTTAATAGAAGTTCGTTACTATCTCGGCGTAGTTAGACGTCGGAAAAATGACAGTAAAAGCGAAGAATTATATGCCAATCAACAAAGATTATTTAGAAGATTACAGAAGCAAAATATCAGTATTACACTTGGACAACTAATTAGACATCCTGATAAAACTTACCATGAAAAGGGTGTTGATGTTCGTTTAGCCGTAGAAATGATAAGGTTTGCCAGAGAGAATAAGTATGATATTGCTTATTTGGTGAGCTCTGATACAGATTTGGTGGCGGCGGTTGAGGAAGTTCAGGCTTTTGGCAAAAAAGTTCAATATGTAGGGATTCCTAAAGGGCAGTCATACGGCCTTTCAAGTGTTGCCGATGACGTTAGATTACTACGGCCGGAAGAAATAGAACAATTTTTACCTTCATCGCTTGTATAGAAATCAAGAAAGATGGGTCAACTTTATTTTTAGCAAAAAAATCGAAAAATTAATTGAGGATTAAAAGTTATGAAAAATAAATTAAAGATATTAAGTATTTGTGGCAGCCCGAGAAAAGGGAACTCTGAGGCAATTCTTTATAGATTAAAGGAAATCTTAGAGAAAAAGGGAATTAAAAATGAAATTATCCTTTTAAGAGAGAAGAATATTCAGGGATGTCGGGGTTGCGTTGAATATTGCAATCGCAATTTAAAATGTTGGCAAAAAGACGATATGGCAGAAATCATGAAAAAAATGATCAAAGCCCACGGTTATATCTTTGCCATACCAAATTATTTTGGTATGCCACCCGGACTGTTCAAAGATTTTATAGATAAATGCAGTATATTTTATACAGCTCAGACAGATTTAACTTCAAAAAGAGCTCTAGTAATATCCGTTGGGACGGACTTGCCGCTCATTAAAGAAAATATTCAGAATATTGTTAAAAATTTTTGCAATACCTTAAAAATAAAAGTTGTTACCGAAGGTGCTTTTATCTCGAGAAGCGAGCTTAAGGGCAATTACAATGATATTTTTGAGAATAAATTGAATCCAAACATAGAAAAAGAGTTGGAAAAAATGGTTGATAAGTTATGTATCAGTTTAAAATAAAAAATATCTTTTCTTACCAAAAAATAAAAATATGTCTAAAATGACTATAAAAGAAGCTCAAGAAATTGTTGATAAGTGGATTAACACAACCGGGGTGCGATATTTTTCTGAACTTACAAATTTAGCTCAATTGGTTGAGGAAGTAGGCGAGGTTGCTCGAGTTATATCCAGAACTTATGGTGATCAGAGTTTTAAGAAATCAGAAAAGGGTAAAAAATTAGCTGATGAATTGGCGGATGTGCTTTTTGTACTTATATGTCTTGCCAACCAAACAGGTGTTGATTTAACAGAAGCACTTCAGAGGAATATTGAGAAAAAGACAAAAAGAGACAAGAATCGGCATCAAAATAATCCAAAATTAAAAAATCAAAACGTCAAAAATTAATCGAGAAATAATAAAAAATATGGCAGAAGTTAAAGTTTTAATTGAAGGATACGCAAAGGAAGAGAATGGAGCTGAATTTGCGTCGTCAACAACCACCCTAATTCAAGAAGGAGATTTGAATATAATTGTTGATCCAGGAATGAATAGAAAATTATTATTAGAATCTCTAAGAAAGGAGGGGCTCCCATCGGACAAAATCAACTATGTAATTTTAACTCATTACCATTTGGACCATTCACTTTTAGCTGGAATTTTTAAGAATGCCAGAATTATGGATAATAGTGATATTTGTTCGTGGGATGGGAAAATAGAGGCACATGACGGTAAAGTTCCAGGAACTGATATAGAGATTATAAGAACTCCGGGACACGATATGTTTCACTGTTCCGTCTTGGTTAAAACTAATGAGTTTGGAAAGGTGATAATAGCTGGAGATGTTTTTTGGTGGGAAGATAGTCAAGAACAAAAAACTGATAAAGAAAGTCTGATGAAACATAAGGATCCCTATATGAAAAACGAGGAAGAACTAACAAACAGCAGAGAGAAAATTTTAGAGCTAGCAGATTACATTATTCCTGGACACGGAAAGATGTTTAAAGTTGAAAAATAATCAAAATTTAGGTCGAAGTTAAAAAATGATTAAAAAATATAATAAGCTAATTCGGGATAGAATCTTGGAAATCATTAAGGCAGATGGGAAAAAGCCTTATTTTCGGATTCTAAATAAAAAAGAATATATTAAAGAGATAGAAAAGAAAATATTAGAAGAAACTAGAGAATTAGCTAAAGCCAAGAATAAAAAGGAAATTATTAATGAAATTGTTGATATTCAAGAGCTAATAGATGCCTTAATATCAGAACTTGGTTTAACAAAATTAAAGATTCAAAAACAACAAAAAGTAAAAAATAAAAAAAGGGGTAGGTTTAAAAAGAAATTGTTTTTAATCAAAACAGAGAAATAATCAAAATTTAGGCTCCTCGGCCTTAGCCTACGGGCGAGGCGAAGTTAAGTATATGCACGAGGAAATTGAAATTCAAGCAAAAATTAAAAGTCCGAAGGACGTCGAAAATAAATTAAGAAGAGTAGGGAAATTTATCAAAACCAGAAAACAAATTGATAAATATTTTGTGCCGCCCTATAGAAATTTCTTTGCCAAAGAAACGCCAATAGAATATTTAAGAATAAGGTATGAAAAAGACAAAAATCATCTAAATTATTCTTTCTTACATTTCGGCAAAAACGGCTGGTTAAGAAAAACCGACGAATATGAGACCATTATTGAAAAACCAGAGATTGTTGAAGCAATTTTTAAGAAAATCGGATTTACCCTGAAAGTAACTGTAATTAAAACCCGTAAATATTTTGATTGCGGCAATTTTGAGGTAACCTCAGATCAAATTAAGGGATTAGGTAATTTTATGGAAGTTGAAGCAAAAAAGAATTTTGGCGGTGTAGATAAAACAAGAAAGGCCTGCCAAAAATTTTTAGACGGGCTCAATATTCAATACGAAGTTAAACGCCTGATGGGTTATCCTCGTATACTGTATCGAAAATTACACAAAAACTAATCAAAATTTAGCCCGAAGTTAAACAAAAAGAAAAATGCTGATAAAAGTTAAAGTTTTTCCAAATTCAAAAAAAGAAGAAATTATCAAAAAATCAGAAGACAGTTTTGAAATAAGAATCAAAGAAAAACCAGAAAGAGGATTGGCCAACAGGGGAGTAATAAGAATTCTTTCGTCTTGTTTTAAGATTCCGGAGTCAAAAGTAAGATTAATCAAAGGATTTAAAGAAAGAAACAAAATTTTTAAAATAATTAAAATTTAGCCCCAATAAAGTCGATTAATTAAGAATAATTAAACAAATTTATGGCAGTAAAAAACATAAACGAAAAATACAGATGTAACGTTTGCGGGAATGAGGTTCTGGTAACTAAAGTAGGTGGCGGAACACTTGTTTGTTGCGGTCAAGATATGGAATTAATAAGCGAGAAAGAGGAAAAAATTGAAGAATAATCAAATTTAGCCCGAAGTTAAAGGATCAAAAATATGTACGAATTAACACTTTTTGAGGCATTATTGATTACCCATTTTGTAGTAGATTGGATATTCCAATGGAAGTGGGAAGCGGCGAATAAATCTAAAAAATGGTTACCTTTATTTTTTCATTGTACAGTTTATACAGTAGGTTTTATTCCAGTATTTTTGATATATGGAATCAACTTGGCTTGGTTAGTTTTGCTGTTTGTCTCTCATATTATTCTTGATAGACGAAAATTCGAGGTTTGGTTACTAGAAAACTTCAAAAGAACTACCAGAAAAAACACGTCTGAATCTCTTTGGATGATATTGTCGCTCGGGATTGACCAAATTTTACATATTGTAATTTTAGCATTGGTGGTTATATTTAATTAACAAAAAATTAGCCAAAACAAAAAGTCGAAGAATTAAATTAATTAAGAAATAATAAAATAGAATATGGCAAATGAAGAAAAACAAATCAAAGTAAATCTCGACCCAGTTCTTTATGCACTTTCTAGTGTTAATGTGGGCTTCAACGAAGAGGTTTTTGATTTTCTAATGATTTCAGGAAATCAAGCTCGCCAATTCCGTGCATCGCCAAAGCATGCAAAAAGGATTTATTTACTTTTAGGTAAATATCTTGCCGAATACGAAAAGAAGTTTGGTCCACTTGAAACTCAACTTCCCGAAAAAAAGGAAACTGCCCCTGAAGAAAAGCTCGGTTTCGGCGGATAAATATGAATTATAAATATGAAAATAAATAACACTCTTAAGCTCGTTATCGCAATCGTTGTTTCTGAATTCGTTGGAGTGATTGGTTCGGTTTTTACCGTTTCGGCAATACCAGGTTGGTATGCCGGGCTTGTAAAGCCGGCGTTGAATCCTCCTAATTGGGTGTTTGGACCCGTATGGGCAACGCTTTACGCGCTTATAGGTATTACGGCTTTTTTGGTATGGAAGAACGGGTGGGAAAAAAATGAAGTAAAAGCGGCGCTAGGCGTATTCGGTTTGCAGCTCTTCTTAAATACTACTTGGTCAATTATTTTTTTTGGATTACAGAACCCGGGTTGGGCGCTTGTAAACATCATTATCCTTTGGATTGCGATCGTCTGGACAATAATTGTTTTTTACAGAATTTCAAAACCAGCGGCGTATTTATTTTTGCCGTATATCCTTTGGGTAAGCTTCGCCTTGTATCTGAACTATTCGATCTGGATGCTTAATTGAGCCGATGATCTGACAGAGTAAAACGGGATCAACTCTATTTTTTAACGAAAAGTCGGAGAATTAATTAATGTATAGATTTGACAAAGTTTTATACAGGATATATGATGAAAATGTATAGCTTTTCGTAAATAAAGCATGAATTCAAAATTATTAACAATCGGTCAAACAGCTAAATTACTGGGAGTTTCTATTCAAACCTTGCGGCGCTGGGATGATTCGGGCAGGTTATCTTCGGTCAGACGGAAAGCAGCCGAGTATAGGTATTATTTCAAAAAAGACATTGAAGATTATATCAAGAACAATATAAAAGAATTGGACTTATTTAAGATTGCCCGAAATTGGGTTGTGGATAGTTTGGGGGTTGAACCGCTTTCAGATTTTCATTGTCCGGATATTTCTGTGTTTCAAGCGCGGCTGACAAAATTAGAAAACGAATTAAGCAAAATAAAAAAGTTGAATAAAATATTTCCTTTAATTTCAGCTATTACCGGTGAAATAGGCAACAATTCTTTTGATCATAATTTAGGTAATTGGCCGGATGTTTTGGGTTCATTTTTTGGTTGGGATTTAGATAAGAAGAAAATTGTTTTGGCTGATCGAGGCCAAGGAGTTCTCGCTACTTTGAAAAAAGTTAAGCCGGAATTAACAAATCATAAAGATGCATTATGGGTTGCTTTTACCGAAGTAGTTTCCGGACGCGCTCCCGAATATAGAGGGAACGGATTAAAATTTGTTAAAGATGTAGTGATTGCCAACAAAATAAGCTTATTTTTCTGGACAGGAGATGCTTACCTTAAAATTCAAAAAAACGTTTCTAACTTAGATATTAAAAAATCAGACATTAATTTTCGTGGCTGCTTAGCCGTAATTAAATTCTAAACTATATGACTATTTTTTTAAAAAAATTTGGCACAACCTTGAATGGCCGACAGTTTGGCAAAGAGTCCCTTGCCGCTTTTGAGTCTTCTTTAAAGGAAATAAAGGGTGATGAAGAAGTTATAGTAGATTTTGAGGGAGTTGTAACTTTTACGCCTTCTTGGGCTGATGAATTTTTGGGTCCTTTATTTAATAGATTTGACGAGCAATTAACGTTGAAAAACACCGAAAACCCTTCGGTTCAGGCAACACTAAAGTTGTTAGAAAAAATTTACGGAAAAAATTTCATGTAATGTGAAAATAGGGTCAACTCTATTTTCAATAAAAAGTCGAAAAATTAATTGAGAAATAAAATTATGGAGAAAGAAGAAAATAATTACGCTTTTATTGATAGTCAGAATTTAAATTTGGGCGTTAAAAGCCAAGGTTGGGATTTGAATTTTGCCAGATTCAGGCAATTTTTAAAAGATAAATACCAGGTTGAAAAGGCATATTTATTTATCGGGTTTGTGCCTGGTAATCAAATGCTCTATGTAGAATTGCAAAAAGCTGGATATATCTGCATTTTTAAACCAACTTTGGAGATAAAAAAAGATGGCAAAGCTAAAGTTAAGGGTAATGTTGACGCCGAATTGGTTTTACACACAATGATTGAATACCCAAATTATAAAAAGGCCGTTATTGTTTCTGGAGACGGAGATTTTTATTGCTTAATTGAATACTTGGTTAAACAAAATAAACTGCGCAAAATAATTGTGCCGAATACCCGTTTTTCTTCTTTGCTTAGAAAATTTAGCAATTTTATTGTTAATATCCAGCTATTTAAAGAAAAATTAACGAAATAAAAAAAAGAGAGGCATTCCCTCGGGACGAAACCCTTTGGTAGTCCTCTCATCGTGATACTCTAATAGTAGCAAACCAAAACAAAATGTCAATAGCAAGGCGTGGATAAACGAAAATCCGAAAAAATAATATGAATTCACTCAAAGATCATCGTACCAATTGGATACACATTTTAATTTGGGCGGTTTTAGTCTTGATCGTTGGCGGAGTGACTCTAGTTTATACGATGAAGAGATTAGAAAAAGAAGTTAAAGAAGAAAAACCGCCAAGCATTGGTGAATTAGAGAAAGAAGTTTTAGCTACCAGCTACAAAAAAGAATATACATATGTGGGTAAACCGGAAGGAATGGTAAAGTTAGCGATAAAGAACAATTTAAATAAAAGCATTTGTTTTGAATCTTGTAATACTTATTATCTTCTCCGGAAAAAAGACACACGCTGGGAAAATGTTTATGAAAAAGCTTGTGAGATAAACTTTGTAAAAGAATGTATCAGCCCAAATGAAACTAAAATATTCGAATACATTACTATTTGGAAAGAAAAGGGAATTTTCAAGTTCGCAGTTTCTGTTTGTGTTGATTGCGAGAACTTGATGAATTCGAGTTTCCGAGAAGATGGAATAATCTACTCCAACGAATTCACGGTTACAAAATTAAATGTTACAGAAGAAACGAATCTATCGTTAAAGGTTGAAATAGACCAGAATGACATCTCTTCCTACAGAGATTTTATCGAAAACAACAAGCAATATCAGAAACCAATATCAATGACTGAATTGCGGCGTCAGATTGAGAATGCCAGGGTCTATCTCGAAACTAATCCTTCGGGCAAGATTACTGATGATTTGAGAAAAAAAATTATTGAGGAATTAAACATAGGTTTTCTATTAGACGGACTTACTGAGAGAGAATTAGTAGTAACTACTGTTGCTTCGCAAGAGTATGAAGAATATATTGAAAAAGAATTGTTATTTGAAGACCCGCAAGTTGGAACTTTTTCTGTTCTACTTTTGATTCCTAAAGAGAATAAATCATATCCGGCAATTGTGGGCTTACATGGTCATGGCGATAACAACTATATTTTCAGAGACAAGTATTTTGGTAAAGAATTGGCTAAAAAAGGATTTGTGGTAATCATGCTTTCATTCAGGGCTATGTTTTGCGATGAAATAGAAAACAATATCAGCGAAGAATTGCTTTCGAATAACTTTAGTTTAATGGGGCTGAGAGTTTATGAGGCACTACTTCTGATAAAATATCTGAAATACAATGATTTTGTTGATGAGTCCAGGATAGGTATTATGGGCCATTCCGGCGGCAGTGATACGGCAAATTTAGTTTCAAGAATAAGCCCCGATATCAAGGCAGGAATTTATGATTTTGACACAGATATGCTTAATGTTTGTGGTGAGAGAGGAATTCATTGCGAAACAAACCCGGGTCTGGGCTATTATAATCCTCAAATAAATGACCGTTCTACATTAGGGTTTCCCTTTCGCATGTTTGAGTATGGTTATCCTGGCGAAAATGATAAACAGGAAGTAATAGAATTCTTTAAAGAAAAACTAGAAGAACAAGTTCCTGAAGAAAAAGAGGAGGTAGAGAAACCTCAAGCAGAAAAGCTAGCAGAAGAGCCTGCGAGCAAGTCTGGAGAAACTAGCATGGGGTATGGTGCCCCTGTTCATGTGCCAGACGGATATGTTGCAACAAATGTTTTCTCTTCTGCATTGATGGCGCCCTGGGATCTAGCCTTTGGACCTAATGGCGATCTCTATGTCGCTGAGTTCACGGGAAGTAGAGTTTCTAGGCTAACTTCTGACGGCTCTTTGTCCACCTATGTAGAAATACCTGAATCGTTCCGAGGCCATGCCAAAAGTCTTGCCTTTAGCTCCTCAGGCGATTTATACGTGCTTATATCTGGTAATGGAGAGGGGAAATTTAACGGGATTCTCAAGATTTCTGCCGACAAAACGATAAATGTCCTTGCCGAAGTTGGCGGCGTAGAACAATTAGCTATAGGTCTCTCTGGAGACATCTTTGTCGTAGGAACTTGGGCAGGTGAAATCTTTAGGATTACTCCAAATGGAACGCTCACAACTTTTGCGTCTGGACTCTCGCATCCTTCTGACCTTGAATTTGGGCCCTCAGGCGATTTATTCGTCTTTGAGTCAGGCACTGGTGAGATTTCCAGAATCGCGCCTGACGGTAAGAAAACCATCTTTGCCTCGGGATTTGCTAAGCAGGAATCATACTTGGCTTTTGATGCCCAGGGAAACTTACTCCTGAATGATCGCTCCCCTGGAGACTTTTACCGTGTTACTCCGAACGGCACAGTAATATCTCTAGGGCACCTCTCTAACCCAGTGCCCGGTTGTTACGTTGATATGACTTTCGATTCCCAAGGAAATTTGTACGTGGCAGATGGCACAGGATCGAGGATACTCAAGGTTTTTCCCGACAACACCATGAGTGTTCTCGTCGATGGATTTATGTCAACAGGTTTGGCTATGGGTCCTTCCGGAGATGTTTATGCAATCGATACCGCCTCTATACAAGGGAATCCTCCATCCACGAACATCATCAAAGTATCGCCTAACAAGACAACCTTCGCCACTGTATCGGGCATAGCCTCTGACATTGACTTCGATGCCTCCGGAAATCTGTATGTTGCTATATTTGACGGAGACAGGATATTGAAAATCAATCCAAACGGCGAAATCAGCACATTTGTGACAGGGCTACACAACCCTGGGCGCCTGGCTTTCGGTAAGTCAGGCGACTTGTTTGTATTAGAAAGCTACAACGGCAACGTGCTAAGAATTACCCCAGAAGGCGAGATATCGACCCTTGCCACCGGCTTTGGAGACATTACGACTGGGTCTTTGTATGGAGGTTTGGCCGTTGACCCCGTGGGAAACGTCTTCGTTGGTTCCATGGGCGGGAACAACACAGTCTATAAGATTTTTCCAAACGGGACAGTAACGACTTTTGCCAGTGATGTTAGTGATGCGGGGTACTGGGATTGTGGGGACATAACTATATGTTCAAATGGAGAAATCTTTGCAACAGAAGCAGGCAGAGGTAGATTGTTTAGGGTCACTCCTGAAGAAGTCACACTCTTTGCCACAGGTTTAACAAACGACGCTCACAGCATAACATGTGGTCCTTCTGGCGAACTCTTCATTGGTAGGGCAGGAAGTATAGTGAAAATTTCAGCTAGATAAAAATAATAAAAAAATGAAAACAAAAATTTTAATTATTTTAATAATTTTGATTGGGTTGGGCGTTTTGATTGGCGGTTATATGAATAAACAAAAAGGTGGGGTCAAAGAAACCGGCCTACTTGAACCTTCACCGGTGGAGTCAAAAGTTGGTCTTGTATACGCCCAAGAAACGCATTATGCCAAACCTTCGCCAGACGGCAGATATTTATACATCTTCAATATGGATTCACGTAACATTATTGTACTGGATCTCGAAACTAAAACCATTGTACAAAATATAAAAATGCCTGGTTTTTGGGCTCAAGCATCGAACATGATTTTTTCTTCTGATGGTCAGTGGATGTATACCCTCAGTACCAGTCAGGTTGGGAATAGTCACGTAGTTGTAATTGACACCAAGACTCAAAAGATCGACCGTTTAATTCCTCTCCCCAAAGAGTATGAAACAGGTTTTAGCCCCAACGGACCATTTTTAGCTATATCTCCTGATGAACAATTCCTCTATGTTTCTGGCGCCCATGGAACTTACCAAGTAAATATTGGAAACGAACAGGTTACTAAAATATCGAATGTCGGAAAAATTGTCTTTTTGGCATTCACATCCGATGAAAAATACCTTTTAGGCGCGAATATAGAAACAAACTCTTTAGATATAATCGACCCAGATAGTGGTAAACTGATTGATTCAATTCCGGTGGGAAATTGGCCTCAATATTTCGTTAAATCTCCTGACGGTCAGATGGTCTATGTATCCAACTGGGAATCCGGGGACGTATCTATTATTGACCTTAGTATAAGAAAAGTGGTCGCTACCATTCCGGTCGGAGTTAATCCCTTAGGAATGACCATTACTCCTGACGGCCAAAAGCTTTACGTGGCAGTCACTGCGCAGGCGCTGGAACATGCGAAAAGTGAGTCTGAATTAGTGAGCACCTGGATGAAAGTGGTGGTAATCGATACCACAACCTACACCATCGTCAAAGAAATAATGCCTGGATGGGCTCCACGTTATGTTAATATTTCTCCGGACGGGACCAAGGTTTATGTGAACGAATATCGAGGTAAAATTCACATTATAGATAGTTCTAGCGACAAACTCATTGACTCTATACTGTTGACCCGTCCAGCGACCTACATGCCTAGCGATATTGCGGTTACCCCAGACGGCTCTAAACTCCTCGTCTTCATCCGCGGTACTCAGCAGGTTTTGGTAATAGACACTGCTACTCATAAAATACTGGCCCGCTTTAAAGCTTTCTCCAACACCGTCGCCATCAGCTCTGACGGACAGCGGGCTTATATTCCGGGGTCCCAATTCACTGTTATAGATATTCCAACTCTTAAAGCTAAGTATGTTGAGATGCCAGACATCGAAATAAGAAGTGATTCAAAAATCATCCTATCCAAAGATGAACGCATTGCTTATATTGTAGATACCGAGAAAGATATTCTCCAGGTCGTCAACTTGGAGAACTGGCAACTGGTAGCTACTGTACCGGTAGGTGATATGGGACCCCTGCAGTTCGGTCTAGCCATTACTCCCGATGGGAACAAAGTTTTCGTATGTAATGGTTATTCAAAAAATATCTCTGTGGTCAGTACAGCTGAAAACAAGGTCATTGACACTATTCCAATGGTATCTACTCCTATTGGCATAGATATCAGCCCCGATGGTAAGGTGGCATACGTCATCGAACGCCAATCAGGGGGAAATTCACTTGTAGTTGTTATCGATGTTGCGACACATAAAATTATTAAACGATGGCACGACCTTATAGGTTTTGGTAATCCTTTTGAGGTTGTTTTCTCCCCGGATGACCGGCACACTTATTTTGGCGGTGTTGACGGCGAAATCGCCGTCGTTATGGATGTGGAGAGTGGTAACACGCGCTATATTGAGGTTGGTCTTAACCCATTCAACATAACTCTTACTAAAGATGGTCAACTGCTTTACGTCAGTAACATGAGCAGTGATGACATCACCGTCATCAACACTAAAACAGAAATGGTCGTAGACAGAATTCCAATTCAGATTAAATGAAAACAAAAATTTTAATCATTTTAATAGTTTTGATTGCCGTAGGAGTAAGCGGATTTTTTGTTTATAAAAATATTCTCCAACCAGGAGCGGAAAGCTGTATTCACTCCGATAAATACGACGTTAAGCTTGTCATGCCTACGGCCTTTGGTCTGCTTGAACAGTTTGCCTTGCTGCCGAACGGCGATATTGCGATGGGGGATAATGCAAATAATCGCATTCTCTTGTTTCATAACAATACATTTGAGACCGTTGTGACCGGCGACATCAACGCATCGGCGGTCACGGCACTTCCTGACGGCCGCATTGCCTACCTGGAGAACAATGAGGTATCGCTTTTAAACTACAGAACAAAAGAAAAAGAACGTTTGGGCAAAGTGCCCGGTGAGCGCTATCTGCAAGCATTGGGCTCTGACAAGCAGGGGAATATATACGTGGGAACCTCGGGGGCCGGACTTTTTCGATTTAAAAACGGTAAGTTGGAGAAAATCGTTGAGTCATTGCCGTTTTCTAAACTTGATTCCGTTCAAATCACCGATATTGCGGTTGGGCTTGACGGCGTAGTGTACGTTGCGGGTTTTGAAAAGGTTTTTGCCGTTGATCCTACCGGCGCTATTCAGCCTATTGCTGAAGGATTGGTCGATGAACCTGTTTGGGTAGAAGTTGGACCGGATGGAATGGTATATATCAATGAGTTAAGCCGAGGCCTACAACGATTTGATCCCGGAACAAAACAGCTTAGTCGGTTAAATATAAATTACCAGTTTTACGGCATGCTGGCGCTAACAGCTAATGAACTTTTCGTACACGACACACGAGGAATTCTTTTTACGTTAAACCTAGAAACCAATGCAATAAAGCTCATTTATACGAGTGTCGGCAATGATTTTGCTTTTGCCGCCGGCGCAGATAACACGGTATTCTTTGCCACACCATCCCTTGAGCCGGTACTCAAACAGCATATGGTGGAACTCGACGATGCAGGCGAAAAGATCGATTTGAATAATCTCGAATATGCGGCGATCTTTGCCGCAGACGTTGATAACGAAAACCGTCTTTCCCTCCTCACCAACGAAGGCATCGTTCGTCTTAATCACGATGGGTCGATTAAAACAGTATTGATACGCATTGAAGGGAGGGAACTTCCACCCATGAGAAATTTAGCCGCTGGGCAGGGCTTATGGTATGTGACCGCAACGGATTTCAATGAAAAAATTGAGATATTTTCTGTGGACGAATCTGGCGGAATAACGTTCCTTCCGATTGATTTCACCCGCGACTCTTTTGGAACCGAGGTATACAAGATTGACGATACGCGAATAGACGTCGCCCCAGATGACTCACTCGCCATAATCGTCACGGCCAAAGGTTCTGCTTCGCAGGGACCATACTTTCAACGCGTATATCGCGCGGATGCGGATGGATTAAATTTGAAAGAGATTGCGCGCCTCGACTCGGGTCGCGTTGCGGGCATGGTGGATATCGCTGTCGGTCCTGACAACAGCGTCTTTGTGCTTACCATGCAAGGGAAAATACCAAACGTCGGCGGGTCAGATTCGATATATAAAATCGGCAAGAATAATGAAGTAACGGAAGCGGTGCAAATCTGCCCCGGCCGCGATCCGGAAAGTATTGATGTAGATTCGGTGGGCAATATTTGGTTCGGTTCAACGCTCGGCGTGTTCAAAGCTACGCCTAAAGTTCAATAACATAGCGAAAAAAAATATGAAAACAAAAATTTTAATTCTTTTAATAATTTTGATTGGTTTGGGTATGGGTGAATTTCTTTATAATAAATATTTAATCCAAAAAGGCGAGGTTGAAAATGGAACTCAAAGAAGTATCCCCAAAACGGCAACTACTGAAAACATGGTTTTGATTCCGGCAGGGACTTTTTTGATGGGTCGTGAAGACAGAGAAGGTTGGACTCCGATGGCTAATCCCCAAATTTTTAATGATGAGCTGCCATCACATGAGGTTTATCTCGACGCCTTTTATATTGATAAATACGAAGTAACCAATCGCCAGTTCAAGGAGTTTGTAGATGCCGCAGGCTATGTGACCGATGCAGAAAAGGCAGGAAGCAGTTCGGTCATAGTACCTGCAGACCAGGCAGATGAGGTTCTGCAGGGAACAGATATTGGTTCAAAATGGGTTAAAGGAGCTGCGTGGTATGCGCCAGACGGGCCCGAATCAAACATTGAAGACAAAATGGATCATCCCGTTGTCCATGTCAGTTGGAACGACGCAAACGCCTATGCAAAATGGGCTGGAAAAAGATTGCCGACAGAAGCCGAATGGGAAAAAGCTGCCAGAGGTGAGACAAATACTAATTGGTTCTGGGGAGATTTATTAGATAGTGCCGGAAAATATGCAAACCTTTATGGCGAACATCGTTGGGAGTATATTTATCCAAAGGAAGTAATTGATGGTTATCTAAAAACAGCTCCGGTTGGTTCACTTTTACCCAACGGTTATGGTCTTTATGACACTGCTGGCAATGTGTACGAATGGACTGCGGACTGGTATCAGTATGACTATTTCAACATCAGCCCAAAAAACAATCCTTCTGGCCCAAGTGAAGGAGAGGGAAAAGTAATCAAAGGGGGCACTTGGTGGCTGTGCGAGTGTTATCTTAGGCCAGCTGACAGAGAATCCGCCCCGATAGGAGACCATAATCATGGCATGGGTTTCAGGCTTGCCTTGGATATTGAGAAAAATTAATAATATATCAAATATATACCACAAGACATTAAATTATGAGAAAATATGTTCTAAGAACAATGAAACCTAAAGAAATAAAAACCCTTGAATTAAACGCTGGAAAATTTATAAAAGAAAAAATAGAAGAAATATCAAAAACAGTCGGAAGTAATTCTGCCATTACTGCTTTGTCTGGCGGCGTAGACTCTTCGACTGCTACTCTGTTGGGGTACAAAGCATTGAGCAAGAGGCTCAAAGTAGTTTTCATTGATAATGGTTTAATGCGAGAGAATGAACCGCAAGAAGTGGCTTCAATATTTGAAGAATTAGGGATTCTTGTTGAGATAATCGATGCCAAAAAACAATTCTTCAATGCCTTGAAAGGCGTTACTGGTCCGGAACAAAAACGAGAAGTTGTTACCCAAACTTTTTATAAAAAGATTTTTGCTAAATTAGTTAGAGAGAGTGGAGCAAAATGTCTTTTACAAGGAACCATTTTAACCGATATAGAGGAAACCATTGCTGGCATCAAAAGACAGCATAATGTCTTTGAACAATTGGGTATTGATCCTGAAAAAGCATTTGGATACAAAATTATAGAACCGTTAAGACAGCTTCGCAAAGATGGTGTAAGAAAGATTGCTAAGGTTTTGGGTCTGCCAAAATCAATATATGAGAGAATGCCTTTCCCCGGGCCAGCTCTGGCCGCCAGAATAATTGGAGAGGTGAATCCCGAAAGAATAAAAATAATAAGAAAGGCAACTGCCATCGTGGAAGAAGAATTAAAAGAAAGCGGTGCCTTCCAATACTTGGCAATTTTGCACCATGACCGAGTCACCGGAATAAAAAATAGTAAAAGAGATTTTGGGCTCCAAATTGAAATCAGATGTTGGGAGAGTGTTGACGCGAGAACGGCAGCACCAACCAGATTGCCCTACGATATTTTAGAAACATTAGCAAAAAGAATAACAAGCGAAGTCCCCGGTGTGGTATGTGTAACTTATAATATAACATCAAAACCGCCTTCAACCATGGAAGCTATTTAACCTTTTCTTCCCTAATAATTAGAAATCCATAGGAGATTATAAATGAAGGTCGGGGAATTAATTGAGAAAAAATTATGGATATAAAAGAAGTTATTCAAAAAAGATATAGTTGCCGGAGCTATAAAGATACTCCGGTGTCGAAGGAGAAATTAAAAAGTATTCTTGAGGCAGCTCAGCTTGCTCCTTCAGCTTCAAATCGTCAGCCATATAAATTTATTATTGTCAAAGATAAAGGAAAAAGAGAAAAATTAGCTGAAGCAGCTGGTCAAAGTTTTATTGCTGAAGCGCCAATTGTTATTGCCGGTGTTTCTTTAGAACCAGAAAGAATAATGAGTTGCGAAGTTCCAACTTATGGAGTTGATGTAGCAATTGCAATGGAACATATAGCTCTTCAAGCTTGCGCAGATGGTCTTGGAAGCTGTTGGATAGGAGCTTTTTCACAACAAGAGGCAAAAAAGATTCTCGGAGTTCCGGAAGAATATAAAGTAGTTGCTTTAATGCCTATTGGCTATTCTGCAGATTCTCAAGGGTTAAAAGAGAGAAAGAATTTAGAAGAGCTCGTCGATTATGAAAAGTTTAAAATTTCTAAATTATAGTCAAAAAGTCGAAAAATTAATTGATAAATAAAAATTTAAAAATATGACAGAAGAATTTTTAGTTGAAAATCAATGGCTTATCTTATTAATGATTGCTTGGTGCTTGCCATGGAAAGGAGTAGCTTTGTGGAAAGCAGTTAGAAAGAATGATAAATGGTGGTTTATTGCTCTTTTAGTCATTAATACCTTAGCTATTTTAGAGATTCTTTATATCTTTGTTTTCAGTAAAAGGAAAGGGGTGAAATCTACCGAGTTAAAAGGAAATCTTTAATACCCGACGTTAAACCAACTAATCGCTTTTAGGGCGGTTTTTTGCTTTTTTGTAGCCGTAGAATAATGCTTGACAAAATAAACAAAAGTGCTATAACAATAGTGAAAAACCACATATATGTAGTTTTTCATTGCTCATTAAAAACTTAATCCCATTGTGTCATTTGTGATTATAAGATAATTTCTGTAATGAAAAAAAATAAAAGGAAGGAGGAAATCCAATGAATTTAGTAAGAAGAAGAATGAATTTTCAGAGTTTTCTTGACGACTATGTATCTGCTGGTTTGCTATTTGGAATAATTATATGTATATGCGTCTCGATAATTTTCTTGATGGTATGGTATGAGCTCCGGGATACGAAGATAGTTGAGAACAACATCTATTTGGCTTTAAGGGGAGAAAAAGTGAAAGATGAGACAGCTATAAAAATTGCTGATTTTATTAGTAGACTTTATCATGACCAGAATTTTAATTTTGAAGAGTTGAAAAAAGTTAAGGAGGTTTTGATTGATGGAAATAAGTATTTCAATGCGGCAATAGAGCATTTAGATAAGGTAGAACTTATTTTAGAAGGGAAGCCTGAAGCTGTTGAGATTGATATAAAAAATCCTATCTGGCGCTGGAAATATTTCTTTATCATGGCAGGATTGATAAGTTGGCTAATTATGGCTGTAGCTATGAGTATATCTTACCTTGTTGAGAGTGCTGGTTGTAGAGATGGTATCTTAACCTACCCCTGGGGTGAAATCTGGAGTTATCCCTTGATAGTACTAATGTTTCCTTATTTGGTAATAAGTCAGCCAATTCTCCTCATTTGGTATGGAATTCAAAGGTTAAGAGGAAATGAAGAGCAAATGACAGAAGAAAGAATTAGAACTGACGAATCACTTCCCATTTCTCCACAGGAGCTGCAAGAACGAATAGATAGGCAAAGACATGAATTGAAATCCAAGATTAGCTCGATAAAAGCAGCAGTTGCAGTTCACTGTCAAAACTGGATTAAGATTTGCAAACAACGTCTAATTGAGGAAGAGCAAGAAACAGAATCTGAAATTAATGATTGTCGTTCACATCTCTCAGAATTTGGCCGGAAAATCGAAACCGAGCAGAGAATTTTAGCTGAATCTCAGTCTAGGTTAGGGAATCTTAAAAGATTAATCAAGAATAATCGTATCAAAGAAGAAAAGGAATTTGCTCTTGAATTCAACAAATTAAGAAAAATTCCTCATGTAGAAGCTGTTGAAGTAGTAGATGAAGAAATTCGAGTTTACACCGACACAATCTATATTTCTTATCAAGAAAAGAAATATGAAATTGGAGATTTTCTGATTCGACTTACAACTAAAAGGAATCGTCCTATCAAGATTGAAAATCTTTGTAATACATCTACCCGGAATCAACATCATCCTTATGGTTATAGGGACAGCTCTTTTTGTTTTGGACACCTAAGTAATTATGTAACAAAACTTTTAGAACAAAAAGATTATTTCTCACTAACTGTTGTTATTTTACAGGTTCTTCAATCAAATGAGGGGGATGCTCCTGAAGCTGTAAAATTTTGGAAGGAGGTAAAAGATAAAAATGGATAATAGAATATCACTGTTAGACAATATTAAGGCTTTGTATGACCCACCCAAAGTGTTCATCACCCTTGAGGCGATAACAAAGATTAAGTGTTTTGTTCATCTTGCCTCAGGAGAGATTAATGGTCTAGGAAGGGTAGAAAAACGAAAGAATGATTTGGTAGTTGTCGATTCTTTTATCTTAAAGCAAAAGGTGAGTGGGGGCAGTGCAAAAATCAACCCTATGGCTCTAAATCGATTTGTAGCTGAATACGAAGATCCTTCAAAACTAAATTTCCAGTGGCACTCTCATGTTAATATAGAAACAGAATTTTCTTCTGCTGACATAGATACGATTAAAGAGTATCTCAATGACTTTATGATAAGTCTTGTCATAAACAAGCAAGGTGAATATTCTTGTCGCCTTGACCTCTATAATCCTTTCTATGTAGGCTTTAAGGTCCCTCTTTTAGTTATCTTACCCATAGAAGAAAAGCTGCTGAAATATTGTCAAAAAAGGATGGATGAAGAAGTAGAAGAAAGAGGCATTGCATCTTTAAAAAAGAAAGTTCCTCCCATCGTCCGGAAATCTTTAAATCTGAAAGATACTCGATTCAGTAACTGGGACCAAAAAAAGAATCCTGCTATTATCCCTCTATCAGATTTAGTTCATGAGGGGAAAGGAGGGAAAAAATGAATTTCCTAAGACAACTTGATATCTTAAATCCAGATATGATAGTCTATCCCATAACTATTATTGGTGTAGGAGGAATAGGTAGTCTTACTGCTTGGATTCTAGCTAAAATGGGTTGTAGAGAAATTACTCTTTATGACCCGGATGTAGTGGAAGAACATAATCTTCCCAACCAATTTTACCGATTAAGAGATGTGAACAAATTAAAAGTTAGGGCAGTAAAAGAAAATATCCTTCAATTTGCCCAGACTGAAGTCAAAATTATTCCAGAACTGTTTAAGGGTCAGAGAGATTTAAAAGGAATTGTTATTTCAGGAGTAGATTCTATGAAGATCCGTCAAGATATTTGGAAAAAAATTCGTTACAATCTAAATATTCCTCTTTATCTTGATGGAAGAATGGGAGGTGAAATTGTTCAGGTTTTTACCATAAGACCTTCTCAATTAGAAGATATAGAAAGTTATGAGAATAATTTGTTCTCCGATGAAAAGTCTTCTAATCTTCCCTGTAGCGCCCAGAGTATAATTTACAGTGTTGTAGTTCTGGGAGGACTAATTGCTTCTCAGATTAAAAAATGGATTAAAAAGGAGAAATATAGTCCCAAGATTAGTTTTGATCTTAAGACTATGACTCTGTTATTGCAAGATTAAAAACTAACATCTAAAAACAGAAACAAAATTTAGAGAGAAAGGAGGATAAGAAAATGGCAGTAAAGATAGTCACAATGGGAAAAGAGAAAAAAGAAGCTCCATATAAAGATGGAATGACTGTAGCTCAGGCCTTAGGCGAAGTAGACGCCAAAGCTGCAGAAAAAGCCACTATTACCGTAGATGGTAAATCGGCTAAGTTGGACACAAAACTGAACGACAATGCCAAAGTGGTTGTCGTTCCAAAAATAAAGAACGGGTAAAACCGTCTTTGTTGGAGGTTCTTAAAAAAGCCCTGAATTACTTAAGTAATTCAGGGCTTTTCACTTTCTTGAACTCAAGTCCAACTAAAAAGTTCGTCAAGAAGGTGGTTTTTTGGTAGAATTAGAGAATAATGAAACCGTTTTCCGAAAACATTATATTTTTAGACACAGAATTCTCAAGCTTAGACCCTTATAGAGGAGAAATACTTTCTATAGGTTTAGTGAAATTAGATGGTAAGGAATTGTATATAGAATTAAAGCATAACGGTGAAGTTGATGAGTGGGTAGAGAAAAATATTATTCCTAATCTTACAGAACCCAAAGTAAGTAGAAAAAAAACTGTAGAGAGAATTAAAGAATTCATTGGTGATACAAAGCCATATATGGTTGGATACGTTAATCAGTTTGATGCAATTTATTGGCATAAATTATTTGGTATTGAAAACAATCCTTGCCATTGGATACCCATTGATTTTGCCTCTATATTGTTCGCTTCAGGAATAAATCCTGAAAGATATAATTGGGAAAATAAAGATAATCTTTACAAAAAAATAGGCATTGACCATAGGAAATACAGAAAACACCATGCCTTAGATGATGCTAAACTTTTAAGAGAAGTTTATTTGAAATTTGTTGAGGATAAATAATCTGGGGGCTGTCCCATGGAAAAAAAGTAACATCGCTACGAAATTTTTTTTAAATTGACGATAAGAATTAAATATTATATACTAAAAATACTCTAATAAAAGGTATTTTTAACTAGCTCTTTTAAAAATTTTAAATTTAGTAGAGAAAGGAGAGGAAAGAACTATAAGGAAGTTTTTCTTCCTAAATTTACTAGTGATCCTACATTGAAAGGAGGATTTAAAAATGCTGGTAAGATTGAATAAGGTTAAAATAGGAGACAAGTTTATGTTTCCTAGTGATGTAGAAAAAAAGCTGAGAATCCATGGGACTTTTAGAACTTCCACTTCGTACACCGAGGACAAAATTCTGATTAGAGAAGAGTCATCGGGAAAAGGCTATTTACTTGAATACTTTAAAACAGGTACTTTACTGAAAGATGTCAAAACAGGAGAAGTGTGGAAGTTTCCAAATGAGGTATTAGAATTAAATATTGTTGTTGAATAATGAGAGATTAGTTGATTGAAAGGAGATAAAAAAATGAAAATCCAAAAGATTTTTGCTGCCATCCGAAATGTTTTCGCTGCCCTTACCTACATTATTGTATATCGTCTTATTTCAATTTTTGGAATAATATTGATGCTTGGGATAATCATCCACTACCTTAAATCCGGCACATCAACCAAACTTTTTGTTATTTTTTTAGCGGCTTTGGACTTATTCGTCATTGTTTCTTTGCTCTTTGTTGTAAATTCGTTTACCCGAGCCGCAGCGAAGGGGGAAGAAGAGGATTTATCCTCTTTGACTAAGCAACAAGACGAAAAAATAACAGTTTCTCAAAAAGAGGGCTTCACTAAATAAAGCTCTCTTTTATTTTAAGCGGTTGAATTTTGCCGGATTTATTGATAGATTTAAAATATGGAAAACCAAAACAAAGATCAACCTCTGGCAGACAGAATAAGACCTTATTCTCTTGATGACTTTTTTGGTCAGGAAGAAATAGTGGGAGAAAAGAAGCTGTTAAGGCAGGCCATAGAATCTGACAGATTGCCCTCAATGATTTTTTGGGGGCCACCGGGCAGCGGAAAAACTACTTTGGCTTTTATTATTGCCAAACAAACCAAATCAGAATTTTATCAAACGAGCGCTGTTTCCTGCGGCTTGAAAGAATTAAAACAAGTAATAGACGAGGCGAAAAACAATGCCAAACTCGGCAAAAAAACAATATTTTTTTTAGACGAAATTCATCGTTGGAACAAAAGACAGCAAGATGCCCTTTTGCCGTTCGTAGAAAAGGGGTCAATTCTTCTTATTGGCGCCACCACAGAAAATCCAAGTTTTGAAGTGATAAGTCCTTTGCTTTCAAGGTGCCAAGTTTTTGTTTTCAAACCACTTAACAGAAAACATATTTCAAAAATAATCAACAAAGCCCTAAAAAACAAAGAGAGGGGATTCGGCAACCTAAACATTAAGATTGAAAAAAACATTATTGATATCATAGCTCAAATGAGCAACGGAGACGCCAGAAAAGCTCTTAATGTTATAGAATACGCTGTCTTAACCTCACCCAACTTTGAATATTTTCAACTATCAAAACCCAAAAAGAACCAGGGCGGAGAAAGCAAGCTTTCTTCTTCCCCCTTCGCTAAAGCTCGGGAGGACAAAAAAAATGAAATAAAAATCACGGCTGATATTGTAAAAGAAGCCTTTCAAAAATCTTACTTGCTTTATGATAAAGGAGGGGAAGAGCATTATAATATTATTTCCGCCCTTCATAAATCAATGAGGGGGTCTGACGCCGATGCCGCTCTTTATTGGTTGGCCAGGATGATTGAAGCAGGAGAAGATCCTTTATATATTGCCAGAAGAATTATCCGTTTTGCCTCAGAAGATATAGGTCTGGCTAATTCGCGCGCTTTAGAGCAAGCAGTGGCTGTTTATCAAACATGTCATTTTATTGGAGTGCCGGAATGCAATCTGGCATTGGCTCAAGCAGTGGTTTATATGGCAAAATGTAAAAAATCAAATGAGATATATCTTGCTTATGAAAAAGCTGCTCGCGATGTTAAAGAATACGGAAATTTGCCGATTCCTCTGCATCTGCGCAACGCTCCCACTCAATTAATGAAAGATTTAGGATATGGTGAAGATTACAAATACAGCCCAAATTTTAATTACAAGGAAAAACAGGAATATTTTCCAGAAAAATTAAAAAGAAGGAAATATTTCAATTGACACATTCAGCTTTATGTTTTATTATATAATCAGGAAAGGAGGGGGTCCCAATGACTAAAAAAGAAATTCCTTTGACGCCCCTTACAAAGGAACAAAAAATGACAATTTGGGAGGTAATCGAAAACCATAAATTGCCAGATGATAGCGACCCTAAGGAAGTTATTAGCAATAAACCATTTTATGGTGATGAAGAAAAGTATTTGCGCGAAATGGCGCACTGGCACAAGGTAGCTCTTTAGTACAATCTTGGTCCCGGCGAGATTTCTAGCTAAAAGTTTCCAGCTAAAAGTCTTGTCGGGCTTTTTATTTTATGAGCTGGATTCAAGTGGGCAAGCGGACGGTTTTTTGATAGAATAATTTATATGCCTCGAATAACAATTGAAAAATTTGAAGAATTGGTAAACGAAGGAATCAAAGCTATCCCTAAGGGGTTTTTGGAAAAATTAGATAATGTAGACATTATTGTTGAAGAAACACCTACCCCGGAACAATTAAGAAAACTAAAAATTAGAAAAGGTTCTTTTCTTTTTGGTTTATATGAAGGCGTTCCTCAAACAAAAAGGTGGGGCTACGGACAGGTTTTACCGGATAAAATTACTATTTTTAAAAATTCAATTGAAAAGTTGGCTCAATCTGAAAAAGAAATCAAAGAAATTGTTAAAAATACGGTCTGGCACGAAATTGCCCATCATTTTGGCATGGATGAAAAAAGAGTAAGACAAGCCGAATCTCACCGAATTAGAAAAATTAATTTGTAAAAGTCGAAGAGAGCTTCACTCTCTTCTTCACCTTCGCTTCCTTCGGAAGCTCGGTATATGAAAAAAACTTTAATTTTTGGTTTAATTTTAATAATACTGGCCGGAGGAATTTGGTTTTTCTGGCCTTTTTTTCAATTAGAACTTTCAGAAGTTAAAATCGCTCTACCAAAAGTTGTAAAATTGGCAGAAAAAGAGATTTCTCTCCCACCGCCTCTTCAAGCAGTAGAAAAAGAAAAACCCGAGGTAATTTTAACTCAACAAGGTGTAATTGAATGGACAAATATCCAGAGAAAAAAATACGGTCTTTCCGCATTTGAAGAAAATTCAAAGTTAAACGCCATGGCTCAGGCTAAAGTTGAAGATATGTTCCAAAATCAATATTTTTCCCATTATTCTCTTTTGGGTGAAGGTGTAGGGGATTTGGCAAAAGATTTTGATTACGAATTTCTTGCTATTGGCGAAAATTTAGCTATGGGTAATTTTGAAAGCGATGAAAATTTAGTTGAGGCCTGGATGGCAAGTCCCGGTCACCGAGAAAATATTCTAAGTCAAAGCTATCAGGAAATCGGGGTAGCTATTCAAAAGGGCATATTTAACGGAAATTCAGTTTGGCTGGCAGTCCAGCACTTTGGACTTCCGCTTTCAGTTTGTCCTCAACCAAGTGAAATAATTAGATTGGAAATTGAAAAAAATCAGCAGGAACTTGAAGAACTTCAAGGATTATTAGCGGAAGCTCTGAGCGAGCTGCGAGCAATAAGACCAAAACGGACAAGTTTTTATCAGCAAAAATTAGAAGAATACAATAATTTAGTAGAGAAATATAATAATCTTTTAGCAGAAAATAAAACACTGATTAACCAATACAACGCCCAAGTCGAGGAATTTAATCAGTGCGTTGCTGAACTAAAATAAAGTTAGATTGACATTATATTATATTTAATATTATTATAATAAATAAGTTCATTAAAAAAAGAAAAAGAGGTGTAAAAAATGAAAATATTAATTTGTTCACTGACATATCCTTTACCTAACGGCGTAACAGTATCGATAAACACATCCATAGATGAGTTTTTAAAAAAGGGAATTGAGATAAGAGTAGTTTCTCCTGACTATGATCTTGGAAAATTTCGTCCTGAACATTATCCTGTTTCATCGTCTTTGCTTTTAAAAAATATCGGCGTTCTGATAGGAAGAGAAGAAAGAACTTTTGGGATTAATGCTTATTTTCAAATAAAAGAAATTGCTGATGATTTTTGTCCCGACGCCTACTGGCTTCATACTCTTAGTTGGGCACCCAATGCATTTGAAAGATATATAGTGAAAACCAATAAACCTAAAGTTCTCACTTATCACACAATGGTGGAAAAATACGGAGGGATTTATGCCGGAAGATTGGGAATGTATACTATGAGAAAAAGATCAAAAGCAGTATGTGAAAAATCAGACGCGATTATTACTCCAAGTAAAACGATGGAGAAAATCTTGAGAGAATACGGAGTAACCAAACCGATTCATATCATTCCTACGGGAATCAGCACTTCCGAAAAACATTTCACAAAACAAGAGATTTGTCGTAGATTTGGAATCAATAAAAACTCCAAGATACTTCTTTATGTTGGGAGAATATCCAAGGAAAAAAATCTTGGTGTCTTGTTTAATCTTATTAAAAGTCTTAAGTATAATGCTGTTTTGCTATTAGTAGGTCCTGGAGAGATACAGGAAACAATAAAAGAAACTCTAAGAATGGGGATAGGTGAAAGAACTATTTTTACCGGAGGACTTCTCAAAGAAGATGTTCAAAAAATTTATGGAGCTTGTGACGCTTTTGTTTTTTCATCACAAAGCGAAACTCAAGGTCTAGTCATAGGAGAAGCTATGCTTTCTGGGATTCCGGTGATAGCTTTAGATTCTCCTACTCAAAAAGAGATTTATCCTGAAGATGTTGCAGTTGTTGTGCGGGATCAGTCAAAATTTGCCACTGAGGTAGTCAAAATATTAGAAAATAAAAAGAAAAGAGATGAGCTCGTAAAAAGAGCCGATGATTTTGTCTCTAAAAACTTCTCAAAAGAAAAGATGACGGAAAAGCAAATAAATATTTTCAACGAATTAATAAATAAATAACAACCAAGCCCGTCTTCTTTGCAGACGGGCTTATAATTATATGATTATTATTAAATAACTATGATTATTAAAATTTTGGGCTCTGGCTGCCCTAACTGCCAGAAATTAGAGGCGAACGCTCAGCAAGCCGTTAAAGAACTTAATTTGGCGGATATCAAGGTCGAGCATATTTACGATATCGATAAAATTATTGAAATGGGAATTGTTTTAACTCCCGCTATCGTTTTCGATAACAAAATAAAAGCAATGGGCCGGATTGCTGGCGTTGAGGAGATTAAAACCTGGTTAACAAATCAAAAATAAAGAATATGAAAAACAAAAGATTAATTTTTGGTATTGCATTAATCTTTTTGATTTTAGCTATTTTAGTCGGTTACGAATGGCACGGGGCTTTTGCAAAAAGCGAATTAATAAAACAGGGCATTTATCCTAAGGAGCCTTTCCCTATTTTACCAGGAACCACTTGGTGGCAAATTCCTTTTCTTACTCTTTTAAGCTATTTAGAAAAAGCTTGGTTTTGTTTGGGAATGGCATTTTTGATTGCCGGCGCGGTTCAAACCTTTATTCCAAAAGAATTGATTATTAAGCACTTAGGCAGAAGAAACCCTAAAGCTTATTTAATTGCCGCTTTTGGCGGGCCCTTGCTTTCGGTTTGCTCTTGTTCAATTATTCCTTTATTTGCGGCCATTAAAAAAAGAGGAGCGGGGTTGGGTCCAGCCATAACTTTTCTTTTGGCTGCCCCGGCTATTAATCCTGCAGCCATAATCTTAACTTTTAGTTTATTATCTTGGAAATTTGTCGTGGGAAGAATTGTTTTAGCTTTAAGTGCGGCAATAATTACTGGTTTATTAATAGACAGAATTTGGGGGAAAGAAGATTCAAAAGAAATTTCTACTTTAAAAGTTGAATATCAAGAAAAACCACTCTTGATTTTGGCAGATTTAATAGAATGGTTAAAAAATGTTTGGGATTTTGTCAAAAAGATTTTACCATTAGTTCTTATTGGGATTTTTATTATCGGAATTGTCAAGATATTTTTGACTTCAGAAGTTATCTCAAAATATTTAGGTCAAGGATTTTGGCAAATTTCTTTAGCTTCGATAATGGGAGTAGTAATGTATACTCCAACTTTAGTTGAAATTCCTTTTGTTAAAGAACTATTAGGTTTCGGAATGGGAACTGGACCGGCTTTAGCATTTTTATTAACCGGCCCTGCCTTAAGTTTACCTTCAATGTTGGGAGTTTCAAAAGTTATAAAATGGAAAATAGTCTTAAATTATGCTTTAATTATGTGGATTGTAGGAATTATTGGCGGCCTGATTTTTGCTTATTTTTTACCCCATATATTATTGATTTAACTTATTTATGAAAAAAATAAAAACAATATTCGCAATTCTATTTTCTTTGGTTCTTTTGACTCCAGCTTTGCCCGTTTTAGGAGAGATAGACCAAAATAAACCAGTTATTTACTTTTTCTGGAGTCCGGGTTGTCCCCATTGTCTTACGGAAAAAGCATTTCTGGAAGGATTAGAAAAAAAATTTCCTCAGGTTGAAATTAAACAATATGAATTTTCTAAAAATGTTGAACTGGTGAGAGAGTTTTATCAAGATTATAAAGTTCCCTCTCAGGAGCAAGGTTTTGTACCGGTGACCTTTATAGGAGATAAATATTTTGTGGGTTTTAGCGAAAGGATTGGCCAAGAAATTGAAAATTATGTTTTATTAACAGAAGAGGTGTCATCGGAAGAACCCTTTCTTCCTACAGCCTCTGAAAAGATAATTAAAATTCCGTTTCTTGGCGAAGTTGATCCTGAAAAATTTTCTATTCCCGCCTTAGCCATTATTTTAGGGACTTTGGACGGATTTAATATTTGTTCTTTGGGAGCGCTGGTTTTAATTTTGGGTTTGGTGCTTGTTCTAAAATCAAAAAGGAAAATTTTAATTTTTGGGGGAATTTTTATTTTAACCACAATAATTGTTTATGGAATTTTAGTTTTTCTTTGGCACCAGCTTTTTGTTTTTATCGCTCCTTCTATAAGAAAAATGGAAATATTGATAGGGCTTTTGACTTTGGCCAGTTCCGCATATTTTTTGAAAGAATTTCTGAAAATCCGGAAAAGGGGAGCAGTCTGTCAATTTGGCGGAATTTCTGACAACCTTGCTCAAAAAATCAGAAAAATATTTGAAAAAAAGGCAAGTATTTTTGTCTTAATTGGAGCCGTTTTTTTGTTTGCCGCCATTGTCACTGTTATTGAATTTCCCTGTACTGCCTTTTTCCCTGTTTTATTTGCCGGAATCCTGGCTGAAGCCAGCATCCCAACCCACCTATCTTTGTTTTATATTAGCGTTTATATTTTCTTTTATATGTTAGACGAAATTACTGTTCTTTTAATGGCTGTGTTTACTATGAAAATTTGGATTGCTTCTCCAAAATTTGTAACCATTCTTGATCTAATCGCCTCAATTTTACTCTTTTTGCTCGGCTTTTATTATCTTTTCGGTTTGCTCTAGTAAAAGGAAAAATTATTCAACTACCGAAGCTTTAGCTAAGGTGGAAGAAGAGATTACATCTCTTCGACCCTTCTGACATATTCGCCTTTTTCGGTATTTACCTCAATAATATCTCCCGTTTCAACAAACAGGGGAACGTTGATTTGGGCTCCGGTTTCTAAGGTTATTGTTTTTGTTCCGCCTTGAGCTCTATCGCCCTTAATTCCAGGCGGAGCTTCAACAACTTTTAATTGGACTTTGATCGGTAATATTATATTGATTATCTTTCCCTCAAACTGCAAACCTTCAACAATCTCATTTGATTTTAAAAAAACATAACTCTGGCCAATAGTTTCTTTTGGCAACTCAAAACGAGTCGAGGGATTGCGTTCTTCACAAAAGAAAAATTTGTCCCGGTTAGAATAGAGAAATTTTACTCTTATTTTCTCAATTTCTGCTTCTTCAAACTCTTCGCCGGGATGGAAAGTTTTGGAAATAACATTGCCGGTAATTAAGTTTTTAATTTTTGTCTGAACAATAGAACTGCCCCTTCCTTTAAAAACAAAAGATGAATCTAAAACCTCGTAGGGCTGGCTGTCCAAAATAAGTCTTATCCCTTTTTTCAAATCATTGTGCGACAACATATTGTTATTATTAATCAGTTATTATTGTCATTTAAGTATTATCCCTACAAAGTTTAAATGACCTCTTATAAAATCTTCGGCTATCATTTCTTTTTTACCTTCTGGCTGCAGTTTTTCAATAACCAAAAAATCTTTTTTGCATTGCACGCCAATTTCATTTTGGGGAACAACTAAAATTTTCCCAATAGGATATTTGATTTTGTCCGGAGATTTAAAAGTTCTGGCTTTCAAAATTTTAATTTTTATTAATTTGCCTTTATTTTCCCAAATTATATAACTGCCCGGCCAAGGATAAAAAGCCCTAATTTCTCTTTCTAATAGTTCTACCGGTTTTTTCCAATCTATTTTTCCGTCTTCTCTGAATAAAATTTTCGTGAAAGTTGCCTGAGCATCATCTTGTTCTTTAGGTTTTATCAGCCCTTTAACCCATTTGGGAATAGTTTCTAAGAGTAGGTAAGCGCCCAATTGAGCTAATTTATCATGAAGGGTCTCTGCGGTTTCTTGTTCTTTAATTTCTAAACTTTTTTGAGAGATGATTGGACCATGATCAATTTTTTCATTCATTAAAATTATTGTCACCCCGGATTTTTTTTCGCCATTTAAAATAGTAAATTGAATTGGTGAAGGTCCGCGATATTTTGGCAATAATGAAGGATGAACGTTCAAAAAACCAAATTTGGGAATATCTAATATATCTTTCGGGATTATCTGACCATAGGCTGCCAGAATTCCTAAATCTGGTTTTAAATTTTTAATTTTAAATTTTAAATGTGCCAAGACCGCTTTGCTGTCTTCTTTCGCTTCGCTCCGCTGCCGCGGAACTCGGCTTTCAATTCTTTCTGGTTGTTCAACCGGAATACCATATTTCCGGGCAACCACTTTGACTGGTGGGGGAGTTAAAATTTGTTTCCTGCCTACGGGTTTATCGGGCGAGCTAATAACCAAAACGGGCGGGTAGCCGCCTTTGATTAATTCTTCCAAAATAATAGCGCCAAACTCCGGCGTTCCTATAAAAATTATTTTCATTTGACTATTCTCCATTCTATTTCTTCTTTCTTGCCAGCGAATTCAAGCCAATTTCCGCCCTCATCGATAACATACCATTTTCTTTTGGTTTCTGACCAGACCATTGGATTACCCAGAAAATAAGGTTTTTTAACAATCTCTTTTGGTTTTAATTTGTCCAGCTCCAGCCATTTTTTAAATACGGTTTCAATGGCATAATCCAAACCGCGGGAATTTGCCCATTCAGCCACTTTATCAATAGCTTTTTTGGCTTTTTCAACAGAGCCGGCTAATTCCACCAACTCTTTCGCCGAACGAGTGAATCTCGAATAAACGATCTTTCTTTTTTTGGCATTTCTTTTAAGTTCCGTCAAAGATACTCCTTTCGTTTCAAAATAATGCGTAATCACCTGTTGGATAGCTGTTTCTTTTTTTAATTCCTCAAAATACTTAATTTTACCTTTATCTAAATATTCTTTAACTTTTTCTGATATACTTTTACCAATACCCGAAATTTCTTTAATGCCCGCCAGACCTTTTTCTTTATAAAGCAGAGAAACATCTTTATCTAAGTTTTCCAAAGATCGCGCTGCTTTCCGGTAGGCGGACGGCTTAAAGGTTATCCCTTTTATTTCAAGAAGTTCCGCAATTTCATAAAATATCTTTGCAATTTTTTTATTATTCATATTTTTCAACTGTAAATTTATAAATTATAATTTTTTCTTTTCCGGGATTAATTCCTCCTTTCTGACAAGCAATGGAAATTTGTTGTTCTATGGTATCAACTCCTTCTAAATCCGGCAGCAAAAGCCCTGATTTAAAAGGAACGTGACCGTCAAACACCACATCCTCATCAGGATAGGCAAAAGGGGCTGTTTTTACAATTATACCAAATTTTTTAGGATTCAAGGTTTCCATATCTTTGACTGGTTCGGGATAACTTAAAACATAAACAGTATAAGAAAGGTAGGGGAGTTCTTCTTTTTTAATTGGCGAAAATCGATAATCTTCGGTGGCGGCAGCCACTGCATTATGAATGATTTCCTCGGCTATATTTATTTTGGTCGGCAAATAAGTCCCAATACAGCCCTTCAACTTACCATCTTTTTCAATAGTAACAAAGGTTCCGGATTTTCTCTCGAGAAACTCTTCCGGTAAATTTTTTGGTACTTCAATAATTTTTCCTTCTTTTATATAATTCTCCACCGTCTGTTTCGTAAGTAAAATTAATGGATGCATAATCTAATTTCTTTATTATTTTTGATAGTTTTCTAATAACTTTTTCAATATTTTGTATTCTTCCTCAACCAATTTTTTCGCTTTTGGTAAAAGTTGGATATCTCGCCAATCCCTCTTAAGTTTTGCCAAATTATTTTTTACCATTTCCTCTATAGAATGTTCTGGATAAAATTTAAAATAAGTTAGATAAAAAATACTGGTAAAATGTGACAAAGTATCGGCAACAGTCATCATTTTCTCTTCTAAAGTTCTTGCCCTATAAGGAGGTTTGTTTCTATGCCTTAAAATACAATTTCTAATTTGATTAATCTCCTTTTCATTTAATTTATAACTTCTTAAAAATCTCTCGGCAATTTTTGCACTATCTATGTGATGATTTTTTTCTACTGCTGGAACGTCTTTTGTGTTTTTTGCATAATATTTTGAAATATCGTGAAGCCAAGAGGAAATCAAAACAATTTTCTTATTAGCTTTTGGATACAATTTGAGTAATTTTTTACTCGCATTTATCACTTCTTTTTGATGCATTTTGTAAAACCAGAGCCAACCGTTTTTCTTAGTAAGTTTTAAAATTTTTTGTTGAGTGTCATTTATTATTTTTTTAAACGTTGAATTTATCATATTTTTTTACAATCTAATTTCTTTTTCGAGCCAGGTGATTTCTCTAATTTTTAGTATTTAGAAATTGATTGCATTTTTTAATAAATGAAGGGTACCAATTTCTTTTGGATTAATCTTTCTTTGGAAGTCTCCTTCAGGATGAGGGCTAAATAAAACAACTTTACCTTTTCTGAACCTTGAAAAAACAATCGCGGCAAGATTATTTTCATAAACAGCAATAGCCTTTACGTTTTTACCTGGTAAAATTGTTGGTCCATTTCGATACCAAATTTTTAAGTTTGGGGGTAACCCCTTTGTTAAAAAATGTTTTTTAAATTTAATTCCTCTGAATCTCCCTGGTCTTCGACGATTAGTTACCCTGATATTTCTAACATTAATTATCCCTAACCCCGGAAGTTTAACTCTTTTACCTTTTTTTAAACAAATACATTCCTTTGGAGCAAGATAAGCTCCGGCACAGATTCCAATATATTTACCACCGTTAGAGATAAAATCTCTAATTATTGGATATAAATTTTTACTTAAACTTCTAACATAAATTTCGGTTGTTCCCCCTGGCATTATTAAGGTTTGAAAATTATTTAATTTATCTTTAAGTGTTTTTTTATTTAATTCTCGGTAGGGTATTTTTAGCAGTTTTAAGGCAAACTCTATATCTCGAGTTCCAGCGCCAGGCCCACTATACATGGCTATTTTTGATTTCGCTTTAATTTCCCTAATTTTTAGCATTTTGCTGTAAAATTTGCTTAATTCTTTCTGCTTCTTTTTCGACTACTTCACTGTCGTATTCGCCGGCGTGAGCTGGAGCGCCTTTGTAAATTGGCCGCTTTTGATCTAAGTGCAAATTAAAAATTAAATTTTCATTTTCCCGAGCGTCAGCGAAGGGGGAAGAAGAAAGTTTACTTTCTTCGCCCTCAATTTTCAAATAAATATGAAATCTCGGATAACCTTTTGGAGGCCTAGTAAAGATGAATTCTTTCTTTTCTTTATCTTCTTTCTGGAAATGATATCCAATTTTTCTCATCAAGCTATAAAGATTTTCGTTAAAAGGCCCCTTTAAGGCAAATTTCATATTATTTTAATTTCTAAATCCTCGGCGGTTTTTATTGGTTTTTCGAAATCGTAAATGGCGATGGTTCGTTCGCGAGCATAGACAGAGGAAGTGAAGACAGTTAGGCAGCGATTATCGAACATAAATAGGGGAGAGGTTGGCTGGTGAGAACGGATTAAAACTTTTTTCTTAAATCTTTCCATTAACTCAAAAAACCAATTTCTGCCAAATTGGGGGCGGTTAGTGGAAATGTCAAAACCTAAAAATTTGCCCTCTTTTTCTACAAAATCACCCCAAGTTATTTGCTGCCACTGCTCATTCCCGAGTTTTATTTCGTTTATTTCTTTTAAATTCTTAACATCCGGTAAAACTCCGTGTAAAGCAATGATATCTTTAGCTACAACAACTAAAGGTAATTTCTCAACGATTGAACGATATCTTTCATATTCTTCTTGCGATAAACTCTTCCAAAAGTCAGCCGGAGAAAATTCTAAAATATGACGGCCTTCGTGATTTCCTTGTAGAAGATAGATTTGTTTGGGATATTTTATTTTCTGTTCCAACAAATAATCTAAATTCTCCTTTGAGAAAGAGCCCCTATCAACATAATCTCCCAAAAAGACAATTTTATCCCCTTTTTTAAAATAATTTTTAATTACAAATTTTGAAGCCTCCAAGTCTCCGTGCGTGTCACCAACAAAAATAACTCTTCTTACTTTTTTAATTTCTAATAATTTTGGTTCTCTGTCCATTAATTAAAGAACTGGTAAATATTCTTTTATTTCATAGGGGCTGACTTCCTTTTCATATCTTTTGCCAACTGCCTTTTTATATCTTTGCCATTCGATTTCTTTATTTCGAATTATTTTTTGGAATAAATGCTCGCCGAGAGTTTCTTTAGCCAATTTGTTATTTTTGAAATTATCTAATGCCTCTTTTAGATTCTTGGCTAAAGTTATTATCTTCCTTTTTCTCATCTCGGTCTTAGTCATTTCATAAATGTCTTTTTCTTCTGGGAGAACAATTTTTAGGTTTTCCTTAATTCCTCGAATTCCGGTGGCTTGAATAATAGATAGGGCTAAATAAATATTACAAGCAGGATCTGGCGATCTCAGTTCAAATCTGGTGGCGGTTTCAGCTTTTGCTAAATAGGTTTCTGGCACCCTAATATAGGCTGACCTATTTTTTCTTCCCCAGGCAAGATAAACCGGAGCTTCATATCCTGGAATAAGTCTTTTGTAGGAATTTACCCACTGATTCAAAACTAATTGGATTCCTCTGCCATATTTAATCAACCCCATTAAATATTGTTTCGCCAAATCTGAAAGATTATCTTTTTTATTTTGAAAAAATAAATTTTTGTTTCCATGCCATAAAGATAAATGAAGGTGCATACCAGAACCATTAACATAGGTAATCGGCTTTGGCATAAAAGAAGCAAAAAGGCCCAATTTTCTGGCAACTCTTCTAATTACATATTTTGCCAGCATAACTGAATCAGCCACTCTTAAAGCATCGGTAAATTTCAAATCAATTTCATGTTGACTTGGCGCTCCTTCATGATGGTCATAATCTGCTTTTATTCCCATTTTTTGAAGATAAAGCTGAGCCAGTTTTCTGATTTCTCCCCATTTTCCGCCATGGAAATAACCGCCGTGGTCTAAAAATTCCGGCGAGTTTTCATTTGGGAAAATAAAAAATTCAAGTTCAGGTCCAACAAAAAGCTCTCCGAACTTTTTAGTTTGCTCCAGGGCTTTCTTTAAAAGATAGCGAGAGTCTCCTGGGAAATGGTCGCCTTTGGAAGTAAAAATATCACCGAAAACAACGGCTTCTTTCCATTTTAAGTTTTCTATCTCATAATCCCACGGCAAAACTCGAAAAGTTTTTGGATCAGGAACTATAATTAAATCTGATTCTTCAATTCTGGCAAAGCCTTCAACCGAGCTTCCATCAAATCCTTTTCCCACTTCAAAAGCAGATTTTAATTCTTCCGAAGGAATGGTAAAACTCATTTCTCTTCCCAAAACATCAGGAAAGATTATCCTCACAAATCTAACAATTTCAGTTTTCTTTAAAAAATCTAATACTTCTTTTGCGTTTTTAAAATTAAAATTTCTCATTTTAATTTAAAATTTGCGACTAAATAGCCGACGCCAAAGGGACCTTCATAAGATAAAATTTCGGGTTTATAATTTATTCCCGATTCTCCAAGAATCCCTAAGAGAAAACAAAAAGATCGCAATCCGCATTCGCCGGCCTCAGGATATTTATTATCTAATTTCAAAATGTTTTCGACGTCTTTCTTTTTTAAAGATTCGATTAATTCTTTATCAAATTTTGGACCATCAGGATGAAATCCATAGGGACCGTCTTCTTTTAAACAATGCGACAGATCGCCAGAGGCAATAACAGCAATTTTGGATTTTGGATTTTGGATTTTGGATTTATAAACTTTTTTCCCCTCTTCAAAATAAAATTTTGGCTCTTCTAGCCCCATTAAATAAGTTTTTATTTCTCCCTTAAATCCTTGTGCAAGAAAGTGCAAGGGAACGTTAAAACCCCAATCGGGATGAGGAGCAGAAATGATGATTGAATCCGGATTTGATTCTTTTAATTTATGACCCAAACTATTTAAATTTTCAATAGTTTTCTTTACTTGTTTTCTGTCTTTTTCAGAACCAACTGAAGGTAAAATTATTGGCGGGTGTGGAGATATACAAGCAAAAATAATTGGCATATTATTTTAAGGCGATGAGCTAAAGCTCATCTTGACGCTTCGCTAATGCTTGCGTTATTAAATTTAAATTTTCTCCGCACTTTGGGCATTTGCCTTGTTTATCATAACGGGAAATAACGTAACCCGTTCTATCAATTACCAAGGCATTGCATTTTGGGCAGAAAGTGTCTTCTGAAGGAAGACCGGGAACATTGCCAGTATAGACGTATTTTAAACCTGTTTCTTTTCCAATCCTATAAGCCATTTCCAGAGTCTCAACCGGGGTCTCCGGTAAGTGCTGTAACTTCCAGGAAATGGCTCCGGAAAATTGGCTGATATGCCAGGGGGTTTCAGTCCCCAATTCTTCCTTAATAAATTTAGCAATATCTCTAAACATTTCTTTTGAATCTGAAAGAGTGGGAATTGCTAAAGTTGTTATTTCCGTCCAAACGCCGGATTTTTTCATTAGTTTGGCAGTATCTAAAACTGGTTGTAATCTCCCGTCGCAATTTTCCCGATAAAATTTGTCTGAAAAACCTTTAATATCAATGTTATTGGCATCCAAATAGGGGATAACCATTTTCGCCGATTCCTTTGACATAAAGCCGTTGGAAACAAAATTATTTTTCAATCCGGCTTTTTTTGCCAATTTCATTATGTCTATCGCGTATTCTAAGAAGATCGTCGGTTCTACATAGGTATAAGAAATGCTTGGCAAATTATTTTTAATAGCTATTTCGACAATTTTTTCTGGTGGCAAATCTTCTCCAGGAATTTCCTTGACGTCTTTGAATCCTTGAGAAATATCCCAGTTTTGACAGGCAAGGCAACGGAAATTACAACCAACCGTAGCAATTGATAAGGAATAAGTTCCCGGTAAAAAATGGAAAAACGGCTTTTTTTCGATTGGGTCAACATGTATAGCAACAGCTTTGCCATAAACTAATGAATAAAGTTTACCATCAATGTTTTCTCTCACGCCACAAATTCCACGTTTACCCGGCGAAATAACGCAGTAATGAGCACAATTTAAACACTGAATTTTCTTATCTTTTAATTTTTTGTATAAATATGCCTCTTTCATGATTCTTTAATTTTAGACCTTTTTATGATAAAATTCAATCAATGAGATACAGAGTATTTGTTGCCATAAATTTACCAGAAAATATAAAAAATAAGCTGGCTGAATACCAAGAAAAAAGGCCCGATCTGCCGGTTAGATGGACAAAAAAGGAGAATTTACATATCACCTTGATGTTTTTAGGCTATTTAATTGATGAAGAACTTTTGGAAGTTTGTAATATTACAAAAGAAATAGCTTCAAAAAATCAATCTTTTTCTATAAATTTAAAAAAGATTATTTATGGCCCCCCCAAGAAAATTCCGCCCCGCCTGGTCTGGGTAGAAGGCGAAAAGTCAGAAGAATTGGGAAAATTACAAAAAGATTTAGAAAATTCTTTTTTGACCTCCCGAGCAACAGCGAAGGGGAAAGAAGAAGATTTATCTTCTTCGCCCTCGCCGGTTAAAGGGTTGGAATCGGAGAGCCGACCTTATACCTCTCATCTTACCTTAGGAAGAATTAAAACCTGGGAGTTTAAACAGATTGAGCCCGAAGAAAGACCGGAAATTAACGAAGACATTAATTTAAGTTTTGAAGTGAATTCGATTGAAGTAATGGAAAGTCAATTAAAAAGAACTGGTCCCCGTTATACAATTTTAGAATCATGCCCGCTCAAAAGTTAAAAATCCACTTTATTGGTATTGGCGGAATTGGGGTTTCCGCCTTAGCTCAGTATTATCTATCCAAAGGCCATAAAGTCAGCGGCTCGGATTTGGTTTCTTCCGAAATCACCGAAGCATTAAAAGAAAAAGGAGTTAAGCTCTTTATCGGTAAGCATAAAGCTGAAAATTTACCAAAAAGAGTAGATATGGTAATTTACAGTCCAGCCGTAACAACAAATAACCCCGAATTAAAAGAAGCCAAAAAAAAAGAAATTAAATATTTAAGTTATCCTGAAGCTCTTGGAGAATTAACTAAGAAATATTTTACAATTGCGGTTTCTGGCACTCATGGAAAAAGTACGACCACGGCGATGATTGGACTTTTATTGGTTAAGGCCGGATTGGATCCAACGGTAATTGTTGGAACAAAACTAAAAGAATTCGGTGACACTAACTGCCGGGTAGGGAAGTCAAAGTATTTGGTCATTGAAGCTGATGAATATATGGCTTCTTTTTTGAACTATTGGCCTAAAATTATCGTTTTGCCTTCGATTGAAAAAGACCATCTTGATTATTATAAAAATCTAAATAATATTCTTAAATCATTCAAAGAATATATTTTTCATCTGCCGAAAGACGGGACTTTGGTCAAAAATAATGACGACAAAAATATCAGAAAAATAAAATACACGGGTGACACCTGTGTATATTTGCTGAAACAGCCGGAAGCTAAAAAATTAAAGAAAATTTTAAAAATACCGGGAGAACATAACATTTCTAATGCTCTGGCAGCTTTAACCGTTGCCAGAATTTTAAAAATTCCTGACAGAATTTCTTTCAAAGCCCTGTCGGAATATAAGGGTTCCTGGCGGCGCTTTGAAGAAAAAAAGATAAAAATAAGGCACAACGAGAACAGTTCTCGTTGCGTTAATTTAATATCGGATTACGGACATCATCCTACTGAAATAAAGGTAACCCTTAAAGCGGCGCGGGAAAAATATCCAGAAAAGAAAATATGGTGCGTTTACCAGCCCCACCAGTATCAAAGAACATATTATTTATTTGCTGATTTTGTAAAAGCTTTCAAACAAGCCCTTCAACCAACTCGGGAGGGTAAACCTCAAATGGACAAAATAATAATCACAGATATTTATGACGTGGCTGGCAGGGAAGAGAAAAATATAAAAAAGAAGGTTAATTCCCAAAAATTGGTAAAAGCGGTAAACCGAGCACATAAAAATTTCTGTGCTGCGGTTTATTTGCCGAAAGAGAAAATATTAGATTATCTTAAAAAAAACCTGTCTAATTTTGATATTTTAATAATTATGGGGGCCGGAGACATTTATACCCTTGCTAACTACTTGACAGAAAAACACTAATAAAAGAGAATGAAAGTAGAACCCTGTTCAATGAACTTTTGGTTCATTTCAATCTTCAATGTTCAATGAATCTTTGATTCATTTCAATCTTAGGCGAAGAAAATTTCATTTTCTTCTTCACCTTCGCTTCTTGCAGAAGCTTGGTCAATAATTTTTCAATTTATTTCAATAATCAAGGTCGAATCATTTACCGAGCTTCCGAAGGAAGCGAAGGTGAAGAAGAGGACGAAGTCCTCTTCGACTTAAATTTTTCATTTTTAACTTTTAATTTTTAATATGACGACATTATTTTGGATAATCGTGCCAATTGTGGCGATTGGAATTATCTGGTACGCAACGACAAAAAAGAAAAAGGGAGAATCATTGCCAAAAAAACCAGAAGGACCAACACCACCACCTGAAACACCGGCAATATAAACCAATTGCCCGGTTGACAATGTTGACAATGAAGGGAAAATAAAAGAAAATAAAATTAGAAAAACAAAGGTCGGAAAGAAAATCGAAAAAAAAATGTTAATCAATAAGCTTTGCATATGACGTGGCTTTATATAATTTTGGCCGTGGTGGTTATCGGAGTAGTAATTTATCTGGTAACCAAAAAAAAGTAGAAAGCAGGAATGTAGCACTAAAAACCCCGCTGCGTTTGGCGCGGCGGGGTTTTTGTGAATCAATTAATAATTTTTTAATTAAAAAACCGTTCCTTTCGGGAGTGGTTTTTTGTTGGAAAATATAGTATAATGAAAAATAACCTCGCTCCACGCTTAATATAGTCGAAGGAAAACTCCAACTGAGACACAGGCAATAAAATTATGCAAAGAGTATTAAATATAGAAACGGTCAAATATATTAATAAAAATGTTAAAGTTTGCGGTTGGGTTAATTCGCGTCGGGACCACGGCGGAATAGTTTTTTTAGATTTAAGAGACAGGTCGGGAATTCTACAGATAATCGTCACTCCCACCGCCGAGTTGGCAAAAGATATAAAAAATGAATATGTTTTAGAAATTGAAGGAGAAATCCAGAAAAGACCGATTAAAATGGTCAATCCCGAACTGGCAACAGGAGAGATAGAATTGAAAGCCGAAAATATCAATATCTTAGCTAAGGCTGAAACGCCTCCTTTTGATTTAAAAGATTTAAATGTAAGCTTGCCCGTTCTTTTAGATTACAGGCCAATAACCTTACGGAATAAAAAAATTCAAGCAATTTTCAAAATTGAAGAAGAGGCGATTAATAGTTTCAGGAAAACAATGAAAGATTTGGGATTTGCCGAATTCCAGGCGCCGACAATCGTGCCGGTTGCCACCGAAGGCGGGGCAGAAGTTTTCCATATTGATTACTTTAATGGCGATGCTTATTTAGCCCAAAGCCCCCAATTATATAAGCAAATCTTAGTTGGCGTTTTTGAAAGAATTTTTACTATAACGCGCGCTTATCGGGCCGAACCCAGCGTGACCACCCGCCATCTGACAGAATATATCAGTTTGGATGCGGAAATGGGCTTTATCAATTCTTGGCAAGATTTAATGGATGCTTGCGAAACCGTAATCAGAAACATCTTTTTGGATTTAGGAAAAAACTGCCAAAAAGAGTTAAAGTTATTTTCAGCCACTCTTCCCAAATTAGGCGAGAAAATTCCAAGATTAAAAATGAGAGAAGCTCAAGAAATTATTTTCAAAAGAACCCAAAGGGATAACAGGGAATCTCCGGATTTGGAACCGGAAGACGAAAAAGAAATGTATGAATTTGCCAAAGAAAAATACGGCTCAGAATTAATCTTCATCTCTCACTATCCAACTAAAAAAAGGCCTTTTTACACTTTCCCTGACCCAAAAGATCCCGAATACACTTTAAGTTTTGATCTTTTGTGCCGGGGATTGGAAATAGTCACCGGCGGCCAGAGAATTAATGATTATGAAGAATTGGTGAAAAATATAAAAAAACGGAAAATGAAGATTAAAGATTTTAAGTTTTATTTGCAGGCATTTAAATACGGCATGCCGCCTGAGGGTGGTTTTTGTTTAGGAGCCGAAAGAATGGTTAAGCAAATTCTGGATTTGGAAAATGTTCGGGAAGCCAGTTTATTCCCGCGGGATATGGCGAGAATCGACCAAAGATTATCTGTTTCTAAAAAAAAGAAATCCCGAAGAAGAACAAGTTCTCTACCGGGTAATAAGTTAAAAAAATGAATTTAAGAACTGAGTTTCCATTAAAGTCCTCTTCGCCCACCGAGCTTCCGCAGGAAGCGAAGGTGAAGAAGAGAGCGAAGCTCTCTTCGCCTATAAAAATTTTTCTTATTGTTTTTATATTAAGCTTGCCTTTTTGGTGGGAGATTAATATTTTGGAAGAAAAGTTGAAAAGTTTTTTTTATTGGCGAGAAATTGCGGAAAATCCTCAATTTTTGGCTGCTCAGGCAAATCAATTAATTCTTGAACAAAAATTAAGAAATTCAGAGCCCTTCAGAAATAAAAATATTCCTGATTTAGAAATTGAAGCCAAATCAGCAATTTCGGTTCTGAGTGATAATGAAGGTAAAGAAAAAGTGCTTTTTGAAAAAGAAAATAATCAAAAACTGCCAATAGCCAGTTTAACCAAACTGATGACCGCCTGGGTTGTTTTGGAATATTATGATCTTTCAAAAGAAATCATAATTTCCAAAAAAGCTAGCAATCAATATGGAGATATTAGAAGACTGGAAGAGGGAAGAACTTTTCCGGTAAAATATTTTCTTTATCCTTTATTGATGGAATCAAGTAATGGGGCTGCTTTCGCTTTGGCTAATGATTATGAAGAAATGTCAGAAAGAAATTTTGTGGAATTAATGAACCAAGAAGCAAAAAAAATTGGGCTTGACGATACTTTTTTTAACAATCCCAGCGGCCTTGACCCGGAAGACTCAAAAACAGAAATGAATTATTCAACGGCCAATGATTTGGTAAAACTTACTAAAAAATTATTAGAAAAACCATTAATTTGGGATATACTTTCCATCCCCAGATATTCTGAGTACGGACCGGAATTAATTAACACCAACAGGTTTTTAATTGACGATCCTGCAGATTGGCAAGAAAAAATAATTGGCGGAAAAACGGGTTATACGGACAAAGCCGGAGGATGTTTGCTCTTGGTTATAAAAGCGCCAAGAAATCAGGGTTTTTTAATTAGTATAATTTTGGGGGCAGACGGAAAAGAAAACAGATTTGAAGAAATGAGAAAGCTAATTGACTGGCTTAACCAAGCCTATAAATGGTAATATTATGTACTTGCCCGAAGCAGCCATAGATGTTATTAAAATTTTTACTTTGGGAACAGTTAGTTTTATTATTGCTTTTTTGCTAACGCCCTTTTTAACTTATTTTTCGTATAAATATAAACTCTGGCGCAAAGAAGTAAGGCAAAAAGCAATTGACGGCGGAGAGGTAACCGTTTTTCAAAAATTTCACAAAGAAGGAGAAATAAATGTTCCGAGAATGGGCGGAATTTTAATTTGGGGGACCGTCTTGATAACAATTTTTTTGTTTTGGGGAATTTCGCAAATAACTGATATCTGGTGGCTGAATAAGTTGAATTTTTTAAGCAGAAGTCAAACATGGCTTCCTCTTTTTGCTTTGATCGCAGCTTCTTTATTGGGCCTAACCGACGATGTCTTGCAGGTTTTTGGCTCGCCTTCATACCATAACGAAAAAAAAGTGCCCAAGGCTTTAAAATTAATAAAATCATTTTTCGTTTGGTGTGGGGGTAAAGGAAAATATATTGGCGGTGGGTTAAGCTTAAAACGGAGAATTCTTTTGATGGGTTTAATAGGTCTTATCGGAGGTTGGTGGTTTTTTGCCAAACTTGGCTGGTCTACCTTACATGTGCCCGGAGCGGGAGATTTTGAAATTGGCACTTGGTATATTCCCTTGTTTGTTGTTGTCATGATAGCCACCTATTCAGGCGGGGTAATTGACGGTTTGGATGGGTTAGCAGCAGGCTCCTTTGCTGCTATTTTTGCCGCTTTCGCCGGAATTGCTTTGTTTTTGGGCCAAATTGATATTGCCGCTTTCTGCACAGCAATCTTAGGAGCATTGCTGGCCTTTTTATGGTTTAATATTCCGCCTGCCAGATTCTATATGGGAGAGAGTGGAATAATGGGACTCTGTGCCGTTTTAACCGTGATTGCTTTTTTAACTGATTCTGTTTTAGTTTTGCCAATTATTGGATTTTTATTAGTAATTGAGTCGGGCTCCGTAATCCTGCAGCTTCTTTCAAAAAAATTTAGGCATAAAAAAATCTTTTTATCTGCTCCAATTCACCAGCACTTTGAAGCCAAGAACTGGCCCCATTATAAAGTAACAATGCGATTTTGGATTATCGGGGCAGTGATGGCAATTGTTGGAATTACCATTAGATTGTTCGGCTAAAAAATCCTCTAAAAAATCCTCAGTCGAAAGAGAATTTCATTCGTCGAGTCAAAGACGAGACGAAAGAAGAAAAACTTTTCTTCGCACTCTTTCTCACCTTCGCTTATCAAGTTTTCGCATAGCGAAAATGAAGATGGAAGAAGGGGTTTACCTCTTCGACCTCCTTCGGGAGCTCGGTAAAAGATTAATTTTGTGCTATTCTGAAAGCAGAATGAAAACAAAGGAATTAAAGAGCAAAAGAATCCTGATTTTGGGTTTTGGCCTGGAGGGAAGGAATACTTTTAGGTTTTTAAGGAAACTCTTTCCAAAAAAAGTTTTAGGAATAGCGGATAAAAATGAAAAAGTTGACCAAAGTTGCTTAGCTAAGCAAAAGATCAAGCTTTATAAACTTCATTTGGGAGAAAATTACCTTAAGGCTCTGAAAGGTTACGATGTGATAATCAAATCACCGGGCATCCCTTTCAAAATTATTCCGAGATCGGAACTACGAAAATTGACTTCACAGACAAAGATTTTTTTTGAGAATTACCAGGACCAAATTGTTGGAATTACGGGAACTAAAGGGAAAGGCACTACAGCTGCAATGATTTATGAAATTTTGAAAGCAGAAGGCATCAAAGCACATTTAATCGGCAATATTGGTAAACCCGTATTAAATCTTTTACCGAGACCCACGAAGTGGGGCGAAGGGGAGTTCGCTGAACTTCGTTCATCTCTCGCCCTTCGCTTCGCTCGGGCAGATGAAGCAAGGCTTCAGCGACCATTTTCGGCGAGACCAGATGTTTATGTTTATGAATTGTCAAGTCATCAACTTTACAATCTTAAAAAATCTCCCCACATCGCCGTTTTTTTAAACCTTTTTGCGGACCATTTAGATTATTATCGAAATTTTAAAGAATATGCAGACGCCAAAGCCAATATTACCCTTCATCAAAAAAAAGATGATTATTTGGTCTATAATGCTCAAGATAAAATTGTTAAAGAAATTGCTGAAAAATCAAAAGCTAAAAAAGTTCCAATCAAAGGAGAGTATTACGAATTGAATAAAGCTGCAGCCAGGGCCGTCGCTAGACTTTTCAAAATTCCTTCAAAAATTATTGAAAAAGCTATTAAAGAATTTAAACATCTTCCTCATAGGTTGGAATTGGTAGGAACATTTGAAAGAATTACTTTTTACAACGACGCCTCGGCAACCATACCCGAAGCAACTATGGCAGCTGTGGAAACTTTAGGAAATAAAGTAGAGACAATTATCCTGGGTGGTTCTGACAAGAATATTGATTTTAAAAATTTAGCCAAAAAAGTTTTAGAAAGTAAAATAAAAACTGTCATTTTATTTCCTATAACTGGAAAACGAATCTGGAAAGATATTGTGCGACAAAAAAGAAAGGAAACGAACAGAAAGGGTAGGGTACTGAATCATTTTTTTGTCAATAATATGAAAGATGCGGTAAAATTAGCTTATCAACACACTAAAGCCGACAAGATTTGCCTTCTTTCTACGGCTTGTGCAAGTTTTAGTATTTTTAAAGATTATAAAGAAAAAGGGGATTTATTCAAAAAATACGTAGTCGAAGAGGGTAAATCCTCTTCTTTACCCGTCGAGTCGAAGACGAGACGAAAGAAGAAAAACTTTTCTTCGCCCTTCGCTACGGCTCGGGTAAGAAAATATGGTTGCAGCAAAAAACTCTAATCACCCCGATTATATTTTACTTGGAACAATAAGTTTTCTATTGGCTTTGGGAATTGTAATTTTGGCCAGCGTTTCTGCTCCTTACTCCCAGGAAAAATTCGGCAACACTTATTACTTTTTAAAACGACAAATTATTTTTGGCTTAATTCCGGGATTAATATTGGGGTATTTCGCATTTAAAATTAGATTATCTCTAATAAAAAAATGGGCTCCTTTTTTACTTTTGGGAAATTTGGTTCTGATGGGAATGATTTTTATCCCGGGTATTGGTTTAAAAATTGCGGGAGCGGCCAGATGGATTAATTTGGGCCCTATATCTTTTCAACCCTCGGAGTTTTTAAAACTTACTTTTGTTCTTTATTTAGCTGCCTGGTTGGCCAGTCGAACTCCCGAGCAACAGCGAAAGGGGAAGAAGAAAATCTATTTTCTTCGCCCTCTTTCTCAAAACAAACCCGCAGCGATTAAAGACTTCAGTCAAACCTTTGCTGTGTTTCTTATTGTTTTTGGATTAATTTCCTTAGCTTTAATTTTTCAACCCGATATCAGCACTTTAGGAATTATCTTTTTTATTGCTACTTTAATGTATTTTTCAGCTAATACTCCTTTTCTGCATAGTGTTTTAATAATTTTATTAGGGGCTATTGGTTTATTCTCCCTGGCTAAACTCGCTCCTTATCGCGCCAACCGCTTTTTGGTATTTTTTAATCCGGAAATTGACCCAATGGGAATAGGATACCAGGTAAAACAATCTCTCATTGTTATTGGTTCTGGCGGAATCAGTGGAGCGGGTCTGGGAACGAGCATACAAAAATTTTTTCCGGGATTTCTGCCCCAACCGATTTCAGATTCAATTTTTGTAGTTTTTTCGGAAGAAACCGGCTTTATCGGCGGACTCTTCTTAATTTCTCTTTTTTTGATATTTTTGTGGCAAGGCCTTAAAATAACTAAAGGAACTAAAGATAAGTTCTGCCAATTGGCTAGCCTGGGAATTACCTCTTGGATTATCATTCAGGCTTTTGTTAATATCGGAGCAATGATAGGAGTTTTACCGTTAATCGGAATTCCTTTGCCTTTTATTAGTTATGGCGGCTCTGCTCTGGTGGCCAGTCTAATTGGGGTAGGAACATTATTAAACATATCAAAAAACGCATGAAGATATTATTTACCGGCGGCGGCACCGGTGGCCACGTCGTTCCAATTATCGCCATAGTCCGAGAGATAAAAAAGATTTACCTGGAAAAAGATCTTCAGTTCTTTTTTCTTGGCCCGAAAGACGAAGTTAGTTCAACCTTACTTTCACAAGAAGGCATTAAAGTAAAAACTATTTTGGCTGGAAAAATCAGAAGATATATAAGTGGGAAAGCTTTTTTTAAAAATTTGATTGATATCTGTATTAAAATCCCAATCGGAATTTTACAATCGTTCCTTTATATTTTCTTTTTGTCTCCCGATTTAATCTTTTCCAAGGGTGGTTTTGGTTCAATACCGGGAGTTTTCGCGGGCAAACTTCTTTTCGTGCCAATTTTTTTGCACGAATCAGATACTACTCCAGGATTTGCCAATAAGCTTTTAAGGGGTTTTGCCTTAGAAATTTTTGCCTCTTTTCCAAAAACAGAATCTTTTTCCTTAAAAAAATTGATTTTGGTTGGAAATCCGATAAGAAGAGAATTGTTAAAAGGTTCAAAAGAAGAAGCCAAAAGTTTATTTAAATTAAATTCCCGAGCAACAGCGAAGGGGGAAGAAGAAGATTTATCTTCTTCGCCCTTAGTCAAACCTGTTATTTTAATTCTGGGTGGATCGCAAGGAGCCCAAAGAATTAATGACGAAATTTTAGAAATCCTGCCACGACTTTTGGAAAACTTTGAAGTAATCCATCAATGCGGTAAAAATAACTATGCAACAATAAAAGCAGAATTAAAACTAATAATAAATAAAGATTTGGAACCCTTTTATCATCTTTATTCTTTTTTGAAAGAGTCAGAGCTTCGCCAAGCTTACGCAGCTGCTGACTTAATTGTTAGCCGGGCAGGATCTGGAAGTATTTTTGAAATTGCGGCCGTTGGCAAACCTTCTATTTTAATTCCTTTATCAGAATCCGCTCAAAACCATCAGGTGAAAAACGCTTATACTTATCAAGAGTCCGGCGCTTGTTTAGTAATGGAAGAAAATAATTTTACTTCTCATTTTTTCTTAGAAAAATTAAAATCTCTTTTTACTGATCCTGAAGCACTCAAAAAAATGTCCGAAGAAGCAAAAGGATTTTCCAGGCCTGAAGCCGGCTGGATAATTGCCAATTATCTTGTGGCATATTTAACTATATGAGAAAAATATAAAAAAATGTTAGCCGAAGAATTCAAATTTATTAAACCCGGAGAAGTAAGAACGAGAATGGCCCCATCTCCCACCGGCCTACTTCATATTGGCGGAGCCAGAACCGCTCTCTTTAACTATCTTTTTGCTAAAAAAAATGAAGGGAGTTTTGTTTTAAGGATTGAAGACACGGACTTAGAAAGATCTTTACCGGAGTTTGAGAAAGATATTTTAGAAAGTTTTAAGTGGCTGTGGATTGAATGGGATGAAGGCCCGGATATCGAAGGAAAATACGGCCCCTATCGCCAAAGCCAAAGAACAGATATCTATAAAAAATATATAGAGAAGTTGATAGCCGAAGATAAGGCTTATTATTGCTTTTGTTCGCAACAAGAATTAGAGGCCCAAAGACAATATCAGATGTCTCAAGGTTTGGCTCCCCGTTATTCCGGGAAATGCGCAAATTTGGACAAAGAAACCGTAAAAAAATATTTAGCCGAAGGAAAACCAACAATAATAAGATTCAGAGTTCCAGCAAAAAAAGTAAGTTTTGATGATTTAATCCGGGGAAAATTAGAGTTTGATGCCGGCCTAATGGGAGACATAATTATTGCTAAAGACCTGAATACTCCCTTATATAATTTCGCAGTTGTGGTTGATGATTTTGAAATGAAAATTTCTCATGTAATTAGAGGAGAAGAACACATTTCCAACACCCCGAAACAAATTCTAATGCAGGAAGCTCTGGGTTTTTCGAAGCCATCATACGCCCATCTGCCTTTAATTTTAGGGCCAGACAAAACAAAACTAAGCAAAAGACACGGAGCAACCTCTGTTTTAGAATTTAAAAAACAGGGCTATTTGCCCGAAGCCATAATTAACTTTATGGCCTTTCTGGGATGGAATCCCGGAGATGAGGGCAAAGAAAGCAAGCTTTCTTCTTTCCACTTCGCTGGCGCTCGTGAAAGAGAAATATATTCAATGAGTTCTCTAATTAAGGAATTTTCTTTAGAAAAAGTTCAAAAAGCGGGTGCTGTTTTTAATATTAAAAAATTAGATTTTTTAAATGGATTTTATATTCGTCAAAGGTCAGCCGAAAAATTAACCGAATTATGTCTTCCTTATTTAATTGAGGCAGGTTTAGTGGGCGAAGAAGATAAATCTTCTTCTTCCCCCTTCGCTGTTGCTCGGGAAGAAAAAGAAAAAATAAATTTGGAAATTCTAATAAAAATTATCTCAATCTATCAAGAAAGATTAAAAAAATTATCAGAAATTGTTGAGTTAACTGATTTCTTCTTTAAAGAAGAACTCGTCTATAATAAAGATCTGTTAAAATGGAAAGAAATGTCAGATAAAGAAATAAAAAATTCTCTTGACAGATTAGAAAAACTTTTATCTAAAATAAAAATAGGAGATTGGAATAAAGGAAATTTAGAGAGCATTTTGCTGCCAGAAGCAGAAAAAATGGGCCCCGTAGCACAAAAGGATAGGGGATACCTTCTTTGGCCTTTTAGGGTTGCCTTAACCGGAAAACAAGCATCAGCCAGCCCTTTTGAAATTGCAGAAATTTTGGGCAAAGAAAAAACTTTAAGAAGAATAAAAGAAGCAAAAAAACTGCTTTAAAGGCGAAGAGAACGAAGTTCTCTTCTTAACCTTCGCTTCCTTCGGAAGATCGGTAAATGAAGAACGTAATAGTAATTTCAATAATGGTTGGTGTTTTATTGCCTAATTTTTCTTTTGGTCAAATTGAAAAAACCTGGGTCGAAGAAGATTCCTTCTTCTCCACCTTCGCTTTCGCTGTGCGAAAGCTCGTGAAAGAAGAAGTTCTGCCAATCTGGCAGAAAATGTGGGATTGGCTCAAAGTAAATATTTGGTTCAGAGTTAAAAATTGGATAAGGCCGGAAATTGAAAAAAGAAAAGAGATTTTAAAAGAAGAGTTTGAAGGGGAAAAAGAAGAAATGAAAGAAGAATTAAAAACAGAAGTACCTAAAACCGGTAAATCTTTGTGGGAAAAATTTAAAGAATTGATAAAGTAATAAAGGTAATATTGTGCGACATATCTAAAACAAAATAAAACGTTAGAAAACATTAAAGTAGGGATCTAACGTTTTTTATTTTTTCTCTTGGCCCTTGTCTCACTTTATTAGAAACCCGCATAAAGTGGCAGAGGATTGACAAGGTTTGTTAGAGAGATTACAATGAAACTGGAAGAGAGGGGTTGGCGACACCATTGTAAAAAAGCCAGTGATTCACTTTTCTCCTTTCTTGTCTTGAAGCCACAACCCCTCTCTCTTAATCATCTTTTTCCAGCTCTTTAGCAAACTTGCTCTTTGACAATTTCTCGCCAATGATGGCAAATTTGCCAACATTTAATATAATAGGGGCCCAACCAATAATAATCTCTCCGGGGTCCCTGTTTTTTTTATTTAGATATATTCATAGGGGATAGAGATTTTTCCACTTGACAAGGGTCTTTGAACTATTTTATTATTAAAGTAAGATTCGCATAATTACACTTAAGCGTTTATTAATATAGAAAATATGAAAAAAAGCCCAAAACCAATCCCCCACCATCTATCAGATTTTCTGGACTGGCTTGAGATTGAGAAAGGTTTATCATCAAAATCTCAAGAAAATTATGCAAGATTTCTGAAAAGATTTTTTGATTGGCTAGAAATGAGTAGCTTAGAAAATTTGAAGCCGCACGAATTAACTCCCGAACACATCTGGAAATACCGCCTCTTCCTTTCTCGCCAATATCTCCCTAAAACCAAGCAACCCCTCAAAAAGTCAACTCAGAATTATTATTTAATAGCCTTCAGATCCCTCCTAAACTATTTTGCCGACCGTGACATTCTCTCTCTACCAGCAGAAAAAATAAAATTAGCCAAAGATAAAGGTGAAAGACAAGTTCGTTTTTTAAATTTAGAGCAATTAGAAAAACTATTTTCAACTCCCGATGTTTCTAAAATTCAAGGTTTAAGGGACCGCGCTATTTTAGAAACCTTGTTTTCAACGGGTACGAGAATAGCCGAACTTACAGCATTAAACCGGGAGCAAATTAAAATAAAGCTAGGAATGGAAGAATTGGAACTCTCAATCGTTGGTAAAGGAGGGAGAATTCGAACGGTTTATTTCTCTCAAAGAGCTTTATTTTGGTTAAAAAAATATCTTGAAACGCGTAAAGATAAAGAGAAAGCTTTATTTATTAATTATCGCTCCAAAATTAGGGCTCCCCGGAGATTAACTCCTCGTTCAATTGAAAAAATAATTAAAAAATGCGCCATTTTAGCTGGATTACCACTGACAACCACTCCCCATGTGATGAGGCATAGTTTCGCTACCGATTTACTTAACCAAGGAGTAGATTTAAGAACCATCCAAGAGTTTTTAGGTCACAAAAGTATTGCTGCCACTCAAATTTATACTCATGTTACCAGCAAACAACTTCGCGATATTCATCGAAAATTCCACAGCCTAAAGGAATAATCAATCGCATGAACAAAGCAAAAGAAAAAATATCATCAAAAAAACAAATTATTGATTTTATAAATAGTCAAGGTTGTTTTGACTTGCAGTTTAGAAGAGATGTTAAATATAACAGACCCAATCGGCCCGTTTATTATGGATGGAAAGCTCAGTTTGTGGTTATGGGAAAATATAAAGATGAAGATTTATTAAGAAAAATCCAAAATTCTCTTAATTGCGGCCGGCTTCATTTTGTCGGTGAAAACAAAATCAGATATTCCGTTCAAAGCATTGACGATCTTTACAATAAAGTAATTCCCTTTTTTAAGGAATATGACTTGTCCGGAAACAGAAAACAGAATTCTGAATGGTGGAGCAAGGCCATCGAAATCCTTTTTCAAAACAAAGGAAAAGCAATTAAAGAATGGAAAAAAGAAGATTTTCTGCAATTAATAGAAATACAGAAAATAATGCAAAAATACAAAATTAAGAAGATTCAGGGCCAAAAATGGCTTCCTATAGCCGAATCAATATCGAAGGCGAAATGAATTTTATATTCATTGAGCGCTGAAACTTTGGGATAAATTCTTTTTTTTGCCTTATTTTAGCCCCTAGAAGCCCTTCTGAACGGTTTTCCTCCTGAATAAGTAATATTCTTCCCCTAGCCTACAAAGCTCTTTTCCATATATCTGTCGCACAATAAAGAGAAAAGTATTAATTGTTTTTCAGACGGACAAATTTTTGCCTAACCAACTTAAATATTTTTTGGTAATTCTTCCAAGCGGAATTTCTATAATGCAAGGAGTATCGTAGCTATGGTTTTCCAAAATAAATTTTTCAACTTTCTCAAAGTTTTCTTTTTTTGTTTTAATAATTGCTGCAAATTCTTTGTCTTTAATTATTTTGTTTCTCCAAAGATAGGTGGACTCAATCGGAAAAATATTTACACAAGCAACTAATTTATTTTTAACTAGTTCCTCCCCTATTCTTTTAGCCTCTTTTTTATTTGGAAATGTTGAATAAATGAAAATCATAAAAATATTACGCAATTATACTAAAAAATCAAACTTGACATAATTCAAGATTTATAAGTGTAATAAATAGTTATTAAAAACGTCGTAATTTAAAGAGAAACTAATTCCGCTTGCGGGATTGTACCTGCCGTTAAGGCGGGTTTTTTATTTAAGTGCCTAATCTTCTTTCTCTTTTTGAAAAATCTTCAATGATTTTTTCAAATTCTTGTGGAGTAAAAGCGGGAAAAAAAGTTTCGCTAAAATAGAGCTGGGAATAGGTTGTGTCCCACATCATAAAGCCAGCTGAAAGGTGAGGATCTTGCTCGCAGCCGGTTCTAATCACGAGGTCCACAGGCGGTAAATCTTTTGTCCAAAGATTTTCTTTAATTAAGTTTTTGGTAATTTTTATTTTTTTATCTTGTGTAATTTCAGCGATTTTTTGGACGCAATCCAACATCTCGTCCGTACCATCATAAGCCAAAAGAAAGGTTAAAAAATAATTGTTATAATTTTTTGTTGCCTCAATGGCTTTTTTAACTGCGACTTTCGTTGTTTTTGGCAAAACTTCCTTCCAGCGTCCCAAAACATCAACCTTGACTTTATCTTGATGAATTCTTTTATCTTTTACTATTCTTTTAAATTGTTCGGTATATATCTTAAACAAAAAACTAAGTTCCGTTTTTGATCTTTTAGTTAAATTATCCCAAGATCCTCCCCAAAAAGTAATATAAGGAATTTTTAATTCTCGGCTTTTTTCTAAAATTTTCTCAAAAGCTTTTACTCCTACTCGATGGCCAATCCAGGGTTGAAGACCTTTTTTCCGCGCCCAACGCCGATTGCCATCGGGAATAATAGCTATATGCTTGGGAATGGTATTTGTTTCGTGAGACATTATTATAATTTAGATTAAAAAATCGCCTTTAATTTTGACATTTTTTGGTATTAACCAAGGAATATTAAATCCGAAAAAATAAACCATTTTTACGACGATTTTGGAAAAAATAATTTTTGGCAAAAAAAACTTTTTTATTTCTTTCTGATATTTTAAAAAATCTGGAAAATTTTTCAAGAGTAAATCAGCAGCTATCAATCCCCATATAACTCCTCCGCCTGACCAAGGTTTAGTTAAACCTACAGCATCGCCGCAAAGAGTAATCCGATTGTTCAAAGGGGCTAAAAACCCTTGAGGAACCATTGCCGAAGATATTTTTTCTAGAAAAATCTTGTTTTTTGCTAAAAAATCTTGAAATACCTTCTTTGCCTCTTTGGGGCTGGCGATTATTCCATATTCTGTTTCTTTCCCTCGCGGAATTTTCCAGATAAACCCCTGGTCTACCGGCCAAGTCTCAACATAATTAGAAAAGTCTTCTTTCAACAGGAATCCCTGGATAGCCAAACGATAATTGGGCTTAGGTCCCCCTAAATATTCTCTAACCGCAGAATTGACGCCATCACACCCAATAATTCTCTCAAATTCATTCTGAATTGTAGCGAGAACGGTTCTCGTTACATTATATTTTAAATTGATTTTAACTCCAATAGCTCCAGCTAAATTAGCTACCAAATTATCCAGCTCAAAATGGTTTATTACCAAAAATCTCTTTGAAAATTTTATTCTTATGGTGCGCCTTGGAAAATGGATTAAAACCGAATCTATCTGGTTTTGAATTAACTTTTGGCTCTGGGGGATAAATTCTAAAATTCTTTCTGAAAACAATCCCGAACAGGCCTCTTTGCCGATTTTTTCTCTCTTTTCAAAAACCGTTACTTCCTCTCCCCTTTCAGCCAATTTCCAAGCCAGATAAAGCCCGTTTATCCCTGCTCCAATTATTGCTATCTTCATACACCAAGCTTCCATAGGAAGCGAAGGTAAAGAAGAGAGCGAAGCTCTCTTCGACTACCGAGCTTTCGCGTAGCGAGAGCGAAGGTGGAGAAGAAGGAATCTTCTTCGACTCCTTTCTCAATTTTTATTGGCTCCTTTTCTTGCTGTTTTGCTACAATATAACCCATGGCAAAAGAAAGCAAAGAAATTAAAATAACGCCAATCACTAAAATGATGTCGGTTTGATAAGTTTTGACAAACTGTTTTATTTTTGTTAACATAAGTAATCACTATGGCAAAGACAAAAGCTGCAGGAGCAACTAAATTAGGAAGGGATTCACGTCCTCAATACTTGGGAGTTAAACTTTTTGAAGGCCAACGGGCTAAAATTGGCAGCATTGTTGTCCGACAAAGAGGCACTAAGTTTTTTCCAGGAAAAAATGTCAAACGCGGCAAAGACGATACTCTTTATGTTTTAAAAGAAGGGGTTGTTCATTTTACCACAAAAATAAAAAGGGGCTTTGATAACTCCCAAAGAAAAGTGAAAATTGTTAATGTGGAACCGAGCACATAAATTATGTGCTCCGAAGAATAGCCGCTCTAATAAATTCTCTAAATAAAGGGGAGGGACTTAAGGGTTTTGATTTAAATTCAGGATGAAACTGAACAGCGACAAAAAAGGGATGCTGAGGAATTTCAATAATTTCTACTAAATCTCTTTCCGGGTTTATTCCCGACATTATTAATCCCTTATCTTCTAAATCTTTTCTAAATTCGTTATTTAACTCATATCTATGGCGATGTCGTTCTTGTACTAGAATATCGCCTTTTTTGTTTTGTTTCCCTTGACGAGATTTCAAGTAAGCCAAATGAGCGCGGCTACCTTTTTTAATCAGACAAGAATACTCGCCTAACCTCATCGTTCCCCCATATTTCTTTTCCCGAATCAATGTTTTTTGTTCGGGGAGAGTATCAATTACCGGATACTTACAATGTTTAACAATCTCGGTTGTGTGAGCGTCTTTCATTTGACAGATATTTCTGGCAAATTCAACAACTGCCAACTGCATTCCTAAACAAAGTCCTAAATAAGGAATTTTATTCTTTCGACAATATTCAATCGCCTTTATCTTTCCATCCACTCCCCTACTGCCGAAACCGCCCGGCACAATTATACCATCAAAATTTTTTAATTCTTTCAATGCTGTTGCGTTTTTTTCGTAAACTTCGCTTGATAGCCAAGTTAATTCCGGTTTTGTTTTGTAAAACCAGGCAGAATGCTTTATTGCCTCAATAACAGAAATATAAGAATCAGTTAAAGTGAAATCGCCGGTTTTAAAATATTTGCCGACAATACCAATTTTTACTTTTTTCTTTGCGTTCTTGATGATTTTAACTAATCTTTGCCAATCTTTCAGGTTTTCTTTTTTTGCCCTAATTCCAAATTTGTTTAAAATTAGTTTTCCTAAATTATCTTTTTCAAAATTGATTGGAACTTCGTAAATTGATTCAGTGTCCGGAGCCGAAATAACGTCTTTTTCTTGAACGTTGCAAAAAATAGATATTTTGTTTTTTCTCGGCTGATCCAGCGGTATCTCGGAGCGAGCAATAATTATATCGGGTTGAATGCCGGCCGAATTCAAAGTTCTGACAGCATATTGAGTAGGTTTTGTTTTCATCTCTCCAATTATTCGAGGAACCGGCAAATAACTTACTAAAATAAAAAGAACATCTTTTGGATGTTGAAGTTTCATCATTCTGCCAGCCTCTAAAAATAAAAGGTTTTGATATTCTCCTACCGTCCCGCCAATTTCTATTAAAACAAAATCGGCCTTAGTTTTCCTTGCCGCTTTTTGAATTCTGGAGATTACTTCATCAGGAATATGAGGAACGACTTCTACGCACTTGCCTCCGTATTCTAAATTCCTCTCTTTACGAATTACCGTCTCATAAACGCGGCCGGTGGTAATATAATTTTCTGTGGTTAATTCCTCGTTTAAAAACCTTTCATAATTTCCTACATCCTGATCGCACTCCACTCCATCCCTGGTCACAAAAACCTCTCCGTGTTCAATGGGATTCATTGTTCCGGCATCAACGTTAATATAAGGGTCAATCTTAATGGCAGTCACTTTAAAGCCTTTACTTTGCAAAATTTTTCCAATTGAAGCTGTGGCCACCCCTTTGCCAATGCCGGACATCACGCCGCCCGCAACGAAAATAAATCGTGCCATAAATACTTGTTTATTCCTCTTCTAATTTAGCAACTATTACTCTGATTTCAACCTCTAAATTATGTTCGAGCTTAATTTTTATTGGGAATTCACCAATTTCCTTAATTGGTTCTGGTAATTCAATCTGGGTCTTTTTAATATCAAAACCCATTTCTTTTAATTTTTCAGAAATTTTTTGCGCATTAACCGATTCAAAAAGTTGACCATCTTCTCCAGTCCTTACCGAAATAGCAACCTCCAAATCATCAATGGTTGAAGCAAATTCTTGAATTTTCTTAAGGTCTTGTTCTGCTTTTTTTTCTTGAATTTCTTTTTGAATCTCAAGCCACTCTAAAACTTCTTTGGTAGCTAGTTTTGCCAGGCCTTTGGGAATCAAAAAATTCCTGGCATAGCCATTTTTAACTTCTTTAATTTCAAACTTCTTCCCCACTTTTTCAACGTCTTTAAGGAGTATGACTCGCATATCAGCTTCTATTTTAATTTATTTCTTTTATTATTTCAACAGCTTTATCCATTTGAGGATCTAGACCTGCATCATAATCTTCTGTTGTCATCTCTACTTTTATGTCCGGCTCCAATCCCTTATCGGTAATAGACTCGCCATTTGGCGTTAACCATTTGGCAATAGTTATTTTCAAGGAAGAACTCCCTTTTAATTTGGTTAATTCCTGAACCGATCCTTTTCCAAAAGAGGTTTCACCGATTATTTTTACTCCTCTATTATCTCTAAGAGCTCCGGCCAAAATTTCAGAAGCGGAAGCCGACCCTTTGTTAATCAATATCACTATTGGATAAGTAACCAATTTGGCGTTGCCCTCGGCCAAATAATTATTTTGTTCCTTCCCTTCGCCAAAATCCTCAATAACCACTATTTGTCCTTTTTCCAAAAACCAACCCGTGATTTCCTGAGCCACCTCCAAATAACCGCCGGGATTATTTCTAAGGTCTAAAATTATTTTTTGAGAAGTACTATTCAAAATTTTAATTGCCGCATCGCTAAAATCATAAGCCGCTTTTTCAGAAAAATTATAAAGTTTTAAATAAGCGATGTGGTCATCCCTGATTTCTAGTTTTAACGAAGGAATATCAATTACTCCTCTGATTATTTTAATATCTTTTGATTCTTTCCACTCTTCCCGGTAAATCGTTAAAATAACCTCCGTTCCTTTTGGGCCGCGAATTAAATTGACGGCCTCATCTACAGTTATATCAATTGTTGACTTTCCATCCACTTTGAGAATTATATCACCAGACCGCAATCCCGCTTTTTGAGCCGGCGTTCCTTCCAAAGGAGCTATCACTTGAAGCTGCCCGTCTCTAATATCAATTTCCATTCCCACGCCCTCAAACATTCCTTTGACATCTTCCATAAAAAGTTTAGTGTCTTCCGGTTTTAAAAACACGGTATAGGGGTCATTTAAAGATTTTATCATACCCGAGATTGCTCCGTAAATCATTTCCTGAATATTAATTTTTTCCTTATCTACGTATTTCTCTTCGATGGTTTTCCAGGCCTCCCAAAAAAGTGAAAAATCCACATCTTCTGGAGGACAAACCGAACAAATAACCTGGGATTTTCCAAACCAAAAACCGAAAATAAAAGCAGCCAATATAGTTGAAATCAAAAAAACTAAAACAAAATTCTGTTTTAGGGCGAAGAGAACTTTGTTCTCTTCTTCACCTCTTTTTAGTCGGTATTTAAAAAACATTATCTTAATTTACCATAATTAAATATTTAAAACAAGTAAAACGCCGGTTAAAAATAATATTTCTAACCGGCGCAATCGGCATTCTCCAAGAAGCTATCAGCAAGTGCTAGAATAATACGAACATCAATCTTTTGAAGACGAGGAGAGAGATTTTGACGAAATTCGCCAGTCTTCAGAACTAATGTCCGATCTAGTTTGATAGCCATCTCCGAGGGGAGGGGCTAAAGCTTGCTGACAGCTTCCTGAAGAAAAACCCATTTAAAATTTTAACATTCTATTTCTTTATTGCTAAGTTTTTTGGAATTTCAGATCTTTGTTTCTAATATTCTTTTAAGTTTTAGAAAAGATTATAGAGAGTAGAAGTAGAGTTACATCACTCCTACTCTCTATTTTTCGGTGACCTAATCGATGGCTAATCAATCAGATCGCCAGGACGATACTGGTCGCCGTGAGATACAGCAACCACATACCGTCCCAGTTTAGGATCGAACACCGCTACGGTTTTGTAGAGATGTCCGATCCCGTGGGCTATGGCCACCACCACAGGTAAACTGGCAGCGCCATTTAATTTTATCAAGGAGCCACCCATAAGCTCCTTGTTTTTGACCATCTCGTCTAGGCGCGCTACCGCGTCCCGGACGATTTGGTCATTTTGGGCAGGTTCTCCGAATCCTATTTGGAGAACCTCGCCCTCTTTTTCTATCTTAAAATACTTTGCCATTTCTGTCCTCCTTTCGGAGTTCATCGTATATAATGGCTATACACGACTAGGGGTTGGGAGTTTAAGAATCTTTTTCATCCCCCTATGAATTATTTTTACGAGGTCTCCAATCGACCTCGGTAAAATTACTTTTCCTCGGCGGTTGCCATCCGAACAAGAATCTTAGCTAATGCCCGAACAGTCGGGCGTTGGGAGACATCCTCACCTCTCTCAAGATAATGAATACTCCCTCTCCAGACGCCTTCCGAAGTAAGAATCGGGATGATGTCTGTTTGGCTACGATAGTCGGAGAAAATTTCCGCTATCACTTTTAACCCGAGTTGGGCGCAAAATTCACGCCACTCAGGAATTTTTCCCATATCACCAGCCAAGATGATGGCATGGGTAGCGGCTCTACAAATTTCTTTGTTTTCCTCTGATGGAATACCGCCTATATCCACCAGAGTTAGCGGGAGAGTACACAGGCGAACCGAGTCCGCTACCCGCTTGACGAACTCAGGAGAAAACCCACCAACAAAGTTTTTATACTTTGTTTTAAACTGACGAGCTTCCTCAGGGTCCCGGTTCACAGTTTCCTGGAACCAGGCGCCTTCGCCGTCCGGACACGCCGTAATAACATAGGGGTACGGCGCCTTGGGAATTTTTTTAATTGACTGCTTCAACCCCTCTCGCAGGCAACTCTTCCCGCTTTTAGGCGGGCCACATAGTACGATCTTCATCATCGTACTCACCTCCTTTATTACCCACCTGCAGCGGGTTTTTTATAATTTCTTTTCCAATCTCCTAAATCCAGAATCGTAATTCTGAACTTGGGAGATTGAGGAAGGAGAAAGAAATGAGCGTGACTTTCTCCTTCCTTTTATTATTCCTGCGGTCGCGCCCTTTTGAAAGGGTCCCCGCTCTGGCTTGGAATTAACCCCACGAAATACCCCTTCGTGGCGGGTTTGAGAAGAAAGATTATATCTCTACTTCTACCTCTGCCTTCCCTTCAAGAAAGGCAAAGAGAAGAGCAGAAAAAAGATTCTCCTTAGAGGCCAAATTAATGGCTTCTTCAATGGGAAACCATGCTCCATCGTCTTTTTTCTGCCAGGTGAATCCTTTTTTCGGATTAACCCGAAAGAATTCATCCCCTCCTTTAATAGAGATAAAAACTCCTCTCCCTTTGGCCCGTTCCCACAGCTCTTTAACGAGCTGTATCCGGGTCTTAAAGCGACGAATTTCTTGCTCTCTTTTTTTCTCACAATTCTCGATTTTTTGATCGAGAATTTTGAGAATTTGTTCTAATTTTTTCATTTTTCACCTCCTTTTCCCTGCCTGCCCTTGCGGGTTTAGGCCTCTGGGAATTTTTTTCTGCCACTCCAACTGAGAACATATTAATATTCCCAAATGCAGTGGCAGAAAAGAGGTTTTCTCGTATTTATTTTTTAAAGAACTTTCCCTTATTTTTAAACTCACAAATAACTTTATGGGCTTAAAGATACGGGTAAGAGGAAGGAGACCAGGCTCTTCCATGAGGAAACCTCACAGTTAAGACCATGATGTCTCCTTCCTCTTTTTGAGTGCTTGACCATTTTTTTACATTTGGCGACCGGTATGATCAGAACCGCTCGCCGCAACCCGGTTTCACGAACTCCAGGAAACTATTCAAATGTGCCTCAATGGTGGTGCCTACCACTGAGGCCTGGTTGTAAACCTTAGAAAGAAAGGTTTGGGAAAACGCTTTTGGTTTCTGCGAGAAACCTAATCACGTTTTCTCTGTTTTCTCTTGAGATCTCTTTGAACTCCTCTGCTACTTTCTCCAACAAAGGAGTCAAGCAGCAGTAGTGGTTGGCTCCTCCGCTCACAGGAAAGCAGTATGGCCAAATTTCGTGTGGCCGGTGCTCGTAGATGTAATCATAATTGTCTCTCACTATTCTTACGAAATTGGTCCAAGCAGCTAGGTGAGGAATGAGTACCTCCCACTCTTCGGAAGTGAAAGGAGTTGGTCGATAATGAGCTGGGTAATTGTATTCTCTCCATGCATTTTCGAAATCTTTGTAGGTCCTTAATTCCTCTTTATACTGGAAACGCGGACCATTTGCATGAAGATTCCAAATCCCCATACCTTCCAGAACAAAGTAGCAGAACTGGGACTTAATGAAAACACCAATCCCAGCTTTCTCTTCGCCCTTTTTGATAAGGACGAGCCGACGATATCCACCAAATGTTCCTCCACGGTAGATATGTACCGAGGAATGTCCAGTGGATATTTCGATATGAGGTTCTATCTCAGCGGTCTTAAAATAGCCCGCCGATTCCTCTCCGCCGTTCCAGTGGTATACTGCAGAGTCAGAGCACCCGCGAGGGATGATAATCTCCACAACCATCCGATCAACCGGAATAGTCACGCACTTATACAATGTGTACTTTTCGGCGTCTCTAACCGGCGTCGCCTCCACGAAATCACCAGGCTGAACTTTGCTGTTTTTAGTAACAATGTGGTACTTCTGGTGATACTCGGTCTTTGCTAGAAGCAGACCTTTCTCGCCCTGTACCACCTTCCGAATTTCTTTCCTTTCTTCCATTTTTTGAACCTCCTTTAGATTCCTCCTCGATTTTTTCACCATCGGTTATGAGGAGCTTAGTTACCCGATGAGGCTACTCGGCACCTAGGCAGCACTCTGAATACCTTTTAAGATACCCAAGGTGCTACCTAGGTAACCAACTCGTTCTAGTTATATTAAATTTTCAAACAACATCCAATCTCCTAAATCCAGAATAGTTACAGAGGTTCGTCCTCGGCAATTCTGAACTTGGGAGATTGAAGGAGGGAAAATAGTGCGATTTTCCCTCCTTCTTATAAGTGCGTCCTTTTTGTTTTAAAGTGAGTCAAGGCTGTCTGCAAAGCAGACCTCACCAACCCTTTGGTTTTAACTTCTTACAAAGTTATGGCAGCTGGAATCTGCCAGGAAGCTTTACCGCCTTTTCTCACCGCCTTACGGTTTAGCGAGAATCACGGCTTATCGACCTTTACCAAGGCCGAAGGTTTCAGACTCGATACTTGAGTCCAAAACTCTCAATCAGTTTCTGCAGAGTAGGTAATCTGCTCGTGCCCGAATATCCACCCAGTCGAACCACAGAAAGACATACTGTCCTCACCGGGATACCATTTTCATCATATTTGATCTGATTTCCCAGAAAATTGAATGTCTTATCTAATCGGAAAAAGAAATAGATCTTTGACGCATCCCGGACCTGTTTCCATTCACTATGCCCACCGATAATCCGATACTCAGCATGTCCATACGAACGCGGAGCTTGGAATTCCTTATCTTTCAGTAGTATCTCAAAATTGAATTCTCCAAACATCCTTTGTAATTCGGCCGCTTTAATAATGTGGTCCATCAAATTCTTTGTCTTTTCCATTTTTTTCACCTCCTTTTTTCCCTTGCCTGACCTTATTACGGCTCAGGATTTACGGGGCTTTTACTTTCTTAAAAATCTACTTTTTCCAGTCTCTTGCCTTTTCTAAAAAACTATTGAAAGCTTCTTCAGAAATTTCTACTTCTAATCTGGGGCTCCAGTGGTTCCCACCAGAGGAGGCAAAGATTACCTCTTCCAGTTTATTTACCCAATCTGTTTCCCAAATTAAGTCTCTGAATTCTCCCGTGGCAACATAGCCATCTACGTTTGGATACGACACATGGGCAATTCTCTCCCCCTTCCTTTCTCCCTCTGCAATTTCGGCATTAATCACGCCATTCCACCCAGGGGTTCCTTTTCCAAATCCCTTGTAAGTTCGTGCTAATTTTATTTTCATCTCTTTCTCCTTTCTTCTCCCTTCGTTACCTGCCATTTCTGGTTCAGGTATCCGAGAGAAAAATGCCGAGATCCGGCGTCAAAAAGTCAATTATTTATATTAACTCCTTGACGCCGAATCCCGGTTTTCCTTATTTATTTTTAAAAGAACTTTCCAATCTCCTAAATCCAGAATCTCAATTCTGAACTTGGGAGATTGAAGGAGGGGAAAATTAAGCAAGTGCAATTTTTAGTACATTTTCCTCTCCTTCTTATAAGTGCGTCCCCTTTATTTTTACAGCGAGGTCGGGTCTAAATCCTCACCAACTAACTTTAAGTTTTCGCTGCGGTGGTATCATCGAAAATTCTAACGAGGCAGTTGGCGCCCCGAAAACCCTCAGGAACTTAGCTTGTTCCCTCTTCTTTTGACCCTTTTTAATTCCTGGGGTGTAAGAAAAACCTCCTTCCCACACTGGCATTTCCCATACCAGATGTGGTCGGCTGGGTCTTCCTTCAGGAAGAGGGACCGTCCACAAATACAATAGACGGGATATTTGTTGCTTTGGGGAAGTTCTTTTACATCCTTTCCCATGATTGCTGCAACTTCCTCAGGTGTATGAACTTGAAGAAGTTTAAGCTCTTGCTCCCGATTTAGTTTATCCAGATACAAACCTGTTGTATCTGGAGCATTTTTTCTCTGTTCTTCCCTTTTTTTCTCTTCGGCTGGGTCCAATTCCCAGTTTTTTTCCTCATGGGAGGCATCGGGACATCCTCCCATAATTATTTTCTTCCAATCGTATTTCATTTCTTTTCTCCTTCTCCACCCATTAAAAGGGTGGAATTTTTTTCTTTTTTCTTTTCTGCCACCGCAACTGAGAACATATCAATATTCCCAAATGCAGTGGCAGAAAAGAGGTTTCTCCATATTTAGTTTTAAAGAACTTACTCCTTAGTAAGGAGTGCACCGCGCACTTTCGACCCGACGCGCCGGGTTGGAACGTCTTCCTCTGAAAATGCGCGGGCGCACTCATTATTATGGTTTTTAGCAAGAGTTAACCGAGGATTATTTCCTACTACTCTCTCCTCGCCTACTCTCTCCTCGAGAATAAGCTGCAATCCTCAGTCGTGCTCATTTGCTTTAGAATAAAGAACTAATTTTAGCTTCTCTCTCTTCTTGAGAGAAGGATGGAGAAGTGATTTAAAAGGAATTTATGGCTATTTTATAATATCTCCTAAGGGGAGAACTTTGCCTTTTTCCTTTATTTCACAGAAGTTTAATGACTTTTGGCTCTCTCCTCCATCCTTCTCCCTCCCAGCATCTTGAGAATACTGAGTGAGAGGACAGGTCTTAAAAAGTAAAAGACGGCTCTGGAGAGAGTCGTCTTTTACAATATTTCTGGTTACTAAATTCAATAACCAATGGTTTTTACACAACTGCCTTAAAACAATTGCGACTCTCTCCTCGAAATTGTTTTTATCTTATTTAATTTGTAAGAACTATTCTACTTTTTTCTTAACATCTACACTATAGCATACTCTGTCAAATTTGTCAAGACCCCAATAAAAAAAGCACCTTCGGTACTTAAAATTAATGTGCCCCCGGGAGGATTTGAGCCTCCAACCTCTTCCTTAAAAGGGAATTGCTCTACCAGTTGAGCTACAGGGGCACGCGCCATTTAAATCCCCTCTTCTCTTAATTGCTCTAATAACTCTTTTTGTTTTTTCGTCAGTTTTTTCGGTATCTTTATAATCAATTCAACGTACATATTTCCCCTCCCCAGCCCTGAAAATCGAGGAATGCCTTTTCCTGAAATTTTTAATATCTTTCCCGACTCTGTGCCTGCCGGAATATTAACTAAAATTTTTGTTTCGTCTAAAATTGACATTTCTACCTCACCGCCCAAAACCGCCAGAGTAAGAGAAATTGGAGTTTTAACATATAAATCATCTCCTTTTCTTTGAAAAATTGGATCAGGTTTGACAAAAATTCTAATATATAAATTGCCCGGTTTTCCCGCTCTCCTGCCGGCCTCTCCCTTGCCCTCAACTTTAATTACTTGATTTGTATCTACTCCGGCCGGGATGAAAATTTTAATCTCTTCTTGTCCTTTTATTCTCCCTTCTCCCTTACAAACATTACAGATTTTTTCCGGCCTAAATCCTTCCCCGCCGCATTCAGGACAAGTCATGCTTCTGGTGAAAGAACCGAAGGGTGTTCTTTTAATTTGCTGGACCCAACCCGTTCCCCGGCAGGAAAAACATTCTTTAATATTGGTTCCTGGCTCTGCTCCAACTCCCTGACATCTGGAACAAGAAATGAATTTTTGTAAAACAATCTTTCTTTCTCTATCCTTAAGAACGTCCTCTAGGGGAAGCTCCATCTCAATCTCAATATCTTTTCCTCGTTTAAAATCTTTTTTTTGTTTGTCAGCTCCGAATCCGAAAAAATCTTCCATTAAATCGCTTAAATCCCCAAAATCAAATTCAAAATCCATAGCCTGCCTCCCCCAGGCAGAACCAAAGTCGAATCCCGGCTCAAAACCGGCCCCTTCTTCAAATATTCTGCCAAACTTATCATACTGGGCTTTTTTCTCTTTATTTGAAAGAGTTTGATAAGCCTCGTTTATTTCCTTAAATTTCTTCTCATCTCCGCCTTTGTCAGGATGATATTTGTGAGCCAGTTTATAATAGGCCTTTTTTATATCTTCCGGGGAAGAATTCCGAGAAACGCCTAAAATTTGATAATAATCCTTTGTCATATATTAAATGCTGTATGCTATTTCTCTTTGTATTCTCCTTCTTCGGCTTTTGGTTCCTCGCCATCACCAGGTTTTTTCTCTTCGCCCTCACCAGCTTTTTTCTCCTGGCTGGCTTTATACAATTCTGCTCCGATTTTCTGAATAGTTTGAGATAACTCTGCGCTCTTTTGCTTAATGTCTTCTATATTATCACTATCTTTTACTTTTTTCAAAGCTTCAACCTTTTCTTCAATTTCTTTTTTAATTTCGGCTGACACTTTATCTCCAGATTCTTTTAAAGTTTTCTCTGTTGTATAAACAAGATTGTCTGCCGTATTTTTAGCCTCAATCAATTCTTGTTTCTTTTTGTCTTCGGCTGAGTGCATTTCTGCTTCCTTTTTCATTCTTTCTACCTCCTCTTTTGTTATGCCGGTAGACCCTTCTATTCTGATTGATTGCGATTTAGCAGTGGCCTTGTCCTTGGCCGTAACATTTAAAATGCCGTTAGCATCAATGTCAAAAGTTACTTCAATTTGAGGAACTCCTCTGGGTGAAGGAGGAATGCCGTCCAGCATAAATCTGCCCAAACTTTTATTATCTTGAGCCATAGGTCGTTCTCCTTGTAAAACGTGAATTTCCACCGATGTCTGATTATCGGCAGCCGTAGAAAAAACCTGAGTCTTGGCAGTAGGAACGGTTGTATTTTTTGGAATTAAAACAGTGCTTACTCCGCCCAAGGTCTCAATTCCCAGAGAAAGAGGAGTAACATCCAACAGTAAAACTTCTTTCATTTCTCCCTGCAAAATTCCGGCTTCAACTGCCGCTCCAATTGCCACCACTTCATCGGGGTTTATTTCTTTATAAGGTTCTTTACCGAAGAATTTTTTAATTTCTTGTTGAATCTTAGGCATTCTTGTCTGGCCGCCAACCAAAACTATTTCTTCAATATCTCCCGGCTTTAAATTCGCCTCCTTAAGGGTCTTTTTCAGCAAGCCAATCGATTCTTCGATATAATCGGAAACCATATTTTCCAACTGAGCTCTGGTTAATTTATAAAGCAAATGTTTTGGCCCGGAAGAATCAGCTGAAATAAAAGGCAGATTAATTTCGGCCTCCAAAACAGAGGACAATTCCATCTTTGCTTTTTCAGCAGCTTCCTTTAATCTTTGCAGGGCCAATTGGTCTTTTGACAAATCAATTCCCTGGTCTTTCTTAAATTCCGCAACCAGCCAATCCATTATCCTCTGGTCAAAATCATCGCCCCCAAGATGAGTGTTTCCTCCGGTGGCTTTAACTTCAATTGTATCCTCTCCTGTATCCTTTCCAATGTTCAAAACAGAAATATCAAAAGTTCCGCCACCAAAATCGTAAACAATAATCTGATGGTCTTTCTTTTTAGTTAAACCATAAGCTAAAGCAGCAGCGGTCGGTTCGTTAATAATTCTCCTCACCTTAAAACCAGCTACCTCACCAGCTACCTTGGTAGCCTTCCTCTGAGAATCATCAAAATAAGCCGGACAAGTAATAATAGCTTCATCAATTTTTTCTCCCAATTTTTCTTCGGCATCCTGTTTTAGTTTTCGCAAAACCATAGCTGAAATTTCTGGGGGTTTATACCATTTATCTCCAATTTTCACTTCTACTCCCCCATCAGAAGATTCTTTAATTTGGTAAGGCAAAAGTTTTTTATCTCTTTGAACTTCGGGGGCAGAATAACGACGACCCATCAATCTTTTGATTGAAAAAATGGTATTTTGGTGGTTTGTTATCTGCTGCCTTCTGGCTAAAATACCAACCAACCTTTCTCCGCTTTTGGTAATAGCCACAACAGAAGGAGTGATTCTCCCCCCTTCTTTGTTTTCAATAATTTTTGGTTCTCCACCTTCTATCACAGCCATAACTGAAAAGGTGGTTCCCAAATCAATACCGATAATTTTTGACATAGTTAATAAATAATAGTTAATTGTTAATCGAAGAAGATTCCTTCTTCTCTACCTTCGCTTTCGCTGTGCGAAAGCTCGGTAATTGAGATTATTTTACGACTTTGACTTTGGCGGGCCTTAAGAGCCTGCCGTTAATTTTATATCCTTTTTGGACTTCTTCAACAATAATGCCCGAGTCCTTGTCTTTTGCTTCAATCTCCCGAGCGAAAGCTGAGGGGGAAGAAGAAAGCTTGCTTTCTTCGACCTGCTCTACCGCCTCGTGAAAATTTGGATCAAATTTTTCTCCTATTGTTTTTATTTCTTCAACCCCTTGGATTCTTAAAAAATCTAAAATCTGAGTTTTAATCTGTAATAATCCTTTTATGCTATCATTGTTTTTTAAATCTTCTGGCAGTTTTTTTTCTGCCAAATCAAAATTATCCAAAATTGGCAGAATTTTCAAAATAAACTCTTCTCCGCCATACTTTAAAATCTCCTCTATTCTTTCTATTTCTTCTTTTTTATAGTTTAGAAAATCAGCTCGAGAGCGCTGCCAGCCGGCCAAATACTCTTCCTTTAACTTCTGACACTCCTCTAATTTCTTTTTCAATTCCTCGATATTTAGTTCTTTTTTAATTTCCTCTTTTTTTTCTTCCATTTTTATTTTCCGCGGTATTAAAAATTTTCCAACGCCCTTACTAAGTAATTGATTAAACTAATATTTCTATCATAGTCCATTCTCTTTGGTCCCAAAAGAGCTAAAACAGCTGTTTCATCATCGGGTAAATAACACTTAGAAGATATTATACTAAAATCTTTTGTTTTTGAAAATGGATTTTCTTTACCAATGTAAATTTTAATTCCAGAATTTATTTTCAAATTTTCAATGTTTTCTTCAAAGCTTTCTAAAAGTTCAGTGAAATTAGGAATTAAATCTTTTTCTTCAAATTCAGGCTCTCGCAATATTTCTTCCCAACCCTCTTTCCAAAAAAAATCTCTCTCTAAAAGATTTAAAATTGTAAAGTTTGAAGATTCCTCGGCCAAAAATTTTGTTAAACGACTTGCCAGCTTAAAGATATCTTTTTTCGCTCCCTGAAAAATGTCTTCTATTTCAAAAACATCTTCAAATTCTGAAACCCCTTTCTCTAATAAATTGTCAACAAAAAACCTATAACCTTTGTCGGTGGGCACTCTTCCAGCCGAGGTGTGAGGCTGAAAAATAAAGTCTCCGTCGGTCAGTCTTTGCATCTCAATTCTGATGGTGGCCGGGCAAATTCCAAAATTGTGCCTTTTTTCAAGTAATTGGGAACTTACTGGCTGAGCTGAAATAATATACTCCTGAACTATGGTATTTAATATTTTTTCCTGGCGTTCGGTTATCTTCATCAATATTCATTATAGCAAGACCAAAATTAGCAGTCAAGACCTTCGAGTGATAACTCGAGTGATAGTTGAAGAACATTCGTTCTTCTCCACCCTTCACTGCGGCTCGGGTAACCAAAGTAATCCTCTTATTTTTTATCTATATATGCTAAAATATTTTAATGGCTAATTTTCTGGGAAAAAACAAAAATCTTTTATTTTTATTAATCATTTTAGCAATAGCTTCTTTCTTTAGGTTATGGCAATTAGATAGTCTTCCAGCCGGGCTTTTTCCTGATGAAGCAGCTAATGGTTTGGATATTCTTTTAATATTCCAGGGCCAGCATAGTCCTTTTTTTGAAAGAGGGTTGGGTAGAGAAGCACTATTTTTTTATTTGCAAGCCTTAAGTGTTTTTCTTTTCGGAATTGGTGTTTGGCAGATGCATTTAGTTTCGGCTTTAATTGGTATCGCTACGGTTTTAACCACCTATTTTTTAGCCAAAAATTTATTTAACCAGCGAGTGGCCTTTTTAACTGCTTTTTTCTTAGCTACCTCGACTTGGCATACCACTCTTTCTCGCACCGGTTTTCGGGCAATTTTAGTGCCTCTTTTTGCCACTTTGTTTTTTTATTTTGCCTATCTTGTTTTAAAAGAAAATTCTGAGAAAAAACGGAAATTATTTACGGTTTTAGCCGGTCTGAGTTTAGGATTAGGATTTTATACTTATATTTCTTTCCGAACAATGGTGCCAATTTTGCTCTTAATTTTGATTTTGATAGCCCTTTGGAAACGCCATCTTTTTAAATTATTCTGGCGTGAAATGGTAATTGGCTTTGTCGTGATGGTTTTAATTTTGTTTCCTTTAATTATTTATTTTATTAATCATCCCGATTCTTTTATTGGTCGAGCTGGTTACGTCTCTATTTTTAATCCGGATCAAAATAAGGGAGATTTACTTGGTACTTTTTTAGAAGTTTCAAAGAAAACTTTTTTGATGTTTTTTACCGAGGGAGACCTTAATTGGCGACACAATGTTTCTGGTTTTGGTATGCTCAATCCCTGGGTGGCTACTTTTTTCGCTCTTGGCTTTCTTTATTCTCTTTTGATTATTTTGAAAAGATTTTTAAAACAATCGAATTGTCAAGATTATTTAAAACATTTAGTTTTAATTATTTGGTTTTTTGGAATGCTGGGGCCAGAATTAATGAGCGCTGAAGCCATTCCCCATGGTTTAAGAGCGATTGGAGCAATGCCGGTGGTCTTTTTCTTTCCAGCTCTAATGATTGATTATTTTTGGCGAAAAATGAATTTGAAAATCTTTTTGAGCGTATTTTTAGGGTTGATTTTATTAACTGGGTTTTTGTATGATTTTTATCTTTATTTTGGCATTAGTGCTAATTCTCCAGATTTTTATTATGCTTATCGTTCGGACTTAACAGTGGTCAGTAATTATCTTAATGAAAGAGATCTTAAAGAAAAAACTTATTTGGTTTTAGATAAATATTCGGTCCAGACGCCGGAATTTTTAACTGCCAGATATCAGCAACCTTATATTTTAGTTGATCCAGCTACTAGTTATCAAACTCAATTAAAACTGGGGGATCAAATTGTTTTCACCCAATCGACCATTTTTGATACTAAAAAATTCGAGCTCTATCATCCGGAAACCAAACTTATTAAAAAAGAATTTAATCAATTTAATCAAGAAATAATGAGGATTTATGAAAAATAAAAATTTAATTTTACTATTTTTAGTTTTATTAGTAATTACCGCTTACGAAATTTTTATTCTCACCGATATGGCTTTGTGGCATGACGAGGCCTTTTCTGGTCTTTTACCACAATATAATTTAAAAGAAATGATATATCGAATAGGTTTAGATGTTCATCCTCCGCTTTATTACCTTCTTTTAAAGGGCTGGGCGATGATTTTAGGTAATACTTTATTTACACTGAGACTATTCAGTGTTTTCTTTGGCGTTTTAACGGTAATTGTCCTCTATTTGTTTTTGAAAGAGGTCTTTAAGAATCAGAAACTGGCTCTCTTCTCTTCAATTTTGCTTGCTTTTAATTCCTTTTTTATCCAGTTTGTTATTGAGGCTAGAATGTTCACTTTGGGAATTTTTCTAGTTGTTCTTTCTAGCTTTTTCCTTCTCAAAGCCTTGAAAAATAAAAAATGGAGTTGGTGGCTCCTTTATGCTCTCTCGGTAAGCTTCAGCCTTTACACCCATTATTATATTTTCTTTTCAATTCTGGCTCAGGCGTTATTTCTCGTTTTTTGGCTTTTTGGAGAAGCGAAATTTAATTTTTCTAACTGGTTGAAAAACAGAAATTTCCAATTGGGATTAGCAAGCTATATTTTAGTCGTCATTTCTTATCTTCCCTGGTTAAAAACCTTTTTAAGTCAGATGAGACAAGTCCAGGAAAGTTATTGGATCCCGCCATTAAATATTTGGTCAGTGCCAGCCACTTTTTTGAAATTAACCACTGGCGACGCGATTGATACGGTAAGATTTGGTTATCTGCTGATTATTTTAATGATTGGCATTATCTTTGCCTTATTTTTCTCTCTTAAAAAACTAGGGGGGACTGCTAAATGGTTAATTTTTTTAATGCTTATTGTTCCCTTTTTGGGCGCTACCGCTTTTTCTTTTAAGACCTCAATTTATCTTGACCGTTATTTTATTTTTGCTCTCCCCTTTTATTTAACCTTAATGGCGGGGGCCATTTTAGGAATTCAAAATAAAAAGTTGAGAAATATTTTAATTTTAATTGCTATTTTGGGCAGTTTAATTTCTTTTCCGATTCGTTGGTCAAATTTAAAAGTTGAAAAAAAACCCGGCATGGCCGGAACAACTAATTATCTAAATCAGATAGTCAGCACAGGAGAAAAAATTTATGTTGGCTCTTCCTTTGTTTATTTTACTTTTAAATACTATAACCAAACCGGTATTCAGCCAAAACTTTATGTTCCTGGCGATCTCCCCCATTTTTCTGGTACGGCTTTACTTTCTCCGGAAGATTTAATTAAAGATTTTAATCAAGAAGTTAAAAGTGGTGAGACAGCTTGGTTAATTAACACTACTGGTTTTGGGAATTATCAGCCGGCGGTGCCTGGAAATTGGCTAAAACTAATAGAGAAAGGCTTTCAGGATGTTTATGATTATCGGGGTTGGATTATTGTCACCAAATACCAAGTTCAATAATTTTGTTTGTACTTAAAACAAACTTGATTTCCAAATCTTCAAAGGGTATTATCGTTGGCTAAACAATTATCAACCGGTTGCCAAAATTGGCTACTCAATTTTTATATATTATATTGACTAATCTTTATATTTCGGGTTGGCAAAATTGCCAAACCTTAGTTCAATGTACTCCAAATCCTTTCTTTGCTCCTCAGGGATTTTTTCTTCCAAAAGCGCTTTTAATTTTGTTAATTGCCATTTTATATTCTCTTGGAGATTAAAATAAAGCTCCCAACCTTCACTGACTAAAACTATTAGCTTTTCTTTGGAGGAAATTATAAATTCTTCAATAGGGATATTTAAATCTTCCTTAAGCTGAGAATTTATTTCTAATATCGAAATTAAGTCCTCTTTTTCAATTACTTTTTTCCCCAGGCTTATTTCATCGGCAGAAATTAAAGCCTTTATCAACGGCTGAATAATACGATCAATTTGTTTTTCTTCAAAAACAATACCTTCCTCGTCCAGGGCAAAACAATTGGCTTCCCGAGCGAAAGCTGAGGGTAAAGAAGAAGATTTATCTTCTTCGCCCTCCTGGCAAAAAGTTGCTATAATTTTCCTCTCTGTAACTAAAACATTCAAACTATCTGGAAAATTACGGTGAATTTCAATCGTGGCTATTCGGTGGAATTTTTTCAAAATATCTTCTTTTATTTTATTTAAATCCACCAAAAAAATATTTCTGGTAGGAAAAAATAAAATTCTATTTTCCAATTTGTCTTTAATTGATAAATTTAATTGCTCTTCCGAAATTTGCTCTAGGCCGACAATGCTGATTTTTTCAACCTGAAAAAACTCCGTGAAAAACAGAAAATAAAAAAAAGAGGAGAAAAAAATTAAAATTAAAATCGCCAACCAAAAAAAACGATTGCGATAAATCGGTTTTCTTTTTTTAAATCTATGAGGTTTTCTATATCCTTTAACCATAAAAATTTTAAAACAGTACCACAGAGCGGTTTATGGTGCTAAAGTCCTCTTTTGATTTTTCTTAATTTTTCAAAAATGAAAGTTAACCAATATTTTTTTGACAAAGGAAAATCTTGGGTTTTAACATACTCATAAGGTTTCCCGCCAAAACCCATCTTAAATAAGGTGGGGCCTGCCCAAGGATGCTCGGGGTTTTCTTTTGGGTTAACATATCCCCAAAAGTCGTATAAAATACATCCTCGCTTTTTTGCTTCTTTTATTGCTTCCCACTGTAAAAGATAAGCGATTGGAATTTTATGGTATTTTGGAGATAAGGCAGCCTGGTGATAAAAACCGATGTTAGACCAAAAAACAACCAAGGCTGAAGCAATAATCTTTTCCTGATATTTTCCAAAAAATAATAAAGCCTGATTGTCTTTTGCCAAAACATTAAATTCATTTTTGACAAATTGGAAAGAAAAAGGGACAAATTGCTGGTAGCCGGCAACCTCCTGATTAAGTTTATTATAAAGTTCCACATCTTCTATTCTGTCGCTTTTTAAAACTTCAAGACCGGCATCTTTTAAAGCCTGGTGAATAAGATAACGGGTGGTTTTCCGCATATTCTTCAAAAGCTCTTCTTCTGATGGCGAGAGATTGAGCTTCAAAGTTGCCTCATAGGCGCTAACTGGCATCGGAGCCTCTCTAAATCCAAAACCCTGTAAAAACTTTTGATTTTCTTCATTTCTCTTCCATAAAGGAACCATTCTAATGAAGCTTACTTTTTCTTTTTTGGCAATTTTTTTAAGCTTATCTAATAGTGTTGCTAAAATTTGTTCCCTGTTCTTTGTTCCTTGTTCATTGATGTTTGGACCGTGCTGAATTAAAAGAAAAGTTCCCCTTTTGGCTTTTATCTCAACTACCAAAGCCGCCCCGACTAAATCGTCTTTATCAAAAACTCCCAGTCTCCAGATTTTATTGCCCATTTTTTCATTGAACTCCCCCCAATTCCAAGACTGCAAAAATGTTTTTTCCTTACATTTTAAGAGAAAATCTTCCCAAATTTTTTTATCTTTAATTTCCTTTATTTCCATGGTTCTAAAAAATCAATAATTTTTTTGGCTTCTCTTTGAGAAATGTTTATGTGGGTGGGCAGATTAAAGGTTTCTCTTGAAAGCTTTTCAGCTTTTGGGCAACTTCCCAACTGATATTGAAGCTTATTTAATTTCGTATCGTGAGGAGCAATCGGGCTTGTATACCAATCCCCTATTAAAATATTTTTCTGCCAAGCTTTTTTGATAATCTCATGAGCTTTTGGATGTTTTACTACAAACCTCAAATAAATTTGTTCTTTTTCTTGAGGCAATTCGAGCGATGTATCTTTTAATTCTTTACGGTAAATTTCAGCAATTTCTTTCCGGTGATTATTAAATCTTTCTAATTTTTTAAATTGATTAAGGACCAAAACCGCTAAAGCATTGCAAAGACCTTTTGGAAAATAACCTGGCCTTAATCCCCTTTTTTCTCTCCAGTGAACTGCTTTTGATAAAATCTGAAGCCATTGAAATAAAATTAAAAGATATTTCCCGAAAATCTTATAAGTGGGTAAAATCAACCAATTTATTAAAACCGGATGCAACAATTGCTGAAAAATCCAGTAGTAAGAGGAAAAACCTATTTTTTCTTGATATTCTCGAAGTTTTTTCGCTACTTCATCATCGTTGGTTACAGCCATTCCGCCATAAACAGAAGAAATAACTTTATCCCTTGAAAAACTAAAAAAAGCTGCTCTGCCAAAAGTCCCCACTTTTCTGCCCTTGTATTCGGCGCCAAGCGAGTGAGCGCAGTCTTCAATTAAAATTAAATTGTTCTCCCGAGCTTTAGCGAAAGGGGAAGAAGAAGATTTATCTTCTTCGCCCTGACGGCAAATTTCTAAAATTTCGTCTAAATTTACTGCTAATCCAAAAGTGTGTTGAACCATCACCGCTCTACTTTTTGGCGTAATTTTTCTTTTTAGATCTTCGATATCAATATTAAAAGTCCTTTCATCACAATCTACATAAACCGGCTTTAAGCCGGACCAAATAATTGGATTAGCTGCTGCATTGCAGGTAAATGCCTGCAGCAAAATTTCGTCGTCTTTCCCCAGCCCCAACGAATTCAAAATCGCCATCAGCGCCGACCGGCCGCTGTTAAACGCAATTGCATATTTTACGCTTAAATATTTTTTAAATTCCTCTTCCAATTCAATACAACAAGAATTGTTCTCGTTGCGTTCTTTTTTCCAACGCCAAGGCTGGAAAAGCAATTTAAAAGCCAGAAAAACATCGTCTTTTTCCGTATTGGGCGATAAAGATATTGAAATCGGCTTTAACATAGACTCAATGACTCAATGACTTCTTCCGGCACTCTGCTCTCCAAAAGAATTACATCGCCTTCTTGGCAAAAACTTCTAACTTTTTCAAAAATTTCTTTTGGGTTTTCAATAAATAAAATGTTTTCTCCTTTCATTCCTTTTTCTATCGCTCCCTCTCCTATTTCTTGAAATCGCTCCCGGGTAGTAATTATAGACAAGTCACAAATTTCGCCAATCTTTTCCCCTATTCTTTTATGAACTTCGATTGTCGCATCACCTAATTCAATTAAACAAGGCATAATAATTATTCTTTTCCCAGGCCAGATTTTTAAATATTCTAAATGCGATAAAACTCCGTCAGGATTGGCTGAATAAGTAGCATCAATGATATTTAAACCATTTATCCCTTTTTTGAGTTGCATTCCTGATTGCCAGCTTTCGATTTTTTGTGAAGCCAAGGCAATTTCTTCAAGGGTCATTCCTAATTCTTTGGCACAACAAGCAGCAGCTAAAATATTTAAAACATTATGACCTCCCGAAAGGCTTACTTTAAAAATCGCTGATTCCCCGCTTTTATCTAAAACTTTAAAACTCAAAAACTCTCTGTTTACGGCTACACTGCTCGTGTAAATATCGGTAGGAAAATTAGCAATGGTTGGTTGGGAACTATAAATCTTTTTTGGACTGATGGTTTTTTTGAAGAGCTCATAACAATAGTCATTATCTCCATTTAAAATAGCCAAACCATCTTGCGGCAGACTTTCAATTAACTCATATTTTGTCTTAATAATATTTTCTTGCGAGCCGAAGGTTGACATATGCTGTTCGCTTATCCCGGTTAAAATTCCAATTTTGGGTCTGGCAATGTCGCACAATAGTTTTATCCCTCCTCTATTGTAAGCGCCCATTTCGCAAACAAAAATTTCATGCTCAGGTTTTAAATCATTTAAAATACATTGGGAAATTCCTACTTCCGAATTTTGATTTTTTTTCGTTTTCAAAACTTTATACTTTTCAGATAAAATTGTGGCTAAAAATTCCTTGGTTGAGCTTTTGCCATAAGAACCAGTAATGCCGATAACCAAAAGGTTTTTGAAGCTTTGTCGTTTTTCTCTGGCTTTTTCCAATAATCTTTTTCGCCAAATAACAGTTGGTATCTGAAAAATCAAAACAATTAAAGAAAAAATCAAAGGAGCTAAAACAATAAAAAAAAGAACAAGAGATGCAGAAAGAAAAAACGACAATAAAGCTGCCAAAAGAACGCTGGTAAATGAGATAACTATAATTTTTTTGGTAAATTTTGGGTATTTTAATCGCCAAAAACTGGAAAGAATTTTTTTGGTTGCCTGGGTTTCAAAATGAGTCAGAAAACGACCGATATGATATTCTTTCAGTTGCCAAAGCCAAAGCCAAAAAAACAAAAGTTTAATAAAAATTAAAAACCAAAAAATTAAAATAAAATAAATCATAAATTAATGGAATTTAAGATTTTTTGAACTAAAATTTCAGGAGCTTTTCGTTCTAAATCATGATTAGCGCCGGGAATAATTAATAATTTTGAATTTTTAATATTCTGATTAATGAATTGACCTTCTTTAAGCGAGACCACATCGTCTTTTTCGCTCCAAATAATGATAGTTGGAACGGTAACTTGAAATAAAAGGCCTGAGAGATCTTCATTTATTATATTTAAATAAGTTTCTCTCATTATCTCAGAAAGGTAAGGATAATCACTTTTTTTGACGATAAATTTATAAAAAATTTTTCTGATAAAAGAATAAAATGGTAAAAAAGAAAAAATTTTAAAAAACTTAGATATTCTCCCCAGAAGTTTCTTCCTGGTTGTTTTTTTTCTGATTCCGGCACTGGCTACAAGAAACATTTTTTTTATTCTTTCCGGGTATTTTAAAGAAAACTTGATAGCCAAACTCCCGCCAAAAGAATGACCTAATAAAAAAAATTGCGAAAGATTTTGTTTTTCGCTATATTCTTTAACCCACGCCACATAATCATCGATTGACCAAGGTTTTGATAGCGAAGAGTTCTGACCAAAACCTGGAAGATCGGGCAGATAAATTTTATACCCTTGATTTTCTAAAAGCTGCTTAACCCGACTCCAGTTTTGAGCAGAAGATCCCCATCCGTGAAGGATTAAAATATTCATTTTCTCTTAATCTCTTTGAACCCAGTGTATTTTTGTAAAACTTCCGGCACCAATACGCTTCCATCTTTTTGCTGATAGTTTTCAATAATGGCTATCAAAGTTCTACCAATAGCAAAGGCGGTGCCGTTTAAAGTATGAACAAATTCTAATTTTTTTGTCTTGGAGTCGCGATATCTAATATTTAATCTTCTGGCCTGGAAATCAGTACAATTGGAAGTTGAGTGGGTTTCACGATATTGATTTTGACCGGGCATCCAAGCTTCAATATCATATTTTTTGGCTGCCGGCCTGCCCAAGTCCCCCGTGCAGATATTAATTACTCTATAAGGAAGATTTAGTATTTGCATTAATTTTTCTTCCATTTCTAATAAAAACTGATGTTCTTTTTGAGAGTCTCCGGGCCTGCAGAAACTAAACATTTCTACCTTGTCAAATTGATGAACCCTGAGAATTCCTTTGGTATCTTTTCCATAAGAGCCTGCTTCTCTTCGAAAACAAGTTGAAAAACCAACGTATCGTTGCGGCAACTCCTCTTCTTTAAAAAGTTCTCCGCTATGCATTGCCCCCACCGATTGTTCCGATGTGCCTACCAGATATAAATTATCTTGAGGAAGAAAATAAGCTTCCTCTTTGTCTGTTTGTTCCAAATACCCCATTCCCCTGGCCATTTCCGGTTTAAGCATTACCGGCGGAATAACAGGAGTAAAGTTCTTTTTGACTAAAACATCAAAGACAAAATTTATTAAAGCAAATTCTAATAAAACGGTTTCGTTTTTCAGATAGCCAAAACGGCTGCCGGCAACCTTGGCCGCTCTTTTAACATCGATCAAATCCAGATTTTCAGCAATTTCCATATAATCTTTTGGCTGAAAATCAAACTTGGTTTTCTCTCCTATTTCCCTTAAAACAACATTATCTTTTTCATTTTTTCCTATTGGCACATTATTCAGGGGCAAATTAGGAACTTGAAGTATTAAATCATTGAATTTTCTATCTAACTCTTTTGAGGTTTTATCCAATCTGTCGCTATTTCTATCCAATTCTCGCATTTTCAAAATAATCTTGTTTTTTTCTCTTTGATTTTTGGCTTGTCGAATTTCCTTGTTCGCCTTGTTTTTCTGCGATCTCATATCCTCTAAGGCCTGAAGGGTCACGCGTCTCCTTTTATCAACTTCTAAAAGCCGGTCAATATCAACTTTGATCCCTTTTTTAAGGCATCCTTCTTTAACTTTTTTTGGATTTTCTCTAATAAATTTTATGTCAAGCATATTATTTTGGTTTCATTGTTGGGAATAATATTACTTCTCTTAAACTATGGGAATCTGTTAATAATGCAACCAATCTGTCTATCCCCATGCCGAAGCCGGCAGCCGGAGGCATTCCATATTCCAAGGCCTCGATGAAATCATCATCCATTCTTTGAGCTTCTTCAAAACCTTCTTTAAAAAGTTTTTCCTGTTCTTCAAACCTTTTTCTCTGTTCAATTGGGTCATTTAATTCGGAAAAGGCATTAACCAACTCCCAGCCCGCTACAACTAATTGAAAATTAGACAATTTTCCCGGATCGCTTTCTCGGGCTTTGGCCAGAGGGAAGAAACCTGTCGGATGATTAATAACGAAAGTTGGCTGCCAAATTTTCGGCAAACAGTGTTTTTTGTAAATTTCGTCAGCAATTTCAGTTTTATTAACGCTCTTTCCCTTTCCGATGCCTAATTTTTGAGCTTCTCTTTTAAGAGTCTCCAAATTAATTTCCTTTAAATTAATTTTGGTATGTTTTCTTAAAAGCTGATCAAATTCTATTCTCGGCCAGGGAGTTTTAAAATTAATCTTCTTATTTTCATACTGAATTTCTAATTTGTCAAAGACCTTTTTCAGCAAAGTTTCAAACATTTTTTCGGTTAACTTCATTAAATCTTTATAGTCAGCGTAAGCCCAGTAAAACTCAAGCATTGTAAAATCAGGATTGTGGGATCTGTCTACTCCTTCGTTGCGGAAACATTTGCCTATTTCATAAACTTTTTCAAAACCTCCCACCAACAATCTTTTTAAATAGAGTTCCAAAGAAATTCTCAAATATAAATCAAGGTCTTGAGCATTCAAATGAGTTTTAAAGGGTTTGGCTTTAGCTCCCCCGTAAATTGGCTGCAAGATTGGCGTTTCTACCTCTAAAAATCCTTCTTTGTCTAAAAATTCTCTGATTTCTTTTATAATTTTAGTCCTTATCTCAAACTTTTTTTTAACTTCAAGATTAAAAATCAAATCAAGATATCTTTTTCTGAATCTTTCTTCAATATCAGTTAAACCGTGCCACTTTTCAGGCAAAGGCAACAAGCTTTTTGCCAACATCTTAAAATCAGCAACCTCTATTGTTCTTTCTCCTTTTTGAGTTTTAAATAAAGTTCCTCTTAATTCAAGAAAATCGCCAATATCAAAACTATCTAAGAAAAATTTATATCCTTCTTCTCCTATTCTATTCTTCTTTAAAAAAGCTTGAATTTTCCCGGTGCCGTCCTCAACATCCAAAAAAGTAGAGCCGCCATGACCTCTTTGCGACTTAATTCTGCCTGCCAGAATTATTTCTTTTTTCAAGCGGGCAAAATTGGTAAAATTCTTAAGAGCCTCTTTTATTTTGTAAGTTCTTTTGGTTTCTGAAGGATAAGCTAAAAACCCGGCTTTTTGAATCACCTTCAGTTTTTTTAGCCGAGTTTTTCTTATTTCATCAATTGTTGCCATGATATTTAAGTTTATCCTATTTTTTTTATTTAGTAAAATACCATTCTAAAATTGCTTTGGCTACGGGCAAGACGGCTGCCTGAACGCCTTTAACATCTTCAATCATCACCGTTAAAACAATTTCCGGATCTTCGTAAGGCGCAAAAACAGTAATCCAGTTATGATATCTATCTCCTCCCAATTCGGCTGTCCCGGTTTTAGCGGCAACAGCTATGGGCAAGGAATTCAATATTACGGACGAGGCCAGAGGAGAATTTTGTCCGGTTACTGCCTGCCTCATTCCCTCCCTAACAATTTGAAGGTTTCCAGGATCAATAAAGTTTTCTCTAATAATTTCTGGCTTAAATTCTTTAACTACTTGAGTCAAAGCGCCTGAAGTAGTAATTATTTCTTTAACCACTTGAGGCTGAAGCAATTTTCCGCCATTAGCAATGGCTGAAAAACTAGTCACCACTTCCAAGGGAGTAATTTGAAGATATTGCTGGCCGATAGAAAGATTATAAGTGTCACCATCCCACCAACCCTCATCCAAAACTCTTTTTTTCCATTCTTTGTCGGGAATAAAACCATTAATTTCGCCAGGAAGATCAATACCGGTCTTCTCTGCCCAGCCAAAAAGTTCTAAGTATTCTTTAATTTTGGTCGGTCCCAAACCTTCTTGTTCTTTATATCCTCCTCCTACTGTATAAAAGTAAACGTTACAAGATTCAGCAATGGCTTTTCTTAAATCCGTCCAGCCATGCACTGTCCAGTCGAGAAATCTAGTGGTTTCAGATGTATAGGTGTGTTCAACCTCTATTAGCCCCTGACAATTAATTTTTTTATCAGGATTAATTATTTTTTCTTCAAGAGCAGCTGAAGTAATCAAGGGTTTTATGGTTGAGCCCGTCAGATATCTTCCGGAAATCGCTCGGTTGAAGAGCGAATTAAGATTTTGAGAATCTTCCAAAAGAGCTTGAAGAGATTTTGGGTCAGCTCCCTTTTGGAATAAATTATTATCAAAACTAGGCAGAGAAACCAAAGATAATATGCCGCCGGTTTTGGGATCCATGGCTATGGCTATTGCTCCCTTGGCTCCAATTTCTTTATATTTTTTTTCCAGTTCTTCTTTTGTCTTTCTCTGTAAATCGGCATCCAACCACAAAACCAAACTCTTTCCGGATTCAGGCAAAGAGATAACTTCTTCAGAAAGAACATTCCCTAAAACATCTCTTTCAATTCTTAATTTTCCAGGATTTTTTCTCAAAAATCTTTCGTAAAAATTTTCTACGCCGGTCCTGCCAACATAATCATTAATTAAATAAAATTCGGGGGCTGCCTCAAATTCTTCGCTTTTTATTTTTCCCGTATAGCCGATAAGGTGGGCAAAAACCTCACTATCTTTATATTCTCTAATAACATTGTTTTTTATTTGGAAGCCCGGAAACTCGTCAATTCTTGTTTCAAATAAAATTAATTCCTGATGAGAAAGGTTTTCAGCAATCAAAACTTGATTGGATTTAGATTCGTCGATTACCGAAGCTTTAGCTGAGGTGGAGAAGAAGGAATCTTCTTCGACTTCTTTTTTTAGTTCTTCAACGTCTTTTTCAAGAAACTTTGAAACTTGTTGTAAAATTCTTTCTTTCTCGGCTCCATCTTGAGGAAGCTTACTTTTTTCGCAAATTAAATCAAATGTTGATTTGTTAAAAACCAATTGTTCTAAGTTTTTATCATAAATCACTCCTCTCTCCGCCTGAATTTGGTGAATGATAAATTTATTTCTCTCTGCCAGTTGGATAGAATTTTTTCCTTCAACCACCTGAAGTTGAAAGGTTTTAAATAAAAGAAACAATATTATAAAAAAACAAAAAATAAAAAAACTTTGGATAATTTTTTTTAGAAGAGGAACTTCAAATTTCTTTTCCGAAAGGCCCGACTCTTTTTCTTTTTTTTCGGCCAGAGAATCCAAAAGAATCTCATGAGGTTCTATATCTTCCTTAAAAGCAAGCTGAATTCTTCTGTTTTTATATTTGTCGGATGATAGGAATTCTAACATATCTCTCTAAAATAATTTTTAGAAAAAAGGAAAATCCCGTCAAAATTAAAGTATAAAATCCAAAAAACCCTCCCATATTATTTAGTGAGAAAATATCCAGATAAAATCCGCCAATAACGGCAGAGGATATTTTCTGCAGCCAGGAAGAACTAAAAAGATTAATAAAAATTACAGTAATTAATACGAGATTAGGAATAACTCCTGCTACATTAAAATGAACCAAAAAGCTGGTCTGAATTAAAGTTAGGATATAAAAAATAAGAATAAAAAATATAATTTTCTTTACCATTCCATAATAATAAATAAATAATCCAAATCTTTAATATTAAAAAAAGGTGTTATTTCTGCCCTCTGAAAGGGATCTGTGTCCGATTTGCTTATCGTTTTAATTTCTCCGACCAAAAGCCCTTGAGGATAGACGCCGCCCAAAGCAGAGGTAATAATTACATCTTTCCCTTCAAAAATCGCTTTATCTTTAGGAATTAAATCAAGATAAATCTTAAAATTCCCCTCTCCCTTTACTATTCCATAAATTTCGGTATCGCTAATTTTCGCGTCAAAAGAACTTTTCTTATTTGAAATCAAAATAACCTCTGAAAACCTGCTATAAACTTGACCGATTCTTCCCAAAAGGACTTTTTGTCCGGTAATTACGGGCCAACCCTCTAAAACCCCGTCTTTTTTTCCTTTATTAATTAAAATGGAGTCCTGAGAAATATCTTTGCTTATTATCTGGGCAAGCATTAATTGAAATTCTTTTTCCAAACCAAGACCCAAAGCCTCTCTCAGAACTTCATTTTCTTTTTTTAATTCGATTATCGCAACAATCTGACTAAGGAGTTCTTGGTTTTTAAGATGAAGATTGTCTAATTCTTTTTTAAGAATTCTTACTTCCAGAATTCCGGTGAAATACACTGAAACATTTTTCCCTGCCTGCCAGAATGATTTTTGAATAGGCGAAGATATTAAAAAGAAAAAATTCTTAATATTCTTTGAAAAACCCGTAAAATTTGAGACAATAACAATAATCGCCAGCAGGACTAAAACGGCAATAATTTTTTTTATATTTTTTTGATATAACTTTATATTTAGCCGTACTTTCATACCGAAGCTTTAGCTGAGGTGAAAAAGAGAGTTTACTCTCTTTGCCTGGATTAATTTTATCACAAACCGAGCTTCCATCAAGGAAGCGAAGGTAAAGAAGAGGATTTATCATCTTCGCCTATTTCAAAGGACTTGACAAGGTTTCTTGCATAAATATACTAATCTTAGAAATTAAAAACCGAGCCCGCCCAGGGCGGGCGAAGGTAAAGAAGAGGATAAAATCCTCTTCGCCAAGGTCGCCTCGGTATTATAAAAAGTTTGATTATCTTTTAAAATTCTTATGACGAAAGATAAACTTTTTGTCTCCCCGGTTTGTCAAGAAATCGAAGAAGATTCCTTCTTCTCCACCTTAGCTAAAGCTTCGGCAGATGAAGAAATCGAAGAAGAGCTTTCCGGACTTGAAGATGACTTAGAAGCAGATGAAGATGAAGAAAAAGAGGAAGAGGAAGAAAAGGAGGAGGAAGAAGAGGAAGATTGGGGTAAAGATATTGAATAAATTGTAATCTAAAAATCACCCAAAAAGACGGGTGATTTTTTAGATTCAAAAGGCGCTGGGGTGGCAGCTACCTACTTTCGCCCCGAAGGACTATCATCGGCCTTGACGTATTTCACTTCCGAGTTCGGAATGGGATCGGGTGGGACAACGTCAGTATAGCCGCCACCTCAGCGCCTTTTGCTTTTGTGAAGGTCGAAGAAAACAAAGTTTTCTTCTTCCCCCTCGCCCCGCTATCGCGGGGCTCGGTCATTAATTACTAGCCCAACTTAATTGGGCAACAAAAAATCAATGATTTATTAGTACTGCTCGGCTGAATGCATTACTGCACTTACACCTGCAGCCTATCAACCCCGTAATCTGCGGGGAATCTAAGAGTCCTAATCTTGGGGCCTGCTTCGCGCTTAGATGCTTTCAGCACTTATCAGTTCCCGACTTAGCTACCCAGCAATGCTCCTGGCGGAACAGCTGGTAGACCAGAGGTCAGTTCCTCACGATCCTCTCGTACTAGTGAGAACCCCCCTCAAGACTCGAACGCCTACGGTAGATAGGGACCAACCTGTCTCACGACGGTTTGAACCCAGCTCGCGTAACGCTTTAATTGGCGAACAGCCAAACCCTTGGGAGCTGCTCCACCCCCAGGATGCGTTGAGCCGACATCGCTCTGTCGGTATTTTTCTCCTTTTACAAGGAGGATCGGACTATATCTTCACCCGCCCTATCGCTTTGCGATTGGGTTAGGGGCTGACGTATTATGGAAATTTTTGTTTCCATCTGCTCATTTTGAGCAAGTCTCTACGGGGTTATAACCCAATTTATATTTCATTGAAGGAATTAAATTTTCTTTCAATATTTCTTTTAAACGAGGTACAGATGACGAAAGAAATCTTATACGATAGTAAATTTTATCTTTGTTTAATCTTGCTTTAAGACCAAGAATTGATAACTTTTTAATTAAAAATTCTTGTTCTTTTTTTGTAAATTGTTGAGTGTTAAGATAAAAATTTGAACTACCGCATTTGCTTCCATCATCCATAAACCACACACTTAATGCAACGGCATCAAGTTTTAAATTATCGGGAACAATTTTATAATCATTTTTGTAAAAATTGTTATAAAATTTTGTTAGGTCTGGATATTGTTTTGTATAAAATCGATATGCAATCCTATTTCCATTGCCTTTTCTTATTTTTGGTCTAGAAATACAAATGTTCTGCAATTTCTCAAACTTCCAATCCACGTATTGTTTTTGAGAAAAAGAATGATTTATTTCTAGAAAGGCATTATTTCTTCCTGGAATTATACGTAAATATCCATCTCCTAATATTGTTCCAATAATTAGTGATTTTTGAAATTGAGTTAAACTTCCCACGGTATTGTCCATATATATATTATAACATATGGATTTCACCGTTATAAGTCAGTTTTTTCGTCTCGCCTTAAGCGAGATATAGCATTACTACTATAGCACCCCGATATGTTAAGGTGCCGAACAGGGCCGTTGATATGAACTCGCGGGCCCTACTAGCCTGTTATCCCCGGGGTAGCTTTTAGTTGATGATCTTCGGATTTTCTACAAAAATCCGTCGGTTCACTAAGTTCCACTTTCGTGCCTGCGCGAGTTATCCCTCTTGCAGTCAAGCCGGCTTGTGCCTTTATACGACGAGCACGATTTCCATCCGTGCCTAGCCGACCTTAATAAACGCCTCCGTTACCTTTTAGGAGGCAAGCGCCCCACTTAAACTGCCCATTAAACACTGTTTTCCGCTTTTAGCAGAGTTAGAATAAAGATTTTAAAAGACGGGTGTTTCATTGACGGCTCCATGCCGTCCGAAAACGACACTTCAAAGCCTACCCGCTACGCTACGCATTCAAAACCAAAATTCAATGTTTAACTACAGTAAAGCTCCCGGGGTCTTTCCGTCTAGCCGTAGGTAACCGGCATCTTTACCGGTATTGCGTTTTCACCGGGCTCCTCGTTGAGACAGTCCCCCAGTCGTTAAACCTTTCCTGCGGGCCAGAACTTACCTGGCAAGGGATTACGGTACTTTAAGACGGTTATAGTTACCGCCGACGTTCACTGGCGCTTCGGTCACTCAGCCTCACCTTGCGATGAGACCGGCGACGTTAACGTTCCAGCACTGGTCAGGCCTCAGCCCCTATACATCTTCTTACGAATTAAGCAGGGACCTGTGTTTTTGGTAAACAGTCGCCAGGGGTACTTTCGCTGCGCCAAGCACATAAAACTTATATGCTCGGAGGTCTTATTGCGAACTTACGACCACTTTTTTGCCGAGTTCCTTAACGAGGTTTCACCCGTTCACCTTGGTGCATTTACACCAACCCACCTGTGTCGGTTTTGCGGTACGGACCAAGCACATAATTAAATTCCTTTGAGGCTTTTCTGGGAAGCCTGCTTATTTGAATTTGCCTTGAAGAATCAAAGCATTTTGCTAACCCTTGAAAATTCTTAGGTTAACAACGAAAATCCGATAATTCGCCCAAACTACTAGACTTCGTCCCCTCTTTGGATTATGTGCTCGGGGGCCGGAATATTAACCGGCTGTCCATCATCCTGACCTTTCGGTTTTGGACTAAGGATCGCCTAACCCTTGGCTGATTGTCATTGCCAAGGAAACCTTGGGTTTTCGGTGTGCCGCTATCTCAGCGGCATTGCGGTTACTCATGCCAACATTCTCACTTCTCTCCGCTCCATCAAACCTCACGATTTAACTTCGCTGCGAAGAGAACGCTCCCCTACCGAACGTAACATTTGCAAAGCAAATTGTACGTTCCCTTATCTTCGGTACTAAGCTTAGCCCCGATAAATCTTCGGCGCGAAACTCCTTAGTTAGTAAGCTATTACGCACTTTTTAAAGGATAGCTGCTTCTAAGCTAACCTCCTAACTATCAAAGGGATTCCACTTCCTTTAAAACACTTAGCTTAGTTTAGGGACCTTAGATGAAGATCTGGGCTGTTTCCCTTTCGACCATGGAGCTTAGCCCCCACAGTCTAACTCCGAGCATATATCAAAGCACATAAAATATATGCTCTGACCTACAGTATTCGGAGTTTGATTGGATTACCTAGGTAAAACCCACGATATTCCATTCAGTGCTCTACCCCTGTAGGCAATTGCTCGGGCTAGCCCTAAAGCTATTTCGGGGAGAACCAGCTATTACCAAGCTCGATTAGCTTTTCACTTCTTACCACAGCTCATCCCAGAGTGTTGAACGGCTCACGGGTTCGGGCCTCCTCCCGCATTTCTGCGGAATTCACCCTGGCCATGGCAAGCTCGCTTGGCTTCGGGTCTTGAACATACAACGAAAACGCGCTATTAACGCTTGCTTTCACTGTGTCTCCGCCCCAAAAGGGTTTAGACAAGCTGTATGGTCAAACTCGTTGGCTCGTTCTACAAAAAGCACGCCGTCATCCCGCAAAAGCGGGACTCCGACTCTTTGTAAGCGAGATGGTTTCAGGTTCTATTTCACCGGGATCACCTCCCTACTTTTCACCTTTCCCTCACGGTACTAGTTCACTATCGGTAAGATTGAGTATTTAGCCTTAGCCGGTTAGTCCGGCTTGTTTCCTTCAGGGTTTTCGTTTCCCGAAGTACTCAAGAGAAATAACAAGGAGCATAAAGTGATTTTTGAATACGGGACTATTACCCTCTATGGTAGCCCTTTCCAGGGTCTTTCTTCTAACCAAACTTTATCTAAATATTCTCCCTCAGGATTACTCCCGACGTTATCTTCTTACAACCCCCACCAGTGCAAATCACTGACAGGTTTGGGCTCTTCCCTTTTCGCTCGCCGCTACTAAGGGAATTAAACTTCGTTTTCTTTTCCTCTGGGTACTGAGATGTTTCACTTCCCCAGGTTTGCCCCACGCTGCTTCGCAGCGCGGTAACGCGTTGTTGATTCGCGCTGGGTTTCCCCATTCGGAAATCCCCGGATCAAAGGTTGCTAGCCACCTCCCCGAGGCTTATCGCAGACACGCCACGTCCTTCATCGCCTCAATCTTCCAAGGCATCCACCATCCGCCTGTAAAAATTTTTGATTGCCCAGTCAAGCCAGAAAATTATCCGGCTTGCGCTGAGCTAGTAATTAATAACCACAAAATATGGGTATATATATTTTCTACTTCTACGGTTTTAATTAGGCAAAGAAGATAAATCTTCTTCTTCACCTTCGCTTCCATAAATGGAAGCTCGGTATTCAATTTTTAACGAACTTTCCGAAACAATCTTTTCAATCAAAAATCGCTTCTAAGGAAGCGACTTCAAAGACATAAAAATGCCCAGAATTATTAACCGCTTCCTTTATCAAAAATTGTTCTAACTTTTCTCATATCTAAAATCAATTTTAACAAAATAAAAAACTATGTCAAGCCCCCCCCACCGTATGGGTCTTGGGCTTAAAAACAGTATTATTAAATTTATTCTTTCAGCTTTCTTTTTAAATCCTGTAAAATTTCAGCCGCCACATCTTTTCCGCCCAAACCAAAAGCAATTCCTAAAGAAATCACCAGCATTGCTACCAAACCCGTAAACAAAATTTCCATAAATGGCCTGGCAATTCCTAACTGATGTAAAATAGCCAAAATAGCAAAAACCCAGATTGACCATCTTACTATGGCGCTAACCACTTGACCGTATCCCACCTTAATTCCTTCAACTGACGCTCTGACCAGTTTTTCAACAATATCAACTACAATTACCGTCACCACAAAAATTAAGGAAGCTACAACAACATTAGGAAGATAACCCAAAACACTCCTCAAAAAATCAGCAAACTGGGGTAAGCCCAAAATTTCTACTGCTGCCAAAAGAAAAACAATAACCAAAATCCATTTAACAATAGCTCCGATAAAGCCCGAGGCATCAACTTTAATTTCTGCTTTTGCCAGAGCCGTCTTCCATCCTCCTTTTTCAAAAATTTGATTAAATTTTGCTTTCTTTAAAATTTCGGTAATTAACTTGCCTACTCCGACGGAAATAAACCAACCAATGACAAAGACAATAATTGCTCCGATCAAAACAGGAATAAAATTTAAAAATCCCTGCCAAAGATTTTGAAAAGCTAGTATAGTAACATCTGCCCAATCTAAAATCATATTTTTAATTTTTTAAATTTTAAGGTTTGTTCGACCTTTTTAGAGATTAAGATATTATACCATTGCAAGAAAAACAAAAAAGCTTTCCTGTGGAAAACTTTTTAGAGGTGGACCCGGCCGGACTTGAACCGGCGATCTCCCGGATGCAAACCGGGTGTTCTGCCACTGAACTACGGGCCCATGTGGTGCTTAAAGTTAACTACTTTCAAACTTTCTCCATCATTTTACCAAATTTAATTCATAAGTCAAAAAAAATGGACTTAAAACGCTGAAACCTTTACCCCCGACTATATACAGTTTCACTTAACGGGAAGAAAGCTGAATTGTTTTTGCAGTATAGCTTCCGTCGGAATTTTGTTCTCCGCTAACCATTACTTGCTTACCAATCTCAATATCGTTTATTGACCCATCAGTCATTTTCGATATTGTAGTAGAATCTGAAAAAAAGATAATTTTTGAACCACCATCTGACATTTTCAGAGTTAAACTTTGCTCATCTTTAGCAATAACTTCACCGTTAAGAAAGTTTGCTCCGGCTCCTCCTCCAGTTCTTCCCTGAAGAAGCTGCTGACGCTGTTCCTGAGATAGATTCTGGAAATTTTGAGAAGACCCGCCTAAGTTCTGCTTCGCAAAATTTTGGCGAGTACTCTGCCCATATTTCATCCCTCCATAAAAAGCTCCACCCCCGACTATAACTAAGGCGATAATAATTGGGATTATTTTTTTCATAGTTTTATTCATAGCGTAATGCCTCAATAGGGTTAAGTTTGGCTGCCTTTTGAGCAGGCCAATAGCCAAAGATAATTCCGATGCCAGCAGATACGCTAAAAGCTAAAATAATTGAAAATAAAGAAATTTTGGTAGCCATACCCGCAAAAAATGTTATTCCATAAGCCAATCCACTTCCCAGAATTATCCCAACAGCTCCCCCAATAAAAGTAAGCATGACTGCCTCAGTTAAAAATTGTAAGTTAATATCTAATCTTTTAGCTCCGATGGCTTTACGAAGACCGATTTCCCGAGTTCTCTCGGTTACCGTAGTCATCATCATATTCATAATTCCAATGCCGCCAACGATAAGAGAAATTCCGGCAATTGCTGCTAATAAAATAGTCATTGTATTAGTCATCGAAGAGGCTGCTCCGAGAATGTCCTGCTGCGATAAAACGCTAAAATCAGCCATTTGAGGGTCTGTAATATTATGCAACTCCAAAAGAAGATTGGTAATTCCAGTCTGGACTTGAGTCATTACTTGAGGACTTTCGGCCTGAATGTTGATTGTTGAAACATAATCAGCCCCGGCTAACAATTTCTGGGCAGTTGTTATGGGAATGAAAATCCTATCGTCTTGGCTGCCAAAACCGGTACCGCCTTTAGATTTGGTTACGCCAATGACTTTAAAGTTTATGCCATTAATCCTTACTGTTTCGCCTATGGGAGTTGTTCCTTCGCCGAACAAATCATCGCGAGTCGTCGGACCCAATACCGCTACTTTTGACTGGTTACTAACATTTTGCTCAGAAATAAATGAACCCTGGTCTATCTCAATATTTTTGACGCTGGGATAAGAGGCAACTGTCCCAACAACCTGAGTATTGGTGTTTTTTCCTTTGGCGACAATTTGATAACGACGAGAAAGTTCCGGAGCTACCGCCTGAACAAACGGAATTTCTTTTGCTATAGTTTCACTGTCTTCAATAGTTAAAGTCTGAGCGCTACCCCTACCGGCTGAAACCTGAGAAAAACTCCTCTGGAATCCGGGGTTAACTGTAATTAAATTCGATCCCATTGATTGAATACTTGTTTCAATTGAGCCGGTTGCCCCTTGACCAACTGAAATCATGGCAATAACAGAACCAATCCCAATGACAATACCTAAAATAGTCAGGCCCGACCTTGTTTTATTGGCCCAAATCACCAAATATGTTTCTTCAAATAAATCAGTGATAAGCATTTTATTCTTTAATTTGCTGAACCGTTTTAGAACGATGATTGACAACGTCTTCAATAATTTCTCCATCTTTGAGGGAAATTGTTCGCTTGGCGTGTTCAGCAATATATTTTTCGTGAGTAATCAAAATAACTGTTCGGCCCTGCTTGTTTAAGTTTTTGAAGACCTCGAGAACAACTTCACCAGTTTTACTATCAAGATTGCCGGTTGGTTCGTCAGCCAAAATTAAGGCCGGATTATTCACTAATGCTCTGGCAATAGCCACTCTCTGCATCTCGCCCCCTGAAAGTTGGTTAGAAAGATGATAAAAATTTTTTTCCTCTAAACCTGTACTTAATAAAGATTCTTTGGCAATTTCTTCCCGTTTATCTTTAGGAACGTTGGCATAAGTTAAAGGTAATACCACATTTCGCAAAACCGTTGCTCTTGGTAAAAGATTAAAAGATTGAAAGACAAAACCGATTTTTTTTCTCCGAATGTCGGCCAATTCGTCATCAGAAAGCTTAGAAATGTCTTTTCCTTCAAAAAAGTATTGGCCGCTGGTCTGGGTATCTAAACAACCTAAAATATGCATTAAAGTTGATTTGCCCGAACCGGAAGGTCCAATAATAGCCACAAATTCACCCTCTTTAATGGAAAAAGAAATACCCTTTAATACCTTATTTTCAACATCGCCTGTTTTATAAATTTTGGTAATGTTCTTAACTTCTATCATAAGATTAGCGCATCATTTCTCCTGGTATTTGAAACCCCTGATTTCCCCGAGTTTGAGTAGTTTGGGTTTGAGCGGCCGAACTAATCGTTGAAGCAACAACAATATCGCCCTCTTTGAGGCCCGAGACAATTTCCGTAGAAAGATCGTTCGAAAGCCCTGTTTCCACGGCTTGCAATTTTGGCGGGTTTGGTAAAGTTGTCCCCGTCTTATTGACTAATAATTGTTGTTTCATTTCTTCTGGAACTTCAACTAATTCAACATAATAAGAATCCCCTTGAGACTTAATTGCGCTATTTGGCAAAACTAAAACATCCTGTTTGGCATCAATGATAATATCTGCTGTTACGCTCATACTGGGCTTAACTTTTTCCTCTTCAGTATCAAAAGCAATCTTAACTCCATAACTTACCACTCCTTGAGTTACTGTTCCCAAGGTGTCAACCTCAAGAACCCGACCAGAAATAGTTACATCCGGAAGAGCATCAAAGGTAAGGGTTGCTTTTTGACTAACTTTTACTTTTGCTGCATCAACCTCATTAAGAGAAATCTCAGCTATTTTTTGTTTAGTAATAAAAGTTACCAGCGTTGTGCCGGATGAAACAGAATCTCCCTTTTTGACATTTACTTTGGCAATCAGGCCGTCAAAAGGGGCGTAAATATAATGTTGGGCTAATTTCTCTTCAGCATCAAATAGCGCATCTTCACGCTGTTCTATAACATAAATTTGGTCTTCAATATCAGAATCTGCTTTTTCCACCGCCTCTTTTTTGTCCTTAAGAGATTGTTTGGCTGACGAAAGAGAATTTACGCGGCTAATAAGCAAAGAAGTAAATTCACTCAATTGAGAGGCATGATTATTAGTTGTTTCTGCTGAAATGGGCGGAATTATATTTTCTGTTTCAATAATTGTCTGATATTTCTGCGCAAGGTTATAACCCTGCCGAACTAAATCCAAAAGTACTTGAGTAAAATCATAGGTTTGATTTAATATAGTTTCAATTTGCTCGGGAGGAGAATTAAGGGTAAGCATAAAGTAATCTGATCTAAGCCTATCAAATTGGCTTTTTGCAGCAAGATATTTTTTTTCGGTGCCGTCATCCCAATAAGATAATAATCGTTCGGAGTCCTTGCTATACGCACGCACTAAACGTATATAATAATCAATGTCATTTTCATCGCCATCATAACTGCTATCTGTAAACATTTTTTCCAGATCAGATATTCTCGGAGACAAATCTTCAAAAGTGTTTGTTAAGATGTTTAATCCATCATTATAAGCTGAAGTAAGCGATTCTTCTGCTTTTCTTTTGGTATTTTTAAGGTTTTCAAGCGCGGTCCTGGCGCTTGCTAAACTAATCTCTGCATCCTGAACCACTTTTTCAGCGTCTCTTGTATCAAGTTGGGTAATAAGCGTACCCGGCCTTACTTCTTGATTGGTCTCTACGCCGACATAAACTACATCTCCTGAAACCTTTGGCTTGATATCTATTTGGTCAGAAACCGACACCTGGCCGCTTCCCGACACAGAAACAATAAGCGTACCCTTTTCAACAGCTGCCGTAACATATTGCACCCCATTTTTCTCTCCGGCTAATTTTTGATAACCAAAATAGATGCTCCCGATAACCAGTAAAAGGATTATTCCCGTTAACAATTTACGCCGAAGTATTGATTTTAATATTTTAGAAATCATATACCGAGCTTTCGCGTAGCGAAAGCGAATTCGAAGAACATTCGTTCTTCTCTACCCTTCGTTGCGACTCGGGTAGGTGAAGAAGAGGACTTCGTCCTCTTCGCCTTTATCTAAAAAAGAAGGGGCGACGAGGCATTGGCACCATTGTTATTTCTTTTTCATCAAAAACCCTTATAAGTTTTGCCTCAATCTGACCTTCTTCATTTGGAGAGCCGATAATGACAATCTGATCGCCGACCTTTAATTCTTCTTTTTTGATTGTATCTCTTCCTTTTTGGATAATAGTACCTTCGGTAATAAGAATGACTTTTTCTACATCACCTTGCCCTTTAATTACAAAGTCAGAATCATTAATTTTAATAATTTCTCCGAAAGTACCGTGACTCTCAATGAAATCGCCAGGAGAAGGAAGTGCTCGCCAGTCACCGAAAAAACCACCCCTGGGTCCGGCGAAATTTTGGTGATAACTTTCTGCCCAACGGTAGGAAAATCGTGCTTTCATTCCACCGACAAACATACCAGCACCAAATATCAGAATTATCACCACAAAACCGGCCAAACCAACAATAATCCATTTCAGAATATCATGGTTTATTTTTTTGTTTTGTTGTTTTTCTTCGTTCATATATTTTTAGTTTATTTAGGCGAAGAGAACTCCGTTCTCTTCTTCACCTTCGTCCCGCTCCCGAGCATCAGCGAAGGGGAAAGAAGAAGATTTATCTTCTTCGCCTTGTTGCGGGACTCGGTAATTAATTAATTTTTAGGCGAAACTCTGCATTAGATAGCCAAATAATAATCTCTTTCTGTAAAGAAATAGCCGAAGCGTAAAAATAGACATCCCAAGGCAGATTGCAAAAGCTATCATTCCTGTAATGGGTAGCGATTCAAGAATAGCTAAACTGAAGTCTTGCCATAGAGCAATGAAAACACCAAAATCACTGAGAGCAGTGGAAATAAAGTAAGAAATTCCAGAACTCTCTATTTGATTTATAAGTATCGTCCAAGAAAAAGGTGTTGCTATAAATGAAGCAACTAAAAGAAATAAAAAGCCAAATAATAATCTCTTTGTCTGTTGTAATTCCTGTTCTCGTTTAATCGCCAGAATTATCCGATCAAAAAGACCCGCAGGAGGTTCAGCGGGTGTGAGATGCGAGAAAAGTTTTTCGAAATCCTGTCTCATAGCTCCCTATATACTAATACGAATGAGGGAGCTTTTTTGGTTCATTTCTCTCTTAGAAGCTCTCTTAATACTGCGATTCCTCGCCTATGCCGACTTTTTATGGTGTTAAGTGGCTCACCCAAAACTTCGGCAATTTCTCGAAAAGTAAAGTGGTCATTGTAGCGAAGCAATAATACTATACGATATTTAGTAGAGAGTTTTTCTAATGCCTTGTTTAAAAAATTGGCTACATCTATTCTTTCTAATAACTCGTTTGGCAAAAGATGAGTGTCGGGAATGTTCTCAATAAAAGATTTGCCGTCATCAACGTGTTCTAATTCTGAAAATGGAATAGCCCGCTTTTTCTTTCGCCAATCAAGACAAGCATTTTTGGTAATGGCAAAAATCCAAGTTTTAAATTTTTTATTCTGGTCAAACCTTTTAAGATTGCGCCAAACTTTAACAAATACCTCTTGAGTAATATCTTCCGCTTCTTGGCTATTCCCAACAAATCGAAAAGCGAAGCTGTATATCGGCTTTAAATACCGTTTAATTAAAATCTCCAGCGATTCTTCGTCGCCTTTTAAGAATCTAATTATCAGTTGTTCATCTGAATACCTTTCCATAAGAAAATTGACTGATTTAATATATCATAAATTAATCAAAATTGGAAGGATAAATACGAGTGGGCGCGGAAGGAATCGAACCTTCGACCCCATTCTTATCAGGAATGTGCTCTACCACTGAGCCACGCGCCCATAAATATTTTTCAGTATAACAAAAAAAATTAAAAAAACAACACTCTTAAACACTCTAAATTATTTTATATCTTCAATATCTTTGAGCTCTTTTTTAAAAACTTTTTTAACATCGGCAAGATTTTTTAGAAGTTCTGCTTCTCTATTTTTCTCTTCTTCTGTAATTTCTCGTTTTCTTCTGAACTTTCTTAAAATTTCTAATTCCTTTTCAATATCCCGACAAAGTTCTCCGTATTCTTTATAAAATTTTTGTTTTAAATCTTGGGTTTCTTTTTCAATAACTCTTTGGTTTTTTCTAATTTTCCAAAATAAGTAAAAAATTCCAAATAAAATGACGATTAAAATAATAAGAGTAAACAGTGTTAAGGTTTTATAGCCAATTATCCAGGGCCCAATGGCAAATCCGCCAAGAAAGATTTTAATAATACATCCTTCAGAAAAATTGCTAACAGCTCCCCTAACATCTTTTGCTCTGGCTGAAATCTGGTAAGTCCCCGGCTTAAACAAACCGTCTTCTTCTAAAAACCACTCTCCTTTTTCATCGCTATAAACCTCCCAGGTCTTGATTATTTCGTCATCGGTTTTAAGAAAAACAATTACGCTATGGTTAGGAAAAGCTATTCCTCCTGCATATAGTATTTCTTCTCCGGCATTATAAGTACCGGGGCAAATAGTAATTTCCGGAACAGTAATTGATTCCACCTTAATCTCAATGCTGCTATCAACATAATTTCCGGCTTTATCAAACGCTCTGACTGTAATTTGATGAATTCCGGGAGTTAAAAGAGGAAGTCGAAAGGGTTTGGTTTCTCCCACAGCCACTCTAAAGAAATCTTCCTCTCCGATTTTTATCTCATAATGGCTCATTCTGGAAAGCTCGTCCGTTGTCTCAAAATACAAAAGGGGCTGGGGATTTGTTGAGTCACCCTCGTCGTCAACAACTATCTCAAAAGGATAAGGAGGTTCTTTATCAATTTCTATTATTGTGGGATGAACTTTTTCGGGTGGAAAAATTGCATAATTTCCTTCCTGGCTAAAAGAAAAAACATTTGTGCCCCAGGGATCATTGGCAGTAATAATTTCTTTTTCAAAAGTCACTTTGGCTTCACCTTCAGATTTTGCCTTAAAAAATATGGTCATGATTCTTCCTGCCTCGCCCCTGTATCCCGGACTTGGCAGCCCTCCGCCAAAAAAAATCTCGCCTTTTGAATTTGACCAAATTGCTTCTTGAAACCAAAGCGTAAAAATGGATGCGCTTTTTGAAATATTTACAACTTCCAATTTTTCCGGAGGAAATTTAATTGTCGCCTGAGCGGCATTAATAGAAACGCCTTGAGTATTGACAAACGCATTAACAGAAAAACTTTCACCTATTCCGTAATTTCCCGTTCTTGAAGAAAGATAAAAAGAAGCGCTTTGAGCTGTGGCTTCGCCCGGTAAAATAGAGAATATAAAGCAGAAAATAGAAAACAGAAATAATAAATTGAAAATGTTTTTATGTTTCATGTTTCAGGTTTCAAGTTTCAAGTTTAATGTTCCTTTCTTCCAATTTTGTTTCTCTTCTTTCGGACAGATTTTTATATTTTTTCCATAAAGAACGGAAAATTATACCCAGGACAATTATTAAAATAAGAATTAAAAACCACCAAGGAACTATAAACTGTCTATATTGAATTCCTTTTCCCGTAAAAAAGATTCCCTCGGGCAAAATCTCAATTTTCGCGGTCCCCTCTCGCCAGTTGCCGGCTAAATCATAAGCCCTGATGACAATCAGATACCTTCCAATTTCCAATGGAGGAAGTTTATAAGGACTGGAAACTTCTCTAAAAAATCCGACCGCTTCTTCTTTTCTTTCGGGAGTTATATCAATATATCTCAGCTCATAATGGGAAATCCCGGAAAGCGCGTCGGTAGTAATAAAAGAAACTAAGGGTTGCCTTTCAATTGTTCTTAGAGCCGGTTCAACAACAGGAGTGAAGGCAGCCGGCGGAGTGGTATCAATTTGAACGGAATAATGAGATGTTCCGCCCCAAACTTCGGCTTTTTCTGCTTTGACATGAAAATACCATATGCCGTCTTCAACATCATTGTAAGAAACGCAAACGTGATCTCCGTCCGAAACATTATCAGGAATTCCCGTTGGGTCTTGACTAAAGCTATAACTAAAATCGGTTACTCCCTCTTCCTTTTCCCAGCAAAAAGTCGGATTATTGTCTTTGTACCATTTGTTGGTATCGGGATGAGTTAAGGAAAAAATTTTCGGTCCTTCCGGCGGAGGAATTACTAAATTATAAACTCCTCTTCCTATTGAAGTTAAAATATTTGTTCCTTCAGGGTCATTGCGCAAAACTTTAGAAGTGTCCAAAAACAAAACCGTGGTTTCTCCGGGAGCTATTGTCCGAAAAGTCACAGTAGAAACCAGACCTGCAGAAGTGTTAATTCCGGGAGAAGGAAGTCCTCCTAAAAAGCTCATCTCACCCTTGACATTGTCATAAGTTGGTTGAGCTACCCAAACTTCAATAAAAGACCTGCCGGCAGTCGGACTGGCAATCTGAAGTTTTTTGGGGTCAAATTTTACATTAACTTCTACCGCATTAATATCTTCTCCTCCAGTGTTAACAAAAACCGAAACGTCAAAAGTGCTGCCGACAAAAAAAGTTCCAGAGCCAGGAGAAAAATAAAGCGAAGCTCCTACTGCTTTTACAGACTGTCCGGCAAGAAAAAACACAAACAAGAACAGAAATCCCGCTAAAAATTTTATTTTTCTATCTATCATTTTAATTTTTCTTCTAATTTTGCTTTTTCTTCTTGGAATTTTTCTCTTAATTTCTGGCTCTCTTTTTCTCTCTCTTCAATTTTTTTAATTTCACTAAGTGCCTCTCTGATTTCTTTAATTCCTTTTTTATATCCCCTTCTTTTTAATAAATAAAAAATAAAATAAGCCGTCCCTCCCAAAAATAAAAATAATATAACATAGATTAACTGCCAGGAAAAAAGAATTCCTTTTATTTGAATGCCTTTTCCCTCAATATAAGAAACAAGGGGAGAGATTAAACGGAAAGTGGTTTCTGCTTCTTGTTGATTCCTGGCTCGATCATAAGCCCGAACAATAACCTTATATTTGCCGGGTTCTTTAAAGGGAATTTTGAATGGCGAAAAGGCTTCAATAAAAAACGGGGTGGGAGATGGAACCTGATTAAGGTCTAACAAGCTAATCTCATAACGGTCTATCCCCGAATGAGAATCTTTGGTTTCAAAATAAACAAACCCGGAATAAACATCTACCCTGGGCTCAAATTTTTGAGGAGAAGCAGTGTCAATTTTTACCTGAAAACGGCTGGTTGTACCCCAAATAGCGTCTTTTTTTGACCTCAAATGAAAATACCAAATTCCATCCGGAATGTTATCATAAGATTTAAAAATAATGTCTCCTTCAGAAACGGTATCCGGGTTCTCTAAAGGATTTTGAGAAAAACTAAAGCTAAAATCGGTTACTCCTTTTTCTTTTTCCCAAGAAAAACTCGGGCTGGAATTTGAATACCAAATGTCCGGATCGGAATGAGTAGGAGAAAAAATTCGAGGCGACTCTGGCGGAGCTATTAAAATTTCATAAACTCCCCCGAAGTTCTTAGTAAAAATTGGAGTGCCTTTTCCATCATGCAAAAGAATTTTTGAAGAATCTAAAAATTCTACTCTGGCAGTCCCCGAAGAGCGAGCCCGAAAAGTAATGGTGGAAACCAAACCGGCTGAAGCAGTAATGCCTTCCGGTATTCCTCCCTTAAAAGAAATTGTCCCGCCGATATTAGAATAACTGGGCGGCACAATCCATTCGGAAATAAAAGATTCTCCAGCCGTTGGACTGGTCACCTGTAAAATATCCGGAGAAAATTTTAAATCAAGCTCTACTGCATTAATTTCATTGCCTTTGGTGTCAACAACAATAGATACGGAAAAGGTGCTGCCGACAAAAAAAGTGCCGGAAGACGGTGAAAGATACAAAGAAGCGTTTTGAGCCATTACAGGCTCTAAACTAAACAACGCGAAAAGGAATACAAAAACACACAAAAAAGCTTTCGCATAGTTTCGTGTTCTGTTTAGTGTTTTTTCGTGCATTTTTTCCATAACCAAAAGATTACTCCTAATAATAACAAAATTATAATTGCCCAGAGTAGCCAATATTCCCAAGTTATTTTCTCCAGCGGCAAATATTCAACAATTCTTTCATTGCCGGCCTTATCTACCGCCTTTACTTTTATTATACTTTTTAAACTCTGATCTTCTAACAAATAAGGGCTTTCTGCTTTTTTCCAATCTTTTTTTCCTTCTTTTACTTCATAATAATCTATACCCGTTTGTTTATCTACGGTGGAAAAGATAATGAAATATTTCCCTTCAAAAATGGTTGGGTCTTGGCTAATGATTATTTCAAAGGGCTCTGGCGGAATGTCATCTTTTTCTAATTCCCTTCTCCATTCATTTTCGGGAATTTCCCGTTTTTCCGGAAAAATGGTAAAAAAACCTCCTTTGCTTGTTAGTTCTGCCAAAGTCCCCAAGCCATCATTTAATAAAACTTGAGAACTATCTTCAATTTGGACTAGGGCTTTACCTTCTTTTTTTGCTTCAAACACTATCTTTCCCAAAAGTCCGTCTTCTCCCGAATAACCGCCCGGTATTCCTCCGATAAAATGAATTTTTCCGGTTTGGTTTGAAAAACTTGGCTCTTCCGGCCATAAAGCCAAGATAGAATTTCCCTGGCTAAAATCTTTTATCTCCAACACATCTTGGGAAAAAGCTAAATCAACTTTTATTGCATTAATCTCTTCTCCTTCAGCATTTATCTTAATTTCCACCACAAAAACATCTTCAAGATAATACTGACCCTCCTCCGGCTCTAAATATAATATTGTTCCAAAACAAATAGTTGGAAATAAAATAAAACTAATAATTAAGACAATTAACAAATTTTGAATTTTAAAAGGCGAAGAGAAATGAATTCTCTTCTTCACCTTCGCTTCCATAGTATAATGTGATGGAAGCTTGGTTTGTAATTTTGAATTTTGCATTTTGATAGGCGAAGAGGACTTCGTCCTCTTCTTTACCTTCACTTCCATAAATGGAAGTTCGGTTTTTGATTTTTTTATTCCGCGAAGGATAGCTCCGCTATCCCGTCCAGTAGTACATCATTATTGAAAAATCAACGATATTGACTATTCCATCTTGATTGATGTCAGCGCAAATATTAGCCGGCTTTCTTTGTCCCCAAAAATAAAGCAAAATTGAAAAATCAATTATATTTACCCCGCCATCAAAATTTAAGTCTGCTCCCCGGCAGACTAGCGCTCCGGGCTTTAAGACTAAAAAATTGGCGGTGTGAGAAAACGGGCTATACTCACCGTCAACATAAAAAGCTCTTGCTCTTGCCGTATGTTCTATTTCTGACAAAAGAGCGGTGTTTAATTTATAATCCCATTTTCCCTGACTATCGGTTTTGGTTTCCTTTATTGTTTCTGAAGAAGCAACGAATATTTTAATTTCGCTTTCTGGAAATGCCTGGCCAAAAATATTAACATCATCGCCTCTCTCTACTTGGATTGGACCGACTTCAATTGTCGGTGAAATAAAAATCCCGGAAATCGTTGTTGTCATTCCCTCCAAAATACTGACCGTAAAACTTAAAGTAACCGATTTTCTTCCCGCCGTGTCTTCTGCCCAAATTCCAAAAGTGTAAATGCCGGCTTTAACTCCGGTCAACTCTTTTTTAAACAAACCGGAGGGCAGAACAAAAAAAGTAGCTGCTGTTTGGCCATCTTTTAAAATGGTTAAAAAAGCATTTGGATAAGCCCTGCCTTCAAAAACAACTATGGCCGGCGGAGGAGGAGAAGGCGCCCAAGGAGGCGCAGGTGGCGGCGGAGAAGGAGGTTCTTCTTCTCCCACTTGCGCTGAAACCGAAATTTGAACCTGCGATTCTAATGGCTCCTTAGAATAACCAAAAACAGGAAAAGAAATAAAAATTATTATTAAAACTGAAATTAAAAATTTTTCTTTTTTTCCTTTCCTCATTTCTTCATTTTAACAAAAAATCGCTCCTTTTAAAACACAAACAAGGAACGATTTTTAAATTCGCGGTATTTAGTGTTTCTCCCCTTTAATTAAAACCCTAAAGGCCGCCAGCCACCTCTTTCTGCTCAAAATAAAGAGAATTATGACTATCAATAATCCCAAACCAATCTTCCAGGGAAAAGCCCAGAAAGTAATTACGGTTGGGGTTAAAGGAATATTTGAAAGTCCGTAGCTACCGGTTAAAGTGGCGGTATATTTTCCGGCAAAAAGCCATTTTCCTGGAAGAGAGGCTTCAAATTTTCTTACAGCTCCCGGCAAAACATTACGGGGACTAATTTCAGCATCACCTACTTTTTTGCCTAACCAATTGGTAACGGTCACATAACCCGTTGGTCTGACATGAACGGTTCCCAGATTTTCAAATCTTATTTCAAAAGGTATTGGTCCATGTTCAAAATATTTATGCAGAGTAGCAAAAGATTTTACCACCAATTCCTCTTTCATTACTCCAGGAACTGTCAGTAAAACAAGTGCTCCTACTCTTGGAGCTATGGCTGCCCCAACCGCTGCCGGTCCCATCACTCCCTTTGCCCCGGCTATCACTGTGCCATAACGACCGCCGGGTTCCGCATTTTCCGGCACCTCAATCGTAAATTTAATAAATTTTTCTTCTCTCGGATTTAAATCAAATTCTTCTGGCTCGCATTTTATCCATCTGGCAAGAGAATAAGTTTCGGTCTCGGCTGGCTCAACTATCACATGCCCTGCCTCTCCTGTTGGAGCGATATCCTCGAGCACCATCCCAATTTTAATCGTGGTGTCGAAGCTGGGATTGTAAACTTTGAGATAATTTTCAACCACATCGCCGGGATTTGCCGTCAATTCAAAAGTTAAAGGAGAAATTCCAATCGAAAGTTGAGCTAAAACACCCGGAGCTAAAATTAATCCTCCAATAACCAAAATTAAGAAACAGACCCATTTCTTCATATAATACTTTCCAAATTAACCTTAATCAATTTACGGCGTGGCAATAGCAGTCAAATAAATCGTATCTCCATAGGCTCCTTGTAGTTTGGTATCTACACATGAGGCTTTAACCTTCATATCAATAACATTGGTACCCGAAGCAAAGGTCGCAGAACTGGTGGCAAATGACTGGGAAGAAGCTGTTACCGAACCAACTGTAGCACTAATAAAATTTGATGCCACTTTATATTTAGCGACAATGTTTACACCAGCAGAGCTAGTTGCGGCTTGAATTCCATAACGATCAGCGCCACCGGCGACATCGCCATCAGATGAAGCAATAGTATTTGTCGCGTTTAAATACAATGCACCGTATGTACTCGTCACACTGATTGACCAGCCATCGGGAGAATTTGTTCCGAGATTTAGGTCTATTACCGAACTTGAGGCAATATTAGTATTGCCAACTGAATCAATCAAATCAGGAGTAAGAGTTACTGTGGTGGTAGATAACGCAAATGTTAGCCACTCATTAACAGTTGCCGTAACACCAACTGACTGTTGAACAGTGGTAGCTGCTGAAACAGTATTGGGCAAAGGCACCATCCCAGACATCGCTAATATCGCCCCTATCGCTAAAACCAATCCAATCCCAAAAATGAAAACCAAATCCTTGTGTTTTTTAATTTTTTCAGCCATTTCTGTATTTTTAAAAAATATTTAATTTTAATTAATTTCAGACAAAGTGTTTCTTAAAAACACTTTCTTCGACCTTTTAAAATAATCTTCTATTATTATATCATAAAAAATCCTATCAACCCTGTGGATAACTCAAAACCCTTAATTCTATTAAATTATACTCCACCCACCCCCAAACATCAAACAAAAAGTCAGTAGAGAACGGATCTCTACTGGCCTTTTATTAGGGTTTTGAAGGCTAAAAATATTCTTTTTCGATATTTAATGATTAAGAATATTAATGTGCCGAAAATTAAAATGAATGGCAGCCAGAAATGCCAAGGCAGAGAAAAAAAGTTTAAAACAAAAGGGATGGAAGGTTTGAAAATCTCGGCGCTCAAAGGAGTTTTTGCTTCCAACTCAAGTTTTGCCTGATATTTTCCAACAAAAAAATTCTGGAGCAAAAAATCAGAAATGAATGATGGCAGCCATTTTAAATTTTCCGGAATCTCCGGAGAAAACTCAACCGGAAAAGCCCGAGTTTTTCCCGGCAAAATTGTTTTTTGCAAAACCTCCGTCTCCCCTACTTTTTTGCCAAAGATATTATAAATTGAAATTTTGCCGTATGGCTTAATGTGGTAAATGTCGTTATTTTTGATTCTCAAAATAAATTTTGAAGGCGACTTTTCGCTGATAATAAATTCGGCTGCCTGAGCCACTCCGGCTGTCATTTTGGAAAGAATATTTTCTAAAACTAAAATTCTCTCTTCTTTTGGCAGAGAAAATTCAACCACTTCCAGTTTTTCTTCAACTTCCGGTTCCAAAGCAAAAGTTTTAACCGAAAATAAAAATAAAACTCCCACAACGGGAATCGTCCGGGGCTGACCGGGTTTAAAATAAAAAGACGGCAACTGGGGCTCAAAAAGCATTACAGAATAATGACCGCCCGGCTCGGCGTCTTCGGGAACGGAAATTGTAAAATTGACTTTTTCTGTTTCGCCAGCATCCAAAATGAAATTTGGATTTTCAATTACAAACCATTTCCGAGAAGCAATCGAAGGATCCTGCGACATTTCATCAAATTCCATTTCTCCGCTGTCTTCTTCGGCAGTAAAATCAGTGGTTCTGACTGCAACAGGAAGAGCCACCTCGCTAAGATTTCTGACATTAATTTTTTTATCAAAAGTTTCGCCCGGAAAAACATCCAATTCAAAAATCTGTGGACTGACCGAAAGGCCCAACTCTCCTGAAGCATTGGCAGCACCTGGTAATATAGATATTAAACAAATTGATAATAAAAATAAAAATTTCATATTATCTTATTTCTAAGAGAAATAATTATTTTTTGATAAGTTTTTCATATTAATAATTAACGGTACAGATGAAAACTATAGTTCCACTATAGCTGTCGGGCAATTGAATGAAATTAACCGAAGTTTTCAAAGTAATAAGATAACTACCAGTTCCGCCGGTAGCCACCGGATCAGTAGATTGAGAGCTGGTGGCAAACCCTGCCCAACAATAATCACCAGTTGCTCCACAAAAATTGGGATCGGTAAAGCGAGCAGGATCGGTTATACCAAGAGTATTGTCATTAGTCGTATAGCCAAATCCGCACTGGGTTGAACTTGCGTTACAAATATCATCCCAGGCGCCAGGACTATCATTATTATGCGGAAATCTTTCAATTTTTTCGGTGTCTAAGGTGGTTAATTCGCCTTGAGTATCTTCCATATGGGTTTTAACTATAAAACCATTGGGATGAGAAGTGGTGGCAGAAAGAGTAATGCTTGTCGTAGTAGTAAAATAGTTATCCAGATTTAAAATCAATTCTACCTCGCCAGGGGTAACAGTAAATTCCAAAACAGAACTCATACCAATATACCAAGAGCCATTGGTTGGCTTATCATTAACCGTCGGATAAGGCTCGTTCATAGCAGAAATATCAGACCTATGCCAATTTTGGGAAATGCAATCGTCTTCATCTCCACCGGTATATGAAGTAGAAATAATATATTTTCCGTTTCGGTAATCAGTAGAATAATTATAGGGGTCAAAGCCGTCCTGGGAAGTAATTGTTAAATTATATTTATAAAAAGTAGTGGTGGCAGCAGTTTTTGAATATTCTCTAATTCTAACGGCTCCAGCAGTGGTAGTTGCCGGATGAGGAATTTTTCCATCAGACAAACTGCCAGTAATCGTTGAATTATAGGGTCCAAGCCAATTTGAACCATCCCATTTCCAAACCGTTGAAGAAGCAGTCGCTTCAGAAATAGTAATATCATTGTCGTCGGTATCAATGTCATAATCAGGATAATCCTTATCAACAATATGAACTCCCAAATACCAGTCAACATTCAGAATTCCTCCTGCTCCTGTAACTAAAACATTACCGGTTTTGGCGTTCAAGAAAGTTGGAGTTCCCACCACAACAGTAGTGGTGGCTGGAGATGTAGACGTTGAATCCTGATAAAGCCATTCGCCGCCATCTCCGTTAAAAGTAAGCAAATGGAAAGGCCAACCGCCATCGGTAATGGTACGACCAGTTGAGGTAGCATAAAAAATTACTTCACCATTATTGTGATGGAAAATACCAGTAGAAGAAGCGACATACCAATTACCTCCGATATACAAAATTCCTGAAGTTGAGGTAACTGCCCCAGCTGTAGTGGTACAGTTATTTGCAATAGTAGTACTGGTAGAAAAGGTCCAGCCGCCAGAAACATTGTTAAATTCAATATTATAAAAAGCTTTATTTCCCCCTATTCCTCCAGAATCAATGGTTTTGCCAGCAGAACTGCCATCAAAGGTAACTGTCCCTTGCTGAGCAACAAAAGTTCCTGAATTTGTCCAGCTGCCAGCTACATTAATATTGTAATTAGAACTTGAAGCATCAAGAATGGAACTTGAACCGATAATTAAATCACCTAAAACTTTGGTTGAGGTAGCTAGAGTAGTGGTAGCGGTTGAGGTTTTTTCAAAAGTAAGATGGTAAAAATCATGGTCTCCATCTGTACCGCCAGGGTTAAGGGTACTATCGCTGGCTCCATTAAGGATTGTAGTTGAACTAGCAGCTGTAAAAGTTGCACCAGAATCTACTGTCCAAATAGTGCCCAAGGTAGTAAGGGTTTCGTTTCCTTCTCCTCCGGTAGCAGTACAATCATATGTTCCATGAATAGTAATATTATTGGTAATATCTACTTCGTACCCTTTTGTTTTGAAGATATCTCCGCTGTTAACAGTTAAACTGTCAGCCACAAAATCTGATTTAAGAGTGGTAGTAGCTGGAGAGTTTCCAATTTGAACATTCCCTAAATTATTCTTAGTAGTATTGCTATCTTCAAAATAACCTTCCCCGCTACCTTCAAAGATTAAAATACCGCCACCAGTTGCTTTAGTAAAGGTGGCATTTGAAGCAATAGTAAAGCTTCGGGTGATAAAATTGTTCGCTCCCTGGTTAAGAGTGCCATTGGAAATAGTGGTCGTGGCCGTGGTAGTAGCAGTATCCTGGAAAGTCCAGCCGCCGCCAGAGCCATTAAAAGTCAGCTTGTAAAAAGAATTGCCGGCCGTTGTGATTGTTTTGCCGGTAGTGGTAGCCGTAAAGGTAATGGTAGAACTGGCCGCCGTAAAAATAGCCGTGGAAGAAGCAATCCAATAACCGCCAATAGAATGAGATTCTGTGCTACTGGCGGTAAAAGTGGAACCAGAGCAAATCTTTAAACTGCCATCCCATTCATCTCCTAAACCGCCAGGGTTTATAGTAACATCACCACCGGGAGCAAATGTTTTCTCTGGCCAGATGTATAATTCTGCTTCTTTGTTTACAGTAAGTGTATTGGGACTGGTTGAAGCAGTAAAGAGAATATCTGGATCTTGTCCAGAATCATATTTATCTAAATCAGTAATAGTAATGGGGCCTTCGCCTTCGTGGCGAACAATAACTCTATTTTGATAAAGATGAAGATTATTGATATTAGTGCTTGTTGCCCTGGTAACGGTTACAGCTTTTTCTGCTTCTTCATCCAAAAATACAGTAATCACATCGCTGGTGGTAGCAACAACGGGAAAAGAATAGCTACTGGTGGCAGTAGTAGTTGCCAAATAATTTCCTTCTCCATTAACTTTAAGTCTTACTTTTTTATTAGGTCCAATTTCAGTTTGGCCCTCGTTAATGTAAACAACCCCTCCAATAAGTTTTGGAGTGACAAAAGAAATGCTTATATAATCCGTTTTTAAGGTTTGAGAACCAGCTGCCTGATATACCCTAATATACACCCAATAAGAAGCATCATAATAATTAGTTTCAATTTTATTTCCAGAGAGAGGAAAATCAGTATTAGCATTAGCGCTGTTGTTATAATCAACACTCTCCCAGGAAGAGCCGTTCCAAATCTCCATTGTTGCGGTAGCAGCAGAAGGAGCGGCGGTACTCTGGCCATCCCAATTTATAACAATCATATCAGTATTGTTGGTGTGTTTTTTGGCAAAGAGAAAAACCGGAATGTTAGAGGAACTGGTGATTGGATCTCGTTTGTCATCCGTACTAGAAGCAACAACATTATATCCTTTATTGTCCAAAAAATAAGTGAGGTCAGTAGTCGTGGAGGGCAAAGGAGTGACTGCATTTTTTGAATATCTTTTAGTAGGAGTAGAAGTAACAAATAATTCTCCAAATTTATAATAGTTATCTAGGGCCTGGCCGGTATTATTATCAATTAGTCTTAGACAGTAAGTGGTACTGGCTACAGCCTTAGAGGTTTCAATCATAAAACCAAATTCAGTATTCCAATCGTTAGTAAGAGTATGAGAGGAAGTGGTGGCTACAGCTTCGTGCCAAGTTCCAGTGGCAAAACCGGTACAAGAACCATCACCACAAGATTGGGAAATGTTGGTAACGGTACCAGTTACATTTTCGCCATTTGTTCCAGCTAATCCATAAGAAAAAGCTATGTCACTGGTAGCGGTAACATCATACCAAGTAAGGGTGGAAGTGCATCCGCCAGGAGTGGAGGTTGTCGCCCACTTCATTTTGTAAACAGTAGTGGTGGCAGCTGTACCAGTATTATCTATCTGAACTCTCCAGGTCGCCCTTTCTCCTTTTTCCATTGTTAAAGAAGTATCAGGAGTAGTTGAAGTAGTGTTATTATTCACATTTGTTCCGTCATCATTCTGCCATACCACCGAACGCTGGTTAAGAGTAGGAGCAGCAGCAGAATAAGTAACAATTGCGTACAAAGTAGCAACATAAGTAGTTCTTCCTCCTGATGCTCCTGTTACTATTCCAATTGACAAACTGTCAAGTTGGGTTCCGCTTAAAGATAACGAAGTAAATGTCGTATTAACCCAGTTATAACTTGTGAGAGGAGGGGATACGGTTTGGCCACTACTGTTTCCACCAGTCCAGTAAAGAGTGACAGTTACAACTTGCAACTTTGTAGAATAAGCATAGAGATAAACTTGAATCTGGGTTACGGTACCAACACCCGCAATGGTTGTCATATTAAATCGATCAGTTTTGCTGGCTCCGGCATAAATAAAATCAGCGGTATCAGGAGTTGTTCCCTCGTCTATTAAATTCCAGTGTGTTGTTCCACTACTCGGAGTCCAATCAGCTGTAATATCCGGTGACTCTGGAACAATATTCCCGGTCTGATCCGCCGCAATCTGCCACTGCCGAGTTTCCTGAAAATCACCAATTCTTAAAGGTCCTAAAAGATAAAGATAAGGGCTGATATTGGGCGCTTTGAACTGATATCTGAGTTCATATTCTTCTCCGGTAAACCAAGACGCTCGCCAAACAATTTCTTTCTTCCCATTTAAAGCCCGTAGAGACCCGTTCTCTACCGAGGAATCTTCTTGCCGCACAATATCCATTAAAGTAATTTCAAAGCTTGCCGGCACTGTTTCTATAATTTCGCCAACAAAATCCTGATTTACTTTTATCTTCAAAGTCATCTCATAAGTAGCTGGCGGATAAATCCTTGTCGGTCCAATTCTTTCCACATCAAAAGGCACGGATTCCTTCACTTCAAATCCGTCAGTGATTTCATAGCTGCCGTTTTTAGTGACGGCAGTTAATTTTATTTGATATTCCCCTGTTTCCCCAACATTATAATATGTATAGTAATCAGGCGTATAGGTTATCGAATTTGGCCCGCATTCTGGGCTTCGTTCTATTACTCCGACTGAAGAATTATCAGCTGCTTTGGCTTCGAGAATTGCAAAAGGATTTTTAATTTTATTCCAAAAACTGATTGTGGAAGTAGTTATTTCAGGCGTTGATTCGCTCTCTTGGATTTCTGAAGTCGAAGTTTCAGATTGCAGAGACCCGTTCTCTGTTTGCAATATTGAAGTAGCCGGTAATTCTTCGGTAGTTGTGGTTGCCGGAGTTGAAGTTGCTTCAGTAGAAGTTGCTTCCGGCTGTTCTTCTAAAATCTCCTCTGTAGAAGTGGCTTCCTCTAACGTTGAAGTTGTGGAAGTTATTTCCGGTTGTTGACCTTCTGTTTTAAATGTTGTTTTTGTTCCATCTGGAGCTGTAATTTCTAACATTAAATCGGCATCGCAAATGGTATGACCTCCTTCATCCAATGCTGCCATTTGTAAATAGGTCTTTTCATTTGGTAAATAAATTGATTTATTAACATTAATTGCTAAAACTCCCCAGGTGAAATCTTGTTCAAGAATATGAATTTTGCCGTTTTTTTCAAATTCAATTTTTAAATTATATCGGCCGGGACTAAATTCCTCCGGTCTGAAAATTGTAATTTTAGTTGGCGAATGGGTTTCGGCGCTAAAATCTTCTCCTTCTTGAAGCTCTAATTCTTGATTTTGGGGATTAGCGAGTTTTGCTTCAACTTTTGGCTCTTCTTCAAAAATTTCGGAAACCTGAGCTATTAATTTTTCAATAAGATTTTCTTTTTCTTTCTTGCCTTTTGGTATGATTTCAAACTCTGGCGTTTCATCTGCTCGCCAATCTTTTTTAATGGCTATCAGCTCAAATTCTTCTTCCTCTTCTTCTTTTTCTTCCTTATACTCTATTTCCACCCAAACACTATCTAAATAAGCTAGAATCTCGGTCTCGCTACCAACCACTCCTTCAAATTTAATTTTTAAATTTCTAACATCTTCAAAATCTTTCAAAAAGGGAGCTTCATATTCAAAATAGCCGCCATTCAAAAAATTAGAAAGCGGATAATCAGAAATAGTAACTAATTGCTGCCAATCTTGGCCATCCAAAGACCACCAGATAATAATTCGGGTGTCGAGATCGGGCAAGGATGCCTCCGTTGTTGGCCGCTCTGTTATTTCTGGAGTTGTTGTGGTTTCAGTTGTGGTGGCCTCTTCAGTGGTTATTGTTTCTTCGAGAATTGGTTCGGTAGTAGTTGCCTCAGCTGTTATAGTTTCCTCAGCAGGTAGAGACCCGTTCTCTACTCGTCCTTCTTCGGCCTTAACAACTAAAAAATTTTTAATTTCTAAAGATTCAACTATCTGGCTTATTTTGTTGCCTAAAATGCTAAAGAAATTTTTAACCTTGTTCCAAAGACCGGTTGGTTGAGAATCTGAAGGTGCGGGCTCAATTTCTTGGTTTTCAATTATTTGAATATCCGATTTTTTTTCTCCGATGGCAAAAGAAATTTTAATTTTTGCTGAGTGAAAATTGTAATTAGTAAAATCTTCACCGGCAGTAAAATTTTCCGAAACTAAATGCAAAGGTCCACTTTTATAAACCGCTGAATTATTTTCGTTAAACGAGTTTATGTCACCGGTCGGCCCGACCTCTGGTAGTGCTTGAACATTCTCCGGATTCTGCCAGTCCCCAGATGAAACGGCGGGATAATAATTAATCGTTTTTGTCTCTCCAGCAGTGATAGCCGAAATAAGAGAATTGTGCAAAAATTTTATTGGAGCAAAACCGGAAACCAAAAAGAAAATAATGAGAGCTGTTAAAGATAGGCGCCAACCGAAACCAAAAACCTTATTCCCGCTTTCCGGAATAAGATGGATTGATTTTATATATGATGGAAAATTAAAAAATATTTTTCCCTTCGTTTTTGTTTTTCTTTTTTGATAATTTTTTATGGCTTCTTCGGTCGTTTGCCACGATATGCCGGTGTAAACTTTTTTTCCTTTAATTTTTCCGGTCCTAATAAGCCAGCCGATATAATCTGAGGCATAGCCTGAAATTTCAGCCGCTTCTTTTAAGGATAAATATTTTTTTTCTGAATATTTTTTATTTAAAAAATAAAAATCTCGAGACACGAGATTCTTATGTTTTTGACAATATTTAGTTAGTTCTTCTTTTCCTAACTGCCAAGAAATTTGGGTATAAACTCTTTTACCCTTAACTTTTCCGGTTCTAATAAGCCAGCCAATATAATCAGAAGCATAGCCAGTAATCTTGGCTGCTTTTTGCAGGACAATATATTCAGTATTAGCTTTTCTTCTAATAATGCCCATATAGAAGAATAAGCTCGTATCTCGACCATCGAGATTTTGAGATTAATCAATATAATTTAATCTATTTTAGCACATCTGAAACTTTGTCAAGTGTGGAAAACTATTAGCGACATCGGAGAGGGGTCGGGAGAACCCTCCGGTTCTCCCGTATAGGAAAACAGGCTTTCACCGAAGGCGAAAACGTTAGAAACCGAGGGTTTCTAAAGAGTGAGCCAAAGGCGAGCGATTGATTTTGTATTACCACTAGTTATCCACATTGACAAGATTATTTGAACAAGATTATAATATAATAAAGTTTATTAAAGTTTTATCATAAAAAAGATTAATAAACATTAATAATATGAAAAATTTTTCTATCGGGCTTCGTCATATAAAAAAACCGAAAATTGAAAAAAGATACCTCACCGTCAAACGAACAGCTGACTTGTTGGGAGTTACTCCTTTAACTCTCCGAAATTGGGATAAGTCAAGAAAATTAATTGCTTATCGAAATCCTTTAAATAACTATCGAATTTACAAACCAGAAGACATTGAGCTTTTCTTACGAAAGATTGAATCAAAAGGCAAAATACATCTGGGCTAAAACTTGTGCGATGATTCTAAAGAATCATCTTTCAACTTTCGCTTTGACAAGCTCAGTTTACCAAATATATTCCCCAGACAAAAAATGGCAGAGAACTATTCTCTGCCATTTTATTTTATTTAAAATTTTTGGGTGTTTCAATTCCTATTTAAATGTATTGAGCTCTCGGCACTGCTTCTTTAATCTCCGACGGAATTGCCGGCTTTTACGAAACCTGCGGTCACCCGGAAAAAATCCAAACGATAATTACAAAAAATATAATAGAAATTCGTAGAAAGTTATTGAAATTTGTTGAAAAGGGAATTTTTCCCCCGACCACAAAATCAACCTCATTTTTCTGAATAGTTCGCCAAAATTTTATTTCATCAAAATTATATTTTTCTAAAACAGTTAACCAGGGCCACGCGAGGATAGCCACCGTAAATTAAGTACACTTGCCAATAAAGAATCTTTAAATTTTTTATCAAGATAAAAAGCCGAGGAACCAGAAGCAATAATTTTTATTTTCTGACAATAGGTATCATAGAAATACTTTAGAAAGTTCGAGGGATTATCTAAATACTGAACTTCATCTGCCAAGAGAAAGGTTTTTTTCTTTCTGATGCAAAATCTTTAAAATATGCTGAAATTATATTTCGCCATCTTTTGTCAAGGACGACATGACATCATTTTTTAATTTTACTACAAAAAAAAACGCAGTCTAAAAAAAATGCGTTTTTTTATCAGTTACTTAAAGTTGTCCCGAAGGTCGAGATTTTACGGCTCCTCGACCAACACCTTGGAGTTAAAGAGAGAATTCTTCCCCTTCGACTCCAGTCGACACTATTTTTCTAATTTAAAAAATTAGAAATGTAGTGATCCATGGACAGGTTCCCCTACCCATGCCTTGTTCATGTTTCTCCACGTGTTTCCACGGGCATGGACTATATCTTCATCCCGATTTTTTTCGGGAGCCAACGTGTAGTCTCTACGGGGTCAATTACGACTTCCCACGGTATTACCCATTCTTTTATTTTAGCATAAAAGAGTTTGGGCTTCACCGTTACAGTTGGATTTTTCTATTACCTTACGGTAATAGGTCGCAACGTGCAGTTTGCACTGACGACTTCATTCTTGTCACCGACCTTAGCTTAGGCCCCCTTGCGAGGGATTTCGGCTACTGCCGGCTTCCCTAATGTGACGGGCGGTGAGTACAAGATTCAGGAACATATTCATCGCGCCGTGGCTGATGCGCGATTACTAGCGATTCCGGCTTCATGAGGTCGAGTTGCAGACCTCAATCCGGACTGAGAGACCGTTTGATGGGATTAGCTCCGCATTGCTGCTTTGCAACCCATTGTCAGTCCCATTGTACCACGTGTGCAGCCCAGGGCATCAAAGGGCCACGCTGACTTGGCGTTATCCCCACCTTCCTCCTGGTTGTCCCAGGCAGTTTTCCGCGACACTTATAACGCAGAATAGGGGTTGCGCTCGTTGTTGCACTTAAGCATACGCTTCAAAGTACGAGCTGACGACAGCCGTGCAGCACCTGGGCTAGTGTCCTTGTGGGTAGTCCCGTATTTCTACGAGATTTCACTAGCCTTTCAAGCCCTGGTAAGGTTCCTCGCTTGTTGTCGAATTGAGCCACATGGTCCACCGCTTGTGTGAATCCCCGTCTATTCCTTTGAGTTTTAGCCTTGCGGCCGTACTTCCCAGGCGGGATACTTAACGCGTTTGCTTCGCCACCTGAAGGGTCGACACTTCAGATAGCCAGTATCCATCGTTTACAGCGTAGACTACAAGGGTCTTCTTGTAGATTTTTATTTTCTCCGATTACTCGGAGGATCGGACTATATCATTTTCTGAAGCTTTTCCACTTTTTTTTCTTTTTAGCAACGTACTTTTCTATTATTGCTTTAGAAAAACCCGTTAATTCACCGACTTCAGAAATCCAGCGTTGTTGTAAATCATGGTCTTTATAAATAATCAAGACCTTGGGCAGTATTTCTGCTACTTTTATCTGCGGTAATATAATCCGCAGAAATTTTTTAAGCTCTTCGCTTGAACGAATCCATAGACGATAATATACTTTCTCCTTTCCTATCCATTTTCTGGTTATTTTACCGATATGGACATTTATATCCCACACTTTCTTTAAATAGTGGGATAATATTTTTTGTTCTTCGTAAGGAAAATGGTCAGTGCAAAATACGCCCTTTCTCCCATTCCCTATTATAGAACCATCGTCAAGCCACCATATTGCTAAAGATAAAGGAGTTATTGTGTTAAGCCATTTGCGGCTGATTTTAAATACTCCCTTTTTATGAGTTAAATTATATAACTCTGTTAATTCTGGTGTTGTTAAGCTTTGATATCGTAATTTTTGACCACCAAGCCCATCTTTAATTTCTGATTTCCAAAAACAATTTTCTCCAGAAATTTTTTTTAATTCATTCTTTTTCCAGAAAAAATATTCCTTTTGGTTAATGGAATGGCGAAAAGAAAAACGAGCATTTTTATAATGGTCATTAATCTTTAACGAACCATCTCCTAACAAAGAACCAAGAATAATATCTTTGCAATTTTTAGACAAAAATGAATTTTTCATTTTCTATCTTTTTGATTTACATAGTCTCTACGGGGTGAAGCACATAAGTTTTATGTGTTCACTTCCCTCGGGATTGCCCATTAGATTAAAATGGGTTTCCCCGATATAGCTAGATGCTCACCATATTGTCACCAATATAGAGGACACCATTTAGTCTGTTTATTTCACAGACAAGGATTTATCTAATCCTTTTTGCTACCTACGCTTTCGTCTCTCAGCGTCAGGGTCGCCCCAGCTGGATGCCTTCGCTTTGAGTGTTCTGGTCGATATCAACGGATTTCACCCCTACACCGACCGTTCCACCAGCCTCTAACGCCCTCTAGTCCAGAAGTTTCTCTGGCATTCCTAAGGTTAAGCCCTAGGCCTTTAACCAGAGACTTTTTGGACCGCCTACAGACTCTTTACGCCCAATAAATCCGGATAACGCTTGGGGTACTCGTATTACCGCTACTGCTGGCACGAGTTTAGTCACCCCTTATTCCTGAAGTACCGTCATTCGCCTTGCGGCGAATTCTTCCTCCAGAAAAGCTCTTTACATCCCGAAGGACTTCTTCGAGCACGCGGCGTCGCTGGTTCAGGGTTTCCCCCATTGACCAATATTCTCGACTGCTGCCTCCCGTAGGAGTATGGGCCATGTTTCAGTCCCATTGTTGGCGGTCATGCTCTCACACCGCCTATCCGTCATCGCCTTGGTAGGCCATTACCCTACCAACTAGCTGATAAAGCGCAGACCAATCCTTTACCGACATAGATTGCTCTATACCTTTACCGAACACATAATTTATGCACTCGGACTATCAGGAATTAGCCCCGCTTTCGCGAGATTATGCCTGTGTAAAGGGTTTGTATCTACGTGTTACTAACCCGTCTGCCGGTTGAACGTACAATTTTGCTTGCGCAAAACGTTACGTTCCCCCTTGACTTGCATGCCTTATCCACGCCGCCAGCGTTCATCCTGAGCTAGGATCAAACTCTCAAAAAAAAATAGATTCGGAACAACTTAAAATAACTGATGTTCCATATTTAATTTTTAAAGTTCTTCCATCACCAAGCTTCCGAAGGAAGCGAAGGTAAGAAAGAGAATGAAATTCTCTTTCGACAATCATACAGGATATAAAAAACCAGGAAGAGACTTCCTGACTTTTCTAATCTTTTCTTCTTTGTAATCCCTAATCTCACTAACAAACCTTTTTCTTTTTTGCTTTCTTTTTTGCCATAGATTTGTCTCTTCTGATTCTAATTTTACTCTTCCAAAGACCTTTGTCAAGCCCCCCTACCTAATCAGTAGTAATAGCTTCGTTAGTTTGGCGTTAATGCGCCTTTCTTGATTAGGTGTAATGGCAAAGCTTTAAAATAAAAATGGCGTTGGAATTATCCAGCCGCCATCTTACTCTTGATATAAGGTACTGCGAATGCACTAAAAAAGTGAGAAAAAGAAACATAGTCCTTATGCGACTCAAAGTTAAAGCTAAAAATGCTCTCTTTCAAAACCGACAAAATCTTCTCGCAATGCATACCATCAAAAAGAATCTCAATAAAACAAGTACCCATTGCGCTCAGCATATCTTTGTTCATCGCGTGCAGATCTGTTGTCGGAACAACAGGAATCTCTAATCGCCTAGCCAACTCTTCTGTTTTTTTGTTAACCTCGCCGCCGTAAAAAGGCAGAATTTTTCTCAGTCGAGGCAGACAACAAGCATTCCATTCCAAGGCAATTTTTCCTTTGTATTTTTCGCAGAGCAAGAACAATTTTTCTTCTTTTTGTTTGGTAATGCCCGCGAAAAATCTCTGAGGATCTGCAAAGGGATGGTCAAAAACTACCAAGCCATCTTTATCCAGAATCTCTTTTATTATATCTTCGGGTTTTTGCCAGGACATTATCCCCAGAGCGCCTATGGAAAGGAAATGCCATTCCTGATTCGGCGAAGCAACCTCCTGCCCCAAAATCAAACAAAGGACTCTACCGGTCTTTTTATTCGTAAAGAAAAGATTACCATCAACATCATCAACAAGATAATTCTTCTTTACCTCTTTATTTATCTCCCTGACAACAACCAGAGAAACATTTCTCTGCCAATTGTACTCCAAGCAGCCGAGCGCATCAAGATGCTTTTCTTCCATTGCCTTAAGAATATCCAGAAGCCCGTATTCGCTGTTCTTAAATGGATGAAACTGCAAATCAATCCGGAAACTATCTCTTTCCATCATTTCTTACCTCACCTCCAATCCAAATTGTTAAAATACTATCTTTTTCTTATTATTTTTCTACAGTTTTAATTCTTCAAAAAAAATTTGTCACCATTGGAGCCGCCTGCAGGAATCGGACCCGCGTCCGTGGTTTACAAAACCACTGCTTTACCACTAAGCTAAGGCGGCAAATGTAGACGGGGCAGGTGAAACTTCTACTCTTTCGTGGATTTTTTCACTTTTTTCCAATAGTTATCATCTTCTCCAAATTTCTTTCTCTGCTTTTTTTCTCTTAATTTTTGAAGCCAGCTTGAAGTTTTGCTATCTGTTTTTAAGCTTAAGATTCTGATTTTAGAAAGGATTTTTTGAAGAAAAACTTCAAAGGAAAAACCCTTAAACGGCAGCAAATTTTTAATTTTTATTAATAACTCTTTCCAATTAAATTGAGAAGGGGCGGTTTCGGGCAGCTCTAAAAGTACAGGTATTTTCCTGAAAACAATCATTGCCAGGGCAACTAAACTAGTAAAAAAAATAATTGTAGCAATTAATTCTATCATATCTCGTATCTGGTAAATCTTTTAACAACAATATTCTCTCCCGTTTTTGAAATATAATCATTAATCAAATCTTTTATAGTTTTTGTTTGGTCTTTTATCCAGAACTGTTCTAAAAGCGGATTCTCTTCCCTGGTGGCGGCAATCTGCAAACATAGTTCGTGAACCAAATTTTGAAAACCCTGCGATTTTGCGACAAAATCTGTTTCGCAATCCAGTTCTAAAAGAACGCCAATCTTTTTATTAGGATGAATGTAACTGGCAATAATTCCCTGTTCCGTCCCTCGGCTTGCTTTTTTTGCCGCCAAATCTTTTCCCCATTTTTTTAAAATTTCTTTTGCTTTTTTCAGATCGCCGCCTGCATCAATAAGAGCTTTCTTGCAATCCTGAACAGAAACAGCAGTTTCTTCCCTTAATTGTTTAATTTGATCAATTGTAACCATAAAACATGTGCTCAGGAAACCTGAAACATATCTTAAAAATTTAATTTATATTTTAGGTTTCGGGTTTTGAATTTCAAGGGGTTGCTCTGATTTTGGCTTTGATTTCTTAATCACTTCGCCTATCTTTTCAAGAATATATTTTAGCGAAGAAATAGCGTCATCGTTAGCCGGTATCGGATAATCAACCAAGGTAGGATCGGTATTAGTATCAGCTATGGCAATAACTTTAACCCCCTTTCTTTTTGCTTCTTTTATGGCTAGCGCGTCTTTTTTCATGTCTAAAACAAAAATGGCCTCGGGCAATTTAATCAAGTTTTTAATTCCTCCGACCTTCAATTCAAGAGTTCTTAATTCTTTGTCTATATCAGCTTTTTCTTTTTTTGTGTATTTTTCTAACTCTCCCTCGGCTTTTTTCCTTTCCAGGTCTTTAAAATAATCAATTCTTTTTTTAATAGTTTCAAAATTTGTGAAAGTTCCGCCCAGCCACCGTTCTGAAACATAGGGCAAACCGCACTCTTTAGCGGTTGATTTAACTAAATCCTTTGCCTGAACTTTTGTTCCTGCCAAAAGCAAAACTTTATTTTCCGAAATTAATTGCTGAATAAAGTTTAGGGCTTCTTTAAATTTTTCTGCAGTTTTTTCTAAATCTATAATATGAACCGCATTTCTTACTCCAAACAAATAAGGTTTCATTTTAGGATGAACTCTGGAGGTTAGATGACCAAAGTGAAGGCCGGCCTGAGCCATTTCCTCAGTATCAAGCTTAAAATCCTCTTTTTTTGCCTCTTTTGTCTGCTCCATATACCGAGTTTCTATTTATAGAAACGAAGGTGAAGAAGAGGACAAAGTCCTCTTCGCCCTATAATAAAATATAGCACATTCAAAAAAATAATCAACTACCGAGCTCGCCCGAAGGGCGGGCGAAGGTAAAGATGAAGGCGAACTTCATCGCCCTGAGTTGATTTTCTTTTGAAATTTGTTAATATTATCATAGGCGAAGAGGATAAATCCTCTTCTTCATTTTCGCTTCCTTCGGAAGCTCAATATATGAAAAAAGACATACATCCAAAATACTACCCAAATACTAAAGCCCGCTGCGCTTGCGGCAACACTTTTACGATTGGTTCAACAAAGGAATTTATTGAAGTGGAAATTTGTTCTGCCTGTCATCCTTTTTATACCGGAAAGGGAAAAATTGTTGACACGATGGGCCAGGTTCAGAAATTCAAGAAAAGATTGGCGAAAAAAGAAGAAACTAAGAAAAAGAAAAAATAGGCGAAGAATATTCATTCTTCTTCACTTTCGCTTTTATTACATAAAAGCTCAGTAATAGAGGCGGTTGCTTGGCTTAGCTAAGCAAACAACAAACAAATTAATGGTTGATATCGAAGCGATTAAAAAAGAGTATGAAAAAATTTTAAGCCAGCTCAGCAACCCTGAGCTAATTTCAAATTGGCCCGCATTTGAAGAGCTGACAAAAAGAAAAAGTTTTCTTGAAAAAATCATTGAAAAAGAAAAAGAAATCGAAGATTTAAAAAACAAAATTGAAGAAAACAAAGAAATTTTAAAGTCCCACGAAGATAAAGAGCTTTCCTCTTTGGCCGAAACCGAAATAGTCCAATTAAGTAAAAAACTGAAAATTTTGGAAGAAGAAATACAAAAATTATCTTCGGAAGGCGAAGAGGATAAATCCTCTTCTTCACCCTTCGCTGCGGCTCGGCTAAACAAGGAAAACGAGAGTCCTGAAGCGGCAATTATTGAAATTAGGGCGGGGGCAGGAGGCGAGGAAGCGGCTTTGTTTGCTGCCGACTTGTTTAGAATGTATTCAAAATACTCTCAGTTAAAGAGTTGGAAACAAAAAGTTTTAGATTTAAGATTTGCCGAACTTAACGGTTTTAAAGAAATTATTTTTGAAATTAAAGACGGTGATGTCTGGTCTTCTATGAAATACGAAGCTGGAGTTCATCGGGTTCAGCGAATTCCGACAACCGAAAAATCAGGAAGAATTCATACCTCAACGGCTTCGGTAGCCATACTGCAAAAACCCAAAAAAGGAAAAATCGCCATAAATCCTCGCGATTTGAAAATTGATACCTATAAGGCCTCGGGTCCCGGAGGGCAATATGTAAATAAAAGAGAGACGGCCGTTAGAATCACCCACCTTCCAACGGGCACCATTGTCACCTCTCAAACCGAAAGGAACCTGCAGCAAAACAAGGAAAACGCTTTGTCAATTCTTGAAGCAAGAATACTGGAAAAGAAAATTAAAGAAGAGGAAAAAAAATTAAAAGATGAAAGAAAAACGCAAATAGGAAGAGCAGACAGATCGGAAAAAATCAGAACTTACAATTTTCCCCAAAACAGAGTTACCGATCACCGGATAAAAAAAAGCTTCCATAATATTGAAGAAATTATGGAAGGAAAATTAGAACCAATAATCTCTGCCCTGCAAGAATTAAAATATTAATTGTTGACACGCTGACGACATCGTGCCCTTATCAATAAAGTCTTGGATACAAGAAGCGCGTTTCATTACATCGCTAGCGTACCAACTATAGCCGCCACTGTAACGATTGGCTGCATTACTTTCAGCGGCTAACGTTTTTTGTCCTGCGCCCAACTCATATAAATATAAAGATGAGGCGGCAAATGAATCATAAACATTCCAGGGGTTAGGAGTAGAAACTCCAAACAAACTTCTTATCTTTTCCTCATACAATGCCCAGGTGCTGGGAATAAATTGAGCCGGTCCCATCGCTCCCCCAAAACCCCACGGAACATAACCCGCAGGACAAATAATATTGCCTGCGCTGTCGATTGATACATTGTTGGATAATTTTCCTGCTCCGGCTGAACACATTGGTATCCAGCACGAAACAGGGGTTTTGGAAAAATTATCGCCCGTTAATCTTAAAAATATGGGCAAATCGCGAGTAGGATGTATAATGCGGTTTATGGGATTCCCTGTTGTAATGTAAACACCGCTGCCTGTTTGACTGTTAGTTATATAACATTGGCCGACATTTCTTCCTAAAGCTGATTCCGCGCTGATAACGCCAAGCAAAAATGCAGGCCTGATTTTTACCACCTTTGTAACAGCATCGGCAATTTGAAGCGCTTCGCCAAAAGTCGGAGCTTTAGGAACTCCAATTAATTGAAAAAGTCTTGCCCTGATTTCAGCCGCGCTTTTTTCCGCCGCCTCTTTTTCTTTAAGATATTGCTGTTTTTGAGCTTCGGTTAATTTCAAAAAATATTCCTGTTCGTTTCTGGTTGCCTGGCTTTGCTGTTTTTGCGAAGCTTGAATTTTAACAACCTTTTCCAAATCTCCTTTTTCAGTATCCAAAGATTGTTTTTGTCCCTCCAAGGTTTGTTTAAGATTTTTAATTTCTCCTAAAAATTCCTGGCTTTTTAAATTCAAGGTTTCCAGAGCCATCAAATTATCAAAAAAATCTGATAAATTCGCGTTAGAAAGCAAAACCTCAATAATTGAGGTCTGGTCTTCTTCATAAATTATTTGCAAAATAGCTGCCAATTTAGCTCTTGAATCTTCAATTTTTAAGGACGTTTGTTCTATTGAACCCTCGGTATCTTTTATCTGGTAACTCAAGTCCTTTATCATTACGTTGCCCTGCTGAATCTGCAGGTCAAGCTTTTGAATTGTTGATCTCAAGGCGTTGATTTGGTTTTGAATTGTTCTCTGTTCCTGCTCTGTTTTACCAATAGCTCCTTCTAATTTTTTAATTTCTTCTTCGTATTTTTTCAATAAAGCCTCACATTCTTCTTTGGTTTTACAATCTTCCTGGGCGAAGACGATGAATCCTCTTCTTACCTCACCGAGCTTTCGCTGGATGAAAGCGAAGGTAGAAAAGAGGCTCGCCTCTTTGATTTCGCTGTTGCTCGGGAGGGCAAAACCGAAAAAATTCGGCAAGACTAAAACCAAAACCAAGAAAATTAATAAAATTAGCTTGACAAAATCAGAGATTTTCATTTCGCTTTTTGTTTTGTCTCTTTTGTTTCTTTTTCTTCCACAATTTCGGCTTCAGACGGCTTCTTTTCTTCTACTTTCTCAACTTCTTCCACTTTTTCCTCTATGGGTTTTTCTAATTCTTCTTCTATTTTTTCTGGCTCTGAAACAAAAGCAATTGTTTCGTCAGGCGTTTTAAGAATTTTCACTTCTTTGGGAATAATCAAATCTTTAACTAAAATATTATCCTCAAAAGTTTTCAATTTACTTATATCCACTTTAATCTCATGAGGAAGGTTCTGGGGCAGGGCTTTTACCTCTAATTCGTGAATATTTCTAACCAAAGTTCCCCCCAAGTCCTTTACGGCCGCAGCTGTTCCTTCAAAAACCAAAGGAACGGTTGCCGTAATTTCTTCATCCAATTTGGGCTGATAAAAATCAATATGAATTGGCTTTTGAGAAATGGCATCAATTTCAAGAGCATGAATCAAAACCAAAAACTTTTTATTATCTATCTGAAGATGAATCAAAGAACTTTCTCCGGCCCCCTGATAAACTTTTTCAAATTCTTTCAAATCAACCTCTAAAGGAATATTTTTTATCTTTGGCCCGTATAAAATCGCGGGAATTATTCCTTTTTCTCTGATTTTTTTTACTTTTTTACCTAGTTCTTTTCTAATTTTCGCTGAAAGAGTTAACATAGGTTTTAAAAATCTATTTTTTATCTTTCCTACTTTTGAATTTTATCTATAAATATTTTTGATGTCAAAATTTCGAACTCCTAAATTTTTAAAAACGTCTTCAGAAAATTGCCGGACTAAAGATTTTCGAAAGGCTGTTTGAACTTTTGAGGGTAAATTCCAAAGTTCTAATTCAAAATGTCCCCAGACATTTTTTCGATTGTTTCTATAGGTTTTTTCTGGTTCTTCGTCTTCTTTGGAAGGATAATTCTCTAAGACCCATTTTTTTATTCTTTCAGTAAATTCTTTTGGAAACTCAGGGTGGTCTAGGATAGTATCTTGATAAGCAGTTGCCAAATGTACTTCAGCTACTGGATTCTCAGATAAAATTTTGGCATTTTTTTTAGTTAACAGTTCCTCCGAAATTTCAAAGCCTTCTGGAGGTGGATATCCAGCAAACAAAACAAAACATCTGGGGTCGAGTGTAGAGGCACCATGCTGAACTACACCTGCTAGACCATATTCTTCTCTGGCCATTCTTCCAAGTTCGGCTAAAGTATTAAAGCACACCTTTACTTCTTTTACCACGTGTCCTTTCTTATCTCTTATCCCCCCATGTTTGGTTCCCGATTGAATTGCGATTTTTGTAATACCTTCAATTCTATAACCACTTTTTTTACTCAAAGCATCTAATTCTTTAATATAACCTGCCATAAAGGCCCTAAGATCTTCAGTTGTGCTATTTCTTCCCTTAATTCCCTTGCCTATTTCACCAATTTCGCCACCCAAGTTTATTATAATACCATTCTTATCCAACTCAAATTCTTTTTCTAGGCTCCGAATATAATTAGTTAAAAGGGCGGTTTCTTTATAATTAGTAATTTGCTGAGCATCACAATCTTCTTCTTTCCAATCTACTAAAGTAGACATATCTAAATCTATTTGATAAAAATCGGCTTTTATTGCTTCTTTAATTAATTTTTTGATTTTTTCTCGTTCTCGGGCAGGATTTTCTTTATAATTTTGATCACCCATTTGAAAATGGTCGCCTTGTAAAAAAAGTGGCCCTTGAAATCCTTCTTTTATTGCCGCAGCTAAAATGCTCGCTGTATATTCGGCTGGTCGCTGGGCTGAATATCCTATTTCCGATTTGGCAATCTCCAAAATTAAGGCGGAGACATTGTCTTTTTTGACGGCTTCAAATACCGCCCTGGCTGTGTTATATGCCATACCTCTAACATTTATCGCGGGAACAGTAATTTTCTTTTTATCTTGAGCTTTTTGCTTATAATAGTTATAAATCGAAGCCGGAATAATTCCTAATTCAATAGCAATATTTTTTATCAGTTGACGACAGAATCTCATTCCCTTCTGATTAAAATTAGATTCAAAGACTAATTTATCAATTAGTTCACCTCTTAATCGATCTTCATTTAATATTTTCACTTCTTTTTCTGAAATAACTTCTATTATACCTCTAAGAAGTTTTTGAATATCTTCTTTGCTAGAAAATTTCATTTTAATAAATTAAGCAAAATTTAGGATTAGTCCCCAACTTTTATTTTTTTTATTAATTTTTTTGATCCAATATACACTGGGGTTCTTTGATTGATTTCGGTGGGAGTAATTTCTAAGATGCGATTCCTGCCATCAATAGCCGCTCCCCCAGCTTTTTCCGCGATAAAAGCCATGGGGCCTACTTCAAAAAGCAGACGAAGCTTACCTTTAGGTTTACTGGAAAGAGCGGGATAAGTAAAGATGCCCCCATAAATTAATATTTGGTGAAGGTCAGGCACAAACGAACCACTATAGCGAAGCTTAAAACCCCTTTCTTCCAGATTGTGGATAAGGTCATATTGAACATTTGTCCATTCTTTCCTTAACCCGCCTGGAGAATATATCTTGCCTTCCGGAATAATTAGATGCTCTTTTACCAAATCAAAAACTCCTTTTTTATTATAGATAAATTGAGAAACGCCATTTTTATCGGCAAAAACCATCAGAGTCAATGGCCCCAGTAAAATATAGAAAGCTTCGGTAATATTGTGCAATCCGCTCATTATCTCGCCATTTTCATAAACAGAAAAAATAACTCCCACCGCAAGATTAGTGGGAATAAGAGACGAGCCATCAAGAGGGTCAACAGTAACCCCAAAGTGACCTTTTTCTGAATCCATTTGAATTATCTCTTTTTCTTCCTCGCTGCCCACTTGTTTAACCAATTTCGAATTACGAAGGGCTCTAAGTAATATTTCATTGGCCCTTCGATCAAGTTTAATTTCTTCCTCCCCATAAATATTATAAATACCGGTTTTTTCATCACCGCCTAAAAATTCATCTTTAATGGATTTTATCTGGTCAACAATAACCTGAATTAAATCGCACAGTTCTCGCGAGTGACCATTTTTTTCTAAGTAATTGTTTAGAGTCATAGATATTTTTAGAGAATTACTTCATTATTATATCACTTTTCAGCATCTTTAATTAATTATTATTTTAGCTAAATTCAAAATGGTTTTGATTACGGTATCGGGGTTTAAGGAGATTGATTCTATCCCCTCTTTCATTATAAATTCAGCAAATTCAGGATAATCACTCGGTCCCTGGCCGCAAATCCCACAGTATTTTTTCTTTTCGTTACAAAGTTTAATTACTTTTTTTATCATTTCTTTTACTGCCTCATTTCTCTCATCCCCAACTTTTGCCACAATTGCTGAATCCCTATCTAATCCTAAAACCAGTTGAGTTAAATCGTTGGAACCAATTGAAAATCCATCGAAAATCTCCAAAAATTCTTCTGCTAAAATGACATTTGAAGGAATTTCGCACATAACAATAACTTTTAAATCATTTTCTCCTTTCTTTAATCCATTTTTTTCCATTAAATCCAGAACTTTTTTCCCTTCTTCTGGAGTTCGGCAAAATGGGATCATTAACCAAATATTTTTTAGTCCAAAAATTTCTCTTGCTCTTTTTATCACCCTACATTCCATTTCAAATGCTGGCTGAAATTTCGGGTCATAATATCTCGAAGCTCCCCGCCAACCAAGCATCGGATTTGCTTCCTCCGGCTCAAACAATTCTCCGCCAACTAAAGCTCGGTATTCATTTGTTTTCAAATCAGAAAATCTAACAATCACCGGCTTTGGCCAAAAGGCAGCCGCAATTTGGGCTATTCCCTCTGCCAATTCTTTAATAAAATGCTCTTTTTTATCCCTATGTTCAATTGTAATTTCATCAATTTTTTTAATTATTTCTCTTATTTTTTTATCTTTTTTTGCCCGCCTTTTTAATTTTTGATAATGATACAAAGCCAAAGGGTGAACTCTGATTTTTTCAGCCAAAATAAATTCAATTCTCGCCAATCCCACCCCATTATTTGGCAAAAATGAAGTTTTAAAAGCAATCTCTGGCGCTCCAATATTTATCATTATCTTTGTTTTCAATTTTGGGATTGTTTTCAAATCGTATCTTTTAACTTCAAAAGGAATCTTACCCGAGAATATTCTCCCCTCTTTTCCTTGGGTGCAATCTACTGTAATCAATTTTCCATTTCTTAAAATTTTTGTCGCTTTTTGGCTACCAACAATTGCCGGGATTCCTAATTCTCTTGCCACTATTGCACTATGACAAGTTTTTCCGCCTTCATCTGTGACAATTGCCGAAGCGATTCTCATTGCCGGCAGCCAATCGGGGTCGGTCATTCTGGTAACCAAAACTTCTCCCTTTTGAAATTGAGAGATTTTTGATATGTTGGGAATTATTCTAACTTTACCCTGGCCAATTTTATCGCCAATGGCGGTACCGGTTAAAACTGGTAATTTCCCTGTTTTTATTTCATATTCTTCGTAAAAAGATTCTTTCTTTTGGGTATGGACAGTTTCTGGCCGAGACTGGACAATAAAAAGCTTTCCAGTTTTTCCGTCTTTTGCCCATTCAATATCTTGGGCTTTGCCATAATGCTCTTCTATAGCCATTGCCCATTGAGCCAGGGTTAAAATTTCTTCGTCAGTCAAGGAAAATCTTAATTGATCTTTTTCCGCAACTTGAACTTCTTTCAGCCCGCCGGCTTTAGCAAAAATATATTTTTTTGTTTTTCTTCCCAAATTTTTAAGAATTATTGACTTGTAGCCCTTTTTAAAAGTGGGCTTGTGCACATAAAACTCATCCGGAGTGATTTTGCCCTGAACAATCATCTCTCCTACTCCAAAAATAGAACTTATTAAAACCACATCGGGAAAACCGGTTTCGGTATCTAAGGTAAACATTACCCCAGAAGAAGCCAAATCAGACCTGACCATTTTTTGAACGCCGATTGAAAGAGCAAACTCCAAATGAGAAATTTTTTTCTCTTCCCGGTAGGCAATCACCCTGTTATTAAAGGATGAAGCCAGGCATTTTTTAACCGCTCCCAATAACTTTTCTTCTCCTTTAACATTCAAATAGGTTTCAAACTGGCCGGCAAAAGAATCTCGGGGAGAGTCTTCAGCCGCGCCGGAAGACCTGACTGCCACCTGGCAGTTTTTTCCATATTCTTTTTCTAATTTTTGATAATCTTTTATAATTTCTTTTTTTAAATCTTCCGGAAATTCTCCTTCCAAAACAAGTTTTCTGGCTTTCTTGCCGGTTTCTTGCAAACTCTTGATGCTTTTTGAATTGAATTTAACAAAAATTTCTTTTAATTTTTTCTCAAGCTTATTCTCTTTTAAAAAATACCAATAAGCTGCGGTGGTAAAAGCAAAACCGTCGGGAACCTTAATTCCCTTCTTGGAAAGCTGGTTGTACATCTCAGCCAAAGAAGCGTTCTTCCCGCCAACCAAAGGAATGTCTTCAATGCTAATTTCGTTTAGCCATAAAATATTTTTTTCTGATTTTTCTTTTATCATATTTTTAAGCGCATTTAGGGCATATAAAAGATACCTTAAAATAATCGGTACCCTTTGATAAATCTTTTATTAAATACAAAATAAGGTCGGAGCCGCATTTGGGGCATTTGGCAACTTTATTACCGGTTAGGTCTTCGATAAGTTCCTTAATGTCATATCCATCGTTTTTATTAATGGCAACCCTGTAAGACCTTTGTTCGCCCAGGATAATTTTTATTCTATTGATCGCTTCTAAAGGAGTAACCTCGGCAGCAGTGATAAAATCCCTGGCCTCCAACTCAATTGCCTTCGCCCTGTCATCTTTTTTTTCTAATTGCGCATACATAATCACAGTAATTTTTTTGGTGGACGTATCTTTTTTCAAGGCTTCCAACTCCCGGAAACCGTCCATTTCCGGCAAAGCAACATCCAGCAAAATTATATTTGGCGTTTCTTTTTTTGCTAAATCCAAGACCTCTTTCAAGTTGTTTGTCTTAAAGACCTGGAAACCTTCGGCCTGAAAAACCTCAAAATACGTTTTTCTCATAAAATCATTTTTTATAGCGATAAGAATTTTTTTCAGATTTTTAAATTAAATTTTTTATGTTTAATCATATACCGAGCTTCCATTTATGGAAGCGAAGGTGAAGAAGAGGGGAAACCCTCTTCGCCTAATAAAATTTCACCGCTTCCCTTAGTTTTTATATTGGCTGCATTTCCTTCGTCAGTATCAAGGTGCAGACAAAGCCGCGATCTTTTTTTCACTCGAACCTTAACATTATGAAAAGTTAGCGCACATAAACCATTTACTCTAACTGAAACCAACATTTTGTCTTTTAAGCCAATCTTTTTAGCTTCTTTGAAATTACAATGAATATGCCGCCAATTATTAATTACTCCCTGCTTGGGTTTAATTTTAGCCTTCGGGCCTATCAAAACGGCAGAAGGAGTACCTTTAAGATCACCTGAGCCTCTAACCGGAGGATTTATTCCCAATAAAATTGCATCGGTTTTAGATAATTCAATTTGAGTTTCTTTTCGAAGGGGTCCAATCACTCTGAAATTTAAACTTTTTTCAGAATTACCCTTGACCTCTAAAATTTCTTTTGCTGCAAATTCGCCGGGCTGGAAAAGATTCCTCACTTTTTTTAATCTATGTCCTTTACCAAAAAGCGCCTCTAAATCTTTTTGGCATAAATGAATATGTCGTGCCGAGACCTCAATGGGGATTTTCTTTTTAAGAATTTTTTCTTTCATTTACCGAGCTTCCGAAGGAAGCGAATCGAAGAACATTCGTTCTTCTCTACCTCAGCTGAAGCTTCGGTAGGTGAAGATGAGATTTATCTCATCGACTTTGATTAATTATTTTTTTAAGTCCGTCAACGCTCTCCGGATTAGCCAAAGTTGATAAATCGCCAAGCTCTTCACCGGTAAATAATCTTTTCAAAATTCGGCGCATAATTTTCCCGGAGCGGGTCTTTGGTAAATCTTCAACCAAATAAATTTCTTTGGGCAAGGCGATGGGGCCGATTTCTTTTTTGATATGCTCTATTATTTCTTTTTTTACTTCATCAACAGATTTTTGACCTTTGTAAACTATAAAGACGACCGGCGCCTCTCCTTTTATCTCATCTGGAATTCCAATAACTGCGCATTCGGTAATGTCTGGATGAAAGTTAACTGCTGCCTCTAATTCTCCGGTAGACAATCTGTGACCCGCCATCTTAATTACGTCATCTACTCGGCCAATAATTCGGATTAAACCATTTTTATCAATTATCGCTCCATCAGAAGTAAAATAAATTTTCTTTCCGTACTGGCTCCAGTAAGTTTCTAAATATTTTTGAGGGTTTTTGTAAATTCCTCTTAATAAACCTGGAGCAAAAGGAGGAAGTAAAACTAAATTTCCGGCTTCATTTTCTTTGCAAGGTTTTCCCTTTTCATTTAAAATTTCAGCTTTCACTCCCGGAAATGGTAATCCGGTAAAGGCCGGTTTAAAAGGGCCGATTCCCGGCAAAGAAGTAATTAAAATTCCGCCGGTTTCCGTCTGCCACCAGGTATCAACAATCGGACATCTCTCCTTTCCTACCTCTTTAAAATACCAAAGCCAGGCTGATTCATCAATCGGTTCGCCAACCGAGCCCAAAAGCTGCAAACTTTCAAATTTGTATTTCTCAATAACTTTTGTGCCGTACTTTTCAAACATCCTGATGGCAGTGGGAGCGGTATAAAAAGTTGTGACTTTGTGTTTTTCAATTATTTGAGCCCATCTATCAGGAGCCGGCCAATCAGGAGCGCCTTCAAAAAGCAAAGTAGGAACTCCATTGAGTAAAGGAGAGTAAATTGTATAAGTATGGCCGGTGATCCATCCTGCATCAGAAGTACACCACAAAATATCATCTTCTTTCAAATCAAATATCCATTTTCCTGTAAATTTTGCCTGAACCGTATAACCCCCGCAAGTGTGCATTATTTGTTTTGGACGGCCGGTCGAACCACTTGTCGCTAATAAAAATAACAAATCTTCTGAATCCATTATTTCCGGTTGACACTGGTCAGATTCTTTTCCAACTAACTCATACCACCACAAATCATGATTTTTATCCCAAGAAACCTCATTGGCCGAAACTTTAGTTGAGGCATGAAAAGAGCAACGCTCTTTGAGCCCGGCCCTCTTAACAACAAGGACTTTCTCAACATTCGTTTCTTTTATCCCCTCATCAGCTGCCTGTTTTAGATTAATAATTTGACCCCTTCTATAATAACCATCGGCAGTTATCAAAATTTTGGCTTCGGTGTCTTGCAGCCGTATTTGTAAGGCGTGTGGCGAAAAAGCGGAAAAAACCACAGTATGAACAGCTCCAATTCTGGCGCAAGCCAGCATTGAAATTATAATCTCTGGAATCATTGGCAGATAAATCCCCACCCTGTCGCCTTTTTTTACTCCCAATTTTTTAAGACCGTTAGCCAACTCATTAACTCTCTGAAAAAGTTCTTGATAAGTCAGAATTATTGGTTTTTCTTTTTCTGGTTCCGGTTCCCAGATAATAGCTGTTTTGTTTTTTATTTCTTCCCAACCTTGAGAGTTCTTTTCAAAAATATTCTCGGTAATATTTAATTTTCCGCCTATAAACCACTTAAAGTAGGGTGACTGGTGCTCAAAAACTTTTTTCCATTTTTTCCTCCAACTCAATTCCTTAGCCAAATTTTCCCAAAACTTAATTGGGTCTTTTTGCGCCTCTTGATATATTTTTTTATCATTCACCAAGGCTTTTTTCTTAAAATCTTTAGTTGGAAAATATAAGTCTCCTTTCTTAATCATAATTTTTAACTTTTAACTTATTATATTATACCTTAAATTAAAAATCTGGGCAAAACTTAAAACCCGACGTTGATTAAGTTTAACGTCGGGTTTTAAATATATTGATTAATTTAAAGTCTCTTCCCAACATATTCGGCAAATTCGGCCAAACGGCAGGCATAAGCCCATTCATTGTCATACCAGGCAACAATCTTTACCAAATTGTCTTGCGCCATTGTCAGTCCGGCATCTACCACGGCTGAAAAAGAATTTCCAATATAATCAGAAGAGACCAAAGGAGCGTCTTCTATCCCCAGAATTCCTTTTAGTTCTTTTTGCTGAGAAGCCTTTTTGAATGCATAATTCACTTCTTCGCTTGAGGTTTCTTTTCCCACCTGACAAATTAAATCTAATACAGAAACCGTAACTGTCGGAACCCTAAAAGCAATACCGTCTAATTTACCTTTTAATTCGGGAATTACATTACCAATGGCTTTGGCTGCTCCCGTAGTTGTGGGAATAATATTTATGGCCGCCGCCCTCGCTCTTCTCAAATCCTTGTGAGCCAGATCTAAAATTCGCTGATCGTTGGTATAACTGTGAACCGTTGTCATAAAGCCCTTAATAATTTTAAAATTCTGATTTAGAATTTTGGCAACGGGAGCTAAACAATTGGTAGTGCAAGAACCCATATCCATCACTTTATCTTTTTTGTTATCAAATTTTTCTTCATTTACTCCCAAGACATATGAAGGAATTTTCTCCGGATTTTTGGAGGGAGCGGAAATTATCACTTTTTTTGCTCCGGCTGTTAAGTGCTTTTTTGCTCCTTCATAATCGGTAAAGTATCCCGTACATTCCAAAACAATATCAATTCCCAGCTCTTTCCAGGGTAATTTTGAAGGATCGGTCTCGGCTAAAATTTTAACCTTTTTCCCTTGTTGGGTTCCATCGATTAAAAGCTCTTTTTCGGCAAATTTCACCGATTTTTTATAAATTCCATAAACCGAATCGTATCTTAAAAGATGAGCTAAGGTTTTGGGGTCGGTTAAATCATTAACCGCCACAATATCCAACTCGGGATGACTGTCTAAAATTCTCCTAAAAGTAGGCCGGCCTATCCTTCCGAAGCCATTGATGGCAATTTTAATTGGCATATTATTCTTTTATTCTCTGAATTAAAAAAATGAAGAGGCGAAAGGAATAAGCTATGGCTTATTCCTTAAGCTTTAAAAGTTTCACTATTTTCTCTTTATCAAATCCCACGACAATTTCGCCGTCTATTTCCACTACCGGCGCCTCCATTTTGCCGGTTTTTTCAATGATATAATCACGGTTTTTTTCATCTTCGGAAACATTTATTTCTTCAAAACTTACATTATGTTCCTTTAAAAATTCCTTTAAAGTAAAACAATAAGGGCAACTCGGCGTAGAAAATAATCGCACCTTTCTTTCCGAAGCTTTAGCTGAGGAGGAGAAGAAGGAATCTTCTTTGACTTGGAATGCTTTATTTTCACTCATTAATTTGGTTTATCAAATCTTTGACCGGTTCACAAATATCACCCGGTTTCTCTCCGGTTAATTTACAAAATAAAGCTGTTAGATTCTTGGACTCTGCTTCTTCGCCTGCCTGTTCTCCTGAACCGACTCGATAATATTTGCAGCCCAAAACTAAGGTTGGTATTCCGCCGGTGCTATATTTCGTCAATACTTCCGTGTCTTTATCCGAATCCATATTGTTGTGGAAAGAAATATATCCTTCAAAATTATTTGCCACTTTCTCAAAAATCGGATGTTCCCATAGGCAGTGAGGACAGCTGTTTGAACCGAAAAAATATACAATCGGTTTTTCGTTTTCCTTGCAGACCTCGTCTTCGCTGATGGAAAAATTGCCAATGGTAGTACCTTTTTGTTTAACAATTTCTTCAGAATTATTTTGTTTTTTATCCAAATCAATCCCCTGTTCGGTAAACAAAAGCCTTCCGTCTTTGGTCACGTAAGAATCGTACTCCGTTTCTCCAATTTTTAGGCGAATTTTATAAATGCTTCCTGTATCCGAAACATCAATCAGAGAAGCAACGAGCCCCTGACCTAAAAGATTCTCGTTGACATAATTTATTGCTTTTTCAGCTGCTTGCTGAGCTGACAATTCCTTTAGGGCCGCTCCTTTGATTTTTTCTTGATTAACAAAAACAAAAGCTGCCGCAATAATTATTCCTACGGCAATGATAGACAAAGGTATTATTATTTTGTTGATTTTTTCTAACATATTTTGATTATACTTTAAAGATTATTTTTTGTAAACCCCGTTCAACTCTTTAAGCAATTTTTCAATATCTATATTATACATCTTACAAACCTGGCCGATTTTTAAACTTTCCATTTCATACTGAAAAAATGAACAACCCAAACATGGTAAATTATACTTTGCTAAAATTTTCTGAGTTTTGGGATTATTTAAAAGCTCAGATAAGGTTGTGTCTTTGGTGATTTTCATAACCATTTATCCAGCCAGCCAGCCGCCGTCAATCACTACGGTGGAACCGGTCATATAGGAAGAAGCATCAGAAGCTAAAAATAAAACTAAATTAGATACTTCTTCCGACTTTCCTACTCTATGAAGAGGAACCCGGGCCAATATTCCTTCCATTGCTTTTGGGTCTTGTTTTATAGGATCAATCATCGGCGTTTCAATGGTGCCGGGAGCAATGGCATTTACCCTGATATTGTAAGGTCCTAATTCTATAGCCATTGTTTCGGTCATTGCCACAATTCCTCCTTTTGAAGCAGAATAATGCGCCAGCGTGGCAAAGCCAACCCCCACCTGGCCCATAGCAACTGAAGCAATATTGACAATCGCCCCTGATTTTTGCCTTACCATTTCCTTGGCTGCTGCCTGGGCGCAAAGAAAATATCCTTTTAAATTTATATCAATGGTTCTGTCCCACTCTTGTTCGGTTAATTCTAAAAATGGCTTAAATTGACAAATCCCTGCATTATTAACCAAAATATCTATTTTTCCCCATTTATCAACAGTTGCCTTGACCATATTATCTACCTCTTCCTTTTTTGACACATCGCATTTTATGGCTATTGCCTCACCCCCGGCTTTTTTAATTTCCTTAACCACGATTTGGCAGTCCTCCTGGGAAATGTCAGAAACTACTACTTTGGCGCCGGCCTTAGCCAAAGCCAAAGCATGGGTTCTGCCCATACCTCTTCTGGCTCCGGTAACAATCGCTACCTTATTTTTTACATCAAACATATTTTGTTAATTTTTTAATTTTTAAAAATTTTCGACCTTGTATAATTATTCTATTATGTTTTTTACAAATAGTCCACAAAGGCATTTGCCTTCTTTTTCAAGCTCCTGAAGATGATAAACACAGGGGCAAATAATTTTTTTGTCCTCTTTATTATTTTCGGTTATCCTCCTACAGGGACAGAATCTTCCGCCGAATTTTTTCTCTCTTTCCAATAAACTTTTGACAATCCCCTCTACCATTTTTCTGTTTGGATTAAGGAAAAATCCGTTCTTTTTAGCATATCTTTCATATTCTTGAATCAATTTTTCGATCTTTTCGCTCTCCCAAGCAACAGCGAAGGGGGAAGAAGAAAGCTTGCTTTCTTCGCCCTCCTCTTTTAAGTTTTCCTCAAGCCACATTCTTATTTTTTCTTCCGGTTTTAATCCGATAAATCCGCTTACCGGTTTTCCTTCTTTAAAAAGAATTATTGTCGGAGCCGCGTTAATACCGTATTTTTGAGCTATAAGGGGAATGTCATCAAGATTTGCTTTCGCAAAAACTATTTTCTCTTCAAATTCCCGGGCTAATTTTTCTAAAATCGGAGAAAGTAAAAAACAAGGAGGGCAGCCCTGCATCCAAAAATCGACCAAAACCGGTTTTTTTGCGCCAGAAACTTCACTTTCAAAATTTTCATCTGTTAAAACAATAGACATTAGAATAATTTTATTAAAAACATTACGGCTATTCCCGATTCTTTCTGACAATAAAAACCCAAAGACACCGCCGAAAACTTTCAAATGCATCTATGGGTAATGATTTTATTATAATTTTATCTTTCTTAATCGTAAAGAGTTAACAAATTATCCCTCCACCCAAAAGTTCCTCTCTTTTATAGAAAACTACTGATTGACCGGGAGTGATGGCTCGCTGAGGCGAGCTTAATAGTATTTTGTATTTAGTATTTAGTATTTTGTATACTGTAGCCGGTGAAGCTTTGTGACGGTAGCGAATTTTGGCTTTGATTTTTAGCGGCAACTTGGGTTCTTTCACAGATATCCAATTAACATTTTTAGCGATTAATTCTTTTTTGAATAAATCTTTCTCTCTTCTGGTCACAATCAAAACATTTTTCTTTATATCCTTATCTAAAACAAAATAAGGGCCTCCGGGAAGCCCAATTCCTTTTCTCTGCCCAATAGTATAAAAATACAACCCTTCGTGTTTTCCCAGTATTTTTCCGTTAATATCTACAATATGGCCCGGTTTTGTTTTTAAATATTTTTTCAAAAATTCATTAATAGTGCTTTTGATAAAACAAATCTCTTGAGATTTTTTAACTCCTGAAAATGGCAATTTAAATTTCTTTGCCAAACCCTCAACCTCTTTTCTGGTATAATCTCCGATTGGAAATAAAACTCTTTTTAATTGTTTTTGGTTCAACATCCATAAAAAATAACTCTGATCTTTATTTTTGTCTCTTGCTTTTATTAATTTTATTTTTTGCAAATTTTTCACGAGGGCGAAGAAAGCAAGTTTTCTTCTTCCCCCTTCGCTGTTGCTTGGGAGAGCGAAATTTTTGAAAAAATTTGTTCGGGCATAATGTCCGGTGGCCATAAAATCAGTATTCAGTTTGAGCGCTTTCTCCAACAAAAGACCGAATTTAATTTCCTTGTTGCAAACAACGCAAGGATTAGGAGTCAGTCCTCGCTTATTTTCTTTTAAAAAATAATCAACGATTTTCGTTTTAAATTCTTTTTCAAAATTAAAAACGTAAAAAGGAATTTTTAAAATTTTTGCTATTTTTTTTGCCCTTTTTTCGCTTTCTCTGAATTTTGGCAAATCAGCTAATTTCATAAAAACTCCAACCACATCAAAACCGTCTCTTTTTAAAAGAGCCGCTGCTACCGAAGAATCCAATCCCCCGGACATTGCCACTACTACTTTTTGTGTATTTTTTCTTCTAATTTTATCCATTCTTTGTATTTTTCCTCTATTATTTTCTTTTCCTTTTCTATTCTTTGATGTCTTTCTTGAAGTTCTTTGGGAATCTCTTTTTTCTTTTTGGATAAATAATCATAAATTGCTTCAGAAAGAGCGCTGGCTGCCAAAACCGAACAGTGTATTTTTATCGGCGGCAATCCTCCCAATGACTTAACTATTTCGTCTCTTTCAATTTTCATTGCTTCTCCTATTGTTTTTCTTTTGGCTAAATCGGTAATTACGCTACTAGTAGCTATCGCGGCAACGCAACCAAACGTCTCAAATTTGATATCTTTAATTATTTCTCTTTCCTTTTTGTCTTTACCAACTTTAATATAAAGCCACATTACATCACCGCACACGACATTCCCGACCTTTCCCACGCCGTCGGGATTTTTCATTCTGCCGTAATTATGAGGTTTTTTGAAATATTTAATAACTTTTTTTGTGTAGGAATCAGTTTTACTCATATTTTTTATCACCTTTAAATGGTGATATTTTTCTTAAATTTTTAATGATTACAGGCAAGGCGTTTAAAACATAATTAATGTCGCTTTCTTTCGTCCATTTGCCTAGAGTGAGCCGCAAGGAACCGTGGGCTTGTTCGTGCTTTAATCCCGTTGCCAAGAGCACATGGCTGGGTTCTAATTTTACCGAAGAACAGGCAGAGCCGGTAGAAGCCGCTACTCCCAACAAATCCAGTTGAATAACCATTGACTCTCCCTCAACAAATTCAAACCAGAAATTAGTATTATTTGGTAATCTATCTTTAGGGTGGCCGTTTAAATGAGAGCCCTTTATTTTTTGAAGCACCCCTTTGATTAGTTTATCTCTTAATTTTGACAATCTTTCTCCCTCTTTTTTTATTTCTTTCTCAGCTATTTCGCAGGCCTTGGCAAAACCGACAATTGCCGGAACATTGACCGTAGAAGATCTTAACCCGGATTCCTGGCCTCCGCCGTGCAAAATCGGCTCAATTTTTACTCCTTTTCTGATAAAAAGCATGCCTACGCCTTTTGGCCCATACATTTTATGGGAAGAGGCGGTCAATAAATCAACATTCATTTTGTTTACATTAATCGGAATCTTGCCAAAGCTTTGAACGGCATCGGTGTGGAAATACACCCCTTTCTCTCGGCAGATTTTACCGATTTTCTCAATCGGCTGAATAGTGCCGATTTCATTGGAAGCATGAATTATAGAAACCAAAATCGTTTTTTTTCTAATCGCTTTTCTCACATCTTCGGGGCTTACGAACCCATATCTATCAACCGGTAATCTGGTTATTCCAAATCCCTGCTTTTCTAACCATTCAGCTGATTCCATAATGCAAGGGTGTTCAATTGAAGAAATTATAATATGATTTCCTTTTTCTTTATTAGCGAGAGCAATTCCTTTTAAAGCCAGATTATTGCTCTCTGTTGCTGAACCGGTAAAAATTATCTCTTCTGGTTTAGTGCCAATTAAATTGGCTGCTTTTTCTCTGCTTTCTTCCAAGGCCTGTTTTGCCTCTTGGCCAAAACTATGAAGAGACATTGTATTGCCAAATTTTTTTGTAAAGTAAGGCAACATCGCCCGAAGGACTCGCGGATCCGTAGGAGTGGTAGCCGCATAATCTAAATAGATAGGTTTTTTCATGGTTTTAAGGGAATTTCAAAAAGGGAACATTTTTTACAGGGGTATCTTTTATTCAAAAAATAATAAATCTCCCTGCCTCTTTTCTTACTACAAACCGCTCCCCTTTTTTCTAAAAGTTTTAAATGATAAGAAATTGTTGGTTGGGTTAAAGAAAAATTGGCACTAATTTCACTCACATTCTGAGACTTCTTTCGCAATTGTTGGATTATCTTTATCCGAGTACCTTCGCCAATTAAACCAAAACAAGGCGAACAACTTTTTTTCATCATCATAAAAACAAAAAAATATATAGATAACTATCTATATATTTTATCTCAAGAATAAACCCTGTCAAGCCCTAAGTCAGTTTTAGAATCTTTGACATTAAATCTATTTGTTTTACTCTCCCCAATTTTCCTTTTTGACAGGCCCTTTCCGAAAATTTCTGAATATTATCCCTGCCGTCACCGCAGATTAAAACCGGTATCAATTCTGAACAATGTCTTTGGAGCTGGCAACAAGTTGAATGGTCGGCCGTAACAACAATGAAAACATTTTTCAATTTAAGAATTGGTTTCAATTCTTTATCAATTTTCTCAATAAACTCCTTTTTCAAAAGAAAATTCCCGTCTTCGGCTAAAGAATCTGCGGCTTTAATGTGCAGAAATACAAAATTGTATTTATCAAGAGATTTTTTTACTGCTAAAAACTTTGCTCTTAAGTTGGTATTCGGCAAACCGGTGGCGCCTTTTACTTTAACCTCTTTCATCCCTAAAATTTTAGCGATTCCTTTGTAAAGCCCGCCGCCGGCAATACAGCAGGAATTAAAGCCGTATCTTTTATTAAAAGATGGAGTTTTTCTAAATTGACCGGCACCGCGAACCAAGAGATAGTTAGCCGAAAAAAGACCTTTCTTAATTCTTTTTTGATTTAAAGGATGATTTTTTAAAATTGAGTGGGCTTTCTCTAAAAACTCATTAAGAGCTTTAGCTGTAAATTTGGCTTTTTCTATTTCTGGAAGAATCTTTTTTACCTTTTCCCCTGCTTTTTTTGGATCATTGTCAGTAATAGCTGAAGAAATATTTTTTCCTTTTAAAACCAGGACCAGCCGATGACCGTAAGATTTTTTTAAGATAAATTTAATCCCTTTTACTTTAATTTTTGATAAAGCTTTAATCAAAGATTGAGTTTTTTCAATTCTGCCTGCTCTTCGGTCAACAACTTTCATGTTTTCATCCACTGTTCCAAAATTGACCCGAAGAGCAACGTCTCCTTCTTTTAATCTGATGCCAACTCCGGCTGCTTCATAAGGACCGCGGCCTAAATAAAAAATCCTCGGCTCATAGCCAAATAGAGCCAAATGGCAAGTATCTGATTCTGGTTTTTCCTGACCGGGAAATAAAAACGGCTCAACCAAGCCGCAAATTCCTTTTTTGGCCAGCCAATCTAAATTGGGAGTTTCAGCTTTTTCCAGCGGCGTTTTATTGCTCAATTGAGGAATTTGCCCGTCTGAAAGGCCGTCAATAACAATAAAGATTATCTTCTTCATTTTTTCAATTCTTCTTCAATTCTTAATAATCTATTGTATTTTACCATTCTTTCTTTGGGAAACGGCGCTCCAGATTTTATAAAATCGGTTCCGATGCCAACAGCCAAATCGGCAATAAAATCATCTTCCGTTTCCCCTGCTCTGTTTGACACCATAATCTTCCAATTGTAAAATTTCGCCAATTTTGCCGCCGCCAATGTTTCTGTAACGGTTCCTATCTGGTTCGGCTTTAAAATTAAACCATTATAGGTCCCCTTTTCGTGAGCCAGTTTGATTCTTTCAACATTAGACGCTAATAAGTCATCCCCAAAAACAATTAATCTTTCCCCCATTTCTTCTATAATCTCTGGGAATCCTAAGAAGTCTTCTTCTTCAAAAGGATCTTCCACGGAAATAAAAGGATATTCTTCTTTTTCTATAATAGTTTTGTAGAAATCAATTAATTTTTCTTTAAGTAAAATTTTATCATCTATTTTATACCCTTCCTCGCCAAAAAAACTTAAAGCGGCTGCATCTATGGCGAATCTTATATCATTTTTATAACCTGTTTTTTCTGCCGCTTCTAAAATTAAATCAAAAGCATCCGTAATTTTTTGAATCGGCGCCGTGAAGGCGCCTTCTCGACTCAATCCTATGTTTTTTCTGCCGAATTTTTCCTCCAAAATTGTCTTGAGAGATTTGTAAATTTCCTTTCCAATCTTTAAATTATCTTTAAAAAGGCCTTTTTGCGGCATTATCATAAACTCCTGAAAGGCAAGATTGTTTTTTGCGTGTTTTCCGCCTTCTATCATATTAAAAGACGGCTTTGGCAATTTTAGATCGCTTTCTGCCAATTGAGAAATATATCGGTATAAAGGTAATTCTTTTGCTGCGGCGATGGCGCGGCAGGTTGCCATTGAAACGGCTAAAATCGCGTTCGCGCCCAAACGCGATTTATTTTTCGAACCGTCTAATTTTATCAAGATTTCATCAACTCTTTTTTGGTTAGTTAAACCTTCTTTTTCCAAAACTGGTGCAATAACCTTTTCTATGTTCCCAATTGCTTTATCTACTCCACCATCTTCATCTCTTAATTCCACTGCCTCGTATTTACCAGTAGAAACGCCTGAAGGCACAGATGCTAAAAACTTTCCCCATTCTGTTTCCAACTTAACCTCTACTGTTGGCTTATTATTTGAATCCAAAATTTCCCGCGCTTTTATTGATTTAATTTTTGAATTTTTGTAAGTATTCATAGGCTGATATGGCGGCTTTGGCTCCTTCGCCTGCCGCAATGACAATTTGTTTATAAGAAACATTATCTGCGTCGCCGGCAGCAAAAAGACCGGAACAAGAGGTCTGTCCAGTGAAAGGATCTACTTTTATCTCATCTTTTTCGTTAAAATCAACTAAACCTTTAACAAAAGAAGTCGCCGGCTGAGTGCCGATTTCAATAAAAACACCTTCAACTGCCAAGTTAACTTCTTTTTCCGTTTTTCCGTTTAGGTATACTAAGGAATTAACAAATTTTTCTCCTTTAACTTCTTTTGGCCGGACATTGGTGATGACTTCTATTTTTCCGGTTTTTTTAACTCTTTCCTGATTTTCAACATCGGCGCTTATTTTTTCGCTGTATTCTAAAATATAGATTTTTTTAGCGAATTTTGCCAGAAATATGGCTGCTTCAAAACCAGAATTTCCACCGCCAACAACAGCCACTTCTTTATTTGCGAATAAGGGTCCGTCGCAGGTCGTACAGTAACTCACACCCTTGCCAATAAATTTTTTTTCGCCAGGAACCTCCAAGGGTCTCGGGTCAGCTCCCGAAGCAATAATAACCGCTTTTGCTTCAAATGTATTTTTGCCAGTAGTCTGAACCAAAAATTTCTCGCCAATTTTTTTTACTTTTCTTACCCCATCTCTTTCTATATCTATTTTTTGTTTCCTTAAATGTTTTTCAAATTTTTTAATTAAATCTAAACCGGAAATTTCCTCAAACCCCGGATAATTATCAATACCAACAGCTTTCCTGGCTATTTGGCCGCCAAAGGATTTAGTAATTAAAAGAGTGTTTAATTTTTGGCGGGCAGCATAAATGCCAGCCGTAATCCCGGCTGGTCCCCCGCCAATAATTATCAAATCATATTTTGACATTGTTTTATTTTACTAAAAAATTGATTTAAAAGCAAAAAAAGTATATAACTAACAAAAGTACCTTGTCAATTTAATTGGAAAATTTAATTGAAAAAAAGAGAGTTTTTTTCGGTAAGACCAAAAATTTAAGGAGGAAAAAAAGTATGAGAATTATTGGAATTGATCTGGGAAAAATAAGTTTTAAAGCAGTTTGCTTGGAGGACAACAACAAGATTAAAGAGATTTTTTGGAAAGAACATCAGCAAGAAATCCAGAAAATCTGGCAGGAACTCAAAGAAAAATGGCAACTTGGTAAAGAGGATAAGATTGTCGTTACTGGGAGATTACGTGAGATGTTGCCCTTTACTTCAATACCTGAAAGAGTTGCTCAAGAGAAGGCTGCGCGTTTTCTCTACCCAAACGAAGAAGTAACTCTCATTAAATTGGGAGGAGGTGGTTTTTCGGTCCTAAAAATCAGAAATGGAAAAAGAAGTGAATTTAGGCAAAACCCGCGCTGTGCCGTTGGCGTCGGTAGCTTTCTGGACCAGATTTTATCTCGCGTTGGTTTAACAATTACAAAAGTTGATCAAATGGTGGAAAACGCCAAAGGTCTCGAAATCACTTCGCGTTGCGGCATAACAATGAAGACAGATTTTACCCATTTACTTAACCAAGGCAATCGGATAGAAGAAGTGATTGCCGGATTACTTGATTCTTCGGCTAAAAATGCCGCCGCCTTAGCTCTTAAGTCGGCAGTTACTAAAAAAGTTTTAATCATCGGTGGATTATCGGTCTCTCAAAGAATTGTCAAAACCATCAAGAAAAGTTTTAATGGTATTCCGGTTGAAATACCGAACCAAGCTTTATATTTTGAAGCCCTGGGAGCGGCCCTGGTTGGAATGGAAAAAGATTTAGCTCAACCTGTTAAAATTCCTGTTTCTCCTCTAGTTTTTCTTTCGGGCCTCAAAAATTACCTACCACAGGTAACTAAAATTTACTCAAAGGTTCAGCAGGAATCTTCTCAAAAATCTTCTTCAGAAAATCTAATTTTGGGCTTAGATATTGGTTCTACTGGTTCAAAATTGGTTATTCTGGGAAAGAATCCAATTTTTGAAGCTTATGTTGAAACTAAAGGCCAACCGGTCCAAGCAGCCAAAAATCTAATTCAGCAAATTCCGGCTGAATATCTAAATCAAATTAAAGCGATTGGCTGTACCGGCTCTGGCCGGGAAATTGTTGCCTCACTCTTCCGAGCTTCTCTACCTAAAAAAAATCATAACCAGATTTTTGTTTTCAATGAAATTGCTGCTCATGCGAGAGCTGCTCTCTACTACGATACCGAGGTTGATACAATAGTTGACATTGGAGGTCAAGATGCCAAGTTCACTCGTTTAGAGAAAGGTCGGATAATTGATTTTGCAATGAACACTGTTTGTTCAGCCGGTACCGGCTCTTTTTTAGCCGAACAACTGCAGCTCTTAGGTCTCAAAGATGTTAAACAATTAGGTGAAATAGCTCTGGATTCTCCTCGGGCTGCTGATTTGGGTCAGCATTGCGCGGTTTTTATTTCCGAACAGATTGATGAAGCAAAAAGAAAAAGAGCTAAATTAGAAGAAATAGTGGCTGGTCTTTATTACTCGATTGTCCTCAACTACAACAATCGAGTCAAAGGTCTCAGAGATTATGGCAAAAGAATCTTTCTCCAGGGAAAACCGGCAGAAAATTTAGCTCTGGCTTGCGCCTTAGCTAAAGTAACTGGTTACTCAATTGTAGTCCCGGCATCACCTGGCAGTATGGGTGCTTTGGGCATCGCACTTTTGACCGAAAAAGAGTTTGGTAGAGAGCTAACAAACCAACCTGCTTTCAACTTTGAGAAGTTTCTAAAAAGCGAGGTCTTAGAGATAAGTGAGTTTATCTGTCAATCTAAAGATGGCTGCGTCCAAGGCAATCAATGCCGAGTCAAAGTGATTACTATTGAACAAATAGGGCAAAAATTTAAGTTTTTCTCAGGCGGCGCTTGCGACAAGTATGAGAAAAGAGGAAAGAGCATGGTCTTGGCCCAAGCTCCCCGGCCCTTCCTGGAAAGAGAAAAATTAATTGAGAAATTGACAGCCGAAGTTCAAAATCAACGAGCGAAAATTGTAGGCATTCCCCGTGGCTTGGAAACAGAAGAAATTTTGCCCCTGGTGATTACCTTTTTCCGAGAATTGGGGTTCAACATTAAGTTTATTGAAACCACTGGCTTAAAATCACTGGAACAAGGAGCGAAACTTTGTCAAATTAGTTTTTGCGCTCCCCTTCAGGTTTGGGCCGGCGAAGCTAAGGGACTGGAAGACAAAGATTTCATTTTTCTTCCCAAAATTATTGAAATTCCCGGCAAAAAGGAAGAAAAAAGATGCTATGTCTGTCCCCTATCTCAAGCAGCGCCTGATCTCTTTACCCCAAAACTTTCAGCCAAAGTCCTTCAACCTTTTCTGAATTTCAAAGAAGGATATCGCAAAAACTCCAGAGAGTTTCTAAAGTTAGGATCTCAATTAGGTTGTTCTTTATGGAGAACCTGGGCCGCTTTCAAAAAAGCAGTTAAAGCCCAAGAGGAATTTGAGCAGGAATTAAGGCAGATTGGAAAACAGGTCCTGGAATTTGGCAGAAAAAATCAGATACCGGTGGTGGTGGTTTTGGGCCATCCTTACATTATTAACTCTTCTTTGTTTTCGGCCGGCATTTCAGAAGTCATTCAAGAAAATGGAGCTATCGCACTACCAGCTGAATGTTATCCGTCGGAAGGTATAGCTCCAAACCTTGACAACATTTACTGGGGCTATGGCCATCGACTCTTGCAAACAGCTTTTGAAATCAGACGGAAACCCGGAGTTTATCCTCTCTGGCTGAGCGTCTACTCCTGCGGTCCTGATTCGTTTCTCCTTCACTTTTTCCAGTATCTCAGCCAAGACAAACCCTACACTATCTTGGAGTCGGATGCCTATACCGGTCAGGCGGGTTTCAAGACAAGAATCGAGGCTTTTCTCTACAGTATTAAAAATTACCAACCGAAAGAGAAAGAGGAAAAAAATATTCCCGATCTTAACCGTTTTGAAACCAAAGGCGAAATCTTGAAGGCTGGCGAGAAACGCAAAGTATTGATTTCCTGGATGGGCGAAGCATCAAGAATCATGTCCACCCTTTTAAATGGTTTAGGAATCAAGAGTGAGACTCTGCCTATGGCTGATCAGAAAACTCTGGAATTAGGTCGTAAGTACACTTCTGGCAAAGAATGTATCCCCATGATTAACACACTGGGCACTTTGTTTAAATTTCTAGAAAACCATCCGGAAGGAAACTTTTCTTACTTTATGCCAGGAACAAGCGGACCTTGTCGTTTGGGCCAATATCAGTTACTGACCAAGATTATTTTGGAAAAACTTGGTTTATCAGAACGGGTCCAAGTTATATCACCGACTTCAGAAACTGATTCTCTTTTAAGTGATTACTTTGACGGGGCAACGATCGCCAAATCCTGGATTTCTGTGATTTTTGTTGATTTTCTTAAAGATGCGCTTTTGCAAACAAGACCAGGAGAAAAAAACCCTGGTGAAAGCGAACGGGTTTTTGAACGGCATCTCCGAAAAACTGAAGACATGATTTTAAAAACGTCTAACGACTGGTCGGGCTTAAAAAAACTGTGGGGTATTAAACAACTGGCTGAAGAAGCATCTGAGGAATTCAAAAAAATCCTACAAACCGGTAAAGAAAAAATTACAGTACTGGTCACAGGAGAAATTTATGTCAGGTTAGACGAGTTCTCTAACAATTTTGTGATTAGAGAACTTGAAGCCTTAGGTGCGAAAGTAAAGTTAGCCCCTTTCAGAGAGTGGATCAATTATACTACTTTCCAGCGCCGGAAAGGATTAGCCCTCCCAAAGCAAAAACTTTGGAAGGCCTATCTGACTTGGTTTTTCCAAAGAATGATTGAAGCTCAGCTCTATCAAATTTTTGCCCAAGCCCTCGGTTGGCCAAAAGACCACCATATTGAAGAAATTCTCAAAACAGCAGAACCTTATTTGAGTAAGCTTCAACCTTTTGGTGAGTCAGCCTTAACCATCGGACTACCTTTGCTGCTCTGGAAAAAGAAAGAAATAGAGGGAGTGGTTCTGGTCGGTCCTTTTGAATGTATGCCAATCAGAATCGGTGAAACTCAGTTGAGACTGATTTCAGAACAAACCGGATTACCAGTTCTTTCGTTATCTTTCCACGGTGATCCCTTAGACAAGGATCTTCTGGAAAGCTTTGTTTGGGATTTAAAACGTCCTTAGAAAGCACGCTTTCCAACGGCGTAAAAGGCCACCAAAACCAAAATTGGTGGCCTACTTTTTTTATTTATTTAATAATCTCTATTTAATAACCTCCGGAATTGCTTCAATTAAATCGGTGGCTGTCATGGATTCCCCGAGTTTTTTTCCGACTAGCTCTCCGGCTAACCCATTTATATAAGCAGCTGCGCATCCTGCTTCAAAGATGTTTGTACCTCTTGCCATTAAGGCTCCCGCAATTCCAGCCAGCGTATCGCCAATACCTCCCACCGTAAGCAAAGGACTGCCGGTCTTATTTATGGCCACCTTTTTACCGTCTGAAATAATGTCTAATCTTCCTTTAAGTAAAATTGTAGTTCCAAGACGAGCAGCTTCTTCTTGAACCACTTTTATCTTTTCTTTGTCCGGCAGTTTATAAACTTGTTTTCCCGTTAGAACAAAAAATTCATAGGTGTGGGGAGTAATTAAAAAGTTTTTACCCAAAATTATTTCTGATTTTTTCCCCAGGGCATTAATAGCATCAGCATCTATTACTACTGGAACCTGAACTTGAGAAAGATATTCTAAAATTGCTTCTTGTGTTTCTTTTGTTCTTCCCATACCTCCGCCAATAACCACGGCCGTATTTCCTCCAGACACTGCTTTGGCTGATTCGGTCATAGAAATTAAGGTTGCCAGATGTTCTTTGGTTAACCACTTTCCCTCTAAGGGATAAGCTGCTAAATTTGGAGAAAAAGAAGCAATAATATCGGCTGCTCTTTTGGGAGCAATAATTCTTACCATATCAACTCCACTCCTGAAAGCTGCCATGGCCGACAGAGCCGGTGAGCCAGAGTAAAAATCCGAGCCGCCAATGACCAGCAAAAGCCCGAAATCATATTTCTTGGCATCTAACGGTCTTGGTTTATAAATATCTTTTAAAATATTTTTGGTTACTTTTATCATAGTGGTGAAATTATTGATTTTTAATCAGTTTTTTTCTTAAAAAAGCCGGAGTTTCCCAAATTTTTTCTTTTTCAATCATTTCTTCCTCAAGTTCTTCGGCTTCTTTTTTAATCTGGAGGCCGTTTTTTCTTACCTTTTCTTCGTTATTTCTTAGAACTATTGTCTCTTTTTCTTTTTTTTTCGATTCTTGAGGTTTTTCTTCTTTTGGTTTTTTTATGATCCTAATTTTCACTTTTTTGGGAGACGTCTTCTCTTGTTCTTTTGTTTCAACCTTTGGCTTTTCAACTTTTGCCTGCCCCGTAGGAAGCCGGAGGCTCTCCTTCGGGGGCTCTTCAATTACCGAAGCTTTAGCTGAGGTGGAGAAAAAGGAACCTTTTTTGACTTTTTCCTCTTTCCTCTCTCTTCTTTTTTTCTTTTTGGTAGCCAAAGTATTTTTAACCTTCGCTTCCTGCGGAAGCTCGGTTGGCGAAGAAAACTTCGTTTTCTTCTTCACCCTCGCCCCGCTGCTGCGGGGCTCGGTTTTTGAAGGAAAAACCTTCATCCCGCAACCCGTAGCCAATAAAACAGTTTTTATAATATTGGAATACTTTTTGTGTTGAGAAATTCCAAAAATAATTTTTGCTTCGGGATTAACCAACTCAGAAATTGCTTTTGATATTTGATTAACATCAACGAGAGAAAGATTTTTTTCTCCGGCAATATTAAACAGAACTCCTTTTGCTCCCCGAATGGTGTAAGGATATAAAGGAGAATTAAGCACTTTTTCCACAATATATTTAATTGCGCCTTCTTTCCGCTGCGCCTCAATAGTATTTAAATAAGCAAGTCTTCCCCTGCCCTCCAAGATGGTTTTGAAATCGGCAAAATCAATATTTATTAAACCCGGCTCATAAATTGTTTCAATAAGTCCCTTCAAACTTTCAGACAAAAATTTATTAATGGTGGATAAGGCCTCTTTGAGAGGAGTATCTTTGGAAATTACCTGAAAAACTCTTTCATTGGGAATAATAGTAATTACGTTTAAATGATTCTTTGCTTCTTTCAAAGAATTTATGGCAATTTCCATCTTCTTTTCTCCTTCAAACTTAAACGGTAAAGTGAAAATTCCGTAAGTAAGATTAGCCAGGTTTTTGGAAATCTTGGCAAAAGTTGAAACGGCTCCGGATCCCGTTCCGCCACCCAAACAAACAACCAAAATGCACAAATCCTGACCCTCTAAAAGTTTTTTTATTCTCTCTTTTTCGCTTTGAGCGGCAGCTTTCCCCAACTCAGGATTCATCCCGGTGCCCAAGCCATGAGTTAAATTCTGGCCAAATTGAAATTTTGCCACCTTCTTGCTGCAGCTTTTTAACGATTTAATATCCGTGTTGGCTACAACAAAACTGGCTTTCGATATTTCTGAAGCAATTTCAGAAACAATGTTTCCGCCTCCGCCGCCAATGCCAATTATCCTGATTTTGGTCTTTTTTATTTTCTCATCCACCTTCGCTTCCTTCGGAAGCTCGGTTTTTGACTTTTTCTTAAGATTTTTAGCCATTATCTTAGTATAACCCGCACTAAATTTTTGTAAACCTCTTTGATATATCAAACCTTTTATTTGTTATGAATTTTTAAGTCAAAGAGAACTTCGTTCTCTTTTTCACCTTCGCTTTTGCTTCGCAAAAGCTTGGTAAATAATTCTTTTTGTTTTTTAGTCATTGCTTCCCGCGAAAAGTTTTCCAAAACAAATTCCTTTGCCTTTTTTACCATCTTGTCTCTTTTTTCGCGATTTTTGAGAATATCCAAAACTGCAAATGAAAATTGTGATTCATTTTTAACCACAACAGATAAGCTCTCTGGATAAATTTCCGGCTGAATTTGCGATTCAAGAGCTACTACCGGTATTTCGGCCATCATTGCTTCTCCAATAACAAGTCCTTGCGTTTCGCTTTTTGAAGAAAAAACAAAAACATCGCTGCCTCCGTACATTCTCTGCGTCTCTTTTGCAGGAAAAAAGCCGGCAAAAATAACTCTGTCTGCTATATTCATGTTTTGAACAGTGCTTTTAAATTTTTCAATATCCCCGGGTCCGACAATCAATAAAAATATATTGCTGTCTTTCTTTTTAATCTCCCCCATCATTTTTAAAAGCGCCTCTATATTTTTTTCTTTACACACTCTTCCCACATAAAGTAAAATTTTTGAATCTGGAGGAAGGCTGAATTTTGCGCCTAGTTCTTCTTTGGTAAAATAATCTTTAACAATATTTATACCGGTGGGTATAACATATATTGGTTTGAATACGCCGTATTCGCGTAATTTTTGTTCAATTACTTTGCTGGGAACAATGACTGCATCCATTTTATTGGCAACCGATTTAGATCGTCGGCGCATCAGATCGGCTCCAATTTTTCCTCCGTACATTCTGCCGTATTCTTCAACTAAAGTATGATAAGAAAGCACTTTTGGCTTCTCTGATTTAAGCATATGCAATTCAAAAGCGTTCGGAGCCCAGGTTAAAGTATGAAGCCAGTAAATATCCGGCTTAAACTCTTTGGCAATTTTCTCTATATGGTAGCGAGCTGTAACACCAAAAGTTCTTTCTTCTTTGCCGATCAAAGAACCAATAGCTCGTGCCACAGATGAGGAAGGCACTTGACAATGTTCAGGTCTGTGTTTAATGGTCTTATATCTTGGAGCCACAATAAGAGTCTTATATCCCTCTGTAATAAGGCCGTCAACGCTTGCGTCTATTGAAACAGTCACGCCGTTGGGCAAAGGATATGTTAATGAACTAATTAAAATTTTCATAAATGTGAACCAGGCGAATAATTATTCCATTCTACCAAAAAATCGCCTTCTTGGCGATTTTTGTTGGCTCCCCCTGATGGACGATGTTATAACCTGTTTTATGAGTTAATTTATCTCTTACTTAATAGTTTCTTCCCTACACTCTTTTTCGTCACAAACATAAATATATTTTGGCTCTTTTATGCCGCCGCATATTTCGTGTCTATATTCTCTTATATAAGCATATGCTCGCCATGCATCAGAATCTTTATTCTTTTCAAATATGATATTAAATTTTTCAGCTTCCTTTAATGCACCTGAGAAATAACCCGTATCCTCTAATTCTTTCAAAGAGCTGGCGTATCTACCTTTTTCAGTATAAAACTGTTTCTGGACATCACGTATATGTGCTAAATCAGACATCCTTCTTGCATCTTCGGCCTTTCCTCTATGGCCGCAGAGAGAGCAAAAAATTATAGAAGAAATGAAAAAGAAAAGTAAGGAAAATATTAAAAATTTAGAAAAACTCTTTATTGACTCTCGGGTTGGTAAGCTATGTTTTTTTTGTTTAGAAAATGCAATTACTTCAAGAATGATTGCCACTAATAAGGGAAAAGCTAAAATAAGTCCGTTAATTTGATTACCTAAACAAACAATTTCCCAACCAGGTCGATACTGAGAATAGTAAAGGTTAAAAAGACAAAAAACTATAAGCAATATTTTACTAATAACTTCCAATCTTTTAATTTTAATTTCTTTATTGTCTATAATTTTTTGTTCCATATTACCCTATTCTACCAAAAAATCGCCAAGAAGGCGATTTTTTGTGGATTTTTACCATTCGTTTCTACGACTTCCGCCAAAACGATTTCTGCCAAAACCTCCTCGATCGCCACGGTCAGACCCTTCTCGAGGGCGCGACTCCATGGGACGGGCTTCGTTGACTATGATTTTGCGGCCATCAAGCTCTTTTTCATTAAACATTTTAATAGCTTTTTGTGCTTCTTCATCAGAAGACATCTCAACAAAACCGAATCCTTTTGAACGCCCGGACATTTTATCAATAATTATAGCTACCGATTCAACGGTGCCAGCTTTAGAAAATGTATCTCGCAAAGTATCTTCGGTTGTATTATAAGACAAACCGCCTACGTATAGTTTTTTTGCCATAATGCTCTCTTTAAATTTTAATAATAAGTAAGTCGACCCTCTTCTTTTCTCTAAAAACCTACATATTTTCTACGTAAGAAAAAAGAAATAAGAAACTTACCATTTTATGCTATATTATTATTTATAAAAAATCAACCCACTGTATAATGCCAGCCAATCTTAGACTCCGATTATAAATGTTAAAATTTAAAAAAATTATCTCTCGGCCGAGTCGCAGATATCTTTGAAATCGCAAAAGCTACATTGCCAACCGGGAGTCGGCTTAAAATCGCTGGTTTTTATTTCCTCTATTTCTGCCAGTATTTTTTCCTTCAATTTCTCTTTTTCTTTTTCCGTTCCCAAGAACGACGCTTTTTTCCCGTCTTCCAAATAATAATAAACCAGCTCTTTCGGGCTTATTTTCAAAACTTCTTCGGCCGCTATCTGATAAATCAACAGCTGCTTTTTGTCGTCCAAGTCCAATTTATCTTTTGAATGGCCGGTTTTGTAGTCAATAATTTTTACTCCGCTTTCCATTTCGTCAATGCGATCTATAATTCCGAATAAAGTATGTTCCCCTATTTTTAAATTAAACGGCATTTCCAGAGCAAAGCCACTGTCTATTTTTAAAATCTTCGGTGGATTTTTTGATAATTCTCCGTGAAAATCTTTTATTATCTTCTTTCCGAGATTGTAATATTCCTCCTTTTGTTTTTTATTTTCGTACCATTCGCCAATCCAATTTTTCTCATATAATTCCATCAAATAATCCAAATTCAGAATATTCTCTTTTTTGCTGTCCTTAATTTCTTTCTCTTCAAAGCCGAACAGATTGCTTTGGTTTGCCTTACTGTTTTCATTTGCCTGTTTTAAGAATAAAAATAGAGTATTGTGCATCGTTTTCCCGAAAGAAAAAACCGCCTTTCCCTTTACGGGAACTTTCAAAATAAAAGCGAATTTATACTGCAATGGGCACTTTTCAAAAGCAGCTAATTGAGAAAATGAAAAATGCTCGGGCAAATAATCGGGCATTGGCTTTTGCTTTATCCCGCCAAGCGACGGTTTTTTCTCCAGTAATCCGTTTTCGAATTTCGGATTTCGGATTTCGGATTTATCCTGATACCCCATTTCAATCATAAAGCGAGATAATTTCTTTTTTCTTACCCCGCCGTAATCTTCGGCTGAAGTGAAATAGATGTCTTTCTTGGCCCTGGTAATGGCAACATAGCAAATACGCCTCTCTTCCTGCAGATGAACGTCTCCCGTTGGCTTTATATCCTTGATTAAATCTTCAGGAAGCTCGATCAAATCTTTTCTTTCAATTGTCGGAAATCTTTTATCTACCATATTAACCAAAAAAACATATTTGAATTCCAAACCCTTAGCTCCATGAATAGTCATTACTTTTATCATATCCGGGCCTTGTTCGGGATCAAATTCAAGCTTTCCTTCTTCGCCAGACTCTATTTCAAGATTTATTTCCCGCATAAAGTTATTTAAAGTCGGCTCTATGGTAGTGCCCTCAAAATTCTTCACTCTTTTATAGAATTGATTAAGCAAATCAAGCTGTTCTTTGTCGTCTTTATTTATCAGGTATTTCAAATATCCTGACTCTTCCAGAAAAGCAACCAGTATTTCTGAAACCGATTTTCCCCTCGCCAAAACGCTGTGCCTTTTAATCAAGCTTAAAATAAAAGAGATTCTTTCCTGCGTCTTTTGGGGAATCCCGGGGATTAAAATAATTTCTTCCATTGCCTCATAAAGCGATTTTGTTCTTTTGTAGCTGTATTGGGTAAGCTTCATTATGTCCTGGGGCGGGATTTTCAAAAACGGCATATTCAAAATCCTGAAAACAGCCGGGCTTTCATGGTAATTATCCAAGAGCTTAAAATATGAAATTACATCCAAGACAGCGGGCTTTGAATAAAGCCCTTTTGAAGCCAAAAATTGGTAAGGCAAGCCCGTACGCTCCAAGGCTTTAATAAAAGGATTTGCCGAGTCATTTGCCCTGACCAAAATCGCAAAATCGTTATAATCGGCATCCTTGTCTTTTTTAAGAATCTCCAGTATCTTCGTTATGGTTTTATTAACTTCTTCGTCTAAGCTTTTCGCTTGAATATGTTCTATTACGCCTTTCCCTTCTTTTTGGGCAAACAATTTTTTGCTTATCTTGTTTACATATTCAAGGCGGTCAGGATCATTGGCTTTTATAAATTTGTAAGCCAATTCCAGAATATTCTGGCGAGACCTGTAGTTTTTAACCAAAGAAATTTCTTTGGCTTTCGGGAAATCCTTATTGAACTGGATTATATTATTAAAAGATGCGGATCTCCACAAATAGATCGCCTGATCATCGTCGGCCGAGACGGTTAAATTATTTTTCGGCTCGGCTAGAATTTTTATAAGCTCGTATTGCGCCCAGTTTGTATCCTGAAATTCATCGACTAAAATGTATTTGAATTTTTCCCTGTATTTTTTCAGAATTAACGGCCTTTTCTGAAATAGTTTCAAACAATAATTTATCAAGTCCCCGAAATCCAAAGAACTGTTCTCTAAAAGCAAACGCTGATAAGTATGATAAGCGTTAGCCACTTCTTTTATCCTCTCCGTTTCATCGTCTTCGGGGATATCGTCCCTGGTTTTTAGATTTTCAGCGTATTTTAAATAATCTTCAGGATAAATCGCCTGGTCTTTGCAATGGGAAAAATGAGAAATTAAGGCTTGGATAAATTTCGTCGGATTTCCCAAGGGTTTGTAATAATTAAGATCGAATTTATCCAAATTACGATAAACCAAAAGCCATCCGGCCGGGTTGTCTAAAATCTTAAAATCTGCCGGCAAGCCGATATCTAAGGCATAATCGCGCAAAATCCTTTCGCAAAAAGAATGGAAAGTAGAAATCCACAAATCCACATAGCCGTAGGGTAAAAGCTTGTCAACCCTTTCTTCCATTTCCGCGGCCGCCTTTTCGGTAAAAGTTACGGCCAATATTTCTTCCGGTTTAGTCTCCCCTTTTTCTATCAAATAAACTATTCTCTGGGTGATAACCGTCGTCTTACCGGTTCCAGCTCCTGCCACAATTAAAAGCGGTCCTTTACCATGAACCACAGCTACCCTTTGTTCTTTATTCAACTTTGTTAAATCTAAAGGCATAATATCATAATATCAAAAAATCGCCTTTTTGGCGATTTTTTATTCTTTTATTCAATAAATGTCAGCGCAATCCCCCGTTTATTCCAACGGCCGGTACGCCCAATGCGGTTAATGTAGTCATCGTAAGTTGCCGGTATGTCATAGTTGATGACATGGCTGACATCGGCAATATCGAGTCCTCTGGCCGCAACATCGGTTGCAACCAAAATCTGAACGCGGTTATTCTCAAACATGCTGAGCGCTCGCTGGCGCTGAGAATTATTCTTGTCTCCATGTATTGACTCCACCCTAAAGCCATTGCGAAGAAGCGTTTTTGAGAGTTTTTCCACTCCGTACTTGGTTCGTCCGAAGATAAGCACTTTATTAAATTCTTCTTGATTTAAAAGATTATTAAGAACGTCTAATTTTGTTTTGCCTTGCTCGATTCTAATAATATCCTGTTCAACATTTTTTGAAGTGTCTCTGGTCTTAACTGAAATCCTAACTGGATTTTTGGTAAATTCTTTGATAATCCTTTCTATCTCGTTTGAAAAAGTTGCCGAGAAAAATAATACTTGGCGCTCTTTTGGCATTTCGTTCATTATGAAACGGGTGTCATTAATGAAGCCCATATCAAGCATTCTGTCTGCCTCGTCCAAAACGACAGTGTTGAACTTAGACAAATTAATCATTTTTCTTTCTATTAAATCTTTTAACCTTCCGGGCGTGCCGATAATTAAGTTGTAATTATAGCGAAGTTCTGAAATCTGCCTGCCGATGCTCGCGCCCCCTACGCAGCAAACGGAAAAGATTCTTATTCCCCTGGCGAAGAATTTAAACTCCTGGTCAATCTGAATGGCAAGTTCTCGAGTCGGAGCGACAATCAAAATTCGTTCTCTCGAATTTTGCAAAATTTTATTAATGAGGGGCAAAAGAAAAGCAGCGGTCTTGCCTGTGCCGGTATCGGCAATGCCCACAACGTCAAAGCCCTCAATGATATGCGTAATGATTTGGTCTTGAATTGGCGTAGGTATTTTGTAACCCTTATTTGCAATAGCCTTTATTAATCGTTGATCAATTTTAAAATCCTGAAATTTATGTTCAGGCATGAAATTTTCATTTCCTTCAGCCATAATCGCTTTGTTGATAAACTTTGCGGGATCTATTCTTTCCCCGGGCCGGCCTCCTAGCCTCCTGCGGCTTAAACGTAAAGAGCCCGCATTTTTGTAGTGGGATTGAAAGAGGTATTTTTTTGGTCCTCTATTGTTAAAACTTCTTGTACGCATAATTTTTATAACAACATCCGGTCTTTACAAATAAAAAAGACCGGTTGGTCTCGTAGATTCTTAAATAAAGCTATGAGATTCAGTTACGCTAGTAGTATATATTAAGATTAATATTCTGTCAACCCATTTCGATAAAGTCTTAATTTCATATCTACTTTCATAATAGCTCTATCTTAAAGAAAAATCAAACTGCTACCCACTATTGTTTTCTCCGGGAAGTTCTATCATCCACTTTTCAGTCAAGTAGAAAACAGCATAAGCGACTGCAACACCAACAATCATTCCGCCCAGAATATCAGATGGGTAATGCACTCCTGCAACAATGCGGCTTATATTCATAATGACTGCGGCTATAAAAAATCCTACGCCCCATTTCTTGTTGCAAAGATAAATAGCGGTTGCCATTGCAAAGAAAAAAGCTGAATGACCAGACGGAAATGACCACTCATTTTCGGAGAGGAGCTGGTGCACCTGATAGGTAATAAAAGGGCGAGGACGATTATAAAAGAAACGGATAATTTCGGTTATTCCGAGACGAGCAACCATAATTGAGATAGTGGTTGTCCAAAATATGTAGAGTTTTTCCTTTTTTGGATATGCCGAAAAATACAAAAGCAGAAGAAAGATGACAACAAGAAAATACTGCAAATATGAAGCGAGAAAAACTGTGAGGGTATCAAAAAGCTGGGATTTGCCAGCGAAGTTATTGAGAAAATAGAGCAATTTTACATCTAATGTCATAGTTTCAAGTAATTTTAACAAAATTTACCCTATCCCCCAACTTACTATGCTCAGAAAATTAATAATTTACAAAATAGCGAATCTTAGCTTGCGACTTCAGGGTAGCTATCAATGCATTGCTCTCTGTACTCAGTTTTTGATTTCTCAACCCATCTTTTATCTGAGCAGTAGTCGTCGCTTCCTGCCCTTTTGGAATTGAAATCGCATTATCCTTAATATACTGCGCTACTTCTTCATCCGTAACGTTTATTTTGTCTGCAACCAATTTTTCTACTTCCTTTTGGAAGATAATCTGTTTCTTTAAATCTTCCATATTCATACCCTGGCTGGCGAGCGCCGCATCAAGCGTGGCGCCCTGTGCTACGATCTGATCTTCAATTTTTTTTATTTCCCCATCGATTTCATCATTGCTTACAATAATCTTCTTTGCGTTCGCCTCGTTCTGAACGAGCTTTTCGATGATAAGGGAATCTAATAAATTTTTGCCTGACGCCTTCTCAAGTTCTTGAATGATAGTCAGCCGGCTTATCGGGCTGCCATTAACGGTTGCCGCAATAAATAATCCTTTATAAACATAAGCTAACACGCCCAATGCTATAATCACAACAATAATAATGGCGGTTTTTATGCCAATTTTTATTTTTATTGATTTTTTATAAGCTTTTTGCTGATGCTCCTGCGTGTTCAACGATTCTGTTTGGGTTGTGTTGTTATTCATAAAATTAAGGTTAAAAATTATTAAAACTGCTTAAATGCTGCGGGATAATGGATGACGTTAGAACCTATTGGCAGACTACTACCGAGCGTTTCTTTATACCGAGTTTATCATTAGAAGGAGCGAAAATCAATTAAAAAGGTTAACCGCCTGATTGGCGATTTTTGTGGGCTCCCCCTATTGAACGCATTTAGAATCTTAGATTAGAAAAGAATCAGGCAAGAAATGGAAAGTTTAAAGCCTGTTTTGGTAAAATTTAAATAAAAAAGAGGGGTTATTCTTTTTGGTGGCAACCACAATCGCACTCTGGTGGACATTCGCAGCAATGATAACAAACCGATTCCTCACAAGGGCAGCGATCTTCCTTTTTTTCTAGTGGCATGCCACATTTTTTACATTTTTCTTCAGCCATATTGGTAATTTTATTTTATTATCGTAAGCAAATAAGTCAAGGTCAAAAAGTCTCTTGGGTGAAAAATCGTGGCTCCGCCTATGCGACGATGTTAGAATCTGCTTTGTTGATAAGGAATGCCTATTTCTAAAATTTTAAGGCATAGCCATTTTGGACAACTCTCAAAAACGACCTTAAATTTCAAAAGCTTGGCCCATTGCCGGAATATCAACTATCAAAAATGGATATAATTGTTTTACTAAATTTTGAAAAACCTGAGCTTGGGGTATTTCGGTATGCACTAAAAATAAATTTTTAAGTTCTTTTACGTGGCCGATATATAATAAAAGATCTTTCTGGTCTGCGTGAGCGCTAAGCTCGTCCAATGTAATTATTTTCGCTTTTACGGGGTAAGTTTCGCCAAAAATTTTAACGGGAGTTATACCCTCTTGGATTCTTCTACCTAAAGTATTTTCCGCCTGATATCCTGTTATTAAAACAATATTATTTGGATTACTTATGTTATTCTTTAAATGATGCAAAATCCTTCCACCCTCTGCCATTCCGGAGCCCGCAATAACCATAAAGGGACCCGGCACATTATTTAATGCTTTTGACTCTTCGGTGGAACGGGTATAAATTATGTTTTTTGCAGAAAATGGCGATTCGTTGCGGCTACCAAAATCTTTCCAAAATTGTTCGTCGAAATATTCTGTGTATTGGAAGAAAACTTGAGTGATATTATCTGCAAGCGGACTATCTACATAAATTGGTATAGAAGAAATGGTTTTTTGATTAATAAGATTATGCAAAATATAAACAAGCTCTTGGGTACGCTCTAAAGAAAAGGCAGGAACAATTATTTTGCTTTTTTTGTTAAATGCTTCGTCAATAATTTCTTTTAATTGACCGGTCAAATCCGCCATAGGCCTGTGGAGTCTGTTTCCATAGGTGCATTCTAATATCAAAGATTGAACATCTTCTTTAATATATTCTGGAGAACGCAAGATTGGCAAATATGCCCTACCCAAATCCCCCGAAAATGCCAAAGTTTTTGTAATACCGACTTCTTTAATTTCTAATAAAGTTACTGCAGAACCTAAGACGTGTCCTGCATCGTAAAATTTAAAACGTATATCTTCGTTTAATTGCGTCCATTGATTACTAAAATTAAAGTATGGAATTTTCTGAAAATGGCTTAGAGTTTTTTCTACCTCTTCTTTTGTATAAATTGGAAAGATTGGATTTTCCTTCTTTTTTAAACGCCTATTAAAATACATCGCATCCTGTTCTTGAAGCGTTGCGCAATCTTCTAAAATATATTTTGCTATGTCTGCTGTCGCATCAGTGCAATAAATTTTTCCTTGAAAACCATTTTTTACTAAAATAGGCAAAGTCCCGCAATGGTCTAAATGTGCGTGAGAAAGTATGACCGCATTTATTTGGTTTGCCAAAAAAGGAAGATTTTTGTTTAACTCGTTAGAAGTTTTTCTTTTACCCTGATATAAACCGCAATCTAAAAGCAAATTATAGCCTTGCGACTGTATTAAATGCTTTGAACCTGTTACGTTTTGAGCAGCACCAAAGAAAGTAATTTTCATTTTATTTTGTTATTAATATCATCCTACCAAAAACCCGCCCCTTGTGCGAGGTGGCGGAAATTTGCTCCATCTGTGGGACGCAGTTCCAATCTGGTTTGTAATGAGTTATCCGGTCTCGGGATTACCGGTTTTAAAATCATCTATTAAAAAAAACCATCTTTTGTTTTTGCCAAAAGACGGTTTTAGAGAAAATCCAATGATTCACTCTTTGGTTGGAGGTGTATCTTTATCCGGTCCCATGAAAATGGTTCGGGTAAGATTACTTGCGCCAAGAATAGCGGCTGCTCCTTCAAATCCGGTTGTTGAACCCTGAACAAAAACACTAGGCACTTTCACAATTTCAGGATTCTTTATTGCAGCTTCCAGAATTTCTTTTAACATAGCAAGCTGTAAAACTCTGTCCTGACCAAGAACATCTGTTTGACACTTTTGTCCTTCAGCCATTTCTGTCAAAAACAACTTTTCGCCTTCGCCCTTGAGTTTAGCTGCCTCCTTTTCAAATTCGGCAGCCTGTTTTTTAATCTGGGCCTCGATAAGCTTAGGCTGTTGGTCTGCTTGTGCTCTTGCCTTTTCTGTTTCAATTCTCTGGTCTTGAGCTTTTTTCTCTTCTTGGAAAGTTTTGTTAAGTTGCTGGGCAAGTTGCTCTCGTAATCTTGCAACCATAAGTTCTGGCGGATAAGCTGGTTCTCCAAACCTAACCTCTTTGATCGTAACAAAGGCTTTATCTCCCTCAGGTTTTAATAGAATTTCAACCTTTTCCTCCAATTCTGCTCTGTTGTAGATTAATTCAAGGGCTTTCCTCTCTGGTGATCCACAAACATTCCTTAGAATGCTTCTGTATGTCGGAGTGATAATATCATTCTCTACCTCTTCAATATCGCCGACAGAAGCAACAACATAAGGAGCTTTTTCAGGATCAACCTGAATAAGGATTCTGGAATCAAGAGGAATTTCCCATCCCTCAATTCTAACTGTTATGGCTTTATCAGCAGCGCCAGGAGGAACAGGAATTTGCTCTTGTCTTTCTGTCTGACTTATACTGCCGTTTTGATCCACCTTAAGTTCAATGTATCTTCTCAAGTATCCTCCACCATACTCCCATGTCTGCACCCTTGTATCTACTGGAATAACCTTGAAAGCGTCAGGATTTAAATAATACTGCCCAGGAGTCAGGACTTTCTGCCAAATACCCCTGTAACCCTCTGGGACAACTTGGGCTTTCAAGCCAGAAGAACTTGGGATGCTTAACATCGTACTACTCTCTTCTGTAGGAACTTCTTTCCGCTGGACATTGGACTTAACGACTCCAACATAGCCTTCTATTACAACTGTCGCCGGTTCCTTTTCGGAAACATCGAAGAGATATCTGTTGATTTTATGTGTCCCGGGCTTTAATACAGAGACCTGCGGCCCCTTTTGTCCTCCGTGCGTAAGGAAATACTCTGCATCAAGCATCTTTTGGAAGTCTGCATCCGACCACTCGTCGGCAAAAGCTTCACCTTCGCGAAGAGGTGCACCGTCTTTGGCGGTTAATTTTCCGCAGAATCCTGCCGGAATTGAAACGTCTTTTTTCATCTCAATCTTGCAGATAACCCGGATAAACGGCATTAAATGAAATCCCGGAGAAAGGGTTTTAGCCTGAGGACCTTTTTGGTTCTCTAAAGCAATAACCTGCCCAGGTTTCATCGCTGCTCCTAAAAATATCTTATTTAGGTGGCCTAGCTCGTCTTTACCGACTATCACGAAGGAAAGAGACACAAAAAGAAACAAACCGATTAGCCCTATGACAATACTACTAATAAGCGATGCAATCTTTACAGTTGCTAACTCTTTAGCGGTTTTTTTGTGAAAAATCGCTAAAATAATAGATCCCGCAATGAGAACAATTCCAATTATTAACGTAGTCATAATAATCGAATCTCCTTTCTTTTTTAGATACCTAATATCAAACTTAAAAACCTAACCTTAAAACATCAAAAACTCTAACAAGCTATCACCTCCTTTCTTTTTTTGGTTAATTTTAACTTGTTAACGAACGAATACTCCTTTCCTCCTTTACTCATTTACAACATATTTTGGAAATCTTGTCAATAGTTAGTTGCCGAAAATAAAAATTGCCCAGCGATGGGCGATTTTTAGCTGCGGGGCTTGGACGATGTTAGAACCTGGTTAATCAGCTCACTTTCTTTAATTGATTTATATCATTAACACTAATCCAAGCAGACATAACACCGAAACCAGTTTTATCAATATTAAAAGGTTTTATTTTTTCCACATTGTTAAAGAAGACAAGGATACAGTAATTCTTACCTGAAACATATTCTCTAATTTCCGGCATTATGTGGCTCGTTCCTAAATCTACCTTCCCGTATTCAGACAATATTTGTTCTGTTTTTTTAGCAGTAAGATTATCAAATTGAAGAATCTTAACCACCTCTGCTCTGACAGATACCGGTTCACCAGAATCTTTGAAATAAACAACGTCACCGGGCTTTATTTTATTCCAAGGAGAGTATCTTGACTTATACCATCTTGATTCAACTGTTTTCTCGCCAGTTAAAATCTTTTCGGTCAAACCCCAAGATTTTTTCATAACTGCAATGTGATCCATATGGTTTCATTCTACCAAAAAACCGCCTGAAAGGCGATTTTTTGAACCTTATTCTTGGTTGCATTCACACTCGCATTCGCATCCGCATTCTTCACACACGCATTTACATTCCACTTCTTTATCGCATTTCGGACATTTACACTTTGGCATATTTTTTAATGTTTTATTTTTTATTGATTACGACCTTTAATTTGTTGGCTGGCATCCTCGGTCTGGAACCAAAATTTTAAGGGGAAATTAGACGGTTTTTAGTATCCCCTGCCGACGCGTCTCGGTCGGCCTTTGTTTATGATTATCCAACTAATAAAGTAAGATCCTTCATGGACCCAAAATAGCCGTCAGCACGAACTGCATACCTGAGTAGGTATTTACCGGCAGTTGCTGGGGTTTTAAGTTTCAGTATTCGAGGAGTCCAAGGGCCTATACTCAAGGTTCCCAAACTAATCTTCACAGTCCTGATATTCGGGGGAGTGTAATCTGATCGCTGTCTCCAGCTATCTTTTTCAGGTGGGTCAATTAATTCTAGTCCATCAGAAACATAGAACCACACGCATGCGTTCTGAAGCACAGAGCCTTTTGTGAGCTTGACTCTAAAATTAATAGCGAGTTCCATTGAGGTTGCCACATTTAATGGGAAGGCCTTATCAATAAATTCCACCAAAACATCCTCTTTATTACTTTGGTAGTACTCAAATAACGCAAGTTTGAATGTTTCTTTCAGTCGATCATAATGCTCGCCTTCTTTCTTGTTCGCACTTATTTCCTGGACAAGCCTCAGGCTCTTGTAAATTTTAATGATGCCGTATGAAATCAGGAGGAGTTGTGACACAATAACAAGAACAGAAGAAAATTGGTTCTTATCTCCAAAAAAAACTATAAGTGGTCTTGCCGCGAGAGACAGAAGAAATGCGGCGCAGGGATATAAAACCGTATTACTAAAATCAATGCTGCTATACTTGATTTTTATATCATTTATTTTCTTTTCGGTTTGTGTTTGTTTTTTCTTTAAGTCCTCAAGCTCATCCGTAAGTGTTGTAGTATTACCGTCCTTCTTCGCTGATTGGAGAGCTTTCTCTACTTTTGTGATGTCGTCCTGAATATTCTTCTTATCGTTTTCGCGAGCAGCTTTTTCTTCTTGTTGAGAACGTTCAATTGCATCTCCAAGCAGGGTAACACTAAATACAAAAACTGTTGGCGAAATAGCCAAGAAAACAAGACTTAAATCATGTATTAAAGTTGATAATTGTTCAATCATTTTGCTGTGTGCCCTGGTCTAGAACCAGGGTTTTAAGGGGAATTTAAGTGGTTTTGGGGTGTCTCACCGACGCGTCTCGGTCGGGGCGTTTTTAAGCTAAAATGAGACAAATGAGACACTATAAAAGGGTATTTTGCGGTGTCTCATTTTGAGAAAGTAGTGATAATAAATCCCCAAATCATAACTACGCTGGCTTGGCAATTGTCCATCTCTTTTGAAAAACTGAGGCAATAGTCTTTCTCATATCTTTTCCGTAGCGATCTTCCACTACAATAATCAATGACTCCTTACTCCCCAAATCTTTAATCCCATGCCCTATAATAAAAAATCTATCCTTAGCAATAATATAACGATCATGAAGATCGTTGCCAGATAATAATTTTATCTCAATTTTTTTACCATATTCTTTCTTACAATCTGAAACGGCACGATTAAGAGTTGCTGATTTTTCGCCATTGCCAATTCTTGCAGTTAAAAATTTTATTTCTTTGTGATATTTAGCAAAACTTTCAAGCACCTCAAGCGTCCTCAATCCATAATATGGGTCACATATTAACAAGATATCCTTTGGGATTGATTTAATCAATGATTCAAGATTTTTAGTTGCTGTACGAGGCTTGTTGGGTTGAATATAAACAATATTTAGAGGCTCATCCCTCTTAAGACTGCGCAAATACGTTTCTCCAGGATCGCTTATTTTATAACCTTCTCCGTGTTTATTCTTAATGATTTTTTTACCAGCTCGGGCAAAAGCTCTTTTAATCTGAATCGATGTCAGGGGCATATCAAGAAATTCACTAAGAATATCTTCCAGGTTTTCACAGGTTAGATAGTCAACGCCAAAATCGTATTTACTCACATACAAACACCATAGTCCCGCCTCTAGTGGTCTTTCGGTAAATTCACGAATTGAAGGAAGTTCGATTTTACTAACCGATAACAATTTCCATTTTTTCTTTTCATTATTCATGTTTTTATTTTCTTTTTGCATAGACTTTTTTGCCACCCTCCTTAAAACCAACTAGTGGTCCGCCAGCTTTTGAGAGATTATTGAGGGGCGTTTGTATGGCCTGATCGCTATAATGATAGTCATTATCGGCAAGAGCTTTTTTGATTTCACCAAAATTTTTCTTTCGAGAAAAAAAACCTTTCGAAATAAGCAATCTCAACCCTCCGGTTGCGCCCTTAAAATTTGTGCGTCTAACAACCTCTGATTCCGCATCATCTTTACCGAAAACGGCCTTTTCAATTTTTTCAAGTCGCACAAAAATTTGTTTGATAATTTTTTCTTGGTCCATAAATTTATTTTTTATGTTTTTATCATCCACATATTTTTTTAATCAACTCTCTGGCCCTAGATTCCCCATAGGCTATCAATCGATACGTAGTTTTTGGACTTTTTCTTTTGCCCTTCCTCCGGACCATCGAGGGAACCAATTCATTTAAGTAGGTAGCAAAATTTTCAAGAGAGATTCCATTTTCACCCACATTTCTGCGGATTTCCTGAGAAAGCACTTCGTCTTTGTTAAAACAGTATTTATAACCCAAAAGCACCAACAGTGAGATGTTTTGAGTTTTTTCTTTTGGATTCGAACCTATGACCTTTACCAGTGTTAAAATCTCGTCTTCGAAGTCAAATATCTCTCCGATTTTTTCTTCAGAAATATTTACTTTCTTGGCTAATCTCTTGACCCCATCCTTAGGTTTCCTTGAGATCTCTGGCTCCTTTACTTTTATTGGTCTCTCCAATTCGGATATTCTTTCCTCATGTCGCTCTAATTCTTTCTTAATTTGGTTGATTTCTTTTTCTATTTCCATAACAAATTCTAAAAATTATTTAACTTTTTTTTCGATTTCATTTAATGTTTTTTCAATCAAATTAACAGAAATCTTATGATACCCCGTTTTTACTGCTTTAACTTTATTTTGATCCCGAAGGTCTTTTAACCAAGGAAGTAACGAACCCATAGGAATGCCTAACTCTTCGGTTAACTCTTTGTTCCCGGCAGATTCTATAGGAGTGAGACCAGCTTCTTTGGAATATAATTTTCCGATGAGGTATAATAAAATCTGTTGTTTGCCATTTAGTTGGTCTTTCACTAGTACTTCTACCTTGCCTTCTGAAGTTATACGAATAAATCGTTTTGCTAATTCAAAATTTTTTTCAAGAGCATTAGCATAGCTAACACTCATTTCCTCGAGGATTTTTTGTTTTAAGTTTTTGGTGTCTTTTGTCATTTTATTATAATTATTATATTTATTACAAATTAACGACCCGATGAAATTATAGCAAACCAGCCACCCCTGTCAAGTCTAGATAATAAAATGCTTTATTAGGGTTTATTTTCTATCACTTATTAGCTTCAATAAACCTTCTTTTTTGATCTATATCTTTGAGGATTTACTCTTATATCGATTTTGAGGAGTAAATCAAAAAATCCTAACAAATTATAAGCGGCCTCGGAAACCTCTATTTTTGTTAATTTTTTACCATAATCTTTTTTAAACATTTTGCGAAATTTTTCAATCCTTTCTTCAGAGAGCATAAGTTATTGTAAGTCATCTAAAAATGTTGTTTACCAATTAAAGATGTCGTAAGCACCAATAGTTACACGACACTTACCATCCTCGCCAATAAGGGAAGCCATATTGCCTCCCTCAAGGGACTTATAATAATTTTTTAAATGATTAGCCTCGTCTTTAATAAAATTGTCTTCTTCTTGTTGGGAAACAGAAAAAGCTTGGATATAAATATAGGGATTATCGATACGGTCCATTCCTCTAATATACAAAAAATCTTTCCTCGTATATATTTCAGTTTCTCCCATCCTCCTAAAGTTCACCTCTGCGATCAAGGGTAGCCCATCACCAATACTACCGCCCATAAGAAAACATTTGATAAAGGCGGTTATGTCCTGGCGTGGTAGATTATAATTTTCAGAAATGTCTTGAAATAAATGAAGGGTAATCTCATCAATTGATAAGTCATTAGAAGACTGATTTATAATTGTCGCTGTGTTATCGTGGGCATTTGGCATTATCCACCTTACTTCTCTTATCTCGGTTTGGTTACCAGATTTAACTTCAAAAGATTTTTTTTCACTAGAAAAATTGTATTGAATTAATGGATCCTTTGTTTTTGCCATTTCACTTTCGGAAAGTTTATACGCTTGTTCGGTGAGCTTATAGGCCTGCTTAGTATAAAAAGTACCTATTCCTGCAAATACAATGGTAAGTACCCCGATGATTACAGTAAGTCCTCCTATCCATTTTGTTAGATTAATAATTTTTTCTGTCTGCTTTGATGACTGTTCATTAAAATCGCCTATATTTTTCGAAAGTGAATCAATTTCAATAACCGCTTTTTTCAAACGGTCATTGGTAGTAGCAGCAAGGTCTCGGTCGATACCGTTCCCTGTTTTAATCTCCGGAAAATCCTTATCCTCCATATGATAATTTATTTTAATTTTTTCTTTCTTTTTCTATAATAATTTTATACCCATGAATAACTTTTGTTAACTTGCTATTTCAAAAATCTTTTTCACCAAACCTGTTCTCGCATAAAATGCACGAGTTATTGGTCGTCTCTCCCCTGTTTTTGGATTTATACCACCAGTCCCTTTAGTTCTTGCCTGTATCCATTTTCCATCTTTGCCCGTCAAACTCTCAAAACCATGCTTGATTAGTTTCTCTCTTATAAAATCGTAGTCAGCTTTTATCTCTTGCATTAACTCATCATCTTCAGAAAAATCTAAACTAGCAACTTTTAACAATTCTCCGCTTTCAGAATTCTTGCCATGCCACATAACAGCGCAAAAAACAATTGATTTTAATTTTTCCCAGCAATGGCTTTTAAAAAATGACTGTTCCTTTAGTTCCTTCGGATTAATCATTGTTATTGCCATTGTTTCTTTTGGCAAAAGTTTATCTTTAACATTATGAAAACTTACGGATTTTAATTCATAAGATAAACCGTTTGGCGCTTTAGAAACATTTGTTTCCAGTCCCGCTAATCTTTCTAAGATTAAACCTTTCCAGCCCTTATTTTGTTTTCCTGTTTCATAGGTAGTAATTCCGTATTCCAAAGCTAATTTTCGCAAATTCTTGCCGATATACTTTTTTAAATTTTTTATCGCCGTTGTGCGAGTAATAATTTTCATGATTTTCTAATTAGTTTGTTTCTCATATTATACTCCAACTCCTCGAATCGCTTTATTGACAAATCTAAATAATTTTTATCTGTATCAATTCCTATAAAATTCCTCCCCAATAGATAAGCGGCGATGCCAGTCGTTGAGCTTCCAGTAAATGGATCGACAATTAAATCGCCCTTATTGGTGCTGGCAAGCACAATTCGTTTTAGTAAATTTTCCGGTTTTTGCGTCGGATGTTTACCGAATTTTTTTTCAATCGCTTTCGGGGTTCCCATTGCCCAAACTGAACGCATTTGAAATCCTGGCTTTTTTAGTACATCTTCTGGCCAAGTGCCGTTTTTCATCAAATCGTAATTAAAAGTATGCTTTGCTTTTTTATCTTTGCGCGCCCAGAGTAAAGTTTCGTGACTCGCGGTAAAGTAACGGCAACTTAAATTCGGGGAAGCATTCGGCTTGAACCATGAAATATCATTAAGAATATGAAATCCGGCGACTTGAAGCGCAAAACCGCATTGATAAATCGAATGGTAAGTTCCGCTAATCCAAATCGTACCGTTAGGCTTTAAAATACGTTTTACGGCTTTTATCCATCCAAGATGAAATTCAAAATCTTTCTTTAATCCGCCGCTCTTGTCCCATTCTCCTTTATTAACGCTTACGCGCCGTCCAGCATGGACAGTAAAACCTCCGTTAGATAAAAGATAGGGGGGATCAGCAAAAACCATATCAACTGAATTTTCTGGAAGATCGGCGAGGATGTCTAAACAGTTGGCGTAGTAAAGCTTAAATCTTGGTTTTTCGTAGTATGGTTTTTGCGCCTCTATGTTTTTTTTATTTTTTTCCGGAATTGGGTTATTTTTTTTAACCATCTTGCCGATTATTTCCATTTCGTCGGTAAAAGGAATTATCGGATATTTTGGATTTTCAGGCTTTAGAAATTTATAGGGCGGCTTATTCTGAGAAATAAATCGCTTAACTGTCGTTCCGTCGGGCGTTTGAGCCAAAACTATATCGCCGGAAGAAAACTCATTTGTTTTTTTAAATAAAATCAAATCTCCATCTTTAATATTGGCATTAATCATTGAATCCCCCATAACGCGCAGAATCATCACGTCATCGGCAATAGTCTCAACATCTTTTGATAACGGCTGCCAGGCGTCTATTTCTTCTATGGCTTCGGTAAAACTGCCTGCCGAAGTAAGACCAACAACCGGCGCCAAGGGACGGGCATTTATTGCTCTGTATCCTTTTTTAAGAATTTTGATACCGCGAGCAGAACCTTCTTCTCTACTGATTAAATTTTTCTTTTCCAAAATCGAAAAAAAATCTAAAAGAGATTGATTAGAAGAAATTTTTAATCTCTCCTTCAACTCGCTAAATGATGGTGGAAAACCAGCAGTTATTAAACTGTCGTAAATGATTTTTAAAACTTCCTTCTGTCTTTTGGTTACATCTTCGTTTTTCATATTATTATAATATAATAACCGACCAAATGGTCGGTTGTCAAACGCACTTATCCACAGTGCTAAAAATATGAGGCGTTTCGGTCCCTCGAAGGGCTCACGAGACTGCTGCGGGGCTTGGACTCGAACCAAGATTCCATGCTCCAGAGGCATGTTGCCTACCTAATTAGCAGACCCCGCAAAATTTAAACTTTTAAATATTTTTTAACAGCGATTAAACTGGAAATAATTCCTAAAATGATTCCGGTGAGTAATTGAATCAAAAAAATTAACCAGAAATTGCTGACAAAAAAAGCAAAAAGGCCAAGCCCGGGAAACAAAAGCTCTGTTTTTGAATTAAGCCCCCAGGTCAATGAAGCAAAAAGCAAAAGACAAATTAAAGCAGCGAAAAATCCGCAAATTGCTCCCTGAACTAAAAACGGACCCCGAATAAACCAGTTTGAAGCGCCAACCAATCTTTGAATTTTTATTTCCTCACGCGAATTATAAATTGACAATCTAACAGTATTAAAAGCAACTAAAATGGCGACAAGCGCTAAAATTATTGAAAAAACAATGCCGGCTCTATTAAAGTTTGAAATCAGACCGTAAATTCTTTCAATAACCGGCTTTCTTTCATAATAGTCAATTTTCTCAATTAGATTATTAAAATTGGGGCCCTCCAAAAAACTAACCACAGCTTCATATTGATGGGCTTGAAAAGCTTTAATGCCCAAAGAGGCCAAAAAAGGATTTGTTCCCACCACTGCCAAAGATTCCATTAAAACCGGATTATCTCTGTTTTTTTCAGTGAATTTTTTAAGTGCTTCCTCTTTTGAAACATATTTTACTTCTTTTACTTCGGGGATTTTACCAATCTCTTCTTTGACTTTTAGAACATCTTCTTCTGAGGATTCGTATTTGAAATAAACCGAAACATCAACTTTTTCTTGAATGCTTTGAATTAAAAACTGACTGATATCTTTAAAAAGGAAAAGCGAAGTTATAACGGAGATGGCCATTGTCATAATAAAAATATTGGCGGCAATCATTCCCCCATCTCTTGTCAAGCTTTGCCATCCCGAACGAAATATTCTTTTGATTAGAGTAAACATAGTTTTTTACAAAATAAATCGGCCTATTTTCTCGTCTCTAATTATTTTTCCCTCATGAAGAGTAATTGCTCTTTTGCCCAAAGAATTAATTATTTCTTTATTATGGGTAGCTAAAATTATAGTTGTCCCGAATTCGTTGATTTTTAACAAAAGGCGGATAATGTCCAAGGTATGATAGGGGTCAAGATTGCCGGTCGGTTCGTCAGCTAAAATAACTTCAGGCCGGTGAATTAAGGCTCTGGCAATGGCCACTCTCTGTCTTTCGCCGCCAGAAAGCTGGGCCGGAAAATTATGAGCTTTTTTTGTTAATCCGACAATATCCAATACTTCAGTCATATCCCTGGCAATCTCTAAATCCGAAGCGCCTATTACCTCCATAGCATAAGCTATATTTTCATAAGCAGTTTTTGAAGGAAGAAGCTTGTAGTCTTGAAATACGGCTCCAATTTTTCTCCTTAACTCTGGCAGGTATCCTAACTTGACTTTTTGGATATCTTGATTCTCAAAAAAAATTTGACCGCTGGTTGGTCTTTCTTCTGCCAAAAGAAGCTTAAGCAAAGTGGTCTTTCCGGCTCCGGATCTTCCAACAAGGCAAACAAATTCTTTTGGTTTAATCTCAAAAGATACATCATCTAAAGCTATTGTCTTGGGAGGATAAATTTTAGTAATGTTTTGAAGTTTAATCATATACCGAGCTTCCATTTATGGAAGCGAAGGTGAAGAAGAGGACAAAGTCCTCTTCGCCTATTACAATTTAATCTCCCCCTCAATGAATTGGTCTAAATTGCCATCCAAAATTCCCTCAACGTCGGAAGTTTTAACGCCGCTGCGCAGATCTTTAACCAACTTATAGGGATGCAAAACATAAGATCTGATTTGGTTTCCCCAGCTGGCTGAAATTTTTTTTCCTTTGATCTCCGACAATTCTTTTTTCTTTGTTTCTTGGTCAAGTTGGTAAATCTTGGAAAGAAGCACTTGCATTGCTTTTTTTCTATTGATTCCTTGCAACCTTTCTGATTGGCAAGCAACAACAATGCCAGTTGGCAAATGGGTAATTCTTACCGAGGTCTCTCTTTTATTAACATATTGGCCGCCAGGGCCCGAGGCCCGGTAAAAATCGATTTTTAAATCATCCGGCTTAATTTCAATCTCGTCCTCTTTTTCAATTTCGGGCAATACCTCCACTAAAGCAAAAGAGGTGTGGCGAAGCTGCTTGGCTGAAAAAGGAGAAATTCTAACCAATCTATGAACCCCAGTTTCTTTTTTTAAAAGACCGTAAGCATAAGGCCCTTTTATTTCCACGTCAACCGATTTCGTTCCAATTCTTCCTTCAGGACCCCCGGCTTGACCAAAAGACTGATGCAAAATTTTAGATTGAAACCTTTTTAAAGCGCAATATCTTTCATACATCCTTAATAACATCGTTGCCCAATCCTGAGCATCTTGACCTCCGGTTCCGGCATAAACAGATAAAATGGCAGACCCCTTATCATACTCTCCGAAAAGAAAAATTTTAATTTCTTTTTCCTTAATTTTCCTTTCCAATTCTTCAATCCTTTCTTTAATCTCCGCTTCCAACTCTTTTTCTTCACTCAATTCTTTTAAATCAGTTAATTCTTTCTTAAATTCCTCTAATTCAATTTTGTCCTTCTTCTCAGCCAGGTCAAAGACAGTCCTCAATTTTGAGGAGTCTTTTTTGCAATTGTTCAATTTTTTCAAAAAAATTTTTCATTTTTTATATCTTAACACATTTTTCCCGAAAATAAAAGAGCCGGAGGTGGGACTCGAACCCACGGCTTGCTGTTTACGAAACAGCTACTCTGCCACTGAGTTACTCCGGCAAAAACTATAGTCTCATTATCCAAACACTTTCTTTACATTCCGAGCTTCCATTACCGAGTTCCCATTTATGGGAACGAGGTGGAAGAAGAGGGCGAAGCCCTTTTCGCCCTATGGAAGCGAAGTCGAAGAAGAGTACGAAGAAAAGTTTTTCTTCTTTCGTCTCGTCTTCAACTCGACGGACGAAGTCCTCTTCGCCTTATTTTTATTATAATTAATAATTTATTAAGAAGCGAGAATTAAACGCTTTCAAACTTTCTCCCTTATCTTACCAAACTTAATTCATAAGTCAAAGAAACTGGATTTAAATCGCTAAGACCTTACCCCCGACTACATACATTCAGTGAAAAGTTTTTTGTTAATAAAATTTATGCTATAATTAAACCAATGAAAAAGAAGATTGTTATTTTACTTTTAATTATTTTTATAGGGGGTTTGCTTTTCCCTTTTTTAACTTTGGCCGGTGATTATCAGGTAGATGGTAAAAATGTTCATTATGAAGGACTTGTTCCTTGTGGTAAAGCTAAGGTAAGCTCTGGGGAATCAGATGAAGTAACACAACGTTGTCAATTCTGTCATCTTTTTG